>Ga0068854_100000001_pt1 | contig 608908 bp, 582 predicted proteins | sample KBSCornC42_FD_66590 | JGI IMG/M metagenome (GOLD analysis project Ga0068854, IMG submission 66590) | Corn rhizosphere microbial communities from Kellogg Biological Station, Michigan, USA - KBS Corn C4-2 | ecosystem: Host-associated > Plants > Roots > Rhizosphere > Soil ... | reverse complement strand
CCGAAACGGGGCAAGCGAGCCGATTGGGCGAAGTACGTGCGCCTCCCGGGCGATTAGCTCAGCTGGGAGAGCGCCTCCCTTACAAGGAGGATGTCGGCGGTTCGAGCCCGTCATCGCCCACCATTGTTCGCCTTCTACGGGGATCGTGCCCATGCGTGATCGGTTGCGATTGCCGCTGTCGTTCGATGCCGCCGCGCTGGAACGCGACGCCGAGGGCCTGACGGCGTGGGAGCCGCACTTCAATGCGGGCAACTATAGCGGCGAATGGAGCGGCGTGGCCCTGCGGACGAACGCCGGCGCGGAAACGCTCTACGCCGATCCCGCGGCGACCGCGAGACCGTTCGAGGACACGCCGGCGCTCGCGCGATGCTCCGGCGTACGCGATGCGCTCGCCCGACTGAAGACCACGTTTCACGGCGTGCGCTTCTTACGGCTCGGCGCCGGGGCGAGGATCCACGAGCATCGCGATTATGGATTGGGCCTCGACGACTCCAACGAAGCGCGTCTGCATATCCCGGTCGTCAGCGATCCCGGCGTCGAGTTCGTCCTGGCCGACACCCCGGTCGACATGCGGCCCGGCGAGCTCTGGTATATCGACGTGAACCGTTACCACGAGGTGACGAACGCGAGCGCGCGGCCGCGCATCCATCTCGTGATCGACGCCGTCGCGAACGAATGGCTGCGCGCGCAACTCGCCTCGGCGGAGGCCGCCGGTGGCGCGTGAGGATTTCGAGCGCCTGCGCGCGCTGGTGCTGGCCGATCCCGCCCTGCAGGACGAACTGTTCGCCGAACGGGTTCCCGCGGAGTTCGTCGCGGCCGTGATGGACCTCGCGCGCGACCGCGCCGTGCCCGTCTCCGAACTCGACGTCTGGGAGGCGTACAGCGCCGGCGCCCATGCGTGGAACGAGAGCCAGGCGAAGTGAGCGAGTTCGATCGCTGGATCCCGGCGGTGGTCCGCGACGGCGACGGCGCGCCGGAGGTCGATTGGTTCCTGCGCGGTCGGGCGCGCTTCGACGGCACGACCTTCGGCGACGTCGTCGCGCGATCGATGCGCCGGCCGTTCAATTTCGCGTTCGCGCGGACGACGCCGCTCGGCGATCTCGAGTCGATCGCCGCCGGATCGACGACGCTCCCGCTCTCCGGCATCGTCGCGCACATGTCGCGCTGCGGATCGACGCTCGTCGCGCGGATGCTCGGCGCGTCGGGCGCCGTTCGCGTGGTCGCCGAAGCGCATCCCATCGAGGCGATGCTGAACCTCCCCGGAACCGACGAGGAGCGCGTGCGCCGGTTGCGGGCGATGGTCGCCATCTTCGGCCGGCCGGGGACGGAACGCGAGACGCACTACGTGCTCAAGCTGGACGCGTGGAGCACCCGGCATCTGCCGCTCTTCGAACGCGCCTTTCCCGGAGTGCCCTGGATCTTCTCCTATCGCGATCCGCTGGAGGTGGTGGTCTCGCACCTCCGCGGATTCAGCCTCTTCATGTCGGCCGCGAACGCGCCGCGCACCCTCGAGATGGGCGTCGCCGAAGCGATGCACATGCCGAGGCCCGAATTCTGTGCGCGCGTCCTCCATCGCGTGATGGAAGACGCGATCGCCGCCGGGGCGGCCGGCGAACGGCTGGTCGACTACGCGGAATTGCCGGGCGCCGTCGAGACGCGGGTCGCCCCGTATTTCGGCCTTCCGACGGACGACGCGACGTCGGCGGCGATGCGCGCCGCGACGACCGGACACGCGAAACGTCCGAGCGACGCCTTCGTACCGGACGTCGCGGAAAAACGTGCGAGCGCGGACGAAGGCGTCGTCGCCGCGACCGCGCGGTTCGCGGACGCTACGTACGCGCGCCTGACCGCATTACGACGCGGGTAGCCTCGTCGGGGCGTTCGCGCGCTTGGCGAAGATCGCCGCGAGTTCTTGCGGGCTGCGCGGCGAGGCGCCGGCGATCGCGATGACGTGGGCGTACTTCCGCTTCGCCGGCAGACGGAACGACGTCCCGTCGTTGCCGAGCAGTTTCGCGAGCGTCGGATTCGCCGTCACCGCGACCGTGCTGCCGTCGCAGATCGCCCAGTTCGGCGGCGCGGTCGTTCCGTCGAAACGCGCCACTTCACCGATGACGGGAAGGGCCGGGAGCGCGGTCGCGGGCTCGTAATCGCCCTGCGTGCCGCCCGCGCCTTGGGCGATTGGGATCAGTCCCGCACCGTGACGGCCGCATCCGGCGGCGGCGGCAGCGCCTGCGGCGGCGAGGAAGAGCGAGCGTTTCATGTCGCAGGCTTCGCGGGCTACCGTGCGAAGCCTTACCGGACCTCGGACGATTTGGAGTGAAAGATCATGGATTCACCCTTCCTCGGTATGATCGTGTGGTTCGGTTTCAACTTCCCGCCGCGCGGATGGGCGCAATGCAACGGGCAACTGCTCCCGATCTCGCAGAACACCGCGCTCTTCTCGCTGCTCGGGACGTATTACGGCGGGAACGGCACGTCGAATTTCGCGCTCCCGGATCTGCGGGGCCGCCTGCCGCTCCATCAAGGCCAGGGACCGGGACTTTCGAACTACAGCATCGGCGAGGTCATCGGCTCGGAGAACCACACGCTCACGCTGGGAGAGATGCCGCAGCACTCCCACAACGTGATGGTCATCAAGGCCGAATCGACAGCGGCGAACGGCGCCATCTACGGCAGCCAGCTGCATACCTTCGGGCCGTCGCTCACCGACAAGATGTACTCCGACGTGATCCCGGCGTTGCACCCGATGCATTCGTCGACGGTTTCGATCGCGGGCTCGGGCCTGCCGTACTCGCTGCTCAATCCGTCGCTGACGCTCAACGCGTGCATCGCGCTGCAGGGGATCTTCCCGTCGCGTAATTAGTCGTGCCGGAGTACCGGATCGACGACTCGGTCTATTACGACGTCGAGCATCCGCCGCGCGTGCTCGAGACCCGCGAGCAGAAGGGCGACTACGTGCGCCGGATATGCGACGCATGGGATCGCGGCCTGATCCCGACCGACGACACGTTCCTGATGTTCGTCGGATGGCGCGGTATCTTCGATGCGTTTCCGATCCTGGATTCCAACGCGTATCACGCGTTCCGCGAGCTCTACCGCTGGCCGGAGAAGCCGGCGCGGTGGATGCACCTGACCAGCCGCGAGCCCGAGATCGACGAAGGCATCCGCCGCGCCAACGAAGCGCTGGCGAAGCGGGCCCGTCCTTAGCGGAAGAGCCCGATCACCGACTGCGCGTTCGAGTTGCTCTGGGCGAGCACCGACGTGCCGACCTGGACCAGGATCTGCAGTTTCGTGAACTCCGTCGTCTCCGCTCCGACGTTGAGGTCGCGGATCTGCGACTCCGACGCCTGCAGGTTCACCGCCGCGATGTTGTCGTTGTTCGCGTCGGCGTTGAGTCGGACGACGATCGCGCCGAGGTCGGCCTGCTGCTCGAGCAAGGTCCTCAGCGCGATGTCGATCTGGCCGATCGCATCCTCCGCCCCCAGCGAAGGATTGGACGACGAGCTCACCGCGAGATTGATGTTGGAGATGCGCAGGGTCTGCGTGTTGGTCGCCTGCAGACCGATCTGGATGGTGTCGCCTTCGTTCGCGCCGGACTGGAAGTTGAAGGCGGGATCGTTCGGATTGGTGAGCGCCGCGATGTTCTGGCTCACCTTGATGTACGCGGTGACGCCGACGTCCGCGCTCGTGATCGCGCCGATCGTGATCGCGACGTTGTCGAAGCCGCTCGCGGTGGTGCCGGTGCTATTGGCCGTGATGTTCTTGCGCGATGCCGCGGGCGAGGACGGTCCGAAGAGCGACGAAGAGACGCACACGTAGCCCGTCGCGCTCTCGATGAACGTCTCTTGGACGGCGATCGAGACGCCCGTATTGATGACCTGGAGTTCGAGCGTGCCGTCGACGGTCGCTTCGCCGTTGCCGATGCCTTGGATGCCCGGATTCGCCGGATTGGGCGACGTGTTGAAGTAGTTGACGCCGCCGGAACTCACGCCGTGGTAGCTCGCGATGAGGAAGCCGTTGTTGATGCCCTGCACCGCCGGTCCGCCGCCGTTGCTCGCGAGCGCCGCATTGGCGGTCACCGTCGCATAGGCGTCTTTCTCGGCCTGGAAGCCCGCGTGGCTGCCGTCGAGCAGAGGCTGGCCGTTGAAGCTCGTGTTCTGCGAGATACGATTGACCTCGAGCAGCAGCTGCGAGACCTCGGCCTGGAGGTTCGTACGATCGCTGTTGCTGTTGATGTCGCTCGACGCTTCGACCGCTAGGCTGCGGATGCGCTGGAGGATGTCGGTGACGGTCGAGAGCGCGCCGAGTCCGACCTGTGCGGCGTTGTTCGCCGTCTGCACGTTTTCGGTGGCCGCGTTGAAGCCGTCGACCTGCGTCTGCAGGTTCGTGGCGATCGCGAGACCGGACGGATCGTCGGCTGCGGAATTGATCCGAAGCCCCGACGATAAGGCCGTCGTGGTCTTGCGTAAGGCGTCTTGGTTGCGATCCAAGTTGTATTGAACATTATTGGCCAACAGATTGTTGGCGATGCTCAAGCCCGACATCCGGTCCTCCATGATGACGCGTCCACCGACGCGTCGGAAAAACGAGGGAATCCATTCCCCTGTAGTCCAGGATTCGGCGGATAGGCGCCGGACTTTAGGCCCTGATGACCGAGGAGTTCGAAAGCGCTCTGCCCCGGGCCCGGGAAGCGCTGCTGGCGGACCCCGCCTCCGCGGCCGCCCACGCGCGCGTCGGAGCCCTGCTGGCGGCCCTCTACCGCCCGGACGAGGCGCTCGCGCACCTGGAACGGTCCCTCGCCCTCGATCCCGATCGGGCGGAGACGCTCAACAATCTCGGCGCCGTCCATCGCGCCAAGGGCGACCCCGCGTCGGCGTGTGCCGCCTTCGAGCGGGCCCTGGCGCTCCACCCCGACTATGCCGACGCCCGGCAGAACCTGAAGGCGGCCCGGGCCGAACTCGGCGCCGAGCGGGCCCGGGCGGGGCACGCCCTGGTCGAGGCGGGCGACATTCGAGCGGCCGCTTCGGAGTTCGAAGCGGCGATCCGGCTGGCGCCCGAGCGCGGGGACTACTACCAGTTCCTCTTCGAGGCCGACCCGGAGGCGATCGGGCCGTTCCTGGCCGCGCTCGAAGGGCTCCCCCCGGGCATCGAGACCGATTTCGCCGCCGGCAAGATCTATGCGTACCGCGGAGAGCGCGAGCGCTCGTTCGCGCGCCTGATCCGCGCGAACGCGGCGGCCCGGGCGTCCCGGGAGTACGACGAAGCGTCGACCTTACGATCGTTCGAGGAGATCGCCGAGGTCTTCACCGCCGCATATCTCCGGCAGCGCGCCGGGGCGGGATATCCGGGCATCGGGCCGGTCTTCATCTTCGGCATGCCGCGCTCCGGGACGACGCTGATCGAGCAGATCCTCGCCGCGCATCCGCACGTCTACGCGGCGGGCGAAACGCCGCTCTTCGATACGATCGCGACGTCGATGCTGGGCGACGGTCCGGCGATCGCGTACGCGCTCGGCGAGCGCTACGCGCGCGAACTCGCCGCGCTCGCTCCGCCGGGCGCGCGCCGCATCACCGACAAGGTGCCGGCGAACTTCCGCTATGCGGGATTGATCCATCTCGCGCTTCCGTATGCGAAGCTGATCCACGCGCGCCGCGATCCGCTGGATACGTGTCTCTCATGCTTCTCTACGAACTTCGCCGAAGGCGCGATCCCGTACGCGTACGACCTGGGCGAACTCGGCCGCTACTATCGCGGCTATGCGCGGCTGATGGAGCACTGGCGTTCCGCCCTGCCGGAGGGCGCGATGCTGGAGGTCGACTACCGCGACGTCGTCGGCGATCTCGAGACCCAAGCGCGGCGCGTCGTCGCGTTCTGCGGATTGGAGTGGGACGACCGGTGCTTGGAATTCTACGCCGCGAAGCGGCCGGTGCAGACGGCCAGCGCCGTCCAGGTGCGGCGGCCCATCTATCGTTCTTCGCTCGGCACCGCGCGCGGTTACGAAGCGCTGCTCGCGCCGCTGGTCGACGCGCTTTCGGGGGTGTGACGCGCGATGATCTCGGCGTAGCGCTGCGCCGCGGGCGTGGGCACGCGCTTCAGGTCCGGATCGTGGTCGAGGTCGATATGGTAGAGGCCGAAGTCGCTGTTCTCGTCGAGCGGCAGGCCCCACTCGCGATTCGTGGTGATGCTCCAGCAGAGATAGGCGTGGATCGGCGCGCCGCGCTCGACCGCATCGACGACCTCGTCGATGTGCGCTTCGAGATAATCGGCGCGCGTGAATCCGTCGGCGTTCGCGACGCTGCCGTTCTCGACGATCACGATCGGCATGCCCGGGAAGAACTCGACGGTCTCGTCGATCGAATTCTTCAGGCCTCCCGGCCAGACGGGAGCGCTCGCATACCGGAACTCGGAGGCCGCCGAAAGGCGGCGCAATTCGCTCGGCCAGATCGACGGAACGCCCCAATAATAGTCGAGGCCGACGAAGTCGAGCTGACCGACGCACTCTTCGGGGCAGAGGAATCCCGGCAGCTTTCCGGCGAGCCCCAAGTTCCACCAGTTCGTGCCGAAGAGCGTTCCGAGAAGCCCGAGCGTCGTGCGGATGCCGTCCAGCCGATGGAGCCACGAACGCGCCGCCTTGAGCCGGCGCTCGCCGTGTAGCACTTTGAAGCGCACCTTCGGATGCGGAGTCTGGAGCACGTGCGCGGCGATGGCGCGCGCGAGATCGATCTCCAGGCCGCGATAGCCGCCGCGTCCGTCGGGCTCGCACAGCCCCTCGACGCCGGGATGGATGCCGACGCGCAGTTCGCCGCGTTTGCGCACGTTCGCGAGCGACGGATCGAGCGGCCCGCTCGGGACCGGAGCGGCGACGTGGCGGCCGTGATGGTGGGCCGCTTCCGGATGCGTCAGCGCGAACGCGCGGATCGCATCGTCGACCGCGTCGAGGAACGAATGCGCGCCCATCGCGGTCGCCGCGGAGTAGCCGCGCGCGTTCCCGCGCAGGCGCGAACAGACGATCCCGATCGTCGCGTACTGCGCGAGCATCGCATCGTCGTCGACGACGAGGTCGATCGTGCCGGCGCGCAGCGCCGTCACCGCGTCGACGACGTGGCGGAAGTACGTGACGCTCGCCGATACGAACCGCGCACCCGCCCGCGCGCCGGTCACCGTTCCGGAGATGACGCCGACGCGCCCGCGCCAGCCGCGGAACGACTTCGGGACCTTCGTCCCGGCGGCATGCAGGGCGGCGGGATGGACGTCGAGATAGGTCTCGGAGAAGAGCACGTCGGTCAGGCGGTCGTGCGTCTTGGCGATCTGCGCGATCGAGATGTCGACGTCGCCGCCGCCGAGTATCGCCGGCTGCGTCAGGAGCGCGACCTGCTTCATCGCGTCGGCGGGCGAGCGCAGCGTCGTCGCGCTGCGATCGACGAAACGCCGCAGCCATCGCGGAAGTCCGAAGACGTTCGGATTGGCGCCGACGGAAGCCCCGGGGACGACCGCGCGGATCGCCTTCCGCGCGAACGCGTGCGCGCGGAAGAGGTTCGGTATCAGGGCGAGGACGGCGCTCATCTGCTGCCCCGGCCTGGTATACGGATCGAGGCCCGGCGGCATCGTATATCCCGCCGACCAGAACGGCTTGAAATACCCGAAGACCAGTTGGTTGGGCTCGTTGATCGTCACCCAGTAGTCGACGAGGTCGCCGAGATGGCGCGCCGCGCGCGACGCATAGGCGCCGAAACGGTGCGGAAAGCGCGGATCGAGCATCCCGGCGCCTTCACCGGCGGCCTGGATGTGCAGCGGCCAGACGTTGTGGTGAAGCGTGACCGCGGTCACCATGCCGCTGTCGCGGATGTACTGCAGCAGCTCGCGGTAATGCGCGAAGGCCTCGTCGCTCCAGACGCCCGGCGCGGTCTCCAGCCGCGCCCACGAGATCGAGATGCGGAACGCGCTGCAGCCGAGGGACTTGGCGAGGTCGACGTCCTCGCGGTAGCGGTTCCAGAAATCGGTGGCGCGGCCGCGCGCGGTCAGGCCGCGCACGCGTTCCCAGACGTCCCAGATATCGTCGTTCCCGTCGTAGCCCTCGACTTGATGGTCGGAGTTGGCTACGCCGAATCTGAGCGCTGGCTTCATGCCCGGCCATCCTTCGCAGTAGGGGCGGGGTTCGCCCCCGAAGGCCGGATGGTGGAACTCGACGTACGGACCTCCGCCGGGGGCATCGCGATCGTGACGATGACCCGCCCAGAAAAACGCAATGCGCTCTCGATCGGGATGATGCGCGAACTCATCGACGCATTCGCAAGCGTCTCCGCGCGGCCGGAGACGCGCGTCTTCATCTTGCGCGGCGAAGGGCCGGCGTTTTCCGCCGGTCACGACCTGCGCGAACTGCAGTGCGGCGATGCCGCCGCGCACGCGCGCACGTTCGACGTCTGCGTGGAGCTGATGGAGACGCTGCAGCGGATACCGCAGCCGGTCATCGCGGAGGTCGCGACCATAGCGACGGCCGCGGGCTGCCAATTGGTCGCGACCTGCGACGTCGCGATCGCCGCCGAAGAGGCGCGCTTCGCGACCCCGGGCGTGCGCATCGGGCTGTTCTGCACGACGCCGATGGTGGCGCTCACGCGCGCGATCGGCCGGAAGCGGGCGATGGAGATGCTCCTGACCGGGGACTTCATCGACGCGGCCACGGCGGAGCGTTGGGGGCTCGTCAACCGGGTGGTTCCGGCGGACCGTCTCGGAGCGGAGACGCTCGCGCTGGCCGGCAAGATCGCGGCCTCCAGCGGCGAGACGGTCCGGCTCGGCAAAGCGGCGTTCTACCGGCAGATCGACCTGCCTCAGGCGGAGGCCTACGACTACGCCAAGGGCGTGATGACCCGGAACGCCGGCATGGCCGACGCGGGTGAGGGCATCGCCGCCTTCGTGGAGAAGCGCCCCCCGCGCTGGAACACCTGAGGAGGGGTCTTCCCTTCCGGCGAGAATCGTGATATGAGTTAATCCCGGATCGACGCGTGGGCAGCGATTCGATGAGCGAAAAGACGTCGCCCACACCCGGTATGCGGGCAACCGCATACGCGACGGCACAAGGCCCGCTTCACGGCGGGCCTTGTGTTATCTCGAAGCGAATGCGGAGGCCCCGTGAAGAGCGTTCCGTCGCAGACGCGCTATGCCGCGCTTATCCTGGCCGTTGCCTTGCTGGCCTCGCTGGCCGTGGCCGCGTTTCGCTTCCAGATCGAGCGGCACACGCGCGGCGTCGAGATCGCGATGGACTACAACGATTTCATCCAACTGGCCAGGTCCTACGACTACAAGCCGGACGCGTTCCTGATCGCGCTGCGGCGCGCCGGCCTGACGTCGCTCGCGCTCTCCGAAGAATTAGGCGCCAACGTCGGGGACGACGGAGACGTCCAGATGCTGACCGGCACCCAGCTGCTCGACCAGGCGCGGCTCTCCACCGTGGCCGACCCCACCCTGGCCGCGCTGATCAAGAGCGGCGGCGTGAAACCGGACGCCGTCTATCTGCAGATCTACGACGAGGCGACGTACGAACGGTACCTGCAGATGCTGCCCCTGCACTTCGAAGCGAAATCGATCAAGGTCTTGCGCGCGACGAAGCCGTGGCTGATCGCCGTGCACACGCAGATCGACTTCTTCGGGAACGTCTCGCTCGGCATCCCGGCCGATCAGATCGCGCTCGCGCGCCGGCTGGGTCTCGAGATCGTGCCGCGGTTCCAGAACGACGAACGCTACCGGGCCCCGGAGATCGGGAAGATGTTCGCGAGCCTGGGCGGCGACAAGCGCGTCTCCACGGCCATCTTCTTCGGCCTGCGCAATCAGGTGCTCGGCTTCCCCGATCACATCGACGATACGGCCCGCGTCTTCAAGGCCCACCGCTACACGTTCGGTTCGATCGAGATCTACGACGATTCGCAGATCCAAAAGGGCAACGACACGCTGGCCAAGGACGTCCCGGGGCAGACGGTGCGCGTGCTGGCGATCGCCAAGACCGAACTCGACAAATTGAAGTTCGACGACGTCGTCGCGCGCTACGACCTCGGCGTGCGCGAGAGGAACGTCCGCGTCGTCTACCTGCGCCCGTTCGGCCACCAGCTCGGCGACATGAGCATCGAGGCGACGAACGTCGAGATGGTCAGGCAGATCGCGGCGGACCTGCGCGACGCCGGCTTCACGCTCAAGCGCGCCTCGCCGATCCCGGAATATCGCGGCGACAACCCCGTCCTGGTCGGCATCGCGGCGCTGGCGCTGCCGTCGATCTGCGTGCTCTTGCTCGGCGCGTTCGGCGCGTATCGCCGCTCCTGGGCGATCGCGCTCTACGCCGCGACCGTGCTGCTCTACGCGGGCGGCGTCGTCTCGCATCACGACGCGCTCGCGCGGTCCGTCATCGCGCTGGCCGCGGGACTGGCGTTCGCGACGGCGGCGTTCCTGGCGATGGCGCCGGCATTCACCGAAGAACCGGAAGCGAAGGCCGGCGCGCAGATCCTGCGCAGCCTGCGCTGGACGCTGCTCGTCGCGGCGATCGCCCTGCTCGGCGCGCTGACCGTCGTCGGGGTGATGAGCTTTCCGCTCGCGATGGAAGAGATCGAGCGCTTCCGCGGCGTGAAGCTCGTCCTGGTGCTGCCGCCGCTGATCGCCCTGGCCGTTTACCTCTTCAGCGGCAAGTTCGGCAGCGACGAGAAGCCGGCCGAGATCTTCGGCATGCCCGTGCGAGCCTGGCATCTCCTGGTGCTCGCGATCGTCGGGGCCTGCGGCGCGTTCCTCGTGATGCGTTCGGGCAACACCAGCGACATCGCGCCCTCGGCGTTCGAACTCTCGCTGCGTCACGGGCTTACGGCGATCCTCAACGTCCGTCCGCGCTTCAAGGAGTTCCTCGTCGGCTTCCCGTTGCTGATGCTCGCACCCGCGCTGCTGCCGGCGCATCGTCGCGCGGTCGGCTGGCTGCTCGCGCTCGGCATCGGCGTCGGCATCGGCGACATCGTCGACACGTTCTCGCACCTGCACACGGCGCTCGCGGTCTCGCTCTTGCGGATCTTCAACGGCTTCTGGGTCGGCGCGATCGTCGGCATCGTCGCGATCCTGATCTATCGCGCGTGCGTGCGCCGGTCCGCCGCCGCGAAGGCGTAGTGCGCGTCCTCCTCAGCGGCTACTACGGATTCGGGAATCTCGGCGACGAGGCGTTGCTCGACGTCATCGTCGCGCAGATCCGCGCGCGGTTCCCGCAGACGGAGATCGACGTGCTCTCGGCCGATCCCGAGGGCACGCGCGCGTGGCTCGGCGTCGAGGCGACGCCGCGCTGGAGTTCGAAGGACGTCCGCGCCGCGATCGCCCGCTGCGACGCCCTCCTCTCCGGCGGCGGCGGCCTGCTGCAGAACGCGACCAGTCTCAAGAGCCTGCTGTACTACGTCGGCATCCTGCACCAGGCGGTGAAGGCGAAGAAGAAGACGATGATCTTCGCGCAGTCGATCGGGCCGCTCGACGTGTTCGGACGCTTCGTCGTCCGCGAAGGCTGCAAGGGAGTCTCGCGCGCCACCGTGCGCGACGCCCGTTCGAAGGAGCTACTCGAATCCGTGCTTTCCTCGACCCCCGTCGAACGGACGGCCGATCCGGTCTTCCTCTACGATTCGCCCGACGACGAGAGCGCGCTCGTCGAAGAAGGCCTCGGTCCGGAAAGCCGGCCGTATGCGATCTTCAGCGTGCGCAAGGTCGGCGGTTACAAGGACGGCATCGCCACGCTCGCGCGCGCGGCGGACCGGCTCGCGGCGGAGCACGGCATCCGCAGCGCGTTCCTTCCGTTGGGCGGCGTCTCGGATGCGGAGATCTCGACGACCGTCATCCGCGCGTGTAAGAGCGCGCCGCTGCTGCTGCCCGAGTGCCCGCTTCCGCGGGCCGCGGCGATCCTGCGAAGCGCCCACGTCGTCGTCGGCATGCGCCTGCACGCGCTCATCTTCGCGGCGCGGTTCGGCGTGCCGTTCGCCGCGATACCGTACGACCCGAAGGTGCAGTCGCTCTGCGACGATCTGGAATATCCGCTCGGCCCGATCTGGGTGCCGGGAAAGCCGGCGCCGGACGAGGGCAGCACCGACATGCTCGTCGATCGCCTGGTCGCGCAGCGCGAGGCGCTCGCCGCCGCGTTGCGGACGCAGGTCGGGCGCGTCCGCGAGGCGGCCGCACGAAACTTCGACGTCCTCGGCGAACTGTTGGAGCGAGCATGAGCGAACCGACCGATTACCGCGCGACCCTGAACCTGCCGCAGACGGATTTCCCGATGCGCGCCGATCTGCCCAAGCGCGAGCCGGACCGCGTCGCGTGGTGGGCGCAGGACGGCACGTTCGCCCGCCGTCTCGCCGCCAACGCCGAGGCCGGCAATCCGCACTGGATCCTTCACGACGGCCCGCCGTACGCGAACGGCGAACTGCACATGGGGCATTTCTTGAACATGGTCCTCAAGGACGTGTTCGTGAAGATCGCGCTGCTCGACGGGAAGCAGACGCCGTTCGTGCCGGGCTGGGACATGCACGGCCTGCCGATCGAACTCGAAACGCTCAAACATCTGGGCATCAAGGACTTCCACGCGATCGATCCGCTGGAGCTGCGGGAGAAGTGCAAGGAACGCGCGCTCTACTGGCTCGACCGCCAGCGCGCGACGCGCGTGCGCATGGGGAACTTCGGCGACTGGGAGCATCCCTATCGGACGATCGACCCGGCCTTCGAAGCGACCATCGTCGAGACGCTGGCGACGCTCGCGGAAAAGGAACAGCTCTACCGCGGCCTGCGCTCGACGCTGTGGTGCATCCACGACGAGACGGCGCTCGCCGAAGCCGAGATCGAATACGAGCCGAAGACGAGCCCGAGCGTCTACGTCCGCTTCCGCGCGAGCGACGAGCAGCGCGCAGAGATCCTCGCGACGTTCGCGCAGGCGACGGACCTGCCGCTCTCCGTCCTCATCTGGACGACCACGCCCTGGACGCTTCCGGCGAACGTCGCGATCGCGCTCGAAGCGGAGGCCGAGTACGGGCTCTATCGCGTCGGCGACGAGTACCTCGTGCTGGCCACCGCGCTCGCGCCCAAGGCGCTCGGCGATGCCTTCGAAGGCGCCGTTCGCGCCGGGACGGCGACCGGGGCGCAGCTCGACGGCCTTGCGGTACGTCATCCGTTCCTCGATCGCGATTCGCTCGTCGTGCTCGCCGACTATGTCGAACTGGAGACCGGGACCGGCGCGGTCCACACCGCACCGGGACACGGCGCCGACGACTTCGATACGGGCGTCAAATATAATCTGCCCATCCTGAATCCTGTCGACGCGCGCGGCATCTTCACTTCCGAAGCCGGCCCGTACGCCGGCACGCACATCTGGAAGGCCAACAAGCGGATCGTCGAGGACCTGCAGCAGAGCGGCGCGCTCTGGCGGGTGCACGAGTACGAACATTCCTACCCGCATTGCTGGCGCTGCCACAATCCGGTGATCTTCCGCGCGACCGCGCAGTGGTTCGTCTCGCTCGACATGAACCATCTCCGGCAGAACGCGCTGGACGCGATCGCCGACGTCGCATATTATCCCGAGTGGGGGCAAGCGCGCCAATCCCAGATGATCGAGAGCCATCCCGAATGGTGCGTCTCGCGTCAGCGCACGTGGGGCACGCCGATCCCGGCGCTGATCTGCGTCGATTGCGGCGAGACGTTCCTCGATCCGGCGGTCGCCCGGCGCGCGGCGGCGCGCTTCCGCACCGATGGCGCCGGCACGTGGTGGAGCGAGCCGGTATCGGCGTTCGTCACCGAACACACGAAGTGTCCGAAGTGCGGATCGGCCTCGTTCGAGAAGCAGAAGAACATCGTCGACATCTGGTTCGAGTCGGGCGTCACGCACCTCGCGGTCCTCGGGACGCCGGATCTTCCGTGGCCGAGCGACCTGGTGCTCGAAGGCGGCGATCAGTATCGCGGCTGGTTCCGCAGTTCGCTGCTGACCGGCGTCGCGACCAAGGGCCGCGCGCCATACAAGGCCGTGGTCAAGAACGGCTGGGTCAACGACGAGCACGGCCGCCCGATGAGCAAGTCGAAAGGCACCGGCATCGACGCGAAGGACGCGATGGAGAAGTGGGGCGCCGACGTGCTCCGCCTCTGGGCGGCGTCCGTCGAGTTCGTCGACGACGTCCGCTTCGGACCGAAGGTCGTCGACCAGGTCGGCAACGTCTACCGCAACGTCCGGAACCGCATCCGCTTCATGCTCTCCAATCTCTACGATCTGCCGGCCCATGCCGTCGTCGCGCGCGCGGAGCTCGAGCCGCTCGACGCGTTGGCTTGCGACGTGACCGATGCGTTCGCCGATGCCGCCGTCGCCGACTATCACGCCTACGGCGTGCACGACGCCTATCTGCGCATCGTCGAGTTCGACCGCTCGATGTCGAGCCTGTACCTCGACGCGCTCAAGGATCCGCTCTACTCTCGAGCGGCGGGCGATCCGCGCCGGCGCAGCGCACAATCAGCGCTCCTCTACATCCTGCGAAGGCTGCTCGCGGTCTGCGCTCCGGTGCTCTCGTTCACCGCCGAAGAGGCGTGGCAATCGCTGCCGGAGCCGCTCCGCGACGATGCGCGGAGCGTCTTCGATCTGCCGCTCTCGGTCGCACACGGCCGCGACGTCGCCGATGCGACCCGGCGCTGGGATCGCTTGCGCGCGCTACGCGGCCGGGTGGCCGCAAGCGCCGCGCCGCGCGACTTCGAAGCGCGCGTCGCGATCGCGGCCGTTCCGGCCGTCGTCGAAGAGCTCTCCACCTACGGCGACGGCCTGCGCGAAGCGCTGGTCGTATCGGAGGTCGCGCTCGCCGAAGGCGACGGCGGCGACGATCAGGGCATCGCCGCCTTCGAGATCGCTCCCGCGCACGGCGCGAAATGCGTGCGCTGCTGGAAATTCCGCGAGCTCGGGAGCGACGTATCGCACCCCGACCTCTGCGCCGACTGCGCGGCGGTCGTCGCGGGCTAGCCTAGCACCCGATCGCGGAAGGCGGCCCACGTGCCCGCTTCGATCGCGGCGCGGGCTTCGCGCATGAGGTCGTTGAGCAGGTAGACGTTGTGATACGAGAGCAGGCGCGGGCCGAGCATCTCGTCGCTGCGGAAGAGATGCGCGAGGTAGGCGCGCGTGTACGTCGTGCAGACGTAGCAATCGCAGGTCGGATCGAGCGGCGTGAAGTCGCGCGTGTACTGCGCGTTCTTGATGTGGAACTCGCCGGCGCGGGTCATCGCGCGTCCGTTGCGTCCGCAACGCGTGGGATAGACGCAGTCGAACATGTCGATACCGCAGTCGACCGCCATCACGATGTCGCGGACCGTCCCCACGCCCATGAGGTAGCGCGGCTTCTCCTCGGGCAGCAGGGCCGCCGTATAGCGGGCCATGCGGTACATCTCTTCGCGCGACTCGCCGACCGAGAGACCGCCGATCGCATACCCGGGGAAGTCCAGCGCGATCAGCTCGCGTGCGCTGCGCCCGCGCAGGCTCTCGTCCAGGCCGCCCTGCACGATCGCGAAGACCGCGGTCGCGTCGGGACGCGCGCGCGCCGCCATGGCGCGTTCCGCCCATGCGGTCGTGCGGCGCACCGATTCCTCGATCTCGGCGCGCTGCGCCGGCAGTTTCACGCAGACGTCCAGGACCATCGCGATGTCGACGCCGAGCGCTTCTTCGAATGCGATGACGTTCTCCGGCGTGAAGCGGTGTTCGCTGCCGTCGAGATGCGACTTGAACGTGACGCCGCCGTCGTCGACCTTGCGCCGTTCTTGCAGGGAGAAGACCTGGAAGCCGCCGGAGTCCGTGAGGATCGGGCCGTCCCACTGCATGAATGCGTGGAGTCCGCCGGCCTGCTCGAGGATCTCGCGACCCGGGCGCATCCAGAGATGGTAGGTGTTCGAGAGCACGATCTGGCTGTGCGCCGTGCGGAGTTCTTCCGGCGTCAGGCCCTTCACCGTCGCCGCCGTCCCGACGGGCATGAACGTCGGCGTTTCGACGACGCCGTGCGCGAGGCCGAGCCGCGCGCGTCGCGCCGGACCGTCCGCGCGCAGCAGATCGAACTTCACGCCTGCACCTTGCGCAAGACCGCGAGCGCTTCGAGATATTCGGGCGGCGGAGTCGCCTCGAACTCCATATCGGCATTGGTGCGCGGATGGCGGAACGCCAGCCGCCAGGCGTGTAGCGCTTGGCCGGGCAGGATGAAGCGATGCTCTTCGTGTCCGTAGACGGGATCGTTCACGATCGGGTGGCCGAGCGCGGCCATGTGGACGCGGATCTGATGCGTGCGGCCCGTCTCCAGGCGGAAGACGAGTTCCGAATGCTTGGACATCGCTTCGCGTACGACGTAATGCGTCACCGCCGGCTTGCCGCCGCCGACGATCGCGTATTTCAGACGGTTGTGCGGATCGCGGCCGATCGGCCCGTCGAGCGTGCCGCGTCCGTGATCGGGCACGCCGTGGACGATGCCGAGATACTCGCGCTTGATCTCGCGGTTCTTCATCGCGATGCCGAGCAGGGAGAGCGATTCGTCGTTCTTGGCGACGACGAGCAATCCGGACGTATCGCGGTCGAGCCGGTGCACGAGCCCGGCGCGCAGTTCTTCGCCGGGCAGCACGCCGGTGTGTGCGAGCAGGGCGTTGACCAGCGTGCCGCTGGTGGAACCGTGCGCCGGATGCGTCACCATTCCGGCGGCCTTGTCGACGACGAGGAGGTCGGCGTCTTCGTAGACGATCGAGAGGTCGATGTCTTCGGCGGCGACGGTGAGCGGATTGCGCGGCAGCACTTCGTAGGCCAGGACGTCGCCCTCTTCGAGCAGGTGGCTCGCCTTGACGGGCTCGCCGTTGACGGTCACCGCACCGCGCCGCACGGCCTCGGCGACGAGCGAGCGGGCCATGCCGGTGAGGCGGGCGACCGCGACGTCGGCGCGTCGTCCCGCTTCGTCAGGCCCGACGACGGTTAACAAGGCCCGAGAGCATCAGCAGGATCACGCCGCTGGTGATGCACGCATCCGCGACGTTGAAGATGAACGGCCAGATGCCGTAGAAGTCGATGAAGTCGACGACGTACTTGTAGTGGATGCGGTCGGCGACGTTGCCGATCGCGCCGCCGACGATCATGCCGAAGGCGATCCGCACGACCAGCGATTTGTGCGCGCTGTCGCGGAACGACAGCCAGAAGACCACGAGCACCGCTACCGCGAGCGCGATCAAGAGCGCCGTATTGCCGCCGAAGAGCCCGAACGCGCCGTGCGTGTTCTGCTCGAAGGTGAGCTTGAGCAGATGGGCGATCACCATCCGGCTCTCGCCGATCTGGAAGCTCGCGAGGATCTGGTGCTTCGTCACCTGGTCGATGGCGAAGACGATCGCGGCGACGACGGCGATCGTGAATGTCTCAGACGTGCGACGTGACAAGTTTTACATACCAATCGGGGAGGAACTGGTTGAGCCAGCCGGTGACGATGAAGAACGAGTCGGTCACCAGCACCATGCCGACGACGACCAGGAAGAGCCCGGAGACGAACTCGATGGCCGGAAGATAGCGCTTGATGCGGTTGAGCACCGGCAGGACGGCGCCGATCGCGAGCGCGGTCGCGAAGAACGGCACCGCGAGTCCCAGCGAGTAGCACGCGAGCAGCAGCATCGCTTCGGCCGTGTGCGCCTGCGAAGCGAGCAGCAGGATGCCGGAGAGGATCGGGCCGATGCACGGGGACCAGCCGGCGGCGAAGGCGATGCCGACCACGACCGAGGTCCAATAGCTCTGCTTGCCGTGCGCTTTGTGGATGCGCGTGTCCATCATCAGGAACGGGATGCGCAGCATCCCCATCATCTGCAGGCCGAGGATCACGACGACGCATCCGCCGACCTCGGCGATGATGCGCTGGTGCGCCTTCAGGACCGCGCCGAGTTCGCTCGCCGTCAGGCCGAGCGCCACGAAGATGAGGCTGAATCCGAGGATGAACGCCAGCGCGTGGGCGACCGCGTTGCGGCGCAATTCCGCGCTCGCGCCCGCCTGCAGTTCCTCCAGGCTGGATCCGGTCAGGAACGACAGATAGGCCGGAACGAGCGGAAGGACGCACGGAGACACGAAGGAAACGAGGCCCGCCAGGAACGCGACCCCGACTGAGTAGTGCACCGCGCTAGGTTAGGGAAAGCCGCGCCCCAAGCCTGGCAGACGAGCCTGGAGTACGATGCAGCACTGGTTCACCTATCCGACAAATGTCGACCCCGTCGCGATCCATCTCGGCAGTTTCGGGATCCACTGGTACGGCATCTCGTATCTGGTCGGGTTCGTCGCGGTCGGCCTCTGGATGGCCCGTCCGGCGGGCCGCAGGCGGCTGGGGCTGACCACGGACGCGATCCAGGATTTCCTGTTCTACGCGCTCGTCGGCGTGCTCGTCGGCGGACGCATCTTCTTCGTCTTCAACGACATCGTCAGCCATTGGGGCCAGAACCAGCTCGCGTACTACACGCACAACCCCATCAACATCATCGCGGTGTGGCAGGGCGGCATGGCCTTCCACGGCGGGCTCATCGGCGTCATCGTCGCAGTCGCGCTGTTCATCCGCAAGCATCCGGGGCTGACGTTCTCCGTGCTCGGCGACGAAGTGGTGATGCTGCTGCCGATCGGCATCGCGCTGACGCGCGTCGTCAACTTCGTCAACGACGAGCTGTGGGGCAACATTTGCAATCCCGATCATCCGTGGTGCATGATCCCCAAGGACAACGGCGCGGGCTGGAGCGGCCCGCTCTACCGCCATCCGGTGCAGATCTACGAAGCGCTGATGGATATCGCCGTCCTGCCGGTCATCTTCGTGCTGTACAAGCGCAAGCCGGCCGACGGTGTCGTCGCCTGGACGTGGTTCACGCTCTACGGCATCACCCGCTCGATCGCCGAGGCGTTCCGCTATCCCGATTTCCACATCGGTCCGATCACCGGCGGGCAGCTCTACGCGCTGCCGATGATCGCCATCGGCATCGTCATGATCGTCATCTGCGCGCGCAAGGGCGTGCACACGGACGTGACCTTGCCCGCGGCGCCCGCGGAGGCCCCAGCGGCGGAGTGAGCGTGGCCGACCGGCTCGCGCGGATCCGCGCGGACCTCGCCGAGGAGATGCGCTCCTGCGGCCGGACCGATGCGGTACGCCTGCTCGCGGTCACCAAGCGGCAGAGCCGGGAGGCGGTTTGCGAGGCGATCGCCGCCGGCGTGGGCGACATCGGCGAGAACTACGTCCAGGAAGCGGCGGCGAAGTTCGCGGGCCTGCCGCCCGTCCGCCGGCACTTCATCGGCCATCTCCAGACGAATAAGGCACGGGCCGTGGCCGCCGCGTTCGACGTGGTGCAGAGCGTCGACCGGCCCGAGGCGGCGGCGGCGCTGGCCAAGGCGGCAGGTCTGCTGGGCAAGCGTCTGACCGTCCTGCTGCAAGTCAACGTCTCGCCGTCCGAACGCTTCGGCGCGCCGGCCGATGGGGCCGAGCGCCTGGCGGACGCCATCCGCGGGCACGAAAGCCTGCTCCTGGACGGGGTCATGGCCATCGGACCCATCACCGAAGACCGGGGCGAGATCACGCGAGCTTTTTCGCTCGCCGCCATGACGTTTGCCCGTGTAGGTGGAACTACGCTCTCGATCGGCATGTCGGGCGATTGGCGCGAGGCGGTGCGCGCGGGCTCGACGATGCTCCGCATCGGGACGGCGTTGTTCGGTCCTCGCACCGCATAGCCGCCCGCGCTGAAAGGAGAGAGATCTCCATGGGAATGTTCGGAAAAATCGGATCGTTCTTCTCGCTCCGCGACGACGACGACGAGTTCTACGAGGACGAGGCGCCCCAGTCGCACGGACGCGTCGTGCCGCTGAGCAACGCGGGCAACGCGCGCCGCTCGGGCACGGAGGTCAGCGTCTACGCGCCGCGCTCGTTCGCCGACGTCGTCGAGATCGCCGATGCCCTGCGTTCGCGGCAAGTGGTGATCGTCAACCTGCAGAACGCCGACCGCACGCTGCTGCAGCGGGTCGTCGATTTCACCTCGGGCGTCGCCTACACGCTCGACGGGAAGATCCAAAAACTCGCCGACGCGATCTATCTCGTCGTCCCGTCCGGGGTCGCGGTCAATGCCGCGGGTCTGCGCGACGCGATGGTCGCGGACGGTTCACTCGATTTCATGGCCAACAGAGGTTAATAGAGCGAGAGCATGCAGAAGATCACGCCCGTCGACGTCCAGCACAAGTCGTTCAAGCGCAAGCTCCAGGGCTTCGATCCGGACGACGTCAACAAGTTCCTCGACGAGATCATCGAGCAGCTCGAAGACGACGCGCACGAGCGCGCCGCGCTCCAGGCGGAGATCGCCGACCTCAAGGAGCGCATCAGCCATTTCAAAGCGATGGAAGAGTCGCTGCAGAACACGCTGATCCTCGCGCAGCGCACCGCCGACGAGACGAAGGCCTCCGCGCACAAGGAAGCGGATCTGATCCGCGAACAGGCGCGCGTCGCCGCGGATAAGGAGGTCGCGCACCACAGCGAGGCGATCTCCGACGTCCGGCGCGAACACCAGCGCGCCATCGAAGCCTGCGAGAAGGCCAAGAGCGAACTCCGCTCGCTGCTGATGACCCACCTGGCGCTGCTCGAAAAGGCCGTGCCGCCCTCGCTCGCTCCCGAGATGCTCGCGGCGAGCAAGTCCGGCGCACCGAGCGAGAGCGCGCCGACGCAGCCGCAGCTCCTCGAGGCCGTCGATACCGGCGACGCGGAGAACCCATCGCCGGATACGCGGGGCACGGGCGAGACGCCGACGGGCGACACGCAGCGCATCACCGTCTACTGACCCGCGCGCGAGTATGACGCAGGTAGCGGTTCTGCCCGGTGACGGCATCGGGCCGGAGATCACGCGCGCGGCGGCGGCATTGCTGCGGGAGCTGCGCCCCGACGTCGAGACGGTCGAGGCGCCCGTCGGCGGCGCGGCGATGGCGCTCGGCAAGCCGGCGTTCCCGGACGAGACGCGCGCGCTCTGCGACGGCTCGGAAGCGATCCTCTTCGGCAGCGTCGGCCTGCCGCAGTACGACGGCAAGACGCTCGCCGAGCGGCCCGAATACGCGCTGCTCCGACTCCGCGGCGATTACGAACTCTATGCGAACGTCCGTCCGGTCCGCGTCTTCCGCGGATTGGAAGACGCCTCGTCGCTCAAACCGGAACTGGTGCGCGGCCTCGACCTGGTCGTCGTGCGCGAACTCACCGGCGGCATCTATTTCGGCACGCCGAAGGAGCAGCGTCGGATCGACGGCGAGGACGGCGCGGTCGACACGATGGTCTACAAGTCCTCGGAGATCGAACGCATCGCGCACGTCGCCTTCGCGCTCGCGCGCAAGCGGAAGAAGCGCGTGACTTCGGTCGACAAGCAGAACATCCTCGAGACGTCCCGCTTGTGGCGCCGCGTGGTCGCGAAGGTCGCGGCGGAGTATCCCGACGTAGCGCTCGACCATCTGCTGGTCGATAACGCCGCGATGCAGCTCGTGCGCCGGCCCGGCGATTTCGACGTCATCCTCACGGAGAACATGTTCGGCGATATCCTTTCGGACGAGGCCGCGATCCTGACGGGGAGCATCGGCACATTGCCGAGCGCGAGCCTCGGTACGCGCAAGGTTCCCGGCGGAAGCTTCGGTCTGTTCGAACCGATCGGCGGAAGCGCTCCGGACATCGCGGGCCAAGGCATCGCCAACCCGACCGCGGCGATCCTGAGCGCGGCCATGCTCCTGCGCATGAGCCTCGGCGACGACGCGAACGCGATCCGCCTCGAACGCGCGGTCGAAACCGTCTACGCGAACGGCGCGCGCACCCGCGAACTCGGCGGAACGCTCGGCACCGAGGCGTTCGCGGGCGAAGTCCGCGCGGCGCTCTAGGCGCTTAGACCTTGGCGTTCTCGGTGAGGAACGGCTTGCCGAAGTAGTTCAGGAAGCGGACTTGCAGCTTCGCGTGCTTGCCCTCGTTCTCGGCGAGCCACGCCTCTTTCCACCGGCGTAGCGCTTCGGCTTTGAGCGCGTCGACGGCATCGTCGTCGATCGACTCGTACTGATTGAGGTCGATCGAGACGTCCATGCGCCGGCCGCCGCCGCTCACGTCGAAGCCGGTGACGGTGGTCGAATAGGCGGGGTTCGTCTTCATCGGTGCCATGTGCGCGATCTCGCGCTGCGCGGCGGCCTCGCTCGCGGACGGCGCGGGCGAGCACGCGGCCAGGAGCGCGAGCGCTATCGCCGCAGTCGTCCGTACGATCGTCATATCGCGGACACGTTTCGCTCATCCCGGCGCGCTACCATCCCCGCATGGACGCAATGGGATGGGCTTCGAGCGCGATGGCTGCCGCGCAGAGCCGCCTCGATATCGCAGCCGAGAATCTTTCGAACACCTCCAGCACCGGCTACCGGCGGCGCGAGGCGACCGGATTCCTGACCGGGCACGGCGTCGCCGTGACCGCTCGCCGGACGGCCGCGCGCGTCGATCCGGTGACGGAGATGATCGACGTGCTCGGCGCGCAGCGCGCGTTCGAGAGCGCCGCGAAAGTCGCGACGACGATCGATCAGGCGCGTAAGGAATCCGCCGATGCGGGGCGGGTGCGATGAGCACGGCGATGATCGCCGCGGCCAGCGGCATGGCCGCCCAGCAAGCCAACCTCGACGTGATCGCCGAGAATCTGGCGAACGCCGACGTGGCCGGCTTCAAGGCGGCGAGCGCGACGTTCGCGGAGCTGACGTCGCGCGGAGAGGACGGTCTCGGCGCGGCGCGGACCGGCACGCAGCTCTCGTTCGATCAAGGACGCGTCGAGAAGAGCGGCGGCGCCTTCGATCTGGCGATCGACGGGCCCGGCTTTCTCGTCGTGAGCGATGCGAACGGCCGCCGCGCCTACACGCGCGACGGTTCGTTCGCACGCGCATCGGACGGGTCGCTCCGGAACGCGAACGGCTGGCGGCTCTCCGGCGTTCGCGTTCCGGAAGACGCGACCGGCGCGAGCGTGACCGAGCGCGGCGAGGTCGTCGCGCAGACGCCGCGCGGCCCCGAGACGATCGGCCGCCTCCGTCTCGCCGAATTCTCCACGCCCCAAGGCCTCGCGCGCGTCGAAGGCGCCCTCTTCCGGGCGACCGCCGCGAGCGGGACCATGCGTCTCGTCGTGCCCGGCGGGGACGGCCCGCAGATCCGCTTCGGCATGCTCGAGAAATCCAACGTCTCGATCGTCGCGTCGATGATGCAGATCCTCTCCGCACAGCGCGCGTACGAGGCCGACGCCAAGGGGGTGCAGGCCGCCGATGAGATGCAGCGCATCGCCAACAACCTCAGCCGTGGATGAGCGGACGCGCGAGACGACCATCCGCGCCTACCTTCCGCTGGTGCGCCGGATGGCCAAGCGCATCCACCGGCTGGTGCCGAGCGTCGACGTGGGAGATCTCGTCGGCGACGGCTGCGTCGGGCTCATCCGCGCCGTCGACGGGTACGACGCGCGACGCGGAACGTCGATGCGCCACTACGTCGGCAGGCTCGTCCTCGGGAAGATGCTCAACGGGATCAGGCGGATGGATCCCGTCTCCGAACGCGCCCGCCGCGAACTGCGCGACGCCGAGCGCGAGCGGTTCGAACTCGCATCACAGCGCGGAACCCTGCCGACGCGCGCGGAGATGGAAGAGCGGCGTCCTCGGCTGGCCGCGGCGCGCATGCAGGTGCAGACGCTGGTGACGCTCTCGCTCGACCGTCGACTGCCCGACGGCATGGAGCTGCCGCTGGATCTGTCGACCGACGCGGCGGCGGTGAGCGCGCGCCGGATGGATCGCGACGAGCTCGCCGCCTGCATCGCGCGGTTGACCGAGCGGCAGCGCGGGGTCATCGCGCTCCTCTACTACGGCGAACGGACGACGCGCGAGATCGGCGACGCCTGGCAGATCTCGCCGCAGCGCGTCTCGCAGCTCCACGCGAAGGCGCTCCATCATCTGCGGGGCGCCTATGCCGCGTCGCGTTGAACGCCCGTCCGAACGCACGCCGGCCGAACTCGCGCCCGTCGCGCTGGGCCCGCTCGCGATCGCGCCCGATGCGGATATCGAAGTACCGTCCCTGCCGCGCGATCTGCCGCAGTGGGCGCGCGATGCGGTGGCGATCTCGCAACGCGCGCGCGAGATGCTGGCGGCGCTCAAACCCGCCGTCGTCCGCGTGCTCACGTTCTGGGACCACCGCATCCGCAACGCGTTCGTCGCGGGCAACCGGCTGACCATCGACGCCAGCGGCTCCTACCGCATCGAGCGGTAAGCGCGATATACGTTATCGCGCGCTCGGACCTGACGTCGAGATCTGCGCGATGACGCCGTCGATGATGTTGGCCAGGCGCGGTCCGGCGAGATTGGCTTCGTGCATGACTTCGGCGTGCGTCGTCTCCGGCGCGCCGACGACGTTGGTGATGAGGCTCACGCCCAGCACCGTCATGCCGAACGTACGGGCCAGGATCGTCTCGAAGACGGTCGACATGCCGACCGCGTCGGCACCGATGCCGCGCAGGTAGCGGGCTTCGGCCGGCGTCTCGTAACTCGGGCCGAGCAGGCCGGCGTAGACCCCCTCGCGGATCTTCGGATCGTCGCCGGCGATGTCGCGCGCCAGATCGCGCAACTGCGGGCTGTAGGCGTGCATCATATCCGTGAACGGATTGTCGAAGCGCGCCCCGACGAGCGGATTGGCGCCCATGAGGTTGATGTGATCGGCGATCAGCATCAGATCGCCCGCCGCGTAGGCGGGGTTCAGCGCCCCGGCGGCGTTGGTGACGATCAGCGTCTTCGCGCCGGCCGCATGCGCCAGGCGGACGTTGACCGTCACCTGTGCCGCCGAGAAGCCCTGGTACATGTGGACGCGACCCGCGAACGCGACGACGCGCTTGCCGTGCATCGTGCCGACGAGCGCCTCGCCCGCGTGGCCGGCGAGCGGCGCTATCGGCATGCCGAGCAGCTTGTCGTAGGGGATCGCGTCGAACGCCGCCTTCGCGGCCATCGCGTTGGAGAGCCCGCTGCCGAGCACGATCGCGATATCGATGGGGCCGCCCGCATGGGCCTCGATGGTCGAGGCGTCTTTCGCGAGCGTCTCTTCGTTGAGCACGAAGCGATCGGTGGTGGACATCAGGCTGCTCCATCAGGATCGGGGTGGAAGAGATCGCGACCGGTCATGATCGCGGGGACGGGAAGGCCGGCGATGCGCAGCAGCGTCGGCGCGACGTCTCCGAGACATCCGCCGACGTCGAGCCTTCCGCGGAGGGACCCGACCAGGACCAGAGGGACCGGATTGGTGGTGTGAGCGGTTAGCGGATCGCCGTCCGCGCCTATCTTCTCTTCGGCGTTTCCATGGTCCGCCGTCAGCGCCAAGAGCCCGCCTCTGGCGAGGACCGCCGCGGAGAGACGGCCCAAGCACGCGTCGAGGACCTCGACGCTCTCGATCGTCGGCTCCCACTTGCCCGTATGGCCGACCATGTCCGCGTTGGCGTAGTTCATGACGACGACGTCGATGCCGCGGTCCAACGCGGCGATCGCCGCATCGGTGATCTCCGCCGCGCGCATGGCCGGCGCCAGATCGTAGGTCTCGACGCTGCGGTCCGAGGGGATCAGTTCGCGCTCTTCGTTCTCGAAGATGTCCTCGCGGCCGCCGTTGAAGAAATAGGTGACGTGCGCGTACTTCTCGGTCTCCGCGAGCCGGAGCTGACGAAGCCCCGCGCGCGAGACGATCTCGCCGAACGTATCGAACTGCGGGCGTGGTCCGAAGAGCACCGGATTGGGGAACGTCTCGTCGTAGCGCGTCATCGTCGCGAACAGCAATCCGCGATACTCCCGATTGAACGCGATCGTCAATTGGCGCGCGCGATCGGGACGGAAGTTGAAGAAGACGACCGCGTCGCCGTCGCGCACCGGGTGCGGCGCGCCGATCGTCGTAGGAGCCACGAACTCGTCGTTCTCGTCGCGCGCGTAGGCGGCGTGGACCGCGTCGCTCGCGTTGAGCGCGAAATGTTCGGCCTCGCCCTTGGAGAGCAGATCGAACGCCCGCTGCGTGCGCTCCGCGCGCTTGTCGCGATCCATCGCGTAGAAGCGGCCGCAGACGGTCGCGATCGCGCCCTGTCGGCCCACCTTCGCCAGGTGCGACTCCAACTGCGCGATGTAGGTGAGCGCCGAGCGCGGCGGCGTGTCGCGGCCGTCGAGGAACGCGTCGACCACGAACGGGACGTTCGCCGCGACCGCCGCATCGACGAGCGCGAAGAGGTGCTCGATCGACGAATGGACCTGACCGTCGGAGAGCAGGCCCATGAAGTGCAGCGTGCCGCCGCTCTCGCGCACAGCGTCGAACGCCTCGACGAGCACGGGGTTGGCGGGGAGGCGACCGGCGGCGATATCGGCGTCGATCACGGTCACGCCTTGTGGCACGACGCGTCCGCTGCCCAGATTCATGTGCCCGACCTCGCTGTTGCCCATGATGCCGGGTGGAAGTCCGACGTAGATGCCGGAGGCCTGCAGCGTCGTCCACGGATGGTGGTCGAAAAAGGCGCGCCAGTTCGGGAGATCCGCCGCGAGGATCGCGTTGCCGCGCGCGTCGGTGCGACAGCCCCACCCGTCGAGGACGGCGAGCACGAGCGGACCGTTCATGCGCTGCCCGCCTGCGCGGCGCGGATCAGCGCGGCGAACGCGACCGGATCGAGCGAGGCTCCGCCCACCAGGCCGCCGTCGTTGTTCGGCATCTTGGAATAGGCGGCGACGTTCTCGGGTTTGACGCTGCCCCCGTAGAGGACGCGCGCGCGTTCCAGGCCGGGGACGCTGCCGCGGATCGCGCCCATCGTCGCGTCCGCGTCGGCGGCATCGCAGTTCTTGCCGCTGCCGATCGCCCAGAGCGGTTCGTAGGCCATCACCACGCGCGACGCATCGGCGGCATCGAGCCCGTCGAGCGCGGCGCGCGTCTGCGCGACGACGCGGTCGATGGCGCGGCCCGCCTCGCGCTCGTCCGCGCTCTCGCCGACGCAGATCACCGGCGTCAGGCCGTTCTCAAGAGCCGAACGGACCTTGCGATTCACGCCGGCGTCGGTCTCGCCGAAATATTTCCGCCGTTCCGAATGCCCCAGGATCACGAACGTGGCGCCCGCGTCGATCAGCATCGGCGCCGAGATCGCGCCCGTGAACGCGCCGCTCGGCTCCCAGTACATGTCTTGACCGCCGACGCCGATGCTGGTCCCGCGCAGACGCCACGCCACTTGCGCGATCGCGGTGGCCGGCGGCGCGATGACCACGTCGACGTCCGGCAGCGGTTGATCGAGGAAGGTCTCGAGGAACGCCGCGGCCTGCGTACCCGTCATGTGCATCTTCCAGTTCGCGATGACGAGATGGTTCATCGCTGCAGCGCCGCCACGCCCGGGAGGGTCTTGCCTTCGAGGAATTCCAGCGTGGCGCCGCCGCCGGTGCTGACGTGCGTCATCGCGCCGGCGAAGCCGAGCTCGTGCGCGGCCGCGGCGGCGTCGCCGCCTCCCACGACGCTGGTGGCACCGTCCTTGGTGGCGCGCGCGATGGCTTCGCCCACGACGCGCGTGCCGGCGCGGTATGCGGGCTTCTCGTAGACGCCCATCGGTCCGTTGAACACGATCGTCTTGGCGCGTTCGATCGCGCGGGCGTAGGCGCGGGCCGTCTCGGGGCCGATGTCGAGGATCATCTCCGCGCCGACCGCGTTGATGCCGACCACGTGCGCCCGGTCGTCGGCGTCGAACGAGGGCGCGACGACGGCGTCGGTGGGCAGATGCAGGGTGACGCCCTTGCGCTGCGCGAGCGCGATGATGTTCGCGGCGGGTCCGAGATCGTCGTCCTTGAGCGAACCGCCGACGTCGAGGCCGCCGGCCGCGAGGAACGTGTTCGCCATGCCGCCGCCGATGCAGAACGCGGCGACCTTCTCCATCAGGTTGGTGAAGACGCCGACCTTATCTTTGACCTTCGCGCCGCCGATGGCGCAGACGTACGGTTGGGCGGGATCGCGGACGAGACCGCCGAGCGCCCGGAGTTCGGCCTCCATCAGCAGGCCGGCGGCGTTGGGGAGGAGATGGGCGATGCCTTCGGTCGAGGCGTGCGCGCGGTGCGCGGTGCCGAACGCGTCGTCGACATAGAGATCGCCGAGCGAGGCCAGTTCGCGCGCGAACGTCGCGTCGTTGCGTTCTTCGCCCGCATGGAAGCGCACGTTCTCGAGCAGGACGAGGTCGCCGTCGCCGAGCGCGGCGATCGCCGCGCGCGCGGGCTCGCCGATGCAGTCGTCCGCGAACGCGACCGGCCTGCCGAGGTGCTCCGCCAGCGCGGCCGCGACCGGGCGCAGGGAGTACGCCGGGTTCGGAGCGCCGTCCGGACGGCCGAGGTGCGAGAGGATGACGACCTTCGCACCGCGATCCGAGAGCGCGCGCAGCGTCGGCAGCGCCGCATCGATGCGCGTCGGATCGCCGACGGATGCCGCTCCCGAGGCGTTCGTCTTCATCGGGACGTTGAGGTCTTCGCGGACGAGGACGCGCTTGCCGCGCACGTCGAGATCGTCGATGGTTCGGAAGTGCATGCGGCCTTTCAGCGGAGGTAGCGGTCGAACCATCCGAGCCAACGCGCGTAGACGTCGGCGCGGCGGATCGGATCGCCCGGGAAGTGTGCGTGGACGGGCCACTGATAGAACTCGACGTCCTTGCCCGCGTCCTGCAGCGCGTGATAGAAGGCGTAGGATTCGGCCGCCGGGACGCGGACGTCGTAGGTGTCGTCGAGGATCAGCGTCGCCGCGCGGACGTCGCGATAGTACGCGAGCGGCGAGGCCTTCCGGTAGAGGTCGAGCGACGCCTGCGATGCGAACGGCGGACCCCACATCGAATATTCGTTGACGTTGAGGTCGTCGGCGAGCGCCGTGTCGTAGACCTGATCGTCGACCGCGGCGCCGGAGACGGCGCAGCGCCAGTCGTCGTGATGGGTGATCAGCCACGAGGTCATGAGGCCGCCGTACGACCAGCCGCTCGCGCAGACGCGCGCGCGATCGATCGCCGTCGTGGCCTCGAGCTTGGCCACGCCCGCCATGATGTCGCTATCGGGCCCGACGACGGGGTCGCGGTAGACCGCACGCTGATAGGCGTTGCCGAGATCGTCGCTGCCGCGATAGTTCGGCCCGAAGACGACGTAGCCGTGCGCGGCGGCCAATTGCGCGAACGTATCGAACGACGTCGTCGTCGCGCCCGTGGGCCCGCCATGGATCACCAGCACGAGCGGATACTTCCGCCCCGCATCGTAGCCGGGCGGATACGTCACGACGCCGTCCTCGGCGAACGCGCCGTTCTTCCAATCCAGGGTCGCGACCCGGCCGAGGTGCAGGTCGTCGGACCAGGCGTTGGCGTCGGTGAGACGCAGCGGCGTCGCGGCTCCGGGCGCGAGATAGTAGATCTCGCCGGGATGCGCCGGCGTCGCGCCGACGAACGCGATCGCGCCGTCCGCGCCGATGCTGCCGGTGAAATCGCCGAAGACGTCCATCTCGCCGAGATCGATCTTCTTCGGCGCGCCGTCCAGCGGGACGCGCCAGAGCGCCCTGCGCGTCCCGTCGTCGCCTTCGACCACGAATCCCCGCCCGTTCGGATACCACGCGTAGTTGACGGCGTTGCGATCGAGCGCGCGCGTGACGTCGCGGCCCGGCCCGCGTCCGTCGCTCACGAAGAGCCCGCCCGCGTTGTTCGGATCGCCGTCGCGCGCGTAGGTGTACGCGATCGCGCCGCCGCGCGGCGCGTAGCGCGGCTGCCACTCGAGCGAAGCGCGGCCGGTCAGCGGCCGGCTGCGTCCGCTCGCGACGTCGAGCAGCTGCACGGTCGATGCGTCGCCGTCGGCCGCGATCGGTCCGGGAACGCGGATGTAGGCGAGGGTGGTTCCGTCCGGGGACCACGAGATCGATGCGGATCCGACGCTCCACGTCCCGCTCGTCAGCCGGCGCGACGTCCAGATCGCGCGGCCGTCCTCGCTGCGGCGCGAGGCCAGCCACAGATGCGTCGGCAGGAAGGGCCCGACGTCGAGATAGCCGTTGGTGGTGACGCGATAGGAGTCTTGAAAGCGCGCGACGCCCTTGCGCTCCGGCGCGGGATCGGCGCTCGCGTACGCGATCGCCGCGCCGTCGGGCCGCCACGCATATCCGTCGACGCCTTCCTGGGCCGCCGTCGCCTGCGTCGCTTCGCCGCCCGCGACGGGCAGGACGAAGACCTCGCCGTGCTTGGCGGCGTCGGGCGCGACGAACGCGATCGCGTCGCCGCCGGGCGACCACGACGGATCCGAGACGGAGGTCCGACCGACGGTGAGCACCCGCTCGGCGCGCGTGGCGACGTCCATCACCACGAGTTCCGCATCGCGGTGATCCGTCTCGAGATCGACGCGCGCCCGTGTGAAGAGAAGGCGCGTGCCGTCGGGAGAGATGCGCGGGGACGAGAAGCCGACGATCCGGTACTGGTCGGCCGCCGAGAAGAAGGCCGCCGCCGCGCCCGCTACCGCGAGCACGTCACGCCGCCGGCAGCGACGCGAGGACTTTGGCGGTGAGGTCTGCCAGACGGCACGAGTAGCCCCACTCGTTGTCGTACCACGCGGCGATCTGGATCATGTCGCCGTTCGCGTTGGAGAGCTTCCCGTCGATGATGGAAGAGAACTCCGACTGCTTGAAATCGCTCGAGACGAGTTCGTCTTCGGTGTACTGCACGTAGTCCTTCATCGGACCGGCGGCCGCATCGCGCAGGATGGCGTTGAGTTCGCCCTTGTTCGTCTCTTTCTTGACGTGGGCCACCAGATAGATCATCGAGACGGTCGGCGTCGGCACGCGCAGCGCGAACCCGTCGAAGGTGCCTTCGATCTCAGGGATCGTCAGATAGAGCGCCTTGGCCGCTCCGGTCGAGGTCGGGATGATGTTGGTCGCGGCGTTGCGCGCGCGGCGGAGATCCTTATGCGGCGCGTCCAAGATGTTCTGGTCGTTGGTATAGGAGTGGACCGTGCACATGAAGCCCTTGACCCAGCCCAGGTGTTCGACGATCGGCTTGACCGCGGTCGCGAGACAGTTCGTCGTACACGATGCGTTCGAGATCACGTGATGCTTGGACGGATCGTAATCGCCGTCGTTGACGCCGAGCACGACCGTGATGTCTTCGCCCTTCGCCGGCGCGGAGATCAGCACTTTGCGGGCGCCGCCGCCGTCGATGTGGGCGCGCGCCTTCGCGGCGTCGGTGAAGAGCCCGGTCGACTCGATCACCACGTCGACGCCGAGCGCCTTCCACGGCAGCTTCGCCGGATCGCGTTCCGCCAGGACCTTTATGGTGCGGCCGTCGATGGTGATGGTGTCACCGTCCGAACGCACGTCGCCCCGGTACGGGCCGTAGTTCGAATCGTACTTGAAGAGGTGCGCGCACTCGGCGGCGCTGGTCAGGTCGTTCACGGCGGCGATCTCGATGGACGGATGCCGCTCGATGAGCGTTTTGGCGAAGTTCCTACCGATGCGGCCGAAGCCGTTGATCCCAATGCGCATAGGCCCGGTAGTTACCGTGGGCGACGGCGGGGCTCCTTGAGCCGTCGCGCGAGTCGCGCGAGGGCGATGAGGCGGCTGTTCGCGGTGGGCTTGCCGATGGGCGGGCTGCAGCGGCGGCCGAGTTCGGCGAGCGTCTCCTCGGGGTGCTGGAGCCGGAGCTCGGCGATCTCGCGCAGCGCGGGGCTCAGATTCGCGAGGCCGTACGCGCTTTCGAGGAAACCGATGGTCTCGCGCTGGCCCGCCGCGGCGTCGGCGGCGCGTTCGAGATTGGCGGCCTCGGTATTCACGAGGCGATGGATGCGGTTCTTCGTCTCGCGCAGCGCGCGGAGATCCTCGAGTTTGAGCACCGCGCCGAACGCCCCGATGCCGGTGAGCACGTCTTCGATCGCATCGAAGTCCTTGTAGTAGAGCACCACGCGCCCCTTGCGGACCATCCGCTTCGGCACCCGTCCCAGCGTGCGGAGCATGAGCGCGAGCCGCTCCGCGCGCGACGCATCTTCGGCGACGAACTCCAGATGGTAGCCGCGCGCGCCGGCCGCGAGCGACCCCGCGGCCAGGAACGCGGCGCGCGCTTCCATCGTGCGGTCGCATTTCTGCGCGGGCTTGCCGGCGGGCGGGCGGATGCCGACCGGGATCGCGATGGCGAACGTGGACCCGCGCTTGATCGCGACCGGTCCGCCGGTGCGTTCCGTCAGCAGCGTGCGCGCGAGTCGCGCGACGGCGTTGCGCTGCGTCGCGAACCGTCCCTCGCTGCCGCCGTAGAGCAAGAGGCCGTCGAGCAGGGCCGCGCGGCAGTGCGGCGATCCGGGCAGTTCGCGCGCGAGCGCGTCCTTCGTATCGGCGGACAGGGTCGAAGGCATCAGATCCAGTCGCCCGGTTCGTCTTTGCGCCGGTCGAGCAATTCGTAGAGCCCGGCGGGCTTCACGCTCGCGGTGACGCGCAGCGGCACTTCGAGCACGCGGACGGTCACGAGCGTCGTCGCGTAGGCGATCGCCAGCACGTCCCCGGGCTTGACCTGATAGCCCGGTTTGAGCGCCTTGCCGTCCTTCGTTATGCGGCCGTGTTCGAGCGCTTCGTGCGCTTCGCTGCGCCGCTTCGAGAGGCGCGCGACCTTCATGAATTTGTCGAGCCGCATCGTGGGCATTAGTGTAGCAGAAAGCGAAGGGAAATCGAATGGCACAGGCGCGACCCCGCGGACCGGGGCTGGACATCTTCGACGAGAGCCGCCCGATGTGGCGGAAGATGCTGGCGTTCCTGATCCCGATGCTGCTCACGAACGTCCTGCAGTCGGCCTCGCAGCTGACCTCGACGATCTACGTCGGCAGGCTCATCTCCGTCGCGGCGCTCGGGGCGATGTCGATCATCGCGCCCGTCTTCATCTTGCTCATCGCCCTGCCGTTCGGTCTCGCCAGCGGCAGTTCGGTGCTCATCGGACAGGCCTTCGGCGCGAAGGACATGCACCGGGTCAAGAAGGTCGCGGGGACGACGCTCGGCGCCTCGCTCGGCCTCGGCGTCGTCGTCGGGCTGATCGGCTTCTTCGGTACGCCGCTCATGATGCACGCGTTCGGCACGCCCGATTCGATCGTCGTGCAGGCGGACACATACGCACGCATCATCTTCCTCGCGTGTCCGGTGTTCTTCCCGTACCTGGCCTACACGACGTCCCTGCGCGGCACGGCCGACGCGCAGACGCCGTTCTATTTCCTCATCTTCAGCACGGCGCTCGCGCTGCTGCTGGTGCCGGCCCTGATCCTCGGCTGGTTCGGCCTGCCGCCGCTCGCGATCGCGGGCGCGGCGCTCGGCGGGATGCTCGCGCAGGGCATCGCCTTCCTCGCCCTGATCGTCTATCTGCGCGTCAAGGACCATCCGCTCAAGTTCGACGGCGAGATGGCGCGCGACATGATCGTCGACGTCGCTCTGCTCCGCCAAGTCCTGCGCATCGGCGTGCCGACGAGCGTGCAGATCATGTCGGTGGGACTGGCCGAAGCGGTGCTGGTCTCGTTCGTCAACCGGTACGGCGCACACGCCGCGGCGGCGTACGGCGCCGTCAACCAGATCGTCGGCTACGTGCAGTTCCCGGCGATGTCGGTCGGCATCGGCGCCTCGATCTTCGGGGCGCAATGCATCGGCGCGAAGCGCGAGGATCTGCTCAACTCGGTCGTCCGTTCGGGCGTCGCGCTCAACTACGCCGTCGCCGGCGGCCTGATCGCGCTCTGCTACATCTTCTCGACGGCGATCCTGGGCTGGTTCATCACCGATCCGGGGACGGTGCTCATCGCGCACGGTCTGCTGATGATCACGCTCTGGTCGTATCTGCTCTTCGGCAACTCGGCCGTCATCAGCGGCGTGATGCGCGGAAGCGGCACGGTGCTCTGGCCGACGCTCAACGGCATCTTCGCCATCCTGCTCGTCGAAGTGCCGGCCGCCTACGTGATGATGCACTTCTACGGGCTCTCGGGCATCTGGATGGGTTACCCGATCTCGTTCGCCGTCGTGCTGCTCCTGCAGTACCGGTACTACGCGACGTATTGGAAGCCGCGCATCCACGCGCGGCTGATCGCGCCGCTGACGGCGCCGGAGCCGATCCCCGCGACGGCGCTCGGCGAAGCGATCGCCGAAGGCGAGACTACGGCCGGCGTTTCTTTCCAGCCGGAGTGACGCACGTGCCGCTCGCGCGGCAGACGACGACCGGCGGATCGCAGAGGTCCGCGGCGCTCTCGTTCACGTCGGTGCGCGAGGCGATCACCTTGCGCGCTTCGAAGGTCATCGCGCGCGACGTATTGCCGACCTTCACGATGCGGCCTTCGGCTTCGACGTAGTCGCCGGCGTAGACCGGCGCGAGGAACTCGACGGCATCGTAGGCGACGAAGAGGCCTTCGTCGCCGTCCATCCGGATCAGCAGTTCGGTCGCGACGTCGCCGAAGAGCGCGAGCATGCGCGCCCCGTCGACCAGGTTTCCGCCGTAGTGCGCGTCGTGTGCGCTCATGCGCAGGCGCAGGGTCACGCTTTCGCTTGCTGCCACAATTCCTCGAGTTCGTCGAGCGAGAGTTCGGTAAGGGGAGTGCCGTCCTGGGCCGCGCGGCGTTCCATGAACGCGAAGCGGCGGTAGAACTTCTCGTTCGCCTCGCGCACCGCGCCCTCCGCGTCGATGCCGAGCGCCCGCGAGAGGTTCACCAGGGTGAAGAAGACGTCGCCCAGCTCTTCGCGGACGTGCACGCCGTCGGCATCCGCCTCGCGGCGGGCCTCGGCGAGCTCCGTCAGCTCCTCGTGCAGTTTGTCGAGGATGCCGGCGACGCCGGGCCAATCGAATCCGACGCGCGCGGCCTTCTCCTGCATGCGCTGTCCGCGCTGGAGCGCGCCCATGTGCTTCGGGATGCCGTCCAGCCGCGAGGCGCGTTCGCGACCGGCCTTTTCCTGCGCCTTGAGGTTCTCCCAGCTCTTCCACTGCGCGTCCACGTCCTCGATGACGGCGTCGGCGAAGACGTGCGGATGGCGGCGGATCATCTTGTTCGAGAGCGCGTCGACGACGTCGGCGACCGTGAATCTGCCGCTCTCGGTGCCGATCTGCGCGTGGAAGACGATCTGCAGGAGCAGGTCGCCGAGTTCGTCGCAGAGCGATGCGTCGTCGCCCTGCTCGATCGCCTCGACGACTTCGTACGTCTCCTCGATGAGGTACGGGACGAGGCTGCGATGCGTCTGCTCGCGGTCCCACGGACAGCCGGCGCGCAGGCGCGCCATGATCTCGACCAGATCGTCGAACGAATGATGCGACGAGCCGGGCGGCAGCGGTACGAGCGGCAGGTTCATCGCGGCCGAGAGCGTCGCGTGCGGGACGCCGGAGACGATGCGGGTCGCCGCGCCTCGCGCTTCGAGCGCGCGCAGCAGCGGAGCGAGGCCGTCGAAATCGGAGAGCGGATTGCCGAGCACGCCGATCGCGCAGTCGCGCGCTTCGAGGCCCGCGGCGAACGCCGCCACTTCGTCGAGCGCGCCGCGCACGATCAAGGTCGCGCGATCGCCGCCGATCCGCTCGCCGTCGATGCCGTGCGACTGCAGGGCGGCGGCGAGATCGGAAGGGACGGCGAGCAGGACGACGGCGTCGACCGCGCGGAGCGCTTCGATCGCCCCGAGCGTCAATAGACCGGGGTCGCCGGGTCCGAGCCCCACGATCTGCACGAGCATCGCGCTACGGCTTCTCTGCGCGGATATGAAAAGCCCCACCGTTTCCGGCGGGGCTTTCCGTTTTCGCGAAGCGCCTTACGGCTTCGTCGAGGCGGGCGTCTCGGCCGGAGGCGCCGATGCGGCCGCGGGCGCTACGGCCGGCGGCGGCGACGGGAAGAGTCCGGCGAAGCGCGGGTCCGAGACCTGGATGTTGGCCGACGTCTGCAGGCCGTTCAGGAAGGTCGGGATCTGCGGCTGTTCTTGTTGGGCGCGGAGCAGATCGGCGATCTTGTCGTGCGCGGTCGCGAGCGTCGCCTTCTCGCCGGGTTGTTTCTCTTCGACCTGGATGATGTGATAGCCGAAGGCCGACTTGACCGGCGGGCTGATCGCACCGACCGGCGCGTTGAACGCGTAGTCTTCGAACGCCTTGATCATCTGGCCGCGCTTGAAGAATCCGAGCTCGCCGCCCTTGTCCTTGCTGCCCGGGTCGCTCGAGTACTGCTTGGCGAGGTCTTCGAACTTCGCGCCGCCCTTGAGGAGCGCTTCGACCTTGAGCGCCGTCTGGAGGGCGCCGGGTCCCGAGGAGATGAGGATGTGGCGCGCGCGGACCTGGCCGGCCTTGTCGAACGCCGCGTGGTTCTTATCCCAGTACGCCTTGATCTGCGCGTCGTCGATCTTGATGTCCTTACCGACGGCCTTATCGAGCACGATCTGCTGGTGCAGGATGTGGTGCACGTCGTCTTCGGTCATGCCGCGCGACTTGAGCATCTCGTCCCACGAACCGTTGGGGAAGTTCGCCTTGATCTCGTTCTCTTTCTTGGCGATCTCGTCGTCGGTGACGGTGATGCCGTTCTTCTGCGCGTACTGGTCGAGCAGCGCGTCTTGGACCATCTGCTGCAACACGCCGCGCGATGCGGGCGAGCCCTCGAGCTTGGCGTCGAAATCGCTCTTGGAGATCGCCTGACCGTTCACGGTCGCGATGGAACCGCCCGAACAGGCCGCGAGCGACGCGCCCAAGGCGATGGTGGTGATGGCCGCGATGACGCGGTGAAATTTCGGCATGCTCCGCTCCACGGAAAAAGGGTGAATCACTAAGGAAGCGCGGGCCTTTGGAGCCCGCGACGAGTGGCTGGTTCGGGGAGGCTAGGCGGTGCGCCTGCGCACGGGCAGCCAGGCCACGGCCTCGGTGCCGCTTTCCCGGCGCACGACCCGGAGGAACTGCGCGATCGATCGGACGATGAACAGGCCCCGCCCGCTCTCGGCCAGGGGATCGGGCGCCGCGACGCTTCGGATGTCGAAGCCGGGGCCGTGGTCGCGGACCTTGAGCACGGCGATGCCGGCGTGCCACTCCAGGGCGACGGCGATCGGACCGGGCGCGTGGCGCACGACGTTGCCGACGAGTTCGCCATACACCAATGCGGCCGCATCGATGTCGGAATCGTCGGTGGCTCGGTCGCGCAGATGCGCGATGAGGTCTCTCCGTGCGCGATACGCTCCGTGCGCGTCGCGCGATTCGAATCGCCAATGCATCCTTATCGAAGAGATTACATTGCGTCGAGCAGTGCGCGCAAGAGCGGCATCCATCGCGCTTCCGCGCGCTCGCCTGCTTGCAGGGGCGGCAGATCGACCAGGATCTTGCCCTCGGCGAACCGGAATTTGTTCTTGGTCAGCGATTGGAAACGCGGGATCGCGCTCGGATCGAGTTCGAACGCGCTGCCGACGCCCAGGCGCAGGCGTTCGTCGTCGACCACGACTCTGGTCACGTTCTTGCGTAGCGCGACGGCGCGCAATTTCGTCAGTTCGACGAGGTTGGCGAGCGGCCGCGGGAAGGCGCCGAAGCGGTCGCGCACGCCCGCGGCGATCGCGTCGACCTCGTCTTCCAGCCGCGCCTTGGCGAGCTGCTGATAGATGGCGATCTTCTGCGAGACCTGCGGCACGTAGTCGTTGGGGATGAACGCATCGATCTTGACGTCGATGACGGCCTCGCGCCGCTCCTCGAGCGCGGACCCGGTGCCCTTGCGCTCGGCGATGGCATCGGCGAGCAGTTGGCAATACGTATCGAAACCGACCGCGCCGATGAAGCCGGACTGCGCCGCGCCGAGCAGATTGCCCGCGCCGCGGATCTCGAGATCCCGCATCGCGATCTGCAGGCCGGAGCCGAGGTGGGTGAATTCGCGGATCGCCTCCAGACGGGCCTTCGCGTCTTCGGTCAGCGCCTTGTGTCCGGCGTAGAGCAGATAGCAATAGGCCTGATGGTTGGAACGTCCGACCCGCCCGCGCAGCTGATAGAGCTGCGCCAGCCCGAACTTGTCGGCGTCGTGCACGATCATCGTGTTGACGTTGGGGATGTCCAGCCCGTTCTCGATGATGGTCGTCGCGACCAGCACGTCGAGTTCGCCCTCGATGAACGCGCCCATCACCGGTTCGAGTTCGTTCTCGTGCATCTGTCCGTGACCGACGCCGATGCGCGCGCGGGGCGCGAGCTTCTGCAGGGCGTTCTTGACGGCGTAGATCGACTCGACGCGGTTGTGCAGGTAGTAGACCTGCCCGCCGCGGTCGAGCTCGCTCGCGATCGCCCGCGCGACGATGGCGTCGCTCGCCGGCACGACCACGGTCTTGACCGACATGCGGTTCTTCGGCGCGGTCTGGATGAGCGAGAGGTCGCGCACGCCGACGAGCGACATGTGCAGGGTACGCGGGATCGGCGTCGCCGAGAGCGTCAGCACGTCGACGCTGGTGCGATATTCCTTGAGGCGCTCTTTGTGCATGACGCCGAACCGCTGCTCCTCGTCGATGACGATGAGGCCGAGGTCGGAGAACGCGACGTCCTTCTGCAGCAGCCGGTGCGTGCCGATGATGAGGTCGACCTTGCCGAGCGCCAGATCGCGCAGGATCTCTTTCTGCTTCGCCTTGGGGGTGAAGCGCGAGAGTTCCTCGACCCGCAACGGATAGCCGGCGAAGCGCGAGGCGAAGTTGCGATAGTGCTGATCGGCGAGCAGGGTGGTGGGCACGAGCACCGCGACCTGCTTCTTGTCGGCGATCGCCTTGAACGCCGCGCGGATGGCCACTTCCGTTTTGCCGTAGCCGACGTCGCCGCAGACGAGCCGGTCCATCGGCCGCTCGCGTTCCATGTCCGCCTTCGTGTCGTCGATCGCCTTTGCCTGATCGGGCGTCGGCTCGTACGGGAACGCCTCTTCGAGTTCGCCCTGCCACGGCGTATCGGGAGGATACGCGTGACCGCGCGCCAGTTCGCGCTCGGCGTAGAGCGCGACCAGTCCGTCGGCGATCTTCGCGAGCGATTCCGAGACGCGCGTCTTGGAGCGGGTCCAATCGGCGCCGCCCATCTTCGAAAGGCGCGGCGAGCCGCCGTCCGACGCGGCGTATTTCGTCACCTGATGCATCTGCGTCACCGGGACCAGCATGCGATCGGTGCCGGCGTAGCGCAGGTCGAGATAGTCCTGCGTCGCGCCGAGGATGGTCTCGCCGCGCAGGCCGAGATACTGCCCGATGCCGTGCACGGCGTGGACGACGTAGTCGCCGACCTTCAGATCGGCGAGCGTTACCGGCACGCCCTCTTTGACGGCGCGGAGTTTGACCCGCTTGGGGGGCTGTCCGTAGATCTCGCGGTCGCCGACGACGTGCGCGCGCAGCGAAGGCAGCGAGAAGCCCTGCTCGATGCTGCCGTGCAGGATGCGCGCGCCGGCGACGCCCGCCGCCTGCAGGATGTCGCTCGTGCGCGCGACCGCAGTGGTGACGATGGCGAGCGCTTCGCCGGCGGCGAGCCGCTCGCGCGCCGCTGCGACGAAGAGATCGATCTGCCGGTTGTAGTGCTCCGAGGGACGGCACTCGAGCACCACGTTCGCGCCGGTCGGCGGGATCCACGGCGCGGCTTCGCCTTCGATCGCGCCGGGGAAGACGAGCGTCTTGCGCCGCGCGAGCGCCGGCGCGAGTTCCGCGAGCGTCGCCCGCGGGATCTCGCGGGTCGCCTCGGCGACGTCCTCGTCGCGCACGTCGAACTGTCCCGACTCGGACTCGGCCAGGAGGATGTGTTCTTCGCGCGAGAGTTCTTCGTCGAGCGCGCGTTCGACGGCGACCAGCATCGCCGGTTCGTCGAGCGCGACCAGCGCGTCGTCGCGCAGATAGTCGACGATCGTCGCTCGGCTCGCGCCCGGCGGATCGCCCCAGGGCGCGATCTCGAGACGTTCGACCGGCCCGGTGCCGAGTTGGCTGCCGATCTCGAACGCGCGCATCGACTCGATCTGATCGCCGAAGAATTCGATGCGCACCGGGGCGTCTTCGGTCGCGGCGAAGACGTCGAGGATGCCGCCGCGCACCGCATATTCGCCGACCGCACTGACGACGTCGCTCCGTTCGTAGCCCAGGTCGTAGAGCCGGCGCTGCAGCGCGTCCCATCCCGGCTCGTCTCCCGCGCGCAGGATCGTGCGCGATGCCCGCAGCGTCTCCGGAGACGGGACGTACTGTCGCAGCGCCGAGACGGCGGCCAGGACGATGCGGCTCTTGCCGTCCGCGAGGTCGGCGAGCGTGGCGATGCGGGCGCTCCGCTCGCTCGGACTTTCGATGGCGCCGGTCGATTCGTCGCGCGCGCGCAGCAGCGTGGCGATGCGGCCGTCTTCGTCGTCGAGATAGTAGAGCAGGTCGGCGTAGGCGCGTTCGGCCGCGTCGGGCGTCTGCATGGCGACGAGGATCTGTCCGCCGCGGGCGCGGTAGAGCGCGGCCAGGATCGCCGGACGCGCGGCCGGGATCGTCTCGTGCACCGCGACGCCGCTGACCGAACGTTCCCAATGGTCCAGCGCGGCGCGCAGGGGCGTGCCGGTGCGGGTCAGCGATGCGAGCGTGAAGTCGGCCATAGCAATGCGAGCGGAGCGAACGCGAGGAGCGAGAGGACCATATCGGTGAGACGGTCCGGCGTCCCTACCGCGTCGGGGACGTAGCGGAGAAAGGTGGTGAGCGAGAGCGCGATCAGGACCGTCGCGATGCGGCTGCGCGGCGCGAGCGCCGCTATCGGAAGAAACCACAGCCCGTACCAGGGTTGCGGGTTGGGGATCGCGATCCACGCGCCGAGCGCCGCGAGCGGCCATCCTTCGACCTCGCCGCGCGCGATGCGGTAGGCGCCGAAGCCGAAAGCCGCGCACGCGGCCGCGATGCCGAGCGGCGGCCAGATCGCCTGCAGGCTGACGTGCGGCTGATAGGGCCCGTGCGCCCCCGGTGCGAGCATGCTCGCCGCATACGGCAGCACCGCGAGCCCGACCGCGACCGCGCCGGCCGCAGCGCCGGCGACCGCCGCGGTCAGCGCGCGCGACGGCGCGCGATAGGCGGCCAGCGACGCGACGACCGCGGCGGCTCCGACGAGTTTCACGCCGATCGAGAGCGTCGCGACGAACGCGCCGAGCGCCGGCCCGTAGCGCCGGGCCAGTGCGAACGCGGCGAGCGCCATTGCGACGACGATCGCGTCGTTGTGCCCTTCGATCGCGCTCCAGATCGCGACCGGATTCGCCCCGATCGCGACGGCCGACCAGACGCCCCGTTCGCGGCCGAGCCCGGCGAACGCGGCGTAGGCCAGCGGTATGCAGGCGAGCAGGGCGAGCGCCGAGAGGATCCGCAGCGCGTCGAGCTGCGCCGCGACGTTCGGGGCGAAGAGCGCGACCGCGACGCGCGCGATCGCGACGAAGAACGGTCCGTAGACGCAGGCGGGCAAGACGTGGCCCCACTGCCACTGCGCCGCGGCGAGCGTCGGGTCGCTCGCATCGGTCGATCGCACGTACGGATCCGCGCCGTGCGCCGCGAGATCGCCGTAGGCGGCATAGGCGTAGACGTCGCTCGAGAAGACGACGGGCGACGCGAACCCGATCGCGAGCGCGACGGCGACGACGAGCGCGACGGAACGCGGGCGGACGGCGTCGCCGCCGGCGCGCGCGAGCGCGCGCAGATACCACCACGCGCCGACGGCCAGGACGGCGCCCAGCGAGGCGAGGACGTAGGCGCCGTACGTGCTCCACGCGGTGACGACGACGAGCGGCTGCGCGAAGTCCGGTGCGAGCGCGCGGTCTACAAGCACGCGGCGCCGAGGGCGAGCACGAGCCACCACATCTCGCCGACCTTCGGGTAGAAGATGAGGTAGTCGAAGATCTGGTGCAAGGCCAGCGCGATCGAAGCGGCGAGCGCCCCGGCGACGAGCGGCGATGCGGCGGCGCGACGGACGAAGCTCGCGATCGACACCGAGACGAAGTAGACGGTAGCGGCGAAGAGCGGCAGGCCGCCCTCGACGAGCGCCTGCAAGTAGAGGCTGTTCGCGTGCGTCCGCACGCCGGTCAATCCGACTTGCGGCAGGTCGAGTTCGAAGTTCCCCGCACCGACGCCGAAGATCGGGTGGCGCTCCCAGAGCGCGAACGCCGCGTGCCAGAGTTCCGAGCGCGAACCGACGCCGCCGGAATAGCCCGTCGCGGCGAGCGCGCTGCCGGTCGAGATCCGCAGCAGGTTCGAAGCCGCCGTGTGCGCGGTCTCGGCCCAGATGCCGGCCACGCCGATGCCTGCGAGCGCCGCGATGCCGACGGGAGCGAGCATCGCGAGCGCGGCGCGACGGTAGACGACGGCGATCACCGCGACGGCGACTCCCGCGCCGATGATGCCGGAGCGCGAGAACGTGAGGACGAGCGCGAACGCGGCAACGCCGAGCGCGCAGACGATATCGAGGCGCGGACGCGCGCACGCGAACGCCCCGAGGAGCGCGATGCCGATCTCGAGATAGCCCGCGAGCTGGTTGGGGCCTTCGAGCGCGCCCGCGATGCGCGGGATGACGACGTTGTTGAACCACATGCCGGAGGGCGCGCCGCCGAACTCCTGTGCGATCGCGCCGATCGATACGGCGACGACCGTGAGCGCGATCGCGGCGCGCGCGTAGCCCTCGTCGGGATCGAGACGATAGCACGCGTACGCCGCCAGGAAGGCGAGGATGTATTCGACGAGTTTGAGGACCTCGCGCACGGCCGCCGCATGCGAACCGGCCTGCACGATCGAGATGGCGAGGGCGAGGAAGACGGCGGCCGCGCCGTAGAGCAGGCCGCGCGCGGGCCGGAACGCCAACGAGCCGATGCGGTCGCGATGCGCGGTCAGTCCGAGCAGAACGCCGAGCAGCGCCACCTTCGGCAAGGTGACGGTGGTGCCGAAAACGTCGCAGTAGAGCGCGAACGGCACCGTCGCGACGAGCGCGCAGAAGCCCAGAGCGGGGCGTCGCGCCGTCGACAACGCGACGACCGCGAGCGCGATCGCGAAGACGATGGCGTAGAGCGGGTCGAGCGGATGGGCGCGCACGATCTGGTCGACAACCGGCTGGAAGTGCACCGGGCGGGCTTCGCCGGGGTGGCCGCGAATCCCAGGCCGCCATGGACGACATGACGATGCGCCGCTGCATCGAGCGCAAGCGCTCGGGAGCCGAACTCGAGCCCGCCGTGTGGGAGGACGTCATCGGCGGATATGTCGCCGGAACCGTCGACGACGCGCAGATGGCGGCGATGGCGATGGCCTGCAATTGGCGCGGCCTCTCGGTGGAAGAGGCGGCCGCGATGACGCGCGCCATGGTCGCCAGCGGCGAAACGCTCTCCTATCCGGACGGCGTCACCGTCGTCGACAAGCATTCCAGCGGCGGTGTCTCCGACATCATCTCGATGGTCGCCGTCCCGATCGTCGCGGCGTGCGGCGTGCGGGTCGCGAAGCTCTCGGGCCGCGCCCTCGGGCACACCGGCGGCACGATCGACAAGCTCGAGACGATCCCCGGCTTCGATGTCGACCTCGCGATGGACGCCTTCGTGCGCCAGGTGGAGTCGGTCGGGTGCGCGATCGCCGCGCAGACCGACGCGTTCGTCCCCGCCGACAAGCGCCTCTACAAGTTACGCGATCGCACGGGAACGGTCCCCAACCTCGGCCTGATCGCCTCGTCGATCGTCTCCAAGAAGGTCGCCGGCGGCGCGCACGCGTTCGTCTTCGACGTGAAGTGCGGCGAGGCGGCGTTCATGACGAAGCCGCACGACGCCATCGAACTGGCGGAAGCGCTCGTCGGCATCTCGCAGCAGTTCGGCCGCCGCGCCCGCGCGATCGTCTCCGACATGAACGAACCGCTCGGCCGTTCGATCGGCACCGGCGTCGAAGTCGTCGAAGCGCGCGAGTTCCTCCGCGGCGAGGTGCAGATCCCACGCGTGAAATCGCTCTGCATCCAGATCGCCGACGCGATGCTGACGCTGGCCGGCGTCGAGAACGGCGCCGACGAAGCGACGCGCGCCCTGCACTCCGGCACCGCCTACGAGAAGTTCTGCGAACTCATCGAAGCGCAGCGCGGATCCGTCGCCGGCTTCGAAGCGATGCGGCGTTCGCCGCACGTGACCGTGCTGCGCGCTCCCGGAACCGGCTACGTCCAGGAGATCGACACCGTCGCCCTCGGCAACGCCGGACGCGCGCTCTCCGACGTCGACCCGATGGCCGGCCTCCGCGTCGCCGTCCACGAAGGTGAATCGGTCACGGCGGGCGACGCCCTCATAGAGATCTACGGCGCGAATCCGGAACTCGCGCCCGTCGAAGCCGCCTTCCGCGTCGGCGAAGCGCCCCCTAGAGCGCGCCCGCTCGTCTACGCTACCGTGTAGGTTCGTTGCGTCGACAACGCGACGTCCATCGCCCGGCAATCACTTCGACTCGCTCCCCGCGGAATTAAAACATCGCCGCGTGGTAGACAATTGAGCGAGACTTTATCTCCGACATCGCGCGCCTATGGTATTGCGTCGTTTCGGTTGATGGTTGGCGGTTTGGGGTGGGCGACGTTCCGGAGCGCGATTTCCGATTTTTTTCGCAATCGACAGGATGTCGAATTCCTTTGAACGTTGCGAAAAACGGTAAAGTAGCGACGCGCATGGATGCGCTAGTGCCGACGGAGCACAGGAGGTGCGGGAGTCGGCGAGTGGCCCGGGAGGGGCCACGACGAACGGTCGCGCGCAGGAATGTCGCCCACCCCCAAACCGTCAACCATCAACCGAAACGACCCCGCCCCTTATGACCGCTCGATGTCGGTGATGAAGTAGAGCGGCCGTCCTTTGACTTCGTCGTAGATGCGGCCGATGTATTCGCCGAGGATGCCGAGGCTGATGAGTTGGACGCCGCCTAGGAAGAGGACGGCGGTTATCGTGGATGCCCAGCCTCGTTCGAATTGGGGCGGGTTGATGTTGAGGATCTTCAGGGCGGCGATGGTGATGGCGAGGATCAGCGCTACTGCGCTCGCTCCGAAGCCGACGTAGGATGCGAAGCGGAGCGGGACGTCGGAGAAGCTCGTGATGCCGTCGATGGCGAAGCTCACCATCTTGGTGAAGGGGTACTTCGTCTCGCCCGATCTGCGTTCGTCGCGATCGTAGTCGATGCCGGTCTGTTTGAAGCCGACCCAACTGACCAGTCCCCGGAGGAAGCGGTGGCGCTCGGGGGAGCGCTTGAGCGCTTCGACGACGCGTCGGCTCATCAGGCGGAAGTCGCCGGTGTCGACCGGGATCGAGACGCGCGTCAGACGGCGGATGGTACGGTAGAAGATGCGGGCGGTGAGGAGTTTGAAGGCGCTCTCGCCCTTTCGCGTGCGGCGGACGGCGTAGACGACGTCGTAACCTTCGCGCCATTTGGCCAGGAACGCGGCGATCAGTTCGGGCGGATCCTGGAGGTCGCCGTCCATCAGGACGACGGCGCTTCCGCGGGCGGTCTCGATGCCGGCGGTGGCGGCGATCTGGTGGCCGAAATTGCGCGAGAGCTCGACCAGCACGATGTTCGGGCGGCGGGTCATCTCGTCGCGGATGGCGGCGGCCGTTCCGTCGCTGCTGCCGTCGTTGACCAGCACGATCTCGTAGGACGGGACGTCGGGCAGGGTCGCGACGATCGCGCAGATGCGCGCGAGGAGCGCGGCGACGTTGCCTTCTTCGTTGTAGAGCGGTACGACGACGCTGAGAAGCGGGTCGTCCGTCGCCTGGTTCGCACTCATGCAGCGCTCAGGATTCGTCGCATGGAACCGCGGCGCCTAGAACGAACGTTGCCGCGCCATGAAACCGATGTTCGCCGCCGCCGCCTGCGCCCTGATCCTCTGCGGTTGCGCGCGTTCCGCCGATGCCGCGTCTTCGCCCTCGCCGGGCGCGGCCATGCATCGCGTCGCGTCTGCGGCCGCGTCCGCCGGGCCGGTCGCCGCTCCCGCCGTCGAAGCGACGTCGGGCGCCGCGGTCGCGATCGCGAGCGCGCCGCCGACCGCCTCGCCCACGGCGAACGCTACGGCGACGCCGACCGCGGCGCCGACCCCCGGATCCGCTTCGGGCGAGACCACCCGGTCGTCGGGAGCGGCGCGCGATCCGCTCGTCGTGCGCGGACCGGACGAACCGCCGCAGATCCTCTCGTTCGCGATCAGCGCGAACGTGGTGCATCCCGGCGACGTGCTCTCCGGCGTCGTGACCGCGAGTTCGAACGTCGCGAGCGTAGAAGTGCGCGTCGCCGGCTATTCGTACGTGATGCAGAAGGTCGCGCCCGGCCAGTTCCGCCTGAGCGCCACCATCCCGAGCGTCCCGAAGATGTTCCGTCGCACCTATCCGCTGGTCGCTATCGCGCGCAACACGCGCGGCGACGCGACGCAGCGGGAGACGCAGATCACCATCCGCTAGGGATGGATCGTCGGGATCCCTGAGGGCAGGTTCGGCCACGGCGCCGGATTGTGGGGCGTCGGGATCGCCTGCGGCTGCGGCTGTCCGCCGCCGACGTTCGTGTCGGCCCACTGATAGACCGTATCGTTGACGGTGCGCACGTCGGCGTCCGTGACGACCTCGGCGCGCGGCGTGCGTTCCAGACCCGATTCGCCGCGCTCTTGCGTGTCGAGCGAACCGCGCGTGTAGAGATACTTGAAGACCGTGCCCGAGTTGAAGCGACGCGTCACCGAGAAGTGCAGCGCGTCGATGCGATCGAGACGGATGGCCTGCGGATTCCACGCGCTCTGATCGGTGGTGATGTAGATCGCGGCGGTGAGCGGCGTCGTCGGCGGCACCAGCACCTTGAACGTGACCAGGACGGGCTTGCCGCTGAACGTCCCCGTCGGGCCGGCCCCGGTCGTCGCGACCGGCGCGAGTTCGGGATTGGTCGTGACCGGCGAGAGCGCGACCGCGAAGCGGTGCACCGACGCCAGATCCCCTTCGGGCAGGAGCGCGGTCTTCGAAAGTTCGAGTTCGGTGACGTTTCCGGCGGCGTCGAACGTCGCGCGGGCCCAATCGCGCGGCTTGGGCGCCTTTGTCGAGACGGTGCCGGTCGCGAAGTCGAGGATCGGCGCGTTCGGCGCCATGCGGAAGCCGTCGCCGGTGGTGAAGAACACGTAGCCTTTCTCGAAGTCGAGCAGCTGCGCGGTGACGCGGACCTGCGCGTCGGCGGCGATCGCGACGACGAGCACGAGGATCGCCGACAGGATGCGGAGCGGTCGTTTCATCACTGCGATACCTGAATCACGAAGGACGGGCTCCAGCGCAGGTTCCCGTAGTTGAAATAGTACGTACGCGAGACGTCGAGGTAGTAGTGGTGCAGGACGCGCACGCGCACCTCGCCGGTGACGTCGTACGGCGGCTGGCCGAGATAGTAGTTGCTGACGAACTGTCCGAGCACGTCGTACGGCGGCGGCGAGAACAGGCCGGGGACCGGGATCGGGAAGTCGACGTGTTTGCGAGCGAGCACGTTGAACGCGAAGTCGGGATTGGGCGTGAACGACGCGCCGAGCGAGTACGTGCGGAACGTCGACGAGCCGGCGAACGCGGAGAAGCTCGCGAAGTTCGGATCGACATACGGGACGTTGGGCGGATAGACCAGCGCGCGATCGGCCGCGCTGTTGTAGCGGTCGTTCGTCTGGCGGATCTCGTAGGACGCGTATGCGGCCAGCGCCGTGTTGAAGACGCGGCTGACGCTGGCGATGCCGTCGATCTGGTCGATGTGGTGCGGCACCGAATACCACTGACGCTGCGCGTCGAGCGAGGCGTTGAGGTAGTAGACCTTCCTGGGGTTGTCGTTCGGATTGAGCTTGATCGAAGGCGCGTAGACGGTACCGCCCACGTACTTCGTGTAGATCGAGGTGTAGACGGTCTGATGGCCCTGCGGGCCGAGGAGCTGCAGTCCGCCGAGGTCGCAGCGCAGGGTCGCCGGATCGTCGTGCGCGCACGGATTGTGCAGGTAGCCGATGCCGGCGCGAAGGCGCGCCTTGAGCGGTGCGGTCGCGCGCTTCGGGAAATCGATGCTGCTGAAGTCGAGGCTCCACTGCTGCGGATGGCTCGCGGAGAGCGGCTGACCGACCGTCGAGGACCCGCTGCCGCACGCCTGATAGACGGGATCCCGGCCGGGGATCGTCCGTACCGGCGTGATGCCGAGCAAGCAGTAGTTCACGGTCGAATACGTCAGCGACGAGGAGAACGTATCGAAGGCCTGCGTCAGACGGACGCTGCTGACGTGCTGGGCCTGTTCGGGCAATTTGAACCCGCTCTGGACCGTATGCAGGTCGGTGAACGTGTGCAGTTCCGTCCTATCGCCGAACCGGTAGTCGGTGACGAGGTTGAAGAACTTCGACGAGCGCGTGAGCGGATTGATGGAGAAGACCGCATACGCCTTCTTCGAGGCCAGGTGCTGCTCGAAGGCGACGAAGCCGTGATTGATCTGATCGTAGCGCAGGTGGATCGCCGATATGCTGTTGCGATTGCCGGCGAACTGCCACGTGCCGTCCCAGTTCGCGCCCGAGAGCGAGTTCTGCGCCAGGTTCGGGTCGGCCGAATAGGTGATGTAGTACGTCGGAAGCGGCAAGGACTTTGCGCGGCCGAGCGTCGTGGTCACGTTCTGGAAGCGCACGTAATCGCGCTCGCCGACGACGGCGCTCTTGGCATAGAGGTACGGCAGGTTGTGCGAGAGATCGGGGAAGGCGAACGTGTCGCCCGGCATCTCGCGACCCTTGATGGGCGTCGCGTAGTCGCCGTCCTCGAACGTCCAGCGGTCCGGTTCGCTCGTCACCGGGACGAAATAGACGCGGTTGAAGTCGAGGAAGTCGGCGAGCGCCGCGCCTTCCTGCGTGCCGGTCGGCGATTGCACCTTCACGTCGCCCGCGATCATGAAGCGGTTGTTCTTCAGATCCCAGGTCAGCGTGGAGCCGGTGATGGTGAGTCCGTCACCGGACGTGACGCGCACGTTCCCGTCCGCCTCGACGAGAAAGCGATCGTAATAGAACGCGATCGAGTCGGCGGAGAGGTGCATGGTGCGGTGTTGCGGCGCGGCCGGCACGGCTAGCGCCGGAGCGGCGGTCGCGAACAGTTGTAGCAGCGCGAGGGCCGTCGATAATAGTCGCAGCGATTTCATCGGATAGGCACTGCTCGTTCCCGCCCGACGCGATTGGTCCTACGAACCGCGGAAGGCCCGGACCTGAGAAGACAGAATCGCGGACGGGATATGACGCGCGTAGTGACCATCGTCCTCGACTCCGGCGGCGTGGGAGCGCTCCCCGACTTCGGCGACTTCGGCGACGCTTCGGGCGCCAACACGATCGGGAACGTGGCCCGCCGCAACGGCGGCCTGCATCTCCCCAATTTCGGGCGTCTGGGCTTGGGTAATTTGACCCCCATCGAGGGCGTCCCCGCGGTGGCCGAACCGCGCGCCCGGGTCGCTCGCTTGCGCGAGCGCAGCCGGGGCAAGGACACCATCACCGGGCACTGGGAGATGGCCGGTATCGTCACCGAGGTCCCGTTCCCGACCTACCCCGACGGCTTTCCGCCCGAGGTGGTCGATGCGTTCGCCGCGATCGCCGGCAAGGCGCCGCTCGGGAACGTCCCCGCCTCCGGCACCGAGATCATCGCGGAGCTCGGCGAGGAGCACGTCAAGACCGGCCGTCCCATCCTCTATACATCCGCCGATTCGGTCTTCCAGGTCGCGTGCCACGAGGCGGTCGTGCCGCTGCCGACGCTCTACGACTGGTGCGAGCGCGCCCGCGCGATGCTGGTCGCCCCGCACGACGTCAATCGCGTCATCGCCCGGCCCTTCACCGGCGAGCCCGGTCACTTCGCCCGTACCGCCAACCGTCGCGACTACGCCATCGAACCGCCGCCCAGCATCCTCGACAGCCTCGCGGGCCGAGGTGTAGAAGTCCACGCGGTTGGGAAGATCTGCGATATCTATTGCGGTCATGGTATCGCCTCGTCCGTGCGGGTCGTCGACAATCGCGATGCCATGGAGAAGGCGTTCGATCTGCTGGACCGCGTGGAGCGAGGCTTCGTGTTCGTGAACCTCAACGACTTCGATTCGAAGTACGGGCACCGCCGCAACGTGCGCGGCTACGGCAACGCGCTCGAAGAACTCGACGCGCTGCTTCCGCGGCTCGAGGCGTCCCTGCGTCCCGGCGACGAGGTGATCTTCACCGCCGACCACGGCTGCGATCCGACCGCGCCCGGCAGCGATCACACGCGCGAGTTCGTCCCGTTCGTCCATCTGAGCGATCGTCCCGGCGCGGAGCTGGGCATCATCGAAGGCATGGACCGCGTCGGCACGACCGTCGCGGCCGCGTTCGAAGGATAGCGATGCTGGCGTCGCGTCCGGTCGATACGGTTCCGGCGACGCGCGTCGTCCCGGCGTCGTGGTGGTCGATCAAACGCGCGCTCGACATCGTCGTCGGGGGCGGGCTGGCGCTCGCGACCCTGCCGATCGTCGCGCTCGCCGCGCTCGCCGTCGCCGTCGTCTCGCCGGGCAATCCGTTCTACCTCCAGGATCGCGTCGGCAAGGGCGGGCGCACGTTCCGGATGATCAAATTGCGGACGATGGTCGTCGGCGCGCACGAGATGCGAGCGGAACTCGCGCATCTCAACGAGGTCGACGGACCCGTCTTCAAGATCCGCAACGATCCGCGCCTGCACGCGCTCGGCTCGCTGCTGCGCCGCACCAGCGTCGACGAACTCCCGAACTTCATCAACGTCGTGCTCGGCGACATCGCGCTCGTCGGTCCGCGGCCGGCGCTGCCTTCGGAGGTCGAGCATTACGACGCGTTCGCGCGGCATCGCCTCACCGTTCCGCAGGGCGTCACCTGCCTGTGGCAGGTCAACGGACGCTCGCAGCTCTCGTTCGAGGACTGGATGGAACTGGACGCGCGATACGCCGCGACGTGGACGCCGCTCGGCGATCTGGGCATCGTCTTGCGGACGATCCCGGCCGTGCTGCGCAGGGACGGCGCGCATTAAACCCCACCTCCGCGCCGTCCCGAGAGAACCCGACGCGCCGGCCGCGATGGCCGGCTCCACGCTCTTCATCATCGCGGCCACGCTGGGCTCGACGATCCTCGGCTTCGGTCGCGAAGTGATCAACGCGCGCATCTACGGCACGCAGTATCAGATGGACGCGTTCCTCGCCGCCGCGACGATCCCGACGATCCTCTTCGGCGTCTTCAACGGCGCGCTCGTGAGCGCGCTCGTCCCGACGTTCGCCGGCTACCTCGCGCACGACGACGAAGACGGCGCGTGGCGCCTGGGCAACACCATCGTCAACCTGCTGGCGATCGTCCTCGTGCTCTGCGCGATCGGCGGCTGGTTCCTCGCGCCGTACTACGTGCCGGTGGTCGCGCGCGGGTTCGGCGCCGAGCAGATGCAGATGACGATCGCCATGACCCGGATCCTGATGCCGAGCGTCATCGCCGTCAGTCTGAGCGGCGTCGTCTCGGCGATGCTCAACGCCTACCGCCGCTTCCGCGCGACGGCGCTGACCGGCATCGCCGTCAACGTCGTCACCATCGGAACGGTGCTCTGGCTCAACGGGCGCGACGGCATCTACGCGCTGGCCTACGGGACCGCCGCCGGACTGGTCGCGCAGTTGATCGTGCAATTGCCGGCGTTCCTCGCGATCCGCCGGTACCGGCTCCAGGTCGATCTCGCGCATCCCGGTCTCAAGCACATGTGGCTGCTGCTCGGGCCGATCGTCGTCGGATCGGCCGCGGGACAGGTCGCGCTGTTCTTCGACCGGTTCTTCGCCTCGACGCTCACGCCGGGATACATCTCGGGCATGAACTACGCCGTCAAACTGACGAATCTGCCGCAGGCCGTCTTCGCCGCCGCCATCGCCACCGTGATCTTCCCGCTGATCGCCGCGCAGTTCGCGCGCGAGAACCGCGCCGGCGTGGGACGAAGCGTGACGGTGGGATTGCGCCTCGTCAACTTCATCACCATCCCGTCGACGGTCGCGCTCATCGTGCTCGCGCGTCCCATCGTGCAGACGCTCTTCGAACGCGGGAGCTTCCGCTCGACGGCGACGGATCTGTGCGCGGGCCTGCTCCCGTACGCCGCGGTCGGCCTGGTCGCGCTCGCCTCCAACGTCGTGCTGACGCGCTGCGCGTTCGCGTGCCGCGAAATGGCGTGGACGGTCGGCATCTCCGTCTTCGCCGTCGTCGTGAACGTACTGCTCTCGCTCGTCTGGCTGCCGACGCTCGAAGCGCGCGGGCTGCTGCTGGCCAATGCCGTCAGCCAAGCCCTGCAGGCCGCGCTGCTCTTCGCGCTCGTCTGGCGTCTGGTCGGCGGTCTCGAATGGCGTCCGCTGGCGATCTCGACCGTCAAGATCCTGGCCGCCTCCGCCGTGATGTTCGCCGCCCTCCATTGGATCGACGCGCTCAACGCGCATCCCGAAGCGACCCTGCTCTCGCGCGGATGGTTCCTCTTCGGCCAGCTCGCGATCGCAGCGCTGACGTTCCTGGCTGCGTCCTACGCGCTGCGCGTCGAAGAACTTCCGATGGCCTGGCACACCATCCGTGCGAAGTTCGAACGGAACCTGATCAGTCCGCCGGAAACGCGCGACGCGCCGATTGCGTAGTCACGACGCGCGCGCGTCCGTCGCGCTCGCGGCCGGCGCGGCGATCGTCGCGGCGCTGGTCCTCCGTCCGCTGCTGCTGCTGCCCGGTCTGCCCGGACTGCACTACGATTGGAGCTGGCCGCCGGACGCCGGTGCGGCGTGGGGCACGTTCGTCGACTACACGCGGCCGTACGTGCTCGACAACTTCGGCCATTGGAACTTCTATGCGGGCGGAGCGCCGGCGGCGCTCGTCGACGCGATCGCCGTCCAGACGTTCGGCGCGGTGCTCGGCCTCAAGGCCGTCTGCTTCGCGCTCGTCGCCGGTGCGGCGGCGGGCGCCTACGCGCTCGCGCGCCGGCTCGGCGCCGCCGCGCTCGTCGCGTGCGCGTGCGCCATCGCCTTCGCCGCATCGCCGGTCGTCGCGCACGAGGCGATCTCCGGGCACGTCGCCTATCTCTTCGGCTACGCGATGCTCCCGTTCGTCGCGATCGGCGGCCTGCGCTTGGGAAGCGGCGAGTCGTGGGTGCGCGCGTCCTCCTGGCTCTTCGCCGCGATCCCGCTCGGCGTCGCGCAGCCGCAGTTCGCGGTCTTCTATGCGGCGGTGCTCTTCGCGCTCGTGCCGTTCGCGCTGCCCGGATCGCGGGCCCGCACCGCGATCGCCGCGGCGCTCGCGCTCGCGGCTTCGCCGCTGGAACTGACGCTCGCGCTCTTCGCGCATCCGCTCGCGGCCCTGCGCACCGATCTCACCAACGCGCATTGGCTCGCGGCGAACTCGACCGCCCTCTGGATCGCGCTGCTCGGCGCGACCGGGATCGCGCTGTGGGCGTTCGCGATTTGGAACGTCGCGCGCGACCGCCGGGCGATCGCGACGTTCGCGCTCGCGCTCGTCGCGACGCTGCTCTGCGCGGGAGCGAACGGACCGCTCTGGCCCGCGATGAGCGCGGCCGTCGGCGTCGTACCGCAGCTCGCGTTCTTCCGCGAACTCTATCACTTCGCCGGGCTCGCGGTCTTCGGCGTCGTGGCGATGCTCGCGCTGACGCGGGGACGCGTCGCCGGCGCGCTCGCGCTGGCAGCGGCCCTGCTCTTCGCCGCGCCGCAGGCGGGGGGCGCATCGTGGCCGGCGATGACGGCGTACGATCCCGCGCCGATGGCGACGCTGGCCGCCGCGGTGGCCGCCGATCCCGGGCGCGGCCGCGTGCTCTATTGGCCGCTGCTGCAGCCGCTCGGTCCGAGCCTCGATCGGAGCGGCGCCGATCCCGACGCGTTCCGGATCGGCACGCATCCCGCGCTCTACGCCTTCTCGGTCGCGCAGCCGCTCTCGCAATTGGCGACGCTGATCTGCGATCCGTCGACCGACGCGCGCGCGCTGCTCCGGAGCGCGGGCGTCTCCTACGTGGTCTGGCGTCCGCAGTGGCGCTCGCAGTTCGCCGCGGCGTCGGAGCCGGCGTTGCGCCCGCTGCTGCGCCTGCGCCCGCCGTGCCGCGCCGAGAAGGTGCTCGCGCGACTGCGCGTGGTCGCGCGCGCGGGCGATCACCGCCTGCTGGCGGTCGATGCGGCGCCGCAACTCGACGACCGCACCCTGCCGTTCGGTCGCGTCGCGCTGGATGCGGACGTCGCGTTCGCGCCCGACGCGATCACGCCCGACCCGCGCGAAGGCTGGACCGACGGCACGCGCTGGCAATGGTGGGGCGGCGGGATCTTCATGGGGCCCGTCGACCCGGGCGTCTTCGCGCTCGGCGGCGTACCGTTCGCGTTGCCTGCGCACGGCCCGCGCGCGTTCTTGGTGCTCGCGGCGCCCGCAGGCGCGCGATTCGAAGGCGCCGGTCCGTCCGTCGCGATCGCGCCGACCCGCGGATACGTCGTCGTCGACGTGCCGCCGTCGGCCGCGACGGTCCGCAGTTCCGGTGCGATGATGCTCGCCGGCTTGACGACGCGCTCCGCGCGCCCGGCCGATCCGCATGCGCTCGCGTCCGCGCCGGTCGACGGTACCGCCGTCGCCGTCGGCACGGCGCTGCAGTACGCCGTCTGGGCGCTCTTCTTGGCGATGCCGCTGTGGGCGCTGCTAGGGACCGGGCGTCTCTCGGGCCAAGAGGGTCAGTCCCGTGGATCGAACCGATAGCGCGGCGCGCGACGTGCGCCTCGATTGCCGCAAGTATTGCGGGAGCATGCCGTGCGCGCCGCACAAGGCGGACGGCCGGACCTGCGTCGATTGCGATGTCTACGACCCGATGCGCGAGCGCCTGCTGATCGTCAAGCTCGGCGCGATGGGCGACGTCCTGCGCACGACCGCCCTGCTGCCCGACATCCTCCGCGCGCACGACGCCCCGCACGTCACCTGGCTCGTCGACGCGCGCTCGGTGCCGCTCCTGCGCTCCAATCCCGCGATCGACGCGGTGGTCGCGACCGAAGATGCGGATCTTCTCGCCGGCCGGACCTTCGACTGCGTCTACGCGCTGGATAGCGATCCGGCGGGCCTGGCGCGCGCCGATGCGGTTGCGGCCCGCGCGCGCCGCGGATTCGTCTCGGGCCCGTTCGGCACGTGCGTCGGCGTGGCCGAGGGCGGCGATCGCACGCTCTACGACATCGGCCTGTGGGACGATCTGAAGAAGGCCAACCGGCGGTCGTATCTGGAGTTGCTCGGCGCGGCGGCGGGCCTGACGTATTCGGGCGCGCGGCCGTACGTCGCGCGCGACGACGTCGCCGACGCGTACGCGCGCTCGGCGATCGCCGGTCTGCCGCGCCCGATCGTCGGCATCAACGTCGACGCGAGCGAACGGTGGGAACGCAAGCGCTGGAACCGCGAGTACGTCGAACGTCTCGTCGGCGATCTGGTGCGCGACGGATGCGGCGCGCTGCTCTTCGGCGGCCCGACGACGGAGGATGCGAACCGGTCGCTGGCCGCGCGCCATCCGGGCGCGGTCGTGGCCTACGAATCGACGGGCGATCCCGTCCGATTGGCGGCCGGCATCGCGTCGTGCGCGGCCCTGCTGACCGGCGACACGCTCGCGATGCACGTCGGCTGGGGACTCGGCATCCCGGTCGTCGCGCTCTTCGGACCGACGTCGCTTGCGGAGATCGACCTCGCCGCCGGCGATAAGAAACTCGCGGCGACCGGCCTGACCTGCCTCGGTTGCTATCTGCGGACGTGCGACGTCGATCCCCACTGCATGGATCTGCTCGCGCCGCAGGCGGTCTACCAGGCGATCCGTGACGTCATCGCGCGCTGACGTCGCCATCGTCTGCGTCGCCCCGCTTCGGGATCGCGCGACGTGCGGCGGCAACTATTCGATCGTGCTCGCGGAGGCGCTCGCCGCGAGCGGCGCGCGCGCCGAACTCTGGTGCGACATCACCGGCTACGAACGTGCGCCGGCGGCCATCCCGCTCGTGCCCGTCTGGCGGCCCGGCCTGCGCGGGTGGTTCGACGTCGCGCGCGCCTACGCGGGCCGCCGGCCGTCGATCGTGCATCTCCAGCACTACGCGTTCCTCTTCGGTCGCGGCGCGGTCGGCGAGATCGCGACGATCGGCCTGCTGGCGACGCTCGCGCTGATGCGCGCGCGGATCGTCGTCACCTTGCACGACGTGCCGGGACCGGAGATGATCACGGCGGACTACGTGCGCACCAACCACTACGGCTATCCCGCGCCGATGATCCGCGCCGGCATCCGCGCGCTCTTCGGCGCGATCGGCACGTGCGCGCGCGCGGTCATCGTACACGAAGACCGGCTCGCCGATCGCGCGCGACGGTTCGGCGTGACCGGCTCGAAACTGCGCGTTATCCCGCATATGGGCGTGCCGGCGCGCCCGCTCGATCGCGCCGACGCCCTGCGCGAGATCGGCTTCGCGGGCGACGAACCGCTCGTGCTGTTCTTCGGATTCGCCAATCCCTACAAGGGCATCGAGAACCTCATCGCCGCGTTCGCGATCCTGGCGCGCCGCGGGTCGCGCGTGCGGCTCGCGCTGGGCGCCGGCGAGCGGCCCAAGGCTCCCGAGGCGCCGGAATACCGGGCGTATTACGCCGACCTGCGGCGCGCCGCCGAAGCCGCCGGCAACGTGACGTTCGTCGGATACATCCCCGGCGAACGCCTCGACGCCTACATCCGCGCGAGCGATCTCGGCATCATCCCGTACGTGCACTCGCACGGCGCGAGCGGGCCGCTGCATCACTTCCTCGCGCACGAACATCCCGTCATCGTCTCGACGCAGGTCGCCGAGTTCGCGACGGAACTCGCGGACGTGGCGTTCGACACCGCGCCGACGTCGATCGCCGACGCGATCGAGGCGTACTTCGCCGGCGAGACGTCCGAACGCGTCGGCCTCGCCTGCACCCGCATGCTCGAGACGCTCTCGGCCGGCAAGTTCGTCGCGCTGACCGAAGCGGTCTATGCGGAGGCGCGCGCGCGGTGAAGGTGGGACTCGTCGTCCCCGAATATCCGCCCGACACCATCGGCGGCGGCGGCGTGGTCTTCGAAGCGCTCGCGCGCGGTCTCCACGCCGCCGGCCACGACGTACGCGTGCTGACGTCGGCGACGGCCGGCGGACCGCCCGGCGGGGAGGCGCCGTTCCCGCTGCTGCGCGTGCGTCAGTGGCGCCACTTCACGCCGCAGTACCGCACGTACATGCCGCCGGCGCCGTTCGCGCTCGCTCCCGCGCGCGCGTTCCTGCGCGGATGCGACGTCGTGCATCTGCACGGGTACGGCATGGCCTTCATCGATCTCGCCGCGCTCCGGGCCGATCGTCGCCGCACCGTCTTCACGAGCCACGGCCTTCCGTATACCGCGCGCCGTTCGCGCGGAGCGCTGGGGCTCGCGTATCGCGCCTACGATCGCGTCTTCGGCAGGCGCGTGCTGGAGAGCCGCATCGTGACCGCCGTCTCGACGCACGCCGCCGCGGAGATCGCGGACATCGCGCCGTACGGCGTGCGCGTCATCCCGAACGGACTGTCGATGCCGGCGCCCTCGATCGCCTGCGCGCCCGAGGTCGAACGCGAGATCGCCAAAGGCCCGTACCTGCTGACCGTCGGCCGCATCGAAGCGCTCAAGGGTTACCGAGACGCGATCGCGGCGCTGGCCGAGGTGGCGCGGCGCGGCGCGCCCCTGCGGCTGATCCTGGCCGGCGAGGAGAGCGGCGCGGGGCCGGCCCTGCGCGATCTCGCGCGGCGATCCGGCATCGAGGATCGCACGTCGTTCGTCGGACGGCTGGAACGGGCCGACGTCGCGCGCCTCTACGCGGGAGCGACGGCGACGCTGGTGACCTCGCGGACCGAATCGTTCTCGCTGGTCGGCCTGGAGGCGATGAGCGCCGGCTGCCCCGCGATCCTGGCCGACGTCGGCGGCATCGCCGACTACGCGCGCGACCGCGAGAACGCGCTGATGGTCGCGCCGGGAGATCCCGCGGGCATCGCCGCCGCGATCGCAGAACTGCTGGAACGACCGGCCCTCGCCGCGCACGTTGCGGCGGGGGGCCGAGCGACGGCGGCGCGGTATTCCTGGGACGCGATCGTCGAGCGATACGTAGCGGTCTACCGGGAATGCCGTGAAGGGTCGTCGTGAACGTCAAGTATCGTCGCGCGCTATCGTGTCTCGTCGTCGCCATCGTCGTCTTCCTGATCTTCAGGAGATATTACGGCACGACGCTGCTCTTCGAAGATGCGAACCTGCAGTGGGACGCGTCGCTCGTGCCGTCGGCGCTCCTCCAACTACTGCATTCGTGGGCGCCTTCGATCGGCGCGGGCCGCCCCTCGATCATCATCAACGAGACGACGGCGCCGCTGACCATCATGCAGGCGGCGCTGGCGCCGTTCGGCAACGCGCTCTCGACGCTGCTCTTCTATCCGCTGCTGCTCTGCCTCTCGTATGCCGGAGCGTGGGTCGCCGCGCGCAAGATCGCGCGCGGGCCGCTTGCCGCCCACATCGTGGCCGCCTTCGTCGTCGGCAATCCGTGGATCTGGGATCGCATCCTCCTCGGCCACATCGCTATCGTAGCCGCGGTCTCCGTCGCGTCCTGGGTCGTCGCGGCGCTCGCGTGGCGCGTCGAACTCGGGCGCGCCTTCGCGCCGGTGCTGGTGGGGCTCTGCGGTCTCCTGCTCGCATGCGACGCGCGCATCTCGTACTTCGTCTTCGTCGGGCTCTTCATACTCGCCGGATACTGGGCGTTCGCCTACGCGCGCGAGCGTTCGGCGCGGCGGCTCCGCCACGCCGTCATCGCGGCGATCGCCCCGTTCGCGGCGTTCGCGCTCAACGCGTGGTGGTCGTTCGCGTTCTTCCTCATCCCGGGCGCGAACCCGGTGCGCGAGCACTATCCGGCGCTCGACGAGATCCTCTCGTTCAGCCAGTTCTCCGACGTCGCGCACAACCTCGTGTTCTCGGGGACGTTCCTGCACTTCTCGTGGGATCGGGCCGCGTCCGGAGGTGCGCTCCCGTTCGCGCTCTGGTATCTCGGGGTATTCGGCGTCGTCGTCGCCGCGCTGCTCGCGCGCCCGCGCTCGGCGTTCCTGGCCTGGACGCTGCGGATCGGCGTCCTCGCCTCGTTCCTCTTGAGCTTCGGCACCTCGCTGCTGCCGACGGGCTGGATCTACTGGCTCTACGCGCACGTCCCGTTCGCCATGTTCTTCCGCGACCCGAACAAGTTCGGCTACGTCGGCGTGACGTGCTGCGCGCTGCTGCTCTGCGCGGGGCTGCGCGTCTGGAGGCGCTCCGCCCAGGTCGTCGTCGCGATCGCCGTGGCCGCCGCAGTCCTGCCGGTGATGACGGGCGATCTGCAGACCTCTATCGGCGCCGGCCTGCAGGCGTTCCCCGAACACGACGACTACGTGAACGTCCTGCGCTTCGTGCGCTCCCAGCCCGGATTCCCGGACTTTCGTCTGGGGATGATCCCGCCGTGGACGATCGAGACGATCATCGACGGTTCGCATCCGGTCGTCGAACCGTTCGTCTTCCAATATCAGATCGCGACCATGGATGCGAAGGCCGCGACGATCGCCAGCGACGCGAACCTGGAAGCGTGGCGCGTCTATCAGGACGTCTACGACGGGACCGACGCGCACGCGGGCGACGATCTCGCGCGCTTGGGCATCGGCTATATGCTCTGGGACGAGAACGCCGTGCTCTCGCCCGGCGCGCAGTTCTCGGCGTTCGGCAATCGGGCGCCGCAAGTGGTGCGCGCGGCCGTCGCGTCGCTGCATTTCCCGGAGGTCTACCGCTCGGGTCCCCTGCACGTGTACCGGAATCCGGCGGCGATCCGGCTGTTGCGGACCGTCGGCGGCCCGGCGATCGCGGGCCCGGTGGCGCAGTCCCTACGCGCCGCGCTCCCCGCCGGTACGATCGGCGACGCGCTCGAGACGGAAGACGCCGGCCCGCTTCCGCTGCCCTATGCCGGGATCGGTGCGGACGCCGACGATGCATGCCGCGCGCAGCTGCCGCGTTCGGCGCTCTCGATGGCCTACGACCGCGCGAGCGATCATTCGGATTGGACGACCTACTGGGTCGATAGCGATTATCCGCAGCAGTTCGCCGGCGACGCCGAGGCGTTCGCGGAACTGGGCCGCTATCCGCTGCCGTATGCGGTGACCGCATCGAACGCGGCGATCGACTTCCCCATCGACGTCGGTCCGCGCGGCGTCGTCGCCGTCGACGGCGCGGTCCTCCGCACGCCGGCGATCGTCGAGTACGCGATCGACGGCGGTCCGCATCGGACCGTCGACTTCGATACGCGCATGCGCTGGGTCGCGCTCGCGCCGGTCGCGCGGGGTCCGCACCGGCTGACGATCTTCGGCAGCCGCGTGGGCACCGTTCTGCGCGCGGTCACCGCCGCGCCGCTCCCCGCCTGCGCCGCGCCGTATTACCGGCTGGCGACGTCGACCGACGCATCGAAGCGTGGCGGCTGGATCCTCCCGTCGTCGCTCTCGATGGTGACCGTGCGCGACCGCGGCGCGCGCTTCGCATTCGCGGCGGAGAACGGCAACGGCACGACGGCATCGGTGCTCGACGGTCCGCGTGCCGACGCGATCACCGTCGACGGCCGTCCCGTACCCGACGGCGTTCCCCTGCCGATGCTGATCGGAAGGCACGCCGCGTGGCTCTTCGCGCGCGGCGCGCCCATGGCCGCGACGCCCTGGGAACATTGGCTCGCCGGCGCCGATACGGGAGCGCCGAAGGTGGCGACGTTCGCGTTCGGCGATCGCTACGACGACGACGAAGCGGCGGCGACGTTCCACGGCGTTCCCGTCAACAGCACGGTCGTCTTGAGCCTTCCGTACGCGGGCGATCCGCGCGGAGCCGAAGTCCGCATCACGCAAGGCGGAACGGTCACCTCGCGCTATCCGCTCGCGAACGCGAAACGGCCGATCGCCGTGACCGCCTACAACGACACGATCGTCGTCCACGTCCGCCGCGCGCGGCGCGGCGGCGCGCTGCGCCTGCTGCCGCCCGATGCGTCGGCCGGCGTCGTGCTCGACGCGAGCACGATCGACATCGCCTCGTCGGCGGTTCCGCTGCGCGCGGGGGCGCGCTTCCGGCCGGCATCGCTGCCCGAGTCCGCGGCGGCGCCGCTGGTCTTCGCCGACGACGATCGCTCGATCGTCCCGTCCGGACGGGGGCAAGCGCCTCTGCCCGCTCGCGGCGCCGGTTTCGCGCTGACGTATCGCGATCTGCGCGCCGGTCATCCCGCGAAATGCACGCTGGTGGTGACGTTCGAGACCGAACTCGGCGCCGTGACGAAAGCCGTCGCCGACGTCGCGGTCGGTGCGGATCCGCGTTCGGGCGCGATCGACGTGCCGCTCTGGCGCTTGACGACGGCGGTAGCGCCGCACTTCGAGTGCGACGACGCACATGCGATCCTCTCCGCGCGTACGATGGACCTGCGCTGGTACCATCGCCCCGCAGGCGCGCTGGTCTTCGAACGGCCCGATCGCCCCGTCGCGGCGCCGTCGCCGAGTCCGCTCGTCGCCGGCGATCGTTCCGACGAGCGTTTCACCGTCGCCGGGGCTCCGAAGTCGGTCGTCTCGCTGACGTCCTACGATCCGCTCTGGACGTACGGGAACAACCGTCACTTCCTGGTGGACGGGACGATGAACGGTTGGATCCGTACCGAAGACGCGCCGGTGACGTACGGCGCGCAGAGCGCCTACGTCGCCTTGCTCGCGCTTTCGACGGCGTTGTGGCTGGCGCTCGCGGCGTGGCTCGCGCTCGCAATGCGCCGTCGATGATCGAACGGATCCTCGCGTTCGAACCGAGCTACCTCCCGCGCATCGGAGGCGGCGAGCGGTTCGGACACCGCTGGAACGCGGCGCTCGCGGCGGAAGGGGTGGAGGTGCGCGTGCTCACTTCCGTTCCGCCCCTGCGCGGAACGCGCGCGATCGACGGCGTTCGCGTCGACTATCTCTCCGCGCTCCGGTTCCTCGGCTTCCCGTGGTTCTCGCTGCGCGACGTCCGGCGTGCCGTGCGCGAGATGCGCCCGGATCTCGCCCTGCTCTACGGCCCCAGTCCCTACGACGCCGTCGCCGCGCTCGCGCTGCGCGCGCTGCGCGTGCCGTACGTCTGCGTGTACTTGGCGGATTTCGACCGGTCGAAGGCGCACACGCGCGCGGCGACGGCGGCGCACAACGCGATCGCCCTGCGCGGCGCCGCGGGAATCGTCTGCATCGCGGAATCGACGGCGCGGGCGCTGGAGCGGCGCGGATTCGCGCCGCCGCTGACCGTCGCACCGGGCGTCGACGAACGGTTCTTCGCGACGGCGATCGCGCCGGGGGATGCGGTGGCGTTCGTCGGCGCGCTCGACGACGGGCATCGCTACAAGCGCATCGATCTGCTGTTCGCGGCGATGGCGCTGCGGCCGGCGATGCGGGCGCGTATCGTCGGCGACGGAAATCTGCGAGGAGCCGCCGAACGCGCGGCGCGCGGCGCCGGCGTCGCCGATCGGGTGACGTTCCTCGGCGCGCTCGACGACGACGCGCTGGCGCGCGAATACGCGACCGCGGGCGTGCTCGCGCTCCCATCGCCGACCGCGCAGGAGGGCTTCGGCCTGGTCTGCCTCGAGGCGATGGCGAGCGGTCTGCCCGTCGTCTGCAGCGTCAACGCCGGCGCGGCGGCGGCGGTCTCGATCGCGCCGGGATGCGCCGTATGGAACGCGACCGACGTCGAAGATCTGGCGCGCGCGATCGACCGTTGCGCCGCGACGCCGGTGGCGACGCGCGAGGCGCTGCGCGCGTTCGCGCGGCGGTACGATTGGCGCGCGGGCGCGCGCGCGATGCTCGACCGGATCAGGTCGCAGGGGTGGGCGCGATAGGATCGCGCGCGACCGCGATCAGTCCCTCGCACCAGTCCAGTTCCTGCATCTTCGCGATCGCGACGCGCCCCGGCAGCCCGAACATCCGGCCCGGTCCGAAGACGTAGTGCGTGCGCGTCACGTCCACGCGCGCGAACGCGAGGCGGAGGATCGCGTAGAGGTCGTACCACGCGTAGTTCTGCACGTGGGTGAAGTCGCGGACGATGCCGCCGGGGACGAGCGGATTGGGGATGCTGAAGATCGCCGTTCCGCCGGGCCGCACGATCGCCGCCAGCGGCGCCAGGAACTCCGCATAGCAGACCTCGGCGGGCACGTGTTCGATCACCTCGCTCGCGATCGCCACGTCGATCGGGCCGGCATCGCGCACGCCGGCGACGCGGACGTACGGGCCCTCGACGTGGGGGTCGAGTTCGACGCCGTAATAGGCGGCGATCTTCTCTGGATAGCGTTCGCGTAGGAGTCCGGCGAGCACGCCGCGCCCCGGTCCGATCTCGAGCACGTCGACCGGCCGGTCGATCGCGGCGAAGCATTCGAGCGCGACGCGCGCGATCGGCGGGAAATCGCCGATCACGAACGGTCCGATGCCGACGCTTGCATAGGGTCCGACCTTCCGGCCGAACGACGGGAACGAGATCCGGGCCGGCGGTCCGCCCGTTTGAGGGAAGGGGAGTCTGCCGTAACGCCTCAGGCCCTCCGCCCGGAGCCCGTGGAGCTCGTGGTAACGTTCGTGGAGGGTCGGTACGTTCATGGGTCGTGGGTCATACTCGCAGGCGGCGCGAGCATCCTGGGAAAACTACCTTCATCGGTTTCTCATCTTCGTCGAAAGAATTGGTGTCATGAGACGCTCGCCGTTCCGTATTTCCGCCCGCACCCTCGCGCTCTTCGGCGCGGCCGCACTCGCCGCTTGTTCGGGGCACGGTGGCGGCGGCGCCATCCCGCCGGCATCCGGCGCGTTCCTGACCAAGCCACCCTCGGTCTCGCCCGCGTCGATCGCGCCGGCGCCGATGTCGTCGGCGCGCCCCGACGCGGCCGCGATGGCCAACGCCAGACCCGATTCGACGCTGCAGAGCCTCGGCTACAGCCAGCTTCCCGGCTCCGCCGTCCAAGTGGCCTCGAGCGCGGACGGAACGCTGTGGGCGCTTTCGAGCGCGCCCGCCGGCCCGGATAAATATATCTGGAAGTACGCCAACAATGCGTGGAGCGGCATCTCCGGCCAGGCCTCGCAGATCGCGGTCGCACCGAACGGCACGCTCTACGCGATCAACTCGGGCGGCGGCACGTGGCGCTACAGCAGCGGCGCGTGGACCCCGCTCGGCGGCGGCGCTTCCTACATCACGGTCGGCGCCGACGGATCCGTCGACGTGCTCTCCAATGGCGGAGCCGGACCCGATCGCGCGATCTGGCAGAACAAGAACAACGTCTGGACCCAGCAACCGGGCTCCGGCACGCAGTTGGTCGCCTCGTGGGACTGGGGCACGTACGCCGCCGGTAGCGGAACGGCTTCGCCGGGCGGCCTCTACGTCATCAACTCCGTCGGCGCGATCTACTACTTGAACACCAACGGCACGTACGCGACGCTCCCCGGCGCGGCGGCGGCGCTGGCTCCGACCACGAGCGGCGGCGTCTTCGCGCTCGCTTACCCCGGCTCGGCCGGCGGGACCGAAGTCTACTATTACAACTATTCCGACAACTCGTGGACGCCTCAGCCGGGTACCGGCGTCGGTCTGTCCAGCAACGGTCAGAACCTCTACGTGCTCAGTTCGTCGGGCGGCATCTACAAGGCGCCGGTCACGCCGATCAACTCGCCGGCGCCGAGCGCGACGCTCAAGCCGATCGAGTATGCCTCGCAATCGCATCCGGGCTGGAAGTACTGGGGTCCGTGGAGCTCGGCCAACGCGTTCCAGTTTCCGGTGCAGTCCGGCTACAACGGCACGGGCGAGACGGTCGCGGTCATCATCGACGCCGTCCCCTCGCAGTCGGATATGGCCTACTACCTCAACCTCTTCCAGGTCACGCGGACCGGCCAGATCTCCAGCCGCCCGGTCGACGGCGGCGGTCTGAATCCGGATACCGAAGGCGAAGCGACGCTCGATGCCGAGACGATCGCCGGCATCTCGCCCGGCGCGAACCTCATCATCTATAACATCCCGGATCTGAGCAACCAGCACATCGTCGACGCCTACAACGCGGTGCTCAGCGACGGGCGGGCCAACATCCTCTCGATGTCGTTCGGCGGCTGCGAAGGTACCAGCAGCAAGACGATCGACCACCCCATTTTCGACCAGATGAATACGGCCGGCATCGCGATCGTCGCCTCGTCGGGCGACAGCGGCAACGCCTGCTACTTCAACGGTACGACCTGGCCGAACGGCGCGCAGTCGCCGGCGAGCGATCCGAACATCATCGGCGTCGGCGGCACCGAGACGGATCCGTCGACCGATACGATCCTCAGCAATGCCATCTGGAACGATTGCGCCGGATCGTCGAAGGGCGATAACTGCATCAGCAGCGGCAACGTCTCCGTGCAGTTCACGCCGCCGCCGTATCAGGTCGGTCTTGCCGGGACGGTGACCAGCGGTCGCGACGTGCCGGACATCGCCTTCCCGGGCGACGGCGTGCTGATCCGCTGGACGGGCGGCAACTACGCGTTCGGCGGAACGTCGTGGAGCGCGCCGCTCACCGCCGGTCTGCTCGCGCAGATCTATCAGTACTGCCAGGTCACGTCGATGCCCAACGCGATCAAGATGTTCTACAACACCTTCGGCGCGATGGGTTATACGGCGTTCGACGACGTCACCGTCGGCAACGACGAATACTTCGATACGATCGCCCCGAGTTATTCGGCGGCGGCCGGATACGATCTGGTCGGCGGCATCGGACAGCCGCTCGGCATGCAAGTCGCGACTCACATCTGCCCGAGCCGCGTCTTCTCGCCGCTCGACGGCGGATTCCGGCTCGCCGCCGCGGCCGTGCAGCAGTTGCCGGCGGAGGCGCGCGTCGACGACAATCGCATCGACCTGCGTAACGTACCCGGCCTGACCGATCTCGGCGTTCGGGCGCCGGATGCGCAGACGCGCATCGCCGTCGCGATCCGCGCGACCGCATCGGTGCATCGGGACGAAGCCGCGGTGGTGAGCGCGCTCGCCGACGCCGGCTTCACCATCGTGCAGCGCTGGCCCAACGCCGGCGTCGTCGACGTCGCGGCTCCGGCTTCGGTCGTCGCGCGGTATTTCGGGACGACGTTCCACGACTACGCGCAGGTCGGACGCGGAACCCGGTTCGCGAACGTCGCGCCGCTCACCATCCCGGCGTCGATCGCGCCGTACGTGCAGGGCGTCATCACCGACGACTTGGTGATGAAGTCGCACGGGCCGCTCCGCAAGGAGCGCGTCTAAGAGCGGCTAGTACGTCCTGACGTTCTTGAAGCCGGCATCGCGCAGGGCCGCGGCGATCGCATCGCCGTCGCCCGCGCTCGCGTCGTAGATGGCGACCGCGCGGCCCTCTTCGATCGCGTCGTTGTAGTTGCCGGCGACGTCGGCGGGGATGCCCGAGCCGGTCAGATAGTTGGCGGCGCTGCTGCTGCTGAACGAGGACAGGTCCATGCGGCCGCTCAGGCCGGGGACGCCGGTCCCGCCCGACGAGTCGATCACGTTCGTGCCGTGCGTGATGTCGTCGGAGAAATCGTTGGTCTCCTGAGCCTTGGCGACGATCACGAAATCGAGCACCGAGTTCTCCGCCTTGCTCGCGGCCACGCCCTTGGTGACGATCTTGAGCTTGTTCTTATCGATGGTGCCCAGCGCGGTTTCGAGGGCCGCCGGGTCGCTGGACGGGAAGATGCCGGTAACGATAGCCACGGATGGGACTCCTTCGCGATGCTCTTAAGCGCGGAACTGCTTGACTGCGTGGGCCAACCGTTCGATGCCCACCCGGGTTTTTTCTTCCGTCGCATTGGAGAAATTGAGACGCATGCCGTCGTGGACGTCCCGGGTCGGGTAGAAGCTGACCCCGGGCACGAAGACCACGTTTTCCGCGGTCGAGGCCTTGAGCAGCTCCTCGGTATCGACGCCGCCCACGGTCGCCCATAGGAACATCCCGCCCGCCGGACGGTTGAACGAGACGTTGGCCGGCATGAAGGCGGTCAAGCATTCGTGCATCACGTCGCGCCGGCGCTTGTAGGTCGAGACGATCTCCTTGAGATGCGCCGCGAACTGCGCGGTGCGCGAGACGAAGCGGTGGAACAGATATTGCGCGAGCGATCCGCTGTGCAGGTCGGCGCCCTGCTTGGCCAGGACGAGTTTCTCGCGCACGTCCTCGTCGTCGCAGACGACCCACGCCACGCGCAGACCCGGCGCCATCACTTTGCTGCCGGTGCCCAGGTAGATCACGGTCGAGGTCGAGGCGAACGACGCCAGCGCCGGCAAGTGGCTCCCCTCGAAGCGCAGTTCGCCGTACGGATCGTCCTCGACCAGGACGATGTCGTAGGCTTCGCAGATGCGGACGATGTGTTCGCGCCGGTCCGCCGCGAGCGTCCGGCCCGTCGGGTTCTGGAAGTTGGGGACGAGGTAGACGAACTTCGGGAACGGATCGGCCCGTTCGAGCACGCGCTCGAGCGATTCGGGGATCATGCCGTCGTCGTCCGTCTCGACGGTGAGATAGCGCGCTTGATAGGCGTCGAACGCCTGGATCGCGCCGAGATATGACGGGTGCTCGAGCACGACGTGATCGCCCGGATCGAGGAAGATCTTGCCGACCAGATCGAGCCCTTGCTGCGACCCGTTGACCATCACCACCGATTCCGGATCGAACGAACGGTTGAGCAGCATCGTCAGCCGGCGCGCGACCCACTCGCGCATCTCCGGAATGCCTTCGGTGACGCTGTACTGCAGGGCTTGCGCGCCGTACTCGTCCATGACTTCGCGGGTGCACTCGGCGATCGCGTCGGTCGGGAAGAGTTCGGGCGCGGGCAGGCCGCCGCCGAACGAAATGACGTCGGGCTGCTGGGTGACCTTGAGCATCTCGCGGATGGTACTGGCCCGCAGGTGCGACGTGCGCTCCGCGAACTTGGCAGATCTCGAAACCGTGGACATGGCGCCCGACCTATTGGCGAAGCCTTGACCCGAGGCCCGCTTGCTTCCCCGCTCCGACCTAGCCGACGGTCATCGGCGGACCGCCGATCGGCGGCCCTGCGGGCGCGGCGACCGGCGGCCCCGCGAACGACTGCTCGCGCACGAACGCGAGGATGGTCGCGCCGAGCCCGACGAGTCCGACGAGGGCGCTCACCAGTCCGCCGAGGATCGGGACGAGTTCCGCCGCGGTGATCAGGGCGAGGCCGAAGATCAGCGCCATCAGCGGCGTCGGCGTCGAACGCGGATTGAACGCTTCGTAGAGCCGGCGTCCGACCAGCAGCGAGAGCGCCGCCTTGCCGATGAAGATGCCCGCGACCAGCGCGATGCCTTCGACGAAGACCAGCGGGATGAGCAGCACCGTGCAGATCAGCAGGATGGCCAGCGGAATCACCGCGACCCAGCCGGCCAGGCCGATGGCGGCCGCCAGGCCGGGATGTTTCTCCAATCGATCCAGCGCCATGCGCGTGCGGACGGGGAAGATGAGGAAGAAGAGCAGCACGACCGCGCTCCATGCGATCTTCGAGATCACGCGCCAGTCGTCCAGGAAGTAACTCGTCACCGACGCGCCGCCGAACGGCACGATGCCGCGCGTGACGTTGCCGCCGATGTTGTCGATCTTCCCGGTGATGGTCGAGCCCGGACGTTCGTCGATGTCGCCGCCGACGACCGTGAGGTCGCCGTCGATCGCGCCGTCGATGGTCGCGTTGCCCCCGATGACGGTCACGTCGCCGCGGACGATCTGCCCGCCCTCGACGTAGACGTCGCCGACGTAGACGCCGCCGTGATCGAGGATGCGCGGCGCGGCCTGCGCGGCGGCCGCGAAGCCGGCGAAAGCCAGCAGCGCTAGCGCGAAGGTGAGGAGAAGCGGACGGGCGTTCATCGGCGAGCCTCGATGGTGACGGCGGCGCGCAGACGCGGCCGCACGCTGCGGTAGAAATAGAAGAGCCCGACGAGCGCGATCGCGTCGAGCGCGAGCACGGTCCCGACGGTCAGGCCGAGCGCGGCGGCGTTGGGCGCGACGGCGTGCGCCGCGCCGGAGAGCGCGGCCGAGAACGCGTTCCACGCGACGTCCAGCGGCGCGAGCGCGCGCTCGACCGCGACGAACGCGGCCGTTCCGCGCGCGACATAGAACGCGGCGGCGATGCCCCAGGCGGCCACGAGATAGCCGGCCGCGGCGACCCAGACGGAGAGGCCGCGGCGCTGCGGCACGGGCATCGAGCGGACGTGCGCCATCACCGCGAAGGTGAAGTTCGTCGGGAGTTCCACCGGCTGCGTCGTCGCGAGCAGCGCGTCGATGACCTTGAGTTCGTCGACGAGCGCGGAACACGCGGAACAGGCGTGGACGTGTTTCGCGACGTCGGCCATGCGGCGCGGCGTCAGCGTCCCGTCGACGTATTCGGCGAGCAGCGGTTCACACGAGGAGCAGCGCATGGAGCCCTCCCCCGCCGCGGGTCGCCGCGACGGCGCGCGATTCGCGATCGCGCATCTTCTGCGCGAGCGCGACCTTCCCGCGATGGATCAACGTCTTGACGTTGCCGAGCGACAACCCCATGGTGCTCGCGATCGTGTGGTATTCCAGGTTGTCGAAGTAACGCAAAGCCAGTACCGTCCTCGTCCGTTCCGGGAGTTCCGCCATCGCCTCGCGCACTTCGCGCTCGGCTTCGCGACGGAGCATCCCGCCCGCCGGATCCGCATCGAGAGACGTGTCGGGAAGCGCGTTCTCGAGGGTCTGTTCCTCCGGCAACTCGAGCGTCGCCGGTCGCCGCTGCGTCTTGCCGAGGTGGGTTCGGACGACGTTGCGGGCGATCTGATAGATCCAGGTCGAGAACTTCCCGAGTTGGGGATTGAACGTCCCGAGGTGCGCGTACGCCCGCAGAAACGTCTCTTGCGAGAGATCCGCGACGTCGGACGGTCCGCGAACGGCGGCGGAGATGAAGTTGGCGATACCGCGTTTGTAACGGTCGACCAGCGCTCCGAACGCGTCGGAGTCCCCCTCTCGAACCTGCCGTACCAGAGCTTCGTCGCTCCGATCCCCGATGGTCATCCCCTCTCGATTCGGTCCTTGTGGACGGTACTACCGCTCCGCGCCCGCCGTGTTACAGCCGCGGGTTGGCGGCGTCTTTGGGGGAGAGGCGCGGGGACCGGCCGGCCAGCGGCCAAGCGATGGCGAGGGTCGGATCGTCCCAGGCCACCCCGAACTCCGAGCCCGGCGCATAGAGCGCGCTCTGTTTATAGGAGAGCAGCGTGCCGTCTTCGAGCGAGAGGAAGCCGTGGAGGCAGCCGGCCGGGATGTAGAGCTGGGTGTGGGCGCCCGCCTCGAGCACCTCGCCGTGCCAGCGGCCGTAGGTCGGGCTGCCAGGACGGACGTCGGCGACGACGTCGAAGGCGCTGCCGGCGAGCACTTGCACGAGCTTGCTCATCCGCGGGTCGCCGTGGAGCCCGCGCAAGACGTCGCGGTCCGAACGCGAGACGTTATCCTGGACGAACGTCTCGCCGATCCCGACCTCCGCATAGCGCGCGGTCGCGTACGTCTCTTTGAAGAAGCCGCGTTCGTCGGCGAAGACGGCGGGCTCCAAACGCAGCGCGCCGGCGATCGGGAGCGGGGTGACGTTCATGCGGGCGTCGTACCTCACGCGCGTGCAAGGGGCCTTCTCGCGATTGCGCGACAGCGCGTTTCTTCGGCAGGGCGTGCTCGTCTTCGCCGGTTCGACCTATCTCAACGCCGCCGGATTCGTCTTCCATGCGATCGTGCAGCGGACGCTGGGGCCGGACGGCTACGGCACGTTCTACGCGCTGCTCGCCGCATCGACGGTGGTCACGAGCCTGACGACGATCGCCATTCCGGTCGTCACGCGCCTGGCCGCGGAGTTCCGCGCGCTCGGCGATACCGCGCACCTGCGCGGACTCGTCGTCGGCGTCGGGCGCGCGCTGATCGCCGGCGGCATCGCGACGCTGGTCGCGAGCGCCGTCTTCGCCGTTCCCCTCGGCGCGTATTTCCGCGCGCCGGCCTGGGCGATCCCGGCGACCGCCGCGCTCTTGATCGCGGTCGTCGTCTCCAACGCGTATCGCGCGGTCTCGCAGGGACTGCTCGATTTCGAGAGCTACGCGATCTCGACGTTCTTGGACGGGACGGTCAAGGCGATCGCGACCATCGCGTTCGCGCTCTTCGGTTTCAAGCTCTTCGGCGCGATCGGCGGCTTCTTCGCGGGCAGCGCGACCGGCTCGGTCATCAGTCTCATGCAGGTCCTGCGGCCGGCGCTGGCCGGTCCCGAGGCGCCGGTCCGTTTCGATTGGAGACGGATCGCGCACGCCGCCGCAGGTTCCGCGGCGCTCGCCGTCTGCGCGGCGCTCCTCGGCAACGTCGACGTCATCGTCGTGCGCGGCGCGTTCGACGGGACGACTGCCGGGCTCTACGCGGCGGCGGCGCAATCGGCGAAGATCCTGCTCTTCGGCGTCGGCTTCGTACCGCAAGTGCTGCTGCCCCAAGCGACCGACCGGCGCGCGCGCGGACAGAGCACGGGCGGCGTCCTGCTCGCCGCCGCCGGCGTCACGCTCGCGCTCGGCGCGCTCTGTCTGGTCGCCTTCGACGCTTTCGGACCGCTGGTGCTGCGCGCGCTCGGCGGCGCGCGGTACGAAGCGGCGTCGGGAATGCTCGTGTGGTACGGCGCGGCGATGCTCTTCACCGCGCTCGTCTCGCTCGTCGGGACGTACGGCCTGGCGATGCATCGTCTGGCGTTCGCGTGGCCGGCGACGATCGGATCGGCGCTCACCGCGGGGGCGATCGTCTTCGCGCATCCGAGCATCGACGTCGTGCTGCGCGAACTCGTCGCCGGGACGGCGCTGACCGCGCTCGGCGTCGGCATCGCGGTCGCCCTGCAATCGCGTCCGCAGGCGGCGGCATCGTGAAGGTCCTGCTCTTCGGCGGTTCCGGGCAGCTCGGCAGCGAGATCCTGCGGCGCTGGGACGATTGCCGGATCGAAGCGCCGGCGAGCGCGCACGTCGACGTCGAGGACGCCGCCGCGGTGACGCACGTGACGGCCGCGTACGCACCGGACGTCGTCGTCAACTGCACGGCCTTCCACAACGTCGACGAGTGCGAGCGCGCGCCAGAACGCGCCTTCGCCGTCAACGCGATCGCGGTCGAACGGATGGCGCGCGCCAGCCGCGATGCCGGCGCGGCGTTCGTGACCATCAGCACCGATTACGTCTTCGACGGCGAGACCGACCGGCCGTATCGCGAAGACGATGCGCCGGCGCCGCTCTCGCAGTACGGCGCGTCCAAGCTCGAGGGCGAGCGCCGCGTCGCGGCGCTCGGATCGGACGCCTACGTCGTGCGCACCTGCGGCCTCTACGGGACGCGCGTGAGTTCGTCGAAGGGGTACACGTTCGTCGACCGCGTCATCGCGCGCGCCCGCGCCGGCGAAGAACAGCGCATCGTCGCCGATTCGTTCGCGTCGCCGACCTATGCGGCCGATCTCGCGATCGCGCTCCGGGCGCTCGTGTCGACGCGCGCGTTCGGCCTCCATCACGCGGCGGCCGAAGGGGCCGTCTCGTGGTACGACTTCGCCCGGGCCGCGATGGAGGGCGCCGGCGCGTCCGGCCCGCTCGTGCCGATCTCGCGCGACGACTGGATCCCGCAGACCCCGCGCCCGCGCTACTCGGCCCTGGATTCGGGCCGGCTGGCCGCCCTCGGCATCGTCATGCCGGCCTGGTCCGAAGGCCTGCGCGGCTATCTTCGCGATAAATTATAGGTATGGAACTCCGGATCGATCCCGCCGCGGTGGCCCGCTGCCGCGCCTTGGCGACGGCCGTCGCCGCTCCGGTGGGCGCGTTCATCGCCGCGCACTCGACCGTCGCGGTCGAGCGCTCGGTCCTGCGCCTGCTCGGCATCGACGGGGTCGGACATGACGAGATCCCCCTGCCCAACGTGCTCGTCGACGCCCTCCCCGCGGGGGCGCGTGCGGACGGCATCGCCATCGCGTTCGGACGCGCGCTCGCCGAGACGGGGCTCGCGCCCCAGGCGCTCGCCGAGCGCATCGCGAGCGGATCCGCCGGGCTCGACGCCTATGCGGGCGTTCCCGAGGCGGCCGCGCGCGGCGCCCTCGCGCCCCACGTCGCCGCGGGCATGGCGCGCGTGCGCGGCGCGCGCGAACGGCGCGACGCCCTGCTCGCGCGATTGCCGCAGGCTCCGCCGCCGCTGCTCTACGTCATCGTCGCCAGCGGCAACATCTACGAGGATCGTTCCGCCGCGGTCGCCGCCGCGGAAGCCGGCGCGCAGATCATCGCGGTGATCCGCTCGACCGGGCAGTCGCTGCTGGACTTCGTGCCGTACGGCCCGACGACCGAAGGCTTCGGCGGCACGTACGCGACGCAGGCGAACTTCAAGATCGTGCGCGACGCGCTCGACGACGTCTCGCAGCGCCTGGGCCGCTACGTCATGCTGACGAACTACGCGAGCGGACTCTGCATGCCGGAGATCGCCTCGATGGCGGCGATCGAGCGGCTCGACATGCTGCTCAACGATTCGATGTACGGCATCCTGTTCCGCGACATCAACATGAAGCGAACCTTCGTCGACCAGCACTTCAGCCGGATGCTCAACGCATATTCGGGCATCATCATCAACACCGGCGAGGATAATTACCTCACCACCGCCGATGCGGTCGAACAGGCGCCCGCGGTGCTGGCATCGCAGTTCATCAACGAGGAGTTCGCCCATCGCGCCGGCATGCCGGACGCGCAGATCGGCCTCGGCGACGCCTACGAGATCGACCCCGATCTCGAGAACGGCTTCCTCTATCAGGTAGCGCAGGCGCAGCTGACGCGCCAGATCTTCCCGGACGCGCCGCTGAAGTACATGCCGCCGACCAAGCACATGACCGGCGACATCTTCAAGGGGCACTTGATGGATGCGATGTTCAACCTCACCTCGGTGATGACGCGGCAGAGCATCCACCTCTGCGGCATGCTCACCGAGGCGATCCACACGCCGTTCCTGGGCGATCGCGCGCTCTCCATCGAGAACGCGCGGTACATCATGTCCACGGCGCGCGGCTTCGGCGACGAGATCGAGATCAAGCCGGGCGGCGTCATCGAAGGCCGCGCGCGCGACGTGCTCGACGGCTGCGAAGCGCTGCTCGAACGCGTGGCGGCGACCGGACTGATGGAGTCGATCGAACGGAAGTACTTCGCCGACGTCTCGCGCCCGCCCGAAGGCGGTCGCGGATTCGACGGCGTCTTCGCGCGCGGACCGCACTACTGGAATCCGTTCGAAGAAGCCCTGCAGGCCGAACTCGGCCTCGCCGCCGGAGCCGCGCGATGAGCCTGGTCAAACCGTACGGCGACACGCTCGACGACGGCAAGGTGCAGCTCTCGTTCACCCTGCCGGTGGAGTGGAGCGAGGCGGCCGACGAAGCGGCGCGCCAGCTCGTCGCCAAGATGGGCTTCGCGGACGTGCAGGTCGTCGAGGGCCGGCGCATCGCGGCCGGTTTCTCGTTCTTCGTCGCGTACGCCGCGACGCCGCACGGCATCGACGCCGGATCGATCAAAGCGCCGTCGGCGAAAGAACACGCGATGTCGATGGAAGAGGTGGATGCGTTCGTCCGCGAGCGCATCGGGCGCAAGGTGCGCATCGCCGGCGCCTGCATCGGTACCGACGCGCACACGGTCGGCATCGATGCGATCCTCAACATGAAGGGCTACAAAGGCGACTACGGCCTGGAGCGCTATCACGAGTTCGAGACGTTCAACCTCGGCAGTCAGGTCGCCGTCGAAGACCTGGTGCGGTTCGCGAAGGAGAAGGAGATCGACGCCCTGCTCGCCTCGCAGGTGGTCACGCAGAAGGGCAGCGACATCAAGAACTTCACCGCGCTCGTCGAACTGCTGGAGGCGGAAGGTCTGCGCGACGGGATCGTGCTCTGCTGCGGCGGCCCGCGGGTGACGAACCTGATGGCGAGCGAACTCGGCTACGACGCCGGCTTCGGGCGGGGCACCCTGCCGAGCGAAGTCGCGGCCTTCGTCGCCGTCAGCCTCGCCGACCGGAAGCGTCGCACCTGATCCCCGCCATCGTCGCCCACGCCGCCGCCGTCGCCGAACGCGACCACGCGGGCGAGATCGTCTATCGCATCCATCAGACGTCGGCGATGGACGGCGGCCCGCTGCACAAGCGGGTTGACGTCGTGATCGAGGCCGCATCGGACGGCAGGGCGCTGGTGCGGGTCCGGGTCCTGCGCTACGCTATGGACGGCAAGGAGCAGGGCGACGACGACAAGCGCAAGCTCGAGGCGCAACTGCTCGACGGGCAGAGCAAGGGCGGTTTCGCCGTCCCCTTCGACGAGGCGCATACGGGCGAATACGCCTACGCCGTCTCGGGATCGACCGTCGCGTTCACCTCGCTGCGCCGCGATGCGAACCACGGGGACGGGACGTTCGTCGTCGACGCCGCCGGTCACGTCACGACCATGACCTACGTGCCGAACGTCTATCCGCGGTTCGTCTCCAGCGGATCGGTCACGGACGAGCGGGCCGAGGTGATGCCCGGCTTCTGGGCCAGCACCCGCAGCGACGCCGAGTTCGGCGGCCGGTATCTCTTCATCAAGGGTCGCGCCTCCGTCGTCACCGAAATGAGCGGTTACCGGCGCTACCCGACTCGCGCCGCAGCCGAAGCAGCGGTGGAGGCCGCTACGCTATGATGGGGGATCTGCTCGCGTGGTTCACGGGCAAAGACGCGAACCGCCGCAAATATCCACGGAAGCGGAAGCCCTATCGGGCGACCGTCTCGATCGACGGCGGCCTCACGCAGAAGCCCGCGATCGGTCTGGACATCAGCGGCGGCGGCCTCTGCGTGCTCGCGCAGGAGCCGGTCGGGAAGAACGAGTTCGAAGTGCGCGCGACCGTCGAGACGAAGGTGGTGCGCATCCGCGCCAAGGCCGTCTGGCAAGACACGGTCACCCACCAGGGCAAGTCCGTATGGCGCTACGGCATGAAGTTCACCGGCATCTCGGCGGACGATTGGGACGTCGTCATCCGCTATACGACCGACAAGCCGGTCGAAGAGGATAACAAGGCGCAGAACGAGCTCGTCACCGTGCGCATGACGCCCGACGACGCGAGCCGCCTGCTGCCGAACAACCTGCAGATGATGCTGCTCAAGCAATTGGTGGAGCGCCGCCGGCTCGCGCCGCTGCAGCCCTCGGTGACGCCGCTCGTGCAGTACTTCTATTCGGGCGTCGTGCGTCACGACGGTCGCCTCATGCATCGACTGACGATCCAATCGAAAGTGGTCGGCGCCGAAGGCAGCGAACTGTTCGAGACGCGATTCATCTTCGACGATCGCGGCGACGAGATCCAGATCCTCAACTAGACCGAAGGCATGATTTGAAAAAGACGGCGCTCATCACCGGCATCACCGGTCAGGACGGTTCGTACCTCGCGGAGCTCTTGCTCGAGCGCGGCTATCGCGTGGTCGGCATGAGCCGGCGCACGTCGACCGACGTGCACGAACGGCTGCGGCATATGCTCAACGACATCGAGTTCGTCTCGGGCGATCTGCTCGACCAGACCTCGATGACGAACATCGTCGCCGCCGTCAAACCGGACGAGGTCTACAATCTCGCGGCCCAGTCGTTCGTCCCGACGTCGTGGACGCAGCCGGTGCTCACCGGCGAGTTCACCGCGCTCGGCGTCACGCGCGTCCTCGAAGCGGTGCGGGCGGTCGATCCCAAGATCCGCTTCTACCAGGCCTCGTCGAGCGAGATGTTCGGCAAGGTGCAGGCCATCCCGCAGACGGAGGACACGCCGTTCTATCCGCGTTCGCCGTACGGGGTCGCGAAGCTCTACGGACATTGGATCACCGTCAACTATCGCGAGTCGTACGACATGTACGCGGTGAGCGGGATCCTGTTCAACCATGAATCGATCCCTGCCGACACGCCGATAATCGTCAAGCGCGGCAATCTCGTAGATGTGGTCCCGATCGGGGAAGTCGTTCGTGTCCGAGAAAAAGGCCCTGCGGTGCAGCGATTCGACGTCGACGACGATCTACTCGTTTGGGATGGCGACGCCTTCGTCAAAGTGCTCGGCGCGACCGCATACAAGCATCGGCCGATCGTCGAAAACAAAGGCGTGCGGAGCGTCGAAGCTAGGTGCGGCGCGGTGACGTTGACGGCAGACCACGTGATGTTCCTCGACGACGGCATGGAGACGCCGTCGAAGGACGTGGAGGCTGGGGCGAAGATGCGTCGGGCGAAGATGCCCCCGACGCCGTCGTATAGCAGTGCCGGGCTGGAGTTCGCGTGGATGCTGGGCGCCTTCGTCGGCGACGGTTCGGCATCTGTGTCGGAAGGGCGTCATGAGGCGAAGTTCACGAATTCGAGCGAACGCCTGCGCGAACGCTTCGCCGACGTCTGGCAGCGTCAGACGCTTGGAAGTAGCAGATACGACGCTACTTCCTCGGGGTTCGTCCCCGGGAAGATCGTCGGCGCCCTTGCATTGAAAGAGGCACCGCATTTCGTCGACTGGCTTCGCGACGAATGCTACACGGCGGACGGATACAAACGGGTTCCGCGGGTGATCCTCAACAGCGACGATGCCGTCTGGCGTGCGTTTCTCGAGGGATACAACGCCGCCGACGGGCTTAAGGCCGGGGACGGCACTTACCGCTACAAGAACTTCAAGACGAACTCGCCGGTGCTCGCCATGGGCCTTTGGTGGATGGCGACGAACGCACTCGGTCAAGATCTCGTACTGAACCTCGATCGTGGCCCCGAGGACCGTCCGGGTCCCTTCTATTCCATCGACCTTCGCTCTCCGAAGTCAAACGGTGGAAAGGGTGCCCATCTCCGCGAAGATCTGCGCGAGGTCAAGCGCGTGGTCGAGAATCCGCACTTCGACGGCTGGCTCTACGACATCACGACGGAGACCGAACGCTTCCATGCGGGCGTCGGCGAACTGGTCATCCACAACTCGCCACGTCGCGGCAAAGAGTTCGTCACCCGCAAGATCACCGACGGCGTCGCGAGGATCAAGCTCGGCGTCGCCAAGGAACTGCGGCTCGGGAACCTCGACGCGAAGCGCGATTGGGGCTTCGCGGGCGATTACGTCCGCGCGATGTGGCTGATGCTGCAGCAGGAAAAGCCCGACGACTACGTCATCGCCACCGGACGCACGCACACCGTCCAGGAGTTCGTGCGCATCGCGTTCGAGTCGGCGGGACTCGGCTCGTGGGAACCGTACGTGACCATCGATCCGCGTTTCGTGCGCCCGGCGGAAGTCGATCTGCTCATCGGCGATCCGGCGAAGGCCAAGCGCGAACTCGGCTGGGAGCCCGAGATGTCGTTCGAACAGCTCGTCGAGCGGATGGTCGCGAACGACATCGACGAACTGAGCAAGATCGTCAAGTAGGATGCGCGCCCTCGTCACCGGGGCGAGCGGATTCGTCGGCCGGCACCTGTGCGCGGCGCTTGCGAGCGACGGTTGGGACGTCGTCGCGGCCGGCGCATCGCACGAGAGCGAAGGATTCCTCCCCATCGACTTGCGCGATGCGTCGACGTTGCGCGGCGCGCTCGATATCGCGCGACCCGATACCGTCTTCCACCTCGCGGCGATGGCCGCCGTCACGGACGCGCTCGCCGATCCGCAGGGCGTCGCCGACGTCAACGTCGGCGGGACGGAGCGGCTCGCGGACGTGATCGCCGGCTACGTCGCCGACGGCGGCGCGATGCCGCGCCTGCTCTTCACCAGTTCGGCCGAGGTCTACGGCCGCAGGCCGCCCGAGGAATATCCCATCGTCGAGACGCTCGAACCGAGGCCGGAGAATCCCTACGCCCAGAGCAAGCTCGCGGCCGAAGGCGTGCTGCACGACGCCGCCGCGCGCGGACTCGACGTCGTCATCGCGCGCGCGTTCAACCACATCGGGCCGGGCCAGGACGAGAAGTTCGCGATCGCCTCGTTCGCGGGGCAGCTCGCGCGCATCGCCGCCGGCGGCCCGAACGTCATCATGGTCGGCAATCTCGAGGCCAAGCGCGACTTCCTCGACGTGCGCGACGTGGTCGCCGCCTACGTCGCGCTCGCTCGCGACGGCGCGTCCGGCGAGACGTACAACGTGTGCAGCGGAACCGCGATCGCGATGCGCGAGATGCTCGGCATGCTGATCGCGCAGGCGCGCGTCCCGGTGGAAGTGCGCGAGGATCCGGCGCGCATGCGTCCCTCGGATACGCCCGTCGCCTACGGATCGGCGGCGAAACTGCGCGCCGCCACCGGCTGGACGCCGCGCTATCGGCTGGAACGCACCTTGCGCGACGCGTACGAGGACGCCCGCGAGCGCGGTCGAACGTCGGCCTCGTGAACGCATCCTTCGACGCACTCGTCTTCAAGAATCGCGGCCTGCTGCTGGCGATCCCGGCGCTCGTCCTCGTCGTCTTCGGCAAGCCGTTCGGCGCGTCGATCTGGTACGGCGTCGCGCTCGCGCTCGCCGGCGAACTCGTGCGCGTCTGGGCCGTCGGCTTCTCCGGGATGACGACGCGCGGCGACCACGTCGAAGCGCCGGAACTCGTGAGCGCCGGGCCGTACGCGTTCGTGCGCAATCCGCTCTACGTCGGCAACTTCATCACCGCGGTCGGTTTCGCGATCGCGTTCACCGGCGGCAACGACGCCCTCTGGCGGACGGTGCTGATCGTCCTCGCGCTCGGCGTCATGATCGCCGTCTATGCGGTGATCGTTCCGCACGAGGAGCAGTTCCTCGCCGGCGAATTCGGCGAAGCGTTCGACCGTTATCGCAAGAGCGTTCCGCCGCTGCTGCCGCGCCTGACCCCCGCCGCCGGCGGCAACGGCGTCTGGAAGCCCGACGTCATCCTCAACGCCGAGACGCGCACCTGGTTCTTCTTCGCGATCGTGCTCGTCATACTCGTCGTGAAGGCGGCGTACTTCCACTAGCATGACCGCGCGCGATCGCCTCGCGATTGCATCGGTGGCCGTGGCGTTCGTCGCGGCGCTCGAGTTCTGGGGCGGGTGGCGCGCCGGTTCGCTCGCGTTGCTCGCCGACGCGGTCCACGTCTGTATGGACGTCTTCGCGCTCGCGATCGCGCTCGCGGCGTCGATCGGCGCGGCGCGTCCCGCCGACCCGCGGAAGACCTACGGCTACGGCCGCATCGAGATGCTCGGGGCGTTGGCCAACGGCGCGCTGCTCACCGGCGCGACCATCTTCATCGTCTACGAGGCGATCGGCCGGTTCGCGCATCCGTCCTCGCCGCAGGGCGCGCTGATGAGCGGCGTAGCCGCGGTCGGCCTGATCGTCAACGGCGGCGTCGGCTGGATGCTGATGCACGACGGCAAGCGCGACCTCAACGTGCGCGCCGCCCTCTTCCATATCGCGGGCGATACGCTCGGCGCGATCGCCGTCATCGCCGGCGGATTCGTCATCGTCGCCACCGGCGCGGCGTGGATCGACCCTCTGCTCTCGCTGGTCGTAGCCGCCGTCATCGTCGTCGGCATCGCGCGCGTCCTGCGCGATGCGACCGACGTGTTATTGGAATCGGCGCCGCGCGGCACCGACACGGTCGATCTCGCGCGCGCGATCTGCGGCATCGACGGCGTGGTGGCCGTGCACGACCTGCACGTCTGGACGATCGGTTCGGGTGCGAACGCGCTCTCCGCCCACGTGCAGATCGCCGACCGCCGCGTCAGCGAAGCCGACGCGCTCCTGCGCGAGATCGACGCGCGCCTCCGCGCCGACTACGCCATCACCCACGCGACGCTCCAACTCGAGTGCGCCAACTGCGGCCCCGAATCGACCGCGATCTGCACCCAAAGCGCGCCCGCCGGATCGCCTCACCTGCATTAGCCCTCGGAAGAGAACGAGAGCATGGCGGCGACGAGCTGATCCTGCGACCAGGCGCGACCCTCGGCGACGAGGACCGCAAGGCGCGGGCCGAGGCGCTCCTCCAAGAGCGTCATCGTTCGCGCCCGCATCTTCGCTTCGGTCGGCTCGGCGGTGGCGCCGTTCGCGTCGTAACCCTGCATGGCCCCGCCGACCAGGTGGGCGGAGAGTTCGTCCTGCCCGGCCCGCGCCGACAGCGCCGCGAAGTGGTCGGCGATGATCCGTGCGAAACCCGGAAGTTCGTTGTCGACGATCGCGCGTAGGGCCTCGCGCGCAAAGGCCAGGCCTTCGGCATCGGCGTCGCGAGCGATCGAGTAGGCGCTCAGATTGGCCAGACCCGTCGCTACGTTCGAGGCCAGCCCCAGTCCGATGGCATACTCGTTGCTCTCGGCCGCCAGCCGCACGGCTTCGTCGACGTGTCCTTCCCGGAACGCGAGTTCTCCGAGATTGTTGAGCGTGGTCATGACGTTGCGTTCGTGCCCGGTCGAACGGAAGATCGCCAGCGCTTCGTGGAACATCTTCTTGGTCGCGACGATATCCGTGTTCTCGCGGACCGAAGCGGCGCGCGCGCGCCCGAACACGCACGTGCCGGCCAATCGCCTTTGGCCGAGCCGTGCGAAGATCGCCTCGGCCCTGTTGTATGCGGCATCGGCATCGAAGGACGGATCGGTGAATGCCGAACCGGCCTCGATCGTGAGCGCGAACGCCAGGCCGAAATCGTCGCCCAGGGTCTCGGCTTCCTGGCGGGCCTGGATGGCGACCGAAAGCGCTCGGCCGTAGAACGTGTAGCTGTTGAGAAACGAAGCGAAGGCGCAGGCGACCCCGACATGTCCGAGATTCGGCTCGCCGGTATCGGAGGCCGCGAGCGCCGCTTCAAGTCGGGCCGAAGCTTCGGCGAAACGACGCGCGAGAGGCCAGTACCACCGCAGGGAGATCGTCATCGCGATCCCGAGCTGTGGATCGTTGCCCTCGACGAGCGCCCAGTCCAGCGCGGCGCGCACGTTATCGAACTCGATGTCGAGGCCGCTGCGCCAGCGCCGCGTAGGCGTCGATTCGTACGCACGGTCGGCTTCTGCGGTGAAGGCGGCGTAGAACTCGGCGTGTTTGCGCCGGGTCGCCACGTGCTCCGGCGTTTCGGCCAGTCGCTCCGCGGCATACTGCCGGGTGGAGACGAGCATGCGATAGCGCTGCTCGGAACCGGCTAGGTCGGCGGTCAGCAGCGATTTATCCACCAGGCTCGAGAGCGTGTCGAGCACGTCCCACGATTCGAGCGCCGCGTCCGCGCAGACGCTGCCCGCGGCATCCAGCGAGAAGCTCCCCGCGAAGACCGAGGCGCGGGAGAAGACCGCCTTCTCGTCGGGCGTGAGCAGGTCGTAGCTCCAGTCGATGAGCGCGCGCATCGTCTGCTGTCGCGGCAGCGCGGTTCGACTTCCGCCGGTCAACAGGCGGAAGCGCTCGTTCAGGCGCGTCGCCAACTGTTCGACCGAGAGGACTTTCACGCGCGGGGCGGCCAGTTCGATGGCCAGCGCGATGCCGTCGAGTTGACGGCAGATCTCGGCGACCGTCTCGACGTTGTCGTCGCTGAGGGCGAAGCGCCGGTCGGCGGATCGAGCGCGATCCACGAACAGGCCGATCGCTCCATACTCCAGCGCCGACTGCGCGGTCAACCGCACGTCGTCGGGCGGGACGGCGAGAGACGGGACCCGCACGGCCGTCTCGCCGTCGACCGCGAGGGCTTCGCGCGAACTCGCCAGGATGCGCGTCTTGGGCGCGCCGCGCATCACCAGGTCGGCGACGCGCGCCGCCTGCGCGACGACGTGCTCGCAGTTGTCCAAGATGATCAGCGCCTGTTTTCCGCGCAGGAACGAGACGACCAGTTCGGCGGTCGCGTGTTCGCCTTGTTGCGAGAGTCCCAGGACCGTCGCGACCGCTTCGTCGACCAGCGCGGGATCGGTCAGCGGCGCGAGTTCGACGAACCAGACGCCGTCGGGGAAATGATCCAGCACGTTGGCGCCGACTTGCAGCGAGAGCCGGGTCTTGCCGATGCCGCCCGCGCCCAAGAGCGTCACGAGCCGAGATTCGGCAAGCGCGCTTTCGACCTCGGCGATATCCTCGTCGCGCCCGATGAACGAGGTCAGTTGCAGCGGCAGATTGTTCGGCAGCGATTCGAGCGAACGGAGCGGCGGGAAGTCCGCCTTCAGGTCGGGCGCGACGAGTTGATACACCTGTTCGGGGTGCGTCAGATCCTTGAGCCGGTGCGAACCCAGATCTCGCAACGCCGCGCGGCTGGGCATCGCGCCTTCGGCGAGTTCCTTGGCGACGCCGGAGAGCAGGATCTGGCTGCCGTGGCCGACGGCCAAGAGCCGCGCCACCCGATTGACGGCCGGCCCGAAATAGTCGCCGCCGCGTTCTTGGGCGACGCCGGTGTGGAGGGCCATGCGGACGGGTAGTCCGTCGACCGCGCTCCAATCGTGCGAACCCAACTCGCGCTGCATATCGATCGCGGCGTCGATCGCGCCTTGCACGGTCGGGAAGACCGCGAAGAGCGCGTCGCCGACGGTCTTGAAAACGCTGCCGCCATGGAGGGCGACCGCATCGCCGAGGATCCGGTCGTGCTGCTGCAGCGCCGCCTGCATGGCGTCGCGCCGTGCCTCCCAGCGTTGGGTGCTGCCTTCGATGTCGGTGAAGAGAAAGGTGACCGTTCCGCTCGGCAGCGCCGGTGCGTCGGTAGGAGGAGCGACCATGGCACCTCTCTTCGCAGGGCGCCGGTCGCTCGCCCCCGTTCGAAGCCGCCTTTGACGACTGCGAGAAAAGGAGCCGAGGGAAGGCCCTGGGGCCGAGCGAAAGCGGGGCAGGCTATGCCCCAGACCGTCATCCTTTCCATCGCCCGGACGCCGTTCGGGAAGTTGGGCGGCGCCCTCGCGCCGCTGACGTCGACCACCCTCGGCGCCGTTGCCCTCACCGGTGCGATCGCCCGTTCCGGCATCGACCCCTCGGACGTAGAGCACGTCGTCTTCGGCCAAGTGCTGCAGGCGGGCGTCGGACAGAACCCGGCGCGCCAAGTCGTGCTCAAGTCGGGACTCGCCAAGACCGTGACCGCCGACACCGTCAACAAGGTCTGCGCTTCGGGTCTGCTCGCCGTCGTCAACGCGATGCGTTCCATCGACGCGGGCGCGATGCGCGTCGTCGGCGCCGGCGGCATGGAATCGATGTCGAACGCGCCGTATCTGCTCGCCGACGCCCGCTCCGGCTATCGCTTCGGCGACGGCACGCTGATCGATGCGATGATCCGCGACGGGCTCTGGGACCAGTACTTCCCGATGACGATGTCGACGCAAGGGAGCATCGTCGCGAACGAGTTCGGCATGACCCGCGAAGATCAGGACGCGTTCGCAGCGCAGAGCCATCGCCGCGCCCACGCGGCGCGCGAAGAGGGCCGGCTGGATCCCGAGATCGTCCCGGTCCGCGTCGCCACCAAGGCGAAGGGCAAGGTCGTCGTCGACGCGTTGCCCTCGCGCGGTGCGGTGCGCGTGCCCGCGACCGTCGGCGCGCCCGGCGTCTGGGATCACGAACCGTCGGCGCAGTTCACGCTCGATTACGACGCCTACGCGCCGTTCGTCACCGGCGATGTGCCGAACGCGCTCGTCGACCGCGACGAAGCCGTGCGCGGCGACTCGACCGTCGAGACGCTCGCGAAACTCCGTCCGCTCGAGAAGAACGGCACGATCACCGCGGGCAACGCGCCCGGCGTCAACGACGGCGCCGCGGCGCTCGTCCTGGCGGGCGACGATTGGGCGAAGGAACGCGGCTTCACGCCGCTCGCCACCGTCGTCGATCACGCGACCGTCGCGTGGGACTCGCCGTACATCTGTCTGACGCCGGCGATGGCCGCGCAGAAACTGCTCGACCGGCATGGTTTGAATCGCGACCAGATCCACGTCTGGGAGATCAACGAGGCATTCTCCGCCGTCGCGCTGACGTCGTCGCGCAGGCTGGGGCTGGCCGAAGGGCTCGTCAATCAGAACGGCGGCGCGGTCGCGATGGGCCATCCGATCGGCGCGTCCGGCGCGCGCATCGCCGCGGCGGTCGTCAACCAGCTGCGCGCGCGCGGCGGCGGTTACGGCATCGCCTCGATCTGCTCCGGCGGCGGCCAGGGCGACGCCGTCCTGATCCGCGTCGACTGATCCGTGTATCGCATCGTCGTCGTCGGTGCCGGCCAGATGGGGGCCGGCATCGCGCAGGTCGCCGCGCAGAGCGGGCATTCCGTCCTGCTCAACGACCGCTCGAAGGAGCTGTTCGATAGAGGCATCGCCGGCATCGGCAAGCAGCTCGTGCGCGCCGTCGAGAAGGGCAAGATATCCGATGGAGAGCGCGAGCAGACGCTCACGCGCATCGCGTTCGCGCCGGACCTCGCGGGTCTGGATGCAGACCTGGCGATCGAAGCCGCGACCGAAGACCTCGCGCTCAAGCTCGAGATCTTCCGCAAGCTCGACGCGGCGCTGCCGCCCGAGGCGATCCTCGCGAGCAACACCTCGTCGATCTCGATCACGACGCTCGGCGCCGCGACGAAGCGCGCGGAACGCACGATCGGCATGCACTTCATGAATCCGGTCCCGGTGATGCGGTTGGTCGAGATCATCCGCGGCATCGCCACCTCGGATGCGACGTACGCGTTCGTCCGCGATCTCTCCGCGCAGATGGGCAAGACGCCGGTCGAAGTCCGCGACTTCCCCGGCTTCGTATCCAACCGCGTGCTGATGCCGATGATCAACGAAGCGATCTACGCGCTCTTCGAAGGGGTCGGATCGGCCGAGGCGATCGACACGGTGATGAAGCTCGGCATGAACCACCCGATGGGGCCGCTGCAGCTCGCGGACTTCATCGGGCTCGACACGTGTCTCGCGATCCTGGACGTCCTGCACGACGGCTTCGGCGATCCGAAATATCGCGCATGTCCGCTGCTCAAGCAGTACGTCGCCGCCGGCTGGCTCGGGAAGAAGAGCGGCCGAGGATTCTACGCCTACGCATGACCGTCGCCGATAGGACCCAGTTCGCGCTCAGCGCCGAACAGCGCGCGATCGCCGCGCTCGCCGCGGAACTCGCGCAGCGCGAGATCGCGCCGCACATCGCCGGCTGGGATCGCGAGCACGCGTTCCCGCGCGCCCTCTACGGCAAGCTCAACGAAGCGGGCCTGATGGGTCTCATCGTGCCCGAGGCGTACGACGGCGCCGGCGCGGGCTATGTCGCCTACGCGCTGGCCGTCGAAGAACTCGCCCGCGTCGACGCGGGCACCGCCGTCACCGTCTCCGTGCACACGATGATCTGCAACGCGATCGTCAAGCTCGGCAGCGAGGAGCAGAAGCGGCAGTGGCTGCCGCGGCTCGCGGCCGGGGATGCGATCGCCGCGTTCGCGCTGACGGAACCGGACGCCGGCAGCGATGCCGCCGCGATCCGCGCGACGGCGCGGCGCGATGGCGACGCGTACGTCCTCAACGGCCGCAAGCAGTGGTGCACGAACGGTTCCGTCGGCGCGGTCACGATGGGCATGTTCCGAACCGGCGCGCCCGGCGCGAAGGGCGTCAGCGCGTTCCTGATCGCCGGCGAGACCCCCGGCCTCGTCGTCGAGCGCATCACCGAGAAGCTCGGCATCCACACCAGCAATACGTGCGATCTGGCCTTCGACGACGCGCGTGTCCCGATCGGCGCGCTGATCGGTGCGGAGGGCGACGGCTTCGGCAGCGCGATGACGGCGCTCGCGGGCGGACGCATCGGCATCGCCGCGCAGGCCACCGGTATCCTCGCCGCGTGCCTGGACGCATCGGTCGCGTTCGCCAAGGACCGGCACGCGTTCGGAAAGCCGATCGGCGCATTCGAAGGCGTGTCGTTCAAGATCGCGCAGATGGCGACCGATCTGGATGCGGCGCGCATGCTCGTCTATCGCGCGGCCGCGCTCTGCGACGCGGGCGAGCCGTTCGTCGTCGAGGCGAGCAAGGCCAAGCTCTTCGCTTCGACCGCGGCGCGCAAGCACGCGGCGGAGGCGATCCAGATCCACGGCGGCTACGGCTTCACCACGGAGTTCCCGGTGGAGCGCTACTATCGCGACGCCAAGATCACCGAGATCTACGAAGGCACGTCGGAAATACAACAGATCATCATCGCCCGTTCGTTGTTAGGAAGATTAGACTGATGAACTTGATGGAGTATCAGGGAAAAGAGCTGTTCAAGCGCGTCGGCATTCCCGTGCCGCGCTCGCAGCACTGCAAGACGCCGCAGGATGCGGCCGATTTCGTGAAGGCCAATCCGGGCGACTGGGTGATCAAAGCGCAAGTGCTGATGGGCGGACGCGGTAAGGCCGGCAAGATCAAGTTCGCGACGAACGCGAACGAGGCGCTGAAAGCGGCGACCGAGATCATGGCGACGCCGATGCCGCCGAACCGTCAGAATCCGGCGGGAGAAGCGATCAACTCGCTGCTCGTCGAGGAGACGCTCGAAATCGCGAAGGAAGCCTACTGCGCCATCGCCATCGACCGCACCACCAAGAAGCCGGTCTTCATGGCGAGCAAGTTCGGCGGCATGGATATCGAGGAGGTCTCGCACGACCATCCCGAGTCGATCGCCAAGGCGTTCGTCGACGTCGCCGGCGGCTATTGGCCCTGGATCGGACGCGAACTCGCGTTCGCGAGCGATCTCGATACGGGCTATCGCAAGGCGCTGCCCGCGATCGCCGGCGGCCTCTACGATCTGTTCTTCAGGTACGGCGCGAAGCTGGTCGAGATCAACCCGCTCGCGCTGACGAAGGACGGCAAGGTCATCGCCTCCGACGCGAAGGTCGAACTCGACGACGACGCGCTCTTCAAGAATCCCGAGTTCAAGCAGTGGCAGCAGGATCTGCCGCTGGACGAAGACGAGACGCTCGCGGTGAAGGCGGGCCTGGGCATCCGCAACTTCCGCCGCTTCCCCGGCACCGTCGGCACGATGGCCAACGGCGCGGGCCTGGCGATGGCGACGATGGACGCCGTCAAGAACGCGGGCGGCGAGATCGCGAACTTCCTCGACATCGGCGGCGGCGCCAACGCCCAGCGCGTGCGCAACTGCTACGAACTGGTGATGGACAGCACCGATGCCAAGGTGTTCTTCGTGAACATCTTCGGCGGCATCACGCGCGGCGACGAAGTCGCCAAGGGCATCGTCCAGGCGATGAACGAGACGACCTCGCGCAAGGTGCCGCTCGTGATCCGTCTGACGGGCACGAACGAGAAAGAAGGGCGAGCGATCCTCGCCGAGGCCGGGATGACGCCGGTCGAGACCATGGACGAAGGCGCGGCGCAAGCCGTCAAGATCGCGGCGGGAGCGTAGACGTGAGCATCTATCTCGATAAGAACAGCAAGGTGATCGTCCAGGGCATCACCGGATCCGAAGGGTCGTATCACACCGCGCGCATGCTCGCGTACGGGACCGCCGTCGTCGGCGGCGTCACGCCCGGCAAGGGCGGACAGAAGAGCGAGCACGGCCTCCCCGTCTTCGACACGGTCGCGCAGGCGGTCGAGGCGACCGGCGCGACGCACACCTGCATCTTCGTGCCGCCGCCGTTCGCCGCCGACGCGCTCTTCGAAGCGCATGCGGCCGGGATCGCGTTCGCGGTCTGCATCTCCGAAGGTCTGCCGGTGCACGACGTGCTCCGGGTCGTCGGCGCGACCGCCGGCATGCAGATCATCGGGCCGAACTGCCCCGGCCTCATCTCCCCGGGCAAGGCCAGCGTCGGCATCATGCCTGGGCACATCTTCAAAGAGGGCAACGTCGGCCTGATCTCCCGCTCCGGCACGCTGACCTACGAAGTGGTCGATCTGCTGACCCGGTCCGGCTACGGCCAGTCGACCTGCGTGGGCATCGGCGGCGACCCGATCATCGGCACGACCTTCGTGGACTGCCTCCGGGCCTTCGCCAACGACGACCAGACCGAGGCCATCGTCCTGTGCGGCGAGATCGGCGGCTCGGACGAAGAAGATGCGGCGGCGTTCATCGCCGAGCACCTGGCCGACATACCGATCGTGGCCTTCATCGGCGGCCGCAACGCCCCGGCGGGCAAGTCCCTGGGCCATGCCGGAGCCATCATCTCCGGCGACTTCGGCACCCCGGAATCCAAGATCAAGGCCTTCAAGGCCGCCGGCGTCCCGGTGGCGGACCGCCCGAGCGAGATCCCCGCCCTCCTCAAGACCGCCCTAGCAAGGTAGCGTTCCCTCGGCCGGTGCCTGGGTACCTCCGCTTCGTACGGCACCCCCGCCAGACGGCCGGGGTGCGACGTTTCCTTACCTTAGAGGAGGATGAGAGGGTGGCGGGCGGAATCGAAGATCTACGTCACATTACGGGTTGCTGAGGGCACAGTTCCCCAGCCTGCCCATTTTGTGCCGTTTTATCACTCACTGATAGAGGGCTAGAATGAATACTCTTCGCACCCTCCGTCGTACGATCGTAGCAGCGCTGCTGCTGGTCGCATTCCTGATCCAGGGAACATGGGCACTGGCAGGAACGACCGGAAGCATTCGCGGCTCGGTCATGGATGGATCTGGAGCACCGGTCGCCGGTGCAAAAGTGACGGCAGCATCGCCGTCGCAGACCATTTCCACCACGACGGATAGCCGGGGTAACTTCGGTTTTCTCTCGCTCGCACCGGATTCGTATACGGTGTCTGTCGAGAAAGACGGATATAATCCCATCTCGCTCGCCGGCGTAACGGTGTTTGCGGACAACTCGCAAACGCTCGCGCTCACGGCGTCGAAAGCTCTGACCGAGATCGTGCACACGACCTCGCGCGCCGCCGGCAACCTCGTGAAGCCGGGCACGACGTCGGATATCTACTCGGTCAACGCCGCGACCCAGGCCACCGTGGCCGGCGTCGGCGGCGGTTACAACCTCAACAGCGCCTACTCGGGTATCTACTCGCAGCCGGGCGTCTCGTCGTACATCGGCAACTACGGACAAGGCCAGGTCTTCTACATCCGCGGCGCGAGCTACGGACAGACCGGTTACGAGTTCGACGGCGTGCCGGTGAACCGCGCGTTCGACAACTACGGCGGAAGCTCGTTGTCGAACCTCGGCCAGCAAGAACTCCAGGTGTACACGGGCGGTTCGCCGTCGTCGGGTACGTCTGCGACGCTGGGCGGCTACATCAACCAGGTCATCAAGACCGGTACGTATCCTGGCTTCGGAACCATCAACCTCGGTTTCGGCAACCCGGGATTCTACCACAACCTCGCGGTCGAAACGGGCGGCGCTTCGCCGAACCGTCTCTTCTCGTACTACCTCGGCTTCGACGGTTACAACCAGGCGTATCGCCCCTGTAACAGCTCGAGCTGCGCCAACTACACGGCGGACGGTATGAACCCCGAAGGCTTCTTCGGCAACGAGATCTTCGCGGATCGCGCGTTCCTGACGGGCGCGTGGTTCGGCAACGGTCCGTTCGCGAACTGCCCGGGTCTGAAATACTCGAGCGCTCCGTCGACGTACTTCACGTCGCCCGACATCGGCATCCCCACCTGCACCGCCTATGCGACGCAGGCCGGCGGCTACCAGGTCGGCACCTCCGATCGCGAACTCGTAGCGAACTTCCACTTCGGAATTCCGCACAAGAACGACGGCGGTAAAGACGACATCCAGCTGCTGTACAACCACGGCTCGGTCTACTCGTCGTATGCGGACAGCATCAACGACATCGGCGGCCTGAGCGCGCTGCAAAACGGCCTCGCGGTCACCGGCGCGGTCTTCGGCACCGCCGAGGACATCAACACCACCGCCTGCGACCTCGTGCAGTATGGCGGCGGCGTCTACACGGCCGGCGTCTGCGCACCTCCGGGTGGCCCGTCGCCGTTCCCGTATAACGACGGCCACATCTTCCCGAGCGGAACGACGTTCGGGCAGTCCGCGACCGGCGCTACGGCGACCACGTACTGGTTCCCGAACTCGCCGACCAATCGCCAGCCGTATGCCGGCCTTCCGACCTCTGCGCGCGGTGGCATCTTCAACGATGTCGCGATCGTCAAGGCGCAGTACCAGAAGAACATCGGCAGCAACGCGTACGCCCGTCTGTACGGCTACTCGTTCTACTCCGACTGGCTCCAGAACAACCCGAACGAGGCGTCGCTGTACTACGGTACGGTCGGTTACGGCTCGACGGCCAGCGGCGACTACCCGTCGCCGGACTACGAACTCGAGACGCACACGCGCGGCGTGTCGTTCGAGTATGCGAATCAGATCAACGCCCAGAACCTCATCCGCTTCACCGCGAATTACGTGACGGCGTCGCTGAATCGCTTCAACAACCAATCGTGGCTCGGAACGGCCACCACCACCACGGCGACCAGCCTCGCCGACGCGAACGGCAACTGCTACGCATATGCGAGCGGTAACCTCACGTCGTGCCTCTCGTCGTCGACGCAAGGTTCGTTCGGATCGCCCACGCGCGGACACGCCAGCGGCGTCGCCTGCTCGTGGCTTCCCGGTTCGGCCGCGTGCCTCGCGAACGCCTCGTTCATCATCACCCGTCCCTCGGGAACGGGAACGACCAACGGGATCATTCCGAAGTTCACGACGCTCGCCCTCGAGGACGAGTTCCGTCCCAACGACAAGCTCGATCTGACCGTCGGCGTCCGCGCCGAGCGCTATCAGTACGACCTCGTCAACTCGAACGACGCCGCCAATAACTTCTGGTGGAAGGGCGCCGCTCAAGTCTACTGCTACGACCCGGTGACCTTGCTCCCGGTGATGGGTATCCCGTCCAAGAGCAACCCGGGCGCGCAGGGTACGCCGATCACCACGCCGATCAGCGGACAGACCGGCGGCAAGTGCTTCTCCGACTCCGCGGGAACGGTAGCGATCCTCGCTCCCTCCGGGCAGCAGGCGCTGCATCCCAACGGTGTCGGCGGCAACATCTTGCTGACCAACGTCTCGCCGGGCTCGCTCGCGCACACGGTGTTCTCGCCCCGTCTCGGCGGCACGTACACCCTGAACCCGAACACGGTCCTCCGCTTCTCGGCCGGCAAGTACACGCAGCCGACGCCGGCTGCGTTCGAGCAGTACCTCAACCAGTACGCTCGCAGCGCGGTGACAAGCGACTTCAGCCACTTCTTCGGCTTCGGGTTCTACAACCCGTCGCACGACAACCCGGTGCAGACGTCGAACAACTTCGACTTCTCGCTGGAGAAGCGTCTGAACGGCACGGACATCACGTTCAAGATCAGCCCGTTCTATCGCGACACGACGCACCAGTCGGTGAGCGTCCCGCTCGGCCCGAACTTCGTTTCGGCCGTCAACCTGGGACATCAGTTCACCAAAGGCGTCGAGTTCCAGATCCAGAAGGGCGACCCGACGCGCGATGGCCTGTCGGGATCGATCTCGTACACCTACACCGACGCGAAGATCCGTTATGACAACGCGCCGAATGGCAAGAACGCCATCGACACGATCAATAACTACATCAGCGCGTTCAACAAGCTGACCTCGGCCGGCGGCGGTTCGCCGTACTACTGCGGCAGCTCGGGCGCGCCTCTTGCCGACGGGACGAACCCCGGCGTTGCAAGCATCGCCGCCTGTACCGCACTCGGCGGTTCTGCGATCGTCAACCCGTACTACGGGATGAGCGCGGCGGGCCTCTTGGACCGCAACGGTCTCTACCCGACGTACCCGAACTCGCCTCCGGAAGATGCTCCGGCGGGCGCGATCGCGGCCCTCTCCCCGCACGTGTTCACCGGTTGGCTCAACTGGCGTCACGACAAGTTCTCGATCGCTCCGAACTTCGTCTTGGCCTCGGGCCAGAAGTACGGCGGACCGACGGACTTGGTGGGAATCGACCCGCGCGTCTGCGACAGCAACCAGGCTGACGCCGGCGTGGTCGCCGATACCCCGAACTACGCCGACTACTACCAGTGTGGTGGCACGCCGTTCACGGCTTCCAACTACCTGGCGATCCCCGATTCGGTTACCGGTACCTTCGATAAGGTGGGTGCCTTCACCGAACCGTGGCAGCTGAACATCGGCGCGCACGTCACCTACGACTTCACCTCGAAGGTGAAGGGCGTCCTCGACCTCGCCAACCTGTACAACCGCTGCTTCGGCGGCACGAAGACGGCTTGGCAAGCGGCGTTCCCCGCCGGACAGCACATCTGTGGCTGGTCCGACAACGCCTACAACTGGGTCGGTGGCCCGGGTGGCCAGGGCTTCTACTACGGTTCGAGCCCGAGCAACGCGGCCAACGGTACCTCCGGGTATCCGAAGGCGCTGAACTACCCCTACACGCCCTTCGTCGGCGATCTGCCGATCCAGGCGTACTTCCAGCTCCAGATCAAGCTCTAGTCGCTAGAGCCTGAAACGGGCAAGGGGGAGCCTCCGCGAAAGCGGGGGCTCCTTTCATTTTGCGACTCTAGTCGGTTTCTTGACCTAGGTCGCTTTCTAACTATTTCCTTAGTCTGCCCGACTGGGAATGCAAGGGAAGCGTAAAGGCTGGGCGAAGGCTGAGCGCGGTCGGATCCGAGCACGCCCGCCGGGCGTGACTTTGGTTCGTCCTGCACAATCAGCAAGGAGCTAACATGCCAAAAAGACTCCGGCATGCACTGGTCGCCGTTCTGCTGCTCGTCGCAATGCTTGGCCAGGTAACATGGGCACTGGCTAGCACGACGGGTCGCCTGAGCGGAACGGTGTCGGCGCTCGATGGTGGTGCGCCTATCGCGAACGCGAAGGTCACCGTCTCGTCGCCGTCTCAAACCGTCACGGGCCAGTCGGACGCCTCAGGTCGTTATACGTTCATCTCGCTCACGCCTGACACGTATACCGTGTCGGTGGAAAAAGACGGATATCAGCCGGCCTCGCAGCCGGGCGTGACCGTCTTCGCGGATTCGACGGCGACCGTCGCCATCCAGATGACTTCGGCGCTCAAGAACATCGCGCAGACGATCTCTCGCGCGACCGGTTCGCTCGTCAAATCGGGCACGACCGCCGACGTCTATTCGATCAACGCCACGACGCAGGATAAGATCTCTGCGCTCGGCGGCGGCGGAAGCCTCAACAGCGCCTACTCGGCGATCGCGTCCGTTCCGGGCGCGTACGTCCCGCTCAACCAGACCGGTTATTTCCAGACCGTCCACATCCGTGGCGGCGATTACGATCAGGTCGGTTACGAGCTCGACGGCGTCCCGGTGAACCGCTCGTTCGACAATTATCCGTCGGGCGCCGCGTCTTCGCTGGGTCAGCAAGAACTCCAGGTCTACACGGGCGCCTCGCCGGCGAACTCGGAAGGCCAGGGGCTTGCGGGCTTCATCAACCAGGTCATCAAGACCGGTACGTATCCGGGCTTCGCCACGGCGTATCTCGGCATCGGCACCCCGTCCTTCTACCATAAACTCGCGGTAGAGGTCGGCGGCGCGACGCAGAACCGGAACTTCTCGTACTACCTCGGCATCGGCGGCTACAATCAGGGCTTCCGTTATGTCAACAACAGCAACGCGGCCAACTACGCCGAACTCGGCGGACCGCTGCTTCCGGGCGACGGCAATCCGGGCGGCTTCATCACCGCACCGTACCAGCTCGGTTTCCTCTCGGACATCGCGGATCGCGACATCATCGCGAACCTGCACTTCGGCCTGCCGCATAAGAACGACGGCGGACGCGACGATGTCCAGCTGCTGTGGGACAGCGGGATGCTGCACAACTCCAGCTACTCGTCGACGAACGATCAGGGCGGCGCCGCCTACCTGAACGCGATCGGCCTGGGTCAGCCGATCTACCTCGACGGCTACCAATGGAACTGCGGCGGCGTCGGCACGACGCGCTCGAACCTCGCTTCGAACTGCGTGGGTACGTACTACTACCCCGGCAGCTCGACGCAGCGCCCCGCGTTCGACAACATCCCCGTCGACGCACGCGACACCATCTGGAACAACCAGGAAGTCGTGAAACTGCAGTACCAGAAGAACTTCGGTACGGATGCGTTCCTGCGCGTCTACGGTTACACGTACTACAGCGATTGGCTCCAGAACGGTCCGCAGTGCGCCTACTCGGATTGGATCTGCGGCGCTTCGCCGGACTACGAACTGTCGTCGCACACGCGCGGCGTCAGCGGTACGTTCAGCAAGCAGTTCAACGCGCAGAACCTGGTGAACTTCCAGGCCTCCTACACCACCGCTTCGACCCTGCGCGATAACAACACGCAGATGTTCAACAGCGGCGGCACGCGCGGCCGCGGTATCGTCCTAGTGGACTCGACCGCTCCGCTGAACGGCCTCTGCTACACGGCGGCCGGCGTCGCCACGACCTGCAGCCCCGTCATCCATGCCGCGGACTTCGCGACCTGGGGCGGCGTGCAAGGTTCGGGCGCGGCCGGTATCACCGCTCCCGCAGCGACCTGCGGCGGCGGCCCCTGCACGTGGCTCGTCGCGGAGAACTCGCAATGGGCGACGTACAACACCGTGAAGCCGACCTTCACGTCGTACTCGCTGACGGACGAACTCCGCCCGAACGACAAGTGGCTCTTCAACCTCGGCGTCCGCCTGGACTCGTTCCAGTTCAAGGGCGCGGACACGCACGTCGGCGATCCGGCGCGCGCGTTCTGGTACAAGGCCTACAACATGGACACGTGCGTGAACGCGCAAGGCGCTCCGGTCGATAAGACCAAGATCGGCGTCGCGGTGACGGCGGCCTGCCCGGCAGGCTACACGGCCGCGAACCTGCAGAACACGTCGGCTGCGATCAACACCTATACGGTGTTCCAGCCGCGTCTCTCGGGCACGTTCACGGTCAACCCGGACACGGTCATCCGCTTCTCCGCCGGCAAGTATGCCGAACCGCCGAACTCGGCGTTCGAGCAGTACGATACCCTCGAAGAAGATGCTCCGTTCAACCTCCTCGGGAGCGCGTTCTACAAGTTCGGCTTCACGGGCCCGTCGCACGCCGTGCGCCCGCCCACGTCGCTGAACTATGACGTCTCGCTCGAGAAGCGTCTGCACGGCACCGACTGGTCGTTCAAACTGACGCCGTTCGTCCGCAAGACGAAGGATCAGATCCAACAGTTCTTCCTGGATCAAGCCACCGGCTTCGTCTCCGGCCTCAACGTGGGCCGCCAGACCTCCGAAGGCTTCGAACTCCAGGTGAACAAGGGCGACTTCAGCCGCGATGGCCTTTCGGCTCAGGCTTCGTTCGCGTACACGCACTCGTACATCAACTACGACGTGCTGAGCAACGGGACGACCCTGGCCACGGGCATCAACACCGACATCAAGAACTACAACGCGTACACGTCGTTCTGCGCGAGCAATCCGACCAACGCGAAATGTGGTACGACGTCGTCGGGCGCGACCGCAGCCGCTTGCTTCACGCCCGCCGGTGTGGCGGATCCGACCTGCGCGGCCGGCGACATCGCCAACCCGTACTGGAACGCTCCGGTTCAGGCGCTCCTCGATCCCAACGCCAACTTCCCGACCTTCGACCTGTTCCCGGGTCCGATCGGGTCCGCGGCGACGACGTTCGGTGCTCCGTACGTCGGATCGTTGATCCTGAACTACAAGCAAGGCAAGTTCGCGATCACCCCGTCCCTGCAGTTCGTCGGCGGTGCCCGTTACGGCGCCCCCGAGACCACGAACGGCATCGACCCGGCATCGGGATGCTCTTCGCTGGGCACCTCGCCCACCGGCGACCCCCGGTACCCGTATGGCTCCGCCGGCGGTCAAGCGTTCGACGCTTCGACCTGCGGCACGCTTGCGGCGATCCCGAACGCGTTCTCGCGCAGCTTCGACGCGCTCGGATCGTTCGTTCAGCCCAACCAGCTGATCGGCAACGTCCAAGTCAGCTACGAAGTTTCGCCGAAGCTCACGCTCGTCGGAACGTTCGCGAACATCGTGAACCGCTGCTGGGGTGGGACCTCGGCACAGTGGACGCTCACCGATCCCAACGTCTGCTCCTACGGGCTGACGGCGGGTGGCCTCGAAGGCGCGGTCGGTAACGTCTACAATCCGGGGGATACCCTGGAGCGCGGTGCCACGTACCCCTATGCCGCGCAACTCGGTGCGGTCAACGTTGACGGCAACTCCACCAAGACGCCGTTCAACTTCTTCCTGGAAGCGCGCATCAAGCTGTAAGTTTGGTGAGCCTGTCCTGAGGAGCGACCGTAGGTCGCGTCTCGAAGGGGAAGGCCTCCGCGAAAGCGGGGGCCTTTTCTTTTGCCTCGCGAACACCCCGCGCGATGCAGCACGGCTACCGATGCGAAGATTGCGAAGTCTCGATCTTCCCCGTCACCACCCGCACCGAACTCGCCTGGCTGCGCGATCGCATCCACGTCGTCCGCGAAGTCGCCAAACACACCAGCAACGGACTCGACCTCTGGATGAGCGACGGCCTCGCATTCCTCGACGACCACGCCGGCCATTCGGTGATGCTCGTCGCCAAACGGTAGCAAGCCGAATGTGGACGCTCGGGATGGCAAAGAAAAACACCACGGGGAGGGCCGTGGTGTTTTTCTTTGTTCCGCGCCCTTCGAGACGCGCTACGCGCTCCTCAGGATGACACGGGCTACGCGCTCCTCAGGATGACACGGGCGACGCGCTCCTCAGGGTGACAGCTCTTGTCAGACTGAGCGGCGCCGAAGTCATTCGGGGATGCGAAGGTGTTGACCGGGTTGGATGGGGGCGGTGGTGAGGTGGTTGGCCTCGGAGATGCGATCGATCGTCTCTTGGATGTCGCCGGTCTCGGCGGTGTGCGCCGCGGCGATGCCCCAGAGCGTCTGACCGCTCTTGACGGTCACGTGCGCATACCGGGTGGCCGTCGCCGCGTGCAGGCTCATGCCGGACAGCGCGGGCAGGGCGACCATCAGGCCGAGCGCCGTCAGCGCGATCGCGGGCATCAGACTCAGTTTCTTGCGCTTGCGCACCGTGGTAACTCCCCTTCCGTATCTTGTGTCGAACCGGTGTTCGTCTACTAGTCTACCCAGATTTTGGGCCGAACGCCTGTTCGTCCACTAGATTTTAGCATAGGGCCTCGAAGGGCTGTCAATGGGTTCTCGAACATATGTTTGCCTCCAAGGCCCTCTTGTGCTAAGGTATACGGGACAGCCGTGCCATACGGGTGGCATTGAGGGAATTATTTTGAGCGAGAAGCCTGCGACCGAACGCCAGACCGCGATCCTCGACTGCATCAACGCCTTTACGAGCGAGCACGGTTACCCGCCGTCGGTACGCGAGATCGGCGAGCGGGTCGGGCTTTCGTCCTCCTCGACCATCCACTCGCATCTCAAGTCGCTCGAGCGCCGGGGGATGATCCAACGCGACCCCACCAAGCCTCGCGCGCTCCGCACGGAGCGTTCGATGGGGCCGGCCGCGCCCGAGTCCGTCGTCATGCCGATCCTCGGCCGGGTCGCCGCCGGCGTCCCGATCACCGCGCAAGAAGATCTGGAAGGCGAGTTCGTCCTGCCTGCGGCGTTCGTCTCGCGCGGATCCGACGGCTTCATGCTCCGGGTCAAGGGCGACTCGATGATCGAAGCCGGCATCTTCGACGGCGATCTGCTCGTCGTACGCCCGCAGGTGAGCGCCGATAACGGCGAGATCGTCGTCGCGATGATCGAGGGCGAGGCGACCGTCAAACGCTTCTATCGCGAAGGTGGACGTTTCCGTCTCCAGCCGGAGAATGCGGCGATGGCGCCAATCTACGCGAACGATGTCGATATCGTCGGACGCGTCGAAGCCGTCGTCCGCAAACTCTAGACTCTTCCGGTTCTTCGAACGGCCCGTCTTCCTAGCGATACGCGAGGCGTTGCCGCGCGCGTTCGTGGGGCTGCTCGCCGGCCTCGTGCTCTTCATCTGGTTCGTCCCGGTGCCTGCCGGCGCGCCGCTGCTGCAGCAGCTCGCGGCGAGGTGGTCCGGCTCGCTGCTTCCCGCGCTCTCGCTGATGGGCGCGGCGCTGGTGGTCCTGCTCGCGCTGCGGCTCGCCGCCCTGATGGAACTGTCGCCCGTCGCCTACGTGGCTACCTGCGTGGCCGCCTTCGCGCTCGCGCTGCCGCAGCCGTATGCCGGGCCGTGGATCGCCTATCTGCGCATCGCCGGCGGAACGGGACTCTTCCTTGCGATCGTCATCTGTCTCGCGCTCGCCGCCGCGTTCAAGTATCTGCGCGCGCCGGTCGCGATCGCGCTCGCGCTCGCCGCGTTCGGCGGCATGTGGGTTGCGCACGCTCCGCTCGCGGATCTGCTCTACGCGTCGCTCAAGCCGCTCGGCGATCTCGGCGACACCTACGTCGCGCTGATGGTCGTCGTCGTCGTGCAATCGGTGCTATGGCTCGTCGGCATCCACGGGCCGGCCGTGCTCGCCGCGATCGTCACGCCGGTCTACATCACGCTCCAGTCGCAGAACGGCGATGCGTTCGCGCACCATCTGCCGGTGCCGCACATCGTCGTCGTCTCGCTCTTCCTGTTCGTCTTCCCGGGCGGCGCCGGATCGACGCTGCCGCTGGCGCTGCTACTCGCCGTCTCGCGCGTGCCGCGCCTGCGCACCATCGGCCGCGCGATCGTGGTGCCGTCGTTCTTCAACCTGAACGAACCGCTGCTGTACGGTCTGCCGGTCGCCTACAACGGGTTTCTCGCCGTACCGTTCGTGCTCGCGCCCGCGGTGCTCGCGACCGTCACCTACTTCGCCGTCGCGTGGGGTTGGGTGGCGCGTCCGATCGCCTACGTCCCCTCGTCGATCCCGACGCTGCTCTCGACCTATCTCGCGACCTCGTTCGATCCGCGGGCCGTTCTGCTCGTGCTCGCGAACGTCGCGATCGCGGGCGCGATCTATCTGCCCTTCGTACGGAAGTACGAATCCTTCGAGACGCTTCGCTCCTCAGGATGACACGGCTAAGGAATCGCTCCTCAGGATGACACGGCTAAGGAATCGCTCCTCAGGATGATACGGAACATGGAACGCCTCTGCAGTCGCTTCGGGATCGAGGGACGCGTCGCCGATGCGGCCGCGCGCGCCTGGGAGCGCGTGCGCGCGCTGCGGTACGACGCACAGGCCGAGGTGAAGGCCGACGTCCTCGATGCGTTCCTCGCGCAGGGCGTCGCGGAGCACGACTTCGCGGGCTCCTCCGGCTACGGTTACGACGACGCCGCGCGGGCGGCATACGAAGCGCTGCTCGCGCGCGTCTTCGGCGCGGAGCGCGCGCTCGCGCGGCTCTCGATCGTCAGCGGGACGCACGCGATCGTCACGGCGCTTGCGGCCTGTACGCCACCGGGCACGACGCTCGTCTCCGCGAGCGGACGTCCCTACGACACGCTGCGCAACGCGATCTGCGACGCCGAGCACGCGCTCGTCGCGACGCAGGGCATCGCCTATCGCGAGGTCGCCCTACGCGACGACGGCGCACCGGATCTGGATGGATTGGAGCGCGTCCTGCGCGACGGCGACGCCGGTTCCGTCTTCGTGCAGCGCTCGCGCGGCTACGCGCCGCGGCCTTCGCTCGACGTGGCGGCGATCGAGTCGATCGTGCGCCGGGTGCGCGCGGTCGCGCCCGACCTCCCGGTGCTCGTGGACAACTGCTACGGCGAACTGGTGGAAGCGCGCGAACCGACGCACGCCGGCGCGGACCTCGTGATGGGTTCGCTGATCAAGAACCTCGGCGGGTCGCTCGCGCCTGCGGGCGGCTACGTCGCGGGCCGCGCCGATCTGGTCTCCCGCGTCGCCGCGCGCCTCTACGCTCCAGGACTGGGCGACGCGCTCGGCCCGACGCTCGGCTTCGGGCGGGCTTTCGTGCAAGGGCTCTATCTCGCGCCGGCGATCGTCGAACAGACGCTGCGCGGACTGGATTTCGCGGCGGCGCTCTTCGCGGAATTGGGCTACGGCGTCGATCCGCTTCCCGGCGCCGTCCGCACCGACATCGTGCAGGCGATCCGTCTGGGCGACGCGTCCGCGCTGGTGCGCTTCGCCGAAGGTCTGCAGGCGGCGCTGCCGGTCAACGCGCGCTTTCGCCCGGAGCCGGGCGCGGTTCCCGGTTACGTCGACCCGGTCATCATGTCGAGCGGCGCCTTCGTCGGCGGCGCGACCATCGAACTTTCGTGCGACGCGCCGCTGCGGGAGCCGTTCGAGGTCTATCTCCAGGGCGGCGTGGTCGCCGAATATGCCTACGTGGGCGCGCTCTTCGCCGCGCGCGGCGTCGTTGAAGGCGGGACTCCGGCGAGGGAGAACAGGTAGCGGCTGTGACTACCCCCGACCCGGCCCGCCAGCGTCGATTCTTCCGCGCTAGCGTCGATTTTCCGACCACCGTCATCGTCCCCGGAGGCGAACTCGTCCTCATCGGGCGGGCGATCGACTTGAGCGGCGGCGGTCTGCGGGTCGCGACCGCGAGCGATATCTCGCCCGGTCAAGCGGTCGTCCTGCGCTTCACCCTGCCGGGGGCGGATTCGGAGATGCTCGTCCGCGGCAAGGTCGTGCTCTCGTTCTTCGATGCTTCCCGTCGCGAATACGCGCACGGCATCGCCTTCACGCAGTACGCCCAGCCGGATCAGGACGCGATCGTCGCCTACGTCCACACGCTGCAGCAGCAGCAGTGACTCACTCGGCTTGGCCGAGGAACCCGTAGAAGAAGTACTTGTTGCCGTCGGTGGTGGTCACCACGATGCGGGTCTCGTCGATATCGGCGGTCGCGATGGTCTTGCCGACCATGGTCTCGAGAATAGCCTGCGCCTGGAGGAATTCGGCCTCCCGCAATGCGTCCGGCTCCACCTCAATAAGGTGGAGAAGCTCGTCGATCCGGTCGTTCATAACCAATAGGATAATCGGCGGAGGGTCCGGATATGTTAGCCCCGCGTAACGATTCCGGGCCAAACGACTCGCCCGACCACGGGGACCGCCGCGGCGGGGGGAGAAGCGGGGAGCCGTGATGTTCGTGCTCGAGGTACTCAGCGGTCCGTTGGATGGGAAGACGTGGCCGTTCGACTCCGAGATCGTGATCGGCCGCGACGAAGAGGTGGCGGACGCCTGTCTCGCCCTGGACCGGTACGTCTCGCGCAAGCACGCCCGCCTCCGCGGCGAGGGCGACAAGATCGTCCTGGCCGACCTGGAGAGCCGCAACGGCACCAAGCTCGACGGGAAGTCCGTCGTCGGCGAAGCGGACCTGGCGCTCGGCGCCCCCTTCGTCGTCGGCCGGACCGTCCTCCGGGTGACGCGAGCATAACGACCGCCATGCAGGTCGCCACCGCGATCGCGCCCGCGCGCGCTCTGCTTCGCGCGCTTCCGCACCCGCTCGGCTTCGTGCCGACGATGGGCGCGCTGCATCCCGGCCACATCGCGCTCGTCGCCGCCGCGCGCGAGCGCTGCGCCGGCGTCGTCGCGTCGGTCTTCGTCAATCCGCTGCAGTTCGGCCCGGGCGAAGACTTCGCGCGATATCCGCGCGATTACGACGGAGATTTCGCCAAACTCGCCGCCGCGGGCGTCGACGCGCTCTTCGCCCCGGACGGCGCGACGATGTATCCGCCGGAATTCTCCACGACCGTCGATTGCGGTACGATCGGGAACGATTTCGAAGGCGCGATCCGCCCGACGCACTTCGCCGGCGTCACCACCGTCGTCGCGAAACTGCTCAACGTCGTGTGCCCCGACGTCCTCTTCCTCGGGCAGAAGGACGCGCAGCAGACGGCGGTGCTCCGCAGACTCGTCCGCGATCTCGCCTATCCGGTCGACGTCGTCATCGTGCCGACGTCGCGCGAAGCCGACGGTCTCGCGCTCTCCAGCCGCAACGCCTATCTCGATGCGGAACAGCGCGCCGCCGCGCCGTCGCTCAACCGCGCCCTGCACGCCCTGCGCGACGCGCTCGCGTCCGGCGCTACGAAGGCCGACGCGATCGCCGCGGGCCGCGCCCGGCTCGCACCGCTCGCGCGGCTCGATTACCTCGACGTCGTCGACGCGGATTCGTTCGTCCCGGTGGACGCGCTCCGTCCTCCGGTCTTCGTCGTGGGTGCGGCGCGATTCGGCACCACCCGTCTTCTGGATAACCTATGGATACCGGACTGAAGGACGCGCGCGTCCTGCTGTGCGTGACCGGCGGTATCGCCGCCTATAAGGCCGCGGCGCTTACGAGCACGCTCGTCCAGCGCGGCGCGACGGTCGACGTCGCGATGACGGCCGAGGCGGAGCGCTTCGTCGGCGCGCTCACGTTCGCATCGCTCACGGCGCGTCCGGTCTACACCGCGCTGTGGGACGCGCCGGAGACGATCCCGCACATCCGTCTGGTCCGCGAGGCGCGGGTGGTGCTGGTCGCGCCGGCGACCGCGAACGTCATCGCCAAGATCGCGAACGGCGTCGCCGACGACCTCGTCTCCACGATGCTGCTCGCGTCGCGCGCGCCGCTGGTGGTCGCGCCGGCGATGAACGCCGCCATGTACGAGCACCCCGCCACGCAGGCGCATCTGCGGACGCTGCGCGATCGCGGCGCGCGCATCGTCGAACCGGAGGCGGGGTTCCTCGCCGAACGCGAGATCGGCACCGGGCGCCTGGCGTCGGAAGAGCGCCTGATCGACGCGCTGACGTCGGCGCTTTCACGCACGCGTTCGCTCGACGGCAAGAAGATCGTCGTCACCGCCGGTCCGACGCGCGAAGCGTTCGATCCGGCCCGCTTCGTCGGCAACGCGTCGACCGGCGCGCAGGGGATCGCGCTCGCGCGCGAAGCCGCCGCGCGCGGCGCAGACGTCACGCTGTTGCTGGGGCCGACGTCGCTGCCCGTCCCGGCCGGCGTCGAGACGGTGCGCGTGACGACGGCGCGCGAGATGCACGACGCCGCGATGCGCGTGGCCGTCGGCGCAGACCTCACCATCGCCGCCGGCGCCGTGGCCGATTGGCGCCCGGAGACGTATTCGGCCGCGAAGATCAAGAAGACGGACGGCGACCTCGTGGTGAGGATGGTGCGCAATCCGGACGTGCTGGCGCGTCTGGGCGATCGCAAGGGATCGACGTTCCTCGTCGGGTTCGCCGCCGAGACCGACGATCACGAGGCGTCGGCGCGCGCGAAGATGGAACGCAAGCATCTCGACGCGATCGCCGTCAACGACGTGCGCGACGGGCGCGGTTTCGGCACCGGCGAAAACGCGCTGGTCCTGCTCTACGGCGGCGACGGTCGCATCGATCTGGGCGCAGGCGACAAAGAGACCCTCGCCGCGCGGCTGCTCGACGCGATCGAACGGCTGATGGAGTCGGACTGATGCTGCTCGCGATCGACGTCGGCAACACCGAGACGAAGTTCGGCGCCTTCGAACTCCGAGACGAGACGCCGCTCCATTCGTGGCGCGTGCGGACCGAAGCGCGCCGCACCGTCGACGAGTGGGGCGCGCTGATCGCCGATCTCTTCGCCGCATCCTCGGCGGACCGCAGCGCGTTCGATGCGATCGCGATCGCGAGCGTCGTGCCCAAGATCGACGCCGTCCTCGCCGAAGCGTGCGAGAAGTATCTCGGCGTCGCGCCGGCCTTCCTCAAACCGCACGAACAGACGCTGATCGCGGTGACGACGGAGCGGCCCGAAGAGGTCGGAGCGGATCTGATCGCGGCCGCTATCGGCGCGCGCGCGAAATACGGCGCGCCTCTCGTCGTCGTCAGCTACGGCACGGCGACGGTCTTCATGGCCATCACGGCGGCCGGCGACTATGCGGGCGTCGCGATCGCTCCGGGCATCGGCACCTCGATCGACGCGCTCGTCGGCCGCACGGCGAAACTGCCGCAGATCGCGCTCGAAGATCCGGGCCGCGCGCTCGGGCGGACGACGGTCGAAGCGCTGCAGTCCGGCATCGTCTACGGGTTCGTCGGCCAGACCGAGGCCCTCGTAGCGCGCTTCCGCAAGGAGATGGGCGTCGATGCCAAGGTGATCGCCACCGGCGGGATGGCGGCGGTCGTCGCCCGGCACTCGCGCGTCATCGACGTCGTCGATGCGGGGCTCAGCCTTGATGGCTTACGTCGCTTTTCTTGCGCGATCGGGACATAGGTGTAAATCGCCCTTATCGCTCCCACACCGTCGCCGGTGTATGGTGTCCCAATAACCATGGGTTCTCATGCATTCTTCGTGAAGGAGCGACTTGGTGAAAAAACGATGGCTCGCGAGCGGTATCATCGCTGCGATCGCACTGGCCGCATGCAGCGGCGGTAGCACCTCATCGAGCGGCGTGGTGCCGCAATCCCAGACTCCCGCGGCACCGCTCGGCGATCCGGGCGTGCGCGCTGCAGTGACCAGCACCATTCAGGACCACAGTTTCGAAAGCGGCGGCTTCACCTATTGGACGCAATGCGGCAGCTCGCACACGTCCACCATCTCGAGCGCGCAGCACGAGGCGGGATCCGTCTCGCTGCTCAACGGCAAGACGGTCAAACCGGAAGTCAACGGCACCGACGGCGTCTGCCAGCAGCTCGTCATCCCGGCGGGCGGCGTGATCACGTTCTGGGTCTACGAAGGCACGAACGACACGATCACCTACGTCGATCAGGAAGCCGATCTTCTCAGCTCGGCCAACCCGACCGCCGTCGTGAAGCAGCTCTTCAAAGAAGCGAAGTCGACCGGCGGCTGGCAGAAGCGCAGCTACGACGTCAGCGCGTATGCCGGACAGACGCTCTATCTCTATTTCGGCGTGAAGGGCAACGGTTACGCGAGCGACTACGTCTACCAGTACGTCGATAACGTCGCGTGGGGCACGAGCTCGACCGGAACGCCGGCTCCGACGCCGACGCCGACCGGCAACCCGACGCCGACGCCGGTGCCGACCGCGACGCCGGTGCCGACGCCCACGCCGGCCTTCCCCTGCAACAACACGCAGTGGCAGACGTACCAGAACGAGTTCGCGGCCGGACAGATCACGGCCGATCAATTCGTCGACGTGTGCGGATCGGTCACGCAAGTGCTGCCCGAGAAGCTCACTTCGAGCGGCCACCACGGCTATTTCTACATCTCGATGCCGTCCGGATATCAGATCGAGATCGTCTCGAATCTCGATGCGATGGCCGGCGGATCGAATCCGCCTCCGGGCACGTGGCCGTGGGTCTCGGTCGGCGACTACACCTACGTCCAGGGTCGCTACTACTACGACAGCGCTTCGAGCCAGGGCATCGACTGGACCGAAGACGATACCAGCCAGTCCTGGCCGCACGTCGGCTGGGTCGTAGTCAACGGCACGGAGTACAACTAGCCGAACGGATATCGGCAATGCCTGGGAGGGGAGCGAACATCTCGCTCCCCTCTTTCTTTCTCCGCTTGCTCGCCCCAAAAAAATAACACCTGGAGCGAAGGGGAACCCCCGACGGATGCGAGAAACGTCGGCGCATACTCCGAGTCCGTCTTGCCGCCGTGCATGATTTGGGCTCGTTGTGCTTTTGGCCACCATACTGAGGAGAGCGAGTGCGACACAAACACCTGGGCGCGCTGTTGGCGCTGACCATCCTGGCAGTTGCCGTTGGTTGCAACGGTTCGGGATCCAGCAGCAATACGACCGTCATCCCTCCCCCAGGCCCGGCCTCGGGCCCGTTCGTCGTCGTCGCGGGTGGAAGCACGTTCCTCGACCTGCCCGGCGTCGGCAACACGAAGGCCGGCGCGGTCACCTTCGCCAGCCCGACCTCGGGCGGCGGTGCGACCGGTACGTTCTCGGTGAGCGCTTCCAACCCGACCAGCACCGCACTCCTGGGCGATAAGAAGCCGGCCTCCGTCGCGGGCGCCAACGGCATCTGGTACCTGACGCTCACGTTCAACTCGACGGTGACCTTCCCGTCGAAGCCGTCCATGCAGCTCGAGTTCGCCAGCCCGCAGACGGCCACCAGCGTCTTCTGGTCGGGGCTGTACAGCGGATCGTGGACCGAGCCGTGGAGCGGCCCGGGCACCCTCTCCAACGGTGGCAACACGCTCGTGATCCCGTCCCAGGCGACGCCGGTGACCTTCACCGCCGGGACGACCTACGTGATCGCGATCTACACGACGCCGGCCACGCCGACGCCGACGCCTTCGCCGACGCCTTCGCCGACCCCGACGCCGGCCACGCCGACGCCGTCGCCCACGCCGAACGCGATCTCGAACGGCGACTTCGAGACCGGCAGCATTGCGCCGTGGTATATCTGCCGCACCGGCCACCCGTCGCTCGCGGCCCCGATCGACCCGAGCCCGGCTGCCGAAACGCCGGCTCCGTCCTTCACGCAGGCTCCGCTCACGGCCGTCCCCAGCCTCGTGGCGACGCCCGGCCCGGATCCCTCGGTCGTGACGACGCTCGCTGCGGCGTCCGCCGGTAATCCGAACAATGCGCCGCACGGCGGGACGCACGCCGCGCTCATCGGCAACTATCTGACCGGCACCGGCAACGCTCGCGAAAAGGGCGTCATCGGCATCTGTCAGGACATCACCGTCCCTGCGACGGGCAGCCCGAACATCACGGCCTGGGTCTGGGAAGGCGGCGACAACGGCAACTTCGGTAATGGCGACGAGGAGATGGATATCTTCAGCGGCGCTACCTGGGTGACCGGAACGACGTCGGTGGCCGGTGTGGTCGAGAGCGGCAAGCAGACCACCGCCAATCCGACCGCGACGCTGTTCGCCGAACTGAACTGCTACAACAACAACGGTACTTCGGGCGGAACGTCGACGACGAACTATCCCGACTGTGTCGGCCAGGCCGGAGCGCCGGGCATCCGCGGCGGTCAGTGGGTGAAGAAGGGGCCGTACGATCTCTCCGCTTACGCCGGACAGAGCGTGACGGTGATGATCGGATCGGTCGGCACCTCGAACAGTACCGGCTACTACGAATACCTGTACGCGGACGACGTCGTCCTCACGCACAGCTAGGTCTCGAACAGAACGACAACGGTGTGGAAACGGGGGCGGCTTTAAGCCGCCCCCTGGCTCCATTTTCCTCGGCCCCGAAGAACCTCATCAGGAGAACGGAATGAAACGAACGGTATTGGGCGCGATCGTCGCGGCCGGGCTGCTGGCCGGATTCGGCTGCAGCGGCAGCGGCGGCTCGAACGTGACGCCGCCGGCGGCACCTCAGGGACCGGCACATCCGGTATATGCGGCGGCGAAAGTCACGCTCGGCATACCGGCAGCGCCGACCGGCGCCTCCGCCAAGAAGCCCGCGTACGTCTCGGCGGGTACGCAGTCGATCACGTTCTCCGGGAGCGGAATCACCACGCAGACGCTCGCGATCGGGACGCTGCCCAACGCGAAGTGTCCGCTCGTCGGCAGCACCTATCAATGCACGCTGAACTTCTCGGCTCCGGTCGGGAACAGCACGCTGACGGTGCAGCTGTTCGCGAGCACCGACGGCACGGGCACGCCGCTCTCGACGAACACCATTCCGATCAGCGTCGTCCAGGATCAGGTCAACTCGATCCCGATCACGCTCAACGGCGTCGTCAATACGCTGACCCTCACGGTTACGCCGAGCACGGTCACCGTAGGAACCGCGACAGCGGCGACCGCGACGCTCGGCGGACTCGACGCCGCCGGCGACAACATCGTCGGTCCGGGAGCGTTCGTCGATGCGAACAACGATCCGCTGACGCCCACGCTGACCTCCGATAACCCCACCGATTTCACCGTCGGCACGCAGACCGGCAACTCGTGGCCCGTCAGTTACGACGGCGCGAACGTCGCGGGGGCGACGTTGACGCTGATGGCCGGCTCGCTCACCAATGCGACCAAGCAGTTCGCCGTCAATCCCGCCTCGACGCCGACGCCGGCCGGCAATGTCATCACCAACGGCGATTTCGCGGTCAACTCGTTCGACGGGACGAACGGCTGGTATCGCTGCTACGCGACGCGCGAGACGACCGCGGGCATGACGCCCATCGACGCGTCGCCGGCACCCGTCAACCAGCTCGCCGTCATCGCCGGCGCGACCTCGGCTCCGGGCGCGGGCCCCGCGACCGACGTCTCCCAGCAGACGACCGTGCCGGGCGGCAACGCGACGCCGCCGAGCGGCAACGCGCAGTTCGCGCTCGTCGGCTACGCGACGCCGAACCCGACGGCCAGTCCGTTCGGCGCGATCGTTCAGAAGGGCAATACCGGCATCTGCCAGGACATCGCATCGATGCCCGCGTCGGGAACGCTGACGATGAACGTCTTCGAAGGCGGCGACGATAACTGGTCCAAGTCGGATTCCGAGGCGGATCTCTATCCTGCCGGAAGTTTCACCATCGCGTCGGGCGCCGGCGTTTCGTCCGGCGTCACGCCGGTCCGGCTCTTCGCCGAGAACAATTGCTACGACTCGGGCGGATGGGAGGCGATCTTCCTTCCGGCGCCGTGGGGCACGGGAACGGTGACCATCAGTTCGACCGCACGGTGGTCGGGCTGTCCGCAAGTGCCGGGCGGGCCGTCTCCGGGCGGATACAATCCGTCCTCCGGCGGCGGATTCTGGTACGGCAAGTCGCTCGACGTCTCGTCCTATGCGGGACAGGCCAAGACGCTCTTCGTCGGCATCAGCCGCGACGCCGGCGGTTCCAAACCGACGTCGTCGGGCGCGCAGTACTACAACTACGTGTACGTCGATCACGTACAGCTCACGGGCAGCGGATCGGCCACGCCGCCGCCGCTCTCGGTCGCGCCGAACCCGTTCAACGTCACGCAGACGGGCGCGATGACCCTCACCGCGTCGGAGACCGGATACTCCGGCAACCTCACGGTGAGCAGCGACAACACGAGCGTCATCACCGTCACCTCGCCGGCGACGGCGAGCGCCGGCAGCGCGACCGTCCACGTCAACGTGGTGAACGCGGGTTTCGCGAACATCACCGTCACGGACTCGCACAGCCAACAGGTCGTGATTCCGGTCACGGTCACTCTCACCCCGATCACGATCAACTGATATGGAGCGCAACGTGAAACGTTCGATTACGTCCGCGGCGATCGTAGCGGCACTGCTCATCGGAGTCGCCTGTTCGGGCGGCGGTAACGTCACGCCGGGCGCTCGCGCGGACCTGCCGACGGTCCAAGGCCCGTCCCCGGCGTCGGTCGAGCCCGCGCCGATGGTGCGGACGGCGATCCTGCCGTCGAGCGCGATGGCGTCGCGCACGCCGGCCACGTCGATCGTGCCGCAGAACTGGACGCAGATCCCCGGCACCGCATCCGAAGTGACCGCTGCGGCCGACGGTTCGATCTGGGTGCTCTCCGATCAGCCCGCCGGCCCGGACAAGAACATCTGGCATTACAGCGGCGGTACGTGGACGAACATCGGCGGGCTAGCCGAGCACATCGCGGTCGCCCCGGACCTCTCGCTCTGGGCGATCAACTCGGCCGGCGGCATCTACCACTACTCGGGCGGCGCCTGGACCGGCATCGGCGGACTCGCGCAGTCGCTGGCCACGCTCGCCGACAACAGCGTCGTCGTCGCGTCCAACTCCGGCGGCGCCGCAGGCAACCGCGCGCTCTGGAAATATGCGGGCGGGACGTTCACGCAGGTGCCCGGATCGGGCGCGTTCGTGACGGGCTCGATCGATCCGTCGCCGCAGACGACGTCGAACGGCACGCTGCAGCCCGGCGGATTCTATATCATCAACGGCGCGCAGTCGATCTACTACGAGAACCCCGACGGTTCGTTCGTGCAGATCCCCTCCACCGCGTCGTACGTCGCGTCCTCGCCGGGCGGCCTCTTCGCTTTCGGCCCGACGTTCGATCCGAGCGGCAACGCGATCTTCTACTTCGACACGACGAGCTGGTCGACGCAGACCGGCGCGGCCGTGAGCGTCTCGGTCGCGAACGGCACGCTCTTCGTCGTCGCCGGCACCGGCGCGATCTTCAGCTCGTCGATCGTCGCCACGCCGACGCCGACCGCGTCGCCGACGCCGACGCCCGCGCCGCTGGCCGTCGATCCGAATCCGATCTCGCTGACGCAGACGGGCAACGCGAACGTCACCGTCACCGAGGCGGGCTATAACGGCACCATCGCTGCCGTAAGCGGCGATACGGGTATCCTTACGGTCGTCCAATCGCCCGTCACGTCGACGGCCGGCAGTGCGACGGTCGTCGTGACGGCGGTAGGCGCCGGTTCGACCACGCTCACGGTCTCCGATACGAACGGCCAGCAAGTCGTCGTGCCGGTGCACGTGACCATCACGGGCGTCGTAATCTCCGGTTCGCACTAGCACTAAGGATAGCGAAAGTACATGAAGCGACTCTCCCTCGGGGGGGTCGCCATCGTCGCACTGATAGCCGGATTCGGCTGCAGCGGCGGTGGCGGCTCTACCAGCCCCGTACCTTCGCCGTTTCAAACGGCCGGGGTACCGCAAACGGCGAAGGCCACGTTCAAGTTGAAGATCCCCGCGCGAGCGGCGGCCGCGGCGAAAGCCGCCGCCGCTAAGACGCCGGGATACGTCTCCGCGTCCACGCAGTCGGTGCAGATATCCGGCGCGAGCGTGACGACGGAGTCCGTCGACATCGGAACGCTGCCGAACGCCAACTGCACAGGTCCCGACGGGGGCGGCGCATACACGTGCGATCTCGCCTTCGACCTGCCGATCGGCAGTAATTCCATCGACGTCAAGACGTTCTCCGGCGCCGGTGCGACCGGCAGCGTGCTCTCGCAGAACACGGTCGTCGCGAATATCAACGGCGGCGTCGACAACAACGTCAACATCATCTTGAACGGCGTCGCATCGACGCTGCTCGCGGTCGTCACGCCGTCCGCGACGGTCGCCGCAGGAACGCCGTCCGGCCTTACGGTCACGCTCGGCGCGAAGGATGCCGCCGGCAACACGATCGTCGGCCCGGGCGACCTCGTCGACGCGAGCGGAACGTCGCTCAGCGCGAGCGCGGCTTTGGCCGTCTCCGATTCCGCGCATTTCGCCGTCGGCACGCAGACGGGTTATGCGTGGAGCGTCGCCTACGACGGCACCGACGACGGCCCGACGCAGACCGTCACCCTCTCCGCGACCGGCTTCACCGACGCCGTCGCGACCATCACGATAACGCCGGCCGCGACGCCGACGCCGAGCCCGACGCCGACCGACACGCCGACGCCGGCCGCAACGCCGACGCCGAGCCCGACGCCGACGCCGGTCCAGGCGATCACCAACGGCGGCTTCGAGACGAGCGGCTCGTCCATCGGACCGTGGTTCCCGTGCTACGCACCGAACCTCGCATACAATCCGACCGATGCATCCCCGGCTCCGGCTTCGACTCCGGCGGCTGCGGCCGTAGCGACCGCTACGACGGCGCCGATCCTCACGGCTCCCACGCCGAGCACGACCAGCCAGGATTCCGGCGTCGCTACCGGAGTGCCCAGCACCGCGTCGACGGCTGGATTCACCGGAGCGTATAACGGCTCGTTCGGCTCCGTGCACGGCGGGACGAACGCCGCCCGCGTCGGCTATACCGACTACACGATCACCGTGGGCAAGGCAGGCGCCGGTAAAGGTCTGACGGGCATCTGTCAGACGGTCACCGTCCCGACGACCAACCCGAAACTCACGCTGTGGATCTACGAGACCAGCAATACCAATGCGTTCGCCAACATCAATCACGTCGGCGCGTACTGGTCCGGTGCTCCCTTCTCCACGGCATATGCCAGTCCGACGGTAGGTGGTCTGACCGCCTACAAGGCGACGACGACTTGGACGTCGTTGCTCTTCGCACAGGACAACTGCTACAACGCCAATCCGGGCGGCTCCGACATCGCAGGCTGCGCCATCGGACAGCCTACGGCGACCGGAGGGCAGTGGTTGCAGAAGGGGCCCTACGATCTGTCCGGTGTCGCCGGCACGCAGATCACCATCTTCCTCGGCCAATATTCGGCCACGACAACGACGGTGCGATACAGCGATACGTACTTCGACGACGTGTCGCTGACGGGTGACGGCACATGATCAAGGGTTTCAAACGGGGTGTTTCTCACACTACTACGCTCGTGGAGTCACAAGTGAAAAAACCGATACTCGCTGCGTTCGCGGCAGCCGCCCTTCTCGTCGGCGTCGCGTGCAGCGGCGGTGGCGGCGGAACCTCAAGCGGGATCACTCCGCAAGGTCCGGGTCACAGCCAGAGCACCAAGGTCACGCTGTTCATCCCGGCGCGTCCGGCCGGCTCGATCGACAAGAAGTCGCCCGCGTACGTCTCGGCGTTCACGCGATCGGTGCAGTTCACCGGCGCCGGCATCACCGCGCAGACGTTCAGCACTTCGGCTCTTCCGAACGCGTATTGCTCGGCCGTCACCGGCGGCTGGAGCTGCGCATTCAACGTCGACCTTCCGCTCGGCAGCGGGACGATGACGGTGACGTGTTACGACGCGGACAACGCGACCGGTAACATCCTGTCCTCCGCGACGACCGCGATCGACATCATCGCCGGTCAAGACAACACGATTCCGCTCACGCTGAGCGGCTACGCGAAGGCCCTGACGCTCTCGGTCTCGCCGAACTCCGTCTCGTACGGCACGGCGACGGATCTGACCGCGACGTGGGGCGGCACGGACGCGCAAGGCGCGACCATCGTCGGCGTTCCCGTCGACGGCAGCGGCAACGCGATCGCCCCGGCGCTCACCGCCGACGCGTCCTCGGCTCTGGCCGTCGGCACGCTCGTCGGACAATCGTGGACCGTCCATTACGACGGCAGCGACATCTCGCCGGGTTCGGCGCTCCATCTCACCGCGACCGGTTATACCGGCGTCGACGACACCGTCGTAGCCTCGTCGCCGACCCCGTCGCCGACGCCGAGCCCGACGCCGACGCCGACCCCGACGCCCACCCCGACGCCGACGCCGACGCCGAGCCCGACGCCGACCATCGCGGCGTTCCCGACCGCAGCGCCGAGCACGTTCGTCGAGTTCACCTCGGCCGGTGCGAAGTCGCTGACCGTGACGGAAGCCAACTACGGCGGCAAGTTCACGGTCACGTCGGACAACGCGGCAGCCGTCTCCGTCGTCGGCGGTAACGGTGCGCAGTTCCAATCGACGTCCGGTTCGGCGACGGTCAACGTGACCGCGGTCGCTTCCGGAACGGCGAACATCACGATCGTCGATGACTTCGGTCAGCAGATCGTGGTCTCGACCCGCGTGACCATCTCGACGGTCACCATCGGCGGAACGCACCGCCACTAGAGACCGGCCGTGCCCGTCGCGACGCGCTCGCGACGGGCATCACCGGTTCAGGTATTGATCGCAATGGAGCGTATGGAGCTGACCATGAATCGACGGATCCTCGGTGCAGTCGCTGCAGCCGGCCTCCTCATCGGCATCGGATGTTCCGGCGGCAGCGGCGGCGTGACGCCGGCGCAAGTCCCCGGTGCGCCCGCGCCGCAGCTGGCAAAAGCCACGATAATGTTGCGCATCCCGATCGCTCCGACGAACGTCGGTGCGAAGGTGCCGGCGTACGTCTCGGCCGGGACCAAGTCCGTGCAATTCAGCGCTCCCGGCATGACGACCGAATCGTTCGACGTCTCGCCGCTGCCGAGCGCGACGTGTACGTCGGACGGGACCTACTACACGTGCTCCCTGTCGGCCGACGCGCCCGTCGGCGACTACACCATGACGGTCAAGACGTTCTCCGGCCTCGGCGCGACCGGTAGCGTCCTCTCGCTCAACAGCGTTCCCGTCGCCATCGTCCAAGGACAGGTGAATCCGGTCTCGGTCACGCTCAACGGCGTCGCGACCACGCTCTCGCTGCAGGCTTCGGTCGCGTCGGTGCAAGCCGGCGTGCCGTCGTCCTTCAACGTGACGTGGTCCGCACAGGATGCGGCGGGCTTCACCATCATCGGCCCGGGGTCGATCCTCGACGGCAACGGTGCGACGTTCGCTCCGACGGTCGACTCGAACGATGATGCGGATTTCGTCATCGGCACCGAGAGCGGACAGACGTGGCCCGTCTCCTACGACGGCGCCGGATCTCCGGTGACGTTCACGCTCAGCGCCAACGCGAGCACGACGTACGGCGCGGCGACCGCGTTCGTCGACGTGATCGCCGCGACGCCGTCGCCGACGCCGACTGCAAGCCCGACGCCGACGCCGAGCCCGACGCCGACCCCGACGCCGACCCCGACACCGACGCCCGTTCCGACGCTAGGCGCGGTGCCGACCCCGGCGGCGAGCGGATACGTGGAGTATACGGTCCTCGGGGATCAGACCGTCACGATCACCGAAGCCGGTTACGGCAGCGGATTCTTCACCGCATCGTCCGATAATACATCAGTGGTCACCGTCACCGGCGGCGGTGCGACCGCGTCGGCCGGAACGGCGAGCCTGACGGTCACCGTCCATGGCTCGGGTACCGCGAACATCACGATCTCCGACACCAACGCGCAGCAGATCGTCGTCCCGGTGCGGGCGACGATTTCCACGGTGCAAATCGACAAACGGTAGGAAGCCAATGAAAAAACTGATCGTAGCCATCGCCATCGCGGCGATCGTCGCCGGATGCGGCGGAGCCGGCGTCACGACGCGGCCCGCCGCCCCGGTGCCCCAAGCCACCCTCGATCAAGCGCAGGCGACGATCAGCATCAAGATACCGGTCAAGCATGCGAGCGCAGGCTCGAAGGCTCCGGCCTACATCTCCCCGGATACGCGCTCGGTCTCGTTCAAGGTCCCCGCGCTCGCTTCCGCGCAGGTCATCCAGTTGACGACCGGCAGCGCAAGCTGTCCGCAGGTCGGCGATGCCTTCATCTGCACCGCATATTTCAATGCGCCGACGGGCCTGGGCCAAGCGCTGACGATCAAGACGTTCGCCAGCATCGACGGCACCGGCACCCCGCTCTCCATCAACACCGCCTCGCTCGACGTGAAGGCCGGACAGGTCAATCCGATCACGGTCACGCTCAACGGCGTGGTCGCATCGATGGGCCTCTACCTCGCGCCGAACTACGGCAACGCCGGTACGGCATCGAACTTCACGGCCACGTTCCAGGCGTACGATGCCGCGAACGATCTGATCGTCGGATCGAATACGTACGTGGACGCGTCGAACGCGCCGGTCACGCCGTCGCTGACGACGAGCGATCTCACCGGCGCGATCTCGATCGGCGCGTACGACGCCGGCTCGGCGTCGTGGAGCGTCGGCTACAACGGCGCCTCGATCGCATCGCCGAACATGATCGTGCACGCTACCGGCCTGACCGACGCCCAGGTCGCTTACACCATCTATTCGCCCGGCGAGACGCCGTCGCCGTCGCCGACCCCGTCGCCGACGCCGACCGGCGGCCCGACCGCGACGCCGGCGAGCGGCCCCACCCCGGTGCCGACGCCCGCGGTGTTCGGCACGCCCGGAGCCGCTTGCGATGCGACCGCGCCGCACTGCGGCACGGAGCGCTGGCACATCAAGACGCTCGACGACCTCTACGCGCCGACGATCAATTATACGCCGCAGTTGGTCGACGTGAACTATCTGCGTTCCGTGCCGATCCCGAGCGGATATTCCTCGAGCAACGACACGACGCGCTACGCGCCGTACGAGACGCAGGTCTATACCGTGCGCGCCGTCCTGCTCGATTGGAAGAAGGAGACGGATCACGACTTCCACATCGTCATCGGCGAGGTCGGCACGCCGTCCAATACGATGATCGTCGAGCCGCCGGATCAGACGTGCAACGCCGCGTGTGCCTCCAACTTCGGCGCGCAGTTCCAATCGGTGCGCGACGCGCTGACGACGTGCTTCAACACGCAGCCGCCATCGTCCGTACAGCCGTTCCCGACCAGCGGCGTCGTCGTCGACATCACGGGCGTCGCGTATTTCGATCCGCTGCACGGGCAGACGGGCGTCGCCCCGAACGGGATCGAGATCCACCCGATCCTCCACATCGACTTCGTCTCGGGACAGCCGTGTTGAGGCGTTCGCCGCTCGCCGCATTCCTCGCGACCGCCGCCCTTGCGGCGGTCGCGGCATGTGCGGGCCAATCGACCGTACCCTCGGCGGGCGGCTCGCGCGCATTGCCCGCGACGCCGAAGTCGGTCTCGCCCGCGCTGATCAAACCGGCGCCGATGGCGAAGACGACGATCCTTCCGGCGAGCGCGATGACGTCGCGGCACCCGGCCTATGCGAATCAAGGCTTGAATTGGACGCAGCTGCCCGGCGTCGCTTCGCAAGTGGCGGCCGCTTCCGACGGGACGCTCTGGGTGCTCTCCGACGGTCCGGCCGGACCGGACAAGAACATCTGGCATTACGCGAACGGTACGTGGACGAACGTCGGCGGACTGGCCTCGCAGATCGCGGTCGCGCCGAACGGCACGCTCTACGCCATCAACTCGGGCGGCGGCACCTACGCCTACGGCGGCGGGACTTGGACCGGTCTGGGCGGCGGGGCGAGCTGGATCACGACGGCCGCGGACAACTCCATCTACGTCCTCACCAACGGTTCGACCGGCGATCGCGCGATCTGGCATAACGTCGGCGGCACGTGGTCGCAGGCGAACGGTTCGGGCACGTCGCTCTACGGCTCTATCGATGCGGGGCCGTGGAATACGGCGGGCGGGACGATCCAAGCCGGCGGCATCTACATCGTCAACTCGCTCGGCGCGATCTACTACGAGAATCCCGACGGTTCGTTCGCGACCGTTCCGGGGAACGCGTCTTCGATCGCCTCGACCCAGAACGGCTCCATCTTCGCGCTCGGATTCCCGGCCGATCCCAACGGCAATAGTCTCTACTACTACGATTTCGCGACGTCCGCATGGACGGCGCAATCGGGCTCCGGCATCAGCATCTCGTCGAGCGCGCAGGCGCTCTACGTCGTCGCCGCGTCCGGCGCGATCTATACGAGCCCGATCACGATGAGCACCAAACCGACGCCGACGCCGAGCCCGACGCCGACGACGGCGCCGACGAGCGCGGGCAATCCGACGCCGTTCCCGACGCCGACGTCGACGCCGAACCTCACGCTCTCGTGCAACACCAGTTCGCAGCGGTGCGGCGTGCAGCGCTGGCACACGAAGACGCTCGACGACGTGGACGAGTCGAAGATCGATTGGAATCCCCAACTCGCGACCGTCACCCAGATGAACAACTTCCCGGTGCCGACGAACTACAACGAGAACGGACCGGGCGGCGTCGATAACGGCCGTTTCGCTCCGTACGAAGAGCGGGTCTTCACGGTGCGCGCGCTCCTGGTCACGCGCAAGCACGAGACCGGAAGCAGCGGCGACGACGACTATCACATCGAGGTCTCGGATCCGAACAATCCGTCGGCGACCATGGTGACCGAAGCCCCCCACGGCGAATGCACCTATGCATGCGCCTCGGGATTCGGCGGATCGATGGACGGCGTCCGCAGCCTGCTCGATACGTGCTTCGGCCCGGCGTCGAGTTCGTTCCAGGCCTTTCCGGCCGGCGTCATCGTCGACATCACCGGCGTCGGATTCTTCGACGGCCTGCACGGGCAGACCGGAGCGAAGGCCAATCCGGGCACTTCGGCGAGCAACTTCGAACTGCATCCGGTCTTGCACATCGACTTCGTCTCGGGCAAGCCGACGAACGTCCCGGGTTGCTGAAGAAGACGACCGCACTGCTCGCCGCCGCGCTCGCGACCGCGAGCTGTGCGGGCCGGAATGCGCCCGCGGATCTCGGCGATACGGTCGTCTCCGCCGCGCACCTCGACGATGCCGCGAAGGCCGTTGCCGCGAGCGCGCTGCCGGCGAGCGATCGCGGCGCCTTCGCGCGCTTCGTCGCTGCGAATCGGAAGAGACCCGAGGCGTACGACGGCAAGACGGTCCGTCAGATCGTCAACTTCGAGATCTCCTACGAGAACGGCCTCGCCGCGGTGGCGGCGGGCGAAGCGCGCGCCGAAGCCAACGGCGAGCGGTTGAGGGCTCTGCTCGACGCGCGGGTGACCGGGAGCCGCGATGCGGACCGCTGGATCTCTTTCGACGTGACCTTGCGGGACAAGAGCGCGAAGGCGATCCGTCACGTCGACCTCGAGCTCGAGATCGACGACGCGACGACGAAGCGGCGGGTCGGCGAGATCGAGTTGAACGTCGACCACGCCGTCCATCCGCATGCCACCGTCGCGTTCGCGGTGCCCGTGCGGTATTCGTCGTTCGGCAGCGCGACCGGCACGATGCTGGCCGCCGCACATCATCGCAAGACGTTCGACGTCCGTCCCGATCACATCGTCTACGCCGACGGTTCCGACGTCGGCATCGAAGGAGACTAGTAGCCTGAAGCGCATCCTCGCCGCGGCGATCGCCGCCTCCGCCCTGGCCTCGTGTGCGGGTGGCGGTTCCGTGCCGCAGCTTCCGACGCCGCGATCGCACTCGCCGGCATCGTACGCCGTGGCGCCGATGGTACGCACGCCCGTGTTGCCCGCTTCGGCGATGACCGCGACGACGCCGGCGACTGCGACGGGTACGTTGAATTGGACGCAGATCCCGGGATCGGCGAGCGTCGTCGCGGGAGCGCGAGACGGCTCGCTTTGGGCGCTCTCTCCGGGAGCGCCCGGCACCGACAAGGCGATCTGGCATTACAGCGACGGCACCTGGACGAACATCTCCGGCGCGGCGACGCAGATCGCCGCTGCGCCGAACGGCACGCTCTATGCGATCAATTCGGGCGGGGCGACGTACGCGTATGCCGCCGGCGCGTGGACGGGACTCGGCGGAGGCGCCGTCGGCATCGCGGTCGCGACCGACAACAGCATCTACGTGCTCTCCAACGACGGCCTGCCCGATCACGCCATCTGGCACTACAGCGGCGGATGGTCGCAGATGCCCGGTTCTGCGACGAGCGTCGACGGCGCGGCCGACGGCGGGCTCTATCTGACGAACTCGGTCGGTGCGATCTATCACGAATCACCGGCGGGCGCCATCGCGCAAGTGCCCGGCGCGGCATCTGCGCTTGCGCCGACCTACGGCGGCGTCTTCGCGCTCGGCTATCCGGCCGACCCGAACGGCAACTCGTTGTACTACTACGACGAGTCGACGTCGACGTGGTCGACGCGACCGGGCGCGGGCATCGCCGCCTCGGACGCAAGCGGGCACCTCTACGTGCTCGGCGCGAGCGGCGCGATCTTCGCCGCGCAGAGCGCGCCGTGGACGTGCGACAACGCGGGCTTCCTCTCGTACCAGAGCCAGTTCGCGGCCCACGCGATCACGGCGGATCAGTTCGTGGATCTGTGCGGCGTCGTGACCTCGGTGCTTCCGGAGAAGCATACGACGAGCGGAAATCATGGCTATTTCTACGTGCAGATGCCCGGCGGCTACGACATCGAGATCATCTGCAACCTGGATGCGATGGGCCAGAACGGCACGAGCAAACCGCCGGGGACGTGGCCCTGGGTCGGCGTCGGCGACTACGCCTACGTGCAGGGCCGCTACTATTACGACAACGCGAGCAGCCAGGGCGTGGACTGGACCGAGCACGATCAGAGCGGCTCCTGGCCGCACTACGGATACGTCGTCATCAACGGGAACTTCTACGACTAGCAGACTGTGCTATAATCGCCCTCGCTATGGCTCGTTCGGTTGATCCGCTGAAGATCGGCAGCATCTCGATATGGCCCCCGTTGGTGCTCGCGCCGATGTCGGGGGTGACCAACCGCACCATGCGCGCGCTCTACAAGCCTTTCGGTCTGGGCCTGACCGTGACCGAGTTCGTCTCGTCGAACGCCTTGAAGTTCGGCAGCAAGCGCACGATGGAGATGATCGACCAGCACGGCGTCGAGAAGCCGGTCTCCACGCAGCTGTGGGGCGACGATCCCGCGACCATGGCCGCCGCCGCGAAAGTCGTGCGCGAATGCGGCGCCGATATCGTCGATATCAATTTCGGCTGCCCTGCGCCCAAAGTCGTCAAGACGAACGGCGGCTCCGCATGCCTGCGCGACCCCGATCGCTGCGAGGCGATCATGCGCGCCGTCGTCGAGGCCGTGGACTGCCCGGTGACGATGAAGATGCGCTTGGGTTGGACCGAGCGCGACATGGTCTACATCGACGTGGCGAAACGCGCGCAGGACGCCGGTATCCAAGCCGTGACGCTGCACGCGCGCACGGCGCGTCAGTTCTACAAGGGCAGCGCCGACTGGGATCACATCAAAGCGCTCAAGCGCGCGATCGACGTTCCGGTCATCGGCAACGGCGACTTGGACGACCCGCACAAAGCGATGGCGCGCATGCGCGAGAGCGGCGTCGACGCGATCATGCTCGGCCGCGCGACGCTCGGGAACCCCTGGCTGATCTCGCAGATAGCGGACCTCATGGAAGGCCGCGAGGCGGCGCCGACGCCCCCTCCGGCCGATCGGCTCCGCTACGCGCTCGTGCATTTCCGAACGATGGTCGAGGAACTGGGCGAAGCGCGGGCCGTCCCGCAGATGCGCCGCCACATCGCGCTCTACCTCAAGAGGATGCACGGCGGCGCCCAGCTCCGCGCGCGGCTGATGACGATCGACCCCGCCGCCGATGTCGAACGCATCATCGAAGACCACATCGCCGCCATTGAAGCAAACGCCGTCGCCGCGTAGAATCTGCACTCCCATGGTCGAATCGCAGGACGCGCTGTACGGGGCGGAAACGCCGCAGGCGCTGCTGGACGAAGTCTACGAGAACTATAAGAAGTACCTCAACCCGCCGCTCGCGCGGGTGATGCGCGTCTCCGGTTCGCCCGTGGAGACGCGCGCGCTCGGGACGACGATCTGGGATCAGAACGGAAAGCCGTACCTGGACTTCGCCGGCGGCTACGGCGTCTTCACGCTGGGTCACTCGCATCCGCGCGTGCTCGCCGCGATCCGCGCGCAGTTGGAGCTGATGGCGCTCTCGGGCAAGACGATGTTCAACGTGCCGATGGGCCGCGCGGCGAAACGTCTGGCGGAACTCGCGCCGGGCGATCTGACGATCTCGTTCTGGTGCAACAGCGGAACCGAAGCGGTCGAGGGCGCGATCAAACTCGCGCGCGTCGCGACCGGCCGCGCGAAGATCGTCGCGACCACGGATTCCTATCACGGCAAGACGCTCGGCGCGCTCTCCATATCCGGCCGCGCGACGTTCCAAGATCCGTTCCGCCCGCTGCTCGCCGACGCATCGCTGATCCCGTTCGGCGACGCGAGCGCGCTCGATGCGGCGCTCGCCGGTGCGGCGGCGTTCGTCGTCGAGCCGGTGCAGGGCGAAGGCGGCGTGAACGTCCCGCCCGCCGGCTATCTGCGCGCGGTCCGCGAGGCGTGCGATCGCGCGGGCGCGCTCTTCATCGCCGACGAGATCCAGACCGGCCTCGGCCGCTGCGGCTATCGCTTCGCGGTCGATCGCGACGGGGTGGTACCCGACGTGATGACGCTGGCGAAGGGGCTCTCGGGCGGCGTCATTCCGGTCGGCGCGTTCGTCGCGCGCACGGAGATCTGGACGCGCGCTTACGGCAAGCAGCCGCTCTTGCACACCTCGACCTTCGGCGGCAGCGAGATCGCGTGCGCCGCGGCGCTCGCGGCGATGGACGTGCTCGAAGAAGACGGCCTGGCCGAGAACGCGCGCGCGCGCGGCGAGCAGCTCGTCGGCGGTTGCGCCGAGATCGCGGCGGCCTTCCCCGACGTCGTCAAAGAAGCGCGGGGTCTCGGCCTGCTCTGCGGCGTCGAACTGGCGAACGAAGGCTACGGCGGCTGGATCATCCCCGAGATGGTCAAGCGCGGCGTGACCGCGGCGTGGACGCTCAACCAGCAGAAGGTCATCCGCCTCGAGCCGCCGCTCGTGGTGACGGCGAGCGAAGTCGACACGGCCCTCGCGGCCTTGCGCGCAGGGGTGGAAACCGCCCGGGAGAACCTAGGGACGCTTTGATGCAGACACCCTTGGGCGCGCGATAGATGCCGTACGTTGAAACCCACATCGCCGTCGCCGCGCCCGCCCGCGCCGTCTACGAACTCGCCAAGGAGCAGGATCGCTTCCCCGAGTTCATGCCGGACGTGGAGACGGTGGTCGTCCTGGAGCGTCATCCGGACCACGTGCTGACGAAGTGGAAGACGCTCGTCGAGGAAGCCCCGATCGAGTGGATCGAGGAGGACCGCTTCGACGACGACGCCCTGCGCATCGACTACAAACTGCTCGAAGGCGATCTCGATACGTTCGAGGGCGCATGGACGTTCGAAGAGTCCGGCGGCACGACGCAGGTGAAGCTCACGGTGGAATACGATTTCGGCGTGCCGACGCTGGCGGAACTGATCGGCCCGACGTTGCAGAAGAAGGTCCGCGAGAACAGCGAGATGATGCTCGCCGCGCTCAAGCGCGAAGCGGAGAAGGCGTAAGCGTCGTGACGAACGCGCCGGCGAAGTTCTGCTTCGTCATCCATCCGCTCTCCCTCGACGACGTCGCACGGTACGAACCGGGCGCGAAGGGGAAGGGCGCGGCGATCGTGCGCAAGATCATGGAGTGGATGCCGCCGTGGGGCGTCGCGCACGTGACCGGCGTCCGCGCGCCAGACGGCCGCGCGACCGAAGGCTGGTTCGTCAGCGCGCCGCTGCTGCCGGAGCAGATGATGGAGTTCCCGCGCGACGAGGTCTACGATCGCATCTTGAAGGCGATCCAGATCGGCGCCGATCTGGGCGCGAACGTCGCGGGCCTGGGCGCGTTCACCGGCGTCGTCGGCGACGCCGGAATCACCATCAACGAACGCTCGCCCATCCCGGTGACGACGGGCAACTCGCTCACCATCGCCGCGGGCCTGCAGAGCCTCTTCCGCGGCGCGCAGGAGATGGGCATCGATCCCGCCGACTCGACGGCCGTCGTCGTCGGCGCGACCGGTTCGATCGGCTCCGCCTGCGCGCGTCTGATCGCGCCGAAGGTGAAGCACCTGATCCTGGTCGCGCGCAACGAGACGCGCCTGCGGAAGTTCACCGAAGAGATCGCGCCGGAACTGCCCTGCGAGGTCTCCTATTCCGTCGAGATCGCAAGCGCGGTGAAGCGCGCGCAGTTGATCCTCACCGCCACCTCGTCGACCGCCGACGTCATCCAGCCCGAAGACCTGCAGACCGGAGCCGTCGTCTGCGAGCTCTCGCTACCCCACGACGTCAGCCGCCGCGTCTCCGTCGAACGTCCCGACGTGCTGGTGATCGAGGGCGGCAACATGCTGATGCCCGGCGAGCCGCGCTTCGAACGCATGCGTCAGCGGGGCGAAGACTTCGACCTGAACCTGCCGCCGCGCACCGCGCTTGCGTGCATGAGCGAGACGATGGTGCTGGCGCTCGAAGGCCGCTGCGAGCCCTTCACCCTCGGCCGCGGCATCGACCTCGCCAAAGTCGTCGAGATGGAGCAGATGGCCGACCGTTGCGGCTTCAAACTCGCCGGCATGCGCGCGTTCGACGCCGCCATCGGCGAAGAAGAACTCGACGCCCGCCGCGCCGCCGCCGCCGCGCGTAGAAAGATCGCCGTATGAAGAAGATCGTCTCGGTCTCGCTCGGATCCTCGACGCGCGATCATCGCGCGACGACCACGTTGCTCGGCGAGGAGTTCGACATCTCGCGCATCGGCATGGACGGCAAGCTGGATGCCGCGATCGCGAAGGTCAAGGAGCTCGACGGCCACGTCGACGCGATCGGGTTGGGCGGCATCGACGTCTACCTCTACGCGGGCGCGCACCGCTACGCGCTCCGCGACGGCGTTCGGCTACTGGAAGCGGCGAAGGTGACGCCGGTCGTCGACGGGAGCGGGCTCAAGAACACGCTCGAACGCGAAGCGGTCCGCTTCATGCGGGACGATCTCGGTATCGACCTCGCCGGCAAGCACGTGCTGATGGTGAGCGCGCTCGATCGCTTCGGCCTCGCGCAGGCGCTGGTCGACGCCGGCGCGGACGTTCTGTTCGGCGATTTCATCTTCGCGCTCGATCTCGACAAGCCGGTGCGCGGTCTTCGCGAGTTCGAACAGATGGCCGAGAAGTATCTGCCCGATGCGTGCAAGCTGCCGTTCCAGTTCTTCTATCCGACCGGCAAGAAGCAAGAGAAGCCTCCCGAGCCGAAATATCCGCAGTACTACGAAGAAGCCGACATCATCGCCGGCGACTTCCACTTCATGCGCCAGTTCATGCCCGACCGCCTCGACGGGAAGATCGTCCTCACGAACACGGTGACCGCGACGAACGTCGACGAACTCCGCACGCGCGGCGTCGCGAAACTGATCACGACGACGCCCGATCTCGAAGGTCGCTCGTTCGGCACCAACGTCATCGAAGCCGCGCTCCTCGCGCTGCTCGGCAAGAAGTGGGCGGACGTGACCCCCGCCGACTACGAACGCGTCCTCCACGAACTCCACCTCCACCCCCGCGTCGTCGAACTCAACTGACCGGGTCCGCTAGCGCCGGGAGTTTCGTGCGGAAGACGACGCTGATGCGCTCGCCGACGTGCTCGGCGCGTTTCGGGATGCTGTGTTCGAAGCGGTCTTGGGCGCTGCCCGTCATCAGCAGGACGCTGCCGGGTTCGAGTTCGATGCGGGTCGTCTTGCGCGGCGGCGCTTTCGGGCGGACGTGCATCTCGCGCGTCTCGCCGAGCGAGAGGATGGCGACGGTCGGGCGCTCGATCAGACCTTCGTTGCGATCGCTGTGCCAGGCGACGCTGTCCCGTTCGTCCCGATAGAGGTTCATCCCGACGCCGTTGAAGGGCGCGTCGAAGCGTTCGCACATCCGCGCGCGCATCGCATCGATCCGCGGCGGCAGCGGATCGGAGGCGCCGTACCAGGCGACGAGCCGCGGCACGCTCACCTCGTGGTCGTACATCCACATCGTCGACTCGTCCCACGCCACGCTCTCGCGCAAGTAGCGGAAGAAGGATGCCGATTCGTCCGCCGTCAGGACGTCGGGGACGTAACGGACCTCCGCATCGCCGCTCGCAGCGAGGATGCGTTCGACCGGTGCGAAAAACGAGATCTGATGGCTCACGCTACATCCTTGAACCCGCGCGCGCTGCCGCGGGTTCTGCGGTTCTTCGATCTTTCGGTGCTCGCGTCGGCGGCGATGGGTCCGGCATACTCGATCGCCGCGACGATGGGGCTGCTCGTAGCGGCCGCCGGGACGGGCGCGCCCTACGCGCTGCTCGCGCTCTGCGCCGTCATGATCTGCATGGCCGTCGCGTTCGCCAAACTCTCGGCGGTCGCGCCGAGCGCGGGTTCGTCGTACGCCTGGATCCGCCAAGCCTTCGGCGATCGCGCCGGGGCCTACGGCGCGTGGCTGCTGCTCTTCTCGAATTTCTTCTCGGTGATGGCGATCGCCGTACCGGCCGCGTCGTACACCCTCGCGCTGGTCGCGCCGGCGCACGAGAGCGACGCGCTCTGGACGGCGGCCATCGGCGCGCTGTGGATCGTCGGAAGTTCGGTCCTGCTCTACGTCGGCATCCGGCCGACGGCGGTCGTGACCGCCCTCGCGCTGCTCTTCGAACTCGGCGTGCTCGCCGCCGCGGCGATCGCATCGTGGATCGTGCACCCCGCCCACGTCGCGGCCGCGGGGCCGCAGCCGGCCGGCGGCATGATCCCGCTCACCATCGCCGGCTTCATCAACGCGATGACGCTGGGCATCTGGATGAGCGACGGGTGGGAAGTCTCGGCTTCGACCGGCGAGGAGATCGCCGCCGATCCGCGCGCGATCGGGCGCGGCGGAATGACCGGCTTGCTGGTGACGACGGCCATCCTGACGCTCGCGATCGTCTCCTACATGCGTCTCGCGCCGCCCGCCGGCTTCGCGGCGAACCAGACGGATGCGCTGGCCTACGTGGGCGACCTGCTCGGCGGCGGCGTCTGGCGCTGGCTCATCGTGGTCGCCGTCCTGGTCTCGACCTGCTCGACCCTCTGGACGACCATCCTCTATCTCTCGCGCTCGGTCTTCGCGATGGGCCGGGACGGGCTGCTGCCGCGCGCCCTGGGACGCCTCGACGGCCGGTCCGAGCCGCTGATCGCGCTGGCGGCGATCGCCGTCCTCAGCACCGTCTGCCAGTTGATCACCGGACTCTCCCAAAGCGCCGGTGCCCAGCTCGGCCTGGTCGTGGACATCTCGTCCGTCTTTCTCGGCCTGCTCTTCGTCATGAGCGCCGCCGCCTGCGTCCGGCGCTTCCTCGGGGCCCGCGGCGAGGCCCTAGGGGGCGTCCTGGTGCCCGCCCTCGGCGCCGCCGCCCTGCTGGCCGTGGTGGTCGCGACGGTGGCCCTGGCCGACCCCACGCCGCGCTATTATGCGTGGGCGGGAGTCCTTTTGGGTATTCCCTTCGCGTGGTGGAGGGCTGGGGTTATGGCCCGAGAACCTTCCGCGACGGCGCCGTGAGGCGCCTTTACTACACGGCACTCGCGGCGCGTTCCGACGCCCGGGAGTTCCCCTGGTCGAGGAACGTAAGTCGTTGAACGAGACGAAAGAGATCGTCCTGACCCCCGAGGGTCTGGAAAAGCTCCAAAACGAGTTGGATGAACTGAAGACCGTCCATCGCAAAGAGGTGAACGATCGCATCCGGCAGGCCAAAGAGTACGGCGACCTGAGCGAAAACGCCGAGTACGAAGACGCCAAGCAAGAGCAGGCGTTCATCGAAGGACGCATCCTGAAGCTCGAGCAGATGATCCGCAACGCGCGCCTCATCGACGAGTCGGAGTATGCCGCGGACGAAGTGCACCTCGGTTCGATCGTGAAGGTCAAGGACCTCAAGAACGGCCAGAGCTACGATTTCTCGATCGTCGGTTCGACCGAAGCCGATCCGCCGAACCACCGCATCAGCAACGAGTCGCCGCTCGGACGCGCGCTCATCGGCCACAAGAAGAACCACGAAGTGGACGTGACGACGCCGCGCGGCATCGTCAAGTACAAGATCGAGCAGATCAAATCCGGCGCCGCCGCTCCCAAGAGGGCCGCGAAGAAAGCCTCGTAGTGCAGGAAGATCTCGGTAAGTCCGAAGCAGCACTGATAGAGGCCAGACGCAATCATCTGGCCTCTCTTCGTTCGCGCGGTTCGGACCCGTTCGCGCAGACGCGCTATGCGGTCGACGCGACCTGCGAGGACATCGCCAAGCACTACGCGGTGCTCGGGCCGGAAGAGAAGGCGCAGAGCGAGACGTGGCATCTGGCCGGACGCATCATGACCAAGCGCGGGATGGGCAAGACGATCTTCGCCGACCTGCGCGATCGCAGCGGCCGCCTGCAGATCTACGTGAAGAAGGACGACCTCGGCGATCGCTTCGCCGACTGGACCGCGATCGAACGCGGCGACATCGTCGGCGTGGCGGGCTACGTCTTCCGCTCCAAGATGGGCGAGCTCACGCTGCACGTCACCGCCTTCGCGGTCTTGACGAAGGCGCTCGCGCCGCTGCCCGACAAGTGGCACGGCCTGCAGGACGTCGAGAAGCGCTACCGCCAGCGCTACGTCGACCTGATCGTCAACCCCGACGTGCGCGATGCGTTCGTCGCGCGCAGCACGCTCGTCGCGGAGATGCGCCGCTTCATCGACTCGCACGGCTTCCTGGAAGTGGAGACGCCCACGCTGCTGCACGTCGCCGGCGGCGCGGCCGCGCGCCCGTTCGTGTCGCACGTCAACGCGCTCGATCAGGTTATGCAGCTGCGCATCGCCACCGAGTTGAACCTCAAGCGCCTCATCGTCGGCGGTCTGGAACGCGTCTACGAGATCGGCCGCATCTTCCGCAACGAAGGCATCGATACGACCCACAATCCCGAGTTCACGATGCTCGAGCTCTACGCGGCCTATTGGAACGTCCACGACATGATGGAGTTCAACGAGGCCCTGATCGCGCATCTCGTCTCGACGTACACCGGCGGCGACGACAAGCTCCCGCACGGCGAGGACGGCAGCATCTCGTTCGCCCGGCCGTTCGCGCGCATCGGCTACTTGGACGGCATCGCCAAGCACGGCGGCTACTCCCGCGAGCAACTGCTCGATCCCGCCGGCGCCGCGAAGATCGTCGAAGATCTCGGCCTTCCGCCCTCGCCGACGCACGGCCACGCGTTGGACAAGATCTTCGAGCGCGTGCTCGAGCCGCATCTGATCGCGCCCACCTTCGTGACCGACTATCCGGTGATCATCTCGCCGCTGGCCAAGCGCAAGGCGGACGACCCGGACCTGGTCGATCGCTACGAGCTCTTCTGCGCCAACTTCGAGGTGAGCAACGCGTTCACCGAACTCAACGACCCCGACGATCAGCGCGCGCGCTTCGAAGCGCAGATCGCCGAGCGCGCCAAAGGCGACGACGAGATCCCGGAACCGGATTGGGATTTCGTGCGAGCGCTGGAATACGGCATGCCGCCGACGGCCGGCATCGGCATCGGCGTCGATCGTCTCGTGATGCTGCTGCTCAACAAGGCCAGCATCCGCGACGTCATCCTCTTCCCGCTGCAGCGCCAGCACGGATAGGTGAACGATGGACGGATTGAAGTGCGAGCACCCGCAGTGCCGCTGCTACGTCGACCTCGGTCAGACGTGGTGCAGCAAGCGCTGCATGGAACTCGACGAAGCGGACGGCGATGCATCGGCGTTCGCGCGCTGCGGCTGCAAGCACGCGGAGTGCGAAAGGAACTGATCGTGAACGGACGGGTGTGGTCGGCCGCGCTGGCTCTGGCGGCGGTCTTGGCGTGCGCGCAAGCGCGCGCGGTCGCGGGCGAGACGAGCGCCGGGCTCACGCTTAACGCGACGGTGGGCGCGCACTCGGAAGGACGCGGCGCGCAGAGCCTGCCCGTCGTCCCCGTTCCGGTCTTCTGGATCGAACATCGCGAGGGAAAGGTCGCGCTCTATCTCGAGGGCGTCCCGCCCATCGGCCCGGTGGCGCTCGGCGGCGGCGACGCGACCAAGCTCTCGATGCTCGACGGCGCGCTTCGCGTCGACGTCGCGCCGCGCGCGTGGCTGGGTATCGGCGAGACGATCTTCGATCAGCAGACAACCTACGCCAACCGCGAGACCCAGAGCTCGCGCGTCGTCGGCGCGCGCTACGAAGCCGGAGCGATCGTGTGGCAGGCGGGGAGCCGCCGGGTCGACCTTCAGGTCGACGACTCGCCCACGATGCGAGGACGCATCGTGGATGCTTTCCCGTTCGGGTTCAGCTCCACGGGCGGGGAACGCGCCTCCCTGGTCGATGCCAAGGCGACCTGGTCGACCACCGGCCCGCACCGGATCTTCTCGGCGGGCCTGCGTTGGATCAACTATTCCGCCGTCTTTCCGAACGGCGCCACGGCCGACGAGAACCGCCTCCTGACCCCGTTCGTGGGTCTCGCGATCAGGTAGTCGCCTGCAGGCAACCAATCCTTTGCAACCAATGATTGGTAAGTGTTGTTCCGGAGGGCATGGATCTTACAAAAGAATACCCCCGCAGCGTCCGTTCGGAGCTGCACGGCGTCGTCCAACTGGGACGCGCCATCGATAAGGGCAAAGCCCTCGCCCACGGCAACGTCGGCGAGTATCACTACAACTGCAGCATGGATCAGGCCGTCTTCGCGTTCCTCGGGATCGACCACGAGCAGCTGCTCGACGTCATCAAGAAGGCGCAGAACGATGCCGAGATCGAGGCCTATGTCAAACCGTTCGTCGCGGCGAAGAGCCCCGGCGAGATCGAGGCTTGGAATCAAGATTGGCTGACCCGCGTCCCGACCGGCGACTCGCTGAAGTACTTCCTGGAGCTTCGCAGCCAGGTAGCGCCGGCACGCAGCGACGTGACGTCGTGGCCCGACCTGCTGGATCTGGACGAGAAGCGTCCGGTCCCGACGCGGGAGACCGTGACGGTCTGACGCCGCCGCGCGTCACCGTGCGGCTCGCCGTCGAATACGACGGCACGGACTTCGTCGGACTGCAGTTCCAGCCGGGACTGCGGTCGGTCGCGGGAGTTCTGGAGACGGAACTCTCGCGGATCTTCGAAGAGCCGATCAAGCTCACCGCAGCGGGCAGGACCGATGCGGGCGTCCACGCGAGCGGGCAGGTCGTGAGTTTCACGACCGCCCGTTCGTCGTTTCCGTTCGACCGTCTGCCGATCGCGCTCAACACCGCGTTGCCGGACGACGTCGGCGTGCGCGAAGCGGCCGTCGTCCCGAGCGATTTCTCGGCGCGCTTCTCGGCGGTGGAACGTTCCTACGTCTATCTCATCCTCAACCGTCGCGAGCACTCGGCGCTCATCGGCCGCTTCGCCTGGCGCGTGCACGCGCCGCTCGATCTCGACGCGTTCGGCGACGGGGCCGCGCACCTCATCGGCAAGCACGACTTCCGTTCGTTCTGTGGCGTGCCGCCGGAGAACGGCAACACGGTGCGGACGGTGAAATCGCTGACGGTGCGGCGCCGCGGCGAACTGGTACGCATCGCGATCGCCGCGGACGGCTTCGTGCACAACATGGTCCGCATCGCGGTCGGAACGCTCGTCGAGTGCGCGACCGGCCGCCGCGACCCGTCGACGCTACCGGCGATCCTCGCGCAAAAGCAACGCCCCGCAGCCGGCGTCACCGCGCCGCCGCACGGACTCTATCTCGCCGGCGTCCGCTTCCGCGACGGCTACGACTCGTATGCGGAGCCGCCGCTCTCGCAGGGCTGACAAGGGCGGATCCGGATCTCTAGCGTGCGCGCGCGCGACCGTCATCGACCCGTGGTGGCTACGTCTTCGAGGAGGCGTTGCATTTGACGAAGTTGGCCGACGCTGAGGCGGGAGAAGATCCCGGTGGCCGTCTGTTCGGCCGTGACCCGGGCCTCGTCGGCGACGCGCCGGCCGGCCTCGGTGAGCGTCGCATAGGAGATGCGCGCGTCCCGCTCGTCTTTGGTGCGGGCGACGATGCCGATCTTTTCCAGCGGCAGCAGCGCCCGGGTCACGCCCGAGGCGGTCAGCGCGAGCAGGCGGGCGAGGTCGGCCGGCTTGGCGCGCCCCTGGGGCGCCTCGGCCAGCGCCGCGAGCAGCGCGTAGTCGTTCGCCCCGATGCCGTGGTGCGAGCCGAGCGCGAAGTCCAGGGATTTGACGGCCCGCGCCTGAGCGCGGGCGAGCTGGAGGGCGGTATCCAAGGCGGGATGTTCCATCGTCATGATAATAGTTGACCGATCATGTATCTGTCAAGTTGTTGGAAACCGCAGAATTCGCTTGACGGCGGGGCGTCGGGCCGCGTAAGATGCGTGAGTTGTCGCGGGCTTTCCCGCGTATTCCTTAGCGTTTGAGAGAACTTTCAATGCGGACCTATCAACAGAAAACGGCGGAGACCAAGCACGATTGGTACATCGTTGACGCGGCCGGGCAGCGCCTCGGCACGCTCGCGGTCCGCATCGCGCGTGCCCTCTCGGGCAAGCACAAACCCACCTGGACGCCCCACATCGACGACGGCGACTACGTGATCGTCATCAACGCCGAGAAGATCGAACTCGGCGGCGACAAGTGGAACCAGAAGGTCTACTACCGTCACAGCGGCTACCCGGGCGGCCTCTCTTCGGAGACCGCGCGCGAAGTGCTGGAGAAGCATCCGGAACGTCTGATCGAGCGCGCCGTCCGCGGCATGCTCCCGACCAATCGCATGCGCGACGTGCAGCTGACCCGCCTCAGCGTGTTCGCCGGAACGACGCATCCCCACGAACCGCAAAAACCGGCGCCGCTCTTCTAGGAAGTATTGATAACCGTGAGCGATCAGATCCAAGCCACCGGCCGTCGTAAGCGCGCGATCGCGCGCGTCAAACTCTCGCTCGGCCAGGGCGTCATCAACATCAACGGCAAGCCGCTCGTTGAATACTTCCCGCGTCCGCAGCTGCAGGCGGTGGTCCGCCAGCCGCTCGAACTGACCGCGGCTTCGGCCCGCGTCGACATCACCGTCAAGGCGATCGGCGGCGGCATGACCGGTCAGGCCGGCGCCGTGCGTCATGGCATCGCCCGCGCACTCGTCGAAATGGACGAGTCGCTCAGGGCGGCGCTGCGCAAGGAAGGCTTCCTCACCCGCGACCCGCGTGAGAAAGAATCCAAGAAGTACGGCCGCAAGAAGGCCCGCAAACGCTTCCAGTTCAGCAAGCGCTGATCCGCGACGTAGCGAAAGGAAGGGCCGTGCAGATGCGCGGCCCTTTTCTTTTGGCCCTCGAGCTGGTCGCCATCGTCGCGGGCGTGGCCGCGGTCGCGATCCGTCCGAACGCGTCCTGGATCGAAAGCGCGTACAGCAACGGCTTCTATGCGGGCTGGCAGCGTATCGCCTCGGCGATCACCTTGCCGCTGCCCTTCTCGCTCGGCGACGTGGTCGGCGTGTTGGCGATCGGCGCCGCCGTCTGGCTCGCGGTCGCGAGCTTCCGCAACCCGCACCTGCTCCTGGCCCTCGCGGCGCTGGCCGGCGTGATGGCCTTCTGGTTCGAGGCGAGCTGGGGCTGGAACTACGCGCGCGCGCCGGTGGAGACGCGCGTCCGATACGACGCATCGCGCGAGCGTGGACCCTCGGTGGATGCACTGCGGGCGCTTGCGATCGAGCGCCTCAACGCGCTTGCGAAGCCGGCGCACGACCGGGTGAGCTACGATCGCGACGGTCTGCGCGCGGCCTGGCTGCCGGTGGTGCGACGTCTGGGCGATACGTGGGATCCGAACGTCGGTCGTTTCAAACGTTCGATCGTCGATCCGTTCATGACGGCGACCGGCACGAGCGGATTCATCGATCCGTTCACGCTCGAATCGCAGCTCGCGACCGATCTGCTCTGGTTCGAAGAGCCCTTCGATCTCGCGCACGAGTGGTCGCACGCGGCGGCGTTCGCGCGCGAAGACGAGGCCAACTACATCGCGGTCGTGGCGTGCACGCGCTCGCACGATCCGGTCGTCGCCTACTCGGGCTGGCTCGAACTGTTCCTCTACCTCCCGCCGCTGCGGCACTACGACCCGAAGACGTTCGACCCGCTGGTCTGGGCGGATTTCAAAGCGCTGCGCGAGCGCAACGCGAAGCACCTCAACCTCTCGCTCTCGCGCCTGACCTGGCGCGCCTACGGCGCCTACCTCAAGTCCAACCGCATCGCCGCCGGCGTCGAGAACTACGACGAAGTCACGCGCCTCTACCTCGCCATCCCCCTCGACGTCCGGGGTCTCCCGATCGCCCGTTAGACGTCCGCGTCCGCGAGGTCGCTGTCGAGGCCGCGGGGCCAGATGTAGTAGATCGCGATGGCGAGATAGAGCGCGAAGGCGACGACGGGCCAGAGGAGAGCGTTGCATCGGCCACGGACGGGTCGAAGGCCTTGGCGCGATAGAGGTGCACGAACATCGCGTTGTACGCCGTCGAACAGCACGTCAGGACGACGCCGTAGAGGAACGTCGCGGCGTGCGTCGTCCCATACGCGCCGAGCGCCTGCGTCGCAACCGGGATCAAGACGGTGAAGAGCAGGAGCACGAGGTTGCATGCGACCGTCAGGCGATCGACGCGCCGCACCAGGCGGAAGATCGCATGGTGGTTCTGCCACATGATCCCGATGACGAAGAAGGAGAGGACGTAGGCCAGCAGATCGGGCCACATCTGCAGCAGCTTCTGCGCGAGCTCGCCATCGGGCAGCAGTCGTCCGCCCTGCGCCTACGGCACCGCGAAGCCGAGGGCGAGGAGGGTGATCGCGAAGGCGAAGACGCCGTCGCTTCAACACGAAACGTCCACATCTTCGTCGTGCGGCGTCCATACGCGACGCGTATGCTCGGAGCATGTTCGATGTAGGAGCCTCTCTCGCGCCGGCGCTGCGCGGCGCGAACGATCGTCTGGGCGGCGCGGCCGCAGCGCTGGCGGATGCGAACGCCGGCGGAGGTTCCGCCGAAGCGGCGATGACGGCCACCGCGCGATCGGAGATCTTCACCGAAGCGCTGATGGCCGCGCTCAAAGCGCGCCTGGCGGAGATCAAGACGGCGGCGAAATCGTGAGCGCGCTGCCGCTGCTCGAGAGCGCCGCCTCCGGGATGGCGGCGCAGCGATTCGCGCTGGATATCGCGGCGCGCAACGTCGCCGCCGCGGAGGCCGCCGGACCGCGCGGGACGTTCTCGCGCGAGATCCCCGTCTTCCGCGTCGAGGGCGCGGACGACGACGCGCGTGTCGCGCTCTCCGGTACGCGGGTCGCGCCCGCAGCGCACGGCGACGTGGTCGGCGAGATGCTCGCGGTGATGAACGCGGCGCGCGCCTACGATGCCGACGCGGCGATGTTCGAGACGGGAAAGCGGCTCGCGCTGCAGACGATCGACCTGGAGCGTCTGCCGTAGCCGACCTTGGTCTGAGCGCCATCCCGTCCGCGGTCGTTGTCCTTCGGGCCGATCGGGCTTACCATCGAGGCATGAACGCTTCCATCCGCATCGCCGCCCTGGCCGCCGCCGCGCTTCTGGCCGCGTGCAGCCACGCGCCGGGAGACCGGTTGCCCGACGTGTCCGCTTCCATCACCTCGGGGACTTCCAAGGCCGCCGGCGTCCGCAGCGATCCGGCAGTGCTCCCGCCCGTTCCGGCGGGCGATGTGGCGAACGTCGATCTGACGCTGATCGACAAGACCATCGAGATCGCTCCCGGCGTGCGCTACAAGACGTGGACGTTCGACGGCGTCGTACCGGGGCCGGTGGTCCACGCGCGCGTGGGCCAGACCATCCACGTGACGTTGCGGAACGCATCCTCGATGGGACACTCGATCGACTTCCATTCGGCGCTCGCGCCGCCCGACATCGCCTACCAGACGATCGCGCCGGGCAAGACCATCTCGTTCTCGTGGGTGGCGAAATATCCGGGCGCGTTCCTCTACCACTGCGGAACGCCGCCGGTGCTCATGCACATCAGCAACGGCATGTACGGCGCGGTGATCGTCGACCCGAAGGAAGGCTGGCCGGACGGCGACATGCTCTCCTACGTGCTCGTGCAGAGCGAGTTCTACACGCAGCCCGTCAAGGGATCGCCCGGAGTCTTCGAAGGCGATTACCATAAGGCGCGCGCGTCGATGCCCGACCTCGTCGAGTTCAACGGTTACGCCATGCAGTATGCGGGCGCTCCGCTTCCCATCTCCGTGGGCAATCCGGTGCGCGTCTTCGTCATCAACGCCGGGCCGAGCCACTTCTCGGCATTCCACGTGATCGGTTCCATCTTCGACGTCGCCTATACGGGTGGGAACCCGGCCAACGTCCTGCACGGATTGCAGACGCTCGCGATCGCGCCGGGCGACGGCGCGCTCGCCGAATTCAAGGTCCAACAGGCTGGACGCTTTCCGTTCGTGACGCACTCGTTCGGCGACGCCGATCTCGGTGCGATGGGCGCCTTCAAGACGACGCAGTAGCCCTCAGGACTTCGACTCCCGCGCGAAGCGTTCGAGCTTCGCGCGATCGAGGAGCACGATGCGGCCGTGCTCGCGCGAGAGCGCGCCGGCCGCTTCGAACTCGCCGACGATGCGATAGACGACGTCGCGCGCGGTGCCGGCGAGGGCGGCCAGATCCACCTGACGCATCTGCGGCAGCGGGTCGAGCGCGGGCGCGAGACCGGCGAGCGGTGCGGCATATGCGAGCAATGCGTCGGCGAGCCGCGCGGCCACAGGCTGCGAGGTCTGGGCGCCGAAGCGCTCGACGGCGATGCGGAAGCGCGCGGCGTTCTGCGCGTGGATCGCTTCCGCGAACTCGGCGCGCCGCCGCATCTGCGCGAGGACCAGTTCGGCGGGGACGAGCGCGACGCGCGCTCCGGCCGCTCCGGCGACGAATCGCAGCGGCGACGGCCCGCCGTCGGCCAGCGCCGTCGTCCCGGCGACGTCGCCCGGAAGCAGTTCGAAGAGCGCGAGTTCGCGGCCGTCGACGCCGACGAGCATCGCGCGGATCGTCCCCGCGGCGACGACGGCCACGTACGGCCACCGCACGCCCTGCTCGACCACCGCGCGGTTGCGGCGGACCGAGACCACGCGCGCGCGCGCGGCCAGCGTCGCGCGCTCCGTATCCGCGAGGATCGCGAACAGGCCGCTGTGCCGCAAGGCTTCGGCCGCCTCGCCTGCGGCGGCCTCGCCGAGTTTGCGGATGGTCGCTTCCCAATGCTCGTCGTCGACGCGCGCCTGGCTCCAGGCGAACCTGCCCGCGCGCGCGGCGGCGAACTCCGCGCGCAGCGGGCGCGGTTCGTGGTCGGTGACGAGCAGGAGCGCCGCGCCTTCGCGCAGCGCATCGAAGCTCGCGAAGACGAGCGGATGCCGGCGTTCGACGGCGATCGCGCGGACGTCGACTTTTGTCTCCGCTTCTCGCCGTCCGGAGTCGCTGTGCCCGTCGTCATCCATCGCTATGCTCGAACTATGCCCTACGTCATAACCGAACCCTGCATCGGCACGAAGGACCGCGGTTGCGTCGACGTCTGTCCCGTCGACTGCATCAAAGGCGCCGAAACGGACGAGCAGCTCTACATCGATCCGGTCGTCTGTATCGACTGCGGCGCGTGCGTCTCCGCATGTCCGGTCGAAGCCATCTTCGCCGAGGCCGACGTTCCGCCGAAATGGGAGTCGTTCGTCGAGATCAACGCCGCCTATTTCCGCGAGAAGGCGTAAGCCGGAGATGCGCGGATGGATTCCGCCCCTGCTGATGGCGCTCGGCATCGCGGCGTTCGGCGCGTCGTGGGTCGCGCTCGCGGCCGTCGCGCGCGACGGGACGTTCGGCGCGAGCGGACCGGCGCTCGCGTGGGTGCATCTGGTCGCGCTCGGATGGATCACCACCATCGCGCTCGCCGTCCTGCTCCACGCCGTGCCCGGCTTTCTCGACGTCGACTGGTCCGGACCGAGCGCGATCGTGGCGCGCGCCTGCAGCGCCGTCTTCCCGTTCGCGGCGCTCGGACTCGTCGCGGGATTCCTCTTCGCTTCGCCGGCGACGCTGGCGATCGCGGGCAGCGTCGTCCTCGCGGCGATCGCCGCATACGTCGCGGCCGTCTTCGCACCTCTGCACGCGGCGATGGGCGGCGACGGCGTTCGCCGCGCGGTGGCGCGCGCGTTCGCCGCGACGCTCTGCCTGCTCGTGCTGACCGCCATCCTCGGCGTCACCTTCGCCTACGCGCTCGACGGCATCGCGCCGCCGACCATGCTCGCGGGCGCGCCGCAGGCGCATGCGCTGCTCGGCATCGGCGGCTGGCTGACGCTGCTGGTGGCCGGCGTCTCCGCGCGGACCATGGGCCCGATCGCGGGCGCGCGTCCGCGGTTTCGCGCGCTGCACGTCGGCGCGTCCTCGGCGCTGCTCGCTGGCACGCTGGTCGCCGCCGCGGGAGCGTGGATGGCGAACGCACCTGCGCTCTTCACCGGCTGCGCGCTCTTGACCGCGGGCGCGCTCGCGTATGCGGCCGACGTCGCCGACGTGCTGCGGCGCGCGACCGTGCCCCATCGCGCGCCGCAAGCCTTCATGGCGTTCGCCGCGCTATGGGCGGTCGTCGCGACGCTGCTGCTCTTCGCCGGTGCGGCCGACGCATCGCACGCGAGCGCGGCCGTCTATGCGGCGCTGATCGGATGGATCGGCGGCGCGGTGCTCGCGCACGTGCATCACATCGGCGTGCGCGTACTGCTCACGTCCGTGCGCGGCGAAGAGGACGAGACCCGCCCCTGGCGCGTGCTCGCTCCGCCGCTGACCTGGATCACCTTCGGCGCTTACCAGGCCGCCGCCGTGCTGGGCACCGCCGGCGCCTATCTCGGCGACGGCCGCGCGATCGCGTTCGCCGCGGGCGCCGGACTGCTCGCGTTCGCGGCCCTGGCGCTCAACGGAGCGCGGGCCGTCGCGCTCGCCCGCGCCTAACGCCGCGTTCACATCGCGGTACCGCGACGTTCATCCGCCCGGCGTACCGTAAGGGGCATGGTACAGGCAGGCGTGCGCGTCGAAGCGCTGATCCCCGACATCGCTCCGGCGCCCGCATCGCCGCCGGCGCTGCCCGACGGGTTCGCGCGCGCGCTCGATGCCGTCGCATCGCAGTTGACCGACGCATCGCACGCCGAAGACGCCTTCGCCGCCGGAACGGGTTCGCTGCAGGCGGCGGCGTACGCGCGCGCCCGCGCCGACGTCGCGATCGCGGTGGCGACGGCGTTCGCGGGACGGACCGTGCAGACGGTGCAGTCGCTGCTGAACATGCAGGTCTAGCGTGCAGGCCGTCCTCGCGCGCTGGAACGCGCTCTCTTCGCGCACGCGTCTGCTCGCGGCGGGGACGCTCGCCGTCGCGGTCGCGCTATCGATCCTCGCCGGTATCGTCGCGACGCGTCCCGCCGTGGCGCTCTTCGCCGCGCCGCTCCATCCCGAGCAGGTCGCGGAGGTCGAAGAGCGGCTCGCCGGATGGAACGTGCCGTTCGTTCCGCAGAGCGACAACGTGACCGTCGACGGCGCGCGGCGCGGCGATCTCCTGCTCCGTCTCTCGCTCGCGGGCGTGCCCCACGCGCACGTGGCCGGCAGCGGCGAAGCGCTCTCGTCGCTCGGCGCGCTCGCGCCGCAGACGGTCGTGGACGCGCAGGCGCGCGCGGGCCTCGCGGGCGATCTCGAACTCGCGCTCCGCGGCGCCGGCGCCATCGACGACGCGCAGATCGTCGTCGCTCCGGCGAGTACGGGCGCCTTCGCCGATCAGGACGCGTCGCGGGCGAGCGCGAGCGTGCGCCTCCACTTGCGCGACGGCGCGCATCTCTCGCAGGCGATGATCGACGGGATCAAGCGGTTCGTCGCCGCCGGCGTCCCCGATCTCGATCCCGATCGCGTGGCGATCCTCGACGACGGCGGGCTCGCGCTCGCGGCCGAAGCCGGCGGCGACGACGCGACCGACCTGCAGCGGTCGCTGCAGTCCGCGCTCGATGGGGCGTTCGGCGCGGGTGCGACGATCGTGCGCGTCCGGACCGAGCGCGACGACCGGTCGCTCTCGACCCGCATCACGAGCGATGCGCCGCTCGGTGCGCTCGCGACCAGCGGCAGCGACGAGAGCTATCGCGGAGACGGCCGGCGCTACGACAAGCGCTCGCGCACCGAACAGCGCGGCAGCGAGCGGCGCGAGACGGCGACGCTCCGCCCTCCCGGCGGCATCGCGCGGATGAGCGTCGCCGTCTTCGTCGACGCCGCGCGGGATCTCGACCTTTCCGCCATCCGCGCGCTTGCGGCCGCGACCGTCGGCATCGATCCGCATCGCGGCGATACGCTCGGCGTCGAACCGGTCACCTTCTCGCACGAGCGGACGCCCTTGCGCGATGGATGGTGGCTCGCCTACGGCGCCGTCGTGCCGCTCCTGCCGCCGCTGGCGATCGCGCTGGTCGCGTTCGCCGCCCTGCGGCTGGTACTGCCCTCCCTGCGCGCGGGCGCCGTCGCGCTCTTCGAACGCGCGACCATCGCGCAGACGCGCGAGGCCGTCGCCGGCTTCGCACCGTCGCACGTCGCGAACGTCCTGCGCGACGAACCGCCGCACGCGGCCGCGGCGATCATCAGCGCGCTGCCGGCGGCGACGGCGGCCGCGGTGCTGGACCTCTATCCCGCCGCCGAACGCGCCGCGATCGTGCGGCGGATGAGCCGTCCGCGATCGCCGCTGATCCCCGACGCGCGCGAGATCATCGACCGTGCCTGAGGCGTTCGTCGCGCTCGCCGATCTCTTACGCGCGCGTCCGCTCGCCGCGCGCCTCGTCGACGACGAGCCCGACGCCGAACCGGTCGGGCCCGTCGGAGCGGACGCGTCGCAGGAGCGGCGCACGCGCGCGCGACTGGCCTATCCGTGCGGTTTCGGACGCGCGTTCGATGGCGACGGCGCGTCGCTCGACGATGGCCCGCCGGTGCGGATCGCGTTCGGACCGCTCGATCCTCCGGGGTTGAGCGAACGCGTCGCTCCGGAAGACGTCGCGTGGACGGGCGTGCGCGCCATCGACGGATTGCTCGCGCTCGCGCGCGGCGCGCGCATCGGGATCTTCGGCGCGCCCGGGACCGGGAAGAGTTCCCTGCTCGACGCGATCGCGCGCGGCACGGATGCGGACGCGCTCGTGGTCGGCCTGGTCGGCGAGCGCGGACGCGAAGCGGAGACGTGGCTGCGCCGGCTCGACGCGCGCACGACGCTCGTCTGCGCGACCAGCGATCGCGCCGCCGGCGAGCGCATCCGCGCGTGCGAGAGCGCCTTCGCGCACGCTTCGGCCCTGCGCGCGCGGGGGCTGCACGTCCTGCTCGTGATCGACAGCATCGCGCGCTATGCGAACGCGCTGCGCGAGACGGCCCTCGCGAGCGGCGAAGCCTCGGGGCGCGGCGGCTTTCCGCCGTCGGTCTTCGCGCGACTCGCGCGCGCCGTGGAGTGCGCGGGCGCAACGCCGCACGGCAGCGTGACGCTGATCGCGACGGTCCTCGACGACGGCGACGACCGCGATCCCGTCTCCGATGCGGCGCGCTCGCTGCTCGACGGGCACGTCGCGCTCTGCCCAAGGATCGCCCGCGCCGGCCGCTTTCCGGCCGTCGACGTGCTCGCGAGCGCGAGCCGGACGATGGACCTGGTAGCCGGTCCCGCGCACCGCGCGGCCGCGGCGCGCGTGCGCGCGGCGCTCGCTCGCCTGGCCGCCGGCGCCGAAGCGCGCGCGCTGGGTCTGGCGCCTGCGGATGCGGCCGAGAGGCCGGTCGAGGCCTTCCTCCGGCAGGGTCCGCTACCCGAACGGCCCGCCGCGACGCTGGCCTTCCTGGGCGAAGTGGCCGATAATCTACCGGAGTAGTTCATGGATATCGCAACCGACATCGCGGCGGTGCAGCAGCGCATCGCCGAAATCACCGGAGCACCGGCCCCCGGCATCGACGGATCGCCGAGCCAGGCCGTCAATTCCGGCATCTTCGCCTCCATGGTCCAGGCCGCGATGCAGCCGCCAGCGGCCGCCGGGGCGAGCGTCGCGCCGGACGCGCCGTCCATGGTCCCGCCGGCGCAGATCGACGCCCTCGTGGGCACCAACGCGGGCAAGTGGGGGGTCGACCCGGCGCTGGTCAAGGCGATCATCGCCAACGAGTCGGGCTTCAACGCCAATGCCACGTCCAAGACGGGAGCGCAGGGCCTCATGCAGCTCATGCCCGGGACCGCCGCGGGGCTCGGGGTGACCGATTCCTACGACCCGGCGCAAAATGTCGCCGGGGGGACGCGTTACATCCGGGGGCTCCTCGACCGTTTCCATGGTGACGTCCGTCTCGCGGTCGCCGCCTACAATGCGGGTCCCGGTGCGGTCGAGAAGTATAACGGCATCCCCCCGTATGCGGAGACCCAGAATTACGTCCAGAACGTCTTGGCCAGTTACGACAAGTATCGCGCTCCGCAGTAGCGTCGCGCTCGCCGCTCTATTCTCGCTCTGCGCCCAGACCGTCCCCGCGTCGATGCCGCAAACGCTCGAGGCCGCGCTGCAACTGCACCGCGACGGCCTCGCGAAGCTCGGCGCGCACGATCCGAAGACGCTCGAGACGACGGGCTCGCTGATCGGCGACAAGCTCGACGGCCGGTTCCACTCCTGGCACGACGCGACCGACGACCGCTTCGACCAGATCCTCGGGCCGCGCACGGAGCATACGATACGCCACGGCGATCGCGAGTTCGTCGTCAACGCGAGCGGCAACGTCCGCGAACTCGTCGGCTCGCTGACGAAGCGCCAGCGCACGCAGGACTTCATCTCGTCGGGCGATTTCGCGACGCAGCCGCAGTACTGCACGCTCGTCGGACCTTCGCGTCTGACGGACGGGCGCGCCGTCGTGGACGTGCGCGTCGCCCCGCCGGGCGGCGACGAAGAGACCGTTTCGCTCGACGCCGCGAGCGGCCTCATCGACATGATCGGCTACGTCGAAGGCGACGGCATCTCGACCATCACCTATTCCGACTATCGCGTCTTCCACGGCGCGCTGGTCGCGTTTCGCGAGACCGATTCCAACGGCGACGTCGAATACGATTTCACCCTCGCCGTCCAGGACGTCGTCGTCGACCGCGCGATACCGGCCTCGGTCTTCACGGTGCCGCCGACCGCGATGGTCTCCAACGACGCTCCGGTCACCGTCAGCCTCGTCGAGCGCGGCGGGCACTTCTACGCGCCGATCGAACTGCACGGCCATCCCTACAGCTTTCTCGTCGACACGGGGTCGCAGGCGATCGTCGTCGATTCCTCGGTCGCGGCCGCGAACACGCTGGTGCCGGAAGGGACGCTCGAAGTCGCCGGCGCCAAGCGCGTCGGTGCGGTCGGCGTGGCGCCGCTCGAGAGCATCACCATCGGCGGCGCGACGCTCCCCGTCGGTCTCGTCTCGATCGTCGATCTGAGCAGTTCGACGAACGGCGCGTTCCCGATCGATGGCGTGCTCGGCTATCCGTTCTTCGCGGCGGCCGACGTGAAGATCGACTTCAATCGCCTGACGATGACGTTCGGCAGACCGGGCACGCTCAAACAGGACGGCGCGAAGCTCGCGCTCGACACCGACCGCCAGCTGCCGGAGACGGGCGCCAAGATCAACGGCGTCGCGACCAACGTGCTGATCGATACGGGCAACTCCGTCGATCTGCTCGTCTTCAATCCGTTCCTGCGCGCGCACCCCGGCGCTGTTCCGTACGTCGGTTCGTCGCAGGTCCGCAACTACGGCGTCGGCGGGTCGATGGCCGCGGTCGGCGCGAACGTCGATCAGTTGGACCTGGGACCGTATTCGATGTACAACCGGCGGGCGAACCTGATGCTCACCTCGAGCGGCGCCTTCGCCGACCGCATCGACGGCGGCAACGTCGGGCTCGGCACCCTGCGCAACTTCGTCATCACCTTCGATCTGTTCGATCGCGCCATGTATCTCCAGCGCGCGAGCTCGTTCGACGACGGCCGGTACCGTCCACACTTCGATACCTGACCGTTCACGCGGCGGCAACGCGGGCGGCGTACGCTCGTACGATGATCGCCTATACGCAACGGATCGCCTTCGACGTGCTCACCGCCCCGCTCGCGGCCGTCGACCGCAGAACGCTCTCGCAGGCGTGGTACTCCGCGCTTCACCTCGCCCATCGGCCCGACGCTCCGCCCGCCGCGCAGGCGACGACCGTGCCGCACGACGGGCGCCCCGCCGGTCAGGCGCGCGAGGTGCGCGCGACGTCGCACGGCCTGCGCGCCGTCCGCGCCGAGGTGCCGGCGAAAGGAGCGGCGCGCCGGACGGGCATCCCGCTCGCGGTCGAGCGGCGGACTCCGCGGTCCGCGCTCTCGCGGCGTATCGAGCGCGCGACGCTGCGCGCGCTTCCGCGCGAAGGCACGAACTCGTGCGTGGTCCGCGCGGAGTCGGGACGGATCGCGCTCCTCGTCCGCGTCCGCGGCGACCGCGTCGAACTGATCGCGATCTGCGCGGCGCACGCGCGCGCGGCCGTCGCCCGGGCGCTCGAGGAGGCGCGCTACGCGCTGGCGCGACGCGGCCTCGCCTGCGCCGCGCATCTGCGCGAGGATGCACGATGACCGTCGATGCGGCGATCGACGCCGCCTACGACCGGCTCGGCGAGCGCCAGCGCGAGACCGAGATGGCCTTCGCGCCCGCACTGCCCGAGAATGCCTACGCGATCGTCGCGGACGGCAAGGGCGGCGCCCTCTACACGCGCGACGGCGCGTTCTCTCTACGCGACGGCCTGCTGGTCGACTCCAGCGGACGCGCGGTGCTCGGCCGCGACGGCGACGGCGCGCCGCTGCGCGAACTGCAGGTCGATCCGGTCGACCTCGCGCTGGGGCGCGCCGGCGGGCTCGCGATCGGCGAGGACGGCCGCGTCTCGTACCGGCGCGGCGCGATCGACCCGCGCAGCGGAGCGCGTCGCGACGAAACCGTCCTCGTCGGACGCATCGCGCTCGCGCGCTTCCCGTTCGCATCGTCGCTGCGCGCCGTCGATGCGACGCATGCCGGTGCGCCGGACGGCGTAGCGCCGCACGTCGGCGCGGCCGGCGACGGCGCGTTCGGCCCGCTGTACGCTCCGCGAAAGACCGCCGACCTCGATGCCGGTTTGCAGCGCCTGCAGGAGGCCTATCTCGCGCTCGATGCGTTGCGGGCGGCGAAACTCGCGAGCAACGCGGTCGAGAAGACCGCGATGGACGTGGTGAAGTGAAGGCGCTCGCGTTCGGCGGCCCGGGCGTACTCGTCGGCGGCAGGCGCTTGCGGAGCGCACGCTTCGAAGAGCGCTCGCTCTTCCCGCTCGCCGCCGCCTGCGTCGTCGCCAATGGCGTGCGCGAGACGCTCGGCGCGCTGCTGGGAACGCCCGTCGACGTGCGGCTCTTCGAACCGCTCGTGCCGACGGCGGAAGCATGGCGCCGCGTCGCGGACGGCGCCGCGTGGTATCGCGTGCGCGGCGAGATCGGCGAGGCGACCATCGTGCTGCGCGCCGACGACGCGCTCGCGCTCGTCGCCTCCGCGTTCGGCGAGGCGCCGCCGCGCGGGCGTGCGCCGTCGCCGATCGAGCGCGACGTCCTCGCGCGCATGCTCGCCACCCTCGCCGGCACCCTCGCCCCGCTCACCGGCCGCCCCGAGGGCCATCCGGTCGAGGTCCCGTTCGATCCGGCGCCCCGGCGCGCGTACTTCGAACTGGGCGTGGTCGGGCCGGTCGCGCTGCGCCTGGGCATCGCCTCGGCCGAACCGCCCCCGCAGATCGCGGTGCCTGGCCTCCGGCCGGACGCGCTCGCGGCGGCGGCTCTGGACCTGCGCGTCCGTCTCGCGGCCGGCGCGATCCCGCCGGTCCGTCTTCGCGACTTACGGCCCGGCGCGTGGTTGCCGATAAGGAATCTAGCGGCCGAACTCTGCGCCGGCGACGCTTCCGTCTGGAAGGGGACGCCCGGCGTGCAGAACGGACGCGGCGCACTGCGCCTCGAATGCGCGGTATGAGAGGAACCACGACGACGATGTCCGCCGACCGATCGACCACCGCCGAGGCAGCGAACCTCGACGTGCTCATGAACGTAGCCCTGCAGGTCACTGCGGAGCTCGGCAAGGCGCGCATGTCCGTCGCCGAGGTGCTCAAGCTCGGTTCGGGCGCCATCGTCGAACTGGACCGCCTCGCCGGCGGACCGGTCGATCTGCTCGTCAACGACAAGCTCATCGCGCGCGGCGAAGTCGTCGCCGTCGACGACAACTTCGGCGTGCGCATCACCGAGCTCGTCCAACACCCGCTCTGATCCCGGCAACGTCGCGGCAACGGCCGCGGCGTAGGATCGTCCCATGGACGATCTGCTCTCGCTCGCCGGACGCACGCATCCCGCCATCCCGCTCGACGTCGTCGGAGGCCTCGCGCTCGTCGCGCTGGTCCCGCTCTTGCTCGTCGCCTGCACGTCGTTCGCGCGCATCGTCTGCGTGCTCTCGCTGGTCCGATCGGCGATCGGCGCCTCGGCGCTCCCGCCGAACGCCGTCATCGTCGCGCTCGCAATCGCGCTCACCGCGCTCACGATGGGGCCGACGATCGCGCGCGTTCGGACCGAGGCGGTCGAGCCGTATGCGAGCGGAAAGGCGACGCCCGCACAAGCGCTCGAACGCGCCGCCGTGCCGCTGCGCGCCTTCATGCTCCGGCAGACGCGAGCCGACGACGTGCGCCTCTTCGAACGCGTCGCGCGCAAGCCCGCGACCGCGCCGGCCGCCGCTCCGCTCGACGTGCTGGTTCCCGCCTTCGCGGTCGGCGAACTGCGCAGCGCCTTCGCCATCGGCTTCGCGCTCTATAGGCCGTTCGTGGCGATCGACCTCGCGGTCGCGGCGATCCTGATGGGCCTCGGGATGATGATGCTCAGTCCGCCGGTCGTCTCGCTGCCCGCGAAACTGCTGCTCTTCGTCATGGTCGACGGCTGGGCGCTCGTCTGCGGAGGGGTCGTGGCGAGTTTCCGTTAATCCGTCGCGGACGATGCGTATACCCGACGCGCTCGCGAGCGTCCGCCCGTTCTTCTCGTTCGAATTCTTTCCGCCCAAGAACGAGGCGGGCGAAGCGCAGCTGCTCGCCACCATCGATGCGCTCAAACCGCTCCGGCCGGCGTTCGTGTCCGTGACCTACGGCGCGGGCGGATCCACCCGCGCGCGGACGCTCGGCATCGCCAAGACCATCCGCAACGAGATCGGCCTGGACGTGCTCGCGCACGCCACGCTGGTCGGAGCGACGCGCGCCGACCTGCGCGCGCTCTTCGACGATCTGGCGCGCGCCGGTATCGAGAACGTCCTCGCGCTGCGCGGCGACCCGCCGCCGGGACGGTCCTTCGCGCCGGATCCGGACGGCATCGCGCGTTCCGTGGACTTGATCGCGATGCTCGCGAAGTCGTACGATTTCGCCATCGGCGCGGCATGCTATCCGGAGTCGCACGCCGACGCGGCGGACCCCGCGAGCGATCTCGCCTACGCGAAGAAGAAGGTGGAGGCCGGCGCGCAGTTCCTCGTCACGCAGCTGTTCTTCGACAACGACAAGTATTTCGCGTACGTCGAGCGCGCGCGCGCGGCCGGGATCGCCGTGCCGATCCTGCCGGGCGTCATGCCGATCACGAACTACGAGCAGATCGACCGGTTCACGCAGTTGTGCGGTGCGACCATCCCCCCGAAGTTGCGGGTCGAACTCGACGCGCGTCGCGGCGACCCCGAAGCGGTGATGGATCTGGGCGTAGCCTACGCGACTCTGCAATGCACCGACCTGCTGCGCCGCGGCGCGCCGGGCGTGCACTTCTATACGCTCAACAAGTCGCCGGCGACCCGGGCGATCGTCTCGTCCCTCCTGGCCGCATCGGCCTGGAACGTCTCGTTCACATCTCGCTGACCTGACGTCTATCCGCGTCGCGTAGTGTACGACGCATGGATGCCTTCGACGGCCTGCTGCGGGAGACGATGGTGGCGATCGCCGCGATCTGTCTGCCGGCGCTGGGACTCGCGGCCGTCGCCGGCCTCGCCGTCGCGATCGTGCAGGCGGCGACCCAGGTGCAGGAACAGACGCTCGCGCTCGTCCCGAAACTGCTCTGCACGGCGCTCGCGATCGCGTGCTTCGGCGGAGCGGCGATGCGTCTGCTCGCGGCGCTCTTCCGCGATGCCGTGGCGCTGCTGCCGCGCCTGACCGGGGGCGCGTGAACGCCGCCGCGCTCCTCGTCTTCGCCCGATGCGCCGGTTTCGCCGCGCGCGCGCCGGGGATCGGCCATCCGTCGGTGCCGCATGCGGCGCGCGCGCTGATCGCCGTCGGACTCGCCGTCGCGATCGCGCCCGGCGTCGCGCGTGTCCGCCTCGACGGCACGGCGTTCGCGATCGCGGTAGCGGGAGAAGCACTGCTGGGCGCCGCGATCGGCGCGTTCGCCTCGCTGCTCTACGACGGGGCGTATGCGGGCGGCCGCATCGTCGACGATTACGCCGGCGTGCGCGCGATCGCGCCCGGCGCGAACATGGTGGCGCCGAGCGGGTTCGGCCGGCTCTGGTCGCTGACGTTCACCGGAGGGTTCTTCCTGCTCGGCGTCTATCGGCCGGTGACGCTCGCGTTCGCGCGTTCCTTCGCGATCGTGCCGCCGGGCGCGGCGATCCCCCACGACGCGCTCTACGCCTATGCGCTCGCCGTCCCGAAGACGATCGCGCTCGTCGCGCTGGCCGTGGCCGGCCCGGCGGTCGCGCTGGCGTTCGTCGCGCAGGTCGCGCTGGCGACGCTCGCGCGGACGATTCCGCGGTTCGGCAACGTGACGCTGGCCTCGCCGTTCGTCTTCGCCGCCGCGATCCTCGCGACGGCGGTCGCCCTGCCCGCGTTGGAATCGGCGGCCGCGCATCCGCCGTTCGACGTGCCGCTCTACCGCGCGCGATGAGCGACGAGCGGACCTTCGAAGCGACGCCGTCGCGGCTGCGACGCGCGCGCCGCGAGGGCGACGTCCCGCGCGCGGCCGAACTCGGGGCGAGCGTCGCGCTTCTGGCCGGCGGCGCCGCGCTGACGGGCGTCGTGCCGTTCGCCGCCGATGCGTTCCGCTCGATCGCGACGTCGCGCGGCGGCTACGCGACGCTCGCGCTCTGCGCGCTCGCCCCGGCATGCGCGTCGGCATGCGCCGGCGCCGTCGTCTCCATCGCGCAGAACGGCGGCCTCCGCTTCGCGGCGCCGGCGTGGAAGGCCGAACGGCTCTCGCCGGTCGCCGGATTCAAACGCATGTTCTCCCGCGATGCGTTCGCGCACGCCCTGCGCGCCTGCGCGGCGCTGGCCGTCGCGTTCGTCGCCGCAGGCTTCGCGATCGTGCACGCGATCGCGCCGGCCGCCGTACGCGGCGAGACGTTCGGCCTCGCGCATGCGGCGTGGAGCGCGGCCGTGCGCGTCGGCGCGGTCGCGGCGACGACCGGCTGCGCGTTCGGCGCGCTCGAATTCTTCGCGGCGCGCCGTGCGTGGCTGCGGCGCCTGCGCATGACCTTCGCCGATTTCAAGCGGGACGCGAAGGAACAGGACGGCGATCCGCAGGTGCGCTCTCGCCGGCGCGCGCTCCACCGGAGCCTCTCCCGCGGCGACGTGCGCCGGGTGGAAGAGGCCGCCTTCGTCCTCTGCAATCCCACGCACGTCGCGATCGCGCTCGCCTACGCTCCGCCGGCGGACCCGGTCCCGCGCGTGCTGGTCGCGGCCGCAGACGAAGTCGCGGCGCGCGTGCGCGAATTGGCCCGCGCCGCCGGCGTGCCGCTCGTCGAACAGCCCGAGCTGGCACGCGCCCTGTTCGCGGGAGCCGAGATCGGCGCGCCGATACCGCACGAGCACTACGTCGCCGTCGCCGAGATCGTCGTCGCGCTGACGCGAGCGGGAGCGCTGTGATGAACAAGATGCCGGGCTATCTCTTCGCGGCGGCGCTGCTGGCGATCGTCGCGATCCTGCTCGTGCCGCTGCCGCCGCCGCTGCTCGACGTGCTGCTCGCCGTCGACGTCTTCGGAGCAGCGCTCGTCCTGGTCGCGAGCGCGAGCGTCGAACGGCCGCTGCAATTCTCGTCGTTCGCTCCGGCGCTGCTGCTCGCCACGCTCTTCCGGCTCGCGCTGGACGTCTCGGCGACGCGGCTCATCCTCACGCACGGAGCGACGCCCGGCGCGGTCGGCGCGGTCATCCCCGCCTTCGGCGCGTTCGTCGTGCAGGGCAACCTCGTCGTCGGTCTCATCGTGTTCGCGATCCTCGTGACCATCCAGTTCGTCGTGATCGCGAGCGGCTCGCAGCGCGTCGCCGAAGTCGCCGCGCGGTTCACGCTCGACGCGATGCCCGGCAAGCAGATGGCGATCGACGCGGACCTGCACGCCGGCGCGCTCGACGCCGACGGCGCGCGGCGCAAGCGCGAATCGGTCGCGCGCGAGGCCGAATTCTACGGCGCGATGGACGGCGCGGGCAAGTTCGTCAAAGGCGATGCGGTCGCGGCCCTGGTCATCGTCGCGCTGAATCTCGCCGGCGGAACGCTCGTCGGCGTGCTCTATCACGGCATGAGCCCGGGCGATGCGATCGCGACCTTCGCCCTGCTCTCCATCGGCAACGCGCTGGCGACGACGCTGCCCGCGTTCCTGATCTCGATCGCGATGGGCATGATGGTGACGCGGGTCGCCTCGGACGGCGCGCTCGCCGACGATCTGGCCGCGCAGCTCTTCGCGCGGCCGGAGAGCGTGCGCGCGGCGAGCGGACTGCTCCTCGCGCTCGCGCTCGTGCCGGGTCTGCCGCACCTCGTCTTCGCCGCGCTCGGCCTCGGCGGATTCGCGCTCGCCGAACTCGCGCTCCGTCGCGGACTGGATGCGTCGCGCGACGATGCGAGAGCGCGCGCGGAGGCCAAACGGCGCGCGATGCGCCGGCCGGAGCTCGCGCTAGGCCTCGTCGGCGTCGACGCGATCTCGATCGAGATCGGTGCGGAGCTCGCCGCGCTGCTCGTGCCGCCACTCGCCGACGCGCTCCTCGATCGCGTCGGCGACGTACGCCGCGCGCTCGCCGCCGAGATCGGCGTCGTCTTGCCGGGCGTGCGCCTGCGCGACGATCTCGAACGCGATCCGCAGACGTACGGCATCCGCGTCCGCGACGAGGAAGCGGGCACCGGCCGCCTCGATCTGTCGCGCGTCCTGGCGGTCGCGGACGCGGACGTGCTCGGACGGCTGGGCTTGCACCCGGTCCGCGAACCGGTCTACGATCTGCCCGCCGCGTGGATCGCGCCGGACATGCGCGCGGGGGCGGAAGACGCGGGCGCGCTCGTCTTCGATCCGATCTCGGTGCTCGGCTCGCACCTCGCCGAGGTCGCGCGCGGACACGCCGCGGCGCTGCTCGGCCGGCAAGAGCTGCAGACGCTGCTCGAACATCTCCGCGCCAGCGTTCCGTCGCTGGTGCGGGAGGTCGGTCCCGACGGCGTCCCGCTCCCCGCCCTCCATCGCGCGTTTGCCGGCCTCTTGCGCGAGCGGGTCTGGCCGCGCGACCCCGTGGCCACCCTCGAGGCGATGCTGGAATCGGGGTCGCGTGATCCGCGGGAGCTCGCCGAAGCGGCGCGCCGGGTCCTGGTCCCGGCCGCCCTGCGCCGGCGCGGCCTCCGCGAACTCGCGCCCCTGGTCGTCGACCCGGCCTACGAGGCGGAACTGACCCGGACGTGGCTGGAGGCCGCCGTTCCCGACCCTGCCGAGGCGGTGATCCTGCGGGAGCGGGTCGAGGACTACCTGGCGAGCGGGCCGCCCGCGCCGGCCTCCGTGCTCTGCGGCGGGGCGCTTCGGCCCGTCCTGGCGGAGTTTTTCGGAAGGTGCGGCCTTCCGGTCGAAGTCTACGGATACGCCGAACTTCCGCCGGAAATGCAAGTCAAAACCGCCCTCGTGGTGAAGAAGCAACCGCCGCTCCCCGTTTGACGGTCGGAACCCGGCTTGATAAACTTTTCGGGTTTGACGCCGGGCACGCCGTGCCGCGGCGCCGCTTTTTTCTGTAGGACAGCAGATGAACTGGAACACTCTGAAGACGCCGTTCAAGGCGCTGGTCGTCATCGCGATTTGCGTGTCGTCGTATTTCGCGATCAACCCGCTTTCGAAGACGATCCACCTCGGTCTCGACCTGCAGGGCGGTTCGCGTCTCTTGCTCCAGCTGATGCCGACGGACACCGTGAAGACGGTCGGACCCGATCAGCAGCAGCAGACGGTCGAAGTGATCGATCGCCGCATCAACGGACTCGGCGTCACCGAACCGACGATCTCGAAGGTCGGCAGCGATCGCGTGCTCGTCGAACTGCCGGCGGTCAAGGATCCGGACCAGGCGGAGAAGGTGCTCAAGCAGGTCGCCGTCCTCGATTTCAAGATCGTCCCCAAGGACGTCATGGCGCAAGCCGAGTCGGACCTGCTGGTGCTGGCGCCGACGTCAACGGCATCCGCCGCGCAGAAAGCGGCGGCGAAGAAATACATCGAAGAGACCGCCTACAAGTTGAGCGGCCCGGTCGTCTACGACGGCAAGGATCTCAAGGCCGCGCAGGCCGGGTTCCAGCAGCAGGGCGGCCAGCCCATCGTCACGTTCCAGACGAAGGATCCGGGCAAGTTCTACAAAGTCACCTCCGCCAACATCGGCAACCAGCTCGGGATGTTCCTCGATAAGGCGTACGTCTCGGCGCCGGTGCTCAACGGCGCGATCTCCGACAACGGCGAGATCGAAGGCGGAAGCTTCACCCAAGAGTCGACCATCACGCTCGCCAACGAACTCAACGCGGGCGCCCTGCCGGTCGGCATCAAGATCATCGAGAAGGACACGATCGGACCGACGCTCGGCGCGGTCGACCTGAAGCAGTCGCTCTACGCCTCCATCGGCGGCCTCATCGTCGTGCTGCTGTTCATGATCGTCGTCTACCGTCTGCCGGGCTTCCTGGCCGACGTCGCGCTGATCGTCTACGTGCTGATGATGCTCGCGCTGCTTGCGCTGGCCGGCGCGACGCTGACCCTGCCGGGCATCGCGGGCTTCGTGCTCTCGATCGGTATGGCGGTCGATGCGAACGTCCTCATCTTCGAACGCATCAAGGAAGAGCTGTGGAACGGCAAGGCGCTGCGCGCCGCCGTCCGCGTCGGCTTCACCCGCGCGTTCTCGGCGGTATTCGACAGCCACTTCACCACGATCGTCGGCGCCGGCGTGCTGTTCTTGCTCGGCACAGGTACGGTCAAGGGCTTCGCCTACACCCTGTTCTGGGGAACGGTGCTCTCGCTGGTGACGGCGGTCTTCATCACTCGGTTCTTCGTGGACGTACTCGTGGACAACGACATCGCGACCGCACCGGAACTCTACGGCGTCAAGAGCGACGACGTCGGAATCTTCGCGAAAGCGGGAGCGTAAGCGATGCTGTTTCGCAAGCTGAATTGGAACATCGTCGGCTGGTTCAAGACCGTTTCGACGATCTCGTACATCGTCATCGCGCTCGGCCTCGGAGCGATGATCTATCATGCGACCACCGCGCCGGGCGCCGGCTTCCAGCCCTCGCACGCGCTGCGGCTGGGCCTCTCGTTCACGGGCGGCACGGACATCACCGCGGCGTTCGTCAAGCCGGTCACGACCGATCAGGTGAAGGCGGCGCTCGCGCCGCTCGACCTGAACGAAGCCAAGGTCAACACGCTCGGCACCGCCGGAACGCAGGTCTCCATCGAGACCCAGACGTCGTTCGCCGACAACTCGAAGACGCTCTGGGACGCGCTCGCCAAAGCCGCGCCGGTCGATCGCGCCAACTCGAAGATCGAATCGGTCAGCCCGTCGCTGGGCGGCGAGTACCTGCGCAACGCGCTCTGGGCGCTGGTCATCGCGCTCGGCATCCAGTTCCTCTACATCGCCTTCCGCTTCGGATGGAACTACATCTTCGGCCTCGTCACCGTCATCGCGCTCGTCCGCGATGCGGCGATGATGATCGGCATCTATGCGCTCGCCGGCCAGCGCGCCGACGACGCGTTCCTGGCGGCGGTCCTGACCGTCATCGGCTACTCGGTCATGGACACGATCGTCATCCTCGATCGTATCCGCGAGAACACCAAACTGATGGTCGGCCAACCGTACGATACGATCGTCAACGAGTCGATCAAGCAGACGATGACGCGCTCGTTCAACACGCTCGCGACCGTCATCATCACGCTCGTGGCCCTGCTCGCGCTCGGCGGCGCGTCGCTCAAGAACTTCGCGTTCGCGCTGCTCGTCGGCATCTGCTCGGGCGGCTACCACTCGATCTTCTATTCCGCTCCGCTCGTGCTCGCGTTCCGCAAGCGCCAGATGGCCAAAGCCGCCGCGGTGCGCTCGGCCGGACTCGCCGCCGATCGTCCGTCGTCGCGCTCGCGCGGCGATGCCGCCTCGCAGAGCCGCGGCGGACAGGCGCGCGAAGACATCGTCGCCGCGCGTCGCGAGCGTCGCGAGAAGGCCAAAGCGGGGCGTCCGGCCTCGACCGGCCCGGTCCGCTACAAGCGCAGCCGTCCGGAAGAGCCGCTCGCGGCGCCGGGCGTCGACGAGGCGCCGGACTTCGACGACGAAGTCGATCCGCTCGACGCGCAGAACCAGGGGCTCCACGACGTGGCGCTCGATCAGGGCCACGAAGAAGTGAACCTGAACCTGGAAGGCTTCGATATGCCCGCTCCCGCGGAGGTCGCGCCCGACGACGCGAGCGAGGCCGACGACGCCAAATAACCGGACGACGAAGTCCGAGGCCGCGTTCGAGCGGGCGTTAGCCGCGCTCGGCCCGGACGTGTGGGAATCCCCCGAAAGCGCATCCGCCTTTGTAGCGGATGCGTTTTCCCGTTCCGAGGAGTTCCTCAACCGCGAACCCTTCGCGGGTATCGGCGAGGCGAGCGCATTCCATACGAAGGTCGTGGGCGTCTCGTTCGAGGGGCGTCAGGATATGCTCGCCGGCCTGCGCGAGGAAGCCGAACTCGACCTCGAACGGCGGCCCGAGAACGAATACGACGCCAACGCCATCGCCGTGCGCTACGGAGACTTGCACCTCGGCTTCATCCGCAGGGAGATCGCGGTGCATCTCGCGCCGCTGATGGATTCCGGCACGCGGTATCGCGCCCGCGTCGCGTCCCTCACGGGCGGCGGCGCCAAGCATCGAGGCGTCAACATCTACGTCTGGCGCAAGCGCGAGATCGAACGCGCCGACGCGGGCGAAGCGCGCGCGCGCGCGAAGGGCGACGACGACGCGCTGGTCCGCGCGCTGCTGGGCGAACACCGCCCGCACCGCGCGCAGCTCGACGTCATCGAACGGGTCGACGCCGGGAAGAACACGCTCGCGGTGCTGGGCACCGGTCGCGGGAAATCGTTCTGCTTCCAATTCGTGGCGGCGCGCCGCGCCCTCGAACGCGGTGAGAAGACGCTGGTCGTCTATCCCCTGCGGGCGCTCGCGAACGATCAGTTCGAGGCGCTCACCCGCAAGCTCGCGCCGTTCGGCTTGCGCATCCTGCGCGCCAACGGGTCGATCGCGCCGGACGAACGCGAGGAGCTCTTCGCCGCGCTCGCCGACGGGTCGTGGGACGTGATCCTGGCGACGCCCGAGTTCCTGGCGTTCCATCGCGACCGCTTCGCCGGCGCGAGCGCGCCGCGGCTGGTCGTCGTCGACGAAGCCCATCACACCTACGAATCGAAACATCGCGCCGCCTACGGATCGCTCGGTGCGACCATCGCCTCGCTCGGACGTCCGCAAGTGCTCGCGCTCACCGCGACCGCCGGCGACGCCGCCTTCGAGACGATCGTCCGCGACCTCGCGATCGAGGCGTGGGTCATCGATCCGACGGTGCGCGAGAACCTGGCCATGACCGACGCGCGCGGGGCCAAGGACAAGGCGGCCTATCTCGCCGACGTGCTCGCGCGCGAAGGCGAAGGCAAGGCCATCGTCTACTGCATGTCGCGGACGGAAGCGCAGAAGGTCGCCGACGCGCTGCGCAAGCGGCTGGGCGACGTGGTGATGTTCTACCACGCCGGCATGCCGACGGCGGATCGGCTGCAAGTGGAGAAGTTCTTCCGCGAGGGCGCCCTGCGCGTGGTGATCGCGACCTCCGCCTTCGGCGAGGGCATCGACCTGCCGGACGTGCGGCACGTCGTGCTCTACCACCTCAACTTCAACTTCACGGAGTTCAACCAGCAGGCCGGCCGCGCCGGCCGCGACGGAGCGCCGGCGGAGATCCACCTGCTCTACGGCGACAAGGACAAGCGCATCAACGAGTTCATCATCGATCGCGACGCGCCGACGCTGCCCGTCCTGCGCGAACTCTACCGCGGCATGAAGGGCATGGCGCGCGAGGGAGAGCTCCGGGCCACGTTCGTCGACGTCGCGCGCACGCTCGATCTGGAGAAGGCGAACGAACGGACGGTGAGCGCGGCGGTGCGCATCTTCGAGGACGCCGGACTGGTGGAAGCAGGCACCGACGACGAAGGACGGTTCGTGCGGTTCTTGCGCGTCGAAGGTCAGGTCGACATCGCGCGGAGCGAACGGTACGCGGAAGGCGAGGCCGAACGCGATGCGTTCGCCCGGTTCGCCGATCTTGCGCTGACGGCGAAGGGCGACGCCCTGCGCCGCATCGTCAACCGGCCGATCTACCCCGAGCGGGTCCCGCTCTCCAAATGACGATACGTCCGCGCCTGCGATCCGACGACCGGGTCGCGCTGATCTCGCCCGCCGGTCCGCTGAAGAGCGCCGAAGATCTCGATCGCGCGATCGCGCGCGTCGAAGCGCTCGGCCTGCGCGCGGTGCCGTCGGACCACGCGCTCGCGCGCCACGGTTTTCTCGCCGGGACCGACGCACAGCGCGCGGCCGATCTGAACGCGGCGCTGCGCGATCCGTCGATCCGCGGCATCTTCGCGCTGCGCGGCGGCTACGGCACGATGCGGTTCCTGGACGCGATCGACTACGCCGCCCTACGCGCCGATCCGAAGGTGCTGCTCGGCTATTCCGACCTCACCGCACCGCTCAACGCCTGCACCGCGCGGAGCGGCGTCGTCACGTATCACGGCCCGGTTCCGGCGCTCTCGTCGTTCGGTCCGGACGAGACCGCATGGCTGCGCGCCGTCGCGATGGAAGGCGGCGACGTCGCGCTGGTCGCTCCCGAGGGTCGCGCGCTCCGCCCCGGGCGCGCGCGCGGCAGGCTCGCCGGCGGAAATCTCTCGCTGGTCGCCGCGCTTGCGGGCACGCCGTATGCGATCGACTTCGCGGGCGCGATCGCGTTCTTCGAAGAGGTCGAGGAAGCACCGTATCGCATCGACCGCATGTTCACGCAGCTCCGCGCGAGCGGCGCCCTGCGCGATTGCGCAGGCGTGATCCTCGGTACGTTCGACGCCTGCGATCCGGCAGAAGAATCCGACCCGCTTCGCCGGCTCGCGCACGTCCTCGAAGACCGGCTCGGCGATCTCGGCGTTCCGGTCCTCGCCGGCGCACCATTCGGTCACGCCGGCGAACAATGGACACTCCCCATCGGCGCGACCGCCGAACTCGACACGGCGACGCGCACCCTCCGCATCGACGGATAGCGCGCTACTTCAGAGCGGCGTCGTACCAGCGGGAGAGGTCGGCTTTGAACGTCGCCAGGGCGGCGGGGTTCAGGTAGACCATGTGCCCGGAGGGATAGAAACCGAACGTCACGTTCTTCTGCAGCGCCGGATTGAGGCCGAGATGACGCAGCGTGTATTCGGTCGCGAAGAACGGCGTCGCGAAATCGTAGTAACCGTTGGCCGAGAAGACCTTGAGATGCGGGTTCTCGGTCATCGCGGTCGCGAGATCGGGCGCGACGTTGGCCGGCGGATCGTTGCCGTCGTGGTGCATGTCCCACGGCGCGCCGAGTTCGCCGTACGCCGTCGGGCGATACTCGAGGTTCGTCTTATAGCCGAGGGTGTCGCGCATGTAGCGGTTGCCGAGCGCGACGAAGGCTCCGGTGATGCCCGTATCCGACGGATCCCAATCGGGGTTGTCCGCATTGCCGTCGAGCGTGTAGGTCTGGTAGCGCGAATCGTACCGGCCGAGGATGACGCCGTCGTTCCGCTCCAGTTCCTTCAAGAACCGGCCGTAAGGCAGACGTAGGTTCGATTCGCGGATGTACGCCTCGGAGACGCCGATCAGCGCGTGCAGCCGCGCGACGTCCGCATCGAACGCCTGCGGGCTCAGGTCGGAGCCTTGCGCGAGGTCGTGCACGTAACGTCCGCCGGCGAACGCACGCGCTTCGGCGACGAACGCGGTCAGGCTCTTGCCGGCGCCGGCCTTATGGTGGAACCACGCGGTCGCGGCCTCCGTCGGCAGATAGCCGACGTAGTTCCAATCGCCGCCGGCGATGGCGCCGCCGCCCAGGCCGAAGTTGAGCACGGAGGAGAGCAGCACGACGCCGTTCACCTGGACGCCCGCATCCTCGAGCATGTTGACGAGCACGCAGTCGCGCGTGGTCCCGTACGATTCGCCGAAGAGGAACTTGGGCGAATTCCATCGGCCGAACCGGCTGATGTAGCGCGTGACGAACTGCGTGAAAGCGCGTCCGTCCTGATCGACGCCCATGAAGTCCTTGGGATCGCCGGCGCCGAGCACGCGGCTGAAGCCGGTGGCGGGCGCGTCGACGAAGACCATGTCGGTCTTGTCGAGCAGGCTGTAGTCGTTGTCGACGAGTTGGAACGGCGCGTTCGGGATCGCCTGGTCGTTGCGCGTCTTCACGCGGAGCGGTGCGAACGATCCCATCCGCAGCCAGATGGTCGAACTGCCGGGGCCGCCGTTGTAGAAGAACGTGACCGGGCGTCTCCCCGCGTCGACCCCGCTCTTGGTGAAGGCGGTATAGAACATGCGGGCGGTGATCTCGTCCTTCGCGTTGCGAAGCGTGATCGTGCCGGCGCGCGTGGAGTAGGCGATGCTCGTGCCGCCGACGCGGGCGACCGCGTGGGTGACGGCGTCGGGGTCGGCCGCCGGAACGGCGGGTTTCGGCGTGGCCGGAGCGGCGCCGAGGAGCAGGGCGGCGGCGAGCGTCGCGGCGATACTGCGTGCGTTCATCGTACGTCCTTCCCTATCGTCCCAGCGTCGCGTCGTACCAACGCGCGAGATCGGCTTTGAACTGCAAGAGCGAGGCGTCGTTGAGGTACACCATGTGTCCGGACTCGTAGAAGCCGAAGGTGATGTTGCTCTGTTGCGCCGGCGCGAGGTTGAGGTGCTTGAGCGTGTACTCCGTCGCGAAGTACGGAGTGGCGAAATCGTAATAGCCGTTCGCCGAGAAGACCTTGAGGTTCGGGTTCTGCGTCATCGCGTCGGCGAGGTCCGGCGCGACGTTGGTCGGATAGCGGCGATTGTGCGAGAAGTCCCACGAGCTGCCGTTGGCATAGATGATGTCGTAGATGTTGGCGCGGTACGGGATCGGCGGCTTGTAGCCGAGCGTCTCGCGCAGATACTTGTTGATCGCGACCGTGAACGCGCCGTCGATCGCCGAGTCGGTCGGATCCCACGCCGGTCCTTCGAGCGCGGCCCGGTCGAGATCGCCCGTGGTGAAGCGCCCGTCGAGACGGCCGACGACTTGGCCGCTCCCGCGCAAGAGTTCGCGCTGGAAGCGGTCGTAGGAGACGCGCAGGTTCGCGTTCTTCACGTACTGCAGCGGGAGGCCGAGATACTGGCTCAGTCGCCGCGCGACCGCGTCGCGCTCGGCCGTGGGGAGCGCGGCGCCCTTCGCGAGGGCCGCGAGGTAATCGCCGAGCGCGAAGCTTTCGACGCCGTGCAGGTACGTCGGCAGATCCGCCGGCGCGTTGGCGACGCGGTGGTGATACCACGCGGTCGCCGCCTCCGTCGGGAGATAGAGCACGTAGCCCCAGTCGCCGTCGGCGATCGGATCGCCGTTGCCGTAGTCCAGCCCGAAGTTCAGGATGCTCGAGAGCAGCACGACGCCGTTGAGGAAGACGCCGTGGTTCAGGAGCCAATCGGAGAGCGCGGCAGAGCGCGTCGTGCCGTACGACTCGCCGAACAAGAACTTCGGCGAGTTCCAGCGATCGAAGCGGGTGATGTAGTTCTGCACGAACTGGCCGAACGCGGCGGCGTCCTGATCGACGCCGAAGAAATGCTTCTCCTCGCCTTTGACGATGCGGCCGAAGCCCGAGTCGGGCATGTCGATGAAGACGAGGTCGGTCTTGTCGAGCAGGCTCGACGGATTATCGGCGATGCGGTACGGCGCGGCCTGCGCGGACGTCCCGTTCGGCGCGACGACCCGGACCGGACCGATCGAACCCATGCGCAGCCACATCGTCGACGAGCCGGGCCCGCCGTTGTAGACGAACGTGACCGGACGGTCCGATCCCGCGACGGTGTAGGCGGTATAGAAGACGCGCGCCGTCTCCACGTTGTTCTGATCGCGCAGTGCCAGCGTCCCGGCGCGAGCGGTATAGGCGATCGGCCTGCCGTCGATCGTGACCGTCGCTTGCGTGACCGCGTCCGGCGTCTCGCCCGGCGGCGAGGCGGGCGCGGCCGCGGCGGGCGCGGTCGAGGGCACCGGATCGGCGGCCGAGGCGCAAAGCGGACCGCCGGCGATAAGCGCCGGCAGCAAGAAGAACAACGCACGTCTCATGACCGGAAGAATCGTCGCGTCGCCGCGGAGTTCCTCGGCGGGCGAGCACGGAGAGCGACTTTCGTCACCGAGGGAAGGCGGGGGCTCCGGCGGAAGGCCAGCCCGTGACGGCAACGGCAGACAACCAGGCAGATATCGTCCTCGTCGGCGGCGGGATCATGAGCGCGACGTTCGGTACGCTCGTCCACGAACTCCAGCCCGATGCGACCATCGCGCTCTTCGAATCGCTCGACGGCCCGGCCGAGGAGAGCTCCAACGCCTGGAACAACGCGGGTACGGGGCACGCCGCGCTCTGCGAGCTGAACTACACGCCCGAAGCGGCCGACGGCAGCGTCGACATCTCGCGCGCCCTCAAGGTCTATGGCGAGTTCGACCTCTCGCGCCAGTTCTGGTCGTATCTCGTGCGCAAGGGCGCGCTCGGAGCCCCCGAATCGTTCATCCACACCGTGCCGCACGTCAGCTTCGTCCGCGGCGCGAGCGACGTCGCGTTCTTGCGGAACCGCTATGCCGCGATGTCGCAGCACCATTGCTTCGAGGGCATGCAGTACTCCGAAGACCGCGCGCAGATGGCGCAGTGGATGCCGCTCGTGATGCAGGATCGCGATCCCGCCGAGGTCGTCGCCGCGACCCGCACGATGGCCGGCACCGACGTCGACTTCGGCGCGCTCGCGCGCGGGATGTTCGCCTATCTCGGCACGCAGGCGGGCTTCGGCGCGAACTACCGGCACCGCGTCACCGGCCTGCGACGCGCTCCCGACGGGCGCTGGGCCGTCATCGCGCGCGACGCGCGCACGGGCGCGAAGAACACCACGCTTGCGAAGTTCGTCTTCCTCGGCGCGGGCGGCGGCGCGCTCGCATTGCTCCAGAAGTCGGGGATACCGGAGGGCAAGGGCTTCGGCGGTTTTCCGGTCAGCGGCATCTGGCTGCGCAGCGATAACCCCGCGCTCGCGAGCCGCCACGATGCCAAGGTCTACGGAAAGGCGTCGGTCGGCGCGCCGCCGATGTCCGTCCCGCATCTGGATACGCGCTACGTCGACGGCAAGCGCGCCCTGCTCTTCGGACCGTACGCCGGCTTCTCGACGAAGTACCTCAAGAACGGTTCCTATGCCGACATGTTCGCCTCGATCAAAGGCGACAATCTCGGCGCGATGCTCGCCGTCGGGCGCGACAACTTCGACCTGACGAAATACCTCGTCGGCGAAGTGCTGCAGTCGCTGCAGAAGCGCTTCGAATCGCTCCGGATCTTCTTCCCGGATGCCAAGCCCGAAGACTGGCGGCTGGAAGTCGCCGGCCAGCGCGTCCAGGTGATCATGCCCGACGCGAAGCGCGGCGGCAAACTGCAGTTCGGTACGGAAGTCGTGGCCGCCGCCGACGGGTCGATCGCGGCCGTGCTCGGCGCTTCACCCGGCGCGTCGACGTCGGTCGCGATCATGCTCAACGTCATCAAGTCCGCGTTCAAGGACCGGCTCGGCGCGTGGACGCCGAAACTGGAGGAGATGATCCCGTCCTACGGCCGCTCCGTCGCCGACGACGCCGAGCTCTGCCGGAGCGTCCGCGCCGAGACGTCGGCGACGCTTCACCTCTCGGCCTGATCTCGTCGCTCATGCCGTCAACGCGTCCGTGAGCGCTGCGGCGTCGGTCGCGGCGTAGAAGGCGTTCCGGGTTTCGCTGATCGACGGCGCCCACGGGTCGACCTGATCTTTGCGCGTGGGCAGATGGACGGTCGGACCGGCGGCGTCGGCATAGCTCGCTCCGCCGAACGGGTCGAACCGTCTGCTCTCGCCGTGCGCGAGGACGAGGTCCCCGACGGCTTTCCCGGCGGCAGTAGCCTTCGCGCGCAGACCGGCGTCGAGCCGACAGTCGCGTGCGACGGCGTCGTACGTCGCGATGGCGGGCCGGTCGGCGTGCCACGGCAGACCTTTCGACCCGGGGAACCGGACCATCCCATCGACCGAGGCGACGTCGTCGCGCAGAGCGGCGCGCGTGCCCGTATCGCGCGCGGCGACAGCGGCGGCGGTATCGTTGAACGTCTTGACCGCGCCGCGCATCGTCGCGATCTTCCCCGGGTCGAGATCGAGCACGTCGAACGCCGCCGCGGGACCGAACGAGTCGCCCACCCCGTCGCGGTAACGCGTATGCATGACGTTCGCGACCGCGGCCTTCGCCATCGCGGCCGGATCGTTCTCGTGCGCCGCGATCGCTTCGGCGATCGTGCTCGGCGTGCCGGGCGAGAGCATCGTCTCGGGCGACGCCGCGAGGTACTTCACGCCGGCGCTGGAGAGCGCGTCGGCGAAGCCGAGCGACGCCATCAGGCATTGGTTGGCGACGACGCCGTCGACCCGGCGGCCGGCATCGTCGGGGTGCTCCTTCGCATGCAGCGCGACTCCGTCGGCGATCGCCTGTGCGATCTTCGGCATCGGCATGACGTGGTGCGTGCTGTCGGCCTCGAGACCGCCGCCGTCACCTGCGCCGTGATCGACCAGGTCGATCCAGGTCTGCTTCGAGCCGGACTTCTGCGCCTCGTCGAGCGTGCGGGCGACGAACGCCGCGAGATTCGACGGGGCCGCCATGTCGTGCGGCGCGCCGACATGCGCGTGATCGACCTGCCCGTCGATGAGATCGAAATCGAGCGTGCGCAACGCTCTGTCGGCGCGCGTCGTATCTTCGACCGCGAACCCGATGCCCGGATCCTTCGCGCTGACGTCCAACGCCTGTTCGACGACCTCGTTCTGCGATGCGTCGAGATTGTTATCGCCGTCGCGATAGATGCCGAACTCCAGCGCCCGTTGCGCCGGCACGATCGATGCCTGCATAGTAGCCTCCTCCGGAAAACTCGTTCCGAAGGTCTACTGCGCGTGCAGAGGCCTTTGACAAGGGGAGAGAACGGCTGACGCGGATGCTGAAATCCTAGGAAGGAACCGAGCGGCCTCTCGTTGCGTTATGCATGATATGAAACGACTGTTCTTCGCCCTGCCCGCGTTCGCGATGCTCGCGGCACTGCTCGTCGCGCCCTCGGCCGCCCAAGTGAGTCCGCCGGACCCGCCGGTCTACCATAAGTACAACGTCACGATCGAGAACCGCTCCGATGCCTGGACGTGGATGACGGCATATCGCTCGACGTTCATCGGCAAGCAGATCATCCGCGCGTGGTGCGTCGGTCCGCACTCGACTCATACCGAGTCGATCGTCCAGACGATGCCGAGCATGGTGGATCTCGTCCGATTCGAGGTGACGAAGGCCAACTGCGCGCATCCGGTCATGCTCGATCAGACGCACGATTTCTGGGGCCGCGTGTTCTTCGTCGAGGGGCACGACGGGCACTACGGGGTCGGCCTCGTCCGCTAGGACGACGCCGACCGCTCTTCGCATGCCTGGGCCGTTAGCGGCGGCGGCGGGGACGCGACTGATAGACGACGCGCGGTTTGGGAGCTTCGACGCTGGCTTCGGGGAAGAGCGGATTGACGGACCGTTCGATGCGCTTGCCGATGATGTGCTCGATGCGCCGGATCAGCGGCTCTTCCTCGTCGGCGGCGAAGGTGATCGCGTCTCCCGCCGCTTGCGCGCGCGCCGTCCGTCCGACGCGGTGCACGTAATCTTCCGGCGCCATAGGAACGTCGTAGTTCACGACGTGTCCGAGCTGGTGGATGTCGATGCCGCGAGCGGCGATATCGGTCGCGACAAGGACCCGGACCTTGCCGTTCTTGATGTACCCGAGGGCGCGTTCGCGCTGGCCCTGCGAGCGGTCGCCGTGCATGAGCGCGACCGGGATCTTCGCCTTTTGAAGCGCGATCGCGAGCCGATTGGCCCGCGCTTTGGTGCGCGTGAACGCGATCGCCGATGAGATCGAGTCGTCTTTGAGCAGTTCGAGCAGGAGCGCCGTCTTGTGCTCTTGCGGGACGGCGTAGAGCCGTTGGGTGAGCGTCTCGACGTTCCGCGCCTCCAGCGCGAGTTCCACGCGGACGGGTTCGACGAGGATGTCGTGCACGAGACCTTGGATCGCCGGCGGCATCGTAGCGGAGAAGAAGAGGACTTGCTGGATGTTCTCGATGCGGCTCATGATGCGACGGACGATCGGGAGGAACCCGATATCCAGCATGCGATCGGCTTCGTCCAGCACGACGGTCGTCACGTGCGCGAGCGGCGCCTTGCCGCTCTGCATGTGATCCCACAGACGTCCGGGCGTCGCGACGACGATGTCGGCGCCGGTCCGCAAGGCGGTGATCTGCGGGCCCGCCGCGACGCCGCCATAGACGGGAGCGATGCGGATCTCGGTATGCTTCGCCAGCAGCCGCAGGTGCGCGCAGATCTGCTCTGCGAGTTCGCGCGTCGGCGCGAGGATCAACGCGCGGGTCTTGCCGCGGGGCCGCTCCAGCAGCGATTGCAGGATCGGCAGCCCGAAGGCGGCGGATTTGCCGCTGCCCGTCTGGGCGCTCGCGAGCACGTCGCGCCCTTCCAGCGCCGGCGGAATGGCCTGGACCTGGATCGGCGTGGGAGCGGTGAATTGCATGTCGGCGAGGGCGCGCAAGAGCGCCGGCTTCAGGCCGAGTTGTTCGAATGTAGAGATTTCTGATCGTCTTTACGAGTGCGCGCGGGGTCGATCGCATTCGAAAGATCGCGCAGGATGGCCCTAATTGTTGCACGGAAGGCCCCTCCTTGGCAAGTGCCGCCCTTCCAGGCCCCGTTCGCGTCCGTCTTGAACGGCCTGCGGCATGAGATCCATTCTGGCCGCTGCGACATTGGTCGCTGCGCTTACTTCCGTGACCGCCGGCGCGTCGGCGACGAAGCTCTTGCATACCGTTACGCTGACCAATAAGACCACGAAATGCGCGTGGATCACGATGTACCAGTCGACCAACCTCTCCATGGGATGGCACATCATCTCGAGCGCGGGCTCGCAGCCGCAATGGCTGCGCGCCGGGCAGACCCACGTCTTCGTCGTGAACGCGGAACAGGTCAAGGCGCGCGCCGAGATCAAGGCCAACGACGATTGCACCGGCGCGACCATCGTCGATACGTACGATAAGCGCACCGACATCGGCTGGAACAACGTGCCGAACCTGAACGCGCACATCGTCCCGAGCAGCAACGGCTACAACCTCTGGTTCTAGATGGACACCGCGTGAAGGCACGCGCATGCTGATCCGGCCGCGCGCGTGGTGGTTCAACAAGATCCCGATCTCGGTCGTGTTCGTCGCATTGTTGGGCGACGGGCGGCCGGCCGGCGTCGCGTTCTGGATGGCCCTCGCGCTCGTCCTGGTCGCGGTCTGCGCGGCGGCGAATTACGGCTACGCCCTTAACGAACTCTTCGACGTCGAAGAAGACGCGCGCATCGGGCGGGAGAACGCGGCGGCACGGCTCGGCGCGACGCGCGTGTGGATCGCCGCGATCGTCTCGGCGATCGCGTGCGTCGCGGCCGCGTGGGCGGGCGCCGGCGCCATCGGCGCGACGCTCGCCGTCCTCGAACTGTGCTTGCCGCTCGCGTATTCGGTTCCGCCGATCCGCATCAAGGAGCGGCGCTGGATGGGCGTCGCTTCCGACGCGCTCGCGGCGCACGTCTTTCCGGCGGCGCTGGCGTTGCTGGTCTGCGCGCGACTGGGCGTGACCGCTCCGGACGCCTTCGCGATCGCGGCGTCGCTCGTGTGGGCGCTCGCGGCCGGGCTGCGAGGCATCCTCTCGCATCAACTGCATACCGCCGAACAGGACCGCCGCGGCGGGCTGCGCACCGTCGTCGAAGATGCGGGCGCGCAGCGGTTGGAAGCGCTCATCGTGCGCGTGCTGATCCCGCTCGAATGCGCCGGCCTGCTCGCGGTCATCGCCTGGTGCCGGCCGGGGCCGGTGCTATGGTGCGGGCTCGTCCTCTATGCGTCCGTCGAAGCGTTCAAGATGCTCGACGGCAGGTTCGTGGTGGCGAGCCTGCGTCCGAGCGGCCAGCGCTACGTCCCGATGCTGCAAGAGAACTTCTACAAGATCTGGGGACCGGTCGTCATCGCCGTCGACGCCGCACGCGTGGATCCGCGGTTCCTCATCCTCGCGGCGATCTACATCGCGCCCTTCTGGATCCACGCGCGCATCGAAGCAGGGCGCCTGCGCGAGGTCGTCGCGGCGCTACGCTATCCCGCCCACGGCACTTGACGCCCGTTCCAATGGACGATGCCGACGTCGGGCAGCGCGGCGCGCAACCGCGCGGCTAACCCGTCGTCCCAGTGCAGATCTTCGGGCGTGAGGCCCGCATTATCGACGCACAGGTTCCACCGCGTGTCGGCGAGCACGCGCGATTGCAGTCCGAGGGCGTGGATCGCCCAGAGCAGCGCGCCTTGATCGTGCCACGCGATGGCGGCGCGCACGCGCGCGTCGTCGGCGGCGGCGGCGACCGGATGGATGTATGCCGCGAGCGCGTCGTCGTCGCGGCCGCGGCGCCAGACCGAGACGCCGCCGTTGATCGCGGGGCCCGTCCGGTCGAACGGCAGCGCGACCGGCAGCAGATCGTAGAGTTCCGCGGCGTTGGCGCTCAGATGCGGCGCGCGATTTTCCGGCGTGAAGACCGGGCCGCCCTCCAGCAGTGCGAAGAGTTCGCGGATGGGGCGCAGGACGAGCAGATCGGCATCGAGCCAGGCGACGTCGCCGATCGGCGCCGCGGCGATCAGCACGGGGCAGATCCAGAGCGGCCAGATGCGCTTGACCGCTTTCTGCAGCGGCGCGGCATCGGCGGTCGCGCGCTGCAGCCGCGCGATGAGCGGATCCGGCGGCAGGTCCAATACGTGGAGGTCCGCGCGGCGGCCGGCATCCTCGCGCTGTTCGGGCGTCAGCCCGATGTCGTAGCAGACGATCGGCACGGGGTCGAGATCGTGGATCGACGCGTGCAGCGCGAGCAGACCCGGATAATACGCCGCATCGCAAAGGGTGACGACGCCGCGATCAAACACGGCGTTCGTCCCCGCGGGACGTCATCGCGCGAGCGCTTCGCGCAGCCGAAGGTCGTGCAGCAGGCGTCCGTTCCCGGTCCCCGTCGCGATGGCGCGTTCGTCGAGGACCTCGCGCCGGTAGTCGTCTTCGAACCGGCCCGCTTGATAGCGGCGGTAGAGGTGCCGCCACGCGTCGCCGATGGCCGTCTCGCTGCGGTTGTTGCGCTCGTAGGCGGCGCCGCCGGAGACGATCTTGCGGCGATATTGCTCGTAGGTCCGCACGGGGAAGTGGAGGATGTCGATCGCGACGTCGCGCGCGTCCGCCGGGACGCCGCCGAACGAGACCGCATGATTGCCCTGCGCGACGGTGACGTCGGTCGCGCCGCGATGCGCGACCTTCCCGGAGAGCGGCCAGCCGAGCGCGTTGACCGACTCGCTGTAGCGGACGGTCATGCGTTCCCAGAACGGCCGGCCGTCGGGCGGGCTCGCCGCGAAGTTCGTCCGCTGGGCGTGCGCGCAGAGCGCGGAGGGATCCACCGTCGAGAGCGTCGTGGCGAGGTCGCCCGCGTGCGGGTACCAGAACTCGTCCGCGTCGGCGTTGATGACCCAATCGGCGCCGAAGCGCTCGTGCGCCATGCGCGCCATGCCGGTCACCCATTCGGACTGGGCGTAGTCGTCGTCGTGCTGGTAGAGATAGGTCAGCGTGCCCGCGCGCTCGTAGGCCCCGGCGATCTTCGCGGTGGCGTCGACGGAACGGTTGTCCATCAGGATGATGTGGTCGACCCCGCGTTCTAAATGGAACGCGAGGTTCTCGGCCAGGATATCCGCCTCGTCGCGTACGAGCAAGGTCATGACCAGCACGGCGCGATGCTTCCGCGCGGCCGGGGACCCGGCCTTCGCGCGGCGGATGGAACGTCGTGCCCTTGCGCGAAACGGACGGGAAGGAGGGCTCGTATGCCTCGTTTTTCTGCCGCGATCGGCGGCGCGATCATCCTCGGACTGGTGCTCGTCCAGACGCCGGCGAACGCCGCGCTCGATATGGTAGCGGGGGCGCGGGGTACCGCCGTCAACGCGCCGAGCACGGAATGCAGCACCAAAGCGAAGGCCGCCCTCGGAAGCGTCCTGCTCAATCCTTTCGAAGCGGGTGAGGGGACCGGCCAGTGGATGGCCAATGGCCCCGCCGATTCCGACGGACAGACGCACGCCGCCGCGGCGCTGCACTGCTTTCCCGTCGGGAAGGGCTACGTCGTCACGCTGGCGTGCGCGGTCGAACGGCCGAACAGCACGGAGAGCGCGACGGATCTGTGCGGGCGCATAGAGCAGGCGTTCGGCACCGATGCGACCGGAGGTGTGACGTGGCGATGACGATGCGCGCGCGCCTCTTCGCCCTCGCGCTCGTCGCGAGCATCGTCGTCATGAGCGCCGGCGCGCGCAGCGCCGTCGAGATGACGACCGGCATCCGCTACGTGGTCGCGACCGGCACGGTGCAGGATTGCGGCGCGAAAGCGAAGACCGCGCTCAACACCTTCCTCGGAGATGCGGCCGAGTCGCCCGACGGAAGCGGCGACTGGAGCGCTACCGGACCGATGGGTCGCGGCACCGCCTCGGCGGTCGTGCACTGCTTGGGCCTGGCCAAAGGCTACGCGGTGACCTTCACGTGCGCCGTGCAGATCCCGGGCAACCTCTATCACGCCTCGGACCTCTGCCTCGACGTCGCGCATCAGTTCTCGGGCAAACCGCTGGTGGCGCTCGCGACGCCGACGCCGCTCCCGACCGGCTGCAGCACGTCCAATCTCGTCGGCACGTGGGTCTCGAACGATCGCGGCGGCCCGACGCTGCAGATGGCCATCGACGGCAGCCTCCTGGGCAACGACGGCGTCTCGGGCAGTTGGTATATGGACGGGACGACGGCGACGATCACCTATTACGGCGATCACGTCACGACCCTGAGCGCCGACGGCAAGCACCTCGACGGACGCGACTACCACCTGACGAGGCAGTGCTAGCGCACTAGCCCCACTGCTTGAAGGGCTTGCTGCGCAACGTCGTGGTATCGCCCTTGAGCTGGCTCGCGTTGAATCCGAACGGCGTACGTTGCGTCTCGACGACGACCGAGGCCGTTCCGTCGATCGTCTCCTCCGTCACGCTTGCGACGAGCAGATGCGCTTCGCCCACGTTGGCGCGCGCCGGGCGCATGAACGTCCGGCCGGCGCTCTTCGCCTGCGCCTCGAGCTGCCGCACCAGCCCCTCGCGCGTCGCGCCGTCCGCTCCGGGGAACAGGCAGAGTTCGCTTCCCGAGGCGAGGCGACGGCTGCGGATCGCCGCGGCCGCGACCGTGGTCTTGCCGTCGCGGATCAGGACGGGGGAGGCGGTGCACGCTTTGAGCGCGGCGAGCACGTCCGGCCACGTGAGGTTCTTCGAAGCGGGTCTCATCGCCGTCAAGGTTCTCCGTTAGAGGAACTCTTCCCAGCCGAGGTAACGTTTGCATCACCGGAGGGACCTTCGTATGCGTAAGCGTTTGACTGCGTCGACCATCGCCCTGTTAGTAGCATCGCCGATCCTCGCGCTCGCGGCCGTCGACGCGTCGTCGTCGTCGTTCGTGGTCTCCGTCGCCGCTTCGGGAGCGCCGGTGGTGGCGCGCGTGACGGCGGGCGGCAAGATGGAACAGCAGTCGATCGCGATGGGGAAGAAGCACGACTTCACGTTCGCCGACGACGTCTCGAAATATACGTTCGAGATCATCGGCTGCGGCAAGATCCAGAACAAGACGGTCTACGTCGAAGCAGGTCATCCCGGAGCCAAGATCACCGTCCTCGCGGGCTGCATGCTCTCGATCGTCGCGCGCTAGAGCGCGCCGATAGCCCGAAGGACCTATCGGGCGCCCATCCGGTGCGTCCTTTTCGGGGGTATACTCGCGGGATGATGACGCATCGCCTCGTCGCCTTTCCGCTCGTCCTCTGCCTCGCCGCCGGCTGCGCGACGCAGGGCGGAAGCGGATCCGCGGCGCCATCCATTCCGCAGAACGTCGCCACCGAAGCGGCGCGCATCGGTGCCGATCCCGCCGCACTGCTGAGCCGCGTGTCCGACGGCGTCGCCACGGAGACCTATCCGGGCGCGTTCCGCGGCTCGGGCGCGACGCTCGCCGACGGCGCGGGCAATGCCTACGATAAGGCGATACTGCTCCACGATCTGCTGCGCTCCGCGGCACCGGCGTTGCCGGTGCGCTACGCGTCGTGCACGCTCGCCGACGACAAGAGCGACGCCGTACTGGCCGCGGCGAGCGCGGCGTATACCGTCGCTCCGATCGCGGCGAACACCGCGGCCGCGCTCGCCGCGGCCAAGGACGCGCCGGCACGGGCGACGCTGCAGCACGTCGCGGCGTTGTGGAGCGGAACCGTCGTGCAACTGCGGGACGAGAGCGCGAAGCTCGCCGCGGATCTCCACGGCGCCAAGGCGCCGGCCGGTTCGCCGCCGGCGAGCCCGCGCGCGGTCGCCGCCGATCACGTCTGGATCCAAGTGCAGCGGAACGGGTCCTGGACCGATCTCGATCCGACACTGCCAAAAGCGAAGCCGGGCGACGTGCTTTGCGTGCCGGTCTCGACGAGCGACGCACTCGCCGACGAGGCCTACGACACGGTCACGGCTACGTTGCGATACGAGACGCGCACCGGCGCGACCGTCGCGCAGAGCGAGGTCGCGCGCGTCGCCCGGCGCGCCGTCGATCTCTCCGGCACGACGCTTTCGTTCGCATTCGTCCCGCCCGCCGGAAAGGGGCCGCTCGCGATGACGCCGGTCCTGCGCGTCGGGACGGACGAGATCGCGGCACCGGCGATCGTCCTGCCGACGCCGATCCCCGACGTCGCGCCCGGTTCGTCGACGACGAAGAAAGAGCAGGGCGCGGTGGATTTCTTCGCGGCTTCGACGCCGCCGACGGCGACGCCCGAACCTGCGGCGACGGCCGCTCAGGTAGAACCCGTCGCGCTCTGGCTGGACGTGACGGTAACGGCGCGCGGCGAGACGCCGCAGACGGTGACGGAGACGATCTTCGATCGCGTCGCGTATGCCGATCGCGCCGCCGGCGCCGCGGCGACGGCGAAGCTCCCGGAGTGGGACGACAACGGCTACGTCCCGTTCGCGACCGTATGGAACGTCGCGACGAATCTCGGCACTGCCGTCGCGGGAGCGGGCGACCGGAGCAGGATCGATCCGAGAGCGTCCGACGATGCGTCGATCGCGCGACAGCTCGGCGGATTGCAGCGCGCCTACTATACGCTGCGGCGCGCCGCCTATGCGGACGAACGTGCGGGAACGCCGTCCGCCGTCATCGCCGCCGCGCCGGGCGTCTCCCTCGCGGGCATCGCCGCGCATTCGTTCGACGGTCTGGTCGCGCCGGTCTTGACGATGGATGTCGCGAGCGACGCCGCGCGTCCGGAGGGCGGCGACGCGACCGCATCCGCCGCCTGGGGCGCGGCCTCGCTCATCGCGGAGCGCACCGTCGTCAATGCCGCAGCACTATTCAAAGCGGCGGCACGCGAGATCGCGCCGGCGGACGTCCCCGCGGTCGACGTCATCGCCGTCTTCGATGCTGCGCGGAAGGGCGCGGTCGCGACCTCGCTCGTGCGCTCGACGTCCGACGTCGATGCGCTCGGCGCACCGGCGGACGCGAAAGCCCGCCTGGACGGGCTCGTGCGCTCCGGCGCGGTCGCGCTCGTACCCGCGGCGCCGGTGACCCTTCCCAACGGCGACGACTATGGATGGTGGATCGTCGCGCCGGACGGGTCGATCCGCGATGAGATGCAGAACGGGATGCACACCGAAGGCGTGGATTACACGACGATCGCCGCGAAGAAGGTCGACGAAGCGGAGGACATCCGGCGCAGGTCGCTGCGGAACCGGCGAGCGGTCCAATGCGCCATCGTCGTGATCTCGTTCTTCCAGGCGATCGGCGGCGCGCCGGAGGCGACGTCGGCTCAGGGATCGACGCTCGGAGCGGCCGAGGAGATCTCGTCGATCGAAGAGCGCTATGCCGAAGCGAGCTCGTCGGTGGAAGGCGATACGACCTGTTGAGGCGGTGGCGACGACGTCGATAGCGCGAGCCACAGGCCCGCGATGACGAGGCCCGAGCCGAGCAGTTCGCGCGCGGCTACGGTCTCGCCGCCGAGCAGCGCGCCCGCGGCGATCGCGATGACCGGGTAGATGAGCGACGAAAGCGCGACCGTCGAGACGGGCAGACGCTGCAGCACCCACATCATCGCGAAGAACGCGATGCCGCTGCCGAAGATCGACAGATAGAGCAGCGCGAGCAGCGGCGCCGGCGCGACGGCCGCGCTCCAGTCGGTACGTTCGAAGATGAGCCCGAGCGCGGTGACGGCCGTTCCGGCGATGACCATCGCAGGCGGCAGACCGACCAGCGGGCGATGGTGCTGGTGCCGCTTGGCGTAGACGTTGGCGAACGCCGAACTGACGGCCGCGCCCACCGCGGCGAGCGCGTAGAGCGGCGAAGCTTCGACGGCCTTCGTCAGCGAGATGAGGGCGACGCCGCCGAACGCGATCAGCGATCCGATCACGATGCGGCCGGTGATGCGTTCGCCCAGCATCGCGCGCGAGAAGCCGAACGCGAAGAACGGGAGCGTCCCGAAGAGCACCGCGACCATTCCCGAATCGAGTTCGATCTCCGCGGTATACGTGAGGATGTAGTTGACCCCGAAGAGCAATCCCGCGAGCACTAGGACGAGCCGCCACGGCAGGGCGCGGAACGGCAGCAGTTCGCCGCGCAGGGCGGCGATCGCGTAGAGGAAGATGCCGGCGATGAGGAAGCGCAGGCCTACGCCGGTGAGCGGCCCGAGCGTGTGAAGGCCGACCTTGATGGCCAGCCACGTCGTCCCCCAGATCAGACACATCGCGCCGTAGGCGACCCATACGGCGACCTTCTCTCCCGGCTTCACGCGCGCGCGGAGTTCTTCGCGATCCACCTGTAGAGCATCGCCGCCAGAGCGATGAAGACGACGGAACCGATGATCTGGCCCGGCAGCGCGAACACATCGCCGACGATCGCGAGCGGGGCCGCGGCGCGATCCGGACCGACGAACGGCTGCACGCCGATGATGATGCCGGAATAGAGCACGCCGACGAGTCCTTCGCCGACGATCAGCCCCGATGCGAGCAGCACGCCCAAGCGGCGCGCCTCCGCCGATCTGTCCGTCGTGTCCGCCCAGCGATTGTAGAAGTGCCCGCAGACCGCGCCGACGCAGGCGAGCACCGTCGCGGACGCCGGCAGATAGATGCCCAGCCCGACGGCGAGCGGCGGGAACTTGCGCGCGCCCTTGCTCGTGGCGACCAGGATCTCGTCGACGACGATGACGGCGATGCCGATGAGCGCGCCCCAGCCGATCAGATCCCAGCGCACGGCGCCGGAGATCACGCCCTTGGCGAGCGTGCTCAGAAGCGTGGCTTGCGGCGCGGCGAGCGGATGGCCCGAGATGCCCTGCATCGGCGACCCGGCGAACCCGTAGGCCTTGTTGACGAGATCGAGGATCGGCGGAATGCACGCCGCGCCCACGAGCGTGCCGACGATCAGCGCCCACTGCTGACTGCCCGGATTCGCGCCGACGATCTGGCCGGTCTTGAGGTCTTGCAAGTTGTCGTTGGCGATCGTCGCGACGCAGAGCACGACCGCGGTGACGAAGAGCGCGAACGCGATCATCGCTTGTCGCGCGGCTTCCGGCGCGTTGTGCGCCAGCGCCAGCAGCGAGAGCGAGATGCCGAGCACGGCCAGGATCGCCAGGCCCGAGACCGGGCTGTTGGACGAACCGATGAGTCCGGCCATATAGCCGCAGACCGCCGCGACGACGAACCCGGCGACGACGACGTAGACGACCGCGGCGACGATGATCGGCGCCATGTACGCGTTGAGCGGTCCGCCGATGAGGAACGCCGCGAAGAGGATCGCGAGCGGGACGATGCATGCGAGGCTGACGAGCGCGACCAGCCCGATCGGGATATCGCGATCTTCGATCGGCACGCTCGCATGACCGCCGGCGGCGCGCGCGCGCGACGACGCGATCGAGGCGAGCAGTCCGCTCACCACGGGCTTGGCGAGTTTGACGACGGTCCAGATCGCGGCGGTGCCGATGGTACCGACGCCGATGAAGCGCACCTGATGCGCCCACACGTCCAGCGCGACCGCTTCGGCGCCGCCCGCGCCGGAATGCAGGGCCGTCAGCAACGGCACCAGCACGCCCCACGAGAGGAACAGGCCGCCGAAGATGGCGATGCCGACGGCGAGACCGATCAAGTGGCCGGCTCCCAGCAGCGCGAACGAGAGCGAGACGTCGATGCCCGTCGCCGCCGCGCCGGCGCGGAAATAGCCCTTGGCTTCGTTCACGAGCAGACCGGTGAACGCGATGAAGGCGTAGAGCCCGGAGACGACCGATCCCCACACCACCGTCATCAAGCCGATGCGATCCGGCGTCTCGGCCGTCGCCTCCGAGCCGACGATCAGCACTTGCGCGGCGGCGCGACCTTCCGGATAGGGGAGATCCGAGTCGGTCACGAGCGCGCGGCGCAGTGGAATCGTGTACATCACGCCCAGCACGCCGCCGAGCAGACAGACGGCGAAGGATTCCCAATACGGGAAGCCCGTCCACCACCCGATCATGATCAGTCCCGGCAGGACGAAGATCACGGACGAGAGCGTGCCGGCCGCGGATGCGATCGTCTGCACGATGTTGTTCTCGTAGATGGTCGATCCGCGGAACATCCGCAGGAACGCCATCGAGAGCACGGCCGCGGGGATGGACGATGCGAACGTGAGCCCGATCTTGAGGCCGAGATAGACGTTCGCCGCCGTGAAGGCGACCGTGATGACGGCGCCGATGAGCACGCCGCGCAGGGTGAATTCGACGCGCTTGTCGAGCGGCTTCATGCGATCAATGCGTCGGCGACGCGAGCGGTTTCTCGGCGATGACGTGCGGCGTGATGACCAGGTAGAGGTTCGTCGTCTGCGAGGACGTCTGGTTGTTGCGGAAGATCGCGCCGATCAGCGGGAGGTCGCCGAGTCCCGGCACCTTGCTCAGGCTGGTGATCTCCGTCTGCTGCATCAAGCCGCCGACGAGCAGCGATTCGCCGTCGCCGACGATCCCCGAGGTGAGGCCCTGACGCACCGCGATGCGCGGCGCCGTGCCGACGTAGTCGATGATGCTCGAGACCTCGGAGAAGACCTGCGTCGTCACCTTGCCGTCGGCCGAGACGCGCGGCAGGATCTGCAGGCTCACGCCGACGTTGATGTACTGCACTTGGTTCTCGATGATCGTCCCGCCGCCGCTGGGCACCAGCACGGAGTTGATGATCGGCACGGCTTCGCCGCTGAGGATCGCGGCGGTGCGCGCGTTGAGCGTGAGGATGCGCGGACGGGCGAGGATCTTCGCCGTGCCCTTCTCCGCAAGCGCGTTCAACTGCGCGCGGATCGCCAGCGTCGACGCGGCATGCGAACCCGATGCGAGCGACGTGCCGGCCGTGACCAGGGGACCGCCGCCGGGCGAGAAGTCCAGTCCCAAATTCTGCGCCGCATTCTCGGTCAGTTCGACCACTTCGGCTTCGATGAGGATGCTCGGTGTGGGCACGTCCACGAAGGCGATCACGGCGCGATCGTGCGCGATCTCGGCCGGCGAGCCGGTGATGATGACGGCGTTGAGCCGCCGGTCGACGGCGATCTTGTCGTCGAGACGCTGACCCTGCGGCTGGTCCTTCGTCATGATGTTCGCGGTCGGCAGGGTTACGTATGTCGGCGTTCTGCCGGAGACCGCGCCGCCGCTGCCCCCGCCGCTGTAGCTGCTGTTCGGCGTCGGCGCGGCGAACGGCGATTGCGGCGTGAACCCGTCGAGCGACGGAACGGTGGCGCCCTTGACCAGCAACCCCGCGACTTCGCTCACGTCGGCATACGAGAGCGGCACGTAGACGGTCTGCAGCCCCGTCGCGGTCACCGCCGGTGCCGCGACCTTCGATTCGAGATCGGAGTTCTGCGCGGGCACGTGGATGACGATCGTGTTCGAACCCGGCGGCGTCTCGACGCGGATGGGGACCGCTCTGCGCAACTGCAGGTCGAGGCGGAACCCGATGCTCGCGAAGGTGGCGAACGCTCCCGCGACGATCTGTCCGGCCGGCGAGACGTGGATCTTGGAGTTGGAACCCATCGAGGCCCCGATGAATACGACGTGCACGAGGTTCGCGGCGTTGCGGATGACGCGCGTGTCCGGCACCTGGCCGCGGAACGTCAGCGTGATGCGCGCGCTGCCGTCGTCGGCCGTGATCGAGTGGACCGAGGCCAGCGTCGGATCGGCCGCCGCTACGGGTGAGGCACCGGCCAGCGCCAGGGCACAGACAAACGCCAAAGCGACGATACGAAACGCCATGCCGGACGGATTAGGCGCCGGGCGCCGGTCTACCTAGAAACCGCGGCCTCCAGGGCGTCGGCAAAAGCGTCCACGTCGGCCTCGCGCGTGGCATAGGAGGTCATCCACCGTACCTCCGGCCGCTCGTGATCGAACGTGTAGAAGAAGAACGCGGCCCGTGCCGCCTCGATCGCGTCGCGGTCGAGCGTGGCGAAGATGGCATTTGTCTGGACCGGCCGGGTGACGGTGATGCCCGGGATCGCGACGATGCGGGCGGCCAGGCGCGTCGTCATCGCGTTGGCGCGCGCGGCATTGCGCCGCCACAGGTCGTCCGTAAGCAGCGCTTCGAGTTGGGCCGCGAGGAAGCGCATCTTCGAGGCCAGCTGCGTCGTCTGCTTGCGCGCCTGTTCGGCCGCCTCGCCCAGTTCGGGATCGAAGAAGAGCACCGCTTCAGCCCCCATCGCGCCGTTCTTCGTGCCGCCGAAGGTGAGCACGTCGACGCCGCAATCGCGCGTCGCTTCCCGCAATCCGACGCCGAGCGCCGCGGCCGCGTTCGCGATGCGCGCGCCGTCGACGTGGACGAACAGGCCGCCCTCGTGCGCGGCGCTGCAGATGGCGCGCAGTTCGGGCAGGGTGTAGAGCGTTCCGAACTCCGTCGCCTGCGAGATGGAGACGGCGCGCGGAAGCACGTGATGCGCGTCGCGCGTGCGGCCGAGATACGGCGCAAGCGATTCCGGCGTGAGCTTGCCGTCCGCTCCGGTGGCGACGGGCAGGATCTTGTTGCCGGTGATGCGTTCGAGCGCACCGCATTCGTCGGTGTGCAGATGCGCGAACGCCGGTGCGACGACGGCTTCGAACGCTCGCAGGGTCGCGCCGAACGCGAGCACGTTCGCGCCCGTGCCGTTGAAGGCGAAATAGACGCCGGTATCCTCGCCGAAGACGCTGCGGAAACGCGCGACGGCGCGCTCCGTCGTCTGGTCGTGGCCGTAGCCGACGGCGTCGCCGCCGTTGGCAGCTTCGATCGCGCGCAGGATCTCGGGAGCGACGGGCGCGTTATTGTCGCTGGCAAACGTGACGGTCATGCATTCCCTTAGGGGCAGAGGTTGAGATCGGTCGACCCTTCGGGGGACGAGTGCTGCATGACGTACTGCACTTCGGGAGGTTCGCCTGCGCGCATCGACTTGGGCGGGAACTGGAACCACATCGGCGCGTCGGGGTGCTTGAACGGATCCATCGCCGGATTCCGATAGTGCCAGGGATAGTCGAGCGTCAGCGTCTTCGCCGTGCCGTCGGAGTAATGGACGATCATCTGCACGCCGTCGTAGATGGTCGTGTTGGTCGACGGATCGTAGCTGCCTTCTTGGCTATCCGCGAAGTCGACGGAGCCGCAGATCCCGCCGCTGCCGTTGCCTTCGCCGCCCGCCCCGGTGCCGTTGCCGCCGTGGCCGAGGCTCCCGACGGTGCCTTTGCGGCCCGCGCCGGCGCCCTGTCCGCCGACGGGGATGTCCCAGATGGGCTTGCTGTGATACTTGGTCACCGTCTTCGGGCGCGACGCCGCGGGACGCTTGACGACTTCGACGCGAGCGGACTTGCCCGGATCGACGACCTGCGCGATGACGGCCGGATGCGGCGTCGGCGTCGGTTTGGGTTTCGGCTTGGGCGTGGGGGTCGCTTTGATCACCTTGAGCACCGCCACGTTCGCGACGATCTCGCGCTCGGCCGGATGCGGGCGCGCGCCGAGCCCGAGGAAGACGCCGATGAGGATGGCGTTGAGCGCGATCGCGCACGCGATGGCGAGCGTCAGGCGGCGTTCGTTCTGTTCGTCGTCGCCGAAGAAAAGGCCGAGCCATCCGGGTGCGGATGCCTCGGCCTTCGGACGACGTAGGCGATTATCCGGGGTCGACACCGTACGTCTGGTAGTACCATTTCTTGAATTGGTCGTAGGTCGGATAGTACCCGTATTTCTGATAGAACCAGGTCCGGTAGGCGGTCTGGCGACGGGTCGTCTCCTGCTGCTCGGCCCGCTTGGCGCGGACCTTGTGGTTGTAGTTGGTGATCAGCACGCCTGCGGCTGCGCCGAGCAGGATGATGTTGCGGGTGCTGGCCGCGCCGTCGGCCAGAGCCGGTCCGATGGTGCCGCCGGCGAGCGCCAGCGTCAGCAGCCCTGCGAGCAACTTCTGCTTCATAGATGGTCCTTTCCCCATATCCATAAGGCTAACGCGAAGGCGCTCCGACGGGTTCCACGGAATCCCCGGCCCGTGGCTATCGAAACGCTTATCCGCGCAATCCCGGATTTTCCGATTCCCGGGATCCTTTTCCGTGACATTACCCCGTTACTGAAGGATAAGCAAGGTTTTAAGGAAGCGATCGACCTGTTCGTCGAGCGCTTCAAGGATCGGGACATCGATTACGTCGTCGGCATCGAGGCGCGCGGCTACATGCTCGGCGCGCCGCTGGCCTACGCGATCGGCGCGGGTTTCGTGCCGGTGCGCAAGCCCGGCAAACTGCCGTACAGCAAGCTCTCGGAATCCTACGCGCTCGAATACGGCACGAACTCGCTCGAGATCCATGCCGACGCGCTGGGCAACGGCGATAAGGTCATCGTCGTCGACGATCTGCTCGCGACCGGCGGCACCGCCGCCGCGACCAGGCGCCTGCTGGAACGGCTCGGCGCGCAGGTGGACGCGTTCGCCTTCCTGATCGAACTCGAAGCGCTCAAGGGGCGCGACGCCCTGGCCGGCATCGAAGTCGAAACGTTCATCTCGTACTAAGCGTTAGCACCGCATGCGCTTCAGAACCATTTTCGCCGCCCTGCTCGTCGCCGGCCTCGCCGCGACGTCCCTCGCCGGCGCGCCGCCGGCGATCGCCAAGGCGCGCGCGACGCCGACCCCCAGCCCGGCTCCGCTGCCGCCGGAAGATCCGGCCGGCACCAAGGCCGCCCGCCAGCTCTTCGTGACCTGGCAGCTGGGCGTCATCGACCGGACGAAATATACGGACGAACTGAACGCGCTCGCCACGGACGACCAGCTGCAGCACACGTCCGTCCAGCTGGCAGGCCTCGGCTCGCTCAAGACGCTGGATTGGCTCGGCTACCGCCACGCCGACGGCGTGCCGGACGGCTCCAAGACCTACGTCTATCGGGCCAACTGCGCGAACGGAGCCGTGCTGATGCAGTTCTCGATCACGCCCCTCGGCAAGATCGCCGGCATCATCTTCCGGGACAGCCTCACGGACTTCTAGCCCTCCGCGGCGTGACACGACCCCTGGGGTGTGGCACAATAGGGGCTACATCTATGACGGTCGCGGAACTCGTTGCCAAGGTACGGTCATACGACCCGTCGCTCGACGGGTCGTGGCTTACCCGGGTCTACGACGTGGCGGAACAGGCCCACGAGGGGCAGCGCCGCGCCTCCGGCGAGTCCTACATCGAGCACCCGCTCGCCGTCGCCGCGATCCTGGCCGACCTCGAGATGGACCGCCAGACAATCGCCGCCGCCATCCTCCACGACGTGGTCGAAGATACGACCATCACGAGCGAAGAAGTGGCCGCCGAGTTCGGCGAGGAGATCGCGAACCTGGTCGACGGCGTCACCAAGCTGACCCGCATCCCGTACCAATCGAAGGAAGACGCGCAGGTCGAGAACCTGCGTAAGATGTTCATGGCGATGGCGCGCGACATCCGCGTGATCATCATCAAGCTGGCCGACCGCCTGCACAACATGCGCACCCTCGGCTCGCTTCCCGCATCCAAACAGCAGGCCATCGCGCGCGAGACGCTCGACATCTACGCACCGATCGCCCACCGCCTGGGGATCTGGAAGATCAAATGGGATATCGAGGACCTGTGCCTGCGCTATCTCGACCCGGAACGGTATCGCGAGATCGTCGAGCGCGTCAACAAGACGCGCACCGATCGCGAGGCGGACGTGGCCACCGTCATCGACTCGATGCGTACCGAGTTCGCGAACCTCAAGATCGATGCCGAGATCCAGGGCCGCCCCAAGCACTTCTATTCGATCTATGCGAAATTGAAGAAGGGCCGCGACTTCTCGACCATCTACGATCTCACTGCGATCCGCATCGTCGTCGATTCCGTGAAGGATTGCTACGCCGCGCTCGGCGCGGTGCACGCGCTCTGGACGCCTCTGCCGGGCCGCTTCAAAGACTACATCGCGATGCCCAAGCCGAACATGTACCAGTCGCTGCATACGACGGTCGTCGGGCCGCACGGCGATCCGCTCGAAGTGCAGATCCGCACGTGGGAGATGCACCGGACGAGCGAATACGGCATCGCCGCGCACTGGCGCTATAAGGAGGGCGGCAAGGCCGACCAGTTCGAGAACAAGCTCTCGTGGCTGCGCGCCCTGCTCGAATGGCAGAAGGACATGCGCGATTCGCGCGTGTTCATGGAGAGCCTCAAGCTCGATCTCTTCGATAGCCAGGTCTTCGTCTTCTCGCCGCGCGGCGACGTCTACAACATGCCCGCCGGCGGCACGCCGCTCGACTTCGCGTACGCGGTGCACACCGACGTCGGCAATCACTGCGTCGGCGCGAAGGTGAACGGCCGCATCGTCCCGCTCGACTCGACGCTCACCAACGGCGACATCTGCGAGATCCTGGTCAACAAGTCGAGCGGACGTCCGTCGCTGGATTGGCTCTCCATCGTCAAGATGAGCAGCGCCAAGCACAAGATCAAGCAGTGGTTCCGCAAGGAGCATCGCGAGGAGAACGTGCTCGCCGGGCAAGAGGCCGTCGAGGGCGAGCTCGCGCGCGAGCGCCTGCGCGTCGACCTCGCGCGCGGCGATCTCATCGAGAAGATCGCGCACCGGATGAACTACGGCAGTCCGATCGACCTCTTCGCGGCCATCGGCTTCGGCGACGCGTCGGCGACCGCCGTTGTCAATCGCATCCGCGACGAGATCAAGGGCGACAACGTCGTCGAGTTCCGCGCAGTCAAACCGCCCTCGCGCAAGTCCGCGCGCAAGTCCTCGGGCATCCGCGTCGCCGGCGTGGACGACGTGCTCGTGCGCGTCTCCAAGTGCTGCAGCCCGGTGCCGGGCGATCCGATCATGGGCTACGTGACGATCGGCCGCGGCGTGAGCGTCCATCGCGCCGATTGCCCCAACGTCGCGTACATGAGCGCGACGCCCGAGCGCATCCTCGACGCGACGTGGGAGACCGCGACCGATCTCACGCACGCCGTCGACGTGGAGATCGAGGCCGGCGACCGTCCCGCGCTCTTGCAGGACATCATGGCGGTCGTCTCCGAGTTGAAGACGCAGGTGAGTTCGGTGACGGCGCGCGTGAAACGCGACGGCAGCGCGGTGACGAGCCTGACCGTGCAGATCACCGATCTCGAGCACCTGCACCGCCTGCTGACCAAGCTCGGCTCGCTCAAGGAAGTACGGCGCGTCTACCGCGTGACCAAACGCGAACGCACGGTCGGCGGCAGTACGTAAGTCGCGACCGGCGATGACGCAACTTACGACCGACGCGATCTTGGCCGCCGTCGCGTGCTTTGCTGGCGTGGTGAACAGCGTCGCCGGCGGCGGAAGCTTCTTCAGTTTTCCCGCGCTGATCCTGGCCGGGGTTCCGCCGATCTCGGCCAACGCGACCAACAACGCGGCGATGTTCGTGGGCACCGGCGGCAGCGCGTGGGGCTATCGCCGCGAACTGGCGGACTACCGTCGCGTCCTGCTGCCCGGCATCCTCGTCAGCCTCGTCGGCGCGCTGATCGGCGCGATCCTGCTGTTGCATACGCCGGCGGCGCTGTTCGAACGCATGATCCCGTGGCTGCTGCTCTTCGCCATGGCCGTCTTCATCGCGAGCCCGTATCTGACGCGCAACGTCGATCCGCACGACGGCGGACGCCTGCATTCGCCGGCGCAGTTGGCCCTGCAGTTCGCGACGGCCGTCTACGGCGGCTACTTCGGCGCCGGCATCGGCTACCTGATGCTCGCGATCCTCTCGCTCTCCGGACTGCCCGACATGAACGCGATGAACGGCGTGAAGACGCTGCTCGCCGCATGCATCAACGGCATCGCCATCGTGCCGTTCGTCATCGCCGGGATCATCGACTGGAAGTACGCCGTGCTGATGGCCGTCTTCGCCGTGCTCGGCGGGTACCTCGGCGCGAAATTCTTCCGGCGCATCCCGAACAGCATCACCCGCACCTGCGTCATCGTCCTCGGCCTCGCGACCACCGTCTACTTCTTCGCGAAGGGTTGACGCCGCCGCGATTCAGCCGTGCGCGGGGAACGCGAGGAGGCCGGCGATACCGACGAGATAGATGAGCACGACGGCGGCGGAGTCGAGGCCCATGCCGAGGATGCGGTGCTTGGAGCGGAAGACGGCGCCGAACGCATAGACCATCGTCAAGAGGATGCCGAGGCCGGCGAGATAGACGTCGGTGGGATGCGCGTCCGGGAGCACGGCTCTTCCCGAGACGAGCGTCGCCATGAGGAAGAGCACCGGCAGGAACGCGTTGCCGCCGATGATGTCGCTGATCGCCAGTTCGTAGTCGCCCATCTTCACGGCGGTGAGACCCGTCGTCAGCTCCGGCAGCGAGGTCGCCGCGGCGAGGATGGTCGCGCCGAAGAGCGCGCCCGTCATGTGCCACTGCAGTGCGAGCGCCGTGCTCGCCTCTTCGAGCAGCCAGCCGGCGCCGAGCGTCGCGACGGCGGCGACGGCGAAGACGGCGACGGTGATGGCGAGCGGCTTGGCGGCCGCGTCGCCGGCCTCGCGCGTGCGTTCGGCGGCCCTCGTCGTCCACGGAAGTCCTTCGCTCGCCTTGTTCGCGAGCAGGATGCCCAGCATCCAGACGATGGCGATGCCGGCCGTCGCCGGCGTGACGTGCAGCCAGATAAGGCTCTTCGGCATCAGCGTGCCCTGGATCGCGAGCGTGAGGATCGCGACCAGCGCGCACGCCTGGATGACGATGACGAGCGACGCGGCCGCAGTCGTCAGCGGCGCGGCCTTTCGGCGCATCACGACGAAGTCGAGGATGGCCAGGACCACCGTCTGGATCGCGATCCCGCCGAGGATGTTGCCGATCGCCAGATCGAAATGCAGCGCGATCGCCGCCGCGAGCGTGATGGCGATCTCGGGGAGGTTGGTCGCGATCGCGAGGAAGATCGAACCTCCGAGCGCCTGACCGAAGCCGAAGCGGTCGTCGAGCGCGTCGGTGGTGGTCGAGAGCGCGTGGCCCGCGACCCACACGACCGCGACGCCCGCTGCGAAGAGCAGCACCAAGAGCATCACCGACGCGTGCGCGAACATGTCTGGTGCCGTTTGCCGCACACCCGCAATGTCTTGCCGACGGGCACCGCGAAGGCGCGCCCATGACTACTGCACCCACGGCGGCTCCCTCGGTCGTCGACCATCCGCTGGCGCGCGACGTCAATGCGGAACAAGATGCGGGGCTCTCGCCGCTCGAACGCTTCTGCAAGAAGGTCGGGGAATGGACCGGAGCGCCGGCCGCGCTCGTCGCCGCCGTCGTCATCCAGGCGATCTGGATCGTGGGCGGAACCATCACCAGACTCGACCCGTTCCCGTTCGCTTTTCTTCTGACCGTCTCGAACGTGCTCCAGTTGATCCTGATCTTCATCATCGCCGTCGGCCAGCGTCAGTCCGCGACGCACGCGGAACTGCGCGCTGAGAGCGATCACGAATCGATCTCGCGCCTGCTCTACCATCAGGAAGCGCAGGAACAGATCCTGCTCGCGCTCGCGCAGAAGATCGACGTCAACGTCGACGCGGTGCGGTCGCTGATCGAACGCCTCGCGACGGAGGACCCGGACCCCGCTTAGGGCGTGACGCGCGCGGGGACGGGCGGGCCGTCGGTGCCCGCGGGCTGCTTCTGTTCGCGGAAGCCGCCGAAGCGCGGCTCGATGTGATTCGCGGCCCAGTAGTAGAGCGTGGGCACGACGATGAGCGAGAGCATGGTGGAGACGAGCAGGCCGCCGATGACGACCGTGCCCAGCGGCGCCTGCGTCTGGCTGCCGGCTTCGAAGCCGATCGCGATGGGCAGCATGCCGCCGACGGTCGCGAGCGTCGTCATCACGATCGGTCGCAGGCGCAGCGGCGCCGCGGTCAGGACGGCTTCGCGCGCGGCCATGCCTCGATGGCGCAACTGGTTCGTGAACTCCACCACGAGGATGGCGTTCTTCACGCAGATGCCGACGAGCATCAGCACGCCGATGAACGCGGTAAGGCCGAAGGAGCGCTGGGTGACGAGCAGGGAGACCACGATGCCGGCGAGCGACAGCGGCACCGCCGCCATGATGACGATCGGGTGGAGGAACGATTCGAACTGGGACGCGAGCAGCATGTAGATGAGGAGGATCGCGAGGATGACGATCGTGCCGAGGCTGCCGAAAGTCGAGGCCTGATCGGTCACCGCCGCGCCGAACTGCCAGTGGTAACCCGACGGCAGCGCGATGGAGTTCATCACCGCAGTCGCCCGGGTGACGGCATCGCCGAGCGGGATGCCGGCCAGCGATGCGGTGATGTCGATCTCGCGCTGCTTGTTCTCGCGGGTGATCTGGGAGGGTCCTTGGCCGATCGCGATGCTCGCGACTTCGCCGAGCGGAATCGTCGGCAGGGTGTAGGTCGGCTTGCCGACGGATTGCAGCAGGCTTCGCGAACCGCCGGCGACAGGCACCGCGAGGTTCTGGATCGACGCGATCGAGCGGCGCTGGTCCGGCGGCAGCTGCACGACGATGGGATATTGCGTGCCGTTGATCTGCAGATAGGTCGCGATGCTGCCGCTGGTGCCGGTGCCGATCGTCGAAGCGATGTCGCGGGTGGAGAGCCCGAGGCTGGCGGCCTTGCTCCGGTCGACGTTGACGTCGACTTCCGGCTGCGATGCGGTGATGTTGGTGTCGGGCCGCGTCACGCCGGGGATCTGGGCGAGCAGCGGGATGACCTGCTCGTGCGAGATGTCGTAGAGCTTGGTGACGTCGGGACCGTAGATCTGGATGTCGAGGGCGTCCTGTCCGCGCGCGATGATCGACTGCACGATATCGGTGGTGCGTCCGAAGGCCTGCAGACCGGGGATCGGCCTGCCGTAGATCTTGAGGAACTGCGCGCGACGTTCCGCCGAGATCTGCGTCGTGCCGCCGCCGCCGCGCCGCCCGCCGCCGCCGCCGCCGGAAAGCGCGGCGCCCCAGCGCGTGACGAAGGCGGCCGCGTTGACGCCGTCTTTGAGCCGGATGGAGAGGTTCGCGACGTTCGTCTGCGCCGAGCCGTTGAATCCGCCGCCGGAGCCGACCTGAACGCCCACCGTCTCGACTTCCCTGGTATCGGCGGCGAAGCGCTTCTCGACGTCTTCGACGACCCGGTTCGTCACGTCGAGCGCGGTGCCGTTGGGCATGCGCAGGTTGAAACGCACGAACGCCGTGTTGGACGCCGGGAAGATCTCGGTCTTCACCAGGCCCAGCAGTACGACGATGATGGTCAGCGCGAAGATCCCGCCGGCGACCGCGAAGACGAGTCCCGCGTGGTCGAGCGACCACGTGAGCCTCGCCTTGTACCAGTCGGAGAAGCGCTCGTAGCCGCGGTCGAACCGGCGCACGAAGCGCGCATATCCGCCGCCGTCGCCGCCGTTGCCGCCGGCATGTTTGGCGGGCCCGAAGCGCATCAGCACGGTCGTGAGCATCGGCACGGTGGTGACCGCGACCAGCAGCGAGAGCCCGACGGCGACCATCACCATGACGGCGAACGGCGTGAAGAGCAGGCCCTGCAGGCCCGGGATGAGGACGAGCGGGACGAAGACGGTGATGACGGTGATCGAGGATGCGAGGACCGCGCTGAAGATCTCGGTGACGGCGCTCTCGGCGGCTTCGTCGACCGCCTGTCCGCGCGCCATGTGCCGGTAGATGTTCTCGATGACGACGATGCCGTCGTCGACGATGAGCCCTACCGCGAGCGCGAGACCGCCGAGCGTCATGACGTTGAGCGAATAGTTCAGGATGTAGGCCGCGAAGAGCGTGCCGAGCACCGAGATCGGCAGGGCGATGGCGACGGTGAGCGTGGAACGCCACGAGTGCAGGAAGAGCAGGATGACGATGGTGGCGAGGATCGCGCCGTAGGCCGCCGTGTGTTCGAGCGCGTGCACCGATTCGAGGATCGTGCCTTCTTGGTCGAGCAGGATGCCGAAGTGCATGCCCGGGTAGCGCTTCTTGATGTCGTCGATCTTGTTGTAGACGCCCGAGGCGGCGGCGACCACGTTCGCATCCGGCTGGGCGTTGATGGAGATGCCGAGGGCCGGAGTGCCGTCGAGGCGCTGGAAGGAGCGCTGCTCTTCGATCGAGTCTTCGACCTTCGCGACGTCGCGGAGCAAGAGCGGCGCGCCGTTGCGTACGGCCACGGTGAGCGCGCCGACCTCCGAAGCGTTCTGATAGAGCGCCGAGGTGCGCAGCTGGTATTCGTTCTTGCCGATCTGCACGATGCCGGCGGGCAGGGTGACGTTCTCCTGCTGCAGGCGGTCGACGATCTGCGCCATCGTGATGCCGTTGGCGGCGATGACGTTGGCGTTCGGGGTGATCATGATGGCGCGCTGCTGATCGGCGTTGACCGAGACCGATGCGACGCCGTCGACGGCGGAGAACTCGTCCGCGAGGAAGTTGTTGAAGAGGTCGGCCATGTCGCGCATCGACATGTTCTGGTCGGTGACGAAGAGGCGGACGATCGGCAGCGAATTCGAATCGAACTTGACGATCTGCGGCTGCTGGAGGTTCGGGTCGTTCGGCAGCGAGTTGCGGATGCGGTCGATCTGCTGCTGCACGTTGACCGACGCGGTGTCGATGTTGACGCCGTAGTAGAAGGTGGCGTTGATGCGCGTCGAGCCGAGCGAGGAGGTGGAGTCGATGCGCTGGATGCCGTTGACCCGGCTGATCGCGTTCTCGATCGGGCGGGTGACGAGCGTTTCCATCTGGTCGGGACCGACGTTGGGATAGGTGATGGTGACGGTCAGGGCCGGCGGGCTGAAGCTCGGGAGCAAGGCGACCGCCAGGCGCGGGAGGGCGAAGACGCCGAGGACCACGATGGCCAGCGCGATCATGGTCACGGCGACGCGCCGGTTCACGGCGAAATGGGCGATCGACATGCGTGGGGTCTACCGTACCTGCCCGGTCTGGTAGCCTTCTGAGAGGAGTGGTTGTGGGCTTCGATACCCATGTGCTATCCTGGCCAAGCTTTTGACCGGCTCCGAGCCGGCATACCCGCTGCCCGCCGCGTAGGCGGGCCGCCTGCCGCGGCAGGCGTCCGTAGGGGGTACCTATGGCTGACTACGAGATCACCTATATCCTGAAACCGTCGCTCGAAGAGGCGGACGTCGAAGCCCGCTCGACGGCGATCGCCGAGATCGTCACCAAGAACGGCGGGACCGTCGGCAGCATCGAGAAGCTGGGCAAGAAGCGCCTGGCCTACGAGATCGCCGACGTGAAAGAAGGCAACTACGTCGTCATGGGCTTCAAGTCCGAGGCGGCCTGCGCCAAGGAGCTGGAGCGCCAGCTCAAGCTCGACGAGACGGTCCTCCGCGGCCTGCTCATCAGCCTCGACAAGAAACAGCTGGCCCACATGGCGGCCGGCGGCCACATCTCCCCGCCCGCACCCCCGCGCGAAGAGCGCGAGTACGGCAGCCGCGGCGACCGTGGCGATCGCGGGTACCGCAGCCGGGACGATCGCGGCGACCGCGAATAACCCGGGGGCGCTCCGCAGAACAATGCCACCCATATGGCACGCTGCTTCGGTAGCGTGCCTTTTACTTAGCATCGCGACATAGCAAAGAGAGAGAGACCATGGCAGGTTCGTATAACCGCGTAATCCTCGTCGGCAACCTGACGAGGGACCCCGAGATCAAATACACGCAGTCCGGCAAGGGCGTCACCAAGTTCTCGCTCGCGGTCAACAATCCGCGCAATAAAGAAGAGACGACGTTCGTGGACATCGTCGCCTGGGACAAGCTCGGCGAGACGTGCAACAAGTACCTCAAGAAGGGCTCGAACACGCTGGTCGAAGGCCGCCTCGTGATCCGCAGCTACGACGACAAAGACGGCAACAAACGCAAAGCCACGGAAGTCGTCATCGATAACATGCAGATGCTCGGCTCGCGTCCCGAAGGCGCCGGCGGCGAAGGCGGCTACGGCGGCGGCGGAAGCAGCTACGGCGGAGGCAACTTCGGCGGCGGCTCGTCATCCGGCGGCAGCACCGACAACTTCCAAGACTCCCTCGACGACGAGATCCCGTTCTAGTGTTGTCTCACCCTAACCGACTGAAAATCGTCGGTTAAGGTGAAACGGCGCCAAATGGTGAAATTGCCAGGCGGAGCTCCGCAACACTACACTAGCGAAAAGCCTTGCTGCAGCAAGGCTTTTCTTGTTTGGAATCCTCAATGCGATTCGAAGCGTCTAAAACGTCCCACGGAAGGGGCCCGATGCAAAACGGGCAACATCCGATATATGAACGCTAGAACTTGGCACTTATTCGCAATTGTGTTTTTGGTCGCCGCGGGGCTTCCGGCGTCGACGGTCGCCCAGCAGCAGCCGGCACAGGAATCGGGTACAATTCCGTTGGCCTTTGCTCAAAGAATCGCTCAGGTTGGCGGACCACCAATGGCGCAGTTCGCGATCGGGACGATCCCACCCAATCTGGTAACAGCCTATAAAATACCGACGCCGCCCGGTTGGGTTATTGTCGGTACCGTTATTCGCCCTCGCGTTCAGAACTACGATATTTATTTTGATGCGCCGCGCTCCGCCGATGTCTCGATGCGTTACATGAGTGCACTGCAGGCCGCTGGTTGGCGCCTTCCAGGAGGTCCGTCGACACAGAATATCCTCTGCCTCGATGTCGGAGCAGGATTGGATGTCCAAGACTACGACATGAGCGCGTCGATCTCTGAGGTAATCGTCACTATATGGGAACACCAATTGGCGCAGTGTAGTAAATCGGGATAGATTGAAGCTGGCTCGGTTTGGTGGAGCACGATCGAGAGCTCAATTGCAGTCCGCATGGCCTTTCCGTATACTTTGCAACGCAAAGTATACCTTTGTGCCACGGCTCGGGCGTCGGGTCAAGGGAAGCAAACGGTATCCCAGACGGGGGTGAAGACGGGGATGCCGTTCGCCATCGGCGTTGCGTAGTCGATGATCGTGTAGCCGTGCGTGTCCGAGGTGACACTCGAAGGGGCGACCGTATAGAGCTGATGGCTCCCTCCGTAGGGCGCTCGAGCTCCATCGATATCCGCCGGCTGCCCCGGGAATCCGATCGAGGACCAGTTCCTGGTGACGCCTGAGAATGTCGCGGTTACATCGTCTTGATTCGTGAAGCCGTACATCGCGTCAACCGGCGTCGCGCCGGGCATTGAAAGCCACGTCGGCATGCCGGACGCGACGCTTCCGTCGTCCGGAGAATCGAACGCGCATACGCCCGCCAAGTCTTGACCTTTCGCGAGGTATGCCGCATGGCCGGCGCCTTGTGAATGTCCGCCCACCACGATCTTCGCCCACGCCGGCGCTCCGGCGGATACGAACTGCGACCACCCGTCCGAAGGATACGTCACGCTCAGATATGCGAGCAGTGCGGTGAGCCGTCCGACGATGGAATTTGCCGGCGTCACCGTGAGCAGATTCGTCGTCCCGTTTCCGTAGACGATCTCGCTGCGTACGTCTCCCCAGCACGCCGGATCGGACGAGTTGGCGCAATAGTCGTGGACCTCGGTGCCGTTCACGTACGTCAAGCCGATCACGTGATACCCGCGTACGGCGCCCTCGCGCAAAATATCTTGATAGAGGCGCGGAACGCCGTTGGTGCCGGCGAGGAAGACGAACAGCTTGCCTTTCGGAGAGGTCACCGACGGGCTGAAATAGTCGGGCGCATCGTACGACGGATCGATCCCGCTTTCAATACTCGACGGTACGATCGTGTTCAGAGCGACGGATCCGGGTGGAATGGAGGGCCCTGACGAAGCGATGGGCGCGGGCGTCGGCAGAACTGCGCCACCGCCGCTGCCTCCGCTGCAACCGATAAGTGCAGACGCGAGAACGGCTGCTGAAAGCGTCAGGGCGACCGGGTTGACCTTCATGCGATCAGTTTGTCACAGAGCCGACGAGCGGGAATTAACACGGCGTGAGTTTCGTCCGGCTCGCGGACTGCAGGAAAGCGATGTTGCAGCAGGGCTTTTCCTCGCGGCCACGCTACTTCTGCTCCGAGGTATTGCGATGATCAACGGCCTTTCTCGGATGGTCTTCTCGTGCGTACTCGCCGTCGTGGCAGTCGTATCCCAGACGACCGCGAAGGCGAACGATGCGCCGATCGCGGTGCAGCCGGGGAACGAACATTGGGTCGCGGGCACGGGCTTTCTCAAGGGACTGGGGGTCGCGACCCTGCTGGGCGACTTCGATCGAACGGGGACCTACATCGTCCGCGTGAAGCTGCCGGCCGCCGCGCGATGGGGCGTGCATCACCACAAATACCGATTGAACGCGACGATCGTCTCGGGAACGCTGCTCATCGGCTTCGGCACCCACGTCGATCCGGCGAAGATGATGCGTTTGACGGCGGGCTCGTTCGTTTCGATCCCCGGGGGAACGAACTACTACGATGCGACCGTTGGCGTAACGGTAGTTCAAGAAGAAGGCCAAGGGCCGATGACGACCGTCATGGCGAAGGATGAATAGCGTGCGTGTAGCGATTCTAGCGGTATGGTTCGTACTCGCCGCTGCGGGGATAGCCCCGGCGGCTCCCGGATATTGTCAGGTCGAGATCGTCAATCGCAGCCACCACGACGTCTTGGTAGACGGCGCATTCGATGATGGCTCCCGATTGCCCGGGTTTCGCATGTATTCGAACGAGACGGCCCACTATATCGATCTTCACTACCACGGCTATTGCCATTCCTCGCTGCATCTGGAGATAACGAGTCTTCAGGTGCCGCACACGGTGATATATGAGGCGTGGACGCACGTGAATACCACCGTCCACATCGTGCCGTACTAGAAGCCCGATAGTGAAAGGGTTTGGCGATGCCCTGACGACCGACGACGCGATCGCGCGTTCGGCGGAATTCCTCCGGGAGCGGCTGCGCTCGGGGAAGTATTCGATCGCGTCGCTCGGCAGCGACGGCGCGGCGACGTTCAGCGACGGCAAGGGCCACCTCTTCGTCGTCTCGTTCCTCGCGGAAGCGATGGCGGGGCTCATCGACGAGATCGACCGCACGATCATCCTGGTCCGGATCATGTCCGAGGAGATCGACGGCAGCTGGGGCTTCTCGCCCCCGGGCGCGCGGCATCGCGCGGAATCCCTCGTCTATCACGTCGATTCCGACGACACGGCCTACGTGCTACGCACGCTGCGCCGCCTCGGCGTCAACCGGCCCCCCGATGCCCTGGGGCGCTACTATCGCGAGCCCGAGCGGCTGTTCGTGACGTTCGATTGCGCGGCGCATCCGCGCTTGACGACCGCGGCTTCGCCAAGCGCCAACTTCGACGCTCACCTGGACGTGAACGCGAACATCTACCTCGCCTTGCGCGGCACGCATTTCGACGGCTGGATCAATTTCGATATGCTGCGAGACGCGCAAGACGAAGCGGGCTACTGGGCGTCGTTCTTCTATCCGAGCCGCTTATTCGCGACGACGCTGGTCCTCGACGTGGTGCGCGACGAGCCGTCCTTCGCGGATGCGATCGCGCGGGCCGTCGACTACGTCCTGCGCACGCAGAACGCGGACGGATCGTGGGGCACGGCGAGCGATTCCTACGAAACGGCGCTCGCCGTGACGATCCTCGCCGGCAGACCGCAGTGCGCCGAGGCGATGCAGCGAGGCGTCGCATATCTGCTATCGACAATGGCGCCGGATGGTTCGTGGACCTCCTCCGCCCGCATCTGGGAGTTCTCGTTCAGCGAGGACGACGTCCACACGGCGACCGACGTCCATCGCGCGTACGTCTCGGCCCGCTGCCTCACGGCCCTCCGCCGCGCCGCCGGCCAACTGACGGCGTTCCCCTGAGATGCTGACGTGAGGCCAGCGGCGCTTCGGACGAGCGCGTCCGGACAGTGAGCAGCCAGGGCTTCGGCTTGCTGATTCGAACGTCGGACGTATGATCCGAATGCTTTCACTAGCGCTCGCGCTTTTCGCGTCCGCGCTCCCGCTCGGTGCTCTCGCCGACGTCACGATCGTCTTCCAGGGCCTCCACGCTGATGGCTTCCAGCCGGGCTGTGCGATCGTCTCGCGCGACGCCGGCACGAAGACGAGCGTCGTGCGGTGCAAGGCGGCCGACCTCCCGGAGACCGGCGGCGCATATACCTACAGCGAAGCCTACGGCGTGCCGACGTCCGATCGCATGCACTACGGCGGTTGCGGCGTGCGCATGCGCGTGAGAGCCGGCACGAGAGCCAACCCGGTCTTCGATGCGGACGTGACGGGCTCGCACAACTTCGCTTGCACGCTGCACTGGACGGGCCACGACTCCGTCGACGTGCGCTACACCCTGCGCTAAGGCGCCTCGCGACGCGCCCAGAACGGCGCGCCGCTGAAGCGCCGCTCTTGAGAATAGATGGCGGATCGCGCGGCGATCACGGATCGGATCGCGGCATCGATGCTTTGGGCATACTGGGCCAACGGCCCGGCGTCGCCTTCGAGCATCGCGAGTGCGGCTAGCGCGGCTTTGCGACCGGACCAGAGCGCGGTCGTCATGCCGTGCGAAGAAAGCGGGTCGAATGCGGCCGCCGCATCGCCGGCGGCCGCCCAGCCGTCTCCGATGGCCGGCTGCAGCCAGGTAGTCGCCGCGCTCGCGAGCCGCGGCGGCTCCCCGATGGCATAATCCGCGCTTTCGATCCAGCGTGCGATCGACGGCGCGCCGGCGATCAGCTCGGTCCACGATCGCACGTCGCGCGTGATACCGCGCGGCATCAGATCGGGATCGGAGAAGAAGGCGAGGCTCAGGCGGAGATCCGGCAGCAGCGTCGCGTACCACCACCCGTTTTCGACGGCCTCGACCATCGTCGCCGGTGTGGGCGTGACGCCGCCTCCGCCTTGCCGCAGGAACGCATAGGCCGCGACCATCCGATCCGCATGCCGCCGATGAGCCGCATCGCGTGCGATCACGGCCGCACGGCCGCTGCAGTCGATCGCGAACCGCGCGCCGAGGCTACCTCGGCCGGTCAGGTGCAGCATCCAGCCGCCGTCGGATCGCTGGGCCCGTTCCACCGTCGCGGAGATCGCGAAGCCCGTCCGCTCGACCGCGTCCCGCAGCATCCGGTCGAAAGCGGAACGGTCTAGCACGCGACCCGGGCCGCCGGACTGCGCGATGGAATGGCTCTGCACGAGCAGCGACGAGCCCCAGGCGGAAACCGTGGTGTTCGCCGCGCGATGCGGCACCGCAGCGAACACCTCCGCGAGGCCGAGATCCGTCAACAGGTCGACGCCGGTGGCGGCGAGCGAATCGCCCGGGCGGTCGGTCGCGTCGCTCGGCGGCGCGATGGCCGCTATGCGATAGCCGCTCTCCGCCAGGGTTAGCGTCGCCGCAGCCGCTGCGGCTCCGCCGCCGATGATCGCGATGTCGACCGGATCGTCCCGCACCCCGCGCCCGCCTACTCGCGCGAGAGATCCATCGAACCGCGATCGACTTCGACGAAAAGCGTCGCGGGTATCTCCGGCGGCCGTTGCGGATCGCGCGGTCCCGGGCGCCGCACCACCACGCCCATCCGATTCCACAGATAGATCATCCGGTTGAGTCCGTCGGTGTAGCTCGCGTCGGCGTGATAGCCGATCCCGGCTACGCCGCGCGACCAAGCGACGCGGTTCTCGAAGAACTTGATGCGTTCGGCGGCGGGCAGCTGCGCGTTCACGACGACCTCGTAGTACGCTTCCGGCAAGACGTCGATGGGCAGCAGCGCCGGCCACCACGTCGCGGTCGGGAAATCGTTCGCGAAGGTGACGTGCTGACAGCTGAACGCATCGCACTGCCACGGGATGCCCATCCAGCGCGTGAGATCGCCGGGCATCTGCGGCCCGACCGCCGCCGGCGTTCCGCGATATCCGGAGAACGCGCGCTCGACCGTGAGCAGCGGGCCGAGATCTTGGACGAGATCGGGCGCCCGGTCCGTCGCGGGCGCGATGCGATAGGGTCCGCGATAGAGTTCGCGATGGCGCAGCGGCCACGTCAGTTCGACGCCCGGATGGAACGCGCCGCCGGAACACGTCTCCAGGACCGCGCGCGTCAGCGCCTCCGGCCGCTGTGCGAGCGGGATCTCTTCGAGCGTTTCGATCTCCGGCGCATCGAGCGGACCGAGGTCGTCGACGAACGCGCCGTCCCGCCACGCCTGCAACGCCGCATATTGCCGCGTCGGGATGCGGAACCAGCGCAGCGGCGATCCCGCGTAGTTGATCCCGTCCCCGAGCATCGGCGGGAGCTTGTCGCTCTGCTGGGCCTCGATGGTGGGATCGCGGAACGCCTCGAACACCCGCTGCCGAAACGCTTTGTTGGCCGGACTCGGATCGCGCAGTTTCGCGATGATGTCGGGAGCGTCGAAGTTGCCGATATCGAGCCAGCGCCGCTGCAGGTTGGCGGCCGCGGCCACCCACTCCAGGAGCGCGATGCGATGGAAGAGCGGGTAGACGTCTTTGCGGAATGAGAGCGGCTTCTTGTCCGGTGGAGTCCACCCGGCCGCGACGTTGACGTCCGTCATCACGTCGTACAGCGAGACGAACGGCGGGATCTCCGGTGCGAAGTCCGGGCCGCAGCACGCGACCCACGCGTTCTCCGCGTCCATCACCGGCCCGCCGGCCATGCGTACGCGCGCACGCACGACCCCGTCGCACCAGTCGTCGTACCAGCCGTCGTTATCGGAGAAATTCGTGATCGGATTGTTCGGAAGCGCCGAACGCGAGTCGCCGTCGCCCGGAAAGACGAGGAGCCGTCCGGCGTCGTCGGTCCGCAGCTCGCCGAGCTTTACGTCGAGCGTCTTCCAAAAGCGTCCGGTCATGGCGTAGGCGGGGTCTCCGCCGCGCGAATTGGTGTTCGCACCGCCGATCGACTTCGGGCCGGGGTCGATGACCAGCATCGCCGCTCGATCGGCGTTGCCGACGAAGGACTGGTTGCGCTTCTGTCCCGGCAGGCCGGGCGCGAGGTCGCCGTTATCGAGCGGATTGCTGAAGCCGTACCATGCGGCTTTGGTGTTGGCGACGTGGACGGTCCATTCGATCGACGCGTCCTTCGCGGTCACTTCGCGCACCACGTCGCCGGCCGCATTGAATCCGAAGATGCGGAAGCGCTGGACCTGCTTCTTGATCCGGTCGGTTCCGTCTTTGTAGGAACCGTCGCGCAGTGCCGGCATGCCGGGGATCTCCGGCGCCAAGAACCACTTCGGACTATTGCCGACGCGGCTGATGCCGAGCGCGGGGAAGATGGCGAGGCGCACGATCGAGCCGTCGGCGGGCGAACCGCTCGCGTCGCGCGCGAAGGCCGCCCGCGCCGTCAGCGGTCCGGCGAGCGGCAGAAGGGTGAGAGCGGCTAAGAAGTCGCGGCGTTTCGGCGTGGCGTTAAACTCCAAGATTGGTCTCGAAGAGCTGCCGCTTCCATTCGGCCAACTGCCCGTCCAGCCCGGTCCGCCGCCGGAACTCGGCGGAATAGCGCTTCGCGGTTATCGGCACGTTGCGTTGGCTGAAGACGAGGTACTCGAGATCCGCCCAGCGCGGATTTTCGGGCGTGCGTCTGCGCATCTCGTAGACGACCGGCGCCAGGGCGCGCCACACGCGCGGTGCCGTCATGATGATCGGGGCGAAAAGATCGCGATCGAGCGCGCCGTAGTTGATGAGCCGCGCGACGACTTGGTAGAAGCCTCCGGTCAGGATCAGCCGCCGGTCGAGCCCGTCCGCGAAGGCCTTGCGCAGCACGTCCGGGTCCTCGAAGTCGCACGATTCGGTATACTCTCGGGCTTCGATCATCTCCGGCGAGTTCAATTGCCGCATCAGATCGAGGTAGCTCTCGAGTTGATTCGAGAGGCGCAGATGTTTGAGTTGGACGACGGCCGCCGCCGATCCGATCAAAATTACGATCGCCGCCGCGATAGAACCGATAGCGGTGAGTTCGTCCCATCCCAAGGCCGAGATACCTCCGGTACGGCCGACCTTCGGCGGTTCCCGGCCGAGTCCCGCGCGCAAACGTGGCGACGGCCGTCCGGGGCGATGCCGGACGGCCGTCGGCGTTTGCGGAGACCCGTTTAGTGATGGATCGTATCGATGTGCGCGGCCGACATGCCGCCGTCGTGCGTCGTGACGACGACTTTACTGCCCGGCGTCAGGTTCATGCGCGTCGCGGCTTGCGAGGCGACCATCAGCGTCTCGGTGCGGCCGTTCGGCAGCGTCAGCGTGACGCTGTCGCGGGTGGTCGAAGCGACCGTTCCGCGGATGGTCTGATCGGCGACGACGGCCGAACCGACGCGCGAGCCGTCTTCGCTGCGAACGGCGAGGTTCTGGCCGACCTTGGGCTTGAGCTGTCCGAACGCATGCGCGTCGACGGTGAACGTCTTCGTCACGCCGGTGGGAAGCATCAGCGTCAGCGTCGTGCCGCTGAACGCGGTGACTCTTCCGACGGTGGTGCGGCCGCGCATCATATCGGGCGCGGTCGCCGGCCGGTTCATCGCCTGAGGCGGCATCTGCGGCTGCGGAGCCGTGATCGGCATCGGGACGCGCACCGGCGGCACGCTCGCGGGCATACCGTGCGTGGGGACTCCGGCCGGAGGCCCGATCGGAAGGCCCGCCCGCGGTACGGCGAGCGCGCTGCCCACCGCTGCGAGCGAGAGCGCGATCGTGGCTGCTGAGATGAAGCGGAAATCGTGTTTCATAACGGCATATACATACCCCGCCCGGCCTCGGAACTCAGCGCTCCGCTCGCTCGCTAGATTTCTGGGTACGAGTCCGCACGATGAAACGCGTCATGGTACCGATAGCGCTCGGTCTGCTCCTCGTCGTCGCGGCCGGCGCATGGTACCTGCGCTCGAGCAAGACGCGTTTGATCCCGGTGCCGCCGCAGGATCCATTCCGCGGCGCCGTTTCGGCGATAGCGGGGCGGTCGCACATGCCTCGCGCGCCGCGATCCGTGATCGTCGTCATCGAAGAGAACAAGTCGTACGAGCAGATCTTCGGCGAACCCGAGAAGGCACCGTATCTGAACGCGCTCGCCGCGAGGGGCGCGGTCTTCACGCGTTCGTACGGCATCGCGCATCCCAGCCAGCCGAACTATTTCGCGCTCTTCTCGGGACGAGCCGATTCCAACGGCGACGGATGCCCGGCTCAAGGCATCGCGCGCGATGCGGACAATCTCGGCGCCGAGGCGATCGCCGCCCGACGCACGTTCCGCGCGTACGCGGAGGATCTGCCTGCAGCCGGATTCGCCGGCTGCACGAGCGGCTCGTACGTGCGCAAGCACGCCCCATGGACGCATTTCTCGAACGTCCCGGCGCGCTACGCACTGCCGTTCTCCGCGTTGCGCTCCTACGACGCGCTGCCCACCATCGCGTTCGTCATCCCGGACCTCATGCACGACATGCACAGCGCGAGCGTCGCGGCGGGCGATGCATGGCTGCGCGAGAAGATCGGGCCCCTCGTGGCGTGGGCCGGGAACCACGATGCGCTCGTCGTCATCACGTGGGACGAGAGCAGCGCGCCGGTCGCGAATCACATCCCGACCTTGTTCGTCGGCCCCATGGTCGCGCCCGGGAGATACGACGAAGTGATCTCGCACTATCGGGTCCTGCGGACGATCGAAGATCTCTATGGATTCGGACACGCGGGTGCGGCGGCGCTCGCGACGCCGATCGACGACTGCTGGAAACCGGGGAGATAAAGCCGTGAGCGCCATCCGAGAAGTCGTGCTGATCGCGAAGTCGAGTTCCAATCGCGGATCGGAGGCCTATGCCGAGATCACGCGGGCGCTCCCGGCGCTCGGCATCTCGATCGTCGAAGCGCACCGGGTCGAGACGCGAAAGGAACTGCGGAGGCGCGTCAAGCGCGCCGCCAAGTCGGGCCATAAGTACATCGTCGTCGCGGGCGGCGACGGCAGTCAATGCGCTGCCGCGCAAGCGCTCGCGTACACCAAGTCGGTGCTGTGCGTGATCCCCGCCGGAACCGGCAATAGCTTCGCGCAGAGCCTCGGCATGCAGCCGACGATCGAAGAAGCGATCCGTACGATCGCGAACGGCCGCAAGAAACGCATCGATCTGGGCGTCGTCAACGGTACCTATTTCGCCAACTTCGCCGCGATCGGGCTCTCCGCCGAGATCGGCCTCGAAACGCCAAAACTCCTCAAGCGCATCGCCGGCGGCGTCGCCTACGGACTCTCGGCGGTCGTCCCGCTGCTCAAGAACCGTCCGTTCTCGGCGAAGATCTCGTGGGAGAAGAACGCCATCAAGATCGAGACGTTCCAGATGCTGGTCGCCAGCGGGCGGTATTTCGGCAACACCCCGATCCTGCCGGGCGCTTCGCTCGAGAGCGGGCGGTTGGCGTTCTTCACGAGCGTCGGCCCCACGCGCGTCGACGTCGTGCGCATGTACCTCGCGTTCCTGGCCGGCGACCAGACGAGTCTGCCCGACGCGCATTACTTCCAGACGAAGAAACTGAAGATCGAGACGAAGGGTCGGCAGCTGATCGCCCTGGATGGCAGCAAGTACGGCTACACGCCGGCCACGTTTTCGATCGCCCGCAAGGCGCTGCGCGTGATGGTCCCGGAAGGCGCGCTGGCGGAGCGCGAAGGGTGACGCCGGAAGCGCGCCTGTGGTTGCTGGCGACGGCCTTCGCGAGCGCGTTCGCGATCCTCGCGACGCTCGTCCGTTCGACGCGCGCGCTACTTCCGCTCGACGCGCTCTCCTCGCCGCTGCGCGGCCGGAACGTGCGGGCGGCGGCGATCCTCACGCGTTCCGGACGCGCGCTGCCGCTGCTCGTCCTCGCCGCGCTCTCCGTCGCGCTCTTCGCGATCCTCAGGGAGCCGCTCTGGATCCCGCTCGCGATCTTCGCGTCGCAAGTGGTCTCACAAGGCGTCGTCGAGAGCGCTCTCAAGCATCACGTCTCTCGCGAGCGTCCGTCGGATTGGGTCGTCAAGAAGGAACGCGGCTTTTCGTTTCCAAGCGGTCACGCATGTACGGCATTCGTCTTCTTCGGGTCGTGGCTGGTGGTCGCGCTGGTCGCGATACCGGACCTCGGCCTGCGCGTCGTCGCCGGCGTTTCGATCGGCGCGTGGATGTTCGGAATCGCCTGGTCGCGCGTCGCGCTAGCCGCGCATTACATCAGCGACGTCCTCGGCGGTGCGCTGTTCGGGGCCGCCTGGACGTGCGCGACGCTCGCGCTGGCGATCCGCGCGCACGTCCCCTTGCCGTGGTCCGGATGACGATCGGCACGTTCGTCTGCGCGTGCCTGCTCGCGCTGGCGGCGTGCGGAACGGCCGCAGCGCAGACCGGGCCCGCCGCGGCCGTGAACATCTGGCCGGGCGTCGCGCCCGGTTCCGAACATGCGACGCAGGTCGAGCGGACGTATCGCGGCACGCCCCTCGGTACCGTGATCATGGGCGTCGTCACGCCGACGCTCACGCCGTTCCTTCCGAAGAAGGCCGATGCGACTGAGACCGGCATCATCGTCGCTCCGGGCGGAGCGTGCGTCGCGCTGGCCGTGGATCTCGAGGCCAACGCCATAGCGCGTCGCTTCCAGGCGCGCGGCATCGCGGCGTTCGTGCTCAAATACCGCATCCCCGAGAAGAAGGGGGAAGGCATCCCCAAAGATCTCGATATGGACGTGGCGTGCAAGGACGGCATGGCCGACGGGATCCAAGCGGTCCGCTACCTGCGGCAGCACGCGGCGCAATGGAACGTGTCGCCGTCGAAGATCGGATTCATCGGCTTCTCCGCCGGCGGACAGATCGCGAGCGCGGCGCTCTTACAGCCGAGCCTCGCCGACCGGCCGGACTTCGCGGCGTTCATCTACGGCGCGCCGTTCGGTGCGATGCCCGCCATCCCGGCGGGTCTCCCGCCGGTCTTCATGGCGTGGGCGCAAGACGATCCGTTCGACGTGATGGCGAAGTTCTACGACGCGCTGCATGCCGCCGGGAACAAGCCGGAAGCGCACATCTTCGCGTCCGGCGGCCACGGCTTCGGATTGAAGAAGCAGGGGACGACGAGCGATCACTGGATCGACGATTTCGAGAACTGGCTCACCGGCGAGGGCTTCGGGCCGACGCGTCGGTGAATGCTCGCTGACCTACGGGATGCTTGTTTGCTCTGCCGAAAGGCTCGCCTGGGGGTACGAGCATGAATCGCCATCGTTTTCTTCTGACGTCTGCCGCCGGAACGGCTGTCCTGGCGCTGCCGTGGATTCCCGGACCGCCGGTCCTCGCTCAGGGAGTCGGCGCCGACCTCGGTCTGAAGATCGCCGATAAGATCGGCGATCATCTCCTCGACACCGTACTGACGAAAGGTGCCGACGCGATCGGCCTGGGCGGCGTGATGTCCTTCCTCGGCATGGGCGACAGCGCTACCGACAATGGCGAAGTCCTGGCCAAACTCGATACGATCCAGCAAGAACTCGCGCAGATCGGCGCGGCCGTCGCGGCGCTGCAATCCGACATGGAGCGACAGTTCGCGCAGACGGACTACGACGTCGTGATCGGCGGGGCGATCCAGAGCCTTATCGACAAGAACGAATCGCTGACCGACGACTTCCGTACGTTGTTGGGCATGCGCGGAGATACGAGCGGCTTGCGTGCCGACATGGCCTCGAAGATGTCGGGCGATTTCCTCGATTGTCTGGCCGCGTGGAACAACGCGATGACCGGCTCGCACGGGACGACGTCGCTCATCGCCGGATGGAGCAAGGTCGTCGCCTCGAGCGGACCGTTCTTCAACCGCGCGATGGCGGCGCGGATCCAGCAGCAATGGGCTTATTTCGATGCCCAACAAGCGCTCTCGGTGACATACCTCATCGAGCACTACAACGCCACCAGGCAGAAGAGCCGGGTTCGGCCGGTGCTCGATGCTTGGATGCGCAACCGGCAGCATCAACTCACGCTGCTGCGCGGAACCTTCGAGACGAGCGACACGTTCCCCGCGATCGGCGCCGATGGACGGAAGACCGTGCAGACGACGCGACTGCGCGCGTTGCCGCCGAACACCATCGTCGATCACAAGAATCTGCTGATGTGGTATCTCGCCGTCGGGCCGTACGTTCCTCAGGGGAGCGAGACGGTGGACTTCGATTGTCCGGAGCCCGGCAGCACCATCCAGCCGCAACAGGGCGCGCAGGACGCGGCGAGCATCGCCTTTACGGACCTGACGGTGGATACCTCGAAAGCGGTCGCGCGCGCGACCGGCGTCGGGATGTGGCAGCTTCCCGGCTCCGACGATTTCGAGAAGATGATCGCCGCAGCCGGCGGCGTCGCCGGGACGCAGAACGACGCCTTCATGATGGCGATGGAAGCGGCGGGCTTTACGTTTCCGCTCGGCCTGACGCGCGAGCAGTGGAGCATCTGGGCCTTCGCTTCGCCGTCCGGGATAGAGCGACTCCACCCGGACTGCAATAGCGGAACCCACCGCCACCAGCAGATCTTCTACGGAAACGCGCAGTTCAACGACGGCGGAGCCTTGACGACTCCGGCCGGCGATCCGACGACGAGCGCGATGATCATCTACAAGCGAGGGCTGGAGCAGGGCGAAGCGTACTTCTACTGACCGCGTTCGACGTCGTACTAATGCGAGTGCTTGTGGACCTCTGCCGGAACCGGCGCGGGCGATCCGTCCGACCAGCGGCGGACCGGGACGAAGAAGACGCTCGCCGGAGATGCGCCGTCCTGGCCGAGCACCGGTGACCCAGGCAGATTCGCGCCCCACGACGCGGCTTGCCCGCGTGGAACGAAGAACATCACGTGCGGCAGCCACGGACCGCCGGCCTGATCGTTCAGATATCCGCGCTTGGAGAGCATGAACGCGATGGAGTCCGGTTCGGGCATTTTAAAAGCACCGCTCGCGCGAGCGGCGCGCGATTTCGCCATCAGCTGCGCTTTGGAATCGCCCGCGAGAACCCACTTCGTGAGCTGCACGTAGTTCGCCAGTTCCGATCGGGCGGCGGGCGCGTTGAAGCAGTTCGGCGAGCGCTCTTTCGGGTTCCAGAACTCGGGATCGTCGAAGGTCGAAGCCCACGAACGCCCGACGAAACAGACGAAGCCGTTCGTGCCCTTGACGGCGGTCGTATAGCCGGTGCTTCCGAGTACGAGGATCGTCGCGGGGCCGGAGATCGACGGCGGCGCGGCGCTGCGCGCGAGCGCGATCTCGTCCGCGGGGGTCATGCGATACTGGGCGATCGGCGCCATCGCGGGATACGGCGCGGCCGCGTGCCCTTGCGCCGGAGCCGCACCGCTCGTCATCAGGGCGAGCGCGGCGGAGAGAACGAGGGTATTCCTCATGCAAAACCTCCTGGTGCCATATCCGGCCCGTCGTGCGGAACGCGCCTGCGTCGCGCTCCGTGACGGACCGGATCGTTTCTCCCGGAGCGCTCAGGACTTCGGGAACTGCCGCAGGCCGATGGTCGCCCCGCCGGGCTCTTTGACGCTGGCGACGAGCAGACCGTAGCCCACGTCGCGGATCGCTTGCGCCACCGCGCCGCCGACGCTCTCGAGCGCCTTCACGCTGGCGGCGATATCGTCGACGGACCAATATGCGAGCGCGCTCATGCCGCCGCTCGCGGCGCCCGAGACGAGGCCGATCTCGATCTCGCCGGATTTGTAGCCGACGTACTGCGGACTGTCGACGTAGGGGTCGGTGCCGATGAGTTCGCGAAAAAATGCCTTCGTCGCGGCCATGTCCGTCGTCGTGTAGACGATGAGTGAGACGTCTTTCAAGTCGGTTACTCCTTCTGATCTTATGACGGAACGAACGCGGCGAAACGTGACGGGAGAGATGCACGTGGAGCGGACGGAAGTCCTGTCGGAACGTTTCGAGGCGGCGAGGCCGCGCTTGCTGCGGATCGCGCAACGGATGCTCGGCTCGGCCGCCGAATCCGACGACGCGCTGCAAGAGAGTTGGCTGCGCGTCAGCCGCGCCGACGTCTCGGGCGTGGAGAACTTCGACGGCTGGCTCACGACCGTCGTCGCGCGCGTCTGCCTGGACGCGCTGAAATGGCGGGAGAGCCGGCGCGAGGAGATGACGCCCGACGATCCGCGCCGCAACGTCGTCGGCACCGGTTCCGGGGAGCGTCCCGAAGACGAGGCGGTCCTCGCCGAGTCCATCGGCCTCGCGCTGCTCGTCCTGCTCGATGCGCTGCCGCCGGCCGAACGCGTCGCCTACGTCCTGCACGATATGTTCGACGTGCCGTTCGATACCATCGCCGCGATCGTCGGGAAGAGCGCGGAGGCCGCGCGGCAACTCGCGAGCCGCGCGCGTCGGCGCGTGCGCGGGGCATCACCGGAACGCGACGAGGGGTCGCGCGGAAGCGGCGAACTCGTGCGCGCCTTCCTCGCCGCCTCGCGGGCGGGACACTTCGCCGACCTGATCGCCTTGCTCGATCCGGCGGCGACCTTTCGGGCAGACGCGGCGGTCGTGGCGATGGGCGGCGCCGATGCCGAACTCCGCGGCGCCGACGCGGTCGCCCGCATGTTTTCGGGACGCGCGCGCGCGGCGCAGCCGGCGCTGCTCGACGGCGAGCCGGGGGCGGTGTGGATGCACGAAGGTGCGGTCCGCGTCGCGTTCCGCTTCGCCGTCGAGAACGGCCGCATCGCCGGCATCGAGCTCGTAGCGGATAAGGACGTGCTCGAACGAACGGTCATCTCATGAAGCGGCGTGCATTTCTCGGATTGACCGTCGGAGCGGTCGCCCTCGGAGCGACGGGCCTGCGATCGTCCGCGGCCGCGCCGCGATGGGACGCGCTCGCGCGGCGGCTCTCCGGTCGCCTCGTCTTGCCGGGCGATCGCGGCTTTGCCGGATTCGCGCAGCCGAACAATCTTCGCTACGCGGCCGTGCGTCCCGGCGCCATCGCGCTCTGCGCCGACGCGCGCGACGTCGGCGCCTCGATCCTCTGGGCCCGCGAGAACGGCGTGCCGCTGGTCGCGCGCTCCGGCGGGCATTCGTACGCCGGCTATTCGACGACGCACGGCCTGATGGTCGACATGCGCGAGATGCGCGGCGTCGCGCTCGACGAGCATACCGGCATCGCGCGGATCGGTGGGGGAGCACGGAACGCGGACGTCGCCAGGGCGATCGCCGGACGTCCGTTCGCGATCACGCACGGGCGCTGCCCCGGCGTCGGGGTCGCGGGGCTTGCGCTCGGCGGCGGCATCGGCTTCAACATGCGCGCGCACGGCTTCGCGTGCGATCGCATGACGGCGACCGAGATCGTCACGGCGGACGGCGCGATCCGCACCGTGACGGGCGACGACGAACTGTTCTGGGCCTGCCGCGGGGCCGGGGGCGGGAACTTCGGGATCAATACGTCCTTCACGTTTCAGACCTACGAGGTCGGAGCGCGGACGGTCTGCAACCTGACCTGGGCTCGCGAGCCCGAGCGCGTGTTCGCCGCGCTGCTCGAAGTGCTCGAGCGCGCACCGACGACGGTCGGATCGAAGGTCTCGGCGATCGCGCCGACCGCTTCGTCCGGCATCAAGGTGCAGCTCCTCGCGCAGTTCGACGGCAAGCCGGATGCGCTGCGCGAGATCTTGGCGCCGGTCTACGCGATCGGCGAGCCGGCCGGTACGACGGCCTACGAACCGTACTGGACGGCGCAGAAGGCCCTCGACGAACCCGGCAAGCCTGCCTTCTACCAAGAGCGTTCGCGATTCTTCGATCAGCCGTTGGACGACCGGGCCGCGGCGACGGTGTTCGCATGGCTGCGGCGCTATCCGAAGACGGCGCACGAAGCCGCCTTCAAGGTCTTCCAGACGGGCGGCCGCGTCAACGACGTGCCGGCGACCGCTACCGCCTTCGCGCATCGGCAGAGCCATTGGCTATCGTCGATCGAACTCTACTGGGAGGCCGAAACGCCGAGCGCCATGCTCCGGCATAACCTCGATTGGCTCGACGGCTTCTACGATGCGATCGTGCCGCTGGCCCGCGGAGGCGCCTACCAGAACTTCATCGACCCGTCGCTCGCGGACTGGAAGACCGCCTACCACGGCGTCAACCTCGAACGACTCGAAGCGATCAAACGCCGCGTCGACCCGACCGGCGTCTTCACGTTCCCCGAAGCGATCCCGCGGAGCGGCCGACCTGCGTCCGCTTGATCGCGCCGAGTTCGAGCGGGTCGTCGATGAAGCGCTGGCTTCGCTGCCGAAACGCTTCGCGGACCGGGTCGAGAACGTCGTCATCGCGGTGGAAGAGGAACCGACCGACGACGATCTCGCCGGCTTCGACGACGACGGCGATGACGAGATCCTCGGCATCTACCGCGGTGTCGCGCTGACCGACCGCACCTACGGCGACCCGCCGCCGCTACCGGACGAGATCGCGGTCTTCCGCGGACCGATCAATCGCGTCGCCCGTTCGCGCCGTGAAGCCGTCGAGGAGATCCGCGAGACGATCATCCACGAGCTCGGGCACTACTTCGGCCTGGACGATCACGAACTGCCGTAGCGCCTCGGCTACGGCGCGAGCGTAAGGCGCTCGCGCGTCGCCGCTTCGATTGCACGTTCGCCGAACGGGAGCGGTGCGAGGCGGCCGGCGATCCAGGCGGGAGCTAGATCGGTGTAGTGTCCGGAGCCGGGCTCGCCGGATTCGCCGCTGGGAATCGCGATGCCGCCGGCGTCCCAGTCGCCGACATCCCATACGGCGCGGAAGCTCTGGGAAAATCCGTCCTGCTGTAGATGGATGGTGTATTCGTCTCCGTCGCCGGGAAGCGTCGGGCCGTCGAGCAATCCGAACGGGAGCGGTGCGAGCGGGTGTTCGACCGGCACCGATCCTGCCGAACCCCAGCGCGGCCAACGGTTGCGCGCATCGAAGAACGCGAGCCGGATGTCGGCGTCGAGCCCGGGGGAGCGCGCGCGCAGCCGTCGCAGCAGCGCGTAGAACGACGGCTGCCCGGCCTCGAGATCCAGACGCAGCGCGTGCACCGTCGTCGCGGTGCGCGATCCGGGAGCGAACGCGCCGTTCCATGCGAGCAGATCGCGCCCGAGGGCGACGTCGACCGGTTCTCCGAGTTCGCGCGCGCGCGGCGCGATGCCGCGCGCGAGTTCCAGATCGGCGGGCGAGACCGTGTCGAGCTGCATCGCGGCGAAGTACGCGACGTCGTACCGCGAACGCGCGTGCAGCAGCTGCGCGATCCGATACGCGCGATACGGCGGATCGAACGCCGCCGCGAGGCGATACGGATAGGTTCGCGGATACATCCTATTGTTCGCGCTGACGACGATGCCGTCGCGCGCCGGGCGCAGCGCCGGCAGCCGCCCGAACGCGATCGTGTGCGCCGGAGCGCGCAGGTCCGCGGCCGATTCCACGTAGCGTCCCCAGGCACGATCGGCCGGGACGGAGCCGGCGAGATGGTAGGCGACCGTGCCGCGCGTGTCGGCGAGGACGAAGTTCTCGGCGGTTCCTTGGTAACCGGAGAGCACGCGAAGCGCGTCGCGGACGTCGGTGGCGCGATCGAGCGCGAGGAACGTCGCGAGCGCGCCGGCCGGCGGCCGTAGGCGGTCGAAGGGCCGCCAGCGGATCAACGCGAGCTCTTGGCGATCGCCCGCGTACGGTACGGCGAACTCGCGAGCGGTTCGATAGTAGGCGCGCGCGACGTCCTTGCCGTTGCGTACGTGGAAGATCTCGCGTTCCCAGTTCCGCGGCCGCAGACGTCCCGGTGCGAACGCCGTCATCGCCGCGGCATCGGCGTTGGTCGCGCCCCAAGCGAGGCGCTCGTTATGGCCCAGCAGTACGCCGGGCGCGCCGGGGATCGACGCGCCCGCCGCGTGGAATCCGGGCGCGCGCACGTCGAGGAGATACCACAGACCGGGGATCGTCAGATCGAGGTGCGGATCGTTGGCGAGCAGGGCGCGTCCGCTCGCGGTGCGGGCGGCCCCCGCGGCCCAGGCATTGCTTCCCGCGCGCGGATGCGCGGCGAGATGCGGAAGCGATGCGATGCGCGGTCCGCCGGCGGCCGGCGCGGGACGCACGTTCGGGCGGCCGTCGGCGCTCACGTCGTAGCGCGGATCCGAGAGCGGCAGATAGTCGTCGAAGCCGCCGGCGCCGACGCGGCGCCAGATGTCGTCGCGCGAGAGGACGTCGCGCCACGAATCGGCGAGCGCGATCGAGACGGCGAGCGAGACGGCGAGACTGTCCTGCGGACGCCACGGGCGCGGGCGATAGAGCAGCATGCGGAACTCGACCGGAAGCGGCTGCACGCGGATGGCGGCGTTCACGCCGTCGCTGAAGGCCGCGAGCGCCGTACGTTCGCGCGGGCCCGCGCCGCGCCACTCGCGTTCGGCGATGTCGCGCACGTCGTAGTAGCGCTGCATCTCGTCCAGTCCGAGCGACTTCGGGCCGAGCACTTCGGAGAGCGTGCCGAGCGCGTAGCGACGCGTCATGTCCATCTGGAAGAGCCGGTCCGTCCCTTCGACGAAACCCTGCGCGAAGAACGCATCGTGCTCCGACGCTGCGGTGATGTGCGCGACGAAACGGTCGTCGCGCCGTACGAGCACGGGCGCGCCGAGCGACGGCTCGACGATCGATCCGGCGACGATCGGAGCGGCTCGATAGCCGGCGGCCGCATACGAGAGGTACAGCACCGCGATGGCCGCGACGGATACGCCGAAAGCGCGAGCATGTCGCGCGATCGTCGCCGTGACGGCGTCGAACGCACCGACGTGCCGGAACAGGTCGACGGCGTCGTCCTCGCGGCGCCGGTCCGTCTCCTTGCGGTCCACCAGCCTCTAGAATACGCCCGGAAGGCGCTTCGTGACCAGGCTTGAAGGGGACGAACGTGCGTTTGCTTCGTATAGCCGTCGTGTCTATCACGGCGGCGATCGGCCTCGTCCTTACGGCGCCGGACTTGCTCTTGCCGTGGCAGCATTTCGGGAGCCTGGGCTTCGAGTTGAAGCTTAACGGCACGATCATGAAGATCTATCCGGGCATGCCTGCGGAGAAAGCCGGCCTGAAGGTCGGCGACGTCGTCGACCTCGCCGCGACCGACCCGACGACGCGGCGCTCGATGCGCCGGCTCACGCCCGTCTGGCCCGGGGTCGCGCGGACCCTGCCGATCGAGACGCGCGCGGGCGATCGCGTCGTCACGCTCGTCGCGGCGCCGTTCCCGCGCAAGATCGAGGACAATCTCACCAACGCCTTCCTCATCATCTCGCAGGTGGCGTTCATCCTCATCGGCGCCGCGTTGTTGCTGATCCGGCCATCGTTGCTGACGTGGGCCTTCTATCTCTACGCGCTGAGCGTGACCGGCGACGCGATCTTGCCGCTCGAGGCCACGCCGGATTCGTGGAGCACGGCGTATATGATCTATTTCGTGGTGAACGCGGCACTGGGGATCTTCGGCTTCACGACGTTCGCCCTCATCTTTCCGCGCGACCGGCCTGAGGGCTGGCGCAAACGCATCTTCCCGTACCTCGTCGCGTACGGAGCGCTGGCGATCGTCATGGCGATATGGGCGGCGATCGCGGCGCGATTCGGCGATCCGGTCGCCGCCGTCCCCTACCAAGGCCTCTCGGCTGCGATGGCGGGCATCGGCTACGCGATCGGCATCGGGCTGTTCTGCGTCGGGTACGTCGGCGCGGCGGCGAGCGATCGTCCGCGCTTGCAGTGGGTCATGCTCGGGTTCATCGTCGGCTTCGGCGGATACCTCGGGCTCTTCGTCGTCGCCGGCATGCCGATGGTGGAGGTGGTCCCGCCGGTGTGGGGCATCAACGTCCTCCAGTCGTTCAACGTGTTCGTCCCGCTGACCGTCGCGTACGCGATCGCGAGGCATCGCGTCATCGACGTGCGGTTCTTCCTGAGCCGGGCGCTGGTCTACGGCTTGCTCACGACCGTCGCGATCGGCATCCTCGCACTGCTCGATTGGGCCGTCGCGCGGCAACTCGAGGCGAGCCATCTCGGCCTCGCGGTCGAGGTCGCCGGCGCGCTTGCCATCGGCATCGGCATCCATCGCATGCATAAGGTCATCGACCACATCGTCGACCGGTTCGTCTTCCGCTCGGTGCACGACGCGGAACAGCACCTCGAGAAGATCGGCGGAGCGATGATGTTCGCGCAATCGGTGGGCGCGATCGACGGATTGCTCTGCGACGAGAGCGCTCGCGCGTTGCGTCTGACGGCGGTCGCGGCGTTCCGCGAAACGCCGGACGGATCGTATCGCCGCTTCGCCTCGACGGGATGGAGCGAATCCGACACGAACCGCTACGAACGCGACGACAGACTCGTGCTGCGTCTGCACGCAGCGCGCGCGTCGATGGACACGGTCGCCGGAGACCTAGCCGTGCCGCTCGCGCTCCGGCATCGGATGTTCGGGTTCGTCGTGTTCGGCGCGCACACGGACGGATCGGCGATCGATCCCAACGAACGCGGCATCCTCGAACGGTTCGTCCACCAGGCGGCGGTGGCGTACGATCATCTCATCAGCGAAGAGCGGGCCGCGGAGAACACGCGTCTGCTCGTCGAGAACGAAGTCCTACGGTCGCTCGTCAAGACATGAAGGGAACCCGCATGCGCATCACGTTGTTGGCTCTGGCCGTGCTCCTCGTCGGCGCGACGCGTCCCGTCGCGGTCGTGCATCACACGATCTCGCAGACCGCCGCGGCGCAAGCGGCGTTCGATCGCGGAATGGTGGACTATTACGCGTATAACCCGGAGGCGGCCGAGCACGAGTTCTATGCGGCCTCGGACCTCGACCGGGACGCGGCGATGGCCTGGTGGGGCATCGCGCTCAGCAACGCGCCGAACCTCAACGTCCCGGCGAACGACGATCGCGACGCGAAGGCGCGCGAGGCGATCCAGCGCGCGAAAGCGCTCGAGGGAAGCGCGCCGGCCGAGGATCGCGCGCTCATCGACGCCGCCGCAGCGCGCTTCGACGGGGCGGGCGATGCCAAGGCCGATACGCTGCAGGTCGCATATCGCGATGCGTTGGCGAAGATCGCGCTCGCATATCCGAACGATCCGGACGTCGCCGCGCTCCACGCCGAGGCCGCGCTCTATGTCGCCGTCGGAGACGGACCGCCGGCGACCGCCGACCGGCGCGCCGCCATGCGGAGCGCGACGGCCGCGACGCTGCCGCTCTTCCAAGCATATCTCACTCGATTTCCGCAGCACATCGGCCTGCTGCATTTCTACATCCATGCGGCGCAGTTCGCCGGCAAGTCGGCGCTCGCGGTGGATGCGGCGACGAAACTGGCCGCGTTCGGCTTCCGGCCGGAGGATTCGCACCTCACCCACATGCCGGGCCATATCTTCTTCGACGTCGGGATGTACGACCAGGGGCTCGACGTCGGGCGCCGCTCGGTCGCGATGGACTTCGCCGACTACGCCTGCTGCCACCCCGGCTATTACGCGGGCACGCGCTACTATCACGACCACAACGTCAGCTTTCTGCTCTACGCCCTTACCGAACTCGGCAGGACGAAAGAGGCGGTGACCGTCGCGCAGCGCGAGATGGATCCGGACGAGATCGCGCGCCAACTCCTGGCGGACGAACAGTGGAACGCGATCCTCCTGCTGCCGCACCGCGCCGGGACCGACGCGACGGCCGCCTTCGCGCGCGGGATCGCTTTCGCGCATCTCGGCGACGTCGCGCAAGCGCAGTCCGCGCTCGCGGAGATGCCGGCAGCGCCCTTCGCCGCTACGCCGCACGGCGCGACCTCGGAGGCGATGCGACGCATGCTCGTCGCGGCGATCGCGGTCGCCAAGGGCGACGACGCGACCGCGCTCGACGAACTCTCGCAGGCCTCGACCCTGGCCAACACCGCCCGCATCACCGGCGGCGGCGAGATGCCCGCGCTCTACTACTACTCGCCGAACCTCGCTCTCGCCGACCTCGCCGCCCGCATCGGCAAGCGCGACGTGGCGTTGACCGCCTACCGCGCCGAACTCACCGTAAGCCCCGGCTCTCCCGCCGCAGTCCGCGGAATCGCAGCACTACGCCGCTAACGGAGGGCTAGAACCAGAGATTGAAGCCGTTGGATGTGTTGTGGAGCGTGGCGTTCAGCTGACCGCTGATGCCCTTTCGGACGTCGTAGGAATCCGAGATCCTGCCTCCCTCGCAACCGGGGCCGGCCATCACTTCGGCGCGGACCTTGACTTCGCTCGCGCCGATCTGGAATCCGACGCCCTGTTTGGGATAGAGGAAGCGCGGCCGGAACGAGCCGTCCGAGAGGATATGCCATGTATCGAACGATCCGCTCGACGTATAGACGGTGAACCACGCGCAGTGCGTGCTGTTGTTCGTCACGGTCAGGGCCGTCGCGCCGGCCATGGCGGGAAGCGCGAGGGCGGCGAGCGCGGCGGCGCAGGCGAGGAGACGTGCAAGTTTCATGATGGGCTAACGTTACGTGGGGTGCGCTCGGTTCCTTGGTGCTACTGCCAAGCGTCGACGACGATCTTGGTGAGCCGGCCGATGAGGAGCTGGCCGGCGTTGTCGGCGGTCCAGCTCGTGTCCTTATTGTCGTAGGTGAACGCGCTGATGACGATCGGGCCGTTCTTCGCGTAGACGATGCCCACGTCGTTGCGCACCGCGTCGAGCGAACCGGTCTTGTGCGCGATCTCCATGCCGGTGATATAGCGCGGCATGCTGTAGCTGTCCATCTGCTGCTTGAGGATGCCGATCGCCGTCGCGCAGAGCGTCTTGTCCGCATCGCTCGGTGCCGTCGTATCGCCGGGCGCGTTCAGGTCGCACGTCTGGAAGCGGGTCATCACCGCGGCTATCTCGCGCGCCGTCGTCTTGCCGAGGCCGAACTTCGGCTGGTCGGCCGGCATCGGCCCGACGGGCGGGGAGAAGACCTTCTTGTAGAGCCACGTGTCTTTCAGACCCATCCAGACGATGCGCTTGTCGATGGCGTCGATGCCGAGCTTGTCGATGGCGAGGTTCGTCGCCGTGTTGTCGCTCTGCACGACCATCATCGTCAGCACGTCTTTGAACGTCAGCGTCTGCGGCGTATCGAGGAAGTGCAGGACGCCGGAGCCGCCGACCTGGTCGGCCTTCGTCATCGTCACCGGGTCGTTCCAGTGCGCCGTCCCGGCCTGCATCTGCTTGAGCGCCTCGAAGAGGATCGTGAGTTTGATCACCGATGCCGTCGGCACCGGCACGTCCGCATCGATCGCGACCTCCTGCCCGGTCGTCAGATCGCGCGCATACAGCGCGACGCTACCTCCGTAGGTGTCCGTCTGTCCGTGCAGCGCCGCCAGCAGCGCGGCCGTTCCGAGGATCGGGTTCATATCAACCTCCGGCCATGGCGCCGACGATGAGATAAGGCTCGCGTCCGTCCGCGACCGCATCCGGCAAGGGCGCGTCGGGATCGTCGTGCGAGAGGTCGCGCTCGCAGGCGAAGAAGCGCACGAACGCGCGGCGCTTGCCGGTCGTCGCATCGCGGATCGTGCCGAGGAGTTGCGGCCAGCGCGCCTCGATCGCCGAGACCACCGCGCGTTGCGTCACCGGCGCCGCGATCTCGAAATGCTGTTCGCCTTCGACGCGCGCGAGCGCGCGCAGATGGGCCGGCAGCACGACGCGGATCACGGGAGCGTCTGCACCTCGACGGAGAGGACGCCGGGCAGGTCGCGGACGATGGCGTTCCAACTGTCGCCGCCGTCGTTCGACGCGTAGACCTGTCCGCCGGTCGTGCCGAAGTAGATGCCGCACGCGTCGAGCGTGTCGACCGCCATCGCATCGCGCAGCACGTTCACGTAGCAGTTCGCTTGCGGCAGTCCCTTGGTCAGCGCTTCCCATTCGTTTCCGCCCGTGCGGGTGCGATAGACCTGGAGCTTCCCGTCGATCGGGAAGTGCTGCGAGTCGCTCTTGATCGGCACGACGTAGACGGTCTCGGGTTCGTGCGCGTGCACGTCGATGGCGAAGCCGAAGTCGGTCGGAAGGTTCCCGCTGACCTCGCGCCAGTTGTCGCCCGCATCGTCGCTGCGCATCACGTCCCAGTGCTTCTGCATGAAGAGCGTCTGCGGGCGCTTCGGGTGCATCGCGATGTGATGCACGCAATGTCCCACTTCCGCATCTTCGTCCGGCAGCTGCGCGGACCGGAGGCCGCGATTGATCGGCGTCCAGGTCGCGCCCGCGTCCTCGCTGCGGAACGCGCCGGCCGCGCTGATCGCCACCACGATGCGCTTCTCGTCGGCGGGATCGAGCACGATCGTGTGCAAGCACATGCCCCCCGCACCGGGCTGCCACTGCGGCCCCGAGCCGTGCTTGCGCAGGCCGGAGAGTTCGTTCCAGGTGGTGCCGCCGTCGGTCGTCTTGAAGAGCGCCGCGTCTTCGACGCCCGCGTAGACGGTATCCGGATCGGCGAGCGACGGCTCGAAATGCCAGACGCGCGCGAACTCCCACGGGTGCGGCGTCCCGTCGTACCATTGATGCGTGCCGGGGACGCCGTCGTAGACGAACTGGTTGCCGACCGGATTCCACGTCGCACCGCCGTCGTCCGAACGCTGCACGACCTGGCCGAACCATCCGCTGGTCTGCGAGGCCCAGATGCGATCGGGTTCGACCGGCGACCCTTTGACGTGATAGATCTCCCAGCCGGGGAAGTGCGGCCCGTCGACCTTCCAGTCGCGGCGCGATCCGTCCGACGTGAGCACGAACGCACCCTTGCGCGTTCCGACCAGTACGCGAACTCGGCTCATGGCATCCTCCGTGCGAGTGGCTACGCGACCGGAGAACGCGAGGCCTTCGCGCCGATGCGCTCGACGCTGCGGCCCGCGAAGCCGCTCCCGAGCGATTCGGGCCGGAGCACCGTCGCCGCCACGACGCCCGCGCAGATCAGCAGACCGGCCGCGACCGCGAAGGCGACGCGCGCGTCGGGAATCGTCGCGAGGACCGCCAAACCCAGCGCGCCGCCGACGTTGGCGGCGGTGTTGATCAGACCCGACGTGACGCCCGACGTCTGCGGCGTCGCGTCGGCCATGGCGAACATCATCACCGACGGGAACGACCCGCCGAGCCCCGCTCCCAACAGCAGCATGGCCGGCAGCATCGTCACGAAGTATCCGGCGTCGCGCGGGAAGAAGGCGAACGCGCCGATGCCGGCCGTCGCCATCGCGACGCCGGCGATGGTCACCGGCTTCGCGCCGAACCGTTCTCCCAAGCGCGCGCCCCACCCGAGCGAGAGCGCGCCGATCGCGACGGTCACCGGCAGGAACGCGAGTCCGGTGGCGATCGGCCCGTAGCCGAGCACGCGCCGCATGTAGAGCGAGTCGAGGAAGAAGAACCCGAACATCGCCGCTACGACGAGGATCTGCATGACGTTGCTGCCCGTCAGATTGCGCGACCGGAAGAGGTGCAGGGGCAGCAGCGGAAGGCGCGCCGTCGCCTGTCGCCGGACGAAGGCCGCCAGCAGCAGCACCGCGAGCCCGGCCTGCATCAGCGTTCGGGCCGGCGATGCATCCGGGCCGCCGACGACGGTATAGACCGCGAGCATCAGCGCCGACGTGATGAGCAGGGCGCCGATCGCGTCGGCGCCCTTATCGATCCCGATCCCGCCGCCGCCCCTGACGTAGCGGCGCGTGAGGATCAGCGCGACGATGCCGATCGGCACGTTCACGAGGAAGACCCAGTGCCAGTCGAGCAGTTGCGTCAGCGCTCCGCCGACGAGCAGGCCGATCGACCCGCCAGCGGCAGCCGTAAAGCTGAAATAGCCCATCGCCTTGGCGCGTTCGAACGGCTCTTCGAACGTCGTGAAGATCATCGCCAAGATCACCGACGAGGCGAGCGCGCCGCCGATGCCCTGGACGAATCGCGCGACGACGAGCGCTTCGGCGCTCCAAGCGAGGCCGCACATCGTCGAGGCGAGCGTGAAGGCGACGAGGCCGATCGTGAAGACCCGGCGTGCCCCGATCAGGTCGCCGAGCCGGCCCGCGAGCAGCAGCAGGCCGCCGAACGCGATCATATAGGCGTTGACGACCCACGCCAGTCCGCTGCGCGTGAACCCGAGATCGTGCTCGATCGACGGCAGGGCGACGTTCACGACGGTGTTGTCGAGGACGATCATCAGCATTCCGACGCACAGGACGCCCAGGGCGAACCACCGGTTTCGATCGGTCATTCGCCGATGGTGGCGAAAAGAAGCGCCCCTGTCAACAGACGGGGGCGCATCGACGATGGATCTCGCGGGGCGGCTAGTAGCCGCGATAGACGCAGCGCAACTGTCCGTTGACGTTGCCGATATCGTCGTTCGTATTGCAGCGGCTGATGTCGAGGTACGACGTGTTCCATCCGCCGCCGTTGTTGCGGCACTGCGCGGTCAGGGTGCTGCCGTTCATCGAAGCGTTCTGGCAGCTCTGCGTATACGAGCCGTTGGGCAGGCTGCCGCTATAGTTCCGTCCGAAACGTCCGCCGCGGCCGTAACCGCGCCGTCCGCGGCCGTTGCCGCCGTAACCGTAGTCCGAACGCACGCAGGAGAGCTGGCCGTTGATGTTGCCGATATCGGAGCGGCCGCATTGGCCGACCGGGATCTGCGTGCGGACGCGCTGGCCGTTGTTGTTCATGCAGGAGGCGAACAGCACGTTGCCGCGTACGCGAGCGTTCGTGCAGCTCTGCTGGTACGATCCCGAAGGGACGGTACCGTAGCCGTTGCCGTAGATCTGGGCCGACGCGTCGCCGCCCCAGAGTCCCGAGAGCGTGAGGGCCGCGATCGCGGCCAGGGATGTGATTCGCATCATAGCCCCGTAACGATACCCACTTGGTGCCGCGTTCCCGTAAACGGCCGAGTCCTCGCCTGCAGAAAGGAACCCCGGAACGATGCAGACCGATAGAGCGCCCGACATGACCATCGTCCGCGAATTCGACGCTCCGCGCGAACTGCTGTTCGCGATATGGACGCAGGCCGAGCATATGAAGAAGTGGTGGGGACCGGCGCATTTCACCACGCCGGTCGTGGAATCCGACGCTCGCGAGGGCGGTGCGCTCTACATCGTCATGCAGGGGCCCGAAGGGACGAAGTACCCGATGACCGGCGTCTACGAGACGTTCGATCCTCCGGCGCGGCTCGTCATGATCGCCGAACCGGAAGGCGACGCGTTCCGCGTCAGAAATCTGGTGAATTTCGATGCGAAGAACGGCAAGACGCGGGTCACGATCAACGCGTGGATCCTGCACTCGACTCCGGAAGCGGCCGAACCGCTCTCGGGCATGAAAGACGGCTGGGATCAGCAGCTCGACAAGTTGGCGGCGTACGTCGCCGAGACGACGCTGCGCGGCGGATGAAATCGCGATGAGTCACATCCGGCGCGTTCTCAGGCGTTAGGGGGACAATGGGCAAGCAGCATCCACCAACCCGGGAGCATCACATGCGTAACCTTTCCCTCCTTGCCCTCGCCGCCGCCGTCGCGCTCGCCGCCCCCGTCGCAGCGTCCGCTACGGAACGGCAAGCGGGCGCGACCATCACGACGTCGGTCACGCGCACCGCGGTCGACGCCCATCTCAACAGCACCGCGATCGCCCTGCAGAACGCCGCATCCGACGATCCCACGGACGGGCGGATCATCGTCGCGGCGCACACCGCCTACGACACCGCGGTGAAGTACTGGAAGAACGACGATTACGTCCCCGCCGAGGACTATGCCAAGGCGACCGACGCGCTCCTGGCCGTCGCGAATGCCGACGGACGCGGCGCTTCGGACGTGGATTTCGACGAGACCGGCCGTCTCGTAGCCGAACTCTCGCCCGCGAGCGCCATGTGGCTCACCTCGTTCGCGACCGATCTCTTCGACCGTGCGGTGAGCGCGCGTTCGGCGGATCCGGTCTCGGCCGCGCGCGACCTGCAACGCGCCGCCGGCGTCGCGCGCGCGTCGCAGTTCGCGACGCTGGCGACCAGCGGATCGCCGCAGGATCAGGCCCCGACCGCGATCACGTTCTAGCGCGGAGTTCCGCGAGGATCTGCCCGAGCAGCGCGGCGACGTCGTCGTCGCGCTGCGCCAGCAGCGACTGACCGGCGCCGGCGGCGACCGCCGCGATCGCGTCGATCTCGTCCGGCGCGAAGATCCCGCCGTCGGGTTTGGCGCCCACGACGAGCGCGCCGCGCAGCGCCGGACCCGCGAAGATCGGGAACGCATAGACGCCCTCGATGACGCTGCCCGCGACGGGCAGTTCCTGCGGGGTGCGGCGCGCGCGCAGCGCGACCATCGCCGGATCGTCTCGGTCGGCGCCTTCGTCGCGGACGACGCGCGCCGGAGCGCCGCTCGCGTGCGCGCTCACCACCGACGCCGCGCGCGCGAAGAGCACGTCGCTCGAAGCGATGAACGGCGCCTCCTGCGCGAACGAGCGCAGGGCGGCGAGATCGGCATTGCGCTTGCGGAAGAGGACGTGGTCGAGCACGTGGTCGACCTTGTGATGGATGTAGCGCATCGAGATGCCGAGCGCGAGCGCGAACCCGAGCGTCAGCAAGATGTCCGCATCGTGTCCGAACGGCTTGACCGTTTCGGCCAGCACCCACTCGAAGGCGACGAAGAGCACCAACACGATCGCCGAGAGCACGGTGAAGACCGCCGCGCGGTTGAACGCGAATCCGACGTCGAGCAGTTTGCCGCGCAGCGCCGCGTAGGCGAGACCTATCGGCCAGATGGCGATCGCGATGTCGCCGATCCAGAGGGGGATGCCCGGCGCGCCGATCAGCGCGTTGGCCAGGATGTACGGCGCCGTCGCGATGGTCGCCCAGAGGATGCGCTGCCGTTCGTCGCCGCGCGAAGCCGCGACGGCCGCGATGCCGGAGGCGAGGGCGAAGAGATACTGCAGGTCGAGCCCCGGATCGACGAGCCAGAGCGCGCGCGCGACGTCGGGAGCGATGGCGTGCGTCAGTTCCGCGATCACCGGCGCGACGCCGGCGAAGATCCCGAGCAGCGCCAGCGGGTATTGCGCGATCGTCAGGCGCGCGCGCAGCTTCGAGGGCGCGCCGAACGTCTGCGCGTAGAGCGCGAAATAGAGCGGCGCGAGCGAGCCCGCGATGGCCGCGAGCGTCCATGCGGTGCGCGTGACGACCGGTCCGCCGTACCCGAACGTGCCCGCGTCGAGCAGCGTTCCGAAGACGCTGGCGACGAGCACCAGGCTGAGCAGGCGCGCCGAGCGCAGGTCCGGGCGGCGCCAGCCGATGATCGCGCCGAAGACGAAGAGGAACGCCGCGCCGGCCAGGCCGAGCCAGTACGTGATCGAGTCGCCCGGACTGACCGCGAAGAGCAGATGGCTCCGGTTGTCGGGACGCAGTTCCAGCACGAAGATCGCGGCGGCGACGACGCTCGCGACCGCCAGCGACGCGCGGAAGCGTCTATCCAATTGCGGCTTCGATCGCGGCGCGCAGCGCCGGGTCTTCCGGCGTCACTTTCGGCGAGAAGCGTTCGACGGTGCCGTTCGGGCGCAGGAGGAACTTCTCGAAGTTCCAGGTGATGTCGCCGCCGTCGCCGATCAGCGCTCGATAGAGCGGGTGGCGACCTTCGCCGTTGACCTCGATCTTATCGAAGAGCGGAAACGTCACGCCGTAGTTCGTCTCGCAGAACCGCGCGATCTCGGCGTTCGAGCCCGGCTCCTGCGCGCCGAACTGGTTGCACGGGAAGCCCAGCACGTGGAACCCGTCGCGCGCGAACTCGTCTTCGAGCGCCTGCAGGCCGGCGTACTGCGGCGTCAGGCCGCACTGCGACGCGACGTTGACGACCAGCAGGGCATCGCCGGCGAACGCGCCGAGCGTCGTCGCCGTGCCGTCGTTGCGGCGGACCGGGATATCGAAAAGTGCCTCGCTCATGGGATGCCGCTTACGCAGACCGAGCGGGCGTTTCCCCCGTCCCGAAGAGCGGGATGCGGACGTTTGGTTTGGGCACGTAGGCGACCGGCGCGCGCGGCACGATGCCGGCGGCGAGTGCGCGCGCGACGGCCGCGACCGCGATCCGCTGCGCCAGATCGCCGCCCGGGCACGCGTGCGGCCCCGAACCGAGCGTGCCGCCGACGAGCACGACGAGGATCGTCTCGCCGGCGGCGACCGGCGTGCCGCCGACGAGCGCGTCCCCCGCGAACGTGCGGCGCGTGTTATGGACCGGCGGATCCTCGCGCAGGACGCGCGCGACGGCGTCGGCGGGAGCGGTTCCGGGCTCGCGCGCGATCAGCGCGAGCGCGTTGCCGATCAGCGCGCGGGTCGCATCGGCGGCCTGGAAGAGGATGTCGCCCTTGACGTTCGCGCGGAGGTCGCGGGCGAGCGCGTAGAGCGGATAGCGTTCGATAAAGGCGTCGAGGTCGTCGGTCGCCAGCGCCGGATCGTCGACGTCGACGGCGTCGATCCGCGCGATCGTCTCGGCGCGGAGCGGCGCGTGGGCGTCGCCGTCGGTGAATCGCGCATACTCGGCGAACGCCGGCGGTGCTCCCGTCGGGAGGACGACGCGCGCGAGCGGGTGGGCGAGGACTTCCGCGACGAGGTCGGGATGTGCGACGGAACGCAGGCCGATGCCGTCGTGCGCGTGGAGACGCCGCTCGCGGGCGAGTTCGGCATAGTAGCCGTACGGATCGGGATGGACGACGGCTGCGAGCGGATCGGTCGGCGGAGCGAGCATGACTCCATCGTAACGTATCGAAGCCCTTCTTGCTACTTCGAGGAGGGACGCTATGATCTCATCGCTCGTTTTCCTTGCCGCCATCGCGTCGCCGATCGCGTACGGTGCGACGTACGACTGCGGCCCCGGCTACGTCACGTTCGTCATCGACAGGTGTTCCGGCGGCGCCTGCGACGTCACGTACCGGAACCCGGGCCAACGCGCCTATCGTACGCGCTGGAACGTTTCGCAGGTGCGGAGCGCGATCGGTCGCGGGTGTCATCCGGCGAAGACCGCGCAAGATTACCGGAGCGAGGCCGCGCGGGACGAAGCGGCCGCGAACGCGTTGCTCGCGGGCAAACGTCGCGCGGGTGGTTCCGGGACGGCCGGCGGCGGCTCGGTCGCGCTCGGGAAGTATGAATGCTACACCTACAGCGACGGCGAGTTGGAAGCCGCGATGGCGCTGAACTTCACGCTCTACTCCGGTGGCCGCTACGTCGATTTCGCGGGTCACCCGGGAACGTGGTCGTATTCCGGCGGCTACGTGACCATGCACGGTACTGGCCTGAACGGACAGCGGCTGAAATATACGCCGGGAACGTCCGGCGGCAGAAATCCCGCGCACCTGATGTTCTCGCAAGGGGACAGTTGCGATGACGTGGGCTGAGGGGTCGACGTCCTGACCGCGCCGATACTCGAAACCGCGCGTCTTCGATTGCGTCCGCACGCGGATGCCGACTTCGACGCATGCGCGGCGATGTGGGCCGATCCGGATGTGACCCGATTCATCGGCGGCACGCCCTCGACGCGCGCGCAGAGCTGGATGCGCCTGGTCACGTACGGCGGTCTCTGGCGCATGCTCGGTTACGGGTACTGGGCCGTGGTCGAGCGCGCGACCGGCGCCTACGTGGGCGACGTCGGCTTCGCGGACTTCAAGCGCGAGATCGAACCGCCGATCGAAGGCGTGCCGGAGGCGGGCTGGGTGCTCTCGCCGTCCGTGCACGGCAGAGGCTATGCGAGCGAAGCGGTGGCCGCCGCTCTCGCATGGGTCGATGCGAACGTCGCCGCCGCGCGGACCGTCTGCATCATCGCGCCGGAGAACGCGCCGTCGATCCGCGTCGCGCAGAGGGCCGGCTACGTCGAGATCGCGCGCACGACGTACAAGGACGAGCCGACGCTGATGTTCGAACGGCACCGCCCCTCCTAATCGTCGACCACGTTCCGGTCGAAGCACGCGTGCCCGGCGGGATGCTTCCAGGTGGTCTCGTCGGGTAACGACGGCGCCTCGAAGGTGGAGCAGAGGCGATAGTGCCGTGCGTCGAGCCGGATATAGTCGCCCGGCTTCGCCTTGCGCAAGGTCGCCGGCAGCGACGGCGGCTTCGCTGCGCGATAGGCGGCGCCGGCCGAGAACTCGAGCGATTGGAGGCGATCGACGATCGCGCGATCGCGCGCGGCGGCCTGTTCGTATGCGGGCGTGCCGACGGGCCCGAAACCGAGCGCCACGGCGACGACGACCACGAGCGTCGCCGCGCCGCCGTAGAGGCGGTTGCGCCAGGCCGGCAGTTCCGTCGCGCGGACGCCGCCGAGATAGTACGCGAACGTGCCACCGGTAGCGGCGATGATGCAGATGCTCTTCAGTACGAAGGCCGTCGTCACCGAGCCGCTCAGGAACGCGCCGAGCAGCCAGATGCCGTCGCCGATCAGGACGCTCGCGGCGATGACGAGCGCGACGTACGTCAACCACTTGCGCACGCCGGATTGGAGCGACTCGGGGCGGGCGACGGCTTCGCGGCCGATGAGCGCGTTGACCCAGATATAGATCGGGAACGCGATGATGATGGTGGCGATATACCACGAGAGTTCGTGCACGGAGTTCGACGCGTAGTAATACGGGATGTTCGGACTCGGCAGCGCGCGGTCGACGAGCGCGTTGACGAGGTCGATGAGCGCGACCATCCACGCGCCGAGCGTCGCGAACGCCAGCAGATGATAGAAGGCGTCGCGCGCGTCCTCGGCGCGGCTGCCGCGCGACGGCACGTCGATCCCGAAGGCGTCGCGGTAGTACGCCGCGAGCGCGCGATAGATGCGCTGCTCCTGCCAGCCCTGCTGGCGGAGCAGGGCCGCGAGCGAGGCGTCGTCCATGCCCTTGGATTTGGCGATGCCGATGAACTCGGAGAGTCGTTCGTCCGTCATGCCCGGAGCGTACCACGCCCGAAGCGGCGGGTGGTCCGTAATTCTACGGATGCTTGAGGCGGTGCGTCTCCGGATGGCCGAGGATGAGGCCGCGCAGGGCCGCGACGTCGGGCAGCGCCGCCTCGTCCTGCGGGTAGCGCGCGAACCAGACGAAGGCGCGTACGTCTTCGCGGATCGGCAAGGCCGGGAAGACGTTTTCGCGATCGTCGGTCTCGAAGGTCGCGAGCAGTTCGCCGCCGGCCGCGCGGATCTGCGGGAGGATCTCGCGTTCGAAGGTCGCGACCAGCGCGGCATCCGCCGGTTCGCGCAGGTAGCAGATGGTGGCGACCACCAGGCCGTCGCGCGCGATCGTGCCGTTCTGCAGGGGGCGCAACTGCAGGACGTTGCTCGAGTCGACCATGGTGGCGTTGGCGGCATCGCGATCGGCCTTCCAGACCGGGCCGCCGTAGAAGGCCGCGAGCGACGACGCGCGCAGTTCGTCGTCCGCGAAGGCGCGGACCCAGAAGAAGATGTCCGGGTCGTCGAGATCGCGGAAGCGCCCCAGGATCTCCATGCCGAGCGCCTCCTGTTCGAAGACGAACCGGCGCTCGAAGAGATCCATGAGCGTCTCGCGCATGCCCGGATAGAGCGCGTAGCGGCGCAGTTCGACGATCATCGGCTCGCCCTCCGCGCGAATTCCATCACCCAATTCGTCTCCCACGTGGCGCCGCCGTCCGGAGAAAACGCCTGCTGCCAGCGACACGCGCCGGGAGCGATCGCGTCCCAGATGTAACGTACGAAGACCGCTCTGCTGTCGAGGACTTCGTGCCCGTAGAACCGCCCGACGCCGTTCTCGAACCCGCCGACGACCGGTTCGCCGATCCGGCCGTCCCGGGCGCTGGCCCAGTAGAGCCGCCACAACCCGGTCGCTTCGTCGTACAGACGCACGGTGGCGCCGCGGACCGGTCCGACCGGCGTTTCGTCGGCGACGATCTCGTCGGTATTTCCGAGACCGTTCCAGAGCGGCCGCGCCGTCGCGACCGCATCGAACCGGTACCAGGTATCGTCCTCCGCGAGGATGCGCGTGCGCCGGCGGTTCTTGACGTCCCATTCGCCGACCAGGAAGTCGAAATCGGTCTGTGACATGCCCCGATCCTACGGGCCAAAGCGGACCTAGTAAATATCCACTTCAAGCACGAACGATAGGTCCAGGATGATCCTCGATCTCGGGACCGTGCGGCCGCTCCATCGCGCCGTCTATGCGGCGCTTCGGGCGGCGATCCTGGCGGGCGATCTGCCCGGCGGCAGCCGGCTGCCCGGATCGCGTTCGCTCGCGCGGGACCTCGCCGTCTCCCGGATCGTGGTCACCACGGCCTACGACCAATTGGTGGCCGAGGGATATCTGGTCGCGAGCGGCGGCGCCGGAACGCGCGTCGCCCTCGACGCTCGCGCGAACCTCGCGGGCGGACCGCTTCCCGCGCGCTCGGCCGGAAGCGGTGCGATCTCCGCATACGCGCGCCGCGCGCAACGGCTGATGCCGCACGCGCGGGCGGTACGCGTCAAGAGCCGCCGCGGGCTCGTCGATTTCGCCTATGCCTCCTTCGTCCCGGACGCGCAGGCGCTGCGCGACTGGCGCCGCGCGATCGGGCGCGCCGCCGCGGAGCCGCGCTTCGAATATCCCGATCCCAGCGGCGATGCGGAACTGCGCGACCTGCTGTGCCGGCATCTGCGGCGCTATCGCGGCGTCGTCGCCGATGCGGAGGACGTGCTGATCGTCGCCGGCTCGCAACAGGCGCTGGACGTGACCGCGCGCGCTCTCTGCGAGGCGGAGGTCCAGATCGGGATCGAGGATCCGCACTATCAGGGCGCGCGCCAGGCGTTCCTCGCGGCCGGCGCGCGGCTCGTCCCGTGCGGCGTCGACGAAGACGGTTTCGATATCGCGCGTCACGCGGCGCGCCTGCAGAACGTCCGCGCGCTCTACGTCACGCCGTCGCATCAGTTCCCGACGGGTGCGGTGATGAAGATCGAACGGCGCATGCGGCTGCTCGCGTGGGCGGCCGAGCGCGACGCGTGGCTGATCGAAGACGATTACGACAGCGAGTTCCGCATCGGCGCGGGCGCCGTTCCGGCCCTGCAGGGTTTGGACGCGCGGGGATGCACGATCTACGTCGGCACGTTCGCGCGAACGCTCTCGCCGAGCGTCCGGCTCGGTTACGTCGTCGTGCCGGCCGCGCTGCGCGAGGCCTATCGCGCGATCAAATGGATGACCGATCGCGGCACGTCGTCGCTCGAGCAGCGCGCGCTCGCGGATTTCCTGCGGTCCGGCGCGTACGAGCGCTCGCAGCGCCGCATGGCGCGCGCGCTCGGCGAGCGGACGGACCGGCTGGTGCGGACGCTCGACGCACACCTGCCCGCGGCGGCGGTGCGCCGCCGCGGCGCCGGCGCGGGCGCCCACATCTTCCTCGACGTCCTCGGCACGCCGCGCGCCGAGACGGGCGCGCTGCTCGAACGGGCCGAGCGCGCGGGCGTCCGGGTCTACGACGGCGCGCCGTACTTCATGCAAGCGCCGACGCACGCGACGTTGCTGTGCGGCTACGCCACCCTCAGCCCGTCCGACATCGAGCGGGGCACCATCCGTCTGGCCGAGATCCTGATCGCATCCGGCGGCGACGTTTTACCAAATGGATAAAGGCGGCTCCATGGGAGCGTCAAAACGGCGGGCATGAACGATCTGCGCGACTTCCTGACGCTCTCGTACGCCGAGCTCGAAGACCTCAATCTCAAGGCCAAGCGGCAGCGCTCTCAGCGCGTTCCGGCGGCGCAGATCGCGGCCGAACGTCTGGCCTACCTCGAAGGGGAATCGCGCATCAAAGCGGTGACCGTCCTCTTCAGCGATCTCGAGGGCCGGCTCCACATGCTGGACTACGACAAGAAGTTCTTGCTCAAGTCCGCCGACAATCTGACCTTCGACGGCTCTTCGATCCACGGGTTCACGCTGCAGCGCGAGAGCGATCTGCGGCTGGAGTTGGATTGGAGCGCCTTCTACTGGGCGCCCTCCGACGTCTTCGGGCCGGGCAAGGTGCTCGTCTTCGGCGACGTGCTGGATCGCGAAGGACGGCCGTTCGCGGCCGACGTGCGCGGCGCGCTCAAGCGGTTCGCCGCCGACTGCTACGACGAGCACGGCTACACGCTCAACGCCGCCAACGAGATCGAAGGCTTCGTCTTCAAGGGGCTCGATGCCGAGCGGCGCTATCACGAGACCGGCTCGTTCGACTATACGAATACGGGCGGCTACTACTACTCGCTCCCCGGCGATCCGCTGCGCACCTTCATCGACACGGTCGCGGAAGTGCAGCGCGCGATGGGCTTCGAGAACGAGAAGGACCATCCCGAAGTCGCGCCCTCGCAGTTCGAGATCAACTACGGCTACGGCGAGGTGGTCATCGCCGCCGATCAGATCCAACTCTACAAACTGATCTGTCGGCAGGTCGCGACGAACCTCGGCATGACGGCGAGCTTCCTTCCCAAGCCGGTCGTCGGCGTCAACGGCAGCGGCATGCACACCAACGTCTCGATCAGCAAGGACGGCAAGAACATCTTCTGGGATCCGAAGGGCGAAGAGAAGATCGCGCCGCTGGGATGGGATTTCGTCGACCGCATCCTGACGCACGCGCGCGAACTCTGCCTCGTCCTCAACGCGTCGGTCAACGCCTATCGCCGGCTCGACCCGCACTTCGAAGCGCCGAACCAGATCAAGGCGTCGGCCGTCGATCGCGGATCGATGATCCGCATCCCCATCGGCAACGAGCGCAGCGCGCGCGTCGAGGTCCGCTCGGTCGGGCCCGATGCCAACCCGTACATGGTGATGCTCTCGGTCTTCCGGACTGGGCTCCAAGCGAGCAAGAGCAAGGAGAAGAACCTGCGTCAGGGCGAGCACTACCTGCCCGACAACATCTACGACGCGCTCGCGGACTTCCGCGGATCGGCGTGGGCGGCTACGCTTCTCGAGCAGGACGTCCGCGACCGGTACGCGGATTTGAAACAGGCCAGCGCCGACCGCTGTCCGCGCTTGCTCGGCACGTTCGTGAAGGCACAGGAAGTCCAGTACCATCACGAAGTCTACAACCAGTATCTCTGGAATCTCTTCTAGGAGCGCACCTCTGCCGGACTGGCGATCGAAACTCGGCGGCTTCGGGATGTATCTGGCCTTCTTCGTCGCGCTCCTCAACGTGAGCGTGATGTATCTGGCCGTGCCGCGCGTCGGGGCGACGTTCAACGCCGACCTTTCGGAACAGCAGTGGTTCATCGGCATCTATCCGCTGCTCCAAGGCGCGTTCATGCTGGCGGCGGGGACGCTCGGCGATGCGTGGGGCCGGCGGCGCGTGCTGACGATCGCGACCGCGCTCTTCGCAGTCGCGTCGCTCGCGAGCGCCTTCGCGCCGACCATGCTCTTCCTGCTGGTCGCGCGTGCCGTGGAAGGGCTGAGCAGCGCCGCGCTCATCGCGCTGCCGCCGGCGATGCTCATCGCATTGCTCCCGAGCGGATCGCAAGACGGGCCGACGATCAAGCGCATCGGCATGTGGGGCGGCATCGCGGGCGGCCTGGCGCCGGCGATCGGCGGCGCGGTCGTCTCGCAATTCTCGTGGCCCGGCGTCTTCTGGATGTCGGCGCTCCTCGCGTTCGGCGTGCTCGCGTTGTTGCTCGCGGATACGCGTCGCGATACGCCCGGTAAGGCGGGCCGGTTCGATCTCATCGGGCAAGGCATCGCGGTGCTCGCCTTCGTGCTGCTCTCCTACGCGCTCATCGACGGAGATAAGGCCGGTTGGCTTTCGCCGCCGATCCTCGCTGCGTTCGTCGTCGGGGCGGCCGCACTATGGGGGCTCGTCGCCTTCGAGACGCGCAGCGCGCATCCGATGATGCACGTCGAGTATTTCCGCCGGCGCCGGTTCGACGTCTCGCTCGCGATGCTCGCGGTCGTCAACTTCTCCTGGTATGGGCTCTTCCTGCTGTGCTCGATCTTCTTGCAAGAGATCCGGCGCGACGGCGCGCTGCTCTCCGGCATCTTCCTTCTGCCGTGCAACGCGACGTTCTTCGGCGCGAACCTCGCGAGCGTCTGGTTCGCCCGGACGTTCGGCATGGTTCAGGCGGCGGCGATCAGCTTCGTCGTCACGCTCGCCGGCATCGCGTGGCTCGCGGCGATGACGGAGCAGACGCACGGGTGGCAGATCGCCTGCGCGCTCGGCGTAGCGGGCGTCGGCTGGGGGCTGATCGTCACGCCGGCCACCGCGCTCGGCATGGAATCCGTGCCGCTGCGCGATGAGGGCTTCGCCTCGGCGACCCAGGCCCTGATCCGCTCCATCTCCGGCGTCTTCGGGATCGCCCTGCTCGGATCGATCGCCGGCAACGCGGTCGAGAACGGCGCGTTCATGCGTGGATGGCCGGTAGCGATGATCGTCGCCGGCTTCGTCACGGCGGCGTTCGCGGTCTTGGTCCTCTTAGTGCTGCGCGGACGCGATGCGAAGCTTCCAGCCGTCGATGGGCGTCCCGCGTAGGTCGACGTTGCCGACGAGCGCCGCGAAGCGCTGCGCCGCCGAGCCCGTTCCGCCGGCGCGCATGGCGACGAACGCCGGCTCCCACGATTCGTAGTAGAGCGTCGCGCGAACGCCGACGTCGGCCGCCTTCATCCCGGCCGGGATGCGCGCCAGGTAGCGCACCACGGCGTGGCCCTTGCCGTCGAAGTAGCGCGGGTCGCTCGCCGCGCGGCCCTTCGGATAGGTCGCGTGCAAGAAGTACGCCGGCATCGTCGCCGTCGGACCGGTGCGGGTGAAGCCGAGCGGCTCGATGCGATCGTCCTTCACTTCCGCATCGCGTCGGATGAAGCTGAACGTGAAGTTCCCGGTCCTGTCGCGGGTGAGCTCCTCGAAGATCTGCACCTGATCCGGGCGCGTGATCGGATGTGCTTCGTCGAAGTGCTCTTGATACTGCTGCCGCCCGGCGGCGTCGCGGCCGAAGAGTTCCGAGGCCAGCGGCGTGCCGTCCGCTCCGGTGATCAAGCCCTTGTCGTTCGCGTGGCCGGAGACGAAGAACGGCGTCGCCGTGGGATGACGCTTGTCGTAGAACTCGACGTCCAGGAAGGCGCGGCGGAACGCCACGCCGCTCGGGAACTTGTGCCCGGTGAGGTTGGTCACGGTGACGTCGGCGGCCATCCTCGTCCCATCCGCCCGCGTGGCGATCGCGACGGTCGCCGTCTGCGCGCGGGCCTGACGGACCATGTGTCCGATGGCGTCGTCGAGATCGGTCGTCGATCCGCTCATGTAGTCGCTCGTGCGCACGCCCATGACGTCGGGGTACTGCTTGAAGAGCGTCAGCAGAAAGGCGTTGAGGCCGAGCAGTTCGTGGCGGCGGAAGCCCGACTTGCGGACCTGCACGCGCAGGTCTTTCGCCGGCGCCGCGTTCGTCGTCTCGGGATACGAGTCGTCTTCTACCAGCGCGATCTTCGAGGCGATATGCGCGAGCGCGATGCCGCGGCCCGCGTCGGTGACGCCGGCCGGCATGTGGCAGTCCTGGCACGAGCGCGCGCGCGGACCGGGGGCGTATTCGGTCTGGAACGACGAGTTGAGCCATTCCAGATACGTCGCCTGTTCGACGTTGTGCGCTTGCGCGATCGCGCGGACCGGCGGGCTGTCGACGACGGGAAGGTTGATGGTGTGGCACGAGCCGCAGAGGCGCGGATTGGAGACGTACTCCGAATGCTTCGGTTTGGCGCCGAGCGCTTCGAGCATCGGATGCGTGACGAGGCCCTTATCGGCGAACGGCCCGAAGAGCGCGTCGCTCGGACCGGTATCGAACCTGCCGTTGATCTTGTTGTCGAGGAAGTACGCGAGCGGCGCCTGCCCCTTCGGCGTGACCGTCTGCACCGTGTGGTGGCACAGGGCGCAGGAGATGCCGTCGCGCGCGAGACCGCCGTAGTGGAAGTCCGCGTGCGCCGGATCTCCATCGAACGTCATCGCCGGCTCGTAGAGCGCGCCGGGGCGATCGAGCGCCAGCTGGCGCGCGCCCATCGCGGCGTGGCACGTCATGCAGATGCCCGTGACCTGTTTCTGCAGCGCGAGGCTCGCCTTCTTATCGCGGATCGTCGCGAGGTACTGCAACTCGGCATCGAACTGCGCGAAGAAGACGGGATCGCGTCCGGCCAGCGCCATCGGCGACCAGCGCCACTCGCCGTATTCGGAGACGTTGAGCGGACCGCCGTGCTTGCCGGGCGGCGGCGAGACGCTCATCACCGGACCGATCGGTTTTCCCGGAGCGGACGAATGACAGCCCATGCATTGATCGCTCGTCAGGAACATGTGCGGCACGTGCGCGTGCGCGACGAACGTGTCCAGCGGCTCGGGCGGAAACGTCTGGACGGCGAGCGGCGCGCGCGCGGGCGTCGCGGTCGCCGGCGCGCCGCCGCCGCCGCTCTGGTGCTTCCAGGAATCGTCGATCTTGTAGGTGATGGGCGTGCCCGGGAATCCGGCGACGTTCTCGAGCGACGCGAACGTCAGCGCGCGCTCGGCGGATCCGTGACAGCGCAGGCAATAGATGCCGAAGCCCGCCCACGGGTACGCCGTCTTGCTCGCGATCGGGAACATCCCCTGATAGACCTCGGCCCAGAACCAGCCGTCGCGCGACGCGCCGCTGCGGCGGATCATGATCGTCCAATCCGTCGGCTGCAGATCCGTCTCGGGCTTGCCCTTGAAGTAGAGGGCCGGCTTGTTCCCGTACTGCTCTTTGATGATGACCGCGCCGTCCTTCGGGACGCCCTTGCGTCCGCCGCGCAGCCAGTCGATCATCTCGGGCGAATACCAGATCTGCACCGCGGGGTGCACGCCGTAGGAGATGCCGTTCAGATAGGGCCCGGTATCGCGGACGCCCTTATCGTGGCACCATCCGAGGTTCCGGTAGTCGTAAGACGAGAGGTAGCCGAGCAGCTGCTTCTCGATCTCGACGGGTTCGCCGGGCGGGACCACCGCCGGCAAGCGCAGACCCGCGGGGACGGCCTGGGCGTCCGCGCAGGGGCTCCCCGAGGTCGCCGTGGCCAGGGCGTGCAGCGTCGGCCGCGCTCCGAACACGACAAGGGCGACGAGGATGACACCGGCGACGACCGCTCGCATGCGTCGGCCCTTCGCCGGAAGGAGTGCGGCTCTTGCTCTCGAACGTATGTTCGGCTCCGGGCTGCGGCTCGCGGGTGCGTTCTAGGCCGTAGCGGAGTCGACCGCGACCCGCTATACTAGCGGCCTTTGGTCAAATCCGGCGAGAGCCGGTCGTGATGCCGATCGGCGGCATGACGTGGCTAGGGTTTCGTCCTCGTATGACGCGACCGCCAACCACCTAGTCGAAAGGACAATCTATCGTGGCAGACCGCAAGAAGCGTCCGTCTAAAGACCGGCGCATCAAGAAGAAACCGTGCCAGTTCTGCGCCGACAAGGCGATCGACGTCTCGTATCGGGACGTGAACCGGCTCAAGAAATACGTCTCCGAGCGCGGCAAGATCGTTCCGCGCCGTATCTCGGGCAACTGCGCCAAGCACCAGCGCATGCTGATGATCGCCGTCAAACGCGCTCGCGTCATCGCCTTCCTTCCCTTCGTTTCCGAATAACCAGGAGAGCATCGTCCCCATGAAACTCGTCCTCCTCAGCGACGTCAAGGCGCTCGGAAAGACCGGCGAAATCGTCGACGTGGCGGAAGGCTACGCGAACAACTTCCTCCTGCCGCGCAAGCTCGCGGTCGAAGCGAACAAGAGCGCGATGGCGGTACTGGAAGCGCAGAAGAAGGCCGCACACAAACGCGAGGCCCAGTCGCTGGCCGAAGCCAAGACGCTCGCCGAAAAGCTCGAAGCCGCGAAGATCGCGGTGTCGGCCAAGGCCGGCGGCAACGGCAAGCTCTTCGGCGCGGTGACGAACGCCGACGTCGCGGACGCGATCGCTCGCGAACTCGACGTCAATCTCGATCGCCACAAGATCGAGATCAAGAGCGCGATCAAGGCGCTCGGTTCGTACCCGGTCGAGATCAAACTCCACAAGAACGTCGTCGCCAAGGCGACGCTCTCCGTCGTCGCGGCGTAGCGGCAGCACCGCCTAACCGCACCGATCATGCCGGCAAGCGCCGAGAACCCGTCGCTGACCCGTCTTCGCCGCAAACGCGGCGTCGAGGACGAGTTGGCGCGGTACGTCTCGGCGCTTTTCGACGTCCTGGGCGGCGTCCTGGGCTCGGAGAAGCTCGTCCTGCGCGCCGGCAAGGTCGGCGCGCTCAAGATGATGCGCTCCGAGCATCTCTCCGATAAGGTCTGCGCGCTCTCGCGCCTGGTGCTGGAAGATCCGACGATCGAGCGGCCCGCCACGCGCGCGCAGCAGCGCAAGGCGATCGCCGAGATCGAAGAAGTGCTCGCGGATCTGGTCGCGCAGAAATCCGTCGGCGACGCCATCGAGCGGCGCGTCGACGAGAAGATGAACGTGCGGCACCAGGAATACCTCAAAGAACTCAAGATCGAGGCGCTGCGCGAGGACGGCGGTCCGGAGACGCCGGCGACCCAGGCCAAACTCGAAGAACTCGACAAGCTCGGCAAGCGCACGTTGGCCGCTTCGGCGCTGCAGCAATTGCGTCCGCAGCATCTGCGCGAGATCGTCGGACAGGAGGCCGCCGTCAAGGCGCTGCTCGCCAAGATCTCCTCGCCCTATCCGCAGCACGTCATCCTCTACGGTCCTCCCGGCGTCGGGAAGACGACCGCGGCCCGCCTCGTCCTCGAAGTCGCGAAGGCGCGCGCCTACACGCCCTTCGCCAAGGACGCGCCGTTCGTGGAAGCCAGCGGCACGACGATGCGCTGGGATCCGCGCGAGACGGTGAATCCGCTGCTCGGCAGCGTGCACGACCCGATCTATCAAGGCACCCGTCGCGAGTTCGCCGATGCCGGCGTACCGGAGCCCAAACTGGGACTCGTCTCGCGGGCGCACGGCGGCGTGCTCTTCATCGACGAACTCGGCGAACTCGACCCGATGCTCCAGACGCGGCTGCTCAAAGTGCTCGAGGATAAGAAGGTCGCATTCGAATCGTCGTATTACGACCCGAGCGCACCGAACGTCCCGGAGTACGTCAAGCGTCTCTTCCGCGAGGGCGCGCCGGCCGACTTCGTCCTCATCGGCGCGACGACGCGCGATCCGGACGACATCGATCCGGCGATACGCTCGCGTTGCGCCGAGGTGTACTTCTCGCCGCTGACGCAGGCGCAGGTCGTCGGCGTCGTCGGCGCCGCCATCAAGCGCCTCGGCGCGAAGGCCGCGCGCGGCGTGCCGAAGCTCATCGCGTCGTACACCATCGAGGGTCGCAAGGCCGTGCAGATCGTCGCCGACGCCTACGGGCTCGCGCTCTATCGCAGCAACCCGGGCAGATCGGCGACGCGGGCGGTGACCATCAACGAAGACGACGTGCGGTCGGTGGTGCAGACGGCGCGGCTCGTCCAGCACACGCCGGTCAAGGGCCGGCGCACCCGCGAGATCGGCAAGATCGCCGGCCTCGGCGTCCAGCAGTATCTCGGCTCGATCATCGAGATCGAAGCGGTCGCGTTTCCCGCCGCACGGCCCGGAAAAGGCACGATCCGCTTCAACGAGACCGCGGGATCGATGGCCAAGGACAGCGTCTTCAACGCGGGCAGCGTCCTGCGCGCGATCGCGGGCGTCGATCCGACGGACTACGACGTGCACGTCAACATCGTCGGCGGCGGCAACATCGACGGACCCTCCGCAGGGCTGGCGATCTTCCTCGCGCTCTATTCCGCGATACTGCGCAAGCCGCTACCGCAAGACGTCGCCGTCACGGGCGAGCTGTCGATCCAAGGCAAGGTGCGCGGCATCGGCGGCGCGATCGAGAAGCTCTACGCGGCGCGGCAGGCCGGCATGCGCGCGATGGTCCTGCCGCGGGAGAACGCGCGCGACGTCGATGCCGACCTGGCCGGACTCGACGTCCTGCCCGTGGTCGACGTCGAAGGCGCGCTTCGCGCGCTCGGTATGCACAAGCGGTCCACAGGTAAGACGGTCCATGCACAAAGTGTTCGCAAGCGTCGCGCCGCAAGCGCCAGATAGCCCATGAGCGTCACGAATATCGCGCGCGTCGCGGATCGCATTCCGCCGCACAACCTCGAGGCCGAGATGGCCGTCATCGGTTCCGTCCTCGTCGATCGCGAGATCATGGGCGTCGTGCTGGAGCATCTGAGCGCGAACGATTTCTACGCGCACGTGCACGAGACGATCTTCTCGGCGCTCCTGCGCCTGCACGAAGAGGGGCAACCCCTCGACAAGATCGCGCTCGCCGAAGAACTGAAGCGACGCGAGGCGCTCGAGAAGGTCGGCGGCATGTCGTACCTCTCCTCGCTGATGGACACCGTGCAGACGGCGGCGAGCGCGAAGTACTATGCGATCGTCGTGCGCGAGAAGGCGCTCTTGCGCCGCCTCATCCGCGCCGGCACGCAGATCACGCAGTTCGGCTACGAATCCGAAGAAGACGTCGACCGCGCCGTCGACGCGTGCCAGCAACTGGTCTACGAGATCGGCAGCGATCAGGCCCAGGGGCAGTTCGCGCCGGTCAAGGAGCTCGTCAAGGGCGCCTTCGATCGCATCTCCGACTACTTCCACAATCGCGGCGGCCGCACGGGCGTCACCTCCGGCTTCGCCAAGATCGACGAGATCACGACCGGCTTCCAGCCTTCGAACTTCATCATCGTCGCGGCCCGCCCCGGCATGGGCAAGACCTCGTGGGCGCTCAACGCGGCGGTCGCCGCGGCGCGCCAGTCGCGCGATTCGGGCAGCAACGCGCCGGTCGCGTTCTTCTCGCTCGAGATGTCCAACGACGAACTCGTGCAGCGCTTCATCTCGAGCGAAGCGCGCATCTCCGTCACCGACATGCGTCAGGGCCGCATCCACGACCGTCAGTGGGAAGAGCTCGGGCACGCGATGAGTGCGCTCTCCGAACTGCCGATCTTCCTCGACGACAAGGGCGGCCTCTCGGTCACCGAGATCCGCAGCCGCTGCCGCCGGCTCAAGTCGATGCACGGCGGCCTGGCCGCGGTCTTCATCGATTACCTGCAGCTGATGCGTCCGGGCCCGCTCTCGAAAGGCGCCAACCGGAACGAAGAGCTGAGCGATATCTGTCGGACGCTCAAGGTCACCGCCAAGGACCTCGGCGTGCCGATCATCGCGCTCGCGCAGCTCAACCGCGGCGTCGAGACGCGCAACGACAAGCGTCCCGGCCTCGCCGACCTGCGCGACTCCGGCTCGCTCGAACAGGAAGCGGACATCGTCGCGTTCCTCTATCGCGACGGCTATTACAATCGCGAGTCGTGCCCGGATCCGGAACTGACGGAGTTCATCATCGGCAAGAACCGCAGCGGCGCCGCCGGCCTGCACGTGAACCTGCGCTTCAAACAGGAATACACGCTCTTCCTACCCCACGGCGACGCCGACCACTACCCGCCCCCGTAAGGAGGCGCGGAGTCAGACCGCTTCGTCGGAGCGCATGGCGCCGAAGAAGTCGGCGGCGCTTTCGCGCAGGGCGCCGAGAAGGCGGACGAAGTGTCCGCGGAAATCGGCGACGTCGGCATAGGCGAGCTCGACCGTGAAGAGCACGTCGCCCTCTTCGGGCCAGATCGCCGTCTTCACGAACTTCTTGCGCGCGTTGGTGCGATTGGCGATGGCGAGCGCCTTGCCGATGTCGGCGTCGCCGCCGATCGCCCAGCCCGAGCCCATCATCAGGAACTCTTCGTCGTCCTTATAGGCGACGATGAAATAGCGGTCGCCCTCGGACTTGAACGCGATGCGGAACGCCTCGGCGTCGTCTTCGCGAGAATAGAACAGCCCTTCGTCGTCGAGGATCGACTCGACGTCCGCCAACCGGTCGTCGCTCATCGGTCCTGGCCTCCCATGATGTCGTGGATGAATTTGTCGGCCGCGGCCTTCGTCTCGCTGCGGTCCAAGATGCGTTCGATCGCCGCGGAGCCGGCATCGCGCACGATCCCGACGAGGCGCCAGAAATGCGTCGAGAACTCGTCGGCCGAGGCCGAGAACTGTTCGACCGCGCTGATGAGCGTGGTGCCGTCGCCGCTGTAGAAGAACTTCACCGCCTTGAACGACGACTGCAGGTCGAGCAGGATCGCTGCGGCATCGGCCTGATCGCGCGCCCATTCGGGCAGCACGTAAGGCAGCGCGATGGAGAAGTACGTCGGATCGATACCGGAGGTCATCACCACGATCGTCTGGCCGCGCACGCGCAGGCGGATCGTCGCACCTCCGCCGCTCTCGTGGAGTTCGAGTTCGGTGCGATGTCCTTCGGACTCGATGAAGCGCGTGAGCGCTTCGTGGACGACCGCGCTAATTGAACGTCTCCTGATACTTCGCGTTGCCGATGTTTTCGGCGAGATAGGAGCGCGAGAGATGGACGTACTCCGCCGCGGATCCGTCGATCCAGGCCGCGGCCGCGCCGTCGAGCTGCTTCTTCACGGTCGCGGGCGATCCGGCGGCCAGGACGCCCGCCGGGATCGCGGCGCGTTCGCCGACGACGGATCCGGCGGCGATGAGGGTCCCCTCGCCGACGGTCGCGCCGTTGAGGATCACCGCATTGCTGCCGATGAGCGCCTTGTTCCCGATGACGCAATCTTCCATGATGGCGGCGTGCCCGACGGTCACGTCGTCGCCGAGGACGGTCCGGCCCCCTTCGCTCACGTGCACGACGCAGTTGTCTTGTACGGAAGTGCGCGCGCCGATGCGGATGGGCCCGTTGTCGGCGCGGATCACCGCTCCGAACCAGATCGACGATTCGGGACCGACCTCGACGTCGCCGATCAAGACGGCGGTCGGTGCGACGAACGCGCTGTCCGAGACCTTGGGTGCCTTGCCGCGATATTCGACGAACATGGAGCGACGGTTCCAGGGTCGAAGCCCGTTCCCATGCACCGCCACCGGACTCCGCTCCGCGGCGTGAAGGCCACGCCGCGCGCGAAACCCGGCGACCCCTCGTACGGGCCGGCGAACCACGCCTATGCGGGCAAGACGGGGCACATCCACGAGGTCGTCGAGATCGACGGAAAGCAGCTCGCGAAGGTGGGGTTCGACGATCGCAAGATCGTCTATTATCTCTTGGACGATCTCGAGCTCGACGCGTCCGCGAAGCGCGGCACGTTCCACGACAAGGAGTAACGGATGCCGACGCTTCCTTCCGCGCCGCCGGTCGCCGTACCGGGCGGCGGTGGATTCGATTACGTCACCGTCGACGCCGAGCGTCGCGGCCTTGCACGCCAAATCGACTCCGACTACCAAAGCCGAACCTTGACTCTGGATGGCGCAGACGTTGGCGCAATGGGTAACATGCCCGCTGCCTGGCTGTACGTCGATCACAGAGTTCCCCCGGGTCGAGCGCATTCCGATCTCCATGCGGTCGACGGCAGCCCGCTCGTTAGCCGACGACCCGCCCACTCCGGTACTGACCGCGCCTGCCTGCCGGATTTTGAGACTGTTCCCGTCGCCGTGGCCTAACTCGGCAGCTCCACTTCAAAGCTCAGCCGCTGGACTTGGCGAGGGTCTTGGCGTGCTAACCAGTTTTGGCGAGGGCCTCGGCGAGGTCGAGATATGTTGGCTCCATGGAATATCCCAAGTGAAGGTCCACTGCCGCGGCTGGGCTGGGAAAGTCGAGAACGCGAATGTCCCACCGCCGACCACCGGCATCGGGTTGACGCCTCGATAGGTTGTGAATAAACCTCCATATGTATCGAAGACGTTCGATTCGACCAGCGTCATCGTGCCATAACGCGATTGGAATACCAGACCAGCACTGTAGTCCGTGAAGGCCGGAAGGTTTGCGCCGTTATTCGCGCCGGTGAATAGCCCGTTGGCGAACCACTCGAGATGCGCGTGCGTCAATATCCCGCTGAAGGTCAGCCCTGCTGTCCGAAGCGGACGATTGGGCAGTTGCATACCTACGGCATAGAAGCTCCCAGGCGCTGCTAGTCGCGCATCAAGCGATGCGAGGTAGGCGCCCGAGAGTGTGTAGCTTGGCAACGCGAAGACGTTGCGGCCGAGCGGGATACGCCCCGAGAGCAACGCGCTCTTGTTAACTTGCGCGAGACCGGTGATCCCATCGCGCACATAGATCCGGTCGGTCGTGAACGGAATGCTGCCGCAGATTCCTGACGTGCTCCATACTTGCTGAAGCGACGCGAGATAGGCGCCCAAACCGCCAGGAAAGAGGCTATCGGGTTCGGCCGCGATCGGCACCGATGCTGTCATATATTGACCGCGTGCATCCGTCTGGATCAACTGCAGTTTTACCGAGCCGCCGCCGCCATGGAAGTTGTGAAGCCATGTGAGCGCGTAACCGGCAGACGACTGCGGTACAGGAACGTCCTGCGGCCCGCTAGTGAAGATTGACCGATTGTAGCAATCGTATTCTGCCGAAAGGGCATCGCCGACGAACTGGTTAGATGCGTACGATGGCTCCGAACTTCCAAGGCTTACGTTCCCTGAGAAAGAGTCGAATTCGTTTGGCTTCCAAACGACCGACTCGCTTGCCCCGACCGATGTGCCTGAGCCGGTGCGGCTAACGTAGCTGAACGCGTGGGTCAGCGCGAGATGCGGATTCGCATCGATTGCGAGCGAGACCGCCGCTTCGACGCCACGAGTGCGGGAAGCGGGGAACTGGATTGGAACACCATTGTAAGTTGTTGACGATCGGGCCTCGAAGCTCGATGAATAGGACTCTAAGTCGATCCGGTGCCGCCTTGCCGAAATGGAAGCACGGAGCGAGAAGCCCGTGCCGCTACCATCGTAGGTACTTCCGTACGGGACAACGGCTCCGGAAAAGCTACGAAGTTCGCTCGAGTTTGACTGGTACGAGGTTGTGTTGACGTTCGCAAAAATTTGGGCATTGCCGACGAGGGCACTAAACCCGACATTTGGATAGCTTTCCGTAAATGATGTTCGACGATTTGGACCATAACCACAGGGCAAAATGGTCGTGAACGTGGCACAGATTGCACTTGGTCGGCTGAGCTGAGATATCTCCTGGAAACGTAGGGAAACCTTCGGTGTGAGCGCGTAGTTTGCGATCAGCACATCGCTCCTGGCCGTGCTCGTCGCCTCGTGAAGATATGCCGGACCGCTCTGATCGGCGAACGTTACTCCACTCAAGTTCGAATCGCGCCGCGTGAAGCCGTGCTGCAATGCAACTCCGAGTCGTCCGATCGTCCCGGAAATCGTGGTGGCCTCGGTAGCCGCCCCAAAATCGCCAAGGGTTCCCGAGGCGTCGTACGTCCAATACTTCGTTGGATGCGCTGTGAGGTAGTTAATCGTTCCGCCAGTTGTGCCGGCGGTTGGCGTGAAGTTGACCGACGCACCCGTGAAGGATGAGCCGAGATCGCCCCCACCGGGTCCGGAGATGCGGATGCCGTTCACGGAATAGTTCGTTTGGGACTCGTCATGATTGAGCAACGAAATGCCAAACGCAGAGTTGGGTCCATAGGTTGAATCGTCGATGGCCACGCCGGCGATCTTACTGAGCGCGTTCTTGAGCGACATCGAGACCTTACGCTCCGCGCTATCGGCCCCAATCTCGGTCGAAGTGATCGAGGCGCTATTCTTCGCGACGACGACGGCGATAGTCTTGAGGAGCGTCGAACTCTCGAGCGCAATAGTGACAGCGACGTGTTGATTCGAACCCACTTCGACGTCGGCCACATCGTAAGAGTTGTACCCGTCCTTCTTGATGTCGAGCGAGTATGAGCCTGGCTGGGTATCTGGAAACGTCACTTGGCCCCGCGAATCGGTGAACGAACTCTCGGGAACGTCGCCTCCCAAAAGCACGACGACCGCATCCGTTACCGGCGACTTTGTGGTGGCGTCGGTGACAGCCACCAAGATTTCGCCTGGAGTAACTTGTGCAGAAACGACTTGCTCCCCAATGCTGCTAATGCATACGGAGAGTGACAGGAACCAGATCGCAACTCGTCGGCTCAAGTGTCAAAGTCTATCTGCATTAGAGCACCCGAGACTAACGCACCGGCGGGGGGGCAGGCTCAACCTTCTCGGGCCTTGGCGCCGAGTCTTCCGCAGGAGACATCCGCGTATGCTCATTCCAAAGAGTCTCATCAAAATAGTATGACGGGAGGTCGTCGCTCCACTCGAGTCGCGAGAACGTACCATCGACCTCCGTGACGCCGTCTCCCAAACTTGTCATACCGAACGGCGTCGCCCCAAAGGTGTAAATCGAATGCCATGAGGCAATCGTGCCGTCCTCGCCAAGCACAGCATCGACTACCAAAACATCCTGCAGGTGATCACCCGTAACTTCGAACAGGTGGCTACGGTAGATAGCGCGGCATAACATAAAATCGGAAGTCCGCACCCACATCTCACGGATATTGTATCTCTCGGGGTCGCCGATTGGCGTTAAGGCCAAGTGGGCGGTTAGGCCACAGCCTGGCAGCTGTTCGAGGTCCAACAGGCGGACAGAGTAGTCCCGGGAAACGGCGGTGACACTCGCAATCGTCTTAAGGTCGCCATCGCCTGAACCGAATGTCGGTAGTTGCCCGCTAGCCGGCTCAGTTGCACCACGAGGACTCGCCAAAAATGCATTTGGAACAAGATAATGGCGTCCGATTTCAACCTCGCCTACGGTCCAATGGCCCCAGCGATGCGTCTCGATCACACGCGTCCAGGAGACGTGGTCGCTGAGTCGCTGGCGTATCTCTTCCGTCAGTGTGCTGGTATCCCGCTGCTGGTACATATCGTATGACAGATATGGCTCGATGGGGAGGCTACGAAGTCGCGATACGGCGCCCCTATAGTATTCGAGAGGAGTCGTGGCGGGAGACGCGATCGGGCCAGCAATTACTGCTGCAGTGACAGAGTTAATAGGGGTCGCCGTCCAGAGGAAAATAGTGACGGCGAGAACCGCTCGTGATTTGAGACGTATTATTGATTTCGAAGTAGTCATAGTCCACCACTTCAGCGATGAAAGCCGATTTCGAAGGCATGAGCAGCGGATGAACCGCTGCTCATGCCCCGAAAGGAGTCATTATGCTGAGCAATCCGACTGCATTGCGTCCCTGTCTTGATTAATATTGTTCCGATCATCCGAAAGATTTTGGTTATCTTGGGTGATCGCATTCGAGTCGGAGGAAACATTGTGGCTGTCGGAGTTGACTAGGGCCTCGGGTCCGGTGCAATCTCCGCCGCCGGCCTCGCACGCGGTAAGAAGACCCTCATCGAATCCCAACGCATCCTCGTCGGTACTCTGTTGGGAGGTATCGGCAGCTAATTGTTCCTCGTCGAAATTCTGTTTCTCGATATCATCGCTATATTGTTGTTGATCCGCCATGCACTCCGCATTTGTTGCGCGGGCCGGCATCATCACGCTGGATCCGAGGAATAGCGTTGCTATAACCGAGATTGCAAGAAAGCGGATGGGGCGAGCTAGTCGGTCCATGATGTATCTCCTGACGTTTTTGCAGCGTAGCTCATCGCAAGCATGGCTTCGCACTTCCTGGGAAATGCAGTCGTGTCGGAAGATATGAGCATCTCACAACGCCCCGCTTTGAGATGAGATTGAGTCGGCTCTAAAGGCAAATTACAACCGACCGGGCGCCTTCCCCTTTTCCCGATGATTAGTTTGGTGTCGGCGCCGTCGGCTTTAGTCCTGATTTAACGATTCTAGTCACCTTTGTTGTCTGCGATGGACTCGGGGAGCGGACGCAACGCGGTCCATGCGGTCCGCAGGATCTCAGCGCATTTAGGAACTGCCGCCATCGACTGTTGCTTGCGGCAGCGGCGCCTGCTTTGGTACTTTTGTAGGTGATGAGCGATCGTGTCCCAAGCCGTGGTGTATGAACCGCGGCGGGCGAAGGTGGCGTCTTAGTCGCTGATGACCGCCGAGAGCCTCGTGGCCTAATTGTCGCTGACGGTGTTCATTCCTTCGAGTTGCATGTAGCGTCGCACGAGTTGCCACTCGTCGTTCCGCTCAAGCAAGATCGCCCCGATGAGCCGAACGATGGCGCCGTCGTTCGGGAAGATCCCGACGACGTCGGTCCTGCGCTTGATCTCGGCGTTGACCCGTTCGATCGGGTTGGTCGAGGCGATCTGCTTGCGATGCGCCTTCGGAAAGTCCATGAACGCGAGAACGTCTCCTTCGGAACCGTCCATCATTAGAGCGAGCTTCGGGAACTTCTCGCGCAACTGATCGGCGACGTCGTCGATGCCGATACGGGGGCGGTGCTCAAGCAGGTCAGGGTAGGACCGCTGGCCGGCGTCGCGGTGAACGCCGCGGACGGCCACGTCTTCACCGGCGACGGCGACGACGATGCCGTCTCCGAGGTCGATCCCGTCGCCGGGACGGAAGTCCATCGCATCGCCGTCGCCGGTCCCGTCGACGCCGTCGCCTACGATGCGACGCTCGGCCGGATCTACGCCGACGAAGACGACGGGACGCGCATCTTCGTCATCGACTCCAAGACATTCAAGCAGATCGGCACGTCGCGCTGCCCGGCCACAAGCCCGAGTATCTGGCGATCGATCCGAAGACGCACGACGTCTATCAGAACATCGCCGACCTGAGCGAGGTCGCCGTCGTCGATCCGACGACCCTGACGGTGACGCGGACGATCGCCACGCCGGAACTCACGAACGATCATCCGCTGCAGTACGATGCGGCGTACGGCGTGATCCTCACCGCCGGGACGAACGGGAAGCTCTCCGTCTACACGCCCGCGGGCAAGGCGCTATCGACGATCGACGTGCCCGCGCGCATCGACCAGTGTACGCTGGACGAAGGGCGGCACGTCCTCGCGTGCGCCGGCGGCGGAAAGGTCACGCTGATCGCCGTGGATGCCGCGGGCCAGGCGTCGATCCTGGTGCGAGCGGATGCGGCGAAGGGCACGCATACGGTCGGCGTCGACGCCGCCACGGGCGCCGCTTGGGCGCCCTACGGCATGCGCGGCGGCGATTCGTTCATCGTCCGCTTCGGTCCGCTAACTCCATAGCCCAGCCTCGCCATCCGAGGGAGAGCGCGCCGACGTCGGCGAGTTTCGCGCGCTCGTGGGGAGCGACCATGCGGATGCGCGAGACCTCGGCGATCGTCACGTCGTGATCGTCGGGAACCCAGATGCGCTCGAACGCATCGCCCGCTGCGACGATGCCTTCTTCGATGATGCGGAAGTACGATCCGAAGCGGAGCGCTCCGCCGAAGACCTTGGGGAAGCGCGCGTCGTCCGCCGCATAGCCGAGTTTGAAGCACGGGATGCGCGGTTCGGAGACTTCGAGCAGCGCGTTCCCCGCGCGCCAATGCTCGCCGATACGTAACGCGCCGATATCGACGCCGGCGGTGGTGAGATTCTCGCCGAGCGTGCCGAACGAGAATGCGCGACCTTCGGCACGCCAGTACGCGTAGTCTTCCGATGCATACGCGTAGAGCGCCTTCGAGGGTCCGCCGTGAACGCTGCGATCGGCCTGGTCGTCGCCGTCGACGTTGACGCCGCACACGCGCGCAGGACCGGTCAGCGCGCGCTTGCGGATGGCCGTCGTGAAGGTGCGTCCGGCGAACGTCACCTCTTCCGGAGAGGCGACGTTGACGGAGACGATGCTCGCCACTACGCGCGGTTCCGCAACAGGAGCGAGTTGCCGACGACGAACAGGCTGGAGATCGCCATCGCACCGGCCGCGAAGATCGGGCGGACGATGCCGAAGGCGGCCAGCGGCACGAGCACGGCGTTGTAGGCGAAGGCCCAGAAGAGGTTCTGCGCGATGGTGCGGCCGGTCGCGCGTGCCAAACGGACCGCCGCCGCCAGCGCGGACGGATCGCCGGAAAGGATCGCGGCGCCGGCGGTCTCCATCGCGATCTCGGTGCCGCCGCCCATCGCCACGCCGGCGTCGGCGACGGCGAGCGCGGGCGCATCGTTGATGCCGTCGCCGACGAAGGCGACGCGCGCCCCCGCGCGCTGCATCGCGCGTACGACGTCGGCCTTGCCTTCGGGACTCGCGTGCGCGGTACGTCCGTCGACGTGCAGCGCGTCTGCGACGGCGTCGACCGGTCCGGCGGCATCGCCGCTGACGATCGTGAGATCGAGTCCGAGCGCGCGCAACGCCTCGATGGCGGGCGCCGCCTGCGGGCGCAGTTCGTCGCCGAGGTCGACGACGCCGAGATACCGTCCGGCGCGCGCGACGTGGACCTGGGTCGCGACCGACGCCCGTTCGGGCGCATCGATGCCGTTCGCGCGCAGATACGCGGCGGTGCCGACCAGCACTTCGACGCCCGCGATCATCGCGCGAACGCCGGCGCCGCGTTCGGTCCGGACGTCCGCCGCCGGCGGCGCGTCGAGGGTCTCCGCGTCGGATGCGCGCACGATCGCGGAGGCGAGCGGATGCGCGGAGCCGCGTTCCACGGCGGCCGCCGTCGCCAGCACGTCGGCGCGATCGACGCCCGGAGCGGGCCGCACGGCGAGCACGGTCGGAACGCCGCGGGTCAGCGTGCCGGTCTTATCGAAGACGACGGCGGTCGCCGCGGCGAGGGCTTCGATGACCGCCGCATCTTTGAACAGGACGCCGCGACGCGCACCCGTGCCGATGCCGACCATGACGGCCGTCGGCGTCGCCAGGCCGAGCGCGCACGGACAGGCGACGACCACGACGGCGACCGCGGCGAGCAATGCCGGCGGCCACGCGTGTCCTGTCGCGATCCAGCCGAGGAACGTGACGAGCGCGATGCCGAGGATGACCGGAACGAAGACGCCGGCGATGCGATCGGCCAGCGCCTGTATCGGCGGGGTCGAACCTTGCGCCTCGCGGACGATCGCGACGATGCGCGCCAGCGTCGTGCCCGCGCCGACCGCGCTCGCGCGGATCGCGAGGGTTCCGTCGCCGTTGATGCTGCCGGCGCGGACGACCGATCCGGCTTCGGCTTCCTGCGGGAGCGGCTCGCCCGTCAGCATCGCGACGTCGACGGCGCTGCGCCCTTCGAGGACGATGCCGTCGACCGGGATGCGCTGCCCTGCGGGAACGATGGCGACGTCGCCTTCGACGACGTCGTCGATGGGGACGTCTTCCTCGCGGCCGTCGGCGCGGCGGATGCGGGCGTTCTGCGGCTGCAGCGCGACGAGCGAACGGATCGCGGCATTGCTCCGCGAACGCGCCAGCGTTTCGAGATACTTGCCGAGCGAGATCAAGGCGACGATCGCGGCCGCCGTCTCGTAATACGCGGCGATGCCCGCGAACGTGGCGTAGATCGAATAGGCGAACGCGAGCGTGGAACCGAGCGAGATCAGGGTGTCCATGTTCGCGCGGCCGTTCCGGAGTTGTTGCAGCGCCCCGCGATGGAACGGATACCCGGCGATCGCCCAGACGGGGAGCGTCAGGGCGAGCATCAGGACGTCTTTGTACGGGAAGTCGCCGGCGAACATTCCGAGCAAGAACACGGGGACGAATCCCCCGAGCGCCACGGCGAGGAGGGTACGCCGGGCCCGGAGATCGCGTTCGCGACGCGCGGCGTCTTCGTCGAGGACGGTGCTCGCGGTATAGCCGGCCTTCTCGACGGCGGCGATGAGGGCGGCGGCGCCCGTCGCTTCGTGCTCGACGGTGGCGCGCTCGGTAGCGAGGTTGACCCTTGCGGCCTTCACCCCGGGGACGCCGAGGAGCGCATCGGTGACGTGCGCCACGCACGAAGCGCAGCTCATCTCGCCTATCGCGAGTTCGGTACGGGTCATCATCACTGCTCTTCTCGATTCGAAGCAGATAACCGGGGACCGTTCCGCCGGGTTGCGAGGCGATCGAGCCCCGACTCCAAGGGGTTAGAGCGCGGACCCGTAATGCGACCTTGGTCGGGGAGGGCAGAGGGCGCCCTCGGCGAACCTGGTCGGGCCCCAATTATGCCGACGTAGCTCAGTTGGTAGAGCAGCTGATTCGTAATCAGCAGGTCAGCGGTTCGAATCCGCTCGTCGGCTCCATTTCAGCGCCCGTTCGTGCCGCTAGAAGATCGGAGCGAATCCGTGGATCCGTTCGAAGCGCATAAAGCGAAACAAAAACTCGGTTGGGCGCACTTCGCGCCGCTCGAGGCCGTCACTACCCCGGCGGCGGCGCAGTTGGTCCGGAGGGCGGATATCCGTCCCGGGCAGCGCGTCCTCGATGTGGGTTGCGGTACGGGCGTGGTGGCGATCACCGCGGCGCTGCGCGGTGCGAAGGTCACGGGACTGGATCTTACGCCGGAACTGCTGGAACGCGCGCGAGAGAACGCGCGCACCGCCGAGGTCTCCGTCGAGTGGCACGAAGGCGATGCCGAGTCCCTCCCGTTCCCCGACGGGGCGTTCGACGTGGTGCTCAGCCAGTTCGGACACATCTTCGCTCCGCGCGCCGACGTGGCGCTTTCCGAGATGCTGCGCGTGCTCGCCCCCGGCGGGACGATCGCATTCAATACGTGGCCGCCCGAGCTCTTCGTGGGTGCATCCTTCGCGCTGGTCGCCCGCTACGCACCGCCTCCGCCGGCCGGCGCCTCGCCGCCGCCGCAGTGGGGCGATCCGTCCGTCGTGCGCCAGCGATTCGGCGATGCCGTGACCGACCTCGTCTTCGATCGCCGCACCATGTACGTACCGGCATTGAGCCCGCAGCATTTCCGCGAGAGCAACGAACGGCTCGTCGGGCCGATGAAGGGCCTAGCCGCTTCGCTTGGAGAGAGCGATCCGGAAAAGCTGGCGGCGTTCCGCGCGGAGTTCGAGGCGCTTGCTTCGCGGTATTTCGTCGACAATCAAGTCGTTCAAGGCTACCTGATCACGCGCGCTACGAAGCGCTGATAGGCGCCGGCGGCCCCTTCCTCGCTAAAACGTCGACGCGAACGCCGACGTTGCAATTGGGTAAAGGGAAATGCTATGAAACGCTTCGGAATACTGGGAACCTTCGCCCTCGCACTCGCGATGGCGATCGCTCCCGTCGCGACGCGTGCAGACCTATTGAGCACGCTCGTCCAACTGGTACCGCCGCTGCTGCTCGCAGACCAGCAACCCTACGCTCCCGGCAATGGCTATATCTGGCAACCCGGCTATTGGGCCTGGGACCCGAACGGTTATTATTCGTGGGTGCCCGGCGAATGGGTCCTTCCTCCGCAACAAGGGGACGTCTGGACGCCCGGCTACTGGGAGTTCACCGGAAACGGCTACATGTGGGAGCCGGGTTACTGGGCCAATCAGGTCGGCTATTACGGCGGCATCGACTACGGTGACGGATATTACGGTAACGGCTACGTCGGCGGACGTTGGAACGGAAACGTCTACCTCTACAATACGGCGGTGACGCGCGTTCCACCGACCATCCGAAACGTCTACGTCGACCGCACCGTGGTGGTCACGCGGTTCGTGCGTACCGGTTACAACGGCGGCAAAGGCGTACGGGTCCGCCCGAGCGCGTGGCAGGTGTCGTTCGCTCGCGAACATCATCGCGGGATGACCCCGATACAGCAGCGACACGAACAGGCGATGCTGCGTGCTCCGCGCTACCGCTGGACGGGCACGATGCACGTCGCACCGGCCGCCGCCGCACCGCGCGTGATGCGCGCGCCGGCACCGCACCACCAGAGCATGGCGCCCGCGCCGCACCACCAGAGCATGGCGCCCGCGCCGCACCACCAGAGCATGGCGCCTGCGCCGCACCACCAGAGCATGGCGCCCGCGCCGCACCACCAGAGCATGGCGCCCGCGCCGCACCACCAGAGCATGGCGCCCGCGCCGCACCACCAGAGCATGGCGCCCGCGCCGCACCACCAGAGCGCGGCACCTGCGCCGAAGCACCAAGCCGCTCCGTCGCAGCACGCCACGCACGGACCGGGAGGCCACCCGCACGAACGGTCGGGTCGCCCCAACGGCTGAAACCCGGACGGAGCCCGGACGTAGATAGAGCATGAAACGCCTTCGCGGTCTGCTCTTCCGGTTCGGGCTCCTCTCCGCGGCGATCGTCGCCGTCGTCGTCACCCACGCGATCTAGTCCGCGCCAGGTCCGCGCCGCTCCCGGGCGGAAGCGGAACCCGTGCCGAGAATTAAGCGCAAGTGGTCCCGCGTCGCGTCCACCGAGCGGCGGACGTGTCAGACGCCGGGATGCGAGACCCTGGCCAAAGAGCGCTGTCTCCAGTCGAACTGCGGCGAGCAACACTGCGATCCGCATAAGGGCGGCCACTCGGCGATCCACACCTTGATCAAGCAGCGGGCCAAGACGCGCTAGATCGCGATATCCAGACCGATATCCAGCGACCCCGCTCCGTGCGTGAGCCAGCCGACGGAGATCACGTCCACGCCGGCTTCGGCGATCGCGACGATCGAAAGGGCGTCGACCCTCCCCGAAGCCTCCGTCACGAACCGTCCGTCCGCCAGCGCGACCGCTTCGGCGAGCTGTGCGGGCGTCATGTTATCCAGGAGCACCGCATCGATCGGCAGGCCGAGCGCTTCGCGCAGCTGTTCGAGCGTATCGACTTCGAGTTCGACCTTCACCATATGTCCCACGCGCTCGCGCGCGCGGCGGACGGCCTCCGCGACCGATCCCGCGAGGGCGACGTGGTTGTCCTTGATGAGGATCGCGTCGTCGAGCCCGAAGCGATGGTTCGCGCCGCCGCCGCACCGTACGGCGTACTTCTGCAGCGCGCGCAAGCCGGGGATCGTCTTGCGCGTGTCGGCCACGCGTGCCCTCGTGTGCGCGATCGCGTCGGCGAGCGCGCGGGTCGCACTCGCGATGCCGGAGAGACGGCAGAGCAGGTTGAGCGCGGTCCGTTCGCCGGTCAGGATGGCGCGGGCGCTCCCCGCGATCGTGGCGATGGTCTCGCCCGCGGCGACGCGCTCGCCGTCGGCGCGGCGTACGTCCAAGCGCATCGTATCGTCGAGGAGTTCGAAGGCGATCCTCGCGCAGTCCAGACCCGCGACGACGCCGGCGTCGCGCGCGACGAACGCCGCACGCGCCGGCGCGCCTTCCGGGACGATGGCTTCGGTGGTGAGGTCGCCGCCGTGCGCGAGATCTTCCAACAATCCGGCGCGGACCACCGGCTCGACGAGCAGGCGCGGGAGGCCGTAGTCGGAGCCGCTCATCGCATCAACGCGAACATGCGCTCGACGGAAGCGCGGGCGCGCCCGGCGATCCGTTCGTCGACGGTCACCTCGAACTGCATCGTTTCGAGGGACCGCAAGATCTTCGGCAGGGTGTTGCGCTTCATGTGCGGGCAGAGATTGCACGGCTTGACGAACTCGATGGCGGGAAACCCGACGCTGACGTTGGCGGCCATCGAGCACTCGGTGATCATCACCACGCGCGGCGGCGCTTTGGCGCCCAGATAGTCGATCATCTGCTGCGTCGATCCCACATAGTCGGCTTCGGCGAGCACGTCCGGCGGACACTCGGGATGCGCCAGTACGACGAGCGACGGATCGCCTTCCCGATAGTTGCGGATCTCGCGGGCGTTGAACCGCTCGTGGACTTCGCAATGGCCCTTCCACGCGAGGATCTCGATCTCGGGGAGCTGGGTCTGCACGTACTTCGCCAGGTATTCGTCGGGGATGAAGAGCACGCGCGGTTCGCCCAACGCCCGGACGATCTTCACCGCATTCCCGCTGGTCACGCAGACGTCCGACTCGGCCTTGACCTCGGCCGACGTGTTGACGTAGGTGACGACCGGAACGCCCGGATAGCGTTCGCGCAGCAGCCGAACGTCGGCGCCGGTGATGGATTCGGCGAGCGAACAGCCCGCCTGGAGATCCGGCACGAGCACCGTCTTGCCGGGATTCACGAGCTTCGCGGTCTCCGCCATGAAATGGACGCCGCAGAGCACGATGACGTCGGCGGAGGTGTTCTTCGCTTCGTAGGCGAGCGCGAGCGAGTCGCCGACGATGTCCGCGACGGTGTGGAAGATCTCCGGAACCTGATAGTTGTGCGCGAGGATCACGGCGTTGCGCTCGCGCTTGAGCCGCTGGATGGCGGCGACGTAGGGCGCGTGCAGCGGCCATTCGGCGGCGGGCAGGACGTGCGCCGCCTTTTCGTAGATGGCGCGGGTGGCGCGGTCCACCTCGGGGGTGAACGCGAGTGCGGAGGCCGTCACGGCGACGGTGAAGGCGATGCGGCCGGCGCGAGCGTCGGCGCGGGAGCGGTCGTCGCCGGCGGCGCGGCCGAAGGCACCGGCAGCAGCGCGAACGTGCTGCGGAAACGCGTCGCCGCCGCGCTCTTGGCGAAGCCCGGATTGCCGGCCGCGACGATCAGGTAGAGGAAGTCTCCGGAGATGAGGACGTCCATGAGGTGATCGGTCTTGCCCGGACGATCGATGCACGTCGCTTCGAGCGCGAGCACGCCGGCGATCGTCACGGCGTGCGACGGTTTCAGCGCGCACTTGGCGCCGGCGGCATAGGCCTTCAGCAGCGCGGCGTAGTTCTTCGTCGAGGCTTCGGGCGTGGTGCCGGGCTTGAAGTGATAGACCGACGCGACGTAGGCCGCGTCGCCTACATCTTTTTCGTACGTGCGATAGACGCCGTCGAGCGTCTGCGCGCTCGGCGCGCTATGCATGGCGGGTCGGCCCGGGAACGAGATCGTGAAACCGTCCGACGCGGCCGTATACGGCGTCCACGTCGGAGCGGCGGCGGTGACGGAACCGGCGGCCAGCACCAACGGAGCCAGGATAGCGGACGCGCGCATCTTCATGCGAGCAGGCTTCCCGCCTCGCACGGCTAGCCCTTCGGGACGAACCGCAGGGCGATGCCGTCGATGCAGTAGCGCTGGTACGTCGGCGCCGGGCCGTCGTCGAAGAGATGGCCGAGATGGCTGCCGCAGCGGCGACAATGCACTTCCGTGCGCTTCTCGATCAGTTCGTAGTCGTCTTTGGTGCGCGTCGCGCCGGGGAGGACCGCCCAGAAGGACGGCCATCCTTCACCTGCGTCGTACTTGACCTTCGAGGAGAAGAGATCGAGGTTGCAGCCGTAGCACCGGTAGACGCCGGCGCGCGTCTGCGCGTTGAGCGGGCTCGACCCCGCCGGTTCGGTGCCGCCTTCGCGCATCACGGCGAAACGGTCGGCGCCGAGCAGCGCGCGCCATTCCGCATCCGAGTGGTGCACTTCGTAGGCCGAGGCGGCCGGCGAGCGGCGCCCGAGCGCGGCGAACGCCGCGGCGGCTCCGAGCGTACCGAGGAAGGCTGCGCGGCGCATCACGTCGGGATGTGGCACGCGATGGCGTTGCGCTCGAAGTAGCGCTGGTGGTACGCCTCGGCCGGATAGAACGTGCTCGCCGCGACGATCTGCGTCGCGATCGGCTTATCGAGCGTCGCCTGGAGCGCGTCGCGCGAAGCGATCGCGATCCGCTCTTGCTCGGGCGAATGGAAGAAGATCGCCGAGCGGTATTGGGAGCCGACGTCGGGCCCCTGCCGATCCACTTGCGTCGGGTCGTGGAACTTCCAGAACGATTCGACCAGCAAAGCGTACGAGACGCGCGCGGGGTCGAACGTCACTTCGACGGCCTCGGCGTGGCCGGTGCCGTGGGAACAGACCTGTTCGTAGGTCGGATTCGCGGTGTGGCCGCCCGTATAGCCGACGACGACGTCCTCGACTCCGGTGATCGAACGGAAGGCGGCCTCGACCCCCCAAAAGCACCCGGCGGCAAACGTGGCTTTTTCGCTCATATACACCTATAACGCACGCCGCCAGGCCTTCGGATGCGCTGCGGCGCAAGCAAGCGTATGCGAACCACCGGAAAGCCGCGCGCCTCGGGCGAGCCCGCCGAGGCGACCGCCCGCAAGATCGCCATCCTCATCGACCTCATTCGGAACGGAAGGGTCACGGTCGCGAAGGTCGAGCAGCGCTTCAAGATCTCCGACCGGCAGGCGTCGCGCGACTTCCAGGAATTGCGCAAGATCGGCAAGACCATGGGCTTCGAGATCGGCAAGAAGAACGCCGCGGGCCAGGTCGAGCTGAAGGCCTTCGCCAAGCGGCCGCGCGAGATCGTCGCCGGAGAACGCGATACGCGCGCGCTCATCGCCGAACTCTTCAAGGCGTTCGGCCAGCCGCTGGAATCGTTCGCCGGCGGGTTCGAAGAGGACGAAGGCTCGTTCGTCCAGGTCGTCATGCCGGGTCTGGTCGACGGCTCTAAAGTGCGGTCGATCCTCGAGGCGCTGCGCGATGCGTGGAGCGCGAACGCGCGCGTGCGTTTCCGCTATAAGGGCAAAGAGCGCGTGGTCGAACCGTTCCGCGTGATGGTGCGTTCGGGCCGCTATTATCTGGTCGGGCGGCTCGTCGGCGCGCGCCCGAACGATTGGCGGATGTTCTCGCTGGACGAGATCTCCGGCGCCGTCGCTCGCGCCGGCACATTCACGCCTTCCGGCAAGCCCGGCGAATACGCATCATCGGATGCGGTCGGCTTCATCAAGACGGGGCGCAAGGCGCCGGTCGAAGTAACGGTCTCGCAGCGCTTCGCGAAGACTGCCGCTTCGCGCTTGTGGCAAGCCGGCCAGCGAATCGTGGAACATCCCGACGGCACGGCGACCCTCTTCTTCGAAGTCGGGGACGTCGACGAAGCGATCCGCTGGGCCTTAGGCTACGGCGAAGAGGCCTGGATCACCGGGCCGCCTTCGGCAGTGGCGCGCACCAAAGAACTTCTCGCCTCCATGGCGGATCGCTACCGGTGATTTGAAGGAAGTCGCGGGGAGCGCCATATCCGTGATGTCGCCCTCGTTAAAAATCGCAATTTGCCCCAAAGGTGTGGGCCATGTACCGTTTTTATCTGCGTGCCAGTGGAGCGCTCAAGGAAGTCAAGATCGAGACCGCAGCGTACTATACCCCTACGGTACTTCACAAGTGAAGCGGGAAAAGGAGAAATCGTGATTCATCGAAAGTTGGTTGCGGCCGTCAGTATCCTTGGCTGCATGTGCCTGTGCGGTTGGGCACATGCGGCGCCGTCGTCACCGAAAGTGCTCTGTGGCGCGATTGCTCGCGTCAACGATAATACTCGTTTGAATGTCATCATAGGATACTTGCGGCACATGCTCAGTGGTGATAAGGCGTGGGGTAGACTCTATTACCAAGCGCCCGGATGTGCGCAGAGAAATTACGGGCCGGTTCAGTTTCCGGGAGCCAAGCTGACTCCGCCGTCCAAGGATGCAACAGGCATAGCGGCGGTTCGGCGCCTGTTCCTGAATGCCGAGGGAGTAACTGTTACAGATGGTCCCGACGCCACGCCGAGAATAACTGTGGGCTCGGTACCGAATACGATCCTGCGGACGGAGGTAGGTGCGATCACCTTGACACCCGACGAACAATTTAACCCTGCATTGGCGATCGGCGCGCTTCTCAGCTCGAGAAGAGTCCTGGATGCTGCGCGCCTTCACGGGTACCGCTTTTCGCCGATGCTCTTCGACTATCTAATAACACCTCCCACGAAGGGCTTACCCCACCTTCCGCGTCTAATTAGGGATATGTCATTAGACCAGTCGCTTGACCTAGTCGCAAAAACGTTCAAGGGTGTCGTGGTATATGGAACCAGCTCACTACCGCACCTCATTTCCGTTGACTTTGCCTCAATCGCGGAGGGGTAACTTTCACGGCGAACCGATCTCCGACGAAACGATGGGTGCGGACAAGCCCTCTTGAGCTAGCCCGAGGGCGGCGGTTGCATAGTCATCGTGCTATTGCGCAGCGCTACGAGCGCCTGCCTTCTTGGCGCGATGCCAGAACTGCAAGCCCATCGGCAGGGCGGCGGGAGCGAGCGGGGTGAGGTCGAGGCCTTGGAGGTCTGCGGGGACGACGGCACCGAGACGGTTGCTGTAGAGGAAGATCGCCGGTAGGTCTTCGTTCGCGAGTTCTTGATAGCGATCCAGCGCGCGGCGCGCGTCGGCGGCGTTCGGGGCGGTGCGGGCGGTCGCGATCGCGGCGTCGATCTGCGGATTGCTGTAGAAGCCGTAATTGTTGCCGCCGTTGGCGTGCGTCTGATCCGATGCGAACGATTGATAGTCGTCCGGATACGGTCCCGGGATGCGGCCGCGCAACGCCAGTTGGAAATGCGAATCGTGGACGTCTTGGAAGAATGTCTGCAGTTCTTCGTTCTCCAGGATGCAGTCGATGCCGACGGCGCGGAAGTTCTCCTGGATCAGCTCGGCGATGTTCGAGGCGATGGCATCGGTCGCGCCGCCGGTGGTCAGCGTGATGCGGAGCGGCACGCCGTTCTTCGCACGGAACGAACCCTGGAGCTTCCAGCCGGCGTCTTCGAGTAGCGCGCGCGCCTTCGCCGGATCGTAGGTATAGCGACGGATCTTCGGGTCGTGGTACGGCGAGAACGACGGGATCGGCCCGTCGAGGATGTCGGCCTGGCCGCTCATGATGCCGGTCGTGATGAACGTGCGGTTCAGCGCATATTCCATCGCCTGGCGCACGGCGCGCTCTTTGATGAAGGCGATGTGCGGATCGTGGAAGTTCGGCAGGAGATAGAACGTGACGTTCCACGGCCAATTGACGAACCGGTGATTCCCGCGCAGGCGATCGTGGACGCGCCACAGGTTCGGCGGGATGTCGGTCACGTCGACCTCGCCCGCGTCGACCGCCGCATAGAGCGAGTCTTGCTGCGGATAGACGCGGAACGCGAACCGCGGCATGATCGACGGCGGTCCCCAGTAGGCGGGATTCCGCCCGACGATCATATAGGCGTCCGAAACGCTGCGTTCGATGCGGAACGGGCCGCTGATGACGGGGTTCTGGCTGAACGCCGCGTCGGTGTTGACGAAGTCGGCCTCGGCCTTGGACCCCGGAGCATACTTGCCGAGGACGTGACGAGGAAGTGGAATCGTGTCGTGCGCGAGCGAGTTCGGCAAGAACGGCGGCGATGGTTTCGAGAGGCGGATCTCGACGGTCTCGGCGTCGAGCGCGCGGAGGGACGTCATCAAGGTGAAGTCCGACGCGGATCCGGCGATCAGATCGGGATTCATCATCAGTCGGATCGTGAAGACGACGTCCGAGGCATCGAGCGGGATGCCGTCCGACCATTTCGCGTGCCGCAGATGGATGACGTAGCGGCGGCCATTATCGGTGATATCGACCTTGCGCGCGAGGCTCGTCGACCAGCGCGGCAGCATATCGGGCCCGAGATCGACGAGCGGCGAGAAGATGAGCCGTTCGACCATCGTCGATGCGCTCGAGATCGAGGTGACCGGATTCAGCCCGTCCGGCCCCGCGATCCACGCCGTCACGATAAGGTTCGGGTCGCGCGTCTCGGCGCGCCGCGCGCCGCCGCACGCCGTCAGCATAGCGCAGGCGAGCAGGGCGGCGATCGCGCGCTTCACGCCGGCGTCTCGATGTCGCGGCCTTCGCGCAGCCAGTCGCCGACGAAGTTGAACGCGCAGACGGTAGCGAGGATCGCGAGGCCCGGCGGGGCGATCAGCCACCAGGCGCCGGCGAACAGATCGCTCTGCGCGCTCGAGAGCAGGTTGCCCCAGGACGGCGTCGGTGCGCGGACGCCGATCCCCAGGAACGAGAGCGCCGTCTCCGAGAGCATCGCGCTTGCGACCATGAACGTCGTGGTGGTGATGATGGTGCCGGCCGCGTTCGGGACGACGTGGAGGAAGATGATGCGCGCGTCGTCCGCTCCGAGCGAACGGGCGGCCTCGACGTAGAGCCGCTCTTTGATCGAGAGCACCTCGCCGCGCACCAGGCGTGCGGGCCCGAGCCATGCGGTGCCGCCGATGACCAGCATCAGCGCGACCAGGCTGCCGTGGAACATCGCCGCCAGGAAGAGCAGCAAGAACAGCGTCGGGACGGAGAGGAAGACGTCGACGACGCGCATCATCACGGCGTCCGGCCAGCCGCCGTAATAGCCCGACAGCGCGCCGTAGACGGTGCCGATGACCATCGCGACGGCCGCGGCGATCGCGCCGACCGAGAGGGTGATGCGCCCGCCCACGAGCAGGCGTGCGAGTTCGTCCCGCCCGAGCCCGTCGGTGCCGAACCAGTGCGCGAACGACGGCGCGGCGTAGGCGTTGGCGACGTCGGTGTTCGTCGCGCTCAGGTGCGCCGCGAGCGGCACGAGCACGCACGCGACGATGGCGACGGCGATCCAGCCGATTCCCGCACGCGCGTATGCGGTCAGGCGCGGGCCGTGGCGCTTGGGCGCGTCGTCAGTCATAGCGCACGCGCGGATCGACGACGCCGTAGAGGATGTCGGCGAGCAGGTTGCCGGCGATGACGAGGACGCCCGTGATCACGGTCATGCCGAGCAGGGTCGCGTAGTCGCGATTGAGGGCGGCCTGCCAGAAGAGCTGGCCCATGCCCGGGTAGGCGAAGATGGACTCGGTGATGACGGCGCCGCCGAAGAGGCCGGGGATGCTGTTGCCGAGCAGGGTGATGAACGGGATCAGCGCGTTGCGCAAGACGTGCTTGAAGAGCACCGGCCCCGGTGCGAGCCCCTTCGCGACGGCGGTCCGCGCCCAGTCCTCGCGCAACTGTTCGATCATCGAGCCGCGCACGTAGCGGCTCCATCCGGCGATCTGCACGATCGCGAGCGTCGTCGCCGGCAGGACGAGGTGCGCGATACGCGAGGGCCAATCGAAGGCCGTCGTGTCGATCGTCTGCAGACCGCCCACCGGAAACCAGCCCAGCGTGACCGCGAACAAGGCGATGAGCAGCGTGCCGAACCAGAACGTCGGCATCGACCACGCGACGAAGACGGCGAGCGACGCGATGCGGTCGAAGCGGGTGCGGCGACGCGAGGCCTGCAGAACGCCGAGCGGGATCGCGATCGCGACCGAGACGAGCAGCGCGACGCCCATCAGCAGCAGCGTCTGCGGAAGCCGCTCGGCGATCAGCCGGCCGACCGGCGCCTGCCGGACGTAGGAAAAGCCGAGGTCGCCGTGGGCGAGCGCGGAGAGCCACGCGAAGAACTGCACGTAGAGCGGTTTGTCGAGCCCGAGCGAGTGGGTCACTTGGGCGATCTGCACGGGCGTCGCGCGATCGCCGACGAGCGCCGCCACCGGGCCGCCCGGGGCGATGTGGATCAGCACGAACGCCAGCAGTGCGACTCCGGCAAGCGTCGGGATCGCCGCGAGCAATCGTCGCACGACGAACTGCGTCATCTACCAGTCATAGGCGGCGAGCGCGTCCCATTGGTACGGTTGCGTGCCTTTCCAGTCGAAATAGCAGACGCCGATCGCGCCGGCGGCTTTCGCGCCGTCCAGGCTCGCGGTGATCTCCGCGGCGGGCGGATAGCCGTTGCGTCCTTCGGCCGTCGTCTGGCCGCCGATCGAGACGGGAAGGGTGCGTCCCGACAGCGCGAGCAGCGTCGTCACCGACTTCTGCATCAGCGTCTTCACGAGGTCGGGCGTCGTCGGCGTGCGGCGCATCATCCGCCAATACGCCATCGGCTGGAGCACGTCCGCATAGCGCGCGATCTCGCGGAACGGATACTTCGATTCGTCGAGATGTTCGAACGACGGATCTTCGACGGTCGCGACGATGAGATACTTCGGACCGACCGCTTCGCGCAGATACTTTTCGTACTGCCAGAGCGCGGCCAGGCCATGCGGGTCGCCGCCCATGAAGTCGCTTCCGCGTTCGAGATCGATCGCGAGCCCGAGCAGGCGCGTACCTTTGACGGTGCGATATTGGGCCGTGCGGACGGCCGCGGAGACGTCCTCGAAGGTCGCCTCGCGCGGGACCGTCCAACCCATCGGCACGATGCCGTGCTCGGCCAGCCCGTCGATGATGGCGTCGACCCGCGGGCGCGCGTCCGGCGGGATCTGCCAGAACGCGCCGTAGGCCGTGCGGATCTCGACGTAATGCAGCCGCGCCTTCACCGCCTGCGCGACGATCGCATCGGCGTCGAGCTTGCCTACGTAGTCGTCGTCGATGGGATTCGCGGACCAATAGAGCCACATGCCCTTGCCCGAGGCCATCGCGACGCTCGTCGCCGGGAGTTCCGGCGGGGTCGCGACGGCGACCGCGTCGGCATGCTTGCCGAACGTGGCGCGATAGGCGTAGTGCGCGTCTGCGCGGAGCGATGCATCGCGGTAGGTCGACGTCCCCGTCGGCAACGTCGCCAGCAGGCGGCCGCCGCGATACAAGCGCACCGGCGCGGCGGTGCGCGGGAAGAAGCCGAGCTGGATCATGTGCGGGCCGAGCGGCTGCGCGACCATCGGCGGGATGTGCCAGCTGCGGGTGTCGGTCGCGATGCGCAGCGTTCCGAGCGCCGGCTTGTTCGCGTGGACGCGCAGGGTGACGGGGCCGGCGAGCGTCGTGCTGACGATCGCGGCCGGATCGTCGTAGCGCATCCGCGTCTGCCACTGCACGTGCCCCGTATCGCTCGTCCAATCGAGATCGCTATTGGCCAGGATCTTCGTCTCGCGATCCTCGGCATCGAGGAAGTGCGCGATCACGAGCCATCGCGCCGCGCCGTCGCCGTCGACGCCGAGCGGCCGCGACTCGAGGCGGAAGTGCGTCGCGGGGTTCCCGACGTAGACGGGGCCCGTGGGCTTCGGCGCAGGCGTCGGCGGGGCGCCCGACTGGGCGGCGAGCAGCAAGAGCGCGGCGATAAGGGTGCGGATCATAGAGACCCTTTCAACAGAGAAGGGGCGATGCATTGCTGCACCGCCCCTTCGTGGTGGGCCGACCTGCTGTTAGAACTTCTTCGAGAGGAAGAAGAAGAACAGCGGGTTCGATTGCGAGACGGTCGGGTACTGATACCCGCCGTTCGGATACGACGTCCCGGTCAACACCGCACCGGAATCGATGGGACGCATCGAACCGGGGCAACCTGCTCCGAGATTTGCGGCGACGATCGGTCCGGAGTCGATGCACGGCGTGGTGCCGCGCAGGTTGTTCAGGAGATTCATCACCTGGATGCCGACCGTCAGGTCGCGCTTCTGTCCGACGTCCAGCGTGGCGGTCGCATTGACCTGCGACCACGGCAGCGTGACGTGCGGGGTGGCGGTGACCGTGCCGCTCGTGTTGGTCGCCGACGGGAACGATCCGGTATAGAACGTCACCGGCGACTGCCAATAGATCTGCGGATAGAAGTGGAAGTCGTTCTCGTGAACGTCCGCCGTGAACGATGCGATGAACGGCGGGTTCAGCGACGAGCGCGCGAGGATGCCTTTCGCGCTCGGCGGGATCGAGACGCTGCCGTACGGCGTCGACAACGAACCGGTCGTATTCGTCCAGAAGTTGTCGTACGTCGCCGCCAGCCACCACGAAACGCCCGCGGGACGGTTATCGAGATGGTTGATGCCCAACTCGAAGCCGAACGCTTTACGGACGCCGCAGTTGCAGGTCTCGGTGAGACCCGCCTGGACGAGCTTCCAGATCGGCGGATCCACCGACGTATCGAGGTACATCGGCGCCCAGTTCATCAGGATGTTGCTCGCCGAGTTGTAGTAGGGACCGAACTTCAGCGAGGTGTTCCGGTCGAGCTGGCGCTCCCACATGAAGTTCACGCGGTGCGTGCGGGTCGGCTGGAGAGCCGTGCTGCACGAAACGAGGTTGAACTGGTTGCAGTAGTAGCTCGTCGTCGGGCCGTTCAACGGGCCCGGCGGGATGTAGCGGTAGACGTTCGCCGAGGCAGGCAGCGAGGCCGTGCTCGTGATCGACCCGATGAACACATCGCGCGGATCCGCCTGGTAGTTGAACGCGAACGTCGGAGTGATGGCGCTTGCCGAACGGCCGCCGGCGAGCGGATAGTCGTACACGCGCTGCGTGTAGCGGATACCGGGGCTGAGCAGGAACTTGCCGACGTGGAAGTCGCCTTGCGCGTAGACGTAAGGGGTCTTCGTCGGATACGACGAGTCGAAGTTCAGCGCGGGCCAGACGCCCGCCCACGTTCCGGCTACGTTGAAGAAGCCGGTGTAGTAGACGCGATCGAGGTTTTGGCTATAGGCGTAGCCTCCGCCGATCTCGATACGCGACTTGGCGTTGAGTTCGTTGTCGTATTTCAAGTCGAGCGAGTAGATGCGCGACGAGCGGTCAGCTTCGTATCCGGTCGAGAGCCAGTTCGTCTCCTGGAAACAGGCGTTCTCGTAGGGCCCGGTGGCGCCCGAAGGCGTCTTGGGATAGCCCATGACCGGCGTTCCCGCCGCATAGGGATAGATCGGGCAGTTCACGCCGTACGTGCCGACGCTGACGCTATTGTTGTTCTGGAACCCCGGGAGGTTCGCATCGACGACCGGCTGGTCGAAGATGTACTGGTTGAAGTTCTCCGAGAGACGCGCTTCGAACGACGAGTGGTCGTTGATGACGTGATCCCACTGGAGCTTCCCGATCCCGGAGTAGTGGTGCCAGTAGTTGCCGCCGTCGTGCTGCGTCGAGGCCGTTCCGAAGTAGAGGCCGACCGGGCACGGTTGGCCGTTCGGCGCCACGCCGCCCGAGCCGCCGGTGTACGTCGGTCCGTTCCACTTGTTGCCGCCGACGGTCGTCGTGCCGACCGACGTCGCTCCCGCGCACGGCAACGCCGTCAACGGAGGAGCTTCCCCGGGCGCACGCGCCATGAGGTAGCCGAAGTCGAACTCGCCCAAGCCGTTCTGCAGCAACAACTGGATGTCGTCGTTGTTCGAAGGCTTGAAGTGGAAGTTGGCGATCAAGTCGGTCGTCTTGACGACGCCCGGACCGTTCAACTGCTCGATTTCCACGAGCGGGTACGTCTGGTTGCCGGTGTATTCGTTCAGCGCGTTGGTGTTATCGACCGAGAAGTACCACGACAGCTTCCGATTGGCGGTCGCGCCGCCGTACTCCAGCGTCTCGTAGACGTTGCGATACTGCTGGGTCGCCGCGTACGTGAAGCGGGCGAAGCCCGGATACGTACCCGACTTGACGACGCTGTTGATGATGCCCAGGCCCGAAGCCGCCTGGGAGGCGTTGAGGCCGCCCGTGCTGACCACGAGGCTGCCGATGCCGACGCTCGAGAGGTTCGTCGTGAACAGGCCGGTGATCTGATCGTTGATCGGAACGCCGTCGAATTCGTAGGCGATGTCCGCCGCCGATCCGCCTTGAATGCGGGGCTGCGAACCGTACGAGCTACCGGTCACGCCCGGGACGGTAGCGACATACTGGTAGAGCGTTTTGTGGGTGTCGTTGCCGAGCGAAACGGCATTGAGCTGGGCCGCCGAGACGGTCCACGAGTCCGAGGTCGTATCGGGTTTGACGAGCGAGCCCGACGAACGTGCCTTCACGCTCGCGATGTTCGTCAGCGACTTCGCCACCCGCATGTTCTGCGTGGTGACGAGGTCTTGCGAGACGTTGACCCCGGGGTAGGTGGCCGGCTCGTATCCGGACGCCTGCACCGAAACGGTGTAGGTATCGGGCGAGAGGGCCTGCAGGGCGTAGAAGCCCTTGCCGTCGGTGACCGTGGTGCGCGATCCCGAGGGCGACGCCGCGGAAACCGTCGCGTTGGCGATCGGTGCCCCGGTCGAACCGTCGGTGACCGTTCCGCTGATCGTACCGGTCGTTCCGGCGAACGCCGGGACGGTAGTCAGCATCGTGCACGAAACGGCGAGGGTCAGAACCAGTCCGACCAGTCGCCGAAAACGCGAAAAGAGCATGTGCTACAGTTCTCCATCATCCCCGGAGTCCGTCGACAGGTGCTCTCCCGCATCCCAGCCCACGCAGCCCCGGACAAAAGAAAAGCGAATCGGCGGAGGACCCGCGCGTTCGCTTATCCGGATTAATGTCGCGTTAAGGGTAATGGTTCCTGCGGACTTTGGGGGGCCCTAGACCATCGCCTTGGCGAGGCCGCGCGGAGCGTCGCTCTCCACGTAGCGGGCGCGACCGGTATAGAGCGCGATCATCTGGGCGGCCACCAGCCACGCCAGGGTGTTGAACGGCTCGCCCGTCACCGGGCCGAGCAGGGGGATGTCGCCGAGCCTGCCGCCGATGACGTACCGTAAAGATTCGGCGTGCGCCGCTTCGACCATCGGGCGATTGACGTACGCGCGCGCCACTTCGTCGACGATCCCCACGATCGCGCAGGAGGCGTCGAGCATCGCGGTGCTGCCGTGCCGGAATTCGCCGGCCGAGAAGCCCTCGGCGTGGACGTAGCTGGCTTCTTTCAACTTGAGCGCCATCTCGTCGCTGACGGGCAGGCCGTATCCGGTCGCGACGATGATCACGCTGCGGCGGCGGGCGATGCGCTGGGCCGCTTCGCGGACCGCTTCCACGTCCGGCCCGTCGAGCCAGGAGCGGACGTCCTCGGCCGTCTCGACCAGGGTCGCGGCGCTGCGCGCGTGCGTCCCGCCGACCAGGGCCGACGCCCAGAGCAGGAGGGCCGCGGTCGCGGTGACCGATTTGCTGGCGGGCACCGCCACTTCGCTGCCCGCGCCGACGTCGATGGTGACGTCGGCCCGATGGCCGAGCGGCGAGTCCGGCGAGTTCGTCAGCGCGATCAGCGTCTTGGGTTTGAGCACGTCGAGCGCGTCGAGGAGGTCCGCCGACCTGCCGCTCTGGGAACAGGCGATCACGGCGGCGTTTTCGTACGCGACGTGGTCCAGGGGCGCCTCGGTCGCGGCCAGCGCGTGCGCCCGGATGCCCCGGCGTCGCAAGGCGAGCGCGCCGAGCTGCGCCATATAGAGCGAACTGCCGCTGCCGATCAGCACGACGTCGCGATCGCGGATCGCGTGGGCGAGCTGCGTCGCCCGGTCCGATTGGGCGAGCGCGCGCCAGACGTCGGGCTGTTCGCGGATCTCGCGTTCGAAGAGGGTGCCAAGCATCAGTCGGTGACGAACCTCGAAAGTACCGCAGCGCGGAGGACGGCTAGGTGCTCGCTCGCTTGCGGCGAGGGATCCACCCAATCATTCACCAGGAACGAAAACGTTACCGCCCCGTGGCGCTTGGTGCGGATGTACCCCGAGATCGTCCGGACGTGGCTGATGGAGCCCGTCTTGGCGACCACGTTCCGTTCCGCCGGCGTTCCTTTATAGGCGTTGCGCAGGGTGCCGGAGACCCCGGACATCGGCAGGGCGTTGAGGACGAGGGCGCGATTCGGGCCGTTCCAGTCGTGCTGGAGGATGGCCACGAGCGCCCGCGGCGGGATGCGGTCGTAGTTGGAGAGCCCCGAGCCGTCGGAGATCGAGACGGTCCCCGGGTCGACGCCGATGCTCTTGAGGAAGACCCGCTCGGCGGCGGCGCCCTTCGCGTCCGTTCCGGGGAGTCCCCCGGCCGTAGCCCCGACCTCTTTGAGGAAGAGTTCGCCGATGAGGTTGTCGCTCGGCCACCAGAAATCGGCCATGTACTGCTCCATCGGCTCGGCGTCGTGCGTCCATTCGACCGTCGCCCCGGCCGGCGCGACGCCGCCGGTCTGCTCGCCGCCGGCGACGCTCACGCCATGCTGGGCGAGCCGCTTCGCGAAGACGTCGACGGCGTATTCGGCGGGGTCGGGGACTGCGGGATGGATGTCGCCCGAGGTCTTGGCTCCCAGCGGGTAGTTGCCGGTGATCCGGACGGTTCGCGGGGCGTCCCAAGGGCGCTCGATCTCCGACGTGTCGGCGGATCCCGCCGGCCCGGTGACGAGATCGTTCTCCAGGGTGAAGGCCGTCGTCGCGGGAGCGACGATCAGGCGCGCGGGCCCGCCCGCGGCCTCGCCCGGCGCGAGGTGGACGTGGAGGACGTTCTCTTCCAGGCACAGCGCGCTGACGACCGGCGCGTAGTAGTACGCCATGTCGTCGAAGTCCCAACCGCCCGGGTACCGCTCCGCATCGTAGCGCGATGCGTCGCCGATGACCTGGCCCGTCACGGTGGTGATGCCGGCGGCCGCGACGGCGGCGGCTGCGGCGTCGAGGTCCGCCGCGGTCAGGCGCGCGTCGCCGCCGCCGCGCAGATACAGATCGCCGGTGAGCGTCCCGCCGGCGATCGTCCCGGCCGCCAGTACGTCGGTGCGGAAGGCGAAGTTCGTGCCGAGGTTCTGGAGCGCCGTCGATCCGACGAGCAGTTTGAAGTTCGACGCCGGCTGGAACGCCTCGTCGGCGTTCTGCGACACGAGCGTCGTTCCGCGCGTCGTATCGATGGCGAGCAGGCCGACCTGGGCGCCGCGCAACGTCGAGCCCGCGAGGATCTTCGCCAGATCCTTGCGGAGCAGCGCGACGTCGTGCGCGGTCCACGGTACGCCGCCCGCCGTCGGCTTCGGCAGATCATTCACGATCGAAAGATCGGCGGCGCGCCCGGGCGCGACGGTCGCTACGAGCGCGAACAGGGTCAGGGCGGCTAGGCTACGCATCGCAATCAAGTTCCAGTACCTCATCGAACGTCTGGCGTCGCGCGAGCGGACGGTGCGAACCGTCCCGGAGCGCGACGACCGCGGGTTTGGCGAAACGGTTGTAATTGCTCGCCATGCTGTACGTATATGCGCCGGTGGTGCAGAACGCCAGCAGATCGCCGGCCGCGAGCGTTTCCGGCACGTCGGCATCGGCGAGGAAATCGTTTTCGCACGACCGGCCGCAGATGGCGACCGGCGTGGTGGCGGGCGCGCCTGAAGCCGCCTCGACGTGATGGTGCGCGCCGTAGAGCGCCGGGCGTGGATTGTCGGCGAGTCCGCCGTCGACCACCACGAACGTTCGCGCCTCCTGGCGCTTGCGGGCCATCACGGTATAGAGCGAGGTGCCGGCGCGGGCGATCAGCGCGCGGCCGGGTTCGATGCCGACGCGCGCGGGTGGCAGATGCGCTTTCCCGAGTTCGGTCGCGAGCGCACCGGCGATGGCGGCGATCGTCTGCGCGATCGGAACGGTCGCTTCGCCGTGCGGTTCGCTCTGGACGCCGAAACCGCCGCCGACGATGAGCTTTTCGCTCGTCAGGCCGGCGCGGTGGAAGCGCGCGGCGAGGCCCACGAGTTCGCGCACGTTCGCGACGAACGCGTCCGCGTCGTAGATCTGCGAGCCGATATGGGAATGCAGGCCGGCGAACGCGAGGCCGCGCGCGTCGCGCACCGCCGCGGCGGCATCGTCGAGCTGGCGGAAGGGGATGCCGAACTTCGTGTTGTCGCCGCCCGTCCGCACGAACTCGTGCGTGTGCGCTTCGATGCCGGTGTTGACCCGGAGTATGGTGCGTATCGGACGCTGCGGGTCGGCCCGCTCGGCCAACCGGACGATCTCCTCGAGACTGTCGGCCACGATCGTGCCGACCCGTCCGGCCGCGACCGCGTCGAGTTCCGCATCGGGCTTGCCGCAGCCGTGCAGGGTGAGCCGGCCGGCCGGAAATCCGGCGCGCTCGGCGGTCAGCAATTCTCCGAGCGAACAGATGTCCAACTGCAGCGGCGTCGGCAGCAGCGTGCGCGCGATGGCGCCGAGGAGCAACGCTTTGCCCGCATAGGCGATCTCGACGCCGAACGGCTCGCAGGCGGCGACGAACTCGGCGATCGAGGCGAAGAAGACATCGTAGTCGATGGCGAGCAGCGGCGTCCCGTAAGCGCGCGCCAGGTCGGTCGCGCGGATGCCGCCCAGGCACAGTTCGCCGTCCGGCGCGCGGGAATGACCCGGAGCCAGATCTGCGTGCCAGTTCAGGAGATCGCGCGAACCCGTTAGCATGGAGGCGGGGAAGTTTCGCGCTTTTCACGCAATGTTCCGGCATGGCAGACGAGCATCGCATCGACGAGTATCCGCATTGGCGCGTGGCCGATTGGCCCGCCGCCTTCCCTCCCGGCCGCATCGACCGCATCTACACCCATTGGTCGGCGCACGGATACGACGCCGTCTTCCCGGCCTATCACTTCTGCGTCGCCACCGCCGAGGACGGCGAGATCGTCGTGGTGCAGACCCACGACCCGCGCGCGAACATGCGCGACGTCTACGCGGAACCGGAGCCGCCCTACGCGCAGCACACCCGCGGACGCAACTCCTACGCGCTCGGCATCTCGATCATGGGCATGAAGGGATCGACGCCGTCGGACTTCGGCGAAGCGCCGCTGACGGAGCCGCTGATCGACGCGCTGTGCTACGTCGGCGCGAAGATCGCAGATTTCTACGGCATCGAGATCGACGCCGATCACGTGATGAGCCACGCCGAAGCGGCGCGCATCGAAGGCTACTTCGGGACGGCCGACAACGAGCGCTGGGATATCGCGCGCCTGCGCGCCGAGGACCGGCCCCTGGTGCACGAGGATGCGGTGACGGTGGGCGACGAGCTGCGCGCGCGGATGCGGGCTAAGCGAACTGCTCCATAAACGCATCGACCCGGTCCTGCGGCACTCCGGCCGCGAGAAGCCTAGCGGGAAGCGTCTGCGGCGTTTTGGGAGGCGTGACCAGTAGGAACGCGGCGTCGCCTTCGCTCGCGGACGCGACCGAGGCCCATTTCGCCGCGGCCGGGACGAGCGCGGTCGTCGATGGAGGCAGGGTGACGGAACCGCCGTCGCAGGCGATCGCGAGCGGCCGGTCGAGCGCGGCGATCGCGAGCGGGCGATTCGCCGTCGGCAGCGACGCAGACTCCGCGGTGGCGACGATGCGTTCCACCACGAATCGCCGGTCGCCGATGAGCGCGGTGCGGCGCAGATCGTCGAGGACGTAGTCCAGCGTCGCGACCGGTCCGCGCGTACCGCGCTCGTAATCCAGCACGTCGCCGGCCTTCCGCACGTGAAGCTCGCGCGGCTTTCCGTCAGGTCCGGTGCGGTTCCAATCGAAGATGCGATAGGTCAGATCGCTGGCCTGCTGGGTCTCGAAGATCTCGATGCCCTTGCCGATGGCGTGGAGCGTGCCGGCCGGGAGATAGAACGTCTCGCCCGCTTTGACGGGGACGCGGCGCAAGATGTCCCCGAGCGATCCGTCGGCGACGCGACGCTCGTACTCCGCCCGATCGGTATCGCGCGTCCAGCCCAGCACGAGTTCGGCGGCGTCGTCGGCGCGCAGGACGTACCAGCACTCGGTCTTGCCGTTGCGCTGCCCCTCGTGCTCCTGCGCGTAGGCGTCGTCGGGATGGACCTGCACCGACAGGGCGTCGCGGGCGTCTATGAACTTGGTGAGGATGGGGAAGATCTGCGATGCGTCCAGATCGCCGAGCAGATCCGCGCCGAGCAGCGCGCGCAGATCGGCGACCGTCTTGCCTGCGAGCGGTCCGTTGGTGACGGCGTTGGCATCCCAGCACTGCCACGACTCGCCGCCCCAGATCGCGGGCGCGAGCTTCGGGGCGAGGATATAGGGATAGAAGTTCTCGTTCGCGCTCACCCCGCACCGGTTTCGACAAGATGGGCGCGCAGCATTCCGCGCGCGGAGTTCCCGACGAAGATCGCCTCGGCGCGGCGGAGATCGTCCGGCGCGATCGTGCGCTCGACCGCCTCGCCCGCCGCCAGCATCCGCGCGCGAAGGATGCCCGGCAGCAGACCGGCTTCCAAGGGCGGCGTGACCAGGGTGCCGTCGATGCGCGCGAAGAGCGTCGTGCGCGCGCCCTCGGTCAGTTCGCCGCGTTCGTTGCGCAACAGCGCATCGAAGCATCCGGCCGCGTCGGCCTCGGCGGCCGCGCGTTCCTGCGCGGGGCGCCACGTCGTCTTGAGCCGGAGCAGCGGGTCGTCGCTGCGGACGCGCGCGCTCGAGAGCAGTACCGCGACCGGTTCGGCCGGTGCGGCGAGCGGCCGCGGTTCGACGATGGCATCGCCGGCGGCGGTCAGCCGCACGCGCAGCAGCGCGCCCGCGCGATCGCTTTCGGAAACGGCATCGCGCAGGCGCTTTTCATGGAACGGCGTTCCGAGCGTCTCGGCCGTCGATCGCATGCGCGTCAGATGGGCGTCGCGCGCCGCGGGATCGCCGCCCGCGAACGTCTCGATCGCTTCGACCGGTACCGCGCCTTCGAGGAAGAAACGTGCTTTGAGCGCGATCTCGTCGCGCTCGCTCGCCGCATCGGAGTCGGCGACGATTCCGCCGCCCGCATCGAAGCGCCCCGCTCCGCGCGCCGCATCGATCTGCGCGGTGCGGATGGCGACGTTCCACCAGCCGCGCCGTTCCGGAGCGAGGAACCCGAGCGTGCCGCAATATGCGCCGCGCGGGCGCCGTTCCGTCCGCGCGATGCAGGCCATCGCCGCGCGCTTCGGCGCGCCGGTGACGCTGCCGCAGGGGAACGCGGCGCGGAAGACGTCCGTCAGCCGGACGTCGCGATCGAGCGCTCCCGATATCGTCGACGTCATCGTCGCGAACGTCGGGTAGCGTTCGACCGCGAACAGCTCCTCGACGCGCACGTCGGCACAGATGCGATGCAAGTCGTTCCGTAGGAGGTCGACGATCATCACGTGTTCGGCGCGATTCTTATCCGTCCGAAGATCGTCGATCCGGTCGAGCGCGGCGGTGCCCTTCATCGGCTTCGTCGCGAGCCGTCCGCCTTCGAAGCGCAAGAACAGTTCCGGCGAGAACGAAACGACGTGCTCGTCGCCGTCGCGGACGTAGCCGCAATAGGCGGCGCCCGACTTCGCCGCGAGTCCGGCGTAGAGCGCGTACGGGTCGCCGTCGAAGCGGAAATCGAACGGCATCGTATAGTTGACCTGATAGACGTCGCCCTCGTAGATCGCGTCGGCGATCTCGTCGATCGCGCGCCGGTATTCGTCGGACGACACGTCCGCCCGCACGGCGCCGAACGCGTACCGTCCGTCGGAGGCGAGCGCTTCGCTCTCCGGCGGATCGAAGATGCCGATCGCGACGGCGCCTTCGTAGGCGACGGTGCCCGCGATCCAATAGCCTTGGCGCAAGGCGTCGTCGGCCGCATCGAGCGTGCGCGCCACCGCGTGGGGGTCGCGGAAACGTCGCACCGGCCCGGCGCCGATGGCGACCTCGAACTCGCTCACGGCGCAAGCGTTTCCGCAGGCGCGCCGAAGAGGCCTCGATGCTCCATCGCGTCCATCTCGGTATCGGCTCGAATCTGGGCGACCGGCAAGCGAACATCCTCGCCGCGCTGCAGCGCCTGCGCGCGCGCGCGACCGTCGCGGCCGTCTCCGGCTTCTACGAGAGCGCGCCGGCCGAAGGCGCCGCGGGGCCGGCCTTCCTCAACGTCGCGGCGGAGATCGCGACCGAACTCGAACGGGAGCAGCTCGAACGCTTCGTGCGTGACGTCGAAGTGGCCATCGGACGGGCGGGCCGTCACCGGCTCGAAGCGCGTCCCATCGACGTCGATATCCTCCGCTTCGATCGAACCGAACACCCGCAGCTGCGCTCGCGTGCCTATGACGTCGTCCCTCTCGCGGAGATCGCGCCCGAGTATGCCGATGCGGCGGCCGCGCTCGCGCACGCCGGCGTGCGTCGCCGCGATCGCGCGCTCAAGTTCGTGGCGAACCGCCAGGAAGAAGCCCCCGACGTGCGCCTCTCGCTCGGGCGCGTCGGCGTGAGTTCGGTCAAGCGCATCGTACGGCTCGACGTCGACGGGAGCGAGCGCGTCTTCAACGGGACGTTCTCGATGGTCGCCGACCTCGCGCCGGATAAGGCGGGCGTCCACATGTCGCGCTTCTCCGAGATCCTCGAAGAGGCGACGCTCGACGTGCTCGCGCGCGCGGACGGCGCGGCGCGCATCGAGCGGCTGGTCGAGTCGATCGCGCGCGAGATCGTGCAGACGCAGGCCGCGATCCGCGCCGACGTCCGCCTCGAAGCCGACTTCGGCTTGGAACGCTGGACGCCGGTCAGCGGCAAGCGCGGCGAAGAGACGTATCGGCTCATCGGCATCGCGCACGCCGACGAGAACGGGGCGACGCGCCGCGTGGTCGGCGTCGAAGCCGAAGGGATGACCGCCTGTCCGTGCGCGCAGCTGATGGTGCGCGAACACTCGCTCGGCGAACTGATCGAAGCCGGCTTCACCCGCGCCGACGCCGAGCGCGCTCTCGACGCGCTGCCCGTCGCCACGCACAACCAGCGCGGCAAGGGCAGCGTCCTCATCGGCGCCAGCGACGACGGCTTCACCGCCCGGGCCGAAGACCTCGTGGAGATCGTCGAGAACAGCATGAGCAGCGAGACCTACGATCTCCTAAAGCGCCCCGACGAATTCTTCATCGTGAACAAAGCCCACCACAACCCCAAATTCGTCGAAGACGTCGTCCGCGGCATCCTGGCCCGAAGCCTCGACGTCTACTCCGACCTGCCGGACGACACGTTCGTCTTCGCGAGCCAAGTGAATTACGAATCCATCCACAAACACGACGCCTTCGCCGAATCCTTCGCCACCTTCGGCGAACTGCGCCAAGAACTCGCCACCCAGACGTACGTCCGAACGAAGACATCCCTCGCCGACTGGCTAGGAACGACCGCCTCCGGCGTGCTCAGATAGGACGGGCGGAACGTATGCCGGGCTCCCTCTTACGTGGATCTGCGCTCGTCTCGGCCCTGTGCCTTCTATCCGCCGTCGCGGCTCCGTCGGCGCCAGCGCAAGGGCGCTACATCGTCGACGACCACGTGCTGGTCCGTACGCGAGACGGCGCGACGATCTCCGCGATCGTCGTGCGGCCGGCCCGCGCGCGTGCAAGGCTCTCCACCGCGTTCGTCTTCACCATCTATGCCGATCCGAAGTCGGACCTCGTGCAGATGGAGTACGCCGCAGATCGCGGCTATGCCGGCGTCTGGGCGTACACGCGCGGCAAGCTGAACGGCCGGGAGAAGATCGTCCCTTATGAGGACGACGGGCGCGACGCCGAAGCGGTGATCGGCTGGATCGCGCGACAGCCATGGAGCGACGGGAACGTCGGGATGTACGGCGGGAGCTACAACGGCTTCACCGCGTGGGCCGCCGCGAAGTACGCCGACCCGGCGCTCAAGACGATCGTGCCGTACGTCGCGAACAACCCCGGCAACGGCCTCCCGATGCAGAACAACGTCTTCCTGCTCGTCAACTATCCGTGGCCGTATTACGTCACGAACGATCGGACGATCGACGCGGCGGCCTATGCCGATCCGCACTTCGACCGGCTCGGATTTCGCTGGTTCGCTTCCGGGCGCGCCTATCGCGACGTTCCGGCGATCGCCGGGTTGCCGAATCCGTGGTTCGAGAAGTGGCTCGGACACCCGAGCTACGACCGCTACTGGCAGGCGATGCTGCCGTTCGAGAAAGAGTTCGCGCGCATCCGCATCCCGGTGCTCGTCGTAGACGGGTACTACGACGACGGCCAGATCTCCGAACTCGCGCTCTTCAACGACCTCAACCGTTACAACCCTCGCGCGAAGAGCTATCTCGTCATCGGCCCTTGGGACCACCTGGGCACGCAGCGCGGCGTCAAGGATGCGATCCTTCGCGGCTATCGCATCGATCCGGTGGCGCAGGTCGATACGCCGAAGCTCACCTTCGACTGGTTCGATCACGTCTTGCACGGGAAGCCGAGGCCGGCATTGGTCCGCGATCGCGTCAACTACGAAACGATGGGCGCGAACGTCTGGAAACACGCATCCTCGATCGCCGCGATGGGCGCGCCGAAGACGTTCTATCTCACCGGCATCAAGGCGAGCAAGCGGTTCTACCTGCTCTCGACCCGCCCGTCCGCGCACCCGTCCGGCCTGCACGAAGTGGTCGATCTGCGGGATCGCAGGGACTGGCATAACGCCGACGCCTATCCCGATCCGATCGTCGATAAGAAGCCGAACCTCCGCAGCGGCTTCGCGTTCGTCACCCCGCCGTTCGCGACCGCGGTCGACGTGAGCGGGTTCGATGGACGGATCGACGCGATCATCAGCAAACGCGATATGGACATCGGGCTCGTCCTTTACGAGATGTCGCCCGACGGCGACCTGATGGAGCTCTCCAACTTCCTCGGCCGGGCGAGTTACGCGCGCGATATGAGCCGACGGCAGCTCCTGCGGCCGGGCAAGGTGGAACGCATCCCGTTCGACCGCGCGTTTCTCTTCGACAAGTTGATCGGCAAGGGTAGCCGGCTCTTGCTGACGGTCGACGTCAACGTGAATCCGTTCGCCGAAGTGAACTACGGCACCGGGAAGGACGTCGGCTCCGAAAGCGTCCGCGACGCCGGGGCGCCGCTCGATATCCGCTGGCTCGATTCGAGCTTCATCCGCGTCCGGGAGCGGGTTCCTCAGACGGCCTGAGCGACGTACTCGCCGACGCGGTCGGCAGGCATGGGATGGGCTAGAGCATATCCCTGCACCAGTCCACAGCCGATCGATTCCAGCACCGCGAGCTGCAGCGCGTTCTCGACGCCCTCCGCGACCACTTCCAAGTCGACTTCTCCCGCCAAGGTGACGATCGCGCCGACGACCGCCCGGGCGCGCGCGTCGATCTCGCAGCGCGCGACGAAGGAGCGGTCGATCTTCAGCACGTCGGCCGGCGTGTCGCGCAGGCGTCCGAGCGACGACCCGCCCGTGCCGAAATCGTCGATGGCGACGCGCATGCCGCTCGCGCGCAATCCGGCGGCGATCGCGCCGATGTCGCCCCCGTCCGCCGCGACGATCGTCTCGTTGATCTCGACGACCAACGCGCTCGGCGGGACGCCGTGCTTCTTCAAGAGCGCCAGAAGGCGCTCGCGGAACCGCGCGTCGTGCAGCTGCCGGTCGAAGACGTTGACCCACATCGAGAAGTCCGGATCGCAGCCGCGCCAGATGCGCGTCTGAGCGATGCTCGCCTCGATGATGGCCCAGCCGACGCGCTCGCCGACGGCCAGCCGCTCGAGCAGGTGCAAGAACGCCGCCGGCTTGAGCACTCCGCGCTGCGGATGATCCCACCGCATCAGCGCCTCGACGCCGACGAACTTCCAGCGCCCTTTCTCGCGGCGATAGATCGGTTGGAAGAACGGTACGAACTCCGCATTGTCCGCCGCGCGGTGGAGATCGGCCAGCAGCGTCTGGCCGCGAGCCGTATCGGAGTCGGCGGTATAGACGACTTCGCGTCGGTGCGTGGCCTTCGCGCGGTCCACGGCCGCGTCCGCGGCGCGGATCAGCGCGTCGGGCTCGGCGGCCGATCCGACCGCGATACCCATCGTGAGCGAGAGATAGATGCGCGCCATCTCCAGATCGAACGGTTCTTCGACGCAGCGATGCAGGGCGGCGAGCATGCCGTCGATGTCATCCGTCGACTCCGAGACCAAGGCGAATTCGTCGGCGCTGACCCGGGCGACGAGCGAGGTCGCCGTCGCGATCGCGGCCAGCCGCGCGCCGAGCATGGCGAGCAGCGAATCGGCCTCGTCGCGACCGACGCCTTCGTTGAGCAGGCGCATGTCGTCGACGTCGGCGACGACGAGCGCGAGGGTCTTCATCTCGCGCACGCGCATCCAGTCGAGGAGGTTGGAGTGGTTCGGAAGTCCGGTGAGCCCGTCGGTCTCCGCGCGCCGGCGGAGACGGCGTTCGAGCCGGTTGCGCTCGCACGAGACCGCTCCGAGCACGACCGACATGATGCCGCTGGTGCCGATGAACGCCTGATAATTGATGAGGCCGCCGGTCGGCGTGTGCGTGGCGACCTGCAATCCCGTCGCGGTGAGATCCGCGACGAGGATGCCGATCGAGGCGCCGACGATGCCGCCCCGGATCGACAGCCATGCGAGCGGGAGGAACGGGATCGCGAGCAGCGGCGCTCCGAGGTCCGCCGGTACGAGCGCGTACGCGACGAGCACCGAGACGACCGTGCACGCGAGCGCCGCCGCGAACTCGAGCGGATCGACGTGCGGATCGAACTTCTTGCGATCGCCGACGATCCGTTCGAGCCCGATCACCAGCGCCGGAAAGACCGCGAGGATGCCTATGGCATCGCCGACGATGAAGTCGGCGTACTCGAGCGGTACGTCCTGCCAGTGGATCTGCCCGGCCCAGACGAGGACGGGCATCAGGGCGAAGACGGAGACCGCCGGCGCCAGGATCGCGGCGATGAGGATGAAGAGGATCGCGTCGCGCGCCGTGCGCGTTCCGAAGCGGACGCGCAGCGTCTGCGTCAGGAGCGTGTAGGCCCCGGCGTACGTGAGGCCGGTGATGAGGCCGTGTGCGAGCCGGATCTGCAGCGAGTTCTGTCCCGAGGGATCGATCAACAACCGCAGGAGATCGGCGACGACGACGAGCGGCCACCATCGCGCGCCGAGCGCGTAGAAGAGCGCGAGGTCGAGGGCCGCTCCCGGATACCACGGGCTGAAGCCCGGACTGTGGATGTAATGGTTGGCCGCATAGTCCGCTACGGGCCACAAGAGAAGAAAGCCGGCGACGATAGCCGCCGTACGCCAAACCGAACCTTTCGTCTGGGACGCGGTCCCGAGAGAGGAAGGCATGGCCGACCCTTTCAAGAGCCCGGGATGCTCGCCCTCGTCAACGCCCGCGTCTACGCATACGACCCCGTCGGGAAGTCCTATAGCCTGCGCGACGCGCTCGTCATCGACGGGAAGCGCATCGCCGGCCTCGATGCCGGCGCGATCGGCGCTGGGATCGAGGCGCGGGATTTGGGCGGTGCGACCGTGCTGGCGGCGTTCGCCGATTGCCACGTGCATCTGACCGATACCGGCTGGTTCTTAGGCGAACGGAACCTCCACGACGCGACCTCGTATGCGACGTTCTACGAGCGGGTGGCGGCCGTGCGGCCCGAGCACGGCGCGATCTTCGCCGGACAATACGACGAGAGCGCGTGGACGGACGGACGGCTCGCCGATGCGGCGCCGCTGGAAGCCGCGGGCGGCGGCGCGCGCGCGATGATCGTGCGCGTCGACGGCCACTCGTGCATCGTCGATCGCGCGACGCTCGCATCGCTGGCACTGCCGGCGGATATCGAAGGCGTCGAACGCGGGGCCGACGGCGCGCCGACCGGAAAGCTATTCCTCGAAGCGAACTGGCGCGCGCAGGCCGCGTTCATGCGCGATCTGCCCGTTGCGGCCAAGCGCGCCGCGGACGCGCGCGCGTGCGACGTGGCGCTGAGCCGGGGAGCGCTCCACCTGCACGCGCAGTTGGTCGGATTCGCGCGCGAAGAGTATGCCGAGGAAGTCGCGGCCCTGCGGACGCTCCGGGCGAAGATCCATCCGAAGATCTGCGAGCCCGATCCGCAGCTCGCGGCGGAACTCGGCCTGCCGTACGTCGGCGGCGACGTGTTCCTGGACGGATCGATCGGGAGCTGCACGGCCGCCGTCCGCGAGCCGTTCGCCGCCGGCGGCACCGGCGCGCTGACCTACTCCGACGACGCCGTCTACGCGTACTTCGCGACGGCGGAAGCGATGGGCATCTCGGCGGGCGTGCACGCCATCGGCGATCGCGCGATCGAACAGGCGATAGCGACGTGGGAGCGCGTCTTGCGCGGGAAGCCGTCGGAGCGCGGGAATCGCCATTTCATCGAGCACTTCGAGATCGCTCGGCCGGAGCACATCGAGGCGTGCGCGCGGATGGGCATCTACCTCTCCATGCAACCGCAGTTCGACGAGCTCTGGGGCGGCGATGGCCGGATGTACGACCGGCGTCTGGGGACGGAGCGCATGCGTTCGATGAACGCGTTCGCGCGCGCGCAGCGCGCCGGCGCGATCCTGTGCGGAGGCGACGACAGCCCCGTCTGCGAGCTCGATCCGCTCGGGGGCATGCAGGCGGCGGTCGCGCATCACGAGCCCTCGGAGCGGCTGACCGCGGAAGAAGCGCTGACGATGTACGCCTACAACGCGGCCCTGCTCGGGCACGTCGAATCCTCGACCGGCCGCCTCGCCCCCGGCCTGGCCGCCGACTTCGTCGTGCTCGAAGGCGACCCGCTGGGCGGAACGCCCTTCGCGGAGTGCCGCGTCCGCGAGACGTGGGGCGACGGCGTGCGGCTTTTCGACTCCGTGTGATATTCCCGCGCCGTCGTGCGAACAACGGTCCGATGAAGAGCCTCTCGGAGGCGGCCTTTCTGGACCGTCTCGAAACGCACCGCGGCATTCCTCGGAAAGTCGCCGGTGCATACTGCCGCAACCGGGCCGATCGCGAGGATTGCGTCCAGGAGATCGTCGCGCAGTTGTGGCGCTCCTACCCGCGCTACGATGCGGAGAAGCCGTTCTCGACGTGGGCGTGGCGGATCGCCGTCAACGTGGCCATCTCGTTCTACCGCAAGGGCCGCGACGCGTTCGAACGCACGGTCCTCTCGGAGAGCGCGGCCCTCGAGGCGGTGCCGGCAGCCGCCGACGAGCCGGACGCGATGCTGGAGCGGCTCTACGCGCTCGTCGCGCGGCTCGACGAGTTCGACCGCGCGCTGGTCGTCCTGTATCTGGACGACCGGCCGCAGACGGAGATCGCCGACGTGCTCGGCATCACGGTCACCAACGTCTCGACCAAACTCGGCCGCATCAAAGCCCGCATGAAGCAATGGAGCGAACATGGACCTCGATGAGATGAAGACCGTCTGGGCGGAGAACGATTCCGCATTCGCCGCGATCCTGCGGCTCGACCGCGTCCGCAGCGCGACCGACCGCGCGACCCGGCGCATCGGCATCGATATCGTCTTCGACGCGATCGCGCTGCTGCTGATCGGCTCCTACCTCGGCGAAGTCATCCTGCAGCCGAAGTTCGCCGTTCCGGGGATCCTGCTGCAGGCCTTCGCCCTCGCCTTGCTGATCTCGCACGTCCGGCAGTTGGTCGCGATACGCACCATCGACTACGCGCGGCCGGTGCTCGAGATCGCCAAGACGTTCGCGGCGACGCAAGCGTCGCGCGCGCGGTGGGTGCGATGGATCCTGCTGACCGGGCCGCTGCTCTGGGTGCCGCTGACGATCGTCGGTTTCAAGGCGTTCTTCGGCATCGATGCCTATGCGTTCGGAACGGCGTACCTCGCCTGGAACCTCGCGTTCGGCGCGGCGTTCCTCGGCGTCGGAGCGTGGCTGGCCTATCGCTACGGGGATCGCGTCCGCAGTGCGCTCGCCTTCGGCCGGCGCGCGGACGCCTACGCGATCGACTAGATCAGCGAGATGAGTTCCGGCGGCTTCGGATGGGCCGCGAGTGCCGCGAGCAGCGCGTCGGCGAGTTGGTCGCAGATGGGATCGTCGATCGACTCGACGTCGCCGGCATCCGCCAGACGCGCCTTCTCCGGATCGATGGGGATGCGCGCGAGCACGGGTGCGCCGGCGAGTTCGGCGACCCGATCGGCGTAGGACGGTCCGAAGATGTCGTACTGCACGCCAGTGTCCGGCGCGACGAAGTACGACATGTTCTCGACGACGCCGAGCACCGGTTTCTTCAACTGTGCGATGAGGTTCGCGGCCTTTCGCACGATCATCGTGGCGAGCGCCTGCGGCATGGTGACGAGTACGACGCCGTCGACCGCGAGCGATTGCAGGACGGTCAGCGGCGCGTCGGAAGTCCCCGGCGGCAGGTCGATGAGGAGCACGTCGAGATCGCTCCACTGTACCTGTTCGAAGAATTGGCGGATGACGCCGGAAAGGATGGGACCGCGCCAGATCATCGCGGTGTCTTCTTTGTCCGTGAGCAGATTGGAACTGACGATCTCGATGGCGCTGCGCGAAACGGCCGGCATCATCAGCGGCTGCGGATTTCCCTGCGGCGTCTTCGGCCCGTTCGGATCCGCCGTGATCTCGAGCGGCGTCTTCAAGCCGAAGAGCTTGGGGATCGACGGTCCGGTGATGTCGGCATCGAGGATGCCGACGCGCAGATGTTTGCGCCGCAGGCCGAGCGCGAGCAGCGCGGTGACCAGCGACTTGCCGACGCCGCCCTTGCCCGACATGACGGGGACGACGTGCTTGATATTCGCGCGGCCGCTGAACGCGCCGGGGGCGCTGCGGCGGGCCGGCGACTTGTCCTCGGCCGCGATGAGCGGCACGAATCCGGAGAGGCGCGCCTGCACCAGCGCAGCGACGATCGGCTCGACCCGCAGGCCGTGCGCCTTCGCGCCCTGGTCGATGGTCTCGTACTTGCTGACGCTGCAGCCCGAGCAGCCCAGGCCGAACTGCGTCAGCACGTCGGCCGCGATCGGCAGGGCGGCGACGAGGTCTTTGATGTTGGTCTGCGCGGAGATCGGGATGTCGACGTGCGGCATGATAACGCTATTCAACCCCCAAACCAGCGCTCATGCATACGGATTCCATAGCACGCGCCGAGGCGGCGCTGGCCGGCGGCTGCGATTCTCCCGTCCGCTCGGGCTGGTCGGTGGGGGGCGCGCCCTTTATCGCGGCCGGGGCGAAGGGCGCCCATGCATTCGACGAACGCGGCGAGCGCTACATCGACTACGTCATGGCCTACGGACCGCTGCTCTTCGGCCACACCCATCCGGCGCTCGTCACCGGCCTCGACGCGCTGGCCGCCGGAGGCACGGTCTGGGGCAGCACGCATCCCGAAGAGATCCGCCTCGCCGAGCGCATCCGCGCATATCTTCCGGTGATGGAACGCATGCGCTTCGTCACCACCGGCACCGAGGCGGTGATGAGCGCGGTCCGCGTCGCCCGCGCGTACACCGGCAAGAACCTCATCCTGAAGTTCGCGGGCAACTACCACGGGCACTTCGATCTCGCCCTGCTCGACGCGGGCGCGTCGGCGCACACCGCCGATCCATCGCGCGGCGGAATCCCGGAAGGCGTGATGCGCGACGTCGCGGTGGCGCGGTACAACGATCTCGATTCGGTCGACGCGCTGCTCGCCGGACGCGAGGACGAGCTCGCGGCGATCGTCGTCGAGCCGATCGTCGGCAATATGGGCGTCGTCACGCCGGTCGAGGGCTTTCTCGCCGGCCTGCGGCGACGGTGCGATGCATCGGGCGCGGTGCTGATCTTCGACGAGGTGATCACCTGGCTGCGTTTCGGGCTCCGCGGCGCGCAGGCGCGTACCGGCGTGGAACCGGACGTGACCACGCTCGGCAAGATCATGGGCGGCGGCTTCCCGATCGCCGCGTTCGGCGGACGCAAGGCGATCATGGACGTCCTCGCGCCGACGGGTTCGACGTTCACGGGCGGGACGCACGGCGGCAATCCGTTCAGCGTCTCGATGGCGCATCGGACGCTCGATCTGGTCGAAGCGCATCCGGAATACTACCCGCAGATGGACGCGCTCGGCGCGCGCCTGGCCGACGGCATCCGCACGATCTTCGCGGAGAAGCGGCTACCCTATGCGGTGGTGCAGCACGAATCGATCGTCGATTTCAAGTTCCGGCCGGGGCCGCCGAACCGGGACTACGACGACGCGCGCGCCGCCGACAAGGCGGCCTACGCGAAGTACTACCACGCCATGCGCGATCGCAAGATCCTGCTGCCGCCCTCGCAGAACGAAGTGATGTTCGTCTCCACCGCGCACACCGCCGCCGACGTCGACGAGACGCTCGAAGCGATCGCGGCTTCGCTCTAACGTTCCCTGATCGGCGGCGCCAGGGTGACGGGGCTGCGCAGACCGTCGGCGCCGATGCTGCGGACGCCGAAGATGAAGTCGTCGTTGCTGACGGGGAGCGTCGCGGTCGTCGCGGCGCCGACGTCCTTGGAATGTTCCCAGCGGGTCGCGTCGGTCGTCCGCCAGACGATCTCGTAGGATGCCGCTCCGGCGGCGGCTTGCCATCGGACGGTCGCGTCGTAGCCGAGGCGCTTGAGCACGAGATTCGCGCCCGTCGGCGCGGGCGGGGCCAGCGCGAGCGAGGCGAGCGCGGCGACGTTCGCGCGCGTCGCCCGCGCGAGATAGTCGAAGTCCACGTACTGCGGCAGATCGCCGTAGGCGATGCCGTTCTCGGTCCGCACGTTCTGATGTTGGTGGACGAAGTTCTCGTGCGGTTCCACGAAGCGGATCGCCGGGAAGGCGTCGGCCTGGAACGATTCCTGATCGCCGCCGCGCAAGTTGCGGTCGGCGCGGAAGATCTGGCGGAGGGTGAAGTCCGGCATGTAGGCGGGCACCACGTCTCCGATATAGAGCGCGAGTTCGCGCGACGGCGATTCGCCCTCGCTGCTGAATATCCGGATCGCGTTCGGTTCGCGGCGTCCGTCGCCGCCGGTAGAGTTGCCGACGATGTCGTCGTTGAGATCGGCGAGCACCGGGACGTTCTGCGTTTTGAGCTCGTCGGCCAGATGCGCCGAACCCCACAGGCCGAGTTCCTCGCCGTCGAACGCGACGAAGTAGATCGTCCCTTTGAAATGGTGCGGCGCCATCACGCGCGCCGCCTCGATCACGGCGGCGACGCCGGAGGCGTTGTCGTCCGCGCCGGGAGCGATGCCCGCGCCGTCGGTGCAATCGCCGTTGCAATCGTCGTAGTGGCTGGACATCACGTAGACCCGCCCCGGTTCGTCCCCCTGCAGCGTCGCGACGACGCTGGATTCGGTGACGTCGCGCGGCGTACGCGCCGTCTTGGCCTGGAGATAGTCGTCCGTGCGGACCGTCATGCGGCCGCCGGAGGTCGCGGCGATCTCGCGGAAGCGCGACGCGATCCAATCGCGCGCGGCGAAGATGCCGTGGGCCGACGTCGAGGTCGTCTCGGAGAAGTCGTTGCGCGTGCCGAAATCCACGAGCGTCCGGACCGACGTGCGTACGGCGGCGGGCGAGACGGCGGCGACCATCGAGGCGATGCCGGGGTCGCGCGGGGCCGCGCCGGTGACCAGCGCGAGCAGCGCGGGGACGACGAGATAGGTGCGGGCGTCCATCCGCCTATCGTTCACTACGCGACTGAGGTTTCCTTAAGCGTCGGGCGAAGGTAGCTGCCGATGACGATGGCGGTACCGCGCCCCGGGACGCTGCGCATGGCGAAGATATCGCTGCAGCGGCGCATGATCGGGATCCCGCGTCCGCGCTCGGCCAGCCCCTCGGGCAGCCTGCTGCTGTCCGCTCGCGGCAGAAAGCCGCGCCCCGAGTCGATGATGGTCGCGACGATCTTCTCGTCGTCCACGCGGCAGCGTACGTCGATGACGTCGCCGGAGCCGGAGTGTTCCATGGCGTTGGCGAGCGCCTCGCCCACGGCGAAGAGAAAGTCCTCGAGGGCCGTCGGGAGGACGTCAAAACGGCCCGCATACGCTATCACGTCATCGCGGACCGTCTTCCCGAATCGGGGGTTCGGAGGTATGCGTAACCTGAGGACTCCAGCGTCCATAGTTGGTTCCTTAACCATAATTGCCCGTGGCTAAACGTCCGGCGTTCTACGTCCTGCTCTGCACGGACGGATCCTATTACGCCGGCTACACGGTCGATCTGGGCCGGCGGATGCTGGCCCACGCCTTGGGAACCGCCTCGAAATACACCCGGGCGCGCCGGCCGGTCGTGCTCGCGGCCTGGACCTATACGGAAGATGCGACCGCCGCCCGCTCGGCCGAGGCGCGCTTCAAGCGCCTGTCGCGCGGCGAGAAGGAGCGGCTGCTCGCGGGCGACGAGGCGTTCGGAGCCCGTTTGACCAAACCACCGTCCCTCACGCACCCCTCCACAGAAAGTACGATCGTGGCAACGCCTCCGCAACCCGACGAACTCGACGCCCTGGTCGAGACCGCCCGCACCTCGCAGGTCCGGCTCAAGACGACGAAGGGCGACATCGTCTTCACGTTCTATCCCGACGATGCGCCGCTGCATTCGGCGGCCTTCATCAAACTCGCGAAGGCCGGCTTCTACGACGGCCTGGCGTTCCACCGGGTCGAGCCCAACTTCGTCATCCAGGGCGGCGATCCGGACGGCAACGGCACCGGCGGACCCGGTTACAAGCTCAAAGCCGAGTTCAACGATCGCCCGCACGTGCGCGGCACGGTGGCGATGGCGCGCTCGTCGGATCCGAACTCGGGCGGATCGCAATTCTATATCTGCCTCGACGACGCGCGGTTCTTGGACAAGAACTATACGGTCTTCGGGCAGATGATCGATGGATTCGATGCGCTGGATGCTGTTCGCGTTGGGGACAAGATGGATGCTGTGGTCGTGGAGGCTAAGGCTTCTTCTTAGAGTCCGAGGGCGAGTCTGCGGCGGCGCTTTGTGTCACCCTGAGGAGCGCGTAGCACGTCTCGAAGGGTTATCGGGTGCAGTTGCGGGCGGATTTTATGAAGGTGTCGGCGGCGTCGGACCAGGGGCGTTTGAAGTCTTTGGGCCAGTGGGTCTGGTCGGTCCAGAGTTTGTTGAGGCCTTTGGTGATGCCGGGGTCGTTTTGGGTGAACTGGGTGATGAGATCCGTCCAGCGGTTCGCTAGGGCTTGGGCGGTTTCGGATTTCGGGTCGATGTCGTTCGCGGCGGCTTGTTCTACTTCGGCGATCAGGGCGGCCCAGTCGGCTTGGCCTTTTTCGATGACGTCCTTGGGGGTCGTTCGCATTTTTTCTGCGAGCTTTTCCTTGTCTTCTTCGGTGTAGTAGTTGGCGGTCCAGTCGTAGTCTTTTTGCATGCGGAATACCTCGATGACGTCGCGGAGCGTCTTCCACCGGTCGGCTTTGGGGTCGGCGATGAGGGCGCGTTCGGCTTCGTCGAGCGCGTCGATCGCCGCTTCCAGCTGGCGCTTCTGCTGCGCGATGACCTCGCGCTGGATGCGCAGGATGCCGACGAGCGGGAGCGGTGGGCCCGCGAGGAGTTCTTTGATCTTGTCGAGACCGAAGCCGACGAAGCGGAGCGCCAGGATGTGTTCCAGGCGTTCGAGCTGTTCTTCGCCGTAGAGCCGGTAGTTCGCGTCGGTCCGCGACGCGGGGACGAGCAGTCCCTCGCGATCGTAGATGTGGAGCGTGCGTACGGTGACGCCCGCGCGCTCCGCGAACTCTTTGGCTTGGAGAAGTTCCATCGGGATCGTCCTCATGGGGCTACGCTAGGCTATGACGCTGGGTCAGGGTCAAGCGCTTATGCGTTCGAACCGCCGAGATGGTGGGCGAGCAGGCGCGCCATCGAGCGCATGCCGGCGTAGATCGGGCCGTACGCGCGCGCGTCTTTCGTCAGGATGGAAAGCACGAAGGGCGAATCGCCGAACGGGTCGACGATCGCGACGTCGTTGCGCGTGTAGTCGATCGCGCCGGTCTTGTTCGCCACGGGAACGCCCGGGACGCCGCTCGGAATGCCTTCCTTATCGGTCTGCCCCAGCATGATCTTCACCATGTCGCGACATGCCCGCGAACTCGCGACCGTGGGGATCCCCTCGCGCGCGCCGCGTTCGAACTGATAGACGAGGTGCGCCATATCGATCGGCGTGGTGCGGTTGTCCTGATGGTGGACGATCGCACTATAGTCGAGGAACTTGCGCTGGAGGTGGGTGTGATGCAGCCCGGCGGCCCGGCCGGCCGCATTGATGGCGGCGGTTCCGAAATGGCCGATGAGCGCGTTGGCGGCGGTGTTGTCGCTGACCTGGATCATCGGGCGGATCAGCTCGATGACGGAGAACGTCGCGCCGTCGGGCTGTCGCGCCATGAAGTCGGAGCCGCCGATGAGATCGGCGCGGTGCGTCACGACGGGTTCGGAGAGCGCGCCGGGCGAGGCGGCTTCGCGATTGAACGCGGTGAGCATGATGACCAGCTTGATGATGGAGGCGGTCGGAAACGACACGTTCGCGTTGTGCGCGTAGAGCGGCCGCTCGTCTTCCATCGTCATCGCGACGACGCCGGTGGTCGCGGGCATGCGCGCGACCACGCGGGCCAGCTTCGCGGCGATGGAAGACGCCGATGCGGGACGCGGCAGCGCCAGAAAGGCCGCGCCGCTCGCCAGGAAGACCGCGCGTCTCACGAGCCGGTGCCCTGATAGTGGTTGAGGCCGACCCGCCAGACGGCGTAGGAGATCCCGAACCAGGCGAGGCCGACGAGCGGGGTGAGGAGGCCGACGACGGGATTGAGATGGAGCCCGCTATCGGTCTTCTGGAGGAAGTACGTCGCCGGGAAGTAGTTCATGAATGCGAACGGCAGGATGAACGCGAGCACGATCTGGACGCTGCGCTGATAGATGCTGATCGGATAGCGCGTGAACTCCTGTTCCAGCGACATGACGACCCATCGCAGCGTGTCGACGCGGACGAACCAGAACGAGATCGCGGCGACGAAGAGCGAGATGCCGAAGTCGATCAGCGCGCCGCCGATGGCGATGAGCGGCACCATCAGCACGAAGACCCAGTCGACCTTCACGCCGACGGCGGCGGTGGCGACGCAGAACGTCACCGTCGCGAGGATCAGTCCGTCCGGGAACTGCTGCGACGGAACGGTGAGCACTTGGAAGAGCGCGTCGAGCGGTCGTACGAGGAAGCGGTCGAACTGTCCGGCGCGCACGTAATCGGGCACGCTGACGACGTTGAAGAAGAAGGCGTTGTGCAGTTCGTGGCCGGCCATCCACATGGCATAGAGGAAGAACATCTGGCGGACGTCCCAGGAGTTCATCGTCGGGAACTGCCGCATGGTCACCCAGAGCGCGGCCAGCGCCGTGGCGTGGTAGACGATGGTGAAGCCGAACCACATGAGGAAATTGGCCCGATATTCCAGGAACGTCAGGACGTTGATGCGCCAGTATTGGTAGTAGGCAGCGACCATCCCCGGCGCTTCCGCAACCGTTCCGGCCACCCCTCGGATTGTGAGGACCATGACCACCGCCGCACCCACGTTCTCGATCCAGCGCGCTAGCGAGCGTGCCCACGCCGACCACGGGTGGCTGGATGCCTATCACTCGTTCAGTTTCGCCGACTACTTCGATCCGCAGAACCTGTCGTGGGGCGCGCTGCGCGTCTTCAACGACGACACGATCGCCGCCGGCACGGGCTTTCCCGTGCACCCGCACAAGGACATGGAGATCCTCACGTACGTCTTCGAAGGCGAACTCGCGCATAAGGACAGCATGGGCAACGCCGGCGTCGTGCGTCCCGGCGGCGTGCAGTTCATGAGCGCCGGCACGGGCGTGCGGCACAGCGAATACAACGCGCGCAAGGACGTGCCGCTCCACCTCGTGCAGATGTGGATCCTCCCCGGACAGTTGGGGACGGCGCCGACGTACGGTCAGATGGACTTCACGATCGAAGACCGCCGCGACCGGTGGCTGATCGCCGCCAGCGGCGATCACAAGACCGCGGCCCCGATCCGGCTCACGCAGAACGCGACGCTGGCCCTCGCGCGTCTCGAAGGAGCGACGCTCGACTATCCGTTCGCCCCGAAGCGGTATGCGTTCGCCTTCGTCGGCGACGGCGACCTCGAGCTCAACGGCGAGCGCCTCGCCAAAGGCGACGCCGCCCGCCTCTACGACATCCCGAAGCTCGAGGTCAAGGGCACGGGAGAACTCGTCCTCTGGGATCTTCCCGCGGTGAAGGAGTCCTGACGTGCCGCAGACCTGCGAACATCTCGAAGCCGCGCGGCCGCACGCGCCGAACGGCGACGGCTGCGAAGAATGCCTGGCGATGCACGCGCAGTGGGTGCATCTGCGCGAGTGCCTGACGTGCGGCCACGTCGGCTGCTGCGACAGCAGCCCGAACGCGCACGCCACCAAGCACTATCACGCGACCAAGCATCCCGTCATCCGGTCCGCGGAGCCCGGCGAAGACTGGCGCTGGTGCTTCGTCGATCACGTCATGGGTTGAGAAGGGGTCGCGCTAGGGAAAGTCGCGCTAGCCGCCTTGCACGACGACGTGGCGGGAGGCGGCGCGCCAGATGAGCGTCGCGGCGGCGCTGAAGATGACGAGCCAGGTGACCTGGATCGCGATGGCCAGGAACCAGCCTGAGGGCGGGATGACGCCGACGTAGATGAGCAGCGGCGTGCTGTAGATCGCGGCGAACGGCAGGGCCTGCACGATCCGCCCGAAGATGCCCGGGACGAACGTGAGCGGGATGATCTGCCCGCTGAGCAGATCGCTGACCCAGCGCACGATGAGCTGCAGTGCGAACGTCTCAAGCGTCCAGAACGCGACCGCGTTCATGGTGAAGTTGACGAAGAAGTTGACGAAATAGCCGATCGTGAACGAGAGGGCGAAGACCGCAAGCGTCGCAGGGGGCGGGACGTCGATGTGCACGAGCAGCAGCGCGAAGAGCAGCGAGGGGATCACGAGCATCGCGTGCAGCGCCGTATTGCCGAAGCCGTCGGCGAAGAAGTAGCCGGGCAGACTGATCGGCTTCATCAGCGAGACGGCGATCGTGCCTTCGCGGACCTGGTTGCGGATGGCGCGCGTGCCGTCGACCTCGAGGATGAGCGACATCAGCAGGGCCACCGTCGCGTAGGTGATCATGGCGTGGAGCGGGAGGTTGTTCGGAGCGGCGTTCTGCGCGTAGAGCGCCGTCCAGAGCGCGCGCAGGAGATAGACGCGCAGCACCAGCGAGCCGATCTCCGTGAAGACCTCCATCCGATAGGTCGACTCGCGCGCGAACGCCTTCTTCGCGAACTCGACGTACGGGGCGAGATTCATCCGCGCTTTTTGATCGAATCTTGGCGGCGGTGCTCCATCTCCTGGAGCTCCAGCATCATCGCGTCCACGACGCCGCCGACGTCGGCCTCTTGCGTCGGCGGCGGCTCGTCCCCGATGCTGCGGCGCGCCGCGGGCTTCACGTTCTTATGTTCGTCCAGGCGTCCGTCTTGGGCGTGCGTCTTGCGCAGGAACTTGGCGTAGGCCTCGGCGGCGCGGCCGGCGAGATCGTCGCCGGCTTCGACGTTGAAGACCTCGGCGAAGAACCCGGCGTCGGCGCGCGGATCGTTCGAGGTGCCGTCCGCGACGTTCGCGCCGTTGCCGATGCGGCTGCCCGCGGCGACGAAGCAGCCTTCGCCGATCGTCGCGCCGACGACGTACGCGCCCGGGCCGACGATGCAGCGCTCGCCGATCGCGAGCGGCCACTGCGCGGCGCTTCCGCCGCTGGCCTTGAGCACGGCGTTCTCCATCACCACGGAATCGGAACCGATCCGGACGGGGGCGCCCTCGGCCGCGATCACCGCGCCGTGCAGGATCGCGCAGCCCGATCCGATCTCGACGTCGCCGGAGACGACGGCGCTCGGCGCCACGTAGGCGCTGGAGTGGATCTTCGGTTTCTTGGTCCCGCTGGAGAATATCATGCGGTCGCTCCCGTCCCGTCGTAGCCTTCGACATAGATGCGGCGGATGATCGATTCGAGCTCCGGCTCTTCGATCCCGACGTCGGTGATCTCGTACCGCTCCGCGACCCGCGCGATGAGCACGTCGGCCCGCTCGCGGTGCCGGTCGAACCGGAAGCGCGCGGTCGCGCCGTCGGACTCCGCCAGGTGTGCGCCTTCGACGCTCGGCTTCTCGTATGGGCGCGCGAACTTCACCACCAGCGTGCGGTGCGTTCCGTACTGGTCCTTGATGCGTTCGATGTCGCCGTCGTAGATGATGGTGCCGTTGTCGATGAGGACGATGCGCCGGCAGAGGCGCTCGACGTCGGCCAGATCGTGCGTGGTGAGGATGACGGTCGTGCCGCGCTGCTCGTTGACCCGCGCGATGAACGTGCGGATCGCCTCCTTGGCGACGACGTCGAGACCGATCGTCGGCTCGTCCAGGTAGACGATGCGCGGATCGTGCAGCATCGCCGCGGCGAAATCGCCGCGCATGCGCTGGCCGAGCGAGAGCTGGCGGACCGGCGTCTTCATGAACTCGTCCATCTGCAGCAGTTCGACGAACGACGCGAGGTTCGCGGCGTAGGTGCCGCGGGAGATCGCATAGATCGCCCGGAGCAGTTCGAACGATTCGACCAGCGGAAGGTCCCAATAGAGCTGGCTTCGCTGGCCGAAGACGACGCCGATGTTCTTGGCGTTCTCGCGGCGGCGCTCGTGCGGAACGAGGCCGGCGACCTCGATCTCGCCGGAGGTCGGCATCAGGATCCCGGTGAGCATCTTGATGGTCGTCGACTTGCCGGCGCCGTTGGGGCCGATGTAGCCGACGAGTTCGCCCGCTTCCAGCGACATGTTCACGCCCGAAACGGCCGCCTTCTCTTCGTACTGGCGCGAGAACAGCGTCTTGAGCGCACCGAGCGCGCCCGGGGCGCGCTTGACGGAGCGGAAGACCTTGCGCAGATCGCGCGTGCGGACTATCGGCATCGCGCTCGACATTCCACGCAGGGCGCGGCCTCCCCGCGCGGGTACGTACGTATCGGCATGATCGTCACCATCTCCAACGAGTACGGGTCCGGCGCGGTTGCGATCGCACGCGATGCGGCGGCCGCGCTGGGCTACGAATTCGTAGACGAGCAGCTCCCCGTCGTGGTCGCCAAACGGCTGCAGAGTTCTCCCGAAGAAGTCGAGGCCGCGGAAGATGCGGGCCGCTCGGTCGGCGAGCGCATCCTCTCGCGCCTCGAACTCGCGACGCCCGAAATGGCGATGATCAGCACCGAAGAGACGTTCGACGAACGGTGCCTGCGCGAAGTGCAGACGGCCGTACGCGAGTACGCCGCACACGGGAACGTGGTCCTGGTCGGTCGCGCCGCGAGCGCGATCCTCGGCCGGCGCGCCGACGTGCTCCGGGTCTTCCTCCACGCCCCGCGCGACTGGCGGATCCACCACGTGATGACCGGCACGGGCGTCGACGCCAAGACGGCCGCGGCCGAGGTCGACCGCATCGATCGCGCGCGGCGCGGCTATCTGCTGGAATGGTACGAACTGCGCTGGGGTGAGACCGGCGCCTACGACCTGGCGATCGACACGGCGTCCTTCGGGCACGCGGCCGCCGTCGCGGCGGTCGTCGCCGCGGTGCGCGCGCTGGCCCCGTGATCGACGCACCCGAACGCGCCATACCGAAGCGCCTTCCGCTCTTCGCCTCGCTGAAGTTCCGCGATTTCCGCCTGCTCTGGGCGGGCCTGCTCGTCTCCAACCTCGGGACCTGGATGCAGTTCACGGCCATGGGCTACTACGTGGCGACGCTTGCCGGGACGCCCCACCGCGCGGCGCTCTACCTCGGCTTCCTCGGAGCGGCCCGCGCGATCCCGGTCCTCATCGCCTCGCCGATCGCCGGCGTCGTCGCCGACACGTTCCCGCGCCGGCGGGTCCTCCTGTGGGCCAACGTGGCGATGTCCCTGGCCGCCCTGGCGCTCGCCATCGGGACGGGCTTCGGCCACCTCTCCATCGCCGGGCTGTGCATCATCTCGGCGGTCAACGCGGCCGCGCAATCGTTCGACTCGCCGGCGCGCCAGAGCTGGGTGCCGATGCTGGTCGATCGCGCCCACGTCGGCAACGCCATCGGCCTGAACTCCGTCGCATTCAACGCGCCGTCGCTCATCGGCCCGGCGATCGCGGCCGTCCTCATCGCGACCATCGGCGTCGCCGGCGCGTTCCTGACGAACGCGATCGCGACGCTCGCCGTCTGTCTGGCGGTCGCGTTCATGAAGCCGTCGCCGCCCAGCACGACGCGGCGCGAGCCGTTCCTGAAAGCCGTGTGGTTCGGAATCGTCTTCCTGCTCCGCCACCCGATCCTGAAGTGGGTCGTCGGCGCGTTCGTCGTCACCGCCCTGCTCGTCCGTCCGTACAGCACCCTGCTCCCGGCGCTCATCGTCAACGCGCTGGGCGGCGACGCCGCACAGCTCGGCTGGGCGTACGCGGCGATCGGCGCAGGCGGATTCGGCGGCGCGCTGCTGACCGCACACCTCGGCTCGCGCGAACGCCGCGGCACCGTCTGGATCGCCAGCGGAGCCGTCATCGCCGCCGGCGTCATCGCCCTCGGATTCATCAACGCCGTAGCGCTCGCGCTCCCGGTGCTCTTCATCATCGGCCTCGCGACCCTGACCTTCCTCGGCGCATCCAACACCCTCATCCAAACCTTGACCCCCGACCCGCTCCGCGGCCGCGCGATCTCCGTCTACACCATGATCGCCCTCGGCTTCGTCCCCGGCGGAGCACTCGTCGTCGGATCCGCCGCCAGCTACATCGGCCTCCACGAAGCCTTCATCATAGCCGGCACCCTAACCGCCCTATCCTTCATCTACCTGACCATCCTCCGCCCCATAATCCGAACCGTCTAACAAACAACAAAGCACGAAGAACGAAGCACGAAGAAACGAGGAACGAGGGACGGTAGAGAAGAGAAAATTGCGCGAGCAATCACCCCATCGCGGTAGACAATTCCAAGCGAACTCTTTTGATCCCATCCATCGCTCGCCTCGATCTCGTACTGTTGGGCGGAAAGCCGCGCCGACGTTGGATCGGAGGGCGTCTCGATGTACGAGCATCACAGGATGTGATTACTTCCTTACTGCGTCCTCTCGTACATCGAGTCGAGCGACCGAAGCGCATGGATGCGCGTAGGGAGCGTCCCGCAGAGCCAATGTCGGCGCGGCTTTCCGCCCAACAGTACGAGATCGCATCGCATCGCCACAAGGGAAAAAAAAGAGCGAGCCCCACTTCGTGGGACTCGCCGAAGAATGGACGATACGGGAGTTAAGCCGCTTTCTTAGCAGCTTTCTTGCGGGAGGTCTTGCGCTTGGCTTTCTTGCGAGCAGCGGGCTTGCGCGCCGCCTTCTTGCGAGTGGCTTTCTTGCGCGTGGCTTTCTTGCGGGTGGCCTTCTTGCGAGTAGCCTTCTTGCGAGTGGCTTTCTTGCGGGTGGCCTTCTTGCGGGTGGCTTTCTTCCGAGTAGCCTTCTTGCGAGTGGTCTTCTTCGCGGCCTTCCGCGTCGATTTCTTCGCAGCGCGCTTCTTCGGAGCGGCCTTCTTAGCAGCGGCTTTCGGCGCTGCCTTTCTCTTACGTTTGACTGCCATTTTTTTTTGGAGTCATCCTTTCTCTAGCCGACGGTCGGCCAGGGTTGTTGCCTACCTTATACCGTATATGCGCGCACAATGCAAATTTCGGTCGACGGCGCAACACTCGATGTCGAAGATCGCGGCGACGGCGACGCGATCGTTCTGCTTCACGGGTTCATGCTGACGCGCGATATCTGGGACGCGCAAGCCGACGCGCTATCGCGCACGCACCGCGTCGTGCGCGCCGATTCGCGCGGCGCGGGGCGATCGAGTGCGCCCTCCGGCCCATATCTGATGGAAGCGCTCGCGGGCGACGTGGCCGCGACGATGGACGCGCTGGGCATCGAACGCGCCGCGATCGTCGGACATTCGCTCGGCGGTTACGTGGCGCTCGCGTTCGCGCGGATGTATTCGGAGCGGGTCGAGCGGCTCGCGCTCGTCGGCGCGAAACTCGGCGAAGACACGCCGGCGCGCGCGCGCTTTCGCGAAGATCTCGCCGACGAGATCGAAGCGAGGGCGGACGTCGCTCCGGCGCTCGACGCGTTTCTTCCGGACATGCTCGCGCCCGGCGCGGCGCCGGATCTGCGCGCGCGCGTGACGGAAATCGCTAGGAAATATGGGCCGACGGGCGCGGCCGCGCTGCTGCGAGGAATGGCGCTGCGTTCGAGTTCGGAAGACATCGCGGGCGATCTCGCCATGCCGGTGCTCGTCCTCGCGGGAGCGTTCGATGCGTTCTTGCCGCCGGGCGACGCGGCCGTGGTCGCCGCCGCCTTTCCGGCCGGGCGGCTCGTGACGTGCGAGCGCAGCGGCCACCTGCCGATGCTCGAAGAGCCCGGACGGACGAACGCTACGCTGGCGGGGTGGCTTACCGGGGAGGGCTAGATCCCCCGGCGAGCTACCGGGCTACCGGCAGCCGTGGGCGCGGCCGCCGGAACAGGTTTACGAGGAAGAGGACCCCGATCGCCACGCCGGCGATCACCGCGGCGACCAGCACCATCTTTAAGATGAAGAAGAGGGCCACGATGGCGACGATGGCCACCGTCACGCCGACGGTCAGTTTTACGAAGGTTGCCACGAGCGGGTGCATATCTACCTCAGGCTGATGTTCTTGTCTGGATCTACCGATATGGACAATGGAAGTTTCGCTCGGAGGAACCATGGACGTCGGCGCGCTCTCGACCGGTCTTTCCCTCGGCACCACCGGTGCCCAGGTCGACATCGGCGTGCTCAAGGCGCTCCAGAACCTGGACTCCGCGGTCGGCGCGCAGCTCGCGGCCTCGATCGGGCTCGGCGCGAACATCGACGTCTACGCCTAGAGGATTCCCAGGAACCGGCGCGCTCTAGGGACCGTCGGCCCGCTGCGTTGAAGAACGGCCCATGAAGTCTTTTCTCCGCGTAATTCTTCCGGGTGTGGCGTTCGCCCTGACTCCGCTGGTGGCCGGGGCGGCCGTAGAAAGCGCTGCCGCGCCGGCCAAGCCGATCCGCCACCTCTCCTATACCTTCACCTATAACGTCACCACCGACCGGACGCAGCACGATTCCGGCATCGGTGGCCCGGCCTCCGGGATGGCCGACAGCAAGGGCGCGGTCCAGGACCGGGGCACGATCGACGTCGACGTCATGCAGGCGACGGCGGACCTCGGCCTGCTCGTCTCGATCTCCGAGAAAGCCCACGAGACCCGCTCGGCAGAACCGGTCAAGTGCGCGGTCTACGGCAACACCAACTTCCTCTGCGATGCCGGCGAGAAGGTCAACGACGAGGAGATCGCCGTGCTCCGCTTGATCGGCCGCAACTTCGTCGACCCGGATCAGATCGACGAGAAGAACCACTGGCGCGTCGCCAACGACGACGGCCACGGCAGCTCGCGCACCTCGGACTTCACCATCGAGAGCAACGACGACAACATGCTCAAGATCACCGAGCAGCGCGTGGAAAAGGCGGCGGGCGCGTCGGGCTTCACGATCACCACCGACGGCAAGATCGGCTACGATCTCGGCCACGACGTGCCGACCAGCATCGACGAAGATTCGACGATGCGCCAGAACATCGGCATGGGCGATTACGAGACGGATCAGACCCAGATCACCATCTCGCTCGCGAGCGATTCCATGACGGCGAAATGATATGATGCACGTTCGCACGGCGGCGCTCCTCGGCGCGCTCTCCCTCGCGCTCTCCGCCGCCGCGTCGGCGCAGACCGCCCCCGCTCCGGTACGGCACCTCGTGTACGCGTTCACCTATTCGAACGCGCAGAGCCAGACGATCCACGATTCGGGGATCGGCAACTCCGACGCGGCCAATCCCAAGTCGATGGGCGGCGGGGGAAGCCTCGTCGCGGGCGCGCCGGCTTCGGGCGTCGCCTCGAGCGGAAACTCCGTCACCGATCGCGGGACGATCTCCGTAGATATCCTCCGCGTCCAGCCGGACACGGGCCTCGTGCTCAACATCTCGGAGAAGGCGAACGACCGGCGGTCGTCGCTCGCCGCGACCTGCGTCGTCTACGGGAACACCAACGTCATCTGCGATCCGAACATGCATATCAACAGCGAAGAACTCACGCTCTTGCGCCTGCTCGGCTCGAATTTCGTCGACCCCGTCCAGATCGATGCGAAGAACCATTGGCGGGTCGATCAGAGCGGGGTGCAGGACACGAACGTCGCCGACTACACGATCGACCGGAACGATAACGGCGCGATGGACATCTCGTCGCTCCGCACCGTCAAGGTCGAGGGGGCGCAAGGCTTCACGTCGACCGTCAACGGCAAGATCGCCTACGACTTCACGAAGACCGTGCCGATCAAGATCGTCGAAGACGAGACGCTCCGCCAGAACAACGGCGCGGGCTCGTACACGACCGTGCTCACGAACGTGGGGCTGGAACTCACCACCGACACGGCGGCGAAAGCCACGCCGTGATCTTCGCGGGGTTGGCCCCCGTCGCGACCCCCGCACCGGCGCGGCACCTCGTCTATGCCTTCACGTACGCCGGCTCGCAGAGCGAAGTGGTGCACGACCTCGGCGTCGGCAGTTCCGGGCAGCTCGACGCGCGCGCGATGGGCAACGTCGGCACCGCCGGCGCGACGCAGCCCGAGATGGCGACCGCTCCGAGCGAAGGCGTGGACGGGAACGGTCAGACGGATCGCGGGTCGATCGTCGTCGACGTGCTCCATCTCCAGCCCGATACGGGCCTCGTCCTTTCGGTCTCGGAAACGGCGGAGGGCCGGCGCTCGGCCGCGCCCGCGACGTGCGTCGTCTACGGCGACACGAAGGTCGCCTGCGAAGCGGGCGCTCGCGTCAACGGCGAGGAACTCGCGCTGCTGCGCGTGCTCGGCCCGACCTTCGTCGATCCCGCGCGTCTGGATGCGAAGGACCATTGGCGCGTCGACGATAGCGGGCGCGATGGCTCGAGCGTCGCCGATTACCAGATCGAGAAGACGACGGACGGCGTGATGGCGATCGCGGAACTCCGCGTCGTCACCATCCCGGGCGCGCAGGGATACACGTCGACCGCGAACGGCGCGATCTCGTACGACGTCGCGCACGCCATCCCGACGAAGATCGTCGACGACGAGGTCGTGCGGCAGAACGAAGGCGTCGGGAACGTCACGACGGTCCGCGTGCGGACGACTCTGACGCTGACGGCCGACAGCGGCATCACCAAGCACTAAGCGTCCGAGCCGATGCATCCCGACGTCGAGCGCTGGTGCTCGACCCATCTGACCTCTCCGACGCCGCCCCAGCGCGAGGCGATCCCGCTGGGGCTCGCGCGCGCGAGCCATCTGATCTGCTCGCCGACCGGAACGGGCAAGACGCTCGCGGCGTTCCTCCCGGTCTTCTCGCGACTGGCGGAACGGCGCGACCGCGACGAGCTCTTCGCGCGCACGTACGCGCTCTACATTTCCCCGCTGCGCGCGCTCGGCTACGACGTCGAGCACAACCTGCGCAAGCCGCTCCGCGAGATGGGTCTGCTCGAACGGCCCGACAGCGAACGCGCGCGGGTGCGGCGCGGCCGGGTCCGCGAGCGCTTCGTCCGGACCGGCGTGCGCACGAGCGATACGCCGCACCAAGAGCGCCGTCTGATGGCGGCGCGGCCGCCGCACATCCTGGTGACGACGCCGGAGTCGCTCGCGGTGATGCTCGGGATGCCGTCGTACCGCAAGACCCTGCGCGACGTCGAGACGGTCATCCTGGACGAGGTCCACGCGCTCGCCGGCAACAAGCGCGGCGCGCATCTCGCCCTGCTGCTCGAATCGCTCCAGGAGGTCGCGACGGCGCCGCTCGTGCGCGTGGGCCTCTCCGCGACGGTCGCACCGCTCGAACGGGTCGCGGCCTACGTCGCCGGCGCGGAACGGCCCTGCGAGATCGTCGACTGCCGGGGATTGCGGTCGATCCGGCTCGGCGTCGAGGTGCCGTTCGCCGGCGCGGTCGCGCCGCTCCCGACGGTCGCCCGCGCGGCGCTGGCGTCGGCGAGCGAGGTGGGGACGGCGCTCGTCTTCACCAACGTCCGCAGCCAGGCCGAACGGGTCGCGCTCGAGATGGGACTGGCCGACGTCACCGAGGAGTCGCAGACGACGCGCGTGTCCGACCGGCGGATCGGCGTGCATCACAGCGCGCTCGAACGGAGCGTCCGGCATCGGGTCGAGGCGGAACTGCGCGCCGGACGATTGCACGCCGTCGTCTGCAGTTCGAGCCTCGAACTCGGCGTCGATATCGGCTGCATCGATCGGGTGATCGTCATCGGCGGCGCGCGCGGCGCAACGGCGACGCTCCAGCGCGTGGGGCGCGCCGGACACCGGCCCGACGCCATCGCGGAGGGCGTCGTCATCTGCCAGGACCGCGACGACATCGTCGAAGCGGCCGCGACCCGCCGCTGCATCGCCGACGGACGGATCGAGGAAGTCGTCGTCCCGCAAGCGCCGCTCGACGTGCTCGCGCAGTGGATGGTGATGATCGTCTGCTACGACGAGCGGGTCGGCATCGACGAGGCGCTCGCGCTGGCGCGCCGCGCCCTGCCGTTCGCCGCGCTCGAGCGCGACGACGTCGTGCGGTGCGCGCGCTACCTCTCGGGGGCCGGCGTGGGAAACGAGGCCGCGAACGCGCTGCGGCTCGGATTCGACGGCGAGGCCATCTACGGACTGGGGCGCGAGACGTGCGCGGCATATTTCGAGAACGTCGGCACCATTCCGGACGAGAAGCACGCCGTCGTCCGCATCGCGGGCGGGTCCGACGTGGGCCGCGTGGAGGAGGGCTTCGTCAACGAACTGCGCATCGGCGAGACGTTCGTCTTGGACGGCCGGACGTTCCGCGTGAAGGAGATCGGCTCGCGCGGCGTGACCGTCGAGCCCTTCGCCGGCCGGCCGACGGTACCGCAGTGGAGTTCCCACATGAAGGGCGTCGGCGCCGCGCTCGCCGCCGAGATCGCGCACCTGCGTTCCGGCGTCGCGGCGCGCATCCCCGACGGCGTTCGCGCCGCGCTCGCATGGCTCGCGGAACGCTATGGCCTGGAAGGCGAAGCCGCCGCGCACGTGGTCCGCTACATCGCGCAGCAGCGCGCCATCTCCGCCGTTCCGGAACCGCACCGGCCGATCGTCGAGATCTACCTGATGGACGGCCGGCAGACGGCCGTCTTCCACACGACGGCAGGCCGCCGCATCAACGAGACGCTGGCGCGGGCGGTCGGCGCGCGCGTCTTCGCCGCCCTGCGCGCCGACACGTCGCTCACCACCGACGACAACGGCTTCCTCGTCACCTTGGCGGCCGGAGCGAGTCTGCCCGACACGCGCTGGGCGCGCATGCTCGATGCCGCGGGCATGGAGGACGACGTGCGCGCGGGCGTGCGCAGCTCGCATCTCTTGCGCAACTATTTCCGCTACGTCGCGAACACGGGATTGCTCGTCCTGCGCAGGGCCGGCGGCCGCACGCTGCGGCGCGGCTCGCAGAGCTGGAGCAGCGGAAGGATCCTCGACCGCGTCGCGAAGCGCGACCCGATGTTCCCGCTCTTGCGCGAGACGTGGCGCGCGGTCACGCACGACCTGCTCGACCTTCCCGGCACGCTCGACTACGTCGCACGTCTCGAGGGCGAGCCGCGGGTCGTGCATCCGCCGGCGGCGTCGCCGTTCACGTTCGGGATCGTCACGTCGTCGTTCGGCGATGCGGTCGCGATGGAGGACCGCACGACGATGGTCGAGGCGCTGCACGACCGCGTGCTGCAGCTGCTCGGCGAGCGGGAGATGGAGCCGGAGCCGGAGGCTCCGGGCACGCAGGGCCGGCTGGAATTGCGCTACTCGTGAGCGCGCGCGCGGCCGCGGCGTCGCACGAACTCGTCTCCGACGCGTTCGCCCTTCCGCACGGGCTCTTGTGGCTGCGCCGCGCGCGGACGCTCGTCGCGGCGGACGTGCATTTCGGCTACGAAGATGCGATCGGCGGCGCTCTGCCGCTCTGGTCGACGGACGAGACGGCGACGCTGCTCGGCGAGGCGATCGCCGCGTGCGGCGCGCGCGAACTCGTCCTGCTCGGCGATATCGTCCACAGCTCGCACCTGGGCGACGGAGCCGCCGCCGTCGTCGTCGAGACGCTGGACGCATTGCGCGCGCGCTGCGATGTCGTCGCGGTCGCCGGCAATCACGAAGGGCGAACGCGCGGCCGCGCGATACTCGGCGAGACGGTCGAATCGATCGAACGCGACGGGTGGCTGCTGCTCCACGGCGACCGGCCGCCGCCGCCGGGCACGCGCTGCATCGTCGGACATCTCCATCCGAGCATCCGTCTCGGCGCCGAGGCGAGCATTCCCGCGTTCCTCTCGGGGCCGGCCCTCATCGTCGCGCCCGCGCTCACGCCATATTCGCCGGGGCTCGACGTCCGCTCGGATTCGTGCGCCCGCGCCGTCCGCGCGTTCGGTGCGCGCATCGAGGATCTCGCGGTCGTCGGGTGCGGCGAGGATCGCGTCTATCCGTTCGGCCCCATAGGGGGGCTGCGCGCCGCGACGCGAAGGACGCGCTGAATGGAACAGTACTCCATCGACGGGCGCGGTCGCAGCGAAGTCTATCTGACGCAGGCGCTCGTCTCCGTGCTGTTGGCCTACCTGTCGCATCAAGAGATCGACCTCTTACCGTTCCACGTGCCGTGGTATATCGAGGTGCCGTCCTTCGCGGTCTGGTTCGGCCTGGTCAACGTGCTCTTCGATCGTTGGCTCTGGCGGGTGCGGTTCTTCGGCAAGCTGCGTCTGTCGGAGGTCCCGAATTTCGGCGGCTCGTGGAGCGGCACGATCCGGGCGCACGCGCAGCACGGTGCGCTGGTGGACATCCCGGTGACGATGGTCATCCGGCAGACGTGGTCCGCGATCGACATCCGCGGGGAGACGGCACAGGGCGTCACCCGCTCGAAGATGGCCGGCATCCGCATGGAAGACGAAGAGGTCCGCTACGAATTCGAGACGCACGCGCACGTGCTGAACGAAGAGGGGAAACATCACGTCGGGTTCGGCGTGCTGCAGAAGCACGGCGAGGACTCCCTCGAAGGCTTCTACTACACGCTCGAAGGGACGACGCGCAAGGGGACGATGCAGCTTCAGCGCGTGGAGGCGAGCGCGTCCAGCGCGCGATAGCCCGCCGCGATCGACGCGAGCGAGGCGATCCCGCCGTCGCCCAGCATCGCGCGGAACGCGTCGAGTTCGACCGCGACCACGTCGATGCACTCGGTCGGATCGAGCGTCTGCTCGCCGGCCAGGCGCGCGCCGCGCGCGAGGTAGGCATGGCAGCGCGAACTCGCGCGCACGGGTTCGGCATACCACGCGCCGAGCGGTTCGAAGGTGGCGGCCTCATAACCCGTCTCTTCGCGCAATTCGCGTCGCGCGCACTCGCGCGGATCTTCGCCGGCGGCGAGCGAGCCGGCCGGCAGGTCGAGGCCGACGGCGTCGGCCCCGTACCGGTACTCGCTGACGAGGATGATCCGACCGTCCTCGGTCAACGCTACGACGATGGCGAAGCCGTTCGACTCGCGGACGTAGTACTCGGGGATGACGGTCCCGTCGGGCAGTTCGATCTCGTCCTTGCGCAGGCGCATGTGCGGGCTGTCCACGACGTACGACGAGGCGCGGACGCGCCAGACCGGTTTCTCCATGCCGCACCGGATTGGCGGCCGGGCTTCGCGCTGCCTGGAGCGAAGCACGCATCGTGAACGAACGAGTCCTTATCGCGGGCGGCGGCACGATGGGCGCCGGTATCGCCGCGGTCGCCGCGGCCGCGGGGTACGACGTGGATCTGGTCGAGGCCGACGCCGGCGCGCGCTCGCGGCTCGAACCCTCGGCGCGCGTCACCGTCTACGATGCGATGCCCTCGCAGTCCGACGCGACGATCGCGATCGAAGCGATCGTCGAGGACCTCGAGGCGAAGCGGGCCGTCTTCGCGGCCTTCGAATCGGCGGTCGCGGCCGACGTGCCGATCTGCACGAATACGTCGTCGCTCGCGGTGACCGATATCGCGTCGCGGCTGACCCGCCCGGAACGCGCGCTCGGCCTGCATTTCTTCAATCCGCCGCGGAAGATGGCGCTGGTCGAAGTCGTCGCCGGCGACCGCACCGACGACGCGACGATCGAACGCGGGCGCGCCTTCGTCGGAGCGATCGGCAAGACGGCCGTGCTGGCCGAAGATACGCCCGGCTTCATCGTCAACCGCGTCGCGCGGCCGTACTATCTGCAAGCGATGCGCGCGTTCGCCGCCGGCGTCGCGCCCGTCGAGGATTGCGACGCGCTGGCGCGCGGCGCCGGATTCCGGATGGGCCCCTTCGAACTGATGGACCTCATCGGCCTCGACGTCAATCTGGCGACCAGCGAATCGATCTACGCGCGCACGGGCGAGGAACGGCTGCAGCCGGTGGCCCTGCAGCGCCGCATGGTCGCCGCGGGAACGCTCGGACGGAAGACCGGTTCGGGCTTCTACGACTACGCGCAGGGGCCGCCCGCGCACGACGACGCACCGCCGCCGCCGCCGCAGGACGCGGACGAATCGGTGGTGGTGATCGGCTTCGGCGCGATCGCCGACGAGATGGTGGAACTCCTCGGACAGACCTACGCGCGCGTCGCGCGCGTCGAGAACGACGATCTGCTCGATACGATTCCGCTCGACGCGACCATCGCGATCGACGTCGGCGACGGCACGACCGACCGCGCGTCCGTCGTGCGCCGGCTCTTCGATACGCTCGGACCCGACGCGGTCGTCTTCGTCGATGCGTATGCCACCGATCTCGCGCGCTGCGGCAGCGGAGATGCCGACCGTCTCGTCGGCTACGGGGTGCTCGGTCAACTCGCAGCGCAGCGCGTCGTCGAGATCGTCGATTCCGAGGGCTGTTCCGACGACGCGCTGGAACTCGCGCAAGAACTCTTCGAAGCGCTGGGCAAGCGGGTCGTGCTGGTGGAGGACGTACCGGGCCTCTTCCTCGGACGGGTCGTCGCGAGCGTCGTCAACGAAGCGGTGACGGCGGTCGACGAAGGCGTCGCGACCCCCGACGATATCGACGTCGCGATGCGCTTGGGGACGAACTATCCGCTCGGACCGATCGCGTGGGGCCGCGAGATCGGCGGCGCGCGTCTGGCGCGCATCCTCAATCGTCTCGCCGCGGGCGAAGATGCGGCGTTCGCGCCGCACCGCGCGCTGTGGGTGCTCGACGCCATCGACGATTCCGTCGCTCCGGAGGAAGCCGATGTCACGTGACGTCGTCGTCGTCTCGGCGGTGCGCACGCCGATCGGCCGCCTCGGCGGCGCGCTCGCGCACGTCCGACCCGACGATCTCGCGGCGATCGCGATACGGGCCGCGGTCGAACGCGCCGGCCTCGAACCGGCACTGGTCGAAGACGTCTTCTTCGGCGCCGCCAATCAGAGCGGCGAAGACAATCGCAACGTCGGCCGCATGGCCGCCCTGCTCGCGGGGTTGCCGGTCGAGACGGCCGGCGCGACGTTCAACCGGCTCTGCGGTTCGAGCCTGCAGGCGCTCAACTCCGCGGCGCACGCGATCGCGTGGGGCGAGGCGGACATCCTGGTCGCCGGCGGCGTGGAGTCGATGACCCGCGCGCCGTTCGTCACGCTCAAAGCGGAGAGGCCGTTCGACCGTTCCGTGAAGACGTTCGACACGACGCTCGGCTGGCGGATGACGAACCCGCAGATGCCCGCGGAATGGACGATTCCGCTTGGCGCGACCGCGGAGAAGGTCGCGCGCGAGCGGGGCATCTCGCGCGCGGAACAGGACGCGTTCGCGTTCGCTTCGCAGCAGCGCTGCGCCGCCGCGGTCGCGCGCGGCGCGTTCGACGACGAACTCGTGGCCGTCGGCGACGTCGCGCGCGACGAGCATCCTCGACCGGAGACGACGCTCGCGGCGTTGGCCGCGCTCAAGCCGGCCTTCGCGACCGACGGTTCGGTGACGGCCGGCAACGCCTCCGGGATGAACGACGGCGCGGCCGCGCTCGTCCTGGTCGAAGCGGAGGCGGCCCAACGCCTGGGACTGCGCCCGCTCGCCCGCGTGATCGCGACGGCGACGGCGGGGGTCGCACCCGACGTGATGGGCCTGGGGCCCGTTCCCGCCGTGCGCAAGCTCCTCGCCGGCGCGGGCCTCTCCGCGCGCGACCTCGACCTGGTGGAGATCAACGAAGCGTTCGCATCCCAGGCGCTGGCCTGCATGCGGGACCTGGAGTTCGACCCGGCCATCACGAACGTCAACGGCGGAGCGATCGCGCTCGGCCATCCGCTCGGCGCGAGCGGCGCGCGCATCGCGACGACCCTCCTGCACGAATTCCGCCGGCGCGGCGGACGCCGGGCCGTCGCGACGATGTGCGTCGGCGTCGGTCAGGGCATCGCTACTCTCTTCGGATCGGTGGAATGACGGACCGCATGCAACTGCTCATCGGCAAGGATTGGAAAGACGGCGCGGACGGCCGCACGTACGACGATCGCAATCCCGCGACGGGTGCGAGCCTCGGCGCGGTCGCCGAAGCGACGGCCGCCGACGTCGATGCTGCGGTGCGCGCGGCGCGCGCCGCCTTCGAAGGCGGGAAGTGGCCGTCGATGCCGCCGGCGCGGCGCGCCAAGATCCTCTACAAGATGGCGCAGCTGATCGCGGAGCGCGCGGGCGACCTCGCGCTGCTGGAAGTGCGCGATAACGGCAAGGCGCTGGCGACGGCCAAAGGCGAGCTCGGCGCGATCGTCGACACCTTCGAGTTCTACGCCGGCGCGGTCACCAAGAATTACGGTGAGACGATCCCCGGACCGATCTCGACGTACCTGACCTATACGCTGCGCGAACCCGTCGGCGTCGTCGGCGCGATCGTGCCGTGGAACTTCCCGCTTCTGCTCGCGTCGTGGAAAGTCGCGCCGGCGCTCGCCGCCGGCTGCACGATCGTCTTGAAGCCCGCTCCCTCGACGCCGCTCTCGGCGATCGAACTGGGCAAGATCGCCCTCGAAGCCGGTCTGCCCGAAGGCGTGCTCAACATCGTCACCGGTTCCGGCCGCGACCTCGGCCAAGCGATCGTCGAACATCCCGGCATCGACAAGATCGCCTTCACCGGGAGCACCGCTACCGGTAGACTGGTCGCCGCGACGGCGGCGCAGACCCTCAAGCGGGTGACCCTCGAACTCGGCGGCAAATCGCCCTCGCTCGTCTTCGACGATGCCGATCTCGAGGCGGCCGTCGCGGGCGCGCTGTACGGGATCTACTACAACGCCGGCCAGACGTGCGAGGCGCGCTCGCGCATCCTCGTGCAGTCCTCGATCTACGACCGGTTCCTGAACGCCTTCTCGGAGAAGGCGAAGACGCTGCGGATCGGCGATCCCGAAGATCCGTCGACGCAGATCGGCGCGATCACGCTGGGCGAGCAGTTCGAGAAGATCCGCGAGTATTGCGAGGCCGCGCGCGCCGAGGGCGCGACCGAGGTCTTCGGCGGCGCGCCGGCGACGGCGGGTGCGGGCTTCGAAGACGGCATGTTCTGGGCGCCGACGGCGTACGAAGCGCGGCCCGAACATCGCATCGCGCGCGAAGAGGTCTTCGGCCCGGTCGCCGCGATCGTCCCGTTCGCGGACGAAGCCGAAGCGATCGCGCTCGCGAACGATTCCGAGTACGGCCTCGCCGCCAGCATCTGGACGCGCGACATCGGGCGCGCCGGGCGCGCGACGCGCGCGCTGCGCAGCGGCTCGGTCGCGATCAACACGCCCTACTCGGTCTTTCCGGGCGTCCCGTTCGGCGGCGTGAAGCGATCGGGATTCGGCCGCGAACTCGGTGTCGAGACGATGCGGCTCTACGGCGAGACGAAGAGCGTGATGACCTACGTCGGCGAGAAGCCGATCAACCCGTTCGGAGTATAACCGTCATCGACGCGCTCAAGATCGGGACGAACTACGCGACCACGTCCGGCACGTTATGGAAGGACGGGATGTATTTCCCGCGCGGCACGGTAGTGATGGTCGTCGGCATGCATCTCGACCAGGGCTTCTGCGTGCGCTTCCCCGCGGAAGTCGACGACGAGCCGCTGGAGACGTGGGAAGACTGGTCGGAGCGCGAGTTCCTCGCGGAAGAAGGTACGGTCGGCGCCGGGAAACCGCTCGGATCCGAGGTGCTCGACGAAGCGCGCGAAGTGCTGGCGGACGCCGAAGACGGCTGCCACCTCCACCTCCACGAAGAGGACTGAATCAGGACCCGAGGGTGAAGCCGGCGGACCAGACGTTGTCGGGCTGGCACTGCGTCGCCGTCACGGTCGACGTGCCTTGCGTCAAGGTGTACTGCCAGCAGTAGCTCGACGTCGGCGTGAGGCCGGTGAACGTCACTTGGCCGCCCGTCGGGACCGTGTTCGGATCCGTGTTCTTCGTCGTGATGAGGGCGCCGACCACGGGCGCCGCATCGGTGCCGCTGTTCGCGTGCAGTTCGACGGGCTGATTGTAGAGCAGATTGCCTTGATAGCGGACGGTGATCGTCGCGGTCGTAGCGGTCGGCACCGCCGTCGGAGCGGCGGTGACCGTCGCGTTCGGGGTGGCACTGCCGTAACCGCTGCAAGCGGCCAAGGCGATGACGGCGACGAGGGTCGCGGCCTGAGGCAATCTGTTGGACATAGCGCCGCCTTGTTCTGTTGACGGCCTCCCCTGGCCTCTCGGCAGATTTTCAGGTTTCACGCCGGATTGCCGAGGTCCAGAACGGACGAAAAGAAGCGGCCCGACTTGGCGCCGAGTTCGGCGTAATATTCGCGGAACAGCGCGGCCGCGATGTTTCCCGACCAGTGTGCGGGCAACAACTCGCTCGGAAGCCCGGGGTCGACGTAGGCGAATTTCCGGAAGTCGTGGACCAGGCGCATCCGCTCGACGAAGGCCGCTTCGTCGTCCAGCGCGCCGCGGGAGCGCTCCGCCTCCAGCCGCGGCCGGTAGCGCGCGACGAACGCCTCGTAGGCCTGCGCGATCGCCCGGAGGTCCCAGCAGCGTTCGATGAGTTCGCGATCGGAACGCGGGCCGCGATACTCCGCTACGAACAGATCGACGTCGGCTTGGACGCCGGCGGCCTCGGCCGCGTCCCGGGCGCCGTCGAGACCGTCGCTGGGCGAGATCCAGGTCGAAGCGGAGAGCGGCGCCCAGCCCAGGACCGCGAGATCCTTGCGCAGTTTGTCGCGGCGTTCGCGCTTGGTCTCGGCGACGCTATAGGTGAGCATCCGCCAGCGGCCGTCCCATTCGATCACCGGGCCGTAGATGCGGGGGCTCAGCCGCTCGATGCGGCGCCGCCCCCGCTCCGTCACCGAATAGAAGGCCCGGTTGCCGCGCCGTTCCGCCGCGAGCCAGCCTTGGCGGGACATGCGAGAGACCGCCTGCCGCACCGCCGGCTCGGAGACGTCGAAGCAGGCCATCAGCCGGGCGAGGCTCCCGATCCAGATGGAGGCGTCGCCGGCGGTCCGGTGGACAAAGTCGCCGTAGAGGGTGAAGATGAAGGAGTTCGGCCGCTGAACTAATATGACAGTATTCTCACGGTAGATAGATTTTTCGTCATAGAATCAAAGGGGACCCCGCTTGAGCCGCATTTCTACGTTCGACGACTGGATCGACCTCCTCAAAGAGTGGCAATCCGACATCGGACTCGACCAGGAGCTGATCGACCGGTACATGCCGGGCTACGCCTTCGAGGCCAAGTACGGCGAACTGCCCACGCCGGAGATCTACTTCGGCGACTTCAAGGGCGAGCGCCGCTGGGAGAAGGTGATGGAGATCCCGGACCAGCGGATGCGCGATGCCGTGCTCAACATGGTCGTCTATCAAGGCGACACCGAGTTCGCCTCCAACGAACAGCAGCGCTTCCTCGTCAACAACGCACCGTCCGACTACGATCTCGCGTCGCTCGTCCGCATCATGGTGGAGGAGACGCGGCACGGCTATCAGATGTGCCACCTGCTCGTCGATCAGTTCGGCAGCGAAGGCAAGATCGAAGCGCAAAAGATGCTCGAGCGGCGCGCGTTCGGCAAGAAGAACCGCCTGCTCAACGCGTTCAACGACGACGTCACGCACTGGCTGGACTTCTTCGCCTACACCAACTTCATGGATCGCGACGGCAAGTTCCAGCTCTCGATGCTCGCGCACTCGGGCTTCGCGCCCCTGGCCGCTTCGATGGGACCGATGCTCAAGGAAGAGGCGTTCCACATGGGCACGGGTATCACCGGATTGCGCCGCATCGCCAAGGCCGGCGTCGTCCCGGTGGCGATCCAGCAGAAGTACTACAACAAGTGGATATCCGGATCGCTCGACCTGTTCGGCACGGATCGTTCGGGCTCGGCGCAGTGGGCCTACGCCTGGGGCATCAAGGGCCGCGTCGACGAGGATAAGACCGGCGATACCGCCGATCGCGAGCATCTCAACGAACGCGCGCGCGCGCAGTTCTACGACGAGATCTCGAAGACGGTCGACCGGGTCAACGAGGTCAATCCGTCCGAGACGAAGCTCTACGTGCCCGACATCCGCTTCAACCGCCACATCGGCGCGCATGCGGGCGAGCGCTGGAGCGTCGACGGGCGACGCCTGACCGAGGACGAATGGGCGGCGTACGCGACGGGCGTGCTCCCCTCCCCGGCCGACGACGCGTCGCTGGCGCCGATCTTCAAAGATCCCGACTGGATCGCCCCCAAGGGCAGCCTCAACTAGATAGCCGCTTCGGAAGAAAGAACGATCATGAGCAGCAGCAACGGAACGACAGAGAGCACGCCCTTCGGCCGCGAGGCGCGCGCGCGCGACGGCAAACGCGTCATCAACTTCAGCAAGGACGGCCACGTCGGGATCGTCGAGATCGACGATCCGCCGGCGAACACGTACACGCACGAGATGATGCGTCAGCTCGACGAGGCGATCCTCGACGCGCGCTTCGACGAAGACGTCGAGGTCATCCTGATCACCGGCAAGGGCGAGAAGTTCTTCTCGGCCGGCGCGAACATCGCGATGCTCAACGCCGTGACGCCGGAGTTCAAGTACATGTTCTGCCTGCACGCCAACGAGACGCTCTCGCGCCTGGAGCAGACGCCCAAACTGGTGATCGCCGCGCTCAACGGTCACTGCGTCGGCGGCGGACTGGAGATCGCGATGGCGGCGGACATCCGAATCGCGCGCAAGGACGCCGGCAAGATCGGCCTTCCGGAAGTCGCCCTCGGCGTGCTGCCGGGTACGGGCGGCACGCAGCGTCTGGCGCGGCTCGTCGGCAAGACGCGCGCGATCGAACTGATGGTGACCGGCAAGACGTTCTCGTTCGAACAGGCCATGGACTGGGGCATCGTCAGCGACATCTTCGAAGGCGACGGCGCCGCGTTCCGCGATCAGGTCCTGACGTACGCCAAGCAGTTCTGCACGCCGCACAAGGCGCCGATGGCCGTCGGACACATCAAGCGCGCGGTGCAGACCGGCGCCGAACTGCCGCTCAACGACGCGCTCGCGATCGAACGAGAACTGCAGTCGCTGCTCTTCAAGAGCGCCGACGCCAAAGAAGGCATCGCCGCCTACAACGAAAAGCGCACGGCGAAGTTCACGGGCAAGTAGGCCGCCCGCGACTCACGCGAGCGCGGCCGCGCTCGCGAGCGGCGCGAAGCCCGGCTTCTCTTCGCCCGGAAGGGCGTAACCGGCGACGCCGCGCGGGAAGGCGTCGCTCTCCAGACCGGGCCATTGGCGCGCGCGTCCGAGGATGACGTATTTCGCGTTGCGCTCGCGCGCCAACTCCACGACGCGCGCCGGAGATTCGGCGTATTCGGCATCGAGGTCGTTGGCGCGGCCGAAGGCGACCCCGCGGCGGAAGATCGTCATCATGAAGACCCGCTCGCGTCCCACGGAGCGCCGGAATCACCCAAAGCCCCGGAGGAGCGCCGTCCGTCGATGCGAAGCCGCCGTAGATGATCCGCTTCCTGACCGGACTGCCGGAAGGCCTCGCGTTCGTCATCGCGATCGCGGGCTTCTGGGCGTTCGGCATCGGGGGACTGCTGATCGCCCGTCGCGCGCTCGATGCGAGCGGCGTCGCGCGCACGCAGCCGGCGATGGCCGGTTGGGCGACGTGTCTGGCCGCGCTGACGGCGCTGCTCTACACCTTCGTCGTCGCCAACGTGTGGATCGGATCGAACCAGACCCGCGCGAAGGTCAACGGCGAAGCCGCCGCCATCCGTCTCTTGGCGCGCGACATCGCACCCGACCAGCGCGCGCTGGTGCGCGCGTACGGCACGTCGGTCGTCCGCGACGAATGGCCGGCGCTCTGCGGGAGCGACGGCAGCCCCGCGACCGCCGCGGCGCTGCGGCGGCTCGAGCGGACGGCGCGACCGGCGGACGCGGCCGTCCGCGGCGACCTCTACGTGCAGTTGGCGGCGCTGGAGAACCTGCGCTACGATCGTCTGCAGGCGGCGAAGGCGAGCATCCCCCGCGAGATCTGGATCGGGCTCGTCGTGCTCTCGGCGCTGATGCTGACCGTGACGTTCTTCGGTCATCACGAGAACCTCACGTTCCACCTCGGCCTGACGCTCGCGCTCGCGACCGCGCTCGCCACGCTGTTCTGGCTGACGGTGCAGATCGACTATCCGTTCTGCGGGGGCACCGTGATCGATCCCGGCGCGATCGCCGATGCGATCCGCTCCCTATGAAGCGATGGGAGACGCTGCTCGCGCTCTTCGCGGTCGTGCTCGCCAGCGCCGCCGCGTTTCCGTGGGGCTTGCGCCTTCCGCTCGCGGTGCTCGCCATCGTGCTGCTCTTCTCGATCGGCATCGCCCGTCTCCGCGCCGCCGCGACGGATAAGAAGACGATGACCGTGCCCGACGCTGCCGAGCGCGCCGCCCGCATCCGCGAGGCTCGCGAACACCGCACGCATCACTAGGGAGACCCGCTAGGGCGGCGAAGGCGACCTCATGGTAACGGCTTTCATCCTCCTCAACGTCGAGCGCGGTCACATGAAGACGGTCGCGGACGAACTGCTGCAGATCGACGGCGTCGCCGAGGTCTACTCGGTCGCCGGGCCGTTCGATCTCGTTGCGATCGCGCGCGTGAAAGAACACGACCAGTTGAACGACCTGGTGACGGAACACCTGGCCGGCGTCGAAGGCATCGACTCGACGGAGACGCTCATCGCCTTCAGGGCGCTCGCGAAGAAGGACCTCGGAATGCTCTGGGATATCGGCGGAGACTGATCCGCCGCTCCGACTACGGTTCGTCGGTGCGGTAGAGATCGCCGCCGGGCGTCGCGAGTACTTGCGTCTTGCCCATCACGAGTTCTTCGAAGCGGATCCGTTCGGGCGACCACGCGCGGCTGCCGGGACGGAAGAGATCCCCGCCCAGCGGTACGAGCGGCGTACCGTCGTCGTAGGCGAGCTTGCCCTTGCGGACGATCACGCGGACGTCGTCGAGATAGCCGGCCGGACTCACCGCCGCGTAGTGACCGACGTACGCATCCCATTCCTTCGGGTACGGGAACGTCGTCGTGCCCGCGTACGCCTGACCGGGATACCATTCGTCGCCCCAGAACGCTTCCACGACCTTTTTCTGCGCGTCCCGCCCGAACTGCAGCGATTCGCGCGCGTATGCCGGCGCGTCGACCCAGAACGCGTCGTCGCCGTCGGGATAGAGCGCGTACGTCCCGTCCGCATCGGTGAGCGTCAGGCGATCGCCTTCGGCCGTGACGACGAACGCCTTGGTGCCGCCGTGTTCGGCATACGATCCCGCGAAGTCGGAGGCGGATCCGACCGAACGCGGATCGTCGGCCTTCGGGATCGCCGGAAGGGCGGCTCCGAGCTGGTACGCGCGCAGCGCTTTTACGGCATAGGTGACGACCGCGCAGGGTCGCGGACCGGCGTACGAGAGATTCGTCATCGCGATGATGCCGAAGCCGCGCGTGAGATCGAGCTGCATGCACGACGTGTACGAGAGGACGCCGCCGGTATGGCCGGCGAGATGGTCGCCGTCCGTGCGCTGCACCGCGAGGCCGTAGCCGTAGAGCCCGTACATGCCTTTGCCGCCGGCGCCCATCTCCTTACCGTCGGTGATCGCGGGCGAGGTGAGCAGCTTCCAGCCGCCGGTGGAAAGGATGCGTCCGTGCGGGCCGATGCCGCCGTCGAGCAAGTAACGCATGTAGTTCGCCATGTCGCCGGGCGTCGAGAGTATCGAGCCCGCGGCGTCGCTGAAGTGCGTCGTCGCGGTGACGACGAGGCGCGGCGCGACCGGCGGCGCCGGACGATCGTCGGCGGCATAGGTATAGCCGGTCGCCGCATCGGCGAGCGTATCGGGAGACCAGAGCGTCGTGCTGTGGGTCATGTCGAGCGGGCCGAAGATCCGCTTGGCGATGATGGATTGGTAGTCGCCGCCGTCGATCGTGGTGAGGATGGCGCCGAGCGTCGCGTAGCCGACGTTGGAATACGACCAGTGCGTCCCCGGCGCGTAGCCGGCGTACCAATCCGAGAGCGCGGCCACGCCGTAGACGCCGCCGAGACCGCCGTCGGGCAGGCCGCTGCTGTGCGAGAAGAGATCGTGCGGCGTGATCGCGCGATACGCCGAATGGATGGAGAAGAACGGCAGGTACTTCGTGACGGGGGCGTGCGGATCGAAGCGCTTCTCGTCGCGCAGCTGCAGCAGCGCGCCGGCGGTGAACGACTTCGTGATCGAGCCGATGCCGAAGCGCGTCGTCGCGGTGACCGGGGTCCGCGTCTCGCGGTTCGCGTAGCCGATGGTGATGATGCGCAGGACGTGCGTCTTATCGACGATCGCGACGGACATCCCGGGCGCGCCTTGCCGCGCCATCGCGATCGGCGCGTACGCGGAGATGGCGTCGAGCGTCTGATCCATGGTCGGCGCCGCACCGAGCGAACAGCAGAGCAGCGCGAGGAGGCTAGAAGAGCGGAAGCTGAGCATGTTCCTCCAAGAACTCGGCATCGTATCCGGCCGCGCGGACGCGGACGACGAAGTCTTTAAAACCGTGGTTGAGCAGGACCTTGCGCGGCCGCGCCAGTTCGAGGTATTTCAGGAGCGCGGGGAAGTCGGCGTGATCGGAGAGCGCGAAGGCGCGATCGGCGCCGTAGCGATACGAGACGCTCCGGTCCATCGCCCAGCCGGTGAGCACGGCGGTCCGCTTGTGGCGGCCGCGAAGCGCGCGCGGAAGGCCGCGGCCGCCGGGCGGCCAGACCAGCACCGTGTCGGGATCGTACGTCGCTTCGTCGTAGGCGGCGTACGCGGGCAGCGCGACGCCTTGCGCGACGTAGACGTCGGCCATCGCCGCGATGGCGGGATGGACGGTGACCGGCAGTCCCGCACCGCCGAGGATGGCGATCGCCTCCTGCGACTTGCCGAGCGAGTAGGCGAAGAAGACCGGCGTTCCCCCCGCTTCGAGCGCGCGCCGGGCGAAGCCGATCATCTCGCCGTGCAGTTCTTCGCGCGGCGGAAAGACGTACTGCGCGCGGCCGAAGGTGCATTCCATCAGGACGACGTCGCACGGCTTGACCTCCGGCGGTTCGCACGTCAGCGACGTCTCGAGCTTGAAGTCGCCGGTATAGACGAAGCGCCCGCGATCGCCTTCGACGAGCAGCTGCGAACTGCCGAGCACGTGTCCGGCCGAGAAGAGCGTCAGTCGATGGTCGCCTTCGTCCCACGGCTCGTTGAACGCGCGTTCCTCGAACGCGCACGGCGGACGCGGGCCGCGCTTCTCCAGGAACGACGTCTGCATCGGGCGCCGGGCGCGCTTGCCGAAGCGCACGCGGCAGATGGCCGCGGTGTTGGGCGTCGCGATGACGGTCCGATGTTCGCGCGCGTGATCGGCGTGGCCGTGCGAGACGTAGCCGCGCTCGCGCGGGCGCATGGAATCGACCCAGATATCCAGGTCGGCGAGATAGAGCGAGGCGTCGACGAGCGAGAACACGGCGAACGGACGTTCGATATGCGAGGTGCAACGTCCGTCCCGGCCTCCGGGTTCTACGGGCATGAGAGTCTACGAGAATCTGGCCGACACGTTCGGAAATACGCCTCTGGTCGAGTTGCCGCGTCTGGCGAAAGACACCGGCGCGACCGTCCTCGTGAAGATGGAATCGTTCAATCCGGCCGGTTCCGTGAAGGACCGCATCGGCGTCGCGATGATCGAAGCGGCCGAGCGCGACGGGCGCCTCCGGCCCGGCGTCACCATCATCGAGCCCACCTCCGGCAACACCGGCATCGCGCTGGCATTCGTCGCCGCGGCGAAGGGCTATCCGATCATCCTCACCATGCCCGAGACCGCGACCATCGAGCGGCGCAACCTGCTCCGCGCCTACGGCGCGCAGGTCGTCCTCACGCCGGGTGCCGACGGCATGAAGGGCGCGATGGCCAAAGCGGACGAGATCCACGCCTCCGATCCGGCGCGCTATTTCATGCCGCGGCAGTTCGACAACCCCGCCAACCCGGCGATCCATCGCGCGACGACGGGCGAAGAGATCTGGCGCGATACCGACGGCACCGTCGACGTCTTCATCGCGGCGGTCGGGACCGGCGGCACCCTTACCGGCGCGGGCGGCCTGCTCAGAGAGCGCAAGCCCGGCGTCCGCATCATCGCCGTCGAGCCCGACACTTCGGCCGTGCTCTCCGGCGACAAACCCGGGCCGCACAAGATCCAAGGGACCGGCGCCGGCTTCGTGCCGACCATCCTCGACACGCACCTCTACGACGAGGTGATCCGCGTCACCGATGCGGACGCGATCGCGACGGCGCGGCGCGCCGCGCGCGAGGAAGGGATGCTCGTCGGCATTTCGGCCGGCGCGAACATCTGGGCCGCGCTGCAAGTAGCGCGGCGTCCCGAGTCGAAGGGCAAGACGATCGTCACGATCGGCTGCGACACCGGCGAGCGCTATTTGAGCAACCCGGTCTTCGCGGATCAAGAAGCGGTCGTCGTCGAACCGTCGCTCGTCCCGCAACCCGCCTAAGGAATCGATCTCGCCGCATCCGCATCCGCTCTCCGGAGAACCGCTCGTCGAGGTCACTCGCGGTGACCTCGTCGAGTCCGTGCATCGGATCGCGGCCTGCGCGAGCGACGACGCCGGAAGACCGGTGCTGAGCGTCGGCGATATCGACACGCCGGTCTTCCTGCGCTCCAGCGCCAAGCCGTTCATCGCCGCGACCGCGATCGCCGCGGGCGCGCGCGAAGCGTTCGGCCTCTCCGGACCGGAGATCGCGGTCATGGCCGCATCCCACCAGGGCGAACCGTTCCATCTGGAAGCGGTCGGATCCATCCTGAAGAAGATCGGAGCGAGCGTCGCCGACCTGCAGTGCGGCGCGCATCGACCGTACGACGAAGCGACGTCCCGCGCGATGCAGCTCGCGGGCGAGCCCGCCTCCGCCCTGCACAACAACTGCTCCGGGAAACATGCCGGCATCCTCGCGCTCTGCAAGCTCCTCGGCGCCGATACGACGACCTATATGGAGCCGGAGAATCCGGCGCAGCGCGCGATCCTCGCGTTCTGCGCGCGCATGAGCGACGACGATCCGCAGACGTGGCCGCTCGGCATCGACGGCTGCGGCATCCCCGTCTATGCGACGTCGCTCCGGCGCGCCGCGCTCGCCTTCGCCCGCTTCGCGACGCTGCGCGGCGTGAGGGAGGCCGACGCGGCCGCCCTCTGCGTCGTCCGCGACGCGATGATCGCCCATCCCGCCTACGTCAGCGGCACCCACGAGTTCGACGCCGCGCTGATGACCGTCGCGCGCGGAGACGTCGCCTGCAAGGCCGGCGCGGAAGGGGTTCACGTCGCGTCCTCGATCCGGACGGGACTCGGCTTCGCGAGCAAGGTCGTCGACGGAGCCTCGCGGGGTCGGGCGCCATCGACGGTGGCCGCGCTCGCGGCGATCGGCGTCCTCTCCGAGGCGCAAGCGACCGAACTCGCGCCGTACGCGCGGCCGGTGTTGTATAATCGGGCTGGGCGCGCGGTCGGAGAAGTCCGCGCTCGTCCGATCGTCGCCATCGAAAAAGCGAGATAGAACCGAATTGTCCGATTATCTGAGCCGTCTGGCCGAGCGCGTGCTCGTCTACGACGGAGCCATGGGCACCGAACTCATGGCGATGGAACTGCGCGTCGAGGATTTCGGCGGCGACCGCTACCTGGGCTGTTACGAAGCCCTGGTCTTGACGCGCCCCGATCTCATCGGGCGCGTGCACGAGACGTACTTCGCGGCCGGCTGCGACGTCGTGGAGACCGATTCGTTCACCGCATCGCGGTTGAAGCTCGACGAGTTCGGGCTGGGCGAGCGGACGTACGACGTGAACTTCGGCGCCGCGCGGATCGCTCGCGCCGCGGCCGACGCCTTCTCGACGCCGGAATGGCCGCGCTTCGTCGCCGGTTCCATGGGACCGACGGGCATGCTGATCTCGTCGTCCGATCCGTCGCTCTCGAAGATCACGTTCGAAGAACTCGCCTCCCTCTACGGCGAGCAGGCGCGCGCGCTCGTCGAAGGCGGCGTCGACGTGCTGCTGCTCGAGACCCAGCAGGATCTGCTCGAACTCAAAGCCGCCATCGCCGGCATCCATCGCGAGTTCGCCAAGGGCATGCGGCGCGTTCCGATCCAGGCGCAGCCGACGCTGATCACCGAAGGGCGGATGCTGCTGGGAACCGACGTGCGCGCGATCTGCGCCACGCTCGGCGCGCTCGACGTCGAGATCGTCGGCCTCAACTGTTCGACCGGTCCCGCGCAGATGCGCGACTCGATGCGCTATCTCTGCGAGAACTCCGCGCAGTACGTCAGCGTGATCCCCAACGCCGGTCTGCCGCTCATGGGCCCGAAGGGCGAGACGATCTATCCCGAATCGCCGGAAGAGCTCGCCGGGGAACTGGCGGACTTCGTGCGCGAGTTCGGCGTCAACGTCGTCGGCGGATGCTGCGGCTCGACGCCCGCGCACATCCGCGCCCTGCGCGCCGCGATCGACGCGCTCGAAGCGGAGGGCGTCCGCGGACGGACGCCGTCGCCGAAGCCGCTGCAATGGGTGGCCTCTGCCATGACGGGCGTCGCGCTCGAACAGGAACCGCGTCCGCTGCTCGTGGGCGAGCGCATCAACTCGCAGGGCTCGCGGCGGATGAAGCGCCTGCTCCTGGCCGACGACTACGATTCGATCGGCCTGGTGGCGCGCGAGCAGGTCGAAGGGGGCGCGCACGTCCTCGACATCTGCGTCGCGCTGACCGAGCGGACCGACGAAGACGTGCAGATGCGCGAGGTCGTGCGCAAGCTCGCCCAATCGATCGAAGCGCCGTTGATGATCGATTCGACCGAGCCGAAAGTGGTCGAAGTCGCCCTGCAGAACTATCCCGGCCGCGCCATCGTGAACTCCGTCCACCTCGAAGCGGGACGCGCGAAGATGGACGTCGTGGTCCCGCTGGCCAAAGAGCACGGCGCGGCGCTCGTCGCGCTCACCATCGACGAGAGCGGCATGGCCAAGACGGCGCAGCGCAAGCTCGACGTCGCCAAACGCATCCACGGCATCGTCTGCGGCGAATACGGCATCCCCGACGGCGCGCTCGTCTTCGACGACCTCACGTTCACGCTGGCCACCGGCGATCAGGAGTTCGCCGATTCGGCGGTCGAGACGATCGAAGGCATCCGACTGATCAAGCGCGAGTTGCCCGGCGTGCTGACGTCCCTCGGCGTCAGCAACGTCTCGTTCGGCCTGAAACCCGCAGCGCGCGCCGCGCTCAACTCGACGTTCCTCCACCACTGCGTCGACGCCGGACTGGACGCAGCCCTCGTGCATCCGCAAGAGATAACGCCGTACGCGGAGATCGACGCGGACCTGCGCGACCTCTGCGACGATCTGATCTTCAATCGCCGGCCGGATGCGCTGCAGCGACTGATCGAGCGCTTCGAAAACGTGACCCTCGAGAGCGCCGCCGGGAACGCCGACGACGAGACCGGCCTTCCGATCGATCGGCGCATCCACGACGCCATCCTGCGCCGGCGCAAGGACGGCATCGAGGCGAAGATCGACGAGGCGCTGCTCGCGCGTTCCCCCGTCGACGTCCTCAACGAGATCCTGCTGCCGGCGATGAAAGACGTCGGCGATAAATTCGGAGCGGGCGAACTGATCCTGCCGTTCGTCCTGCAGTCCGCCGAGGTGATGAAGCGCGCGGTCGCCCATCTCGAGCAGTTCCTCGAACGCAAGGAGGGCGCGACGAAGGGCACGGTCGTGCTCGCGACCGTCTTCGGCGACGTGCACGACATCGGCAAGAACCTCGTCTACACGATCCTCACGAACAACGGCTACACGGTGCACGATCTCGGCAAACAGGTGCCGATGAACGTGATCCTGGAGAAGGCCGTAGAGCTGGATGCGGATGCGATCGGACTCTCCGCCCTGCTCGTCTCGACGAGCAAACAGATGCCGATCTGCGTGCACGAGCAGGACGCTCGCGGCCTGCAGTTCCCGGTGATCGTCGGCGGCGCCGCGATCAATCGCGACTTCGGACGGCGCATCTCCCTGCTCGACGAGGGGGAACGGTTCTTCGCGCCCGGACTGTTCTACGCGAAGGACGCCTTCGAAGGGCTCGAGATCATGGACCGGCTGATGGCCGATCCTTCCGCGCGCGACGGCCTCCTCGCGAAGGCCAAAGCGGAGGCGTTCGCGCAGCGCGACAGAGCGCGCGCTCCGCTTCCGCCGCGCGACGGCCCCGCGACCGTCTCCGCCGTGAAGAGCGATCTCGCACCCCTGCCGAAACCGCCCTTCTGGGGGCCGCGCGTCCTGCGCGACATCGATCTGCGCGCGCTCTGGCCGTGTTTCGATCTCAAGAGCCTGTACCGGCTCTCGTGGGGCGCGTCCAACACCAAGGGCGCCGATTTCGACCGGCTCGCGCGCGAAGATTTCGAACCGCGGCTGCAGCGCTATCAGGCGATGGCGCTCACCGGGGATCTCTTGCAGCCGCGCGTGGTCTACGGCTACTTCCCGGCGGCCGGCGACGGCGACGACGTCGTCGTCTACGATCCGAGCGACGCCGGTGCCGAGATCGCGCGCTTCCGCTTCGCGCGCCAGATCGGCGGCGAGCATCTCTGCCTGGCCGACTACTTCCGCGAACCGGAGAACGGCCGCGGCGTCGACGTCGTCGCCCTTCAGATCGTCACCGTCGGCGCGCGCGCGTCCGAGCGGACCGAAGCGCTCCAGGCCGCGGGCGACTACACCGAATCGTACTTCCTGCACGGGTTCTCGGTGCAGAGCGCCGAGGCGCTGGCGGAATGGTCGCATCGCCGCATCCGTCGCGAGCTGGGCCTCCCGGACGAGAGCGGGAAGCGCTATTCCTGGGGGTACGGCGCCTGCCCGGACCTCTCGCAGCACGAGACGGCTTTCGCGCTGCTCGACGCCCGCGAGACGATCGGCGTCGGCTTGACGGAAGGCTTCCAGATAACGCCGGAGCAATCTACCGCGGCAATCGTGATCCATCACCCGAAGGCCGCATATTTCAATGCGGCCGCTCTGCGCGAGGTCCCGGTATGATCGTCTCTCTGCTGTGGTGGGCTCTCATCGTCGTCGGGATCGTCTTCGGCTACTTCTGGTCGGCGGAGACGAAACGCAAGGGCGGTCTGGTGATGCCGACGTGGCTGGGCGTGGCCATCGGATTCGTCACCAACTTCTTCGATACGCTCGGCATCGGCTCGTTCGCGCCGACGACGGCGCTCTTCAAGTTCTTCAAGACCGCTCCCGACGAGGAGATCCCGGGCACGCTCAACGTCGGGCACCTGCTGCCGACGATCGTCGAAGCGCTCGCGTACATCGCGCTCGTCAAGGTCGATCCGCTCACGCTCGTACTGATGATCGTCGCCGCCGTCGCGGGTTCGTACTTCGGTGCGGGCATCGTCGCGCGGCTCCCGCGACGCGGCGTGCAGGTCGGCATGGGCGTCGCGCTCCTGGTCGCCGCCGCGTTCTTCGTCGCGAAAGAAGAGGCGTTCAATCCCGCCGGCGCGTCGCTCGGCCTGACCGGTTGGACGCTCGCCTTCGCGGTATTCGCGAACTTCTGGCTGGGCGCGCTGATGACGCTCGGCATCGGCATGTACGCGCCGGCGATGATCCTCGTCGGACTGCTCGGCATGAACCCCAAAGCCGCCTTCCCGATCATGATGGGCTCGTGCGCGTTCCTGATGCCGACGGCGGGCGCGCGCTTCTTGCGGCTCGACCGTTATACGCTCAAGGCCGCGCTGGGACTGACGCTGGGCGGCATCCCGGGCGTGCTGATCGCCGCGTTCATCGTCAAATCGCTCGACGTGTACTGGCTGCGCTGGGGCGTCGTCTTCGTCGTCGTGATCGCCGCGGCGATGATGCTCCACTCCGCCTACAGCGAGCGCAGGCCGGCCGCCGTCCCCGCGTGAACCCGTTCGCCGCCTCCGGACTTTCGATCATCTCCGCGATGATCACGCCGGCGGTGCTGCTGCTCGCGTCGGGGAGCCTGGTCTCTTCGACGCTGACGCGCATCGCGCGCGTCTTCGACAGGGCGCGCGAGATCATCGAACGGACGCAGGCGGCGCGCGCCGCCAAGGACGCCGTATCGGAGGAACTTCTGCAGTTGATGCTGCGTTCGTACCTTCGACGGACCTCGCTCCTCGAGCGCGCGCTCTCGGCGTACTATCTGGCCATCGGGCTCTTCGTCGCCGGCAGCCTCGCGATCGCGTTCGACAACGTCATCGGCGCCCACGTCCCCTGGCTCGCGACCGCGTTCGTGGTGCTGGGCGCGATCTTCTTGCTCCTCGGCTCCCTCGCGATCTTCCTCGAAACGAATCTTGCGACCGGCGTGCTCCGTCAGGAGATCGCGATCGGAACGCGTCCAACCGACCCATAGGAGGTTCCCCCATGTTCCGTCTCGTCTCCGCGCTCCTCGCCGCGGCGTTCCTCTTCGGCGCCGGCTCGGCCATGGCCGACCCGCAATACACGCGCGCCACGCTTCCGACCGCGAATCTCTGGAATCGCAGCGGCCACACCGCGCGCGTCGAGTTCTTCGAGAACGGCGTCCTCAAGCAGTCGATGCTGACGTACGCCGGAAGCTCGATCTACCCGATCCACCTCCAGGGCGTCTACGTCGTGACCGGAACGGTCGACGTCGCCGGCAAGCCCGTGGCGATCGCCCATCGGAAGCTCGATCTGAAGCTCGGCGCGTCGCTGAACGTGAGCGTGGCGTCGAACGGATCCGGCGGATTCCTCATCCGCGACGGGACTTAGCCCGCGAGGGCTGCGTCCGTCGCGTCGAAGGCGAACTCGCCGCCGACGACGGTGCCGACGACGGTGTGGTCGGCATCCCAGAGCGAGAGATCGGCGCGCATGCCGGGTGCGATGCGCCCCATCTGGGATTCGTGGCCGATGATCTTGGCGGCGTTCGCCGTCGCGCCGGCGACTGCGCGCTCGAACGGCAGCCCCGCGTACTCCATGTAGTTGCGCACGGCCTGATCGATGCGCAGCGCGCTGCCGGCGATCGTGCCGTCTTCGCTGCGCATCACCCCTCCGCGGATGTGGTAGCCGGGACCTGCGGGAGGCATGCTGTCGGTCGCGAGCACGATGCGATCGCCGAGCATGCGATGCAGCAGATCCACCATCTCCGGTGCGACGTGCTGGCCGTCGCAGATCAGCTGCACGAGCGTGCGCGCGTCCTGTACGAACGCGAGCAGGATCGAAGGATCGCGATGGTCGAGCGACGGCATGCCGTTGAACGCGTGGGTGAGCGAACGATATCCCAGGCCGATGGCGAGCAGACCTTCGCGGTATCGCGCGGCCGTATGTCCGGCCGAGCAGACGACGCCGTTCTCGAGGAAGACCCGAGCCGCGTCGGCCGCGCCGTCGACTTCGGGTGCGAGCGTCACCATCAAGAGCGTGCCCTTGCAGGCGTCGACCATCTCTCGCGCGCGTTCCGCGCTCGCCGGGACGATCCACTCGTTGCGGTGCACGCGGCGGAATTTCGGGTTGAGGAAGGGGCCTTCGAAGTGGATCCCCAGGCAGCGCGCGCCGCGTCCGCCGTTCTCTTCGAGTTCGTGCGCCGAGTCGGCGATGTCGCCGGCCGCGTGGAGCATCGATTCCCACGGCGCGGTCATCACCGATGCGACGAACGCGGTCGCGCCCATGCGCGCGTACTCCGCGGCGGCGACGGGCACGGCGTTGCCGTGATCGCGGTTGAAGAGGAACTCGCCGGCGCCGTTGGTGTGGACGTCGATCAGTCCCGGCGCGACGATCGTGCCCTCGGGGAACCCGCGATCGGCGGGGCCATCCGCGGGAAGAAGTTCGGCGATGCGGCCGCGTTCGATCGCGACGCGTCCGGGCGCGATGGTACCGTCGCCCGGCGCGATACGCGCGGGGCCGAGAATCAAACGGGACAGGGGGAACTCCTCATGTGGGTCTGGGGCCGCTTCGACGCGGGCGGGGTGGCCGCCTAGCCTCGCTTCTTCCCGAACAGGCGGGAGAAGAAGCTGTCGGGCGCCTTCTCGGCCGCCGCCGGGGGCGCGGTCTTCTGCGCGGCCGCGGTACGTTCGGCTCGCGCCAGCCGCGCCATGTGCGTCTCCGCCTGATTCTCGAGCGTGTCGACCAGCGCGCCGAACTCGTTCCAAGCGGCGGGGGCGCGTCCTTCGCCCTTCGCCTTGGCATACTCGTGCGACGAGACGGTCAGCACCCTGGCCGCCGGCATCCCTCGTTCGGCGAGATACGACGTCGCCAGCGCGACGACGTCGCGGCGCTCCGACGGCGACTCGTTGTCGGCGATGGTGTGGACGAAGATCATCGGCTTGCCGAGTTCGGCCACGCGTTCGTAGACGGCGAGTTCGCGGTCGGAGAGCTGGCGCGAGAAGAGGCAGAGCACCGCGCTCGCGTTGGCCGCGACGACGGCGTTCACGTCCTCCGCATGCGCCTCGCCCGAATCGAAGGCCGGCGCGTGCACGAGCACCAGTTCGCGCGGATGCTTCCACGGGGTCAGTCGCAGGACGGGCGATGCGCCCGCGGCCGCGACCGTCTGCGCGACCGGGATCGCGTTCCACGTGCCGTCCGCTCCGAGCGCTTGGGCGTCGTCGGACTCGCCGTACCGCACGTGGATCGGGAAGACGGCGCTGCCCGCGACGTCGTCGTCGAGCACGCGCTTGCCGGCGAAGGCGTTGATGAGATCCGACTTCCCGCGGCGCAGCGCGCCGAGCACCGCGACGCGGTACCGCTGCGGGCGAAGGCCCTTGTCGTAGCGCGCGCGATCCAGCGCGTCGGCGGCGTGCGTCGCCCGCACTTTTTCCGCACCGGCGTCGGCAGGCGCGATCTCTTCGTCGTGCGCGAGGAAGTCCCGAACGCAGGCGCGCACGCGCTCCGTCGCGGCGCCGATCGCGGTCGCGCGCGCGGCGAGTTCCGCGTCGCGCGCGGCCACGGCGTCGGAAGCGATCGCCGCTATCGCCCGGTCGATGCTGCCCAGACGCGTGTCGCGCGCGTGACGCGCCCCGTTCGCGAGGGCCTTCGCCAACTCGTCGTAGATGTGCGCCACTCGCGCCGAAGCGTCGTGCGCGAACGCGCCGAGTTCGTGCCGCAGCCGGGGGAAGATCTGCGCGCGCAGGTCGGCGATCAGCTCGCGCTTCATGTACTTGCCGGCGGGGACCGCGGCGAAGCGCGCCGCGATATCGTGGACGAGACCGACCGCCGGTCCGCCGATCGCGTCCAGGACGATCGTCGCGGCGATGGCGCGCTTGGGATCTCCGTTCCAGAGGCTCGTACCCGGCTCGGCGCCGAACGCGCGCGCCGCGGCATCGGTCAGGACGAACGGGAGCTCCGATGCGTCGGGCGCGGCCGCGATCGCGCGCTCGAGATCCGCGACGGTCGCGGCGGCGACGGCGTCGGCGAACTCCCCCGCGACGGCCGCGATCGTCCGGTCGACGAGCACGTGCAGGCGCGCGCGGTCGCGCAAGCGGGCCACGTCGGCGGTATCGAACGCGGAGGCGAGCGCCGCTTGCGCGTCGTCGGCGAGCTCCTCGCCGCGTTCCGCGATCGCCTGGCGGTGCGCGGCCTCGGCGGCGATCAGGCCCGTGCGGTGCGTAGCGACGGCGGCGTCGAGCGCTTCGATCGCGGGGAGTTCGCGCGCGCGCCGCTCGCGCAGAGCCGCCTCGTCGAGCGCGAGCATCGCACGGTCGGCGTCGATCTCGGATCCGGCCGTGCGGGCGGCGCGTTCCGCCTGGTCCTCGGCGCGGCGCAGTCGCGCGCGTCCCGTCCGGCTGATGAGCGAAGCGTCGAGCGCCGAGAGGAAGAGCGGGAAGCGGCTGCGCTCGACCCGCCCTTCGTCGCCGTCGAGCACGCCCTCGGCATACTCGCGAGCGGAGAGGGCGTACACGTACGTCCCGGGCGCATGCACGGCCGCCATGCGCGCGATGCGATCGTAGGCGAGTTCCCACGCGGCCTTGCCGTCGGAGGTGCGTTCTTCCCAGAGATCGATCTTCGTCTGGACGATGAAGATCGAGTCGATGTGGCTGCGCACGATGCCGAGGAACGCCGCGTCGCCTTCGGTGAACGGCTGCTGCGTGTCGATGAGATAGAGCACGGCGTCGGCCGTCGGCAAGAACGCGAGCGTCGCGCGGCGATGCGCGGGATTGATCGAGGCCAGTCCCGGCGTGTCGGCGACGACGAAGCCGCGCTGCAGGAACGGCGAATCCGTGCGGACGCGCACGCGGGCCGGGGCGTCCGCTTCGTCGCGCGTGGCGTCGTGCAGGGTGCCGGCCTCGCCGCTGCCGACCGCGATGAAGCGATTGAGGCGGTCCAGCGGAATGCGCTCTTCGCGGCCGTCTTCGAAGACCGCGGTCGCCTCGTCCTGGGGCGCGTACTCGAGTTCCGTGATCGACGCGGTCGAAGGGTTGATGTCGGTCGCGAGCAGCCCGAGCAGACGCCTTCCGCCCGGGGCGTCTTCGTGCCGGAACTTGCCGAGCAGCGCGTTGAGCAGGAACGACTTCCCGCTCGAGAACTCGCCGACCACGGCGAGCACGAACTTGCCGCGTTCCAGACGCGTCCGCGCGGCATGGACGCCGGCGCGCGCGTCGGATGCGAGCGCCGCTTCGAGTTCGGCGAGGCCGGCCGACGCTTCGTCGCGCGCCCGCTCGTACCGGCGCATCGCATCGGCGTCGAATCTGCTCAAGAGGTGCTCGCGCTAGCCGCGGATGAGCGCGAGCGCTTCGTCGCGATGCCGCTCCATCAGTTCGCGGGTCTCGCCTTCCACGTTGAGGCGCAGGAGCGGCTCCGTGTTCGACGGACGCACGTTCATCCACCATTCCGGATACCGCACGGTGACGCCGTCGAGATGGTCGATCTCGGCGTCCGCGTAGCGGGCTTCGATCTCGGCCATCTTCGCCTTCGCATCCGCCACGGTGCTGTTGATCTCGCCGGAACGGCTCCGCGGATCCATCGGCGCGACGATCGCGCTGACCGGACCGTCGCGTTCCGAGAAGACCTCGAGACACTGCATGAGCGCGATCATGCCGGAGTCCGCGTACCAGTTGTCCTTGAAGTAGAAATGCCCGCTGTGCTCGCCGCCGAAGACGACGTCCCGAGCGCGCATCTCCGCCTTGATGATCGAGTGACCCACCTGCGAGCGGACGGGGACGCCGCCGGCCTTCGCGACCTGCTCGGGTACGGCCCGTCCGCAGATGAGGTTGTAGAGGATGCGCGCGCCGCGATGCCGCTTGAGGGTGTTGAGCGCGACCAGCAGCGTGACGGTGCTCCCGTCGATGAGGTCGCCCTTCTCGTCGACGACGAACATGCGATCGGCATCGCCGTCGAAGGCCACGCCGAGGTCGCAGCCGTTGGCGAGCACCGCGGCCTGCAGATCGACCATGTTCTCCGGCTCGATGGGACTGGCCGGATGGTTCGGAAACGTGCCGTCGAGTTCGAAGTAGAGCGGGACCACCTCGCACGGCAGATGCTTGAAGACGTGCGGAACCGTCTCGCCCGCCATGCCGTTGCCGGCGTCGATCGCGATCTTGAACGGCTTGATCTTCGCGGGGTCGATGAACGAGAGGCAGTGCGTCGCGAAATCGTCGAGGACGTCGCGCCGGTCGACCGTCCCCGGGACCGGTGCCATCGGGGGGACGTCGTTCGCGACGACCGCATCGCGCAGCGCGCGCAGGCCCGTCTCGAAGGAGATCGCCTGCGCCTCCTCGCGCGTGAACTTCATGCCGTTGTACTGCGCGGGATTGTGCGAGGCCGTGATCATCACGCCCGCATCGAAACCGTACTTGCCGACGGCGAAATAGAGCGCGTCGGTTGAGACGAGTCCGATATCGGTGACGTCCGCTCCCGATGCGGTCGCGCCTCGCGCGAAGGCCTCGAACAGGCCGGTGCCGGAAGGGCGCATGTCCCGGCCGACCACGATCCGCCGCGCGGAGAGAAGCGGGACGATGCAGCGGCCGATGCGATACGCGGTCTCGTCGTCGATCTGGGCCGGATAAATGCCGCGAACGTCGTAAGATTTGAAAATCGCCGGATCTATCTCAGATAGCATGACGGCTTCGACTTCGGAGGCCCCGATAACGACACCTACACCCGTCGCGCGCAACTGGCCGTTCCTGGTCCCGATCGCGATCGTCATCGTAGCTGTCGCCGTCGCGTTCAACGGGCGCGCGGCGGTCAGTTCCGCCTTCGACCGTCAGACGCAGATCCAGGCGGCGCAGATCACGCTCGAGTCGATGCTGCGCGAGCTCATCTTCGAGGAGAACGCGGTCCGCGGATATACCCAGACGAAGGACGCGTTCTACCAGCAGCAATACGCCGCGTCGCTCGTCCGATTCAGGGCGCTCGACGATACGCTGGACGCGTCGCTGGCGACGATGGGCCTGCGCACCGAGACCGGCCAGCTCGACGAATACGACAAGCTGCAGGCCTCCTGGCGCGCGTCGGTCGCAGATCCGTCGTTCGCGCACCCCGATCGTCTGCCGGCCACGATCGATCGCGACAACAAAGTCCTGACCGATAGCCAGGAGCAGCTCGCCGAAGGCATCCGCATCGCGCTGCGCGACCGGAGCGATCGGCTCGCTTCGGCGGCGCTCGCGCGCGTCACGACGCAGGTCTGGGTCGACACCGGATTCTTCGCGCTGTTCTTCGCCGCCGCGCTCTGGATCGCGTGGCGGACGGTGCGGTCCGATGCGACCGCGCGGCGCGCGACCGACGTCGCGGAGACGCTGCAGGGCGCGTTCCGGAGCACGGCGGGACTGGTGCCGCACTGCATCGTCGGCAGCGCGTATGCGGCCGCCAGCAGCGACGTGACCGTCGGCGGCGACGTCTTCGACCTCTTCCAGTTGAGCGACACGCGCGCGCTCGCGTTCGTCGCGGACGTCAGCGGCAAAGGCGTGCAGGCCGCCGTGCTCACCTCGTTCATCCGCTATTCCATCCGCGGCAGCGCGCTCAAGAGCACGGATCCGGGGCGGATCCTCGCCGACATCAACCGTACCTTCTCGCATACGTATACGGCGGAGAACCCGACGCTCTTCATCTCGATGTTCGTGGGCGTGATCGATACCGACCGGATGTACATGGAATACGCCTCGGGCGGACACGACTCGGCATTCGTCCGGAACGGCTCGGGCGTCCGGCAGTTGGCGGTCACCGGTCCCGTCCTCGGCGTGATGGAAGAGCCGTTCGAGACGCGGACGATCCGCCTCGAGGACGGCGACACGATCGTGCTGGCGACCGATGGCTTGACCGAGGCGCGGTACCCGGACGGCGAACTGCTCCACGAGACAGGAGCGATGGAGCTGATCCGAACGAGTGCCGACGACCCGCAACGCCTGGCCGACCAGCTGGTGGCGAAAGTGCGCGCGCTCGGCGGCAACCGCATGCGGGACGATCTGGCCATCCTCGCCGTGCGCGTGTACGACCCGCGGGGACGCGACCGTGCGTAGGCTCGCGGCGCTCGCGCTGACGCTTCTGGCCGCGTTCGCCTGCGCCGAGGGCGCGGGTGCCCGATGCCTCTATCGCGGGGTGAAAGTCGCCCTGCTCGGCGCGATGTACGATCCCGACGTCCTGGTCTGGGACTCGCGCTTCCGCTTGAGCGAATATCAGACCGGCACGTACGATGCGACGCATCTGCTGTTGCCGCATGCCTGGATCCTCAAGCCGGGCACCCGGGGCATCGTGCGCGAGTGCGTGCCCGGCGTGGTGCGCCCGCGCTTCCGCACCAACGTCGACGATGCGGTCCGGATCGTCATCCTCAACGGACCCTACGCCGGCCGGCTCGGCTGGGTGCTGAGCGAAGACGTGCGCGTCATGCGGCGCGCGCGGCGCTAGACGACGAAGACCCGCGTCGCTCCCGATCGCAGGCGCACGGCTTCCATCCGGACGCCGTAGGCGGCCTCGAGCGTCGCGCTCTCGAGCACCCGTTCCGGCGCGTCGAACGCGAGCATGCGTTCGTCTCCCAGCAGCATCAGCCGGTCGGCGTATGCGGCGGCATCGTTGAGGTCGTGCATCGCGCAGACGACGGTGCGGCCCGCGCGTGCCTGATCGCGCAAGAGCGCGAGGATCTCGTGCGCGACGCGCACGTCGAGATGGGAGGTCGGTTCGTCGAGCAGGAGGACGGGAGCCTCCTGTGCGAGCGCGAGCGCGATCCAGATCCGCTGGCGTTCGCCGCTGGAGAGCGTCTCGAAGCGGCGCCGCTCGAACGCGCGCATGCCGACCGCGTCGAGCGCGCCGGCGATGGCGGCGTCGTCGCTCGCATCCGCGCCCCACTGCCACCAGCGATGGAACGGATAGCGGCCGCTCGCGACGACGTCGCGCACGAGCAGGCCGGGCAGCGGCGCGTCGTCGCTGGCCACGAAGGCGATGCGGCGCGCGCGTTCGATCGGCGCGAGGCCGTGAGGATCGACGTCGCCCACGCGGATCGTCCCCGCGAACGGCGCGTTCGTGCCGGCGAGCGTGCGCAGCAGGGTCGTCTTGCCGACGCCGTTCGGCCCGAGCAGCGCGACGAACGCGCCCGAGGCGATCGTCGCGTCGACGCCGTGCAGCAGGGCGCGGCGTTCGACGCCGATCGTCGCGTCGCCGAGGGCGATCATGCAACGCTCCGTTCGCTTCGCATGTAGAGGTAGAGGAACGCAGGCACGCCGACGAAAGCGAGCAGCACGCCGATCGGCAGTTCCGCCGGCGCGGCGATCGAACGGCTCGCCGCATCGGCGATCGCGCAGAGCGCCGCGCCGAGCAGCGCCGATGCGGGGAAGAGCGCCCGCGCGTCGGTGCCGACGATGCGCCTGCCCAGATGCGGCACGACCAGACCGACGAACCCGATGCTGCCGGCGACGGCGACGGCGCTGGCGGCGAGCAGCGCCGATGCGACGAGGACGGTCCATTGCGTGCGGTCCACGTTCACGCCGATCGCCGCGGCGCGTCCCTCGCCCAATCGCAGGACGTTGAGCGCCGGCACCGCCGCGGCCGCGACGGCCACGCCGAGCGCCGCATACGGCGCGGTGAAGAGCAGGTCGTGCCAGCCGCGCCCCGCCGTGGAACCGGCCAGCCACGACAGGATCTGCGCGGCATAATCGGCGCCGGCGCGGGTGAGCACGAGCGTGACGACCGCGGAGAAGAGCGCGGAGAGGGAGACGCCGGCGAGGATCAGCCGGATCGCATCGAGCCCGGTGCCGCGGCGCGCGAACGCGGCGACGATCATCGCGGTCGCGAGGCCGGCGACGAATCCGACCGCGGGCAGCGCGGGAGCGGCGACGCCGGCGACGACGCTGATCGCGATCGCCGCCGCCGCGCCCGGGCTGACGCCGGTGAGATACGAATCGACGAGCGGATTGCGCAGCAATCCCTGGAGCAAGGCGCCCGCGATGGCGAGCTCCGCTCCGGCGACGGCCGCGATGGCGACGCGCGGCATGCGCAGCTGCCAGACGATGGTGGCGACATCGCCGCCGCCGTTGGGATGCGCCAGCGCCCGGAGCAGCTCGCCCGGAGCGATCGCGGACCCACCGACGAGCAGGCTTCCGACCAGCGCGAGAAGCGCGAGCGCGAGAAGGCCTGCCGATCGGAGGGCGACGTTCATCGCTTCAGCGCGTCGAGAACTCGACGGCGAAGGAGCGGCCCGGCATGGGATAGCCGCCCGTCTCCGCATAGCGCGCGTTTCCGAGGTCGTAACCGCGGATGGTCAGCAGGCTCCGCGCGCCCGCGCGGAAACGCGCGAACGCGTCGACCCGCGCGTAGGCGACGGGCTGATCGAAGAGCGGCGCGGTGCGATCGACGGACCCGCGATCGCCCGACGCGCGCACCACGATGCCGGCGCTCTCGAGCACGGTCGTATCGGCGCCGAGGAACCCGAGTTCCAACGTGCCGGAGAAGACCGGTCCGCGACCGGCGATGCGCGTCTGCGTGTCGAGGTTCTGCGCGCGATAGAGGTTCGTGATGGCGAGCTTCGCGTAACGCCCGTCCGCCGGTCGCGTCGCGAGCGCGAACGTCAGCCCGGCGATCGAGGCGTGTCCGACGTTCTGCGGGGTGAACGTGACCGGGTCGAAGACGATGAGGTTGCTTCCGGCGGTCGCGAACCATCCCAGCGTCGCGCCGCCGAGGATGGCGGTATCTTCGATGGTGACGTCGCCGACGCGCGTGCGCTCCGGGACCAGCGTCGGCGTGGAGAAGAACGGATAGTAGAGATCCTCGGCGGTCGGTGCGCGGAAGGCCGTCGCCGCATTGGCGCGGATCGCGACGTCGCGATCGATGCGGAAGACGCCGCCGATGGACGGAGAGAACGCGCCGCCCTGACCGCCGTCGCGCTCGCCGCGGAGTCCCGCGTAGAAGCCGGAGCCGCGCCCGAACGACCAGTTCTCCTGGACGTAGGCCGCGCTCTGCGCGAACGGATGGAACGCGATCGGGTCGCCCGGATCGCCGTCGTCGATGCGCGTCGAACCGCGGGCGAGATCGATGCCGGCGGTGGTGCGCCCGTCGCCGTGCTCGACGGCGGTGCGCAGGCTCGCCTGCACGCGGCTCTCGGCGAGCAGCTGCGCGTACGGCGGTGTGCCGGGGCCGAGGAACGAATCGGGACAGTTGAAGTCGACGGGCGTATCGCACGTGTAGGTCAGGCTCGTCGACGTGCCGGCCAGTTCGAGCGTGGTGACCGCGCTTCTCGACGCCTTCGCGAGGGTGAAGCGCGCGTCGCGCGTGACGTCGTTCTCGCGGCTGGTGGGCGAGAGGAAGAACGGGGTCGCGCCCGGCGCGCCCTGATGGCGATCGGTGATGCCGGCCGAGAAGCGCGCCGTGGCCGTTCCGGACGTACGGTCGAACGCGATCCGTCCGGCGGTGACGCCGTAGTCGGCGTTGACGCGCGACGTGCCGTCCGGCAGCGCGTAGTTCTCGGTCCCGACCGAACGTTCGAACGAGAGGTTCGGCAGTTCGACCCGCAGGGAGTTCTCGCCGAAGGATGCGGTACGGACGTCGACGGTGGCGGCGTGGAGCGGCGTCGTGATGATATTGACGATGCCGCCGATCGAACCGGATCCGTAGAGCGTGGAGCCGCCGCCTTCGACGACTTCGATGCGCTCGACGCCGGCGGTCGGTATCGCCGCGGTGTCGACGTCGTCGATCTGCGCGCCGCCGGCCGGGGTGCCGTCGACGAGCACGAGCACTTGCGAGGACGAACTGCCGCGGATGCCGAGCGATGCGACCGCGGCGCCCGGCCCGTAGCGCACGACGTTCACGCCGGGGACCGACGCGAGCGCATCGGCGACGGTGCGATAGCCCTTGCGGAGCATTTCGGCATGGCCGATCACGTACGTCGTCCGCGCGCTCGCACCGGCGGCTTCGGCGGTACGGTCGCTGGTGACGACGCGGACGATATCGGGCGGAGGGCTGGGCGAGGGGGTCGGCGTCGCGTCTTGCGCGCGCGCGGACAGCGGGAGGGCGACGAGAACGGCTGCGCAGAGCGCGCGCCGCAAGGCGAACGAGAACACGGGCGACCTTCCTTCATGCGAGGCATGGCGTAGCTGGAGTCCGTGCCGGTATCCTGACTCGCGGATCGTAGCCTCGTTGCCCGTGCCTTCCCACCGCGCGAGCGGTAGTGACGTACGAGCGGCTCCCCGCCTACAGTGGCGCGACCGTGCCGGTATCTGACCGGCTTCCCGCGCGCGAACTCCGTATGGGTAGATTGTCCGGTCCGGATTAGGGAACGCAGGCCGACGCTCCTGGGCTCCGAACGTGGCGCGACGTGATTTCCCGCATCGCCGCGACGTTTCTCGTACTTCTGCTGGTCTGCCGTCCCGCGGACGCGTCGGCCGTCTCGAAAGTGGTCGTCCTCGTGCCGTCGCTGGTCGAGGACCTGTGCGCGATCGGCGGCGCCGGACAGTTGGCCGGCGTCTCGTCGGCGACCCGAGACGTACCGTGCGCCAAAGGCGTGCCGGTAGTGGGCGACTTCGCCAGCGTCGATACGGAGAAGATCGTCGCGATGCATGCCGACCTCGTCGTCGGGATCCCCGCGCAGGCGCGGCTCACCGACCCGCTGGTGCGCGCCGGCATCCGCGTGCGGCTGCTCGACGACGACGGCTACGCGAACATCTTCGACGACATCCGCGCCCTCGGCGATCTGACCGGTCACGCCCGCGCCGCCGCCGCGCTCGTCGCGTCGTTACGCGCCGAGACGGCGCGACTGACCGCGAGCCGTCGCTTCAGACGCGTGCCGACGGTCTTCGTCGCGCTCGGGACGGGGCCGATCTACACGGTCGGTCCGACGTCGTACATCGCGCGACTGATCGCGCTCGCCGGAGGTAAGGACGCCGTCGCCGCGCTGCCCGGCGCGTACGGCGAATACAGCGCCGAAGCGTTGCTGCGCCTGCAGCCGGACGCGATCGTGACCGATCCGTCGGTCGGCTTGAACGCGGTCCTCGACCGCGAACCGTGGCGCTCGCTGCGCGCGGTGAAGAACGGACACGTCTTCGTCCTGCCGGACGCGGCCCTGCTGGAGCGTCCCGGCCCCCGCTACAACCGTGGTCTTCGTTGGCTCATCGGACGATTGACGCCGCTGGCGCGCTAGGGATCGCGGCGATCGTCGTCGCCGTCGATCTGGACGATCCGGCGCATCCGATCGAGCCCGAACTCGCCGAGTTCGAAGCGCTCGCCGAAGCGGCGGGCGCGCGCGTCGTCGCGCGGGTCGTGCAGAAGCGCGACTCCGTCGAACCGGCGACGCTCGTCGGCAGCGGCAAGGCGCGCGAGATCGCCGACCTGGCGGAAGAGACGAAGGCCGGGCTGATCCTCGTGCTCAACGATCTCCGGCCGCGCCAGCGTAAGAACCTGGAGAAGATCGTCCCCGTCGCGATCGTCGACCGGACGATGCTGATCCTCGACGTCTTCGCCCAGCACGCGCGCAGCCGCGAAGGCAAGCTGCAGGTCGAACTCGCGCAGCTGCGCTATCGCCAGTCGAATCTCATCGGCATCGGCGCGGACCTCTCGCGTCTGGGCGGCGGTATCGGCACCCGCGGTCCCGGCGAGACGAAGCTCGAGGTCGATCGCCGTCGCATCTCCGGACGGATCGCCGTCCTGGCGCGCCAGCTCGAAGACGTGCGCAAGCAGCGCGCGACGCGCCGCTCGGCGCCGCATCGCGAGCCGCTCTTCGCGCTCGTCGGCTACACCAACGTCGGAAAGTCGTCGCTGCTCAACGCCCTCGCGCGCAGCGACGCGCTCGTGGCGGATCAGCCGTTCGCGACGCTCGATCCGACCGTCCGGAAGGTCTATCTGGCGCCGGGCGCCTACGCGCGTCTGGCCGACACGGTCGGCTTCATCACGGACCTGCCCAAGGATCTCGTCAACGCGTTCCGGGCGACGCTCGAAGAATTGCGCGACGCCGACGTGCTCGTGCACGTGCTCGACGCGAGCGATGCGGATTGGCCGCGGCAGCGCGCGGCGGTCGACGCGATCCTCCACGAGTTGGAACTCGACGGCGCGCCGCGCGTCCTCGTCTACAACAAGTGCGATGCGATCGACGGCGAGCATCCGCTCGATCCGGACGCCTTCCGCATCAGCGCGCGGACCGGTGCCGGCCTGCCGGAACTGCGCGCCGAACTCGCGAACCTGACGCGGCGCCCATGAACCGCGGTATCGCCGCCTGCGCGGCTCTCTTCGCCCTCTCGCTTCCGGCCTGCGCGCCGCGCGGCGACGACGCGCTGGTCGCTTCGGTGCGCGCGCTGCGTCCGTCGGTCGTACTTCTGACGATGAAGGTCCCGCCCGAGCATAAGAGCGACAGATACGACGATGCGTACGGGACCGGCACGGTCGTCGCGAGCGGCGCGTGGGGCAGCGATATCCTGACGGTCCAGCACGCCATCGACGGCGCGTGGGACATGCACGCCTCGCTGCGCGACGCGAAGAACGTCGTCGCGTGGACGATCGCCGCGGACGCGAATCGCGACGTCGCCCTGGTCCGCACGACCGAACCGGACCTGCCCGTCGCGCGCCTCGGCAGTTCCAAAGGCCTGATCGATCAGTTGGGCCGCCGGGTCGCCCTCGTCGGCTATCCGATCCCCGACGAGTTCTCCGACGAAGGCCTGCGACAGGCGCCCTCCATCAACACCGGCATCCTCAGCAGCATCCGCAACGACTCGATCGAAGTGACGCTGCCGATCGTCCCCGGCGAGAGCGGAGCCGCCGTCTTCATCGCCGATACGGGCGAGATCATCGGCATCGCCGATTCGCGCTTCGACGACGAGCGAAGCATCGGTTTCGCGATTCCGATCGACGACGCGAAAGCGTTCTTGCACGAACACGACGCCGCGCACGGGTTTTGAGGCGAAACGCGGCGGAGCCTTACGTGCTCGTGTCGCTCCAAGGGACGTTGGCGAGGTGGTAGTACTTGGCGATGCCGTTGAGTTCGGGGCCGTAGGTCTGGCGCAGGCGCGTGTAGTCGTGCCAGCTCTGGTCGGCATCGCGGAGCGAGTAGCCGGCGCGCCGTAGGCGTTCGCGCGTCGCGTCGAAGTGCTCTTTCGCGCAGCCCGGTTCGTGGCGGCCGCGCATGTGATGGTGGGCGGAGAGGTCGTGCGCGGCGCGGCGGCCGATCGCGAGCATGATCTCGGCTTCGCCTTTCGGTACGTCGTCGAGCGTGGTGACCGCCATCGTCGCGGCATCGAGCAGGATCCCGAGCGTTCCCACCCAGCTCTGGTGCGCGTCCGCGCTGCGGAAGTACGAGAGGATCGGATAGGCGATCTGCGTCTGCACGACTTCGGCCGCCCAGATCTGTCCGTCGCGGAAGAGCGCGGGCAGGCCGTCGATCAGCTTCGCGTAGCCGTGCGTTTCGAGGAGCGCGGCGCCGCTGGGCGGCGTGCCGGAGCGCGCGCCGAGCGCGATGACGTAGCGTTCGCGGTTGGCGAACGCGCCGAAGATGCTGAACAGGTACGACGTGACGACGGCGACCATGCCCAGCCCCGATGCGCCCGCCGCGATCGCGACGTAGCGGGTACACGGCGCGGCCGGGACGATGTCGCCGAAGCCGATGGTGAGCATCGTGGTGTACGCGAAGTAGAGCGCGTCGTTGAACGCGACCGGCTGCGGGCGCAGATACCAGTGGAGCGAGTAGAGGACGCAGCCGAAGCCCAGGCCGACGATGGCCGCCCACAGCACGAGCAGCAGCACCATGTTCGCCGGCGCGAACGAGGCGAGGACGTCTTCGCGCCGCTTCGCATCGCGGAACATCGAGGCGAACGTCGGCCAGGCCTTCCAGAGCGAGGTCGTGACGACCGTGCTCACGCGCCAGCGGGCGAAAGGCGCGCGCGGGACGACCGCGGTCTGAAAAACGTCGCGGAGAGCGACCCAGACCAGCAAGACCCCGACGACGGCGACGATAATCTCCAGCGTCATGGAAACGAACTTCGCCGCCGGCCGCGGGTCCGCCCCGTGAGCGCCGCGCTCGTCGTCGTCCTCTTGATGTGCGCGGTGACCGGTCTCGCGCTCTTCGCCAAGCGGATCGACGTGCCGTTTCCGGTGGCGTTCGTCCTGGGCGGCGCGGCGCTGGCGTTCGTCCCGAACCTGCCGCATATCGAGCTCGATCCCGAACTGATCTTCCTCTTGGTGCTGCCTCCGCTGCTGTTCTCGGGCGGATGGGCCACCGACTACGTCGAGTTCAAGCGGAACCGCCGCGCGATCGGTCTGCTCGCGATCGGACTGGTCGTCTTCAGCACCGTCATCGTCGCGATCGTCGCGCACGCGTTGATGCCGGCGCTCTCGTGGCCGCTCGCGTTCGTGCTCGGCGCCGTCGTCGCGCCGCCGGACGCCGTCGCCGCCGAAGCGATCCTCGAACGGCTCTCGGTGCCTCGGCGCGTCGCGGCGATACTCTCGGGCGAGAGCCTCGTCAACGACGCGACCGCGCTCGTCTTCTATCGCTTCGCGACGGCGGCCGCCGTCGGGGGCGCCTTCACCCTCGCGCAGGGCGGCATCGCGTTCGTCTTCGTCTCGCTCGGCGGCATCGCGGTCGGACTCGCGGTCGGCGGCCTCTTCGAACTCGTCATGCGCTTCCTCTCGAAGAAGGGGCTCGACGATCCGACGATCTCCAACGCGATCGGTTTGATCGCGCCGTTCGCATCCTATCTGCCGGCCGAAGCGCTGCACGTGTCGGGCGTGCTCTCGGCCGTCGCCGCGGGGATGTATCTGGGGCGGCGTTCCGCGCACTTCTGGGATTCGGAGACGCGCCTGATCGGCGGAGCGGTGTGGGAAGTGCTGATCTTCCTGCTCAACGGGTTCGTGTTCGTCGTCATCGGGCTGCAGCTGCCGGTGATCACCAAGGGGCTCAGCGGCGCGCCCTGGCACTACGTCCTGGCCGCAGTGGTCATCAGCGCGCTGGTCATCCTGATCCGTCCGATCTGGATCTTTCCGGCGACCTACTTGCCGCGGCTGCTGAGCAAGAAGGTGCGCGAGGCCGATCCGCCGCCGAGCTGGCGAGTCGTCACGGTGCTCTCGTGGACCGGCATGCGCGGCATCGTATCGCTCGCCGCGGCGCTCGCCATCCCCCTGAGCGCGCGGATCGGGAACGCGACCGTCGATCTCACCGAGGCGCGCGACGAGATCCTGTTCGTGACGTTCTGCGTGATCTTCGCGACGCTCGTGCTGCAGGGCTTCACCCTCGCGCCGCTCATCCGCATGCTCGGCGTGGCCGAGAGCAGTTCGCGCGAAAGGGTCGAGACGGAGGTCCGCATCGGCGCGCTCGAAGCCGGCATCGAAGAACTGCACGCGCAGGAGCGCACGTTCAGCTCGGCGCTGGAATGGGAGACGGTCGGACGACTGCTCGGCGAATACGCGCAGCGCATCGAGCACCTCAAGGGCCACCTCTCCGCCGACGAAGGCGAGGAAGAACCGCGAGAGAACGCGCTCGACCATCGCCTGCAAAAAGCGGCGCTCGTCGCCGAACGCCGCAAGATCACCGAACTCCGCTCGGCCGGGAAGATCCCCGACGACGTCTTCCGCAACATCCAGTACGACCTGGACCTCGCGGACGTCCGCCTGACTTAGGTCGCGGCGGGCGCCGGCGTCGGCGTGGCCGCGGGCGAGGGCGGCAGGGGGGTCGGCCCGACTTGGACCGAGGGCTGGAGTTTGACGTAATCGACCGAGACCGTCTGATCCTTGCGGACGAGGATCGATGCGGTCCCGTTATCGTATCCGGGCGAGCGCGCGGTTACCGTCTGCGTGCCGGTCGGAACGCCCGTAAGCGTGAACGCGCCCTGCGCGTCGGCGTAGGCGGTATAGAGCGATCCGACCGAGACGAGCGCACCGCCCACGGGCTGGTTCGTCGCCGCATCGATGACGCGGCCGGTGATCGAGCCGTAATCCTGCACGCCGACCGGGCTGCCGCTGCAGCCGCCGCCGTCCGCGCCGAGGACCAGCAGCATGACCAGTCCGAGAATCCCGATGCGCAGTTTCATAGCGTGAGAGTACCATCGCCGGCCCGGGAAGGCCTGTGACCGCTCCCTCGTCGGCGAGCGTCGTTGCCCAGGTAATTCTACCCCTCCGCCGTACTTGAGACGGGCCTATGACCCCCTATCTCCCCGTTGCGATCTTCTTCGTCGTCGCCCTGTTCTTCGCGTCGCTGTTCACGTTCTTGCCGGGCCTGCTCGGCAAGGGCAAGCCGAACCCGCAAAAACAAGAGGCCTACGAGTGCGGCGTCGAGCCGACGTCCGCCGTTTCGGGGCGGTTCCCGGTGCGATTCTACATCATCGCGATGCTCTTCGTGATCTTCGACGTCGAAGCGGCGTCGTTCTATCCGTGGGCGGTCCTGATGCATCAACTGCGCTGGTTCGGGCTCGTCGAAATGGTGATCTTCGTGATCGTGCTCGCGGTCGGCTACGCCTACGTCTGGAAGAAGGGTGGATTCGCATGGAGGTAGGACCGGGGCATTTCCTGCTCGCGCGCCTCGACGACGTCGCCCGATGGGCGCAAGCGTCCTCCGTCTGGCCGCTGACGATGGGCTTGGCGTGCTGCGCGATCGAGATGATGACCGTCACCTCGGCCGAGTACGACATCGCGCGTCTGGGCTCGGAGGTCTTCCGCTCCTCGCCGCGTCAGGCGGACCTGATGATCGTCTCCGGGCGCGTCGCGCAGAAGATGGCGCCGGTCGTGAAGCGGCTCTACGACCAGATGGCCGACCCCAAGTGGGTCATCTCGATGGGCGCATGCGCGAGCAGCGGCGGCGTCTTCGATAATTACGCGATCGTCCAGGGCGTCGACACCGTCATTCCGGTCGACGTCTACGTCCCCGGTTGTCCGCCCACGCCGGATGGATTGCTCTACGCCGTGAACCTGATCCAGCAGCAGATCCGCGAAGGCGGACGCGGCGGCATCCTGGCGCGCGCGTAACCCGACGAGAGAACGCTTTTACACGATGCCCAGCACGCAAACGCCACCCATCAACGGTCTCGCGACCGACCCGACCGCGCTCCGTCCGCCGATCGCCGACGCGACGATCGAGCGCGTCGATGCCGGCACCGTCTTGGCGCGCCTCGAAGCGCTCAAGGCCGAAGGCTATACGATGCTGCTCGATCTCGGCGCCGTCGATTATCCCGAGCGCGCGCCGCGCTTCGACGTCGTCTATCATCTGCTGAAGCTTCCGGCGACCGCCGGTACCGTCGCGGCCGTCGGCACGCCGCAGCGTTTCCGCCTGCTCTGCGGCGTCGACGGCGCCAAGCCGAACGTCCCCACCGCGACCGGTCTGTGGAAGTCGGCGGATTGGGCGGAACGCGAAGTCTTCGACCTCTTCGGCATCGTCTTCGACGGTCACCCGGATCTGCGGCGCATCCAGATGCCGCACGATTGGGAAGGCCATCCGCTGCGCAAGGATTATCCGCTGCGCGGGCCCGCGCGCGAACGCGCGCCGCGTCCGCCGTTCGCGTTGAAATCGAACGTGCAGGCCGGCACGCCGCCGACGGGCCGTACGCTCGAAGCCCTGCAAGAGCAGGTCAAGCGAGCCCTGCGAGACGCGCCCGGCGGCGCTCCCCAGGATGACGCGCCGTGAGCCTCTCCTCGACGCCGCTCACGCCGGAGATCGTCTCGCACGAAGGCAACGCGATGGTCCTCTCGATGGGACCGCAGCACCCCTCGACGCACGGCGTCCTGCAGATCATGCTCGAGATCGAGGGCGAGACGGTCTTGAAGGCGGAGCCGGAGATCGGCTATCTGCACACCGGCATCGAGAAGAGCGCGGAGAACCTGTTCTGGTCGCAGGCGCAGACCGTCGTCGAGCGCATGGACTATCTCGCGCCGTCGAGCAACGCGCTCTGCTACGTGCTCGCGGTCGAACGGCTGCTCGGGATGACCGACAAGATCCCGGTGCGGGCGAATCGGATCCGCGTGCTTCAGGCCGAACTCACGCGCATCGCCTCGCACTGCGTCTGGCTCGGCACGGGCTGCATCGATCTGGGCGCGATCTCGATATTCTTCTATTGCTTCGACATGCGCGAGAACATCCTGGACCTGCAAGAGGCGGCCGGCGGCGCGCGCATGCATCCGAACTACCTGCGCGTCGGCGGCGTCAACGGCGATCTGCCGGAAGGCTATCTCGCCAAGCTCGACGCGCTGATCGCGAAGTTCCCCGGGCGCATGAAAGAGCTGCGCGACCTGCTCCAGGCCAACCCGATCTTCCAGGACCGCACCATCGACGTCGGCTACCTCTCGCCCGAAGACGCGCTCGCCTGGAACGTGACCGGCCCCGCCCTGCGCGGAAGCGGCATCGCGTACGACGTGCGCCGCGCCTTTCCGTACTGCGGTTACGAAGAGTACGAGTTCGACGTGCCGACGCGCACCGAGGGCGACGCCTACGCGCGGTTCCTCGTCCGTCTCGACGAGATGGAACAGTCGATGCGCATCATCGAACAGGTGCGCGCGAAGCTGGACGAGCCGGGTCCGGTGATGGTCGACGACACGAAGGTCGCCGCGCCGCCGAAAGAGACGATCGCCCTCTCCATGGAGGCGCTGATCCATCACTTCAAGATCGTGAGCGAAGGCTTCCGCGTTCCGCCGGGCGACGTCTACCAGCCGGTCGAGGGGCCCCGCGGCGAACTCGGATTCTACGTCGTGAGCGACGGCGGCAACCGTCCGTATCGCATCCGCACGCGACCGCCGTCCCTCTACAACCTGCAGGCGCTCAAGGGCATGGCTCCCGGCGCGTTCATCGCCGATCTCGTCGTGCAGATCGGCTCGCTCGACCCCGTCTTCGGCGAGGTCGACCGATGAACGAACGCATCGAGGCGTTCCCGGCGCTCGCCGCGGAGTTGAAGCCGCAATGCGCGGCGATCGTCGCGCAGTACGAAGATCCTCGCTCGGCGCTGCTTCCGATGATGCATCTCTTCCAGGCGCGCGAAGGGTTCGTCTCTCCCGAGGCGATGCGCTTCGCGGCGGAGTTCCTGGACTTGAGCCCCGCGGTGGTGGAATCGACCGTCTCGTTCTACACGCTGTTCTTCCGGCGCCCGGTCGGCAAGTACGTCCTGCAGGTCTGTCGCGGGCTCTCGTGTTCCATCTCCGGCGCGCAAGCGATCCACAAGATCTTCCGCGACCGTCTCGGCATCGGCCATCTCCAGACGACGGACGACGGGCTCTTCTCGTACGAAGAAGTGGAATGCCTGGCGGCGTGCGACAAGCCGACCTGCATGCAGGTCAATCTCGATTTCGTCTATTCGCTCACCCCGGAGGCGATCGACGGGATGATCGCGGCGATGCGCGGCGGCACGTATGCGACCGCGCCGATGGCGCAGACCGAGACGCCCGGCAAGACGTGGAAGGTCGAACAGGGCGGCGAGGTCGCGACCGGACGCAAGAGCAAGGGCGCTCGCGACGTCAGCGCGCCGGACAATCCCGGCGGTCTCGGCGACAAGGCCGGCGTCATCATGCTGGACCGCATCGTCGATCGCGACTTCGCGTTCCGCGGCCGTACGGACGAACGGGTCGTGCTCGAGCGCCCGGCGCAGATCAAAGAACTCGTCTCCGAGGATGCGTCGCACTGATGGCCGCCGTCGTAACGCCCGTCCTGACCGCCGGCATCGGCGAGGCCGACCTCCGCGACATCGGCGTCTATCGCAAGCGCGGCGGCTACGCGCAATGGGAACGCGCCGTGCGCGAACTCAAGCCCGCCGACGTGCTCGAGGCCTGCGACAAGTCCGGCCTGCGCGGCCGCGGCGGCGCGGGATTCCCGACCGGCCGCAAGTGGTCGTTCTTGCCGAAGACCGACGCGCCGCGCTATCTCGTCTGCAACTGCGACGAGGCCGAACCGGGCACGTTCAAAGACCACATGCTGCTCGAAGAGACGCCGCATCTGGTGCTGGAGGGTATGCTGCTCGGAGCCTACGGCATCGGCTCGCACCACGCGTTCATCTATATCCGCGGCGAGTTCAAGACCGGCTACGACATCTTCATGGCGGCGCTCGCCGACGCGCGCGGGGCCGGACTCGTCGGTAAGGACCTCTTCGGCACCGGTTACGATCTCGAAGTCACCGTGCATCGCGGCGCCGGCGCCTACATCTGCGGCGAAGAGACCGCCCTGCTCAACTCGCTCGAAGGCAAGCGCGGCGAGCCGCGTCTCAAGCCGCCGTTCCCGGCGGTCGAGGGGCTCTATCGGATGCCGACCGTCGTCAACAACGTCGAGACGCTCGCGTATCTCGTGCCGATCCTCGAGAAGGGCCCGGAGTGGTTCGCTTCGGTCGGAACGGAGAAGAGCAAGGGCTACAAGATCGTCAGCGTTTCGGGCCACGTCGAGAAGCCCGGCAACTACGAGATCGCGCTCGGCACGACCGTGAACGAGATCGTGGAGATCGCCGGCGGCATGCGCGACGGGCGCAAGCTCGTCGCCGTCCAGCCGGGCGGCGGTTCGTCGGCATGCATCTTCGAGGAGCATTTCGACGCCCCATACGACTACGAGAGCATCGCCAAGGCGGGCTCGATGCTCGGCTCGGGCGCGTTCGTCGCCTTCGACGAGACCACCGACTTCGTCGCGGCCGCGCACAATATGGTGCGCTTCTTCGCGCACGAATCGTGCGGGCAGTGCACGCCGTGCCGCGAAGGCGGCCACTGGCTCGAGACGGTCCTCGCGCGCTTCGTCGAAGGCCGCGGCCTGATGAGCGATCTCGAGATGATGAAGCGCGTTTCGTCGACGATCACCGGGCTCAATCTCTGCGCGCTGGGCGATTCGATCGAGCCGTTCCTCAAATCGGTGCTCGTCCGCTTTCCCGCGCAGTTCGAAGCCCGCGTCCTTCGAGACCCCTTCGAGACGCCGACTGGCGTCCGCTCCTCAGGATCCTCAGGATGACACAGTTGAGTTTCGATGCAGATCTCGTAACGCTTACCATCGACGGCGTTCCGGTGAGCGTGCCGAAGGGTACGCTGCTGGTCGAGGCGGCCAAGAAGATCAAGCAAGAGATCCCGGTCTATTGCTATCATACGAAGCTCGGGCCGGCCGGTCTGTGCCGCATCTGTCTGGTCGAGATCGAGGGCGTGCCGAAGCTGCAGATCGCGTGCAACACGCCGGTCGCCGACGGCATGGTCGTGCACACGCAGAACGATAAGGTGAACGCGGGCCGGTCGATGGTCGTCGAGCTCTTCCTCGTGAACCATCCGCTCGACTGTCCGATCTGCGATAAGGGCGGCGAGTGCGATCTGCAGGACTACGCGATGGCCTACGGCCGCGGCCGGTCCGACGTCGTCGACGGCAAGTCGAGCAAGCCGAAGGGCGTCGACCTCGGTCCGACGATCGTGCTGGACGAAGAGCGCTGCGTCGTCTGTCAGCGCTGCGTGCGTTTCGACGACATCATCGCGGGCGAGCAGCAGCTCGTCCTCAAGGATCGCGGGCACCACGACATCATCGCGACCGCGACCGGCGATCCGTACGCGCATAACTTCACGGGCAACGTCACCGAGCTCTGTCCCGTCGGTGCGCTCACGTCCAAGACGTATCGTTTCAAGTCCCGTCCGTGGGATCTCGAGCGCACGCCGACGTCGTGCACGCAATGCGCGGTCGGCTGTCAGATCTTCGCGGATACGCGTTTCGGCGGCGTGCAGCGCATCATGTCGGTCGAGAGCGACGACGCCATCAGCGACGGCTGGCTCTGCGATCGCGGCCGCTACAACGTCGGCTTCTACGCTTCGCGCGAGCGGCTCGCCCAGCCGCTGCTGAAGAAGGGCGGCACGTTCGTCCAGATCGGTTGGGACGACGCGTTCGCGCTCTGGGCCAAGGCGCTCAAGGAAGGCGCGGCCGGCGTCGCCGGCGGCGGACGCCTGACCAACGAGGAGGCGTACCTGCTCGGGCACGTCTTCCGAGGCGCCGGCGCGAAGCACGTCGATTGGCGGACGGGCGCGCAACGCGTCGCCACGCCGTTCGGCCGCGGCGGTTCGTTCGAAGAGCTGGAGTCGGCCGATCTGGTGCTGATCGCGGGCGAAGCGCCCGGCGAACTCGCGCCCGTGCTCGACTTGCGGATCAAGAAGGCCGCGCGCAAGGGCGCGCGCGTCGTCGCGGTCGCGAGCGGCGCCGATGCGAAGGCCGCCTTGCAGAAGGCCTCGCGCGTCGCGATCGTCTGGGACGGCGTCGACGTCGCGCTCGGCAGCGACGTCGCCGGCGCGGCCGGCGCGGACGCGCTCGTCTATATCGCGTCGTCGCAGGCGAACGCGCGCGGCGCCGAGGCGATGGGCCTGCTTCCGCGAGACGGCGGAACGGACTTCGACGGCATGCTCGCCGCGGAACTCGGTTCGCTCGCGATCTTCAGCGCGAATCCGGTGCGCAACCGTCGCGACGGCGCGGCCGTGGCCGCGGCGCTGGCGAAGATCCCGTTCGTGGTGGTCAGCGATCTGTTCCTGACGGAGACCGCGCAGGTCGCGACGCTGGTGCTTCCGGCCAAGGGCGCCTTCGAGAAGAGCGGCACGACGATGAATCTGGCGGGGCAGCTGCTGCCGATGAACCGCTCGCTGGAGGCTCCGCCCGGGGCGCTCTCGGATCTGGAGATGCTGGTCGGGCTCGCGCAGCAGTTCGGCATCGAACTGCCGACCTCCGAGGCGCTCGAGCGCGCGGTGGTAGAGGCGGCCGCGAAGAGCGTGCCTCGTCCGCTCGACGCGGCCTCCGCCGGAAGCGATGCGAGCCGCGTCGCGCGCCCGACGAAGCTCTTCGACGGCGGCGGAACGGCGGCGCACGACGAGCGGATCGCGGCACTGCGGCCGGTCGTGGAAGAAGCCGCAGCGGTGGAAGCGTGATCGACGCGTTCGTACATTTCGTCACGGCGCCGTACTGGCCGTTCGTGCTGATCAAGTCGCTGGTGCTCGCCTTCGTGGTCATCACGACGTTCGCGTACGCGATGCTCTTCGAGCGCAAGGTGCTCGGCTGGATGCAGCTCCGCCCCGGTCCGAACCGGGTCGGTCCGTGGGGACTGCTGCAGCCGGCGGCCGACGCGGCGAAGCTCATCTTGAAAGAAGACCTGACGCCGAAGACGGCCGACCCGCTGATCTACCGCCTCGCGCCCTTCATCGCGCTGTTGACCGCCTTTGCCGCCTACGCGATCATCCCGTTCGGCGAATCCAAGGACGGTCTGTGGGCGGTCGGCAACGTCAACGCGGGCATCTTGCTGCTGACCGCCATCACGTCGATCGGCGTCTACGGCATCTCGCTCGGCGGCTGGGCTTCGGGTTCGAAGTATCCGCTGCTGGGCTCGGTCCGTTCGACGGCGCAGATGATCTCCTACGAACTGGCCATGACGATGTCGTTCGTCGGGGTGCTGATCCTGGCCGGGACGACGTCGCTCGACGGCATCGTCCACGCGCAGGCGAAGCTGTGGTTCTTCATCCCGCAGATCGTCGGCTTCGTGCTCTACGCCATCACGGCCGTCGCCGAGACGAACCGAACGCCCTTCGACCTGGTCGAAGCGGAGACGGAACTCGTCGCCGGCTTCCATACCGAATATTCGGGCCTGCGGTTCGGCCTGTTCTTCATCGCCGAGTACGTCAACATGCTGACCGTCTCGTGCATCGCCACGCTGCTGTTCCTGGGCGGCTGGAACGCGCCGTTCGGCTGGACGTTCCTGCCCGGCGTCGTCTGGTTCTTGATCAAGATCGGCGCGTTCATGTTCTTCTACATGTGGCTGCGCGCGACGCTGCCGCGCTTCCGGTACGACCGTCTGATGGCGTTCGGCTGGAAGGTCTTGCTCCCGGTCGCCACACTCAACCTCATCGCGACGGCCATCTACGTCGCGATCGCCGGATAACGACATGCGCAAACACCTGTTCAACGTCGGCGCGATCCTGAAGGGCATGTCCGTGACGTTCTCCTTCATGTTCAAGAAGCGACCGACCATCGAATACCCGTCGATCAAGAAGCAGCACGCGCCGCGCTTCCACGGCCTGCACGAACTGCGCCGCTACGGCGACGGCAAGGAGCGCTGCATCGGCTGCGAGCTCTGCTCGAGCGCCTGTCCGGCCAACGCCATCACCGTCGTCGGCGCGGAGAACGCCCCGGACGATCGCCGCTCGCCCGGCGAGCGGTTCGCCGCGCGCTACGAGATCGACGAACTGCGCTGCATCTTCTGCGGCATGTGCGAGGAGGCGTGTCCGACGGACGCCATCGTGCTGACGCCCCGCTTCGAGATGGCGGACTACCGGCGCGGTTCCTTCATCTATAGCAAGGATCGCCTGCTCGTGCCCGCGGAGGCGGGGACCGGTCCGGCGCCCGACGAGCGTCCCGGCGGCATCCCTTCGGACCTCGGAGCGGTCGCCGATCAGAAATCGACGACGAGCGTCGCCGCCGGCTACGGCGCGACCCATCGCGGCGAGATCTTGAAGACCCAACGCAAGGGGCTCGCCGCCCTTCGAGACGTCCCCGCCGCGACGCCGCAGGGTGACGCGCGATGATCGCGTTCGTGATCCTCGCCGTCGCGCTGATCGCGAGCGCCGTCTGGGTGGTCACGGCCAAGAAGCCGGTCTATTCGGTCATCGGCCTGCTCGCGCACTTCGCCGCCCTCGCGGCGACGTACATCACGCTCTCCGCCGAGTTCCTCGGCGTAGTGCAGATCATCGTCTACAGCGGCGCGATCCTGGTGCTCTTCGTGTTCGTCATCGCGCTGCTCAGCAGCGGGATCGATCCGTTCAAAGCGGGCAAGGACCGCATGCCGAAGGCGGCGATTCCGTCGGCGGTCATCGTCCTGGGATCGCTCGGGCTCTCGGCCTACGCGCTCGTCAAGGTCCCGACCGTCGGGCCGCGCCCGTCGGTGGCGGCGCTGGCGGCGCGGGCGGGCGATGCCGACGCGTTCGGCAGCGTCGCCGATTTCGGCAAGGCGCTCTTCACCGTCCACCTGCTGCCGTTCGAGATCACGGCGCTGGTGCTGATGGTCGCGGTCATCGGCGTGATCCTGCTCGCCGGCGGCGAGCCGCCGCCGGCGGGCGGTCCGAAGCGCGCGGAACGCGTGCGGCGCGAGATGCGCGAAGCGATCGTCCGGGCGGGTGACGAGTGATGCTCGACGTCGCCATCACGAATTACGTCGCGCTCTCGGCCACGATCTTCTTCATCGGGGTCGCGGGCGTGCTCTTGCGGCGCAACCCGCTCATCATGCTGATGTCCATCGAACTGATGTGGAACGCCGCCAACCTGCTCTTCCTCGCGTTCTCCCGCATGTGGACGAACGACGCCGGACACGTCTTCGCGTTCCTGGTGATCACCGTCGCCGCCGCGGAGGCGGCTATCGGCCTGGCCATCGTGGTGATCGTCTTCCGGAACGCGCAGAACGTGGACGTCGACGAAGTCGCGAGTCTCCGAGGATGATACATCACGTGATGGGCGTCGACGGTACGTATCCGCTGCTGGTCGCGATCTGGCTCTTGCCGCTCGCGGGCGCGATCCTGTGCTGGGCGTTCGGCCCGCGGCTCGGGAAGCTCGCCGGCCCGCTCGGTTCGGCCGCCGTCGGCATCGCCTTCGTCCTGACGGTGCTCTCGTGGGGCGCCGGAACGCAGACGGCGGGCGGCGCGCTCGGGGCGCACCAGTCGTTGATATCGTGGCTGCCGGGGTTCGATCTCGGCCTGCTGCTCGATCCGCTCTCCCTGCTGTGGACTGCGATCATCTGCGGCGTGGGCTTTCTGATCCACGTCTATTCCATCGGCTACATGGCGGGCGATCGCGCGTTCGCGCGGTTCTTCGCCTACCTCAACTTCTTCGTGTTCGCGATGCTCACGCTCGTGCTCTCCGACAACTTCGTCGGCTTGCTCGTCGGCTGGGGACTCGTCGGCCTGGCATCCTATTTCCTCATCGGCTTCTGGTTCGAGAAGCCGTCGGCGGTCGCGGCCGCGCGCAAGGCGTTCGTGCTCAACGTCGTCGGCGACGTCGGCATCATGTTCGCGGTCTTCGCGGTCGCGGCGCTCGCGGGCTCGGTCGCGTTCGGCGACGTCTTCGCCAAGTCGGGCGGCTTCGGCACGCCGGCGCTGCTCGCGATCTGCGTCGCGCTCTTCATCGGCGCGGCGGCGAAGTCGGCGCAGATCCCGCTGCATACGTGGCTGCCGGACGCGATGGAAGGTCCGACCCCGGTCTCGGCGCTCATCCATGCGGCGACCATGGTCACGGCCGGCGTGTACCTCATCGCCCGCTGCGCGCCGCTCTGGAGCAAGTCGCCCGACGCGCAGCTGCTGGTCGGCGCCATCGGGGGCCTCACCGCGCTCGTCGGAGCGATCCTCGGCACCGCGCAGTGGGACATCAAGCGCATCCTCGCCTATTCGACGATGTCGCAGATCGGCTACATGATCATGGGCGTCGGCGTCGGCGCGTACGAAGGCGGCGTCGCGCACTTCTTCACGCACGCGTTCTTCAAGGCACAGCTCTTCCTCGGCTCGGGTCTCGTCATCCACGCGCTCGGCGACGAACAGGACGTGCGCAAGATGGGCGGTCTGCGGAAGAAGCTTCCCTTCGCGTTCGTCGCGATGGTGACGGGCGTGCTCGCGATCTGCGGCATCCCGGGCTTCAGCGGATTCTTCAGCAAGGATCGGGTGATCCAAGGCGCGCTCGAGCACGGCCATCCGTGGCTCTACGCCGTCGGCATCCTGACCGCGGGCATCACCGCGTACTACATGTGCCGCATGCTCTTCGTCGCGTTCCTCGGCGACTACCGCGGCGACGTCGATCCCTCGGACCTCGGCATGCGCCACCCGGAACTGGCCGGCACGCCGTTCGCCGCGGACGGCCACGACGAGGGCGGCCACCACGAACACGCGCCGGCGTGGTATATGAACGTGCCGGTCGGCCTGCTCGTCGTCCCGACCGTGCTCGCCGGATGGCTGATGTTCGGCGGCGAGAACTCGCCGTGGTCGCGGTTCTTCGCCGGGCAGTTCCCGCACGCGACCCTTCCGGCCGCCGCGATCCCCGAACTCGCGACGACGGGCATCGTGCTCGCGGTCGTGCTCGCCGGCATCGCCGTCGCCTACGCGCGCTATGCGACCGTGACGGCGACGAGCGGCGCCGTGGCGCGCCTGCGCGACGAATCGATCCGGATGCCTGCGGTCCTGACGAACCTGTTCTACTTCGACGCGGCCATCGATCTGCTGTTCGTGCGGCCGGCGCAGCTGCTCGGGACGATCTTCGGACGCCTGCTCGATCCGCACGTGATCGACGGCGGCGTTCGCGACGTCGCCGCCGCCGCGCGCTGGCTGGGCGCGCTCGCGCGTTCCTTCCAGACCGGCCTGCTGCGCGCGTACGCGCTCTTCATCGTCTTCGGAGCGCTCGCGTTCATCGCTTATTACGCGCTTGCGGGAGGTGCGCGCTGATGGTACTCACGCTGATCCTGCTGCCGGCGTTGGTCGCCCTCGTGCTCGCGGTCGCCAGGCTCGACGACCGCATCGCGAAGGCGCTCGGGGCGCTGACCGCCGCCGCGACCGTCGCCCTGGCGATCGCCGGTCGCGACGCGCAGTTCAGCCTGCACTGGCTCTCGCGCCCGTTCGACGCGTCCTTCCATTTCGGCGCGACGCCGGTCTCGTTCTGGCTGGTGCTGCTGCTGACGGCGGTCACCTTCAGCGCGATCGTCGCGACGAACGTCGCGCGGACCCGTTCGATGGTCGCGATGCTGCTCGTCCTGGAGACGACGATGCTCGCGCTCTTCCTGGCGCGCGACCTGCTGGTCTTCGCGCTCGCCTGGGACGCGATGCTGATCCCGGTCTTCCTGTGCCTCGTCGCATACGCGGAACATCCGCAGACGGCGTGGCGCTACTTCCTCTACAACTTCGCCGGCGGCCTGACGCTGCTCTTCGCGACGGCCGCGTTCGGCATCATCCACGGTTCGACCGACGTCATCGGGAACGCGAACGTGCACGTCATCGGCGCGTGGGCGCCGTGGATCTTCGCGGGCTTCGCCTTCGCGTTCTTGGTGAAGACGCCGGTCTTCCCGCTGCACACCTGGATGCCGCCGACCTACGCCGATACGCCGCCTCCGATGATCGCGGTCGTCTCCGCGGTGCAGTCGAAGGCCGGGCTCTACGGCTTCATCGCCATCACGCTCGCCTTCTTGCCGGACTACATGCGCGGCTACGCGCCGTTCTTCGTGGTCCTGGCGATCGTCTCGCTGCTCTACGGCGCCTTCGCCGCGCTCGTGCAGAACGATCTCAAGCGCATCGTCGCCTATTCCTCGCTCTCGCACCTGGGCCTGATCGTGCTCGGCATCTTCTCGTTCGCGCATCTGGCGATCGCCGGGGCGCTCGTCTACATGATCGCGCACGGGCTTTTCAGCGCAGCGCTGTTCCTGCTCGTCGGCGCCGTCGAAGAACGGGAAGAGACGCGATCGCTCGTCCGGCTCGGCGGCATCGGGCGCAGCAATCCGCGCCTGGCAGGCGCGCTCTGCATCGCAGCGCTCGCGGCGCTCGGGTTGCCGGGGCTCGCGGGCTTCGCCGGCGAGCTGACCATCCTGACCGGCGTCTACGCGAGCGGGCTGTTCTGGCCGACGCTGCTCGCGCTGGTCCCGATCGTGCTCGCGGCCGCGTACATGCTGCGGCTCTTTCAAGGCATCGCGAACGGACCGGTCCCGGCCGATCTGCCGGTCCGGCGCGATCTCACGTGGCTCGAAGGACTGGCCCTGGTCCCGCTCCTGGCCGCGCTGGTCGTCATCGGCCTCGATCCGCACGCGCTCCTGATGGGACTGTTACCGTGACCGTCGCGTTTACGAATGCCGATTGGTCGGCGATCCTGCCGGCCGCCGTCGTGGGCGCGGGCGCGCTGCTCGTGCTCTTCGTCGATCTGCTCGCGCGCGATCACGCCAAGCGCTACGTCTCGATCTCCCTCGGCCTGGCGCTCGCGGTCGTCGCCGCATGGTTCGCGGCCGGGCAGTACCATCACGACTACAGCGCGTTCGGCAGCGGGTTCGTCGTGGGCGGCTTCGCGAGCGTCTTCCAGGAGATCGTGCTGCTCGCACTGGCCGGCTCGCTCGTGCTCTACGGCACGATCGGAAAAGAAGAGAAGATCGCGGGCGCCGTCGCCCTGATGCTGTGGGCGAGCGCGGGCGCGATGCTGATGGCCGGCGCCGCCAACCTGATGACGATCTTCCTCGGTCTGGAGCTGCTCTCGCTCGCGCTCTATTGCCTGTGCGGCCTTTCCGACGCGCGCGGCTCGCGCGAGGCGGCGCTCAAATATCTCGTCCTCTCGTCCACCGCATCGGGCTTCCTGATCTTCGGCATGGCGCTGCTCTTCGGGGCGAGCGGCAGCGTGCGCCTCGCCGACCTCGTCAATCCGGCGCTCGCGGCGACGCCGCTGCTCTGGATGGGAACCGGGTTCTTCTTGACCGGCATCGCCTTCAAGTTGAGCCTGGTGCCGTTCCACGCATGGGCGCCCGACGTGTACGAAGGCGCGCCGCTCCCCGCGACCGCGTTCATGTCCGTCGCCACCAAAGCCGGCACGCTCGCGGTCTTCGCGCGCTTCATCTACGCCGCGCTGCCGGCGGAGGTCGCGGGACGGCTCTTGCTGCCGGTGTGGATCGTCGCCGGCATCTCGATGATCGTCGGCAACGTCGGCATGCTCGCGCAGCACGACCTCAAGCGACTGCTCGCGTATTCGGGCATCGCGCAGGTCGGCTACATCCTGACGGCGCTGGCCGGCTCGACCGCGCTCGGCTTGCGCTACGCGATCTACTATCTCGCGGCATACGCGCTGATGAACCTGGGCGCGTTCGCGGTCGCCGCCGTCCTTTCGACCGATGCCGAAGAGGGCGCGCGTCTGAACGCGTATCGCGGTCTCGGCCGGCGCAAGCCCCTACTGGCGGCGGCGATGACGATCTTCCTCATCGGTCTGGCCGGCCTGCCTCCGACCGCCGGCTTCCTCGGCAAGATCCTGATCCTCTCGACGTCGTCGGGCACCGGATATTGGTGGCTCGGCGCGCTGCTCGTGGTCGGCACGGCGATCTCGCTCTATGCGTATGCGAAGATCGTGCGTGCGATGTATGCCGATCCCGGTTCAATGGTCGCGGCAAGCGAGCCGGCGTCGGCGCATCCGCTCGCTTGGATAAGCGTCTGCGTGTGCGCGGTCCTGATCGTAGCGATGGCGTTCTATCCGCTGACGCCCAGCGACGTCTTGCCGCTCGTCCGTTAGGACGCCCTTACACGGATTTTACAGAACGCAGCACGGGCTCGCGGACTTCGGTCAATTTCCGATGTAACGATTTCGTAAGTTGCACGCCTACCTCTTTACCGGGCGCGGCCCGACCGAGTAGCATCCAAGAGTAAATCCGGCGCATCTGCTTAGATGCTTCGGATACAACGCTACTTCTCGGAGGCAACAGCAGTGCGGCAAATCGCTGTGGCCTTCGCTCTGGCGGTCGTCGTCACGTTCGTGACGCCGGTGTGCGCCTCTGCGAAGCCCAACGTCCAACTCCATCTTACCGGCGTCCTCGTGACCACGTCTTCCGACGGGCACGAATCCACGACGCCGCTCGATAAGGTCACCCCGCGTAAGGGCGAGACCTACCGTTACACCATCGTCGCGAACAACGTCGGAACCGATCCGGCGGTGAAGTTCGTGGCGAAAGATGCCATCCCGAACGGAACGTCCTACGTGGCAGGGAGCGCGAGCAAACTGGCCGGCGTGACGATCGAGTATTCCATCGACGGCGGTAAGACGTGGTCGGCACGGCCGATGGTCTCCGTCCGATCTCCCAAAGGCCTCGTGCGTCGTCCCGCGGATGCTTCCGCCTATACGACCGTGCGATGGATCGCATCCAAGGTCGCGCCCAAGACGGCTCTGACCTTCACTTATGAGGTTCGCGTCAAATGAAATCGCTGCGCATCCTACTTGCGTTCGCCATTTTCGCGAGCAGCGTGACGGTCGGAGTCGCGACGCAGACTGCAACGCCGGTATCGGCAGCGCAGACCGCGCCCAATACGACGATCCAGAACACTGCGAGCGCGGTCTATCAGGATCCCAACGGCGTCAGCTACACCACGCAGTCGAACACGGTCACGACCTTGGTCGGCAACGCGCCCCAGCTGACCGTGACCACCAACAACGGCGCCTCCGCAGGCACCTCGACGGTGGCTCCGGGCCAGATCATCACCGACACCTACACGCTGACGAACACCGGCAACGCGGCGGGCAACTTCCTGTTGACCACCGGCGCCACCGACAACGGCGTCCAGGGCGCCGGCAACGACGACTCCAACACGTCGAGCGTCGTCTACATCTATAACGCGACGTCGTATGCTACGGTCGCGCTGCTGAACGCGGCGCTGACCTCCGCGAGCGCGACGGCCGTCAACGGTACGATCACGGTCGGCGTGCAGTACACCCTCTCCTCGACGCCGACGAACGTGCCCGGCGCGGTGACCACCGCCCTCAAGGCGACGATCACCTATCCGACCGCGGGAAGCGCTTCGACGCAGACCTCGGCCGCCGCCAACAACACGTACACCGATACCGTCCAGAGCGACGCGCGCCTCGACCTGCAGAAGAGCAGCGTCCAGGCGGGCTCCTCGCCCTACGACATCACCTATACGGTGAAGGCGAACGACGGCGGCAACTTCGGCGCGAAGGCGCTCTCGGCGTCGTTGAACAACGCGCTCGGGTTCCCCAACTCGCTCGGTTGCGCGATCATCGTCGACAAGATCCCGACCTACGGCGGATCGCTTCCGGCGATCTCCGGAACGCCGAGCGTCTCGACCTCGGGCGCCAACGGCTTCCCGGCCTCCGGCGTCGCGGCGACGATCTATTACACGACCAGCGCCAACGCGTCGACCGGCTGGTCGACCTCGGCTCCGGCCAACCCGACCTACATCGCGGTCTTCCTGACCGTCAGCTCGGGCACGACCTGTCTGAGCTCGCATACCGGCTCGTCCGCCGGAAGCGTTCCGGCAGCGGCAGTCACGCTGACGTTCGCCGTTCCGCAGCCGACCGGCCCGGGATCGGGTAACGCCGGCGCCTACACCAACATCGCCAACGGCATCGTCGGCGACAACCAGTCGACCGAGCACATCCTCGGGCCCGGCATTCCGGCCGGCACCGCGGACACGGGCAGCGCCACTCCGGTCACGACGGCCGGCCAGGGCTTCGAGAACATCACTGCGACCAACGGCCCGAGCGGCGCGTCGCAGATCGTCTCGAACAACGCTCACCTCGCGGCCGGCATCTACAACGGCCCGTCGGCCGTGACGTTCAGCTCGCAGGCCAGCCTCTCGGCTGCCGCGCAGTGGACGGGCTCCTACGACGGCGTGGTCGCCACCAACACGGCGAACGACTTCACGGAGGCGTCGCTGACGCCGGCGTCGTTCACCTCGATCAACAGCGGCACGGTTGCGGGTACGCCGAACGGCAACACCTACAGCACGACCGCGACGGTCAACGTGGCCAACTCGCTCTACAACAGCGGCAACAAGGCCGACACGTTCAACCTCGTCGCCACGGCGCCGAGCGGCTGGACCGTGCAGCTCTATCAGGACAACGGCAGCAACGCTCCGGGCACCTCGATCTGCACGCCTTCCACCAATACGTGCTCGGGCACGCTCTCGCTGGCCTCGGGCGCGGCGGTCCAATACTGGGCCACCTACACCTCGCCCAGCGGCGTGACGTCGTTCGTCCGGAACGACGGCACCATCGTCGCGACCAGCCAGGCCGACGGTACGCAGACGAACACCACCCACAACGAGATCTACACCGGATTCGTCGTCCTGACGAAGTCGGTCGCGGTCACCAGCGACGGCTGTCCGTCGGGCGTCACGCCTCCGGTCGGCGGTGCCTGCCCGGGTGGCGTCCTCACCTACAGCGTCGATTATCGCAACATCGGCGTCGCGGCTAACGGAACGGAAGCGACCAACACCGCCCTGTTCCTCTCCACGAAGCCCGGTACGCTCGTCATCACCGAAGACGGCGCGGCGATCGGCAACACGTGGGCCGCGAACACCAACGGCCTGAACGCCGCGGCTACGGATACCCCGGGAACGGGCGGTCCGTGGACCTCGACGTACACCAACAACACGATCGGCTCGAGTTCGTTCACGTGCACGGTCGGCGGCGCGGCGTTCCAGCTCTTGGCTGGCAACAACGGCGTGCTGAGCTTCGCCGTTACGATCAAGTAACGTCGTAGCACCGGTGATCAGGAAAGAGTCTGCGATGCGGAAGCATCTCCGACTGATCGCCCCCTTCGTCGCGGTTCTCGGGCTTCTGCTCGGGAACCGCGGCATCGCCCTTAGCATTCCCGGAAACCAAGCGAGCGCCGCCACGCCCGGCGGCACCGAGATCACCAACGCGATCTCGGCGACCTACAGCGACGTCTCGGGACAGACGTACGCGACCGAATCGAATCGCGTCGACACCGTCGTGGCGCTCCTCGGTTCGATCGTGGTGAGCCCCAAAGAACCGGCGGCGTCCGCGAGCGAAAAAGCGCAGCGCGGCACGACCGTCGCCCGGACGTTCGTCATCACGAATACGTCCAACATTTCCGACGCGTATACGATCGAAGCCGCCGGGGCCGCACCCGGAAGCGTCGTATCGGTCGCGTTCGTGGAGGGCGCGACACTCGCGCCCGTCACGCTCGGCGCGACGGTCTCACCGACCGTCGCGCCGGGCGGAAACCTCTCCGTCGTCGTGACCGTCGCCGTACCGGCGAACGCGGCCGACGGCGTCGACATCCCGGTCACCGTCACCTCGCGGACCACCGCGACCGGAACGGCGAACGGGCTGCAGTCCGATAGCGGGCAGCAGTGGATCGTCACCGCTCCGCCCGCGTCGATCACCGGTCCGGGCGGCAGTAAGATCGCCAAGACGGTCAACGACAGCGCATCGGTCCAGGGGCAGCCCGGCGGCACGGTGACGTTCGAGATCGTCGCCGTCAACGGCGGCGGTTCGCCCGCGACCAACGTCGTCCTGACCGATCCGGTCCCGACCGGGCTGACGCCCGTCCTCTCGACGGTGAAGGTCGACGGTCTCACCACCGGATTCACGGCCTCGCTCTCGGGGCAGACGGTCTCCGTCAAGATCTCGACGCTCGATCCGGGCGCGACGATGGACGTGACGTTCGATTGCACCATCCTGAGCGCCGAGACGACGGGGCTCACGTTCGTCAATACGGCCAGCGTCACCGCGGACGGGATCGGCACGCTGCCGACCACGCCCGCAAGCGTGCTGACCGGTTCGGGCAACATCGTCTACAACGGCTACGCCGGCGGCAACGCGCCGATCGGCGGCGCGACCGTCGCGCTGCTCGATGCGGCCGGCAATCCCGTCGTGCTCTCGGGTTCCAACGGCTCGGCCACGCGACGCGCCGCCGCGACCGGCGCGAGCAACACGCAGAACCCGTTCGTTACCGGTCCCGACGGCCACTACGACTTCGACATCGAGCCCGCCGATATCGGCCCGACCGGCGTGCGGTATCAGGTGACGGTCGCGGCGCCCGGATTCGTCAACCGCCGGATCCAGCTCGATATCGCGCCGAGCGCGGCGGGCGCGCCGCTCTACGACGTGCGCGCCGTCGCGCTCGACGATCAGCCGATCGCGGTCGCGGGCGGTTTCGCGCTGACGACCAACGGCGTCCAGCTCCACGACATCTTCGGATTCTTCGGCAACTTGCCGATGTTCACGGCCGGCCAGCTGACGCTCACGAAGACGGTGGATCGCCAGGTCGCGCAGCCCGGCGATCGTCTCGACTTCACCATCGACATCCGCAACGCCACCGTCGCCACCGTCGCCGGTGCGAACATCGTCGACACGCTGCCGGCCGGGATGGCGTACGCACCGGGCACGGCCAAACTCGACGGCGTCGCCTTCGAGCCCGTCGTCAGCGGGCGCACGCTCACGTGGACGATCCCGTCGGTCGGACCCGCGAGCGATCATTCCCTCACGTACGTCTGCGTCGTCTATCCGTCGGTCGCGAGCGGTACGACGCTCACCAACTCCGTCTCGGCGGCGGGCGTCGTCAGCGGCACGACCATCCCGGTCACCGGATCCTCCAACGTCTCCGTGCAGATCCTCGGCGGAGCTTTCTCCGATCGCGAAGTGATCACGGGCCGCGTGTTCGTCGACACGATGCATACGGGCCGCTTCCGTCGCGGCGACGTGGGCGTCGCCGGCGTGCGCGTCTTCATGGAGGACGGATCCTCGGTCGTCACCGACGGCCAGGGACGCTTCGACTTCCCCGGCGTGCGCCCGGGCATGCACGTCCTGCGCATCGATCCGACGTCGCTTCCCATCGGCGCGCGCGCATACGACGGATACCCGATGACGTCGTCGCGGTCGCCCCAGCAGCTCGTCCACGGGATCATGGACGACGGCCTGATGGAAGACGTCGAGTTCGCATTGGATCCGCTCAAATGAACGGCGCGTTCCGCCGCGGCCTGGCCGCGCTGACGACCGTCGCGCTGGTGTTCGCCACGCACGACCTCTCGTACTCGGACACGCCGACGACCGCGCCCGCGGCTCCGGCCGCCGCTGCGCCGGTGAACAACGTGAACGTCTACGGCGATCTCGCGCATCTCGTCTACACCGCGACCGGCCCGCTCTCGGCCGATTTCGTCGTGCCCAGCGACGGCTACGTCTCGCCGACCATCTCGCAGCGCTTCGTCGTCACGACCGTCCGGGATGCCGGCGTCGAGATCTCGGTCAACGGCGAGGTCGTCTCGCAGAAGCAGATCGGCAAGCGCGTCGTGGTGCTCAAGACGGGCCTGACCCAATACGAATATTTCGGCGTGCTGCTCAAGCCGGGTCCCAACGTCGTGGCGATCACGCCGCTCGGCCTGGACGGATTGCGCGGACCGGCGAAGACGGCCATCGTCTACGGCCCGGGCATGCCCGTCTCGATGACCGCGAAGTTCTCGCATCCGCTCGTCGCCGACGGCGCGACCGTGCAGCAGCTGCAGATCTCGGCCATCGACCGGTGGGGCCATCCGGCGATGCCGGGCGCGACCGTCAAGGTCTCGGTCCTCGAAGGCGACGTGCAGATCGGCAACGCGCAAGTGCAGGCGACCCCCGTCCCCATGCCGATGGCCTCGGCGACGCCGAGCGACGACGCGTCGCCGGACAACGCGCCGAACCGCGCGCTCGACGCGCCGCTCGGGGACGGCGGCCTGCTCTCCGTGCCGGTGCATCCGGGGCTCTCTCCGGGCACGCTGCGCATCTCGCTCGTCTCGGGCGACGTCTCGCAGACGCAGACGTTCTACATCGATCCCTTCGTGCGCAAACCGTTCGTCAGCGGCCTGCTCTCGGCCGGGACCGGGTCGCTGCCCGCGCAGGTGAACGGCGACGGCGCGAGCGACGGCGGCGGCGCGCGCCGCGGCCGCGCGGCGATCTACGGCGCCGGCCGCGTCGGCAAAAACGCGTCGCTGACGTTCGCGTACGAATCGCAGAACCGGCTTTCGCCGCTCTCGTCGGTCGGCGCGTTCGTCGAGAATCCGAACGAGCGTCCGTACCTGACGTACGGCGACTCGTCCTCGCGCACCGATGGCCTGCACTCGAACGACCACCTCTTCGCGCGCATCGACTCGGGCCGGAACAGCGCGATGTGGGGACAGTTCAATGCGGAGACCGGCGGGCAGTACGGCGTCGGCACCTATCGCGCGCTCGTCTCGGGAGCGAAGGTCGAGATCAACGCGGGCCGCACGCACCTCTCGGCGTTCACCGCGCGCAATCAGGTCGGCTACGTCTCGGAGATCCTCGACGCCAGCGGGCTCGCATCGCTGACCCGGCCGCTGCGCCCGGACATCGTGGTCGGCTCCGATTTCCTCACGCTCGTCTCGCTGGACCGGCGTACCGGCGCGGTGCTGGAGCAGACGCCCTTGACCCGTAACGTCGATTACACGATCGACTACGCGACCGGCCAACTGCGCTTCGTGAACCCGCCGCTGCCCTTCGACGATCATTTCAATCCGCAGGCGGTGTTGGTGCAGTATCAATACGCCGGCGCGGGCGTGCAGGCGCAGACCACCGGCGGACGGCTGGGCGTCGACCTCGGACGCAACGGCGCGAGCACGTTCGAACTGGGCTACGTCAACGCGGCCAACGGTTCGTCGAACTTCTCGCTCTTCCAGCAGACGCTCTCGGGACAGCTCCCCGGCGGCGGCTGGTCCGTTTCGCACGCGTCGTCGGGCGGCCTCGTCCCGAACACTGCGGGCCTGGCGTCGCCGGTCGCATCGAACGGCGGCAGCGCCTGGCACGCCGGCTTCAACCAGCGCCGCGGGTACGACACGGTCTCGTTCGATCTGCAGAACACGTCGGCCGGATATGCCAATCCGTACGGCGGTCTCTCCGTGCCCGGTTTCTCATCGTACCGGCTCGCGTGGCAGCACGCGGTGCCGCGCAAGAACGACCTTACCGTCTCCATCGACGGTCAGCGCAACTCCGGCGTGGGGATCGACAACGCCCAGGCCAACGCTTCCGTATCGTATCGCCGCTACCTGAGCCAGCGGCTCTCGGTTCTGCTCGGGCTGAACGTGCACACGCAGCACGACGGCATCGCCGATCCGAACGGGCCGGGCGCGCCGGTACTCGCCAGCGGATCCTTCGGTCAGGCCGAGGTCGGCATCGATTACCGTCCGTCGAACAAGCTCTCGCTCTCGGTCGATCGCACGTCGACGCTCTCGGGGAACAGCGCCGATTCGACGCAGCCGTCGCAGACGACCGCGCAACTGACGTACGACATGGATAAGAAGGGCAAGATCTACGTCCGCGAACTGCTCAGCGATTCTCCGGTCGCGGCGTTCGCCCAGGCCACCACGGGGCTCGCGCTCGCGAGCAACTCGAGCCGCGCGACGCAGTTCGGCATCGAGCGCGACCTGAGCCCGGCGACGACGGTGACGTCCGACTACCTGATCACGCAGACGGGCAGCGGGACGGACATCTATTCGGCCATGGGCGTCCAAGAGAAGTTCAAAATCGGCAAGAACGTCGGCGGAAACTTCTTCCTGCAGAGCGCCAACGCCAGCGGAGCCGGGGCGACGGGCTTCACCGTCTGGGGGGCGACCGTGAACTATGCGGCGCCGAACGGACTGCGCGCGGCGCTGGCCTATCAGACGCGCGGCGGCGGGACGGCCGGCGGTTCGACCCTCTCGGCCGGCTTCGCCGGCCCGATCGATCCGAATCTCTCGATCGTCGGCACGATCAATCACGCCTACGCCCCGGCTTCGGCGGCGGTCAACGATCAGGTCTCGCTCGCGTACCGTTCCGCATACGACGATCGCTGGGTCTCGCTCTTCGGTTGGCAGCGCACGAGCGGCAGTTCGGCGTTCGGCGGAACGGGTTCGTCCGATTCGGACGTGGTCTCGTTCGAAGAGCTCTTCCGCCCCTGGGACGGCCTCGAAGTCGCCGGGCGCTTCGCCTACAAGCTCGACGGCGATTCCACCTATCTCGCACACACGTCGCTTGCGGGCCTGCGCGTCCGTCAGCGCCTGGGGCGCCGCTTCGACGCCGGTGCGGAAGTGCGCGAACTCAATGCGGCGAACATCCCGGGCGCCCGCGCCGTCGACTTCGCCGCGGAGGCGGGCTATCAGATCGGCGAAGGCGCTCGCGCCGCCGTCGGGTATAACTTCAGCGGTGCGATCGACCCGACGCTGACGGGCGCGCCGACGCACCGCGGGATCTACTTCACCTTCACGACGCTCGTGGACCGGATCTTCGGATGGGGCAAGCAATAGACAAACGCATCGTCTCCGCCCTTCTGGCCGTCGTGCAGGTCACGTCGGGCATCGTCGTGGCCGAACTCGCGACGCGCGCTCCGGCGCGCGCGGCGTTCGCCTGCAACGCGGGCAACGACGGTTCGCCGGGCACGCTCTCCGGCACGTACAACTCGTACTTCATCCCGGCGACGGGAACGCTGTCGGCGGGAAGCACGACGGTCGCGCTCTCGAGCGCAACGCCCGATACGGGGGGCGGAGGCGCCAGCACGGCGATCGCCGCCGGCGACGAACTGCTCATCATGCAGATGCAAGACGGCACCTTTACGAACACCAATAGTTCGTCGTACGGAACGGGCGCTTCGATCGGCAACGCGGGCCTCTACGAGTACGTCCAAGTGGTTTCCATCGCGGGCACCTCGGTCACCATCTTCGGCGCGGGCGCCGGCGGCGGAACGGTCAACAATTACACGGAAGCCGCAGCGACGGGGACGCAGGGCCAGCGCACGTACCAGGTGATCCGCGTCCCGCAATACCTGACCGCGACGCTCTCGAGCACCTTCCACGCGGCCTATTGGGACGGCCAGACCGGCGGCGTCGCGGCGCTCGACATCGCATCCACGCTGAATCTCGGCGGCGCGACGCTGTATGCGACCGGCGACGGGTTCCGCGGGGGCGGCGTCTCGGTCGCGTCGACGTCGCCGGCGTCGGTACTGAATACGGACTACGTCGATTCCGCGACGATGAACGGCGCGAATCCCAGCACCTCGCCGCCGGGCCAAGGCTTCAAGGGCGAGGGCATCTTCGGTACCCCGGGATACACGTTCTACTATTCGGACTTCTCTACGCCGTCGACGCCGACGGCCCCGCTGATCAACAAGGCGACCAGCGGCAACGGCTATCCGGGCGGCGACATGGCCATGGGCGCCCCCGGAAATGCCGGCGGCGGCGGCACCGACATGAATCCGTCGGCCAACGATTCGAATACGGGCGGCGGGGGCGGAGGCAACGGCGGAAGCGGCGGCAACGGCGGCTACCCGTGGTCGAATCAGAATCCGAAATACTCGCAGACCTCGCCCGCGTTACATGCGCAGGCCAACTTCGCCGTGGCCGACGCGACCCACAATCCGGATCTGGGCGGCCGCGGCGCGACCGCCATCGCGACCGGCGTTCGCGCGTTCATGGGCGGCGGTGGCGGCGCCGGCTCCAATAACAACGGCTCGCAGAACAACACGTTCGGCGCCGACGGTTCGTCGGGCGGGACGGGCGGCGGCGTCGTGATGATGCGCATCGCCAATACGTCGGGCTCTGCGGCGACGATCTTCGCCGATGGCACAACGGGCCTCGCGCCCGACAACGACGGCGGCGGCGGTGGCGGCGCGGGCGGCACCATCATCATCACGTCTCCGAATACGTTCACCGGAATCACCGCATACGCGCGCGGTGCCGCGGGCACGTCCGCGTATTTCAAGACCGGCGACACGACGCTGACGACGGCGCACGGACCCGGCGGCGGCGGCGGCGGCGGGGCCATCTACACCAGCAGTCCCGTCTCGGCGACGGTGACCGGCGGTTCCTATGGCGTCACGGTCTCCGGTCAGGCGATCCAGTACGGCGCGCAGGCCGGCACCGCGGGCGTTTCGTCGATCATCTCGGCTTCGGCGATCCCGGGCGTGCCGTCGGGTGCCGAGTGCTACTCGAGTTCGGGTGCGAACACTCCGTATATCGGACCGTACGACTCGGCGGATACGTCGGGCGTGAACTATCAGGGCGCCGAGTACACGGGATCCTACGACGGATCGGTGACGGCGACCAACAACAACGATTTCACGGCCGTCGGACTTCCCCTCACCAACGCATCGACGACGCCGACCAATACGGGGACCGTCGCCGGGACGTGGATCGGATCGTCGTTCACGTTCTCGAGCGCGCCGACCGTCAACGTCCGCCACGAGTTCTACTACAAGGCGTCGACCGCAGGCAACGTGCCGGTGACGTTCACGGCTACGGCACCGCAGCTGCCGGGCAGCTGGACGGTCCGGCTCTGTCCGGGGACGGCGGCCGCCCCGACCTGCGGCACGGCGGCGAACATGTGCAATAACAGCAACGACGATACGTTCACCACGCAGAACGCTGCGGGCGTGAGCAGCACGACGATGGTGTTCTGCTCCTCCACGACGACCACGCGGCACAACTTCGTCTGGGCGCAATACACCCCGGCAGCGGGTACGTACACCGCGTTCGGCCGGTACGACGCGACCATCATCGCGGATGACGGTACCAACTCGAATACGACGCACGACGAGATATATGCGGGGTTCGTGCCGATCACCAAGACGGCGACCGTCGTCACCAACGGATGTCCGTCGGGCGTCACGCCGCCGGCCGGCGGCATCTGCCCCGGAGGCGTGGTGCGCTATACGCTCGACTATCGCAACGTGATGGTCGGCGGGGGACTCGGCAGCGAAGGGCAGTTGCTCTCGGCCTTCGTCTACACCAATCCCGGGACGCTGGTGGTGAGCGATAACGGCGCCGCTACGTTCACCAACGGGGCCGCGACGAACAATACGGCGACCTATACCAACGGCCTGGCGAGCACGCTCAATGCGGGCGGCGTCTATACGACCTGCTCGGCGACCGCCGGTACGTGCGGCGCTTCGCAAGCGAATACGACGTTCACCGGCAATTCGGCCGCATCGACGTCGTGGACGGCGACCATCGGCGGCGCATCGTTCGTCCTCTCGCCGAACGGCTATGCGACCGACGCCACCCACAACTGGCAGGGCACCGTCATCTTCGCCGAGACCGTCAAGTAGCGCGAGGCAGCATCGCCGCGAGCAGGGCGAGCGGCGCGGGGAGGGCGAGCAGTCCGGATTCGGCGAGGCGGATCACGGTCGCATCGGCGATCGAATAACTCGTCGCGGCGACCACCAGGAGCATCACGACGATCGGCAGGGTCGCGAGCACGCGCCAGAGCGCGACCCGCGTGCCGCCGCGCGCGCTCGCGATCTGCACGAGGCAGAACGCGGCGAAGACGAAGGTCAGCGGTGCGAGGACGGTTCCGTATCCCGGCAGCGCGCGATCCGCGACGAACGCGCCGATCGTCGCGAGCACGGACCACGGATTCGAGAACGACGGCGCGGCCCAGCGGCCGGCGACGATGGCGATGGCCGCCGCGAGATAGACCCCTGCCGCCGCCGCCTGGAAGTAGGGCAGCGCGCTCACGCTTGCGGCGCTCCGATGACGGGCCTGACGGCGTCTCCCAGTGCGACCGCGATGGCGGCGCGGATCTCCGGATCCGTCTCCTGTTCGCGCGCGCACAGCAGGATGGGGCAGCGCCACTCCTCGCTCGCCGCGGCCAGTTGGCGCACGATCGCCAAGCGCATCGGCCGGTCGAAACTTCGTTCCCCGGTTCCCAAGAGGGCCGGCCAATAGATCTCGCGCGGCGCCGGCTCGGGTGCCGGCGGGGATGCCGCGCCCGGCCGCCGACGCAGCGAGGCCAAAAGGAAGATGGCTCCGGCGAGCAGGCTCGCGGCGAGCCCCAACTCCTGGATCGGCATTGTCGCTCTGTTCGCCCGGGTCACGCGCCGTCCCCCGAATGCGTTACAATGGGCATCTACTACGTTGGAGGCCTGAGCAACATGCGGCGCTTCGGTGTGCTTTTCTGTATCGCGGTCCTGGGGTTCGCCGGCGCGGCCGGGGCAGCGCGCGCCGACGTGAAGATCACGGTGAACCCCGACCCGGCGCGCTTCGACACCGATTTCCTCTCCGACCCCGACGGCGCGATGAAGGCCGCGCGCGAACTGGTCGCCGCCGGCGACCTGGCCGGGGCGATCAAGAAGCTCGGCACGTACGTCGCCGCACACGGCAAAGAGGCCGGACCGGCCCGCCTGCTCGGCGATCTCTATTACCGTCAAGGCGAGCTCGGCAAGGCGGAAGACGTCTACCGCGCGATCCTGGCGCAATATCCCAACGACAAGGAGACGCACAACCGGCTGGGAACGGTGCTCGCGACCGAGAACCGCATCGACGCCGCCATCGACGAGTTCAACGCGTCCCTTCCGGGAACGGACTCGGTCGGCGACCTGGTGGCGCTCCACGCGCGCAAGGGGGACCTGGCCCAATATCGCGCGCAACTCGAGTTGGTCGCGAACAACTATCCCAACGTCTCCCGCTGGCAGAGCGAGCTCGCGCAGGCCTACGCCGCGCTGCATCGCCCGAGCGATGCCGCGCGATTCTTCCGCCGCGCGCTCGACAGCGATGCGACCGACCTCACGTCGCTCAACGGTCTGGGCCTGGCGATGCTCGATCTGCGCGCGTACGATCTGGCCGCCGGAAGCTTCAAGCGCTGCCTCGGACTCGATCCGCTCAACTACTCCTGTGCGGATAATCTCGGGGCGACGTATCTGGAGATGGGCAGATACGACGACGCGGCCACGATCCTCGCCACCGCGCATACCTTGGCGCCCGAACGGAGCGAAGCGCTCGTGAACTTCGGCTATCTCGCCGACACGAAGGGCGATTGGAAGGGCGCGGTCGCGTGGTACCTCAAGGCGCTCTCCGTCTCTCCGTTCGCGCGGGATGCGTATTTTGACTTAGGCCTCGAGTACGAAGGGCACAAGCTCTACGATCAGGCGGAAGCGGTGCTCGTCAAAGGTATCGCGGTGAATCCGCAGGACGGGCCCCTGCATGTGGTGCTCGGGCAGACGTATCAGGATATGGGCAAGAACGATCTCGCCATGGAGCAGTTCCGCATCGCCGCCGCGTCGTTGGATCCGACCATCGTGGCGTTGGCTCGGGATCGGTTCGCGGCGCTCGATAACGGGCATACGCCTCCGCCGCAGTAGGCTGGGTGGCGGGCGGGATTCGGCATGGGCTTGCGGGGGCGACGTTCCCCTGTCGGCTGCGCTCCCTCCGCCCCTCCAGGGCTCCGGTCGCTCAATCCTCGATCGTTGACAGAGAAAGCCGCAGAGAAACGTCGCTCCCGCAGGCCCATGACGAATCTCGCAGGCGGCAGACGTCAGCGCAGGAGCGCGATGACTTCGATTTCGACGCTGCAGTGGCGGGGCAGCGTCTTGACGGCGACGGTGCTCCGCGCCGGTTTGTTGGCGGTGAAGTAGGTCGCGTAGACCTCGTTGACCGCGTTGAAGTCGCTCATCTCGGCGAGGAAGATCGTCGTCTTCACGACGTCGGCGTAGTCCAGACCGGCGGCTGAGAGGACGGCGCCGACGTTTTTGAGGACTTGATGGGTCTGCTCGCCGATGTCGCCTTCGACGAGGGCGTTGGTCGCCGGATCGATCGGCGTCTGGCCGGAGCAGAAGAGGAAGCCGTTGGCGGCGACGGCGTGGCTGTAGGGACCGATGGGCGCGGGGGCTCCGGGGGCGGTGATGGACTTGGCGCTCACGCGGGTACCTCGTCGCGGCTCATGGTGCCTTTGTAGTTCATCGGCGCCTCTTCGATGCCGAAGTTCTCCGCGTACAGCGCGGCGATGCGCGCCATCTCGTCGTCGGTGAGATCGGGCGCGTCGACGGCAGCGGCGAACTCCCGGAGCTGCTCGCGGTCGTAGATGTTGGGCAGGACCGACATCACGCGCGGTTCTTTCAGCAGCCACTGGATCGCGGCTTGGCCGAGCGTGCGGCCGTCGCGCTCGAGGAAGCGGAGCTGCTCCACCTTCCGCACGCCGTTGATCAGCCACGATTTGGGACGGTGGCGGCGGTGGTCGCCGGCCGGGAAGACGGTCTGCGCCGTGTACTTGCCTTCGAGCATGCCGCTGGCGTGCGGGACGCGGATCATGAAACCGGTATCGGCGTCGCGCTCGCGCGCGGCCGCGATCTGTTCGTCGCCGGGATGCTGTTCGAGCATGCTCCAGATGATCTGCTCCGATGCCACGTTGCGCTTGACGATCGCGTCGACGCCTTCGTAGAGCCAGCCGATCGCCGGGCCCAGCGCGATGCCGTACATCTTGATCTTGCCTTCGGCCTTGAAGGACGCGAGCAGTTCGAAGAGCGCATCGTCGTCGACCTGCGCCATGCGCGCGTTGTGGATCTGATAGATGTCGATGCAGTCCGTCTGCAGGCGCCGCAGCGATTGTTCGAGCGCGTAGCGCACGAACTTCGGCGTGAAGTCGTGCGGGATCTCGTTCTGACCCCGGCGGACGTCGCCGTGATTGTAGAAGTCGTAGCCGAACTTCGTCGCGTAGACCACGTCGTCGCGGCGGTCGCCGAAGGCGCGCGCGAGCTGCTCCTCGCTGCGTCCGTTGCCGTAGGTGTCGGCGGCGTCGAAGAGCGTGATCCCCAGGTCGAGCGCCTCGTGCAGCATGGCTACGGCGTCGTCGTCGGTCATCTCGCCCCACCAGCCGGTCGCGGTCGTCCAGAGGCCGAAGCCGACTTCGCTGACCTTCACGTCGCTCTTGGGATACGTACGGTATTTCATCGCGTCACAGACTCCAATCGGGATAGGAGAACCTTAGGCGTCCGGCGCGAGACTCATTGCGACCATGCTCGCAGCGGCCCCGGATATTTACCCGGCAGGCGCCGGACCGTCGGGCGTAGGAGCAACGGCCGTGAAGCTTTTTGCGGAGGAGTTCGGGCGGGTCGGCCGGTTCATCGACGACTACCTGGAGCATCCCGAGCGCTATCCGGTCCTCGCCCGTACCAAGCCGGGCGACGTCGTCGCCGCGCTGCCGCGCTCGGCCCCCGAAGAGGGCGAACCGTTCGACGCGCTGATGGACGACTTCGAAGCGACGATCCTCCCGGGCATCACGCATTGGAACCATCCGCGGTTCTTCGCATATTTCGCCACGAGCGCGGCCCCGGTCGCGATCGCCGCAGAAGCGCTGGCGGCGACGCTCGACGTGAAGGCGATGCTCTGGCGCACGTCGCCCGCCGCGAGCGAACTGGAAGAGGTCGTGATGCGCTGGCTCGGGCGACTGATGGGCCTGCCCGACGCGTTTACCGGGATCATCTACGACACCGCCTCGATCGCCGGATTCACGGCGCTCGCGGCCGCGCGCGAAGCGCTCGGACTCGACATCCGCGATCGCGGGATGACCGGTCGCGACCTCCCTCGTCTGCGCGTCTACATCACCGAGCATACCCACTCGCACATCGAGAAGGCCGCGATCGCGCTCGGGCTCGGGCGGGAGAACGTGGTGAAGGTCCCCTGCGATGACCGGTTCCGCATGGATCCCGAAGCGCTCGACGCGCGGATCGCCGCGGATCTCGAGGCCGGGATGCGGCCGATGGCGATCGTCGCGACGGTCGGCACGACGTCCACCACGTCGATCGATCCGGTGCCTCGCATCGCCGAGATCGCCAAGGCGCGCGCGCTGTGGCTGCACGTCGATGCGGCGTACGCCGGAGCGGCGGCGATCGTGCCGGAGTTCCGTTCCGTCCTCGACGGCGTCGACGCGGCCGATTCGGTGGTCTTCAATCCGCACAAATGGCTCTTCGTGCCGATGGATTGTTCGGCGCTCTACGTGCGCGACGAGGCGCTGCTGCGCCGCACGTTCTCGCTGGTCGCCGCCTATCTGGAGACGAGCGACGGCGACGTGCGCAACTACATGGACTACGGACTCCAGCTGGGGCGCCGCTTCCGCGCGCTCAAGCTATGGTTCGTGCTGCGGTACTACGGCGCGAACGGTCTGCGCGAGCGGCTGCGCGAACACGTCGCGCTCGCCGCGGAGTTCGCCGGGTGGGTCGGGGCCGAACCGGGGTGGAGCGTCGTCGCGCCGCACCCGTTCTCGGTGGTCTGCTTCCGCTACGATCCGCCCGGCGCTACCGCCGCGCAGGGCGATGCGAAGAACCGCGAGATCCTCGCCCGGGTGAACGCCGGCGGAACGGCGTTCGTCTCGCATACCGAGATAGGCGGTCGCTACGTCCTGCGCGTCGCGATCGGCAATCTGCGGACGACGCGCGACGACGTCGCCGCGGTCTGGGCGGAACTGCGCGGGGCCGCATGCTGAAGAAGGTGCGCGAGAGCTTCGAGCCGAGCACGCTCGCGCTCTTGGCCATCGTGCTGGGCACGATGATCGTCGGCTTCGTCGCGTACGGCGTCATCAACAACATCCGCACCGAAGGCCGTGCGGCCAACAACGCGCGCCTCGACCTGCAGGCGCTGCTCGTGATCGTGATCGACCAGCAGACCGCCGTCCGCGGGTATGCGGCCACGCACCAAAAGCTCTTCCTCGACCCCTACGTCCGCTCGCAGCCGTCCTACGGCGCGACGCTGGCGCGTCTGGAGGTCGCCGCGCGCAACCCGCGTATGGCCGGCATCGCGCGCGATCTGAGCGCGATCCGCGCGAATTACGACGTCTGGCGGGCGCGGACCGCCGAGCCGATCGTCCGGGGCGCGACCGGTACCGACGCTTCGATCCGCCTGCGTCGCGGCGGCCTCGCCATGGACCGCGTCCGCGCGGATCTCGGCCGGGCCCGCGTCAAGGTCGACGCCGCCGCCAACGAGGTCACCGGCAACGTCCAGAACGCGATCGTCATGTCGATCCTCGCGATCGTCGCCATGACCATCATCCTCGGCGTCGTCGCCATCCGCTTCGAGCACGCGCGCCTCGGCGAGGAGAAGCGTCTGCGGGAACAGGTCGACGAGCGCAACGCCGCGCTGCGGCGCAGCAACCAGTCGCTGCGCGAGTTCGCCTACGTCGCCTCGCACGATCTCCAGGAGCCGCTGCGCACCATCGCTTCGTTCACCCAACTGCTGGAGAAACGCTATCGCGGACGGCTAGACCCGGATGCGGACGAGTTCATCGGCTACGTCGTCGACGGCGCCAAGCGCATGCAGCAGCTCATCGACTCGATCCTCGAGTATTCGCGCGTCTCCACCCACGGCAACCCGATGGAGCCGGTGGATCTCGACGCGGTCACGCGACGCAGCGTCGCCAATCTGCGCGCGAGCATCGAGGAGCGCGGTGCCGAGGTCGCGATCGGCCCCCTGCCGCGCGTCCTCGGCGACGACTTGCAGCTGGGGCAGCTCATGCAGAACCTCGTCGGCAACGCCCTCAAGTACAACCGTTCTCCGCGCCCGAGGGTCGATGTACGCGCGCGCCGCGCGAGCCCGGTCTCGTGGGAGATCACCGTCGCCGACAACGGCATCGGCATCTCGCCCGAATATCACGAGCGCATCTTCCGGATCTTCTCGCGGCTCCACGCGCGGACCGAATATGGGGGGACGGGGATAGGCCTCGCCGTCTGCAAGCGGATCGTCGACCGGCACGGCGGGCGAATGTGGGTCGACTCCGAAGAGGGCCGGGGGGCCGCCTTTTCGTTCACTCTGGCCGATGCCGAGGATGCCGCATGATCGAACCCCAGGACGTCGTCCAGGTCCTGCTCGTGGAAGACAGTCCTTCCGACGCGCGCCTCACGCAAGAAGCGTTCCGCGACGGCAAGATCAAGAACGAGCTCCACGTCGTCACCGACGGGAACGACGCGCTCGCATTTCTGCGGCGCGAAGGACGCTTCGCGGGGGCCAAGCGCCCCGACTTGATCCTGCTCGACCTCAACCTTCCGAAGATGGACGGACGAGAAGTCCTGCGTCGCATCAAGACGGACGACGACCTCAAGACGATCCCCGTCGTGATCCTCACCACGTCGGAGGCGGATCAAGACGTGATGAAGGCCTACGAATACCACGCCAACTGCTACATCCGCAAGCCCGTCGATCTGGCGCGCTTCCTCGACATCATCGCCGCCATCGAGAACTTCTGGCTGACCGTCGTGAAATTGCCGAACGACGCGAAGGGCTGATCGCATGCGGGTGCTGGTCGTCGAGGACAACCCGGCCGACGCCGCACTCGTACGCGTGCTGCTCGCCGACGCGCCCGGCCACTACGAGACGACCGCCGTGACCTTCGTCCGCGACGCCGTGGCGCTGCTCGCGGAGGCGACGTTCGACGTCGCGCTGCTCGACATGTCGCTGCCGGATGCGGAGGGCGTCGAAGCGCTCGCCCGGGTGCGCCGCGCCGCGCCCGAACTGCCGATCGTCATCCTCTCGGGTCAGGAAGACGAAGCGCTCGCGACGGCGGCCGTCGCCGCCGGCGCGCAGGACTATCTCCTCAAGAGCAACGTCGGCGAGGTGACTCTGCGACGCGCGCTCGGCTACGCGATCGAGCGGCAGCAGATGTTGGATCGCATCAACGCGAGCGTCGACGAACTCGAAGAGCAGCGGGCCTCGGTCATCCGCCTCAACCAGCTCAAGAACGATCTGATCACCGTGCTCGCGCACGACTTCAAAGGTCCGCTCACCACGATCCTCGGCTTCGCGGAACTGATCGAAGAGGGCGCGCTCGCCGGCGAAGACGCCTGCGATGCCGCCGGTACGATCCGGCGGAACGTCTTTCGGCTCACCACGCTGGCCAACGACACGCTCGCGCTCTCGCGCATCGAACACGGCGAACTCGAGATCGCCGAAGGCATCGTCGACCTTCCCGATCTGGTGAGGGAGATCGCCGAACGCACGGACGATCCGCAGCGCTTCACCTTCGTCGCGACGGCGAGCGAGACGGAAGTCCCCGGAGACCGCGAGCGGCTGCGCCAGGTCTTCGAAAATCTGCTGCGCAACGCGCTGAAGTATTCGCCCGACGACGCCCTCGTCTCCGTCGCGATCCGCGACGGCGATGCGGACTTCGTGCGGGTGGACGTCACGGACCGCGGCATCGGCATTCCGGGCGAGGAGATCGCGACGCTCTTCCGACGCTTCGCGCGCGCGAGCAACGCGAGGAAGGCGAGGATCCCCGGCACCGGCCTCGGGCTCTTCGTCGCGAAGACGCTCGTAGAGAAGCACGGCGGGCGACTGTCCGTCAACAGCGAGGTCGGCCGCGGAAGCACGTTCAGCGTCTCGCTGCCGCGCAGAGGTGCGGTCGCGCGCGCGCCGCAGATCGCCGTCGTCGTCGGCGATGCGGCGCTGGGCCCGTTCATCGCCTACGAACTGCGCTCGAACGGCTTCCGTGTGCGCGAGTACGGCTCGCTCGACGAATTGCGGGCGGGCAGCGCGGCCGAGCCCAGCGACGCGATCATCGTCGATCGCGATCGGATCGCGCCGGACGCGGGCGCGACGCGCGCCGTCCTCGGCGGATCCACCCCGCGTCTCATCGGCCTCGGCGCCTCCGGAAGCGACGGCTGGGATGCCACGCTGCCGAAGACGTTCCTGGCGACCGACCTGCTCGCGGCCTTGGCGATGAAGCCCTAGTAGAGCCGTAAGTACGCGCGGTGTTCCCATTCGTGGACGGCGCGGCGATAGGTCTCGTACTCGGCGATCTTCGCATCGCGGAAAGCGTGATAGATGTGATCGCCTAGGGCGGCGCGGATCGTCGGATCGGCGTCCAGCGCGTCGATCGCCTGCCGGAGCGATTTCGGCAGCGTTCCGATGCCGCGTTCGTGACGGTCGCGTTCGGAGAGTTCGTAGGTGCTTCCGACCAGCGGGCTGCCGGGAAGCGTGCGCGTCTGCACGCCGTCGCTCGCGGCGCCGACGAGCGCGGCGACCGCGAGATACGGATTGCAGGCCGGGTCGGGGCTGCGCATCTCGATGCGGCGCTGTCGCAGGGCCGGCACGCGGACGAGGGCGTTCGCACTGCGTTCCGACCAGACGGTGTAGATGGGCGCGTCCCACGCGGCGACGAGGCGCTTGTAGGAGTTGACCGTCGGATTGCAGATCGCGGTCGTCGCGGCGGCGTGCCGCAACAGTCCGCCGATGGCGTAGAGGACCGCGTCGTCGTCGGCGTCCGGCAGATGGAGTTCCACGTGCAGACCGCTGCCGGCGCGATCTTCGCTCGGCTTCGGCATGAACGTCGCTTCGAGGCCGAAGCGCGCGGCCACGTGCTTCGCTATCGTCCGGACGGTGAGCGCGTGATCGGCGGCATCGAGCGGGTCGCACGGCGCGAGGTCGATCTCGTGCTGACCGTTCCCGTGCTCGTGATGGGCGCTCGCGACGGGGACGTTCATCGCCTGCAGGGCGGCGACGATGGCGTTGCGCGCCTCCTCCCCCCGATCGTTGGCGCCGAAATCGAAATACGACCCCACGTCGCGGGTCGAGGTCGAGCCGAAGCCGCCGCCCTCGGCTTGGGCGTCGAAGAGATAGAACTCCATCTCCGTGCCGATCGCGACCGGTCCGAGCTCCGCGGCCTCTTCGAGCGCGCGGCGCAGCGTGGTGCGCGGACAGCCCTCGAAGGGCGAGCCGTCGGGCATCGCGATGTCGCAGATGAGCCGCGCTTCCGCACCGTCGCCCGCGTTCCACGGATAGAGCGCGAACGTCGACGGGTCGGGACGCAGCTGCATGTCGAGCTCTTCGCCGCGCACGAAGCCGTCGATGGAACCGCCGTCGAAGGTCACGTTCCCGTCGAGCGCCGTCTCGAGCCGACTCGCCGGGATCGAGACGTTCTTGCTCACGCCGAGGATGTCGGCGAAGACGAGCCGGACGAAGCGCACGTCGCGCTCCTTCGCGAGTTTGAGGACAGCGCGTATGGCGGCGGCGCCGCCTTTGCCGTTAGGTGTGGAGTGCATCGATCGCGATCGCCATTCTGAAGGTGAGTTGATCGTGGGGGCTGTCGAGCGTGCGTCCGCAGATCTCGCCGATCTGCCGGAGCCGATAGAAGACCGTGTGACGGTGGACGTGCAGCTCCGCCGCGGCGTCCTTGACGTTCTGTCCGTTGGAGAAATACGAACGCAGCGTGGCGACGAGCTCCGTCTGGTGTCGCTCGTCGTACGCGCGCAGCGGGGCGAGCGTCGCGGCGGCGAAGGCGCGCAGCGCGGCGCCGTCCGCGCCGTCGAAGAGCAAGGCGTACGCGCCGAGGTCGTCGTGACCGAGGACGCGTCCGGCGCCGTAGACCCGCCGCCCGATCGCGAGCGCGGCTTCCGCGGCCGCGATGCCCCGTGCGATCTCGATCGCAGGTACCGGATTCGCGACGCCGCCGCTCGCGACGCAGTCCGGCTGCGATTTCGCCGCGGTCTTGGGCAAGAGCGACGCCGCGGTGCGCGCGTTGGCCGCGTCGATCTCGCGCGCGGCGGGCGCCAGCACCAGCACGCCGGACTCGCGTTCCAGGATGCCCGTAGCGAACTCGCCCGACGCGAAGGTCGTCGCGACGATGCCGGCGACCTCGGGCGGTTCGAGGGCGATGGCGACATAATGGGTGGCCAGAGCCATGCCGTTGGCTTGCGCGTCGGCGCGCGCCGCCGCGAAGTCGTGGTAGCCGCCCGCGCGCAATCGCTCCCAGAACGCCCGCCTCCGTCCGGTCGAGCCGCCCCTCTCCCGGGCCAGCTCCACGGCGATCGCGGCCGCGGTCAGCCGCAGCGCCAGCAGCGCTTCCGGACTGCTTTCGACGCCGGCCTCGATCGCGCCGAGCACGGCCGGTCCTGCGGCGATCGGCGCCGAGATGGCGACGCCGTTGCGGCTCGGGCCGACGGTGGCCAGCGCGCGACCGGCCGCATCGCCGACCCGGACCCCGGCTCCGAGACGCTCGGCGAGATGGAGGGCGTAGGCGCGCGCGCCGCCGCCGGCCGCGGCGACGACCGCGAGCCCTTCGGCGAAATCAACGAGCTCTTCGGCCGTCATGGCCGATTCTTTCGGCGGTTTGTGCCGATGACCTTAGGGATGATGCGCGGCGGGGTTCGTTCGCTCTTCGAGTCGCTCTACGCCGGCACTCCCGATGCCGTGCTGGCGTATTCCCCGGACGGCCTCTGTACCGGGGCCAATCCGGCGGCCGTCGATCTCACCGGGCACTCCGAAACGCAGGTCATCGGGCAGCACTATTCGCTGCACGTCGCGCGGCAGGATCGCGAACGCGCGAAAGATGCCGTCGAGACGGCGCTCGCGGGCGGCGTCGATCACCTCGAGATCACCGTGCGGCATCGCGACGGAACCATCATCCCGGCCGAGCTCTACGTCTTCCCGGCGTTCGCGGGGTCGGAGATCGTCGGCTTCTTCGCACAGGTGCGCGACATCGTCGCGCTGCGTTCTGCCGAGCGCTGGCTCAACATCAATCAGGATCGCTTCCGTTCGCTCTTCGAGTTCCACCCGGACGGGATCTTGGAACTGAAAGAAGACGGCACGATCTCCCGGGTCAACGTGGCGTTCGAGAGCGAGACGGGATTCCTCGGCGAGCAGCTCGTCGGACGCCCGTGGACGGGCGTCATCGCCCCGGACTTCCGCGATAGCGCCGAAGAGGCGCTGCGCGAATGCAAGCGCGGCGAAGCCAGCGAAGCCGACTCGCAGCTGCTCGACCGTCTGGGAAATCGCATCGACGTCGCGCTGAAGCTCGTGCCGGCCAGCGTCGCATCGGAGGTCACGGGCGCGTACGCGATCGCCAAGAACGTAGCCGCCCAGCGCGACGCCGAACGGGCGATCGCCGATTACGGAAAGCGCATCGGCGACCTCTACATGGTGGCCGCGGGACGCGGCGAATCGGAAGAGGATCAGATCGACACCACCATCGCGCTCGCGATGCGCATGTTCGATTTCGATTTCGGCTATCTCACCCGCTTCGCCGGCGACGAGATCGAGATACGCAATACCGTCGGAAGCGGCTGGAACGTACGACCCGGACAGTTCTACGCGAAGCACCAGAGCCTGACGCGATATCTGGACGAGCGGGAGATGCTGGAAGCGGGCGACCTCGACGAGTCCCCGTGGGCGAGCGACGGCGCGCGATCGAACGCGCCGTGGCGCGCGTACGTGGCGATGCGCCTGCGCGTCGGGGACGGGGTCTACGGCGCGCTCGCGTTCGCCTCGAAACGTCCGCGCGCGCCCTTCACCCAACTCGATCGCGACCTGATGCAGATGGTCGGACTGTTCGTCGCGGCCGCGCTCGAGCGCGCCGCCAGCCGCGAACGCATCGAGGCGCTCGCCTTTACGGACGCGGTGACCGGCCTGCCCAACCGCGTGCTCTTCGACGATCGCATCCGTCAGACGATCGCCACGTCGAAGCGCTACGCTCGCGGATTCTCGGTGATGTACCTCGACGTCGACCACTTCAAGGACATCAACGACGATCTCGGCCACGCCGCCGGCGACGCCGCGCTCAAGGCCTTGGGCGAGCGGCTCCGCGAGACGCTGCGCGAATCCGACACGATCGCGCGCGTGGGCGGCGACGAGTTCGTCATCCTTCAGCCCATCGCCGACGGACCGGGCGACGCCGCGGACCTCGCCCGCAAGATCGTCGCCGCCGTTCAGCGTCCGGTGCTCATCGAAGGGCGGGAGCGCGTCATCCAGGTCTCGTTGGGGATAGCGCTCTATCCGCAGGACGCGACGAACGTCGAAGATCTGATGGCGCTCTCCGACAAGGCGCTCTATGCGGCCAAGCGCGCGGGGCGCAACCGCTGGAAGTTCGCCGACGAGGACGCCGTCAGGCGATCGCTCGCGCGCAACCCGTAGCCGCGTCTATCCGCGCAGCTGCTGGACGATGAAGACGAGCGAGAGTCCGCCGACGACGATCGCCGTCGTCCATCCGACGACGTTGGCGAGGGGCTTGTTGGTGTACGCGCCCATGATGCCTTTGCGATTGATGATGACGAGCATGAGCACCAGTTCCGCCGGCAGCAGCACGCCTTGGACCGTCTGCGCGGCCAGGATGAGCGGCAAGAGGCGGATGCCTGGCAGAAGCACCAACGCCGCGCCGAGTATGAGTCCCGCGCCGAAGATGGTGAAGAAGATCGGCGCTTCGCCGAACTTGCGATCGAGCGCCGCTTCGAAGCCGAGCGCTTCGCAGATCACGTAGGACGTCGAGAGCGGCAGGACGGTCGCGGTGAAGAAGCCCGCATTGAGGATGCCCAGCGCGAAGATCGTCGCGGCCAGCGACCCGAACGGACGCAGGGCCTGGGCGAAGTCCGAGGCCTGCGTCGGTTCGATGCGCGCGCCGTGGCGATTCGCAAGATAGATCGTCGCGGCGTTGGCGACGATCATGAACCCGGCGATGGCGATGCCGATGACGCTGCCCACGATCACGTCGGCGCGGACCAGGCCGAGCCGGTCCTCGTCGGTGCCCTTCTCGACGACCGCCGATTGCAAGAAGAACTGCATGTAGGGCGAGATCGTCGTGCCGATCAGGCCGACGACGATGAAGAGCCAGGCCTTGTCGCCGAAGTGGAACGTCGGCACGAACGTCCCGACGGCGACGGCGTGCCAGTCGGGATGGGCCAGCACGGCCGAAGCCGCGTAGGCGAGATAGATGAGCGAGAATCCGACGAAGATGCGTTCGACGATCTTGTTGTCGAAGCGCAAGATGAAGAGGAAGACGGCGACGAGCGCGATCGGCACGGCGATGTAGCGCGAGATGCCGAAGATCTCCGATGCGGTCGCGATGCCGGCGAACTCGGTCGCCGTCAGCGCGACGTTGACGACGAAGAGCGCGAGCATCGCGAAGAAGGAGACCCGCACGCCGAAGTTCTCGCGGACGAGCGCGGCCAGTCCCTTACCGGTGACGGCGCCCATCCGGGCGGCCATCTCCTGGACGACGACGAGCGCGATCGCGAGCGGAACCAGCACCCACAGGATGGCGTAGCCGTAGCGCGCGCCGGCCGCGGAATAGGTGGCGATGCCGCCGACGTCGTTGCCGGCGGAGGCCGTGATGAATCCGGGCCCGAGCACCGCGAAGAGCAGCAGGGCCGAGCGGAAGAGGCTACGCTTCTTCAACGATCGTCCGCCGATGGTGGCGCGGCGCGAACCGCGGAAGCTTCTTGGCGAGGTCCGCCGGCATGATCGCGTCGATGGCGTCGTCGACCGTGACGATGCCGAGCAGCGTCCCGCGATCGTCGACCACGGGCGCGGCGAGCAGGTCGTAACGGGCGATCGTCGCCGCCACCTCGTCGCGGTCGGCGTCGGGCGCGAGGGTGACGAGATCGGTCTCCATGATCTTGTCGATCGTCGCCTGCGGCGGCGCCAGGAGCAGCGTGCGCAAGGTCAGGGTGCCGAGCAGCGCGTCGGCCTTATCGACGACGTAGAGATAGTAGATGAACTCGGACTCGGGCGCGATCTCGCGGATCTTGCGGATCGTCGCTTCGGCCGTGCGATGCGGATAGATCCAGACGTAGTCGGTCGTCATCAGTCCGCCGGCCGTATCTTCCGCATACTTCACCAGTTCGCGCAGCTCGCCGGCGGTGAACTCGTTCATCTCCGCGAGAAGCCGGGTCTGCTGTTCCTCGGGCAGTTCGGCGAGCAGGTCGGCGGCGTCGTCCGAATCCATCTCTTCGATGATGTCGGCGGCGCGCTCCGTGCCGATATCGTCGATGAGCGATTTCTGCGTGTCGGCGTCGAGATGCTCGAACGCATCGGCGGCGGTCTCGTCGTCGAGCGAGCGGACGACGGCGACGGCCTCGCGGGTCGAGAGATCGCCGATGATCTCGGCCAGGTCGGAGGGGTGGAGGCGGGCGAGCTTGCTCTCCTTGACGGAGAGCCGCACTTCGGACGGATTGACGTCGCGGATCGGCGAGACCGAGTCCCAGGCGATCATCGCGCGCGGCACCCTCCTATAGATGTAGGGCGTGAAGCGCTTGCCGAACGACTTGAGACCGAGGCGGCGCAGGAGGCCGGCGACGCCGACGTCGGCCGCGACGACCCGGAGGTGTCCGCCGGTGTTGGCGACCTCGATGTCGTTGATGCGGACGACCTTGCGGCCGTCCACGTCGACGATCTGCTTGTCCAGCAGGTCGGCCACGAGGAAGAGCGCCTCCGCATCGGGCGGTGCCGGTTCCTTGGGAGCCATGGTCAGCGCGACGGTCCCGTTCCGGTCCACGTCGGCGATCGTATCGATGGGCGCGAAGCGCAGGCCCTGCGTCGTCTTGAGCACGAGGCCGTCGATCTGCGGAAACGTCGCGTCGGGGTTGTTGACGAGGAAATCGGAGACCTTGCCGATCGGCAAGTCGTAGAGCGTGGCTTGCCGGCCCACCAGCTCGCTTATGAATCCGTCCGCAAATGCCATCTCGACCCTCAGTCGCAGCGAGCTTTGGCACCACGCATCGTAGAAGCGGTCGCCCGCCTCAGCCGCGTTAGACATCGCCTTGGATCCGGCGGAGTCTGGTCTACCCGCTTGGCGTCTCTCGACGTTTCGGGGCAGCGGCCTGTGTATCGCGTGGACGCCTCACCTAGCGAGGTATCCTTACACTAAGTATAGGGGGCGCGGTCAACCTTCGAGGCCGCGGGCGTTCCTAGGCGGCTTTGATGCTCTCCAAGAGGAGGCTCGTGACGAGCTTCGCGTCGACCCCGACCTGCGAAAGGATCCCCATGCCGACCTGAGCGATCAGCTGGTTCTTGGTGAAATCGGTCGTATACCGGCCGATGTCGGCGTCCCTGATCCGGCTCTCGGCGTCGGTCAGGTTGATGCCGGTGAGGGTACCGTTGTTCGCGTCTTCGCCGAGCGAGACGGTCTGCGCGCCGATATCCGCGCGCACTTGAGAGAGCGCGTCGAGCGCGTTGTCGACTTTGATCTCCGCGGAACTCGCGGAGTATTGATTGCTCGAATCCGAACCGATCGGCGCGTTGACGAAATTGATCTGATCGGGATTGAGCACGCTGATGCCGCTGACGTTCAACGTGTTCGTCGAGAGGTTCGGCAGCGAGATCGACGTCGCCGTGCCTTCGTCGCCGCCATCGTTCACGTAGAGCGCGTGCCCGGTCCCGGCCGCGACCGCATCGGTGGAGACGAACGCGATCGACGTGCCGACATCCGCGGCCGTCAGGTTCGAAAGATTGAACGTCAACAGGTTCAATCCCGAATTGCCGGGCGCGACGTAGGCCGCACCGCTGATGACGCCGGAGTTCACCGGCACCGCCGAGACGTCGGTCATCTCCGGTGCGCCTCCGAGCGACGGATCGGTCGAGTATGCGGTGAACTGGATGTAGACGCCGCTGCCGACGTTGATGCCGGTATCGGGATCGACCGCGCTCGGATCGTACGACAACACCTGGAAGACCATATAGGCCGGGACGAATCCGCCCGGACCGGGCTCGCCCTGTCCGGTGAGCGTGATGAGTTTTCCGGGGGTGCCGAGGCCGTCGGCGTTGGCGACGGTGTCGCTGGGATACGGACGCGTCGTCGACGTGTCGGGGATCGGCGAGTCGACCTGCTTGACGGAGTACGCGACGGGCGCCGACGTGTCGAGCGAACCGTCGAAGAGCTTGACGCCGTTGAACTGCGTGGTGCTCGCGATGTGGTTCACCTCGGCGAGCAGCGTGTCGATCTCTTCTTGGATATTCGCGAGGTCGCCGTTCGACTCGAGATCCGAGCGCGATTCGACGACGAGCGTCCGCACGCGCTGCAAGATGTTCTGTACGTTGGCGATGGCGCCGTCGGCGACGTTGAGGAGATTGCCGGCGGTCTGCACGTTAGCTACGGATTGCTGAAGTCCGGACACTTTCGTCTGCAGCGTTTCGGCGATCGCAAGACCGCTCGGGTCATCGGCAGCACTTTGCACGCGAAGGCCGCTGGCCAACGCGCGCGTGTCGCTCCCTAATGAATTTTGAGCAATAGCGAGATTCCGGAGAATCTGGCCGGTGCCCCCCAGCACGTCCATGAGTAGGTTGGGCTTCCTCCTTGAAACGGTGTCCCTACATATAAGGGCTTCGGCAAAAGCGCCTTAAACTTGCGCGTCCCGGCCTCACGGATCGCGTTAAGGACGTGTAAACGAGGAGCGACCTTCTTCAGCCGGGCCCCGCCGCGTCCGAAGATGACCATGGAGGTTCGGTTGGGAAGGCGCGCGCTGATCCGTTTGGTCGGGAGATCCGTCCAAGCGATCGGGATTTCGGTCATCGCAGGCGCGCTCGCGGGCCTGTCGGTGGTCGAGTACGGCCAAGCGAGCGCACTGTTGGCCGTCATCGGGACCGCGGTCGCGCCCTCGCCGAGTCCATCGCCCAGCCCCGAGCCGACCGCCGCTCCGCGCCTCGATCGGGGCGGTCCGCTGGAGTTCAGCCTCAACGGGACGCTGGCGGTGGGCGAGAGCAACGTCGCGGCGACCCGGACCGACGCCCTGGGAAACCCGACGGCGCAGTCCTCGAGCACCGCGAGTTCCGCGGTCGGTCTCTATGCCGAGCTGCGCCGGCGCACCGGCAGTTCGACCGCCGACGTCCGGCTGCCGCTGGGGTTCTCGCAGGGCGGGACTCAGGTCGGGGCGCTGCTCGTCGGATTTTCGACGCCGCACTACGCCCTGCAATACGGACCGCAGGGGGCCAACGTCTTCGGGCAGATCCCGCTCGGCGGTACGATCCGCGGTTTCGCGCTGGTTCTGCCGCTCTCGTCGGGCGACGTCGCGTTCTACGAAGGCCCCAACTTCGGCGTCGATCAGGAGACCGTGCACGTCCAGGGATTTCGCGCGCGCCGCTTGATCGGCCGGGACCTGTTCGAACTCGCCTTCGCGCGCAACGCATCCTCGCCGCTCACCGGCTCCGCGACGACGCTGGTGGCGGGGCTCGCCACGAGTCGCGGCCGGGCGGCCTTCGTCGGAGAGCTGGCTTCGCAAGAACGGCATACGCCGACCGGCGACGTGCACGGCGTCGCGATGCAGTGGCGCGCGGACGTGGGCACTCCGAACAGCGGCTGGACGTTCGCGTTCCGTCACATGCCGGACCGGTTCCTCGCATACGGCGCGGGCGAACTCAACCGCGACGACTATCGGGAACTGGCGTATCGCGCCGCGGGCAAGCGCGGGAATCTCAGCGCCGATCTCACGTTCGAGAACGCGGGAAGCGCCGATAACCTCCTGCAGTCGCGCCGCTCTTCGCTCGGGTACGGCGGTCAGCTGGGCAACGCGAACTATCAGCTGACGTTCCAAGAACAGCGCTTGGGCGGAACGCAGCCGGTGCAGTGGTCGGGCAGCGGCACCGCGCAGCTCGGCGTGCCGTTCGCCCAGGGATTCGCGCTCTTCGGCGTGCAGCTCGGGCGCACGACGACGTACGGATCCGACGCGACCGGCCTCTCCGCGTTCTCGGCGCAGGTCCAGCGTCAGTTCGGACCGCTCGCCCTGCAGTTCACGACGCAGTCGCAGCAGCAGACCAATCCGGAACTCGGCGCGTCGCACCTGCAGACGAACTCCTTCGGCGCGCAGCGGCAGTTCGGGCGGACCGGATTCGGTTTCCAATACACGCGCTCGCACACGCTATCCGCGTTCGCCGATGCGATCCAGCGCACGCCGCAGATCGCCATCTCGCGGCAGATCTCGCCGGCGCTCTCCCTGCAGATGACGCTGGGCCGCCAATCCAACGACGACCTGCGCGATCCGCGCAACAACGGGACGTCGCGGATCTTCAACGTCCTCGTCAACGCGCCGTTCGCGTTCGGCAACGGCGTCGTCCAGGGCCGCGTCGATCCGCGCTTGCCGGCGATCATCGCGGGACGCGTCGTGAGCGATCTCGGCGACAACTTCGCGCTGGCGGGGCTCGCGACGGGCGGCGTGGCGAACGCCGTCGTCGTGCTCGATGGGACCGAAGTGCAGCGCACGGATCTCGACGGGAACTTCCAGTTCTCGTTCGTGCATCCGGGTCAGCACCAGCTGCGCGTCGAGACGTCCTCGCTGCCGCGCGGACTGACGGTCGATCAGCCGATCGTGACGCTCAACGTCGACGGGGGCCAGACGGGTCAGGTCTACTTCCGCGTCGGCGATTTCGGCGGCGTCGCCGGGCACGTGTTCGGGCGCGATTCCAACGGCGGGACGATTCCGCTCGAGAACGTGCTGTTGCGCGTGGACGGCGCCGCCTATTCGCAGACCGATCGCGACGGCGCCTACGGATTCGGGCGCCTGCGGCCGGGCCAGCACACCATCGCCATCGTGCTCAACTCGGTGCCCGCGTTCGCGTCGTTCGACCCTTCGGCCGCGACGCAGAAGATCGACGTCCGCGACGGGCAGATCGCACCGCTCGATTTCGTCGGCGCGCCGCTGGGATCGATCGAGGGCTTCGTCCGATACGATAAGGCGCTCAAGGGCTACGACGGGGGCGGCGTGCAGAACGCCTACGTCGTCGCCGAGCCGGGCGAACATGCGGCGATCACGGACGCCGACGGGTCGTTCGTCATCGACGACCTTCCGCCGGGCACGTATGCCGTCTCCGTCGATCCGGAGACGGTCGACGACGCGGTCGCGCCCGAAGGTGATCCGCTCTCGGTGACGCTGATCGGCAACGACCACTATCGCGGTGCCGAGTTCGTCGTCGGCGAGAAGCAGAAGAGCGTCGTCTTCTCGTTCCTCGGCTCCGGCGCCAGCGCCGCAAGCGTGCGTTTGGACGATGGTCGCCTGCCGCCCGGCGGGACGACCGCTATCGCATATACCGCGCCTCCGAGCGTCAAAGACGCCAAGGCCACGTTCTTCGGCAAGACGTTCGCCCTGACGTACGACGAGAAGCGTTCGGTCTGGCGGGGCACGGCCGAGGTGCCCGCCGGCACGAAGGCGGGCAGTTACGAGATCGCCGTCTCCGCGACCGGCATATCGACGGTCGCGACCGCCTCGCTGACGGTGGATCCGCACATGCCCATCGTCATCGTACAGGTCACTCCGCCAAACGTCGCACCGGGCCAATATGCGGCCGTCCGCGCTCGCTTTCTGGTCGACGTCCGGGCCGGCGATACCATCGCGTGGTCGGACGGCTCGACGACGGTGCTGGGCAAGCCGGTCGCCGGCCGGGTCTTTACCTTCACTTTACGCGTATCTTTACGGCCACTATACGGTACGCTCCTAACGCGTCACGCTCGGTTGCCGATAAGACTCTTGTAAGACTTCGTTTCACGAAAGCCATGGATGGCAACTCGCGCATGGTGAAAGGACTATGAACGTGAAAAAGCTCCTAGCGATCGCGGCGCTCGCGTCGCTCGCAATCCCGGCACTGCCCGTTATCGCAGCGACGACCGTCACCAAGACCGTCGTCGTCAAGTGGAACACGCAGGCCGTGGCGACGCTCAACGTCGCGACCAACTACGACGCCGCGGGCGCGCAGCAGCTCACCGCTCCGGCGATCCTGACGACCAACAACGGCGGCGTTGGCACCTGCACCGCGGCCGGTGCCGGCTCGGAAGCCGCCGCGACCGTCAACTTCGGCAACGTGACCCCGGACTCGGGCGCGAACTACACCAACTGCCTGTACAAGAACGCCGTGAACGCGCAAGTGATCACGTCGTCGGTCAGCTGGAACCTCGCCGCTCAGGTCACGACGGGCACGGTGCCCGCCGACACGATCCTGTGCGCTTACCCGAACGGCGGCGCGACGTGGCCGCTGAGCGCGGCGACGCTCTCGGCGACGCAGAGCGCGCGCGTGGCCGCTCCGTCGATCACCTCGCTCGCGTGCCCCGGTGCGGGCGCCTCGCTCTCGATCGGCGCCGGTTCGGTGACGCTCGCGAACGAGACCAATGCGTTCAACTCCGCGGCCCCGGCCAACATCGGCCAGGACTTCGACCTGACGCTCAAGCCGCTTGCGGCCGCTTCCGGTGGTAGCCCGACCCAGGTCACGGTCACGTACACCCTGACCGCGAACTAAGTCGCCCGATCACCGTGCAATTCGTCGTGGGGTGGAGGGTGTTCGCCCCACGGCGAAAGAGGCCCGATATGAAGAGTCCTTCGAGATTCCTCGTCCTCGCGACGTTGCTCGCGACGGCGCTCTGCATACCGAGCCAGGCGACCTCTCAGGGTCTCGGTTTGGACGTCTCACCGGCGAAGCTCGAAGTCTCGATTCCGGCCGGCGGAACGTACAACATCCCCATCACCGTGCACAACTCCAGCGGGGAGGCCACCCACGTGCAGGCGACCATGGTGGATTTCGATGTCGATCAGAGCGGGACGTACCAGTTCCAGCGGGTCGGGACGCGCGAACACTCGCTCCTGCGGTGGGGTTCGATCCGTCCGCGTGAGTTCGATCTGCCGGCGGGCAACTCGCAGCAGGTCCAGCTTTCGATCGTCGTACCGAACAAGTCGTCGCTGACCGGCGAATACGCCGGCATCGTCTTCTTCCAGACGCGACCGATCAGGCGCGGTGGCACGGCCCTCGCATTCTCGGCGCGCGTGGCATCGAAGATCTACGAGACGATCCCCGACTCGGTGACGATCTCCGGAGCCATCGCGAAGATGGCGTCGGTCAGGTCGGGCGCCAATCAGGCGTATCGAGTGGTCTTCAACAATACCGGCAACGCCCACGTCTATCTGCGCGGCCAGGTGCAGGTGCAGAAAGGCGGGAGCGTCGTCGACCGGATCTCCATGCCCGACGAGATGCTCGTCGAGCGCGGCGGTACGCGCACGATCCAAGTCAACGGCAAGCGGCTTCCGCCCGGGACCTATCAGGCGATCGCGACGATCGACTACGGCGGCAAGACGCAGACCGGCGGCGCGATCGAGTTCACCGTACCGTAGGCGCCGAAACGTGCCCGCGAGGAGCGGGCGCGCCCTTTACAACACGGATCGTTGACGCACAAAGGAGTGTGACGGAGACATGGTCAGGCTGATCGGGAGGCTCGTTGCGATCGCGATCGCGTTCGCGACGCTGACCCCTGCGTCGGCGACCACCGCCGGCGGCTCCGTCACCACGCAGTGGAACGCGACCCCCATCGTCAAGATCAGCCTCACGCCGAACTACGCGACGGGCTACGGCTCCGTCGCGGCGGTCTTCGGAACGCAGCCCGCGCCGACGCACGGCATCGACGCGCCGGCCGTCGGATCCGGGGCGGTCGACTTCGGGACGGTCCTGGCCGGCGGATCGTACATCTACAAATACGCCGTCCACCTCAACATCTTCACGAACTCCGCGACGGGCTTCAACGTCTACGGCGAAGGGTCGGCCGATTTCTACAATCAGACCGACACGACGACGACGGCGATCGACCAGACCATCTTCTACGTGCCGTCGGTCGCTTCGGGCGATACCAACACCGGATTCACGCCCGGATTCCCGTTCCAGAAGACCACCGCTCCGCAGTCGGGAGCCGGCAGCTTCGCCACGGCGCCGCAGATCACGTACGGCGTCTATCCGACGCCCGTGAAATCGACGACCCTCTCGGCGGCCGACCTCTACTACGACTACGAGATGAAGGTCCCGCCGACGGCCACCGCCGGCAGTTATTTCGTCTGGATCGTCTACACGGTGGTGCCTCAATGAACCCGCGCCTTCGTCTCTCGCTCTGGATCTTCGTGAGCGCGGTGGTCGTCGCCGTATGGCTCGGCCCGGCGATCGCGAGCATCGTGCAGCAGCGCAGTCAGATCGCGGTGACGGTCGTCATCAACGTGACGCCGGCGCCCGTCGCCTACGTCCGCCGGCAGGCGCGCGGTTCGGCCGACGAGGTCGCGGTGACCGGAACGCTCCGCCAGACCGTCGTCGCGCAGGCGACTGCGCAAGCCGCCGTCCGCGTCGAGGCCAAGGTCTCGCCGAATCCGAACGCGACGCTGCTCTATTCGGATCAGCCGACCGTCGTCATCGATGCGACCGCCGGGACAACCGTCGCGGTGCCGTGCGCCTATCACATCAACATCAAGACGGCGATCAACAACTGGCAGCTCAAGCACGGCGTCTCGAACGATTTCTCGTCGACGTTCCTCGGCGGCGATCTGGCCAACGACTCGTACGTCGCCACGCCGCTCCCGACCTCGACGCCGTTCATCGTCTACGCGCGCAACGGCGGCGTCTGGGCTCCTCTACAGACCAACAGCGGCACCAAGACCTATTGCGTGGACCTCACGATCAAGGTCCCGGTCAGCATCGCCGGAGGAGCGTATAGCACCAATGCCGTCTATACGTTGTACTGGTAATGCGTAACCGTATCGCCGGCGCGCTGCTCGCGTTCTTCTGCGCAGGATCGTTCGCCGCGGTCGCGTTCGCGCAGTCGGTCCAGCCGATCGACAGGCCGCATCCCATCATCCCGCTCCCGCGTCCCACCGGCGGCGCCATCGCGACGCCGACGCCGCTCGCCGCGCCGACCTTCGCGCCGATGCCGAGCGTCACGCCGGTCGCGTCGCCGCTGCCGGGGATCGAGAACCGCTTCGTCCTGCTCTCGCAGCTGGCGCCGCTTCCGCCGCGCACCGCGGCGAACACATGGGCGCCCGGGAACAAACGTCCGTTCGCGGCGACCGGCGCCACGATGACCGTGGTCTCGTCCGCCAACGCCAACTGCGCGAACAGCGTCGGCTCGATCATCGCGCTCGGCTGCACCGTCTTCTGGCAATCTTCCGGACTGACGGCCGGCCACACGTACAAGGACTACATCGTCGCGCCGAACGTGGGCAACGGCGAGGGCGGGACGTTGACCGGGTCCGCGTACACGTCGGCCTCGGGCGCGGTCCACTCGACCACGCTCGGCGTCGCCGGCCTCTACGTCTTCGGCACGTACGACTCGACGAGCGCGGTCTGGGTCGCGGTGACATACGTCAACGTCGGCAGCGACACGACGGTGAAGGTCTATCAGGACGCGTTCCACACGCAAGAAGCCTATCAGTTCGACGTGTCCTCGGCGTCGGATGCGTATCTCTATGCGACGAACCTGACCGCGTCCGATTACTACGTGTGGTACGTCGAATCGACGTCGATCAACCCCAACTGCGTCTTCCTCGCCCCTTCGGCGACCATCACCGCCGGGAAGCTCTGCAACATCACCGGTTCCGCGGGCGCGCAGGCGCCGGGCGGCGCCCTATCGGTGACCTGGCCGATCACGACCTCGCTTTCGGCGGGGACGTATTCGGTCGTGCTCTTCGACGTCACGCAGAACGCGCGGCTGGGGCAGGTCCAGGTCTCGATCACGGGCTCCGGCGGCGGATCGATCCGCGTCTCCGGCAGCGCGACGAGCGCGAACGCATCGCCGAATCCGGCGTCGAACGGTACGACCAACACCATCTTCGCCTACGACAGTTCGAACGACCGCTCGACCGGGGGCGTCACGCTGACCAGTTCGGCGGTGCCCAACGGCAACTATCTCTGGACCGTCACCGATCCGACGGGCCAGTCGTGGTCGAGCGGAACGCAGGCGATCAGCGGAGGCACCGGCTCCTATACCTTCGCGATGTCGACGTTCGCGCAGACGACCGGCAACTACATCCCCAAGACGTTCTCCGCCGCGCTCTACAACACGGCGACGAAGGCGGTCTTCGCTTCGACGAACTTCCAGATCGCGGGATACTACGTATATACGGCGATCAACGGGACGGCCAGTCTCGCGATCAGCCAGGGCGGTTCCACGCCCGCATCGCTCTCGTTCACGAACCGGTCGGACACGCGCTTCGGGACCGACTTCGCCGACTCTCTGGCCAAGATCATCTTCACTACGGGCCCGAACTTCGACCCATCGTCGAACGCTGGTGACGGCATCACCGCGGCGCTCTCCGGGTTCTCGGCCGGCACGTGCACCGTCGCCACGCCGTGCACGCAGACCGTCACCGATTCGGACGGAAACTCGTGGACCGCGAGCGATAGCTGCACCACCGGCGGATCGGGCGAATGCACGATCGAACTCGATCCGGTCGTCGCGTCGACGACCTTGGCCCCGCAATCGTCGATCACGCTCGCCAACGTCGGCTTCGCAAACGCGACCGGCGGCACGTGCACCTCGTCGTGCGCGATGAACACCTCGGTCCTGCCGACGCACGGTCTGACGTGGTCCGCGATCTCGCCGACCGCGACCGACGCCTACCTGCCCGTCTACATCGCGGCCAGCGGCAACAGCCTGACGGGGACGGCGAGCGTGGCGCTTTCCGGCGCCTACCAGGGCGGATCGGGCGCCTACACGAGTTCGTCCGCCGAGACGGTGGAGGCGCACCTCTTCCAGCCGCACACGAACCACGCGCAGTACGAGCGCGGATCGCCGTACGCGATCACGCAGAACGGCTACGATATCCTCGCCTTCACGCTCGTCAACAACTCGAACAACACGAACGAAGACGTGATCGCGATCGGCCTGCCCGGATCGTACGGATCGCTGAGCGCCCTGGACAACTTCCAGCTCGACCCCAACCTCAATTCCGCCAGCAACTCGCGGTGGGTCATCGACACGTCGTGCAGCGGCGCCGCCGCGACGTTCGGACGCAAATGGCTCTGTCTGGACGGGCGCAACGTCCTGCCGGGATCGAGCGGCACGGTCAACGTGCCCAAGGGCGGCACGCCGATCACGATCTATCTCGACGTGAACGCCGCGCCGACCGCGTTCACGTACACCGACTGGACCGTCGACCTCGCGGATCCTCAGGTCTACGGGCTCACCGCCAGCGGAACGGCGACGATCCCCATCGGCGCGAGCGGTTCGTTCACGGTCGACGGCCTCGCCTACGCGCAGTATTCGCTCAACCCGAGCCTGATGCAGGCGAACTTCCAACCCGCGGTGACCGGCACGAACACGACCGCGGCGGAGAGCGTCGTCGTGACGAATACGGCGTCCTCCGCGGATCCCAATCCCGATTACATCGACAACGTGGTGATCGCGATCCCGAGCACGACGACCATCGCGTCGCCGGCGACGGCGACGACGGGCTGGACCTATCTCGGTTCCGTCACCAGCGGTGCGACGAAGTACTACTGGTATTCCGTATGCAGCAGCGGTCAGGCGACGGTGGGGAACTTGCCTCCGACGACCACGCCGCTGACGGCCAAAGCCGTGAACCTGACGGCCTGCTCGGCGGCGCAACTGGCCAACGCGCTGGGACCGGGGCAGACGTTCACCGGCACGATGAACGTGACGGTCGCCGCCGCGAACATCACGGGGACGATGTACGCGCACGGCGCGAACGGCAACGGCTGGACGACGGGCAAATCGTTCACGCTGACGGCGCAATCGGTCTCGGCGAGCAGCGGGTTCAGCGCCGCCGGCGGCTATCCGACCCCCGCTCCCGTGGCGACGAGCAACGTGCCGACCATCGGCGGCGACGCCAGCACGACGTTCGGCAACGCCTACAGCTACTCGGTGAAGAACACGTCGTCGTCGACGAACATCACGTCGTTCGCGATCTTGATCCCCGGGACGGACATCGGCGGCGTCAACGCGACCGATTCCGCCGGACAGACGTGGGTGCTCACCGGCACGCCGACGCTGGGCGGTACGACGGGCGGCTGTACCGTGACCGGTTCGGCCAGCGCGACGACGGCCGGCGCCAACGGCTATATCGACGTCGGCGGCGGTGGCTGCAGTCTCACGCCCGGCTCGACGATGACCGTCTCGTTCACGGCGAAGGGTCCGTCCTCGCCGAGCGACAGCTACATCTTCCAACTCCAGAACATCAACGGTTCGGGGACGCTCAACAGCTCCTCGGCACCGGGGACGACCGGCACCGAGTGGTGGATCGGCGATACCCGCATCCAGGTCTCGCTCTCGATCGGCCTCAACATCACGGTGAACCCGAGCAATCCGGGCCCGGGGTCGTCCAATCCGATCGTGAGCTGTTCGGGCTGCGCGTTCGCCGGATCGACCATCGACTTCGGCAGCATCCCGGCCAGTACGACCTCGACGTTCTCCGACGTGCTGCGCGCCAGCGTCTACATCACGTCGACGACGGCGGTGAACTATACGCTCTCGGTCCAGGCCAGCAATAACCCCGCGCGCATCCCCGCGGTGCCGACGAACGAACTGCTGACCTACGACGACAGCGGCACGTCCTCGTCCGGTGCCGGCATCACCTTCGACGTGACGTCGGCCACGGTGATCCCGACGGGATCGTCCCTCCAGCTCGCGCACGGGACCAGCATAACCAGCCGTTCGACGCCGTACGACATCATCCAAGCGTTTCAGATCGCGATGGGTACCGAAGGCGTCGCGGTGCAGACGTCGACGCTCACCTACACGCTGATCGTCAACTAGGGGTACGGCCATGGATGCGCTCGCGGCCGTGCTCGACGCCGCGCGCATCGCGGGGGAGATCGCGCTCGACGCGCTGCGCCGCCCGCGCGAGATCTCGGAGAAGGGGCGCCGCGCCGATATCGTGACCGATGCCGATCGCGCGTGCGAGGCGGCGATCCTCGCGCGCCTGCGCGCAGATTTTCCCGCCGCGACGTTCGCGACCGAGGAGAGCGGCACGCACCCGGGCGAGTCGGACGAGCGGTTCGTCATCGATCCCATCGACGGCACGACCAACTTCGCGCACGGATATCCGCTGTTCTGCGTCTCGATCGCGTACGAGCGCGCGGGCGAACTCCTCGCGGCGGTGGTCCACGCGCCGGCGCTCGGCGAGACGTTCGCCGCGGAACGCGGCGCCGGGACGTACCGCAACGGCGAACGCGTCCGCGTCTCCACCGTCGCCGCCGTCGCCGATGCGCTGGTCTGCACGGGATTCCATCCGGCCGACTTCGCACGGAACGCCGAGTACTTCCGTGCGGTCAGCGACCGCGCGCAGGCCGTGCGGCGCGACGGATCCGCCGCGCTCGACCTCGCCTCGGTGGCGTGCGGACGCTTCGACGGCTTCTGGGAATGGGATCTTCACGCGTGGGACGTCGCGGCAGGGACGCTGCTCGTGCGCGAAGCGGGCGGCACGGTGACGCGCATCGACGGCGCCGCGGCGAGCCTGGACGCGCATTCGATCCTGGCCACCAACGGTGCGATCCACGGCGAACTGGGCGCGGTCCTGGCGCACGTCTAAGCCGGAAGCGGCGGCCGCTCCGACCAGTCGTCCCCGTGCAGGCGGATCTCGGTCATCAGCAGGCGCGCCACCCAGGCGACGATCCATCCGATGGGCACGGCGAAGAGGCCGACGTGCCAGATCTCGATGCCGATCCAGACGAGCGGGATGACGAGCGCGCTCGAGACGATGCCGACGAACATCGAGAAGCGCGTATCGCCGGCGGCCTTGATCGGCGCGATCGCGACCTGCGACCAGCCCTTCAGCGGCAAGGTCAGCATCTGCAGGGCGAGCGGTCCGGCGGCGACGGCCGCGACGGCTGCGTTGAGGGTGAAGAGCCAGGAGAGCGGCCACGCGAACGCCGCGAAGAGCGCTCCGAGCGCCGTCGCGAGCAGGGTCGCGACGCGTCGCGCGCGCGCGAAGAACCAGCGCGCGCCTTCCGCATCCGCGGCGCCGAGACGCTGCCCGATCACCGTCTGCGCGGCCGATTGAAGCGGGCTCGGCACGATGAAGGTGAGATCGCTCACCACCGAGAGCGCGCGGAAGCCGGCGATCGCGAGCGCGCCGAGCGGCGCGAGCAGGCGGATGATGAAGACGTCGGGCAGGACGAGCAGCGTGAGGAAGACCATCTCCGGCGCGCCGAGGACGAAGCAGCGCCACGCGAGCCTGCGGTCGACGTCGAAGCGTTCGAAGACGCGATAGACGGGGCGACGCGCGAGGTAGACGATCGAGGCGATCGCCGCCGCGCACTCGGAGATCAGCGTGGAGATGCCGGCGCCGGCGATGCCCAGCGGATGGTGCGTGAACCAGCCCAAGCCGAGGACCAGCAGCAGCGGGATGTGGACGAGGTTTACGAGCGTCAGGATGCCGATGGAGAACTTGCGATGTCCGGTCGCGCCGAGCGCGGTGATGGCGGTGCCGGTGACGGCGATCGGGATCAGGGCGATGGAGCGCAAGAGGAGGTACGTCGTCGCGGCGGGCTCGCTCGGCAGACCGCCGATCATCGCGCGCATCGCCGCACCGCCGAACGCGAGCACGAGCGTCGCCAGGATGGCGCCGGCGGCGAGGGAGACGGCGCCGCCGGCGCGGACCGTGCGGGCGAAGCCGCCGATATCGTCCGCGCCGATGCGCTGCGCCGCGATGATGCCGATGCCGTTCCACAGTCCGACGAGCGCGAAGAGCAGGACCAGCGCGGCCGAACTCGCGGCCGTCGCGCCGGCGAGCTGCACGGCGCCGAGCGTACCGATCGCGATCGTATCGACGACGCCGAGCAATTGGTCGCCGATCATCGAGATCGCGATGGGGAGCGAAAGCCGCCGGAACGCCGCCGCGACGTTCCGATGGTCGACGATCACCGCACGTCGTCGAGGACGGAGAAGAAGTTCGCGATCTCGTCGTCGGTGGTGTAGGCGTGGGGGCTGACGCGTATCCCGCAGCCCGGACGATGGTCGACGAAGACGCGCGCGGCGATCAGCGCGTCGCAGACGCGCCGCGAGTCGGGGAAGTCGATGCCGATCCAGCCGGCGCGCTTCTCCGGATCGAGCGGCGTGTTGACGGTCAGACCGCGTTCGAGCGAGCCGTTCGCCAGCAGGGTCGTCAGACGGACGTTGTGTTCGCGGATCGCCGGGACGCCGGCTTCGCGGATGAAGTCGTGACCGGCCTTCGCGACGACGTAACCCGGAATCGTCGGCGTGCCGGTCCCCCACCGGTACATGTCCGGCGCGTAGCGGATCGGCGGCGCTTCGAAAGCGAACGGCGCGGCGTGCGCCATCCAGCCCGTGACCGCCGGACGGAAGCGCTCCAGCAGCGACGGCTTCACGTAGATCCATCCGCACCCGGGACCGCCGCAGAGCCACTTGTGCGATCCCGCGGTGACGATGTCAAGATCCCATCCGGTCACGTCGTACGGGACGACGCCGGTCGTCTGATAGGCGTCGACGCAGAGCAGCGCGCCGACGGCTCGGCAATGCGCTTGGATCGCGCGGACGTCGGCGAGCGCGCCGGAGACGTAATATGCGTGCGAGAGCACCGCGACCGCGGTCTTCTCGGTGATGGCCGCGCAGATGCGTTCGGTCGGGATGGTCCGTCCGTCGTCGGATGGGACGACCCGCACCTTGGCGTCGTAGCGCTCCCATTCGTTCCACACGTACGTCAGCGACGGGAACTGCAGCGCTTCGTAGACGACCTCGTCGCGTTCGCCGCGGAAATCCAGACAGGTCGCGAGCGCCGCCTGCAGGGCGGAGACGTTCGGCCCGAGGAAGACGCTGCCGACCGGAGCGCCGACGATGGCGCCGATGCCGTCGGCGATCTCGCCGATGCGCGGCAGCCACCGCTCCCACGCTTCCGGTCCGTCGGCCGCCCATTCGTCCCAATACGTCGCGAGCGCCTCGCGCGCGCCGAGCGGCGCGGCGCCCATCGAGTGGCTCACCAGATACGTGGAGTTGGCGAGGATCGGGAAGCGCTCCCGATAGCGCGCTGCGGTCGTCATGTCAGCCGTACGTCTCACTTCCGAGATGGGTGCGGACGTCCCACAGTTCGGGGAACATCTTCGCGCTCAAGGTCTTGGCCAGATATTCCGCGCCCGGCGATCCGCCGGTGCCGCGCTTGAAGCCGATCATCCGTTCCACCATGCGCACGTGACGGCCGCGCCAGAGCAGCAGCCGTTCGTCGAGTTCGATGTAGTCCTCGAGCAGCAGATAGAGATCGTAGTGCGCCGCCTCGTCTTCGTAGATGCTCTTGAACGACGCGATCAGCTCCTCCGGAGATCCCGCGGCGAAGCCGCGCCGCGCGAGCAGCGCCTTGAGCCGGTCGTAGAGCGAGGGTTCGGCGAGGCGGCGCTGCAATCGCGCCATCTGCTCGGGCGACGTCTCGATGTGCTTGAGCGTCTCGAGCCGGCGCACGCCGCAGAGGAACTCCATCTCGCGGAATTGGATCGACTGGAAGCCGCTGGCCGGATTGAGGTGGTCGCGGAACTGGTTGAACTCCTGCGGCGTCATCGTCTCCAGCACGTCGACCTGCTGTTCGATCAGGCGCTGGATGGTGTGGATCCGGCGGAAGCCCTTCGCCGCGCGCAGCAGGTCGCTCGAGTCGATCGCCGCGGCGACCGCATCGAGTTCGTGCAGCAGCTGTTTAAACCACAGTTCGTAGACCTGATGGATGACGATGAAGAGCATCTCGTCGTGATGCGGCGGACGCGAGAGCGGACGCTGTAAAGCGAGCAGTTCGTCGACCTTCAGGTACGAACCGTAGGTGAGGCGATCGGACACGGTCTCTTTACTTCACGGTGATATGGAAGACCAGCGTCTTCGCCGGCTTCGCGCCCTTTTCCCAAGGACGCGCGTAGGTGAAGGTGACGGTCGCCGTTCCGGCGCCCTCCGCCTCGAACTCGAAGATCTGCTGGCCGCCCGCGCCGGTCATGCCCGCGGCCGCCGGGTGCGCCTGATAGGCGCTGCCGCCGTTTGAAACGGCGGCGCCGCTCACGCGCGCCGTCCACGAGTAACCGGTCGTCGGGTTGCTCGGAAGAGCGATGAGGACGTCGGTATCCTTCGTGACGGAGATCGGTTTGCCGGGATCCGTATAGACGTTTCCCGAGAGGGTCGCGAGCAGCGCGGCCGCGGCGAGCGCGTGGATCATCTCGAACTTCCTTTCGCGAGAGCGGTATGCCAGGCCGCATACGGGGGGCCGCCAGCCTTCTCCTCGAACCCGATGCTTCTCTCGTCGCAAAGGAGTCGTTCCGAGCATGAAATCTGCATCGTCCGTCCTCTTCATAGCGGCGCTCGTAGCGCTCGCGGCCTGTTCGGGCAACGCCGGGTCGTCGTCATCGTCGACGACGGCGCAACAGCCGGCATCCTCGTCCGCGCCCGCAGCGGCCGCCAATCCGACCGATTTCCCGCTCATCGACGGCTCGACCGTCGTCGCCGAAAAGCCGTTCACGCAGAAGGTCGATCCCTCGATGGTCGGCAAGAGCGCGGCGTTCTCGCAGGGCGCGGGAACGTATGCCGGCACCCAGGTCATCGCCAAGAGCGATAAGAGCCTGGCGGACCTCGCGACGTGGCTCGCCGCCCAGACGTCGAAGCCGCCGGCCGGATATACGGCGCTCAACGCATCGCAGATGGCGCAAGCGCACGCCACGGCCGTCAAGTACGGCCTCGACTTCGCCGCGTTCACCAAAGGCGACGGAGCGGCCAAACACGTCGTGCTGCTCGTCGCGCTCGATCCCGGCGGACTGGACAAGAGACTCGGCCCGGCTATCGGATTGATCGACAAATACGCGTCGCTTCCGGCGATGATCCGCGGCCCGATCGACGCGCAGCTCAAACAGCGCACCGGGATGTCGGGATCGGAGATGCTCGATCCGGGCGCGCCGCTCGGCGCCGCGCTGTCCGCCTACAACGACGTGAAATCCTCGGGATCGCGCGCCCTCGTCCTGGTCGACGCCTCCAAGCAGTAAGCGCCTACCCGCGAGGGCGGAGGCCTTCGTGCGCCAGCAGACGGCGCCGCATCGAGTTCGGTGCGGCGCCTTTGATCCTGCCGTCGGCTCCGACGACGCGATGCGCGGGCACGAACAGATCGAGGCTCGAGCGTCCCATCGCCGCCGCGACGGCGCGATGCGAGAGCGGCCGGCCGAGCGCGCGCGCGACGTCGCCGTACGAGACGAGTTCTCCGAACGAGAGCGAGGCGACGAGCGCGTAGACCTCGCGCGCGAACGGCGTTCCGGCGAAGGCGAGCGGAAGGTCGAAGCGCACCAGGCGACGCGCGAAGTACGCGCGGAGCTGCACGGACGTCTCGCGTAGAAGCGCGCTTTGGGGCGGCGCGGGGCGCGTTCGCCCTCGACGGACGAAGTCGGAGGCGACGATGCTGCCGCCCTCGGTCCGGACGAGCAGATCGTAACCGAGCGGCGTCGGCAGACGCGCTTCCGCGATGGGCATTTCCGCCTTTTTCGCGAGGAATCGAGGCCTCGCCCGCCGCAGGCAGGCGCATGCGTATAGCGGCAATTCTCTGCACCCTCTCCCTCCTCGCAGCCGCCGGCTGCGGGAGCGGCAAGACCTCGCACGTCGGCGACGCGACGGTCACGACCAGCAGCGACGACAAGACGACGACGGTGAGCGTCGGCGACAAGACGGTCACGACCGGCAGCAATGCGGTCGATGCGAGCAAGCTCGGTGCGCCGGTCTATCCCGGCGCCACGGCCGACGAGAACGGCGGAAGCCTCTCGTTCAGCGGGTCCGAAGGATCCTCGGACACGGCGATGTTCAAGACGCCCGACAGCTTCGATGCGGTCTACCAGTACTACAAGGCCCAGCTGCCGGCCGGATCCGAGAAGATGAAGCTCGCCATGAACGGCTCGTCCACCGCGAGCTTCCAGACCGGCGATCCGGATAAGGACTTCGTCTCGGTGACCGTCATGGCCAAGGACGGAGAGCCCGGTACCACGCTGACCATCAACCACACGGTCAAGGTGGCCGCCCCGGCCTCCGCCTCGCCGGCGCCTTAGGCGGCCGCATCCGTCAGGATCCGGCCAATTTTTTCGGCGTCGTGTAGCGGATTCTCAGCGGGAAGCGTTACGTAGGGGTATGGCCCAACCGCGCTTCCCGTTTCTGTTGCCCGCCGGCCTTGCCGTCGCGGCGCTCTTCGTCGCGCTCGCGACCGGCTCGCCCCACGCCGCTTCGGCCGCCGCGACCGCCCCCGACCCGCTCGCCTCGCCCGAGAAACTGCTGCAGAAGATCCGTCTGCAGTTCCGATCGCACCGTCCGCCGCCGCCGTACGTGACCTACACGATCGTCCGCAAGGACACGACTCCCGAAGGCTATATCGATTACTCCAACAGTTACACCGATCACGTCTGGGTCCGCACGTCGGATCGCGCCGCGCTCAAACGGCAGGTCAATCGCGACGAGGATCGCGGCGATCTGACGTTCGACCGCCCGGCATTCAACGAGCCGCGCGACCCCGGTCCGCCGACCGCCGATCTCTTCGAGCGCGCGCCGGTCAAACAGCATGCCAATCCGCAAGACTTCGTACCGACGCCCGAACCGAGCGGGCCGGAGACGATCGCGAGCGTCGTCACGACGGCGGAGCTCTCGTATAAGGTGACCGCCGTCGCGATCGAAGGACCGCTCTTGCATCTGAGCGTGCAGCCGTTCCGCGACGTCGATCGCAACCGCCTGCGCGAGATCTACGTCGACAAGAAGACCTTCGAGATCCGGAAAGTGGTCGCGACCGACAAACTGTTCGTCGGCAACGACGTCTACGGCACGACCTTCACCGTCGACCTGCAGATGCTGCAGGGTCGCCCGGTCGTGACGCACATCGTCGGCATCGTCGGCGACGGCTACACGGGCGACCCCAAGACCGAATACTGGTTCAACGACATCCGCTTTCCGGCATCGCTGCCGGACTGGTATTTCGACCCGCGTCAGTATGCCGCCCACAAAGGCGACGCGCCGCTCTAGGGCGATTGCCAGGTCGTCGTCCCGGAAGCGTTGTTGAAGTAGATGCCCTGGCTTCCGTTGCTGTAGAACCCGAGGTAGTTGCGCGTCGTCCCGTCCGGGTCGTACGTGGCGAGGAACGGCGTGTCGCCGCCCTGCAGGATGAAGTTGTCCTTCCCGCTCGCGTAGTCGAGCAGCAACTGCGTCCCGCCCTCGGTCGTCTCGCCCAGGTACGCGCGCTCGTTCCCGTTCGATCCGCGCAGCCGCAGGATGGTGCCGCCCTCCGAAGAGATGCCGAGATACGCGCGGTTCGTCGTCCCGCCCGTGCCGATCGCGATATGCGATCCGCTCTCGTCGCCGCTGATGTAGACGCGGTCGGTCTTGTCCTTGCTGGTCAGATCCATCACGCCGTAGCCGGCCTTCTCGAGGAAGTACCAGGCGCGCGGGTTTCCGTTTCCGTCGAATTGCGTGAATACGGGGCGCGAGTCGGCGGTGAGATACATCGATTCGCGCGTGGTTCCGCCGGAATCGAGGATGTCGAACGACGGCTGCGCCCGCTCGGTGAAGCCGAGTTTGGCGCGCTGCTTTCCGTTGACGTCGTAGAGATGGACGCCGGCCGCATCGATGCGCACGCGCGTCGTGCCGTTGCCGTCCGCGATCGCGAGCGGCGTCGCGCTCTTGTTGACGGCGGTCGCACCGAGGGCGACGGTGCCTGCGAGAGCGACCGCGACGATCCCCGCGAAGACTTTGATGCGCGCGTTGTCGCGGCGCAACCGGGTGGTCTGTGCTTCGAGACGCTGGACGCGTTCTGCCATCGAGGTGAGGAGATCGGACATGCTGGTCCTCCCGATTCGAGCGAGTGGGCTGGCTTTCGCGAAGCGGGCGGCCCCCTTCCCGCTTCCGGCGCAAAAGGAACGCCCGGGCGGCGAAGCGCACGGTCGGACCTATGAGAACGATCGCCGTCGCCATATTCGCCGGCATGCTGGCAGCGGTGCCCGCAGGCGCGGCCGTGACCCCGCGCGATTTCGGGAATCTCGCCTGGCGGCAGATCGGCCCGGCGGTGATGGGCGGACGGCTCGACGTCGTGGCCGGCGTTCCGGGCGATCCGCTCGTCGTCTATGCCGGACATTCCAGCGGCGGACTCTACGTCTCGCGCGACGGCGCGCAGACGTTCGCGTCGATCTTCGCAGCCGGAACGTCGACGGCGATCGGCGCCTTCGCCATCGCGCCTTCGAACCCGCGCACGCTCTACGTCGGTACGGGCGAAGGGTTTCCGCGGAACACGGCCTCCGCCGGCGACGGCATCTTCACTTCGACGAACGCCGGTAAGTCGTGGCGCTTTTCGGGCCTGCGCGACGCCGGGTCGTTCGCGCGCATCGCCGTGAGCCCGCGCGATCCGCGGCTGGTGCTCGCCGCGGCGCTCGGCCCGGAATGGTCGCCGGGCGGAGAACGCGGGCTCTACCGCTCGGTCGACGGCGGCGCCCACTGGCGGCGCGTGCTCTATCGCAACGCGACGACGGGCGCGAGCGACGTCGCGTTCGATCCGCGCGATCCGCGCGTCGTCTACGCGGGCACCTACGACTTCTTGCGGCGGCCTTGGAACCTCCGCAGCGGCGGCACCGGCAGCGGCCTCTTCAAGTCGACCGATGCCGGGGCGACCTGGAGGCGTCTGACCGATCCGGCGCTGCACGACGGGCTTCCCGGCGGCATCATCGATCGCGTCGCGGTCTCGATCTGCCACGACGTGCCCAACGTCGTCTACGCGCTCGTCCCGACGCGCGGCGGCATGCTCTATCGCTCGACCGACGCCGGCGCGCACTGGACCCTTCGGAGTTCCGATGCGGACATCAACTTCCGGCCCTTCTATTTCAGCCAGGTCCGCGCCGATCCGCACGATCCGCGGCGCGTCTACGTCCTCTCGGGCGGCAACCGTGTCTCGACCGACGGCGGCAAGACGTTCAAGCCGTTCGGCGGCGGCGGCGACAACCACGATCTGTGGATCGATCCGCGCGATCCGTCGCGCATCTACGGCGGCAGCGACATGGGACTCGCGATCTCGCTGACCCGCGGCGCGAGCTGGGATCAGGTCAACCCCCTGCCGTTCGCGCAGGTCTACCGTGCGGGCTACGATCTTGCCGTACCGTACCATGTCATGGGCGGGATGCAGGACCACGAGGTCTGGTGGGGTCCGAACGAACTCTGGAACGGCACCGGCGTCGACGGCGGTGCGTGGCGGAACATCAGCGATTGGGGCGACGGCCAGTATGCCATCGCCGACCCGCGCGATCCGGACGTCGTCTACGAGAACACCCACTTCGGCGACGTGACCGTGCGCGATCTGCGCGACGGCGGCGCGCGCTACATCTCGCCGCAGCCGATCGTCACCTTCGGCACCGGCGTCGGCGCGTTCCGCTACCGCTTCGGCTGGAGCTCGCCGCTCTACCTCTCCGCGACGGAACCCGACGCGCTCTACTTCGGCGGAAACGTGCTCTTCAAGACGACGGACCGCGGACAGAAGTGGACGGCGATCAGCCCCGACCTCTCGCAGCCGTGCGATCCCGCCTGGCTCGGCCCGAGCGGCGGGCCCATCCGCAGCGACAACACCAACGCCGAATCGTACTGCACGATCACGTCGATCGCGCAGGACGCGAAGGACTCGCGCACGCTCTGGGTCGGGACGGACGACGGGAACCTGCAGATCACCCGCGACGGCGGAGCGACGTGGACCGAACTGGCGAACCGCATCGGCGTTCCGGCGCATTCGTGGATCGCCTCGATCGAGGCGTCGCATGCGAACGCCGGCGCCGCATACGTGGCGATCGACCGCCATCGCAGCGGCGACGAGACGCCGTATCTCTTCGCGACGTCCGACTACGGCGCGCATTGGCGGCGCATCGATCGCGGGCTCGTCGGCCACGCGCACGTCGTGCGCGAAGATCCGCGCGCGCCGCAACTGCTCTTCGCCGGTACCGAAACGGGCACGTTCGCGTCGTTCGACGCGGGCGCGACCTGGTCGAGCCTGCAGTTGGGCGATACGCCGGTCCCCGTCTACGACCTGGCGATCCAGCCGCAGTTCGACGACCTCATCGCCGCGACGCACGGGCGCGGCTTCGCGATCCTCGACGACGTCACGCCGCTCGAGGGGCTCGCGCGCGCGAAGGACGCGCCGGCGACGCTCTTCGCACCGCGTCCCGCCTGGCGCTATCAGCCGCGGCCCTTCGTCGAGACGGTCCGCAACGCGTTCGTATCGGAGAACAAGCCGTACGGCGCGCTCCTCTCGTATTATCTGCCGCCGAGCCCGAAGAAGCGGGTCGCGGTGACGTTCCAAGTGCTCGACGCGAAGGGCGCCGTCGTCCGGACGTTCGTCGAAAACGTCAAGCCGGGCGGCATACGCCGCACGGTGTGGGACTTGCGCGTCGATCCTCCGGGCGGGGCGCGGGCGGTGCAGGACGCGCGCGGCTACTACGTGTTCTACCTCGTCGCGATCCAAGGCCCGCAAGTGCTGCCGGGGACGTACGCCATCCGGATGACGGCGAACGGCACGACCGCGACGCAGCCCCTCGAGGTGCGTCTGGATCCCGAATCGCACGCGACGGCGGCGGGCCTGCAGGCGCAGTTCGACGCGCTGACCACGCTCGACGCGCAGCAGGAGCGCTGCGAGGCGATCCTCGGGAAGATCGCCGGACTCGACGGCCAGATCGGCGCCGCGCTCGCGAAGGCGGACGCGCCGCGAGCGGCGTTGATCGCGTACCGGTCTCGGATCGACGCCCTTGCGGACGACCTCCGCAACGGCGACGGATCGCAGAACTCCGGCTACAAACATCCCGCGAAGATCGTCGATCAGATCGCCTACCAGCGGCACATCATCGAGACCTACGACGGTCCGCCGACCGACGCGCAGCGGGCGCTCGTCGACGGCTTCGCACGCGACATCCCGCCGCTGGAGTCGCGGGCGATCGCGCTGTTCGGCGGCGATCTCGCGGCGTTGAACACGCAGATGCGCTCGACGGGCGTCGTCCTCAAAGCCGAGATCGCAAGACCGGTGCGGCATCGCCGGCGGCCGGCTCCGCCGCCCGACGTCTAGTTCGCGCTGACGCTCGTGCTCTCGACGCCGATCTCGCTCGCCCCGATCCCGAACTTCTGCGCGAGCGCGCGGACGGCCGCGTCCATATCGCGCAAGCGCTTCGCGGCCGCGGCGAGGGAGCGATCGTTGACCATGATGTCGATGCGGACGCCGTTCGCATCGCGGAGATCGCGGTAGGCCGACGGGTCGCGTCCGTCGCCCGATGCGCTTCCGAATACGGCGATCGGACCGCGATCGCTCGCGAACGTGACGTAGAGCGCGGAGCCGCCGCCGGGATCGGCGGAGACGGCCATCGCGCTCTTCATCGGCGGCCCGCCGCCCATCTGCGGCACGCCCGCCGCGAGACGCGAGACCTCGACGATCGAGGCCGGTCCGCGGAGATGGGTGCCGATGTGGCGTGCGATGGCTTGCGCTTTCGCGGCGGCATCGTCGTACGCCGCCGTAAACGCCGTCGTCGCTACGGTCGTCCGCGGAGCGGGGCCGTACGAGGGGCTTGCGTTGAGCATGCCGCCGGCGCCGATCGATCCGTCGGCTGCGACCTCGCGCAAGAACGTCGAGACGTTGGCGCGCCCGACCGGGATCACCAGTTCCTCTCCGGTGCTCGCGTGCGGATAGTTCTGCGGCTGCGGTGCGACGCCCGTCGTCGGAAGGGCGCACGCGCTCAGGGCGAGGAGCGCTGCGGCTGCGAAGGACTTCATACAACGCAAACGCGGCAGGGCGTGCCGCGTGACGGGAAGACGAGGAGGCGGTCCGATTCGAACGGACGGTACCCGTTAAGGTACGCTAGTTTTCAAGACTAGAGGTTTCAACCGCTCACCCACGCCTCCGCGAAGAATGATTCCAAGGGTTGGCGGGGCCGTCCTCCGCTCCGAAGAAGCACGGAGCATGAACCAACGCGACCTCGCGGAGTCGTTCCGCGCGATGCACCGCCCGGGCGATCCGGTACTTCTACCCAACGTCTGGGACGCAGCGGGCGCGCGGCTGATCGCCTCGCTCGGATTCGGCGCGGTCGCGACGTCGAGCGCGGCGGTGGCCTATCTCGAAGGGTTCGCCGACGGCGAGGACATCGGTCGCGAAGGGATGCTCGCGGGCGTCGCGCGCGTGGTGCGGGCGGTCGACCTCCCGGTCACGGCGGACATGGAAGCCGGTTACGGTCCGACCGTCGGCGACGCCGAAGCGACCGCGCGCGGCGTCATCGCGTCCGGCGCGATCGGATTGAACTTCGAGGACTTCGATCCGGCGGCCGATGCGCTCTACGATGCGGACGAAGCGGCGGCGCGGATCGCCGCGATCCGGCGCGTCGCGGGGAAGTTCAACGTACCGCTCGTCATCAACGCGCGGACGGACGTCTATCTCGCCGAGATCGGCGAGCCGGCGGGGCGGATGGCCGAGACGCTGCGCCGCGCGGCGCTCTACCGCAACGCCGGCGCCGATTGCATCTTCGTCCCCGGCGTCTACGACGGTCCGACGATCGGGGAGCTCTGCCGCTCCATCGACGCGCCGGTCAACGTGCTCGCGAACGCGAGCATGCCGGACCTGCCGGAACTGCGCAGGCTCGGCGTCGGGCGCGTCAGCCTCGGCTCCGCTCCGTACCGGCGCGCGCTCACCGCCCTGCGCGATCTCGCGATCGAGGCGCGCGACGGGAGTTTCGCCGGCTGCGGCGGCATCGTGACGCACGCCGAAGTGCAGGTCTTGATGAAGGGAGCACCGGATGCCTGATCCATCACCGTCGGAACGCATCACCGCCAGGATCGCGGAACTCGGGGACTGGCGCGGTGCGGCGCTGGCGCGCGTCCGCCGGCTCATCAAGGCGGCGGCGCCGGACGTCGTCGAGGAATGGAAGTGGCGCGGCGTCCCCGTCTGGTCCGACGGCGGCATCATCTGCACCGGCGAATCCTACAAGGCCGTCGTGAAGCTCACGTTCCAGTACGGCGCCTCGCTTCCGGATCCCAAGGGGCTCTTCAACGCGAGCCTCGAGGGCAACCAGCGTCGCGCGATCGACATACGCGAGGACGATCGACTCGCCGAGGCGGCGTTCGAGGCGTTGATACGCGCCGCCGTCGCGTTCAACGCGAGCAAGAAGAAGAAGAAGTAGTAGGTCCGGCGTGCCGGATCGGACGCATCCAGATGAGGCCGCCGTCGTAGTCGAACCACCACTCGAAATGCGCTAGCGCGTCCGAACCGACGATCGCGTCGAGCGGGATGTCGAGGTTCTCGCGGTCCGGCACCTCGACGGCCGCATCCGGGTGATCGAAGACCGCCGCGCCGAACTGCAGCCTCCGTAAGGACGTGCGCGAGATGGAGACCGGCCCCTCGAGGAATCGCTCCTGCGATGTCGCCGATCGCGCCCGCACGCCGGCGGCGGCGGCGAACGCGTCGGTGACGAGGATCAGGTTCGAACCCGTATCGAGCGCGAACCGCGAACCCGCGACGCCGTCGACGCTGCCGGCGACGATCGGCAACCCCTCTCCGAAGCCGGCGGCGAGCGGCGACGCGCCGGGAGGCGGGACGAACGACGTCCGATCGAGGAGTTCGATCTTCCCGCTTCCGCGATAGTCGATGTGGACGATGTGTCCGGTGAAGAATTCGTTGCCGAGCAGCCCGGACGCCTGGCCGCCGAAGAGGTCGACGACCTGCATCGGCACGTCGCGGCCGACGGCGTCGCCGACCTTCACGGCCGAAGCGATCGTATGTCCGAAGCGCGTCGTCAGACCGAAGCTCCGGGCGGCGCGCGCGTCGATCAGCATCTGCGTCGTCCCGGAATCGAAGACGAAGGTCGACGCATGGCCGTCGATCGTCACCGGTATGCGGATCCACCGTCCGAAGAGCGCCGGAACGCGCGCGACGCCGGCGGCGGGCAGCGCGAAGATCGCCGACGTAGAGGCCGGGACCGCGACGTCGTCGGAACTCACGGGTCGCGCGGTCTCCGTCGCGGCGACGTTCGCGGTGCCGCCGAAGCCCTCGATGGCGAACGACGCTCCGTGGAAGGCGTACCGTACGATCTTCGCGCCTTCGCGCACCGCTTCGCGCGCGATCGTGCCCGCGCGCGGATCGACGTAGAGATAGTGCAGCGCATCGCGGGCGGGCTTGCACGCGAGCACCCACTCCGTCGCCGTTTCGCCGGCCGCGCGGCAGTTCGAAGGTTCGAATCCCACGACCGCGTCGGGCCAGCGGTCCAGCGGATCGCCCTGAACGTCGCTTGCGATGGTACGCACGGTTCCGCTCGGCGTCCGACGCCAGCGTATGCCGTCGTGCCGGCCGTACGCGAAGCCGTCGATGGTGACGTCGATGCGATAGTCGTCGCCGCGGATCTTCGCGACCGCGTCGTAGGAGCCGGAATCCGCGACGACGTGGAAGGCGTCGACGCGCTCGCGCGCGGCTGCGGGCCGATATGCCGCGATCATGGCGGCGGTGGCGATCTTCGTCGGCCGTACGTCGGCCGGCTGCCAGAAGGGAAGGGCTATTGCGAGCGGCGGGCTTCGCCGGCGCGGTAACGGTAGACGATGCGGCCCTTCGTCAGATCGTAGGGCGACATCTCGACATCGACGCGATCGCCGGGAAGAATGCGGATGTGGTGGCGGCGCAGACGGCCGGCGATGTGGGCCAGGATGGTGTGGCCGTTTTCGAGCTCGACCGAGAACGTCGTGCTGGGGAAGATCTGCTTGATCGTACCGAACAGCTCGAGCGGGGGCTCTTTGGTATCTTCGACTTTGACCGTGGCCGGCTTGACCGGGCGTTTGCCGCCGGTCTTCTTTCTACCGCGTATGGTTCACCGCTTTCTGGGACATGGCGCCGCAAGTATGGCATGGGGCGGGCGCAGGCGTCAAACCGAAAGGTGGGTAAACCGCCCCCCATGCTGCGTGGAATCGTCCTCGGCGTCGTCTTGACGCTTGCCGCCCTGTTCCTGGGAGGCTACGTCGTCATCTCGACCGGGTTGTTCCCGGCCAATGCCGACGCGCGCCCTGGGAGCCTGGAGCGCTGGATCGCCAATACCTCCTTGGACGCGACCGTCTCGCGCGAGGCCAAGGGCCTCAAACCGCCGATCGGCCCGACCGAAGCGGACCTGGTCGCGGGCGTGAAGACCTACGGTGAGAACTGCGCGGTCTGCCACGGCGTGGCCAAGCCTCCCGGGACGAACATCTCGCGCGGTTTCTACCAGCGCGCGCCGCAGTTCACGCGGCGCCGCGGCGGGCCGACCGAGGATCCGGTCGAGGAGACGTATTGGAAGATCACCCACGGCATCCGGCTGACCGCCATGCCGCATTTCTCGACGACGCTCGACGACACGCAGCGCTGGCAGGTCGCGCTGATGCTCAAGAACCTGAAATCGCTGCCGCCGAAAGCCGAGAAGGCATGGCAGGCGCTCCGGGTCACCGAGGCGTTGGCTCCCCCGCTTACGGAGCGCGGACCGGCGAGGCCGTAAAGGCGAGCTGGTCGCGACCGAGCGTCGCGTAACCTTCGATCTTCCCATCGGCGCGGAGGGTTCCGGTCGCGCGGAAGCGGCCGATGTCGAACCAGATCGCGCTACCGCGGCGGCCGCCTTCCACCGCTTGCCTGGTGCCGTCGGGACGGACGAACCACCCGGTCAGGATGCCCGCGGCACCGATGGCGACGGCGAGCGAACCTTGGAGCGCCGTCGTGCCGTCGCCGAGATCGATGGCCTGGATATCGCAGACCGTCGGTGCCGGGGCCGAGCCGCTGAAGGCGATGAAGGCGAGGACCGCGAGAAGGCCGCGTACGCGCACCATTCAGACATTTTACCACGCCGCGGTATGGAACGGGAGCGATGGAGAAGAAGGCGGGCCACATGGTCCAGGAAATTCCTATCGACGTCCGCGGCGTTCCCGTTTGGGAGCGTCCGGGCCGCGTATTCGAGCAGTTCGACGGTCTCGCGCTCGGCGATCGGCTGACGTTCATCACCGAGAACGAACCGCGCGGCCTCGCATCGCGTATCGAGCAGCAGCGTCCTTCGCAGGCCCGCGTCGAAGCGCTCCGCGTCGCCGAGTCGGAATGGCGGGTCACCCTGACGCGGATCGAACTCGAACGCGCGGCGCCGTCGATCGCGAGCGCCATCGCGCGCTGCAGCGTCTTCGCCGGACTCGACGAGGCCGGCAGAGCCCGCATGGTCTCGCTCGCGCGCGAACGTACGCTGACCAAGGGGCAGCCGCTCTGCGACGAAGGCGACGCCTTCCCGTTCCTGGCGATCGTATGGGACGGCGTTCTGGCGATCTCGTCGACGAACTCCGGGCGCACGCGCACGTTCTACGAGGTGTTCCCGTTCGAAGTGCTCGGCGAGATCGAGATGTTCGACGGGGGTCTTGCGATCGGACGCGTCACCGCGCTCTCCAAAGCGGTACGCGTGGTGCTGGTGCCGGCCGAAACGGTCCGCCAGCTCGGCTTGCAGCAGCCCGCGGTCCTGCTGGCGCTCGCGAGCGCCAGCGCCCAGCGCGCGCGTTCGCTCGCCGAACTGCTCGCGGCGCAGGGATCGCAGCCGATCATCCGGCGGCTCGCCTCCGTATTGCTGCCGTACTCGACGCCCGATCGCGGGCTCGTCGACGCGCTTCCGCCGCTGCCGTCGATGACGCAGACGCAGCTGGCCTCGGCGGCCGGAACCGTGAAGGAAGTCGCGGCGCGGGCGATCGCGGAACTCGAGGCCGGCGGAGCGCTCAAACGCGAACGCGGCCACATCCGCTACCTCGATCGCACCCGCCTGCTCGAGTTCGCCCGGGGCTGATGGTCCTCACCTGGTTCCGGCACGGCAGCAACGCGCTGCTCGCGCTCGCCATGGTAGCCGTCGCCGCGCTCTTCGCCGTCGGCGCTCTGCCGGCGCGGTGGTATCTCGTCCCGCTCGGCGCTGCGGTCTTCATCGTCACCGAATATGCGACGCATCGCTTCGGCTTCCACGCGCCGCCCTCGAACGTTCCCGCCGTGCGCGCGTTCCAGCACCGGATGCACTACGACCATCACAAGGAGCCGGAGCGGCTCGACCTGCTGTTCCTCGCGTGGTGGTTCGTCGTCCCGACCTCGGCGACGTACTTCGGCGTCTTCTGGCTCGCGACGCGCGACGTCGCCTCCGCCGCGGCGCTCTTCCTCGGTACGCTGGTCGCGTTGACGTATTACGAATGGGTGCATTACGTCGCACACGTCCCGTACGCGCCGCGCTCGCCGTGGGCGCGCTGGATGAAGAAGTACTATCTCTGGCACCACTTCAAGAACGAGCGGTTGTGGTTCGGGGTCACCAACCCCTCGATGGACGTGATCGCGCGCAGTTACGCGCGCGTCGAGGACGTCGAGCGCAGCGGTTCGACGCGCGAGCTGTTCTCGTGACGATGGACTGGTCGACTCTGCGTCCGCTCGTCGACCTGCTCGTCGCCGCCGCGCTCGGCGGCGCCATCGGCGCGCAGCGTCAGGCCGCGCAGAAGCCGGCCGGTTTCCGCACGCATCTGCTGGTCGCGCTCGGGTCGTGCGCGTTCACGCTCGTCGGCGCGCATCTCGGCGACACGCGCATCGCCGCCAACGTCTTGACCGGCATCGGCTTCCTCGGAGCGGGCGCCATCGTACGTTCCGGCATCACCGCACGCGGTCTCACGACCGCCGCCTCGATCTGGACGGTCGCGGCGATCGGCGTCGCGGTCGGATTCTCATCGAGCCAGTCCTACGTCGTCGCGATCGGCGCGACCGTCATCACGGTGCTCGCGCTCGCCGCTTCCGACGCGGCGCTGATGCGGTTCTTCCGGTTCCGGCGTCGCGTCACGCTCGACGTCACGTACGCGGTTCCCGAGGCGGACGAGAAAGCGCTGCTCCGCGTCATCGAAGGCGGGTCGCTGAGCGTCGAAGGTCACGGCGCGACGACGGTGAGCGCGGAAGGGGCCGCCGAGACCGTCGTGCGCGGGTTCAAGATCGACTTGGAGGCGGATACGGACGTCACCGCCTACGTGCGCGGCATCGCGGCCCTGCCCGGCGTCTCGCGCGTCGCCGTCGACGAGCAGTACCCGCGCTGATGTTCCGCGGTCTGCTCTCCTGGCTCGGCCTCGACGCCCCCAGACCCATCGTCGGCTTGCGTCCGCACCGCACCGTCGACGTGCCGAACCCCTACGACGTCGCCTACGATCGCGCGCTCGCGGCGATGGATGCCGTTCTCGGCGCGAACGTGCGGGATGCGGACCGGGCGACGGGCGTGATCGATGCGGATTTCGGGACGATCGGCGGCGAACGCTTGCGCGTGACGCTCGCGCGCACCGGTGCCGCCACGACGCGCGCCGATATCGAAGCGCGCTTTCAGGCCGACGCGCAGCCGCGCGCGCGTTCGGCGGCGGTCGACGCGCTGGCCGAGTACCTCTCGCAGCCGCTCTAGGCGGAGAAGACCTCGACGCCCAGATAGGGCTGCAGCGCCTTCGGCACCCGGACGCTGCCGTCGCTCTGCTGATAGTTGTCGAGGATCGCGACGATCGTGCGGCCGACGGCCAGGGCCGACCCGTTGAGCGTGTGCGCGAGTTCCGGCTTCGCGCCGGCTTCGCGCCGGAAGCGGATCTGCGCGCGCCGAGATTGGAAGTCGGTGCAGTTCGAGCACGACGAGATCTCGCGGTAGGCGTTCGCCGTCGGCATCCATGCCTCGATGTCGTAGGTCTTCGCGGCATTGAACCCGGTATCGCCGGCGCAGAGCGCGACGATGCGATGCGGGATATCGAGCGCTTCGAGCAGACCGGCGGCGTGACGCGTCATCGCCTCCAGCGCTTCCGCCGAGGCGTCGGCCGTTTCGATCCGGACGATCTCCACCTTGTCGAACTGATGGAGGCGGATGAGCCCGCGCGTATCCTTTCCGGCGGCTCCCGCCTCTTTCCGGAAGCACGGCGTGTAGGCGGCGTACGTCCGCGGAAGGCTCGCGCCGTCGAGGATCTCGTCGCCGTGCAGCGCGGTGAGCGGCACTTCGGCGGTCGGGATCATGAACAGGTCGGCGTCGTCGTCGCGGAACATCGCGTCGCTGAACTTGGTGAGCTGACCGGTCGACCACATCGTCCGACGCGCGACCAGCAGCGGCGGCGCCACTTCGACGTAGCCGCTCGCGGCGGCGCGATCGAGGAAGAACGTCGCGACGGCGCGCGAGAGACGGGCGCCCGCGCCCATCAGCACGGCGAAGCGGCTGCCCGAGAGCTTGGCCGCGCGCTCGAAGTCGAGCATGCCAAGCGCTTCGCCGATCTCCCAATGCGGCTTGCCCGCAAAGGGCAGCGGCGCAGCCGCGCCCCAGGTGCGCACGACGACGTTGGCCGATTCGTCGCGCCCGTCGGGGACCGATGCGTCGAGCAGGTTGGGCGAGGATTCGAGCAGCGCGCGCAGCGGCGAATCCGGCGCGTTCGGATCGAGCGCGCCGGCGCGCGTCGCGTGCTCGGCGGCGTTCGCGGCGATCCGGTCCAGTTCCGGGCGCAGTTCGCGCGCCGCCGCGGCCTTATCCGCGGCCTTGCCGATCTCGGCCGAGAGCCGGTTCTTCTCGGCCTTCGCCGACTCGGCCGCGGTCAGGGCCGAACGGTACTCGCTATCGAGGCGAAGAATCTCGTCGACGAACGACGGATCGAGGCCGCGGCGGCTCGCGGAATTGCGAACGCGGTCCGGATCGGTTCGAACGACGACGATGTCCAACATGGAGAACCGCGCTTTATGCAGCCCGCGAAGGCCTTCCTACCGACGGGTGGTTTTGACGAGTCGCTGCTGCTCGCGCCGCGCGAAGCGATCGCGCGCTATCTCGCCGCCGTCGCGCTGGCGCAGATGCCCGTCGAATCGGTCGCGCTCGACGCCGCCGGCGGCCGCATCCTCGCCGCCGACATCGCGGCCGACGCGGACTATCCCCGCGCCGACCGCTCCTCGATGGATGGTTTCGCGGTGCGCGCCTCCGCGACGCCGGGCCGCATGCGGCTCGCCGGCGAGGCGCGTATGGGCTGCGCCTGGACAGGATCGGACCTCGCCGCGGGTCAGGCCGCTGCGATTCCCACCGGGGGCGTGCTGCCGGCGGGCTCCGACGCGGTGGTCCCGATCGAAGACGCGCGCGTCGACGGCGATGCGGTCGTCGTGCCCGCGGTCGCCGCCGGCGACTGCGTGACGCCGCGAGGTTCGGACATGCGCGAAGGCGCGATCGCCCTGCACGCGGGGCGCATCCTGGGCGCACCCGAGATCGGCGTGCTGGCGACGCTCGGCATCACCGCGGTCCCGGTGCGCGCGCGTCCGCGCATCGCCGTGCTCTCCAGCGGCGACGAACTCGTCGCGCCCGACGCGCGCCCGGAGCGCGAACAGATCCGCGATTCGAACCGCTACGTCATCGCCGCATCGCTGCGCGCGATGGGGGCGGAGCCCGTCCACGGGCCGACGGTGGCCGACGCGCCGGGCGCGCTCGAAGCGGCGCTGACGGAGATGCTCGCGACCTGCGACGGCGCGATGCTCTCGGGCGGCTCGTCGGTCGGGCAGCGCGACCTCACGCCGGCGGCCATCGCCGGGCTCGGTGCGCCCGGCGTCGTGATCCACGGTCTGCGCATCAAGCCCGGCAAGCCGACCGTGCTGGGCGCGCTCGGCGGCAAGCCGGTCATCGGCCTGCCGGGCAATCCCGTCTCGGCGCTCATCGTGCTGGAAGCGGTGGTCGCGCCCATCGTCGGGCGCCTCGCCGGTGCGACGGTCGCGCCTTCGGAAACCATCGCGCGGCTGGCGGAGCCGCTGCGCGGACGAAGAGGATGGACGGTCTTCGCTCCGGTCGCCTTGGCCATAGATGAAGCCGAGGGGCCGGCGGCGCATCCACTAGCCCTGCACTCCTCGCTCGTCAGCCTGCCGGCGCGCGCCGCCGGTTACGTCGCGATCGAGGGGGCGGAGACGATTCCCGCCGGCGCCGCGGTGACGGTGCGCCGATTCTTCACCGGAGGACTTCGCTAACATCGTGCCACGCCTCGCGCCCATCGTCGCCGAACTGCCGTCGAGCACGCCGTTCGTCGGGCCCGAGCGGATCATGCGCGACCTCGGTCGCTCCGAACTGCTGCGTCTCGGCGCCAACGAGAGCGCGTTCGGTACGGCGCCGAGCGCGATCGCGGCGATGTCGGCCGAACTCGATCGCACGGCCTGGTACGGCGATCCGGATTCGCTGGATCTGCGCGATGCGCTCGCGCGCAAACACGGATGCACGCCCGAACAGCTCAGCGTCGGCTCCGGCATCGACGACCTGATGGGATTGGCGGTGCGCGCCTACGTGCCGCCCGGTACGGTCGCGGTGACGACTCGCGGCACCTACCCCACCTTCGACTATCACGTCGCCGGCTACGGCGGGCAGATCGCGCGCATCCCGTACGGCGCCGACGGTCGGCCCGATCTGGACGGGTTGGCGTCGGCCGCGCACTCGCTCTCGGCGGCGATGGTCTATCTCGCCAATCCCGACAACCCGAGCGGCACGTTCGCATCCGCGGACGAGATCGTCCGCTTCCGCGCGGCGCTGCCCGAGCAGACGATGCTCTTCCTCGACGAAGCGTACGCCGATTTCGTCGAGGACGAGGAACTGCCCGACGCGCTCTTCGCGCCGAACCTGCTGCGCACGCGGACGTTCTCCAAGACGTACGGCATGGCCGGCGCGCGCATCGGCTACGCCCTCGCCGATCCCGCCATCGTCGCGGTCTTCCAGAAGATCCGCCTGCACTACGGCGTGAACCGCAACGCGCAGATCGGGGCGCTGGCCTCGCTGCAGGACGATGCGTTCCGCCGCTTCGTCCTCTCGGAGACGGCGATCGGGCGCGACGCCTACGACGCGATCGCGCGCGCGCACGGCCTCTCAACCATCCCGTCGCGGACGAACTTCGTCTGCATCGACATCGGCGATGCCGCACGCGCGACCGCCATCGTGGCGGCGCTGCTGGACCGCGGCGTCTGGATCCGGAAACCCGGCGCTCCCCCGCTCGACCGGTACGTCCGCGTGACGGTCGGAACGGCGCCGATGCGCGAAGCCTTTTCGGCGGCTTTTGCCGACGCGCTGGCGAAGGTCCCGGGATGAACGCCACGCCGGCGCGCTACGCGATCCTCTCCGACATCCACGGCAACCTCGAATCGCTGGAGCGCGCGCTCGCCCTCATCTCGCCCGACGATGCGGTGCTCTGCTTGGGCGACACGGTCGGCTACGGCCCCAATCCCAACGAGTGCGTGAAACGGATGCGCGAACGCGGTCTGGCCAGCGTCCTCGGCAATCACGATCTCGCGGCGATCGACAACTTCGGCGTCGAATATTTCAACGACGCGGCGCGCGCCGCCATGGCGTGGACGCAAGGCGTCATCGACGCGGAGAACCGCGAATGGCTCAACCGCCTGTCGTACGAGATGCGCTTTCCGGGATTCCTGATGGTGCACGGCGCTCCCGTGAACTATTTCGAGTACATCTTGGACAAGCGTTCGGCTGCCCGCGCGTTCGGACTCACCGACGCGCCGCTGGTCTTCGTCGGCCACACCCACATCGCCGAGTACTACGCCCTCGAAAGCGACGAGTCGATCTCGCACAAGCACATGCAGCACGGCGGCGAGCTCTTCTTGGAAGAGGGGACGCGCTACATCGTCGACGTGGGGTCCGTCGGTCAGCCGCGCGATCTCAACCCGCAGGCGTCGTTCGCGTTCTACGAACCGGAGAAGCGTCGCGTGGAATGGGTGCGCTACGACTACCCGATCTCCGAGGTCCAGCACAAGATGCACGACGCGCATCTGCCGGATTACCTCGCGACCCGGCTCGAGGCCGGTCGTTGAGCCTGCCCGACGTCCCGATCGACGACGGCAACTGCTTTGCGTGCGGCCCGGCCAATCCGATCGGCATGCACCTGCATTTCGAGCGCGACGGCGATGGCGTCCGCGCAGAGATCGCGCTCGCCCCGGAGTTCCAAGGCTGGCGCGGGATCGCGCACGGCGGCATCGCGATGGCCTTGCTCGACGAAGCGATGGCGCACGCCGCCGGCGCCGCCGGCCATCGCGGCGTGACCGCGAGCCTCGCCTCGCGCTTCCGCAGACCCGTCCCGCTCGGCGAGAAACTCGTCATCACCGGACGCATCGCCGACGAACGGCACAAAGTGCTCTTCCTCGAGGCGCGCGTCACCGACGCATCGGGCACCGTCCTGCTCGAAGGCGAAGGCAAGTTCGTCTCGCGCGCCCCCATCCACGCCGCCGTCGATCGTCGTAATCCGGCATGACGAAGGGGTTCGTTCGGCGCGCCCCAGGGGAGGCACTCGCGGAGTCTGGGACGGAGCGCCTTTCAAATTGAAGAACAAGCAGCAGCGCGAGGCGGTCAAGGCCGCGGCGAAGGTGAAGGCGACGCCGTCGTTCGACAATCGGCGGGCGCGGCACGAGTATCATATCCTCGATAGCATGGAGGCGGGGCTCGTGTTGACGGGGACCGAGGTGAAGTCCATCCGTGCGGGCGACATCAGTCTGGCCGAGTCGTATGCGCGCGTCCGCGAGGACGAGGTGTTCCTGGTCGGGCTGCACATCCGTCCATATAAAGAAGGCTCGTTCAGCAACGTCGAGCCGCTGCGTCCGCGCAAACTGCTCTTGCACAAGGAGCAGATCGTCGCGCTCAAGGCCAAGATCGCGGAGAAGGGCCTGACCATCGTGCCGCTGCGCATGTACTTCACGCGCGGCCGCGTGAAGGTCGAGATCGGCGTCGCGCGCGGCAAGAAGTTCTGGGACAAGCGCGCCGACACGACCAAACGCGAAGTCGAGCGCGAAATCGCCCGCCACGTGCGTTGACGAAATGATCTTTTGGCGCGCCCCAGGGGAGGCATTAGCGGACCGAGGTCGCGAGCGCGGCATGGTTTGGGGGCCCCACGAAGTGGGGGGCGCGGAGCCCAGGGCGGAGCGCCTGTAGAAATGCGCGGCGCACATCCCGAACGGGCCCTTCTCGATGCGATCGAACGCGGCGGGGTGGTACGCGCCGGCGAGCGCGTCCTGGTCGCGTGCAGCGGCGGGCCCGATTCGGTCGCGCTCGCAGGCGCCCTCGCGTCGCTTGCGAAGCCGCTGGACCTGTCGCTCGCGCTTGCCTACGTGCATCACGGGACGCGCGCGAGCGCGTGGCAGGACGAATGCGTCGTGCTCCGGATCGCGGCGACGTTCGGCTTGCCGGCGAGGACGGTGAGCATCGAGGGCGAGGGTCTGGACGAGGCCGGCCTGCGCGCGGCCCGCTACGAGGCGCTGGCGGCGGTCGCATCCGTGACGGGGGCGACCGCGGTCGCGACCGCGCACCACGCCGAGGACCAGAGCGAGACCGTCCTGCTGGCGCTCTTCCGGGGGACCGGCTCGGCGGGTCTGGCCGGGATGCCGGGCCGCCGCGAACTCGCCGCCGGGATCGATCTGATCCGGCCGCTCCTGGCCGCCCCGGCCGAGGAGCTGCGCGAGTACTGCCACGCCGAAGGCCTGCCCTATGCGGTCGACCCGAGCAACGCCGACGACGAGCTCCGGCGCAATGCGGTCAGGCGAGCGCTCGACGGTCTGCGACCGCTCTTCCCCGGACTCGACGCCGCGATCGCCCGCGCGGCGGGCCTGGCCGCCGACGAGGCGGGCGGGACGTGCCGGGCGGCCCTGCGCAGGCAGGTGCGGGAGGCCCTGCAGGCTGATTCAAGCCTCAAGGACGTGACGTTCGCGCACGTCGAGGCCGCGGCCATCGCCTTGGAACGGGGCGGCAGCGGCCGATTCTATATGAAAGACCGCGTAGCGCTCGTGATCGAGCGCGGAGACCTTCGGATAGAGACGGACGGATGAAGATCACAGAGACCTACGAGGGCACGCTCGAGCGGACGCTCTTCACCGAGGCGGAGATCGCCGGCGCGATCGAGCGGATGGCCGGCGAGATCGCCGCGGACCACCGGGGGAAACCGCTGCTGCTCCTGGGGGTGTTGAAGGGAGCGCTCTACGTCACGGTCGATCTCGCGCGGGCCATCGCGCGGCTGCCGGACGGTCCGAGCGAGGTGAGGGTGGAGTACCTGTGCGTCTCCAGTTACGGGAATGCGACCCGGTCCTCGGGGGAGGTGCGGATGCTCAAGGATTCGGACTCGCCGATCACCGGCCGCAACGTCGTGGTCGTCGAGGACATCATCGACAACGGTTTCACGCTGGACTACCTTCGGACGTTACTCGGGGGGCGGAACCCGGCAAGCCTGAAGTCGTGCGTCCTGTTCGACAAGCCCTACCACCGCCTGGTCGACGTCCCGGTCGAGTACGTCGGCCTGACCTCGCCGGACGAGTTCGTCATAGGCTACGGTCTGGACTACCAAGAACTCTACCGGAACCTGCCCTATCTCGCGCAACTGCGCTCGTGGGTCTTCACCCAGTAAGGTCGTCGAAAGCCACCCGTGAACAACAAGTATCTCCGGTCGCTCCTCCTCATCGTCGGTGCAGCGGTCGTCGTCATCTTCCTCGTATCCAGAGTCCTGACGGTCGGAACGGAAGTCAAGCGGCTGGACTACGGCGACTTCTACAATAAGCTCGAGGCCGGCCAGGTCACGGAGCTGCACGCGATCGACAAGCAGGCGACCGGAAAACTCGCCGACGGGACGCAGTACTCGGTCTCGCTCCCGGCGGCCGATACGGCCTTCGCGACCGAGGCGACCAAGAAGGTCAAGACCGGCAAAGTCTCGTTCGATTCGGCTTCCAACACCTCGTTCGTCCAGACGATCTTCGGCTTCTTGCCGTTCGTGCTGATCGTCGCGCTGGTCTTCCTGATCTTCCGTCAGGCCCAGAGCGGCGGCAATCAGGCGCTGTCGTTCGGCCGCTCGCGCGCCAAGATGCTCTCGGAGAATCGTCCCAAGGTGACGTTCGCCGACGTGGCCGGCGTGGACGAAGCCAAAGAAGAGCTCGGCGAGATCGTCGACTTCCTCAAGTTCCCGAAGAAGTATCAGGCGCTCGGCGCGCGCATCCCCAAGGGCGTGCTGCTGCTCGGGCCGCCGGGATCCGGCAAGACGCTGCTCGCGCGCGCGATCGCGGGCGAGGCGGGCGTGCCGTTCTTCTCGATCTCCGGTTCCGATTTCGTCGAGATGTTCGTCGGAGTGGGCGCGTCGCGCGTGCGCGATCTCTTCGATCAGGCGAAGAAGTCCGCGCCGTGCATCATCTTCATCGACGAGATCGACGCGGTCGGACGCCAGCGCGGCGCCGGGCTCGGAGGCGGTCACGACGAGCGCGAACAGACCCTCAACCAGCTCCTCGTCGAGATGGACGGCTTCGATCAGAACACGGGCGTGATCCTGATCGCCGCGACCAATCGTCCCGACGTGCTCGACCCGGCGCTGCTGCGCCCGGGACGGTTCGACCGGCAGATCGTCGTCGACCGCTCGGACATCAAGGGCCGCGAGAAGATCCTCGAAGTGCACGCGCGCAACAAGCCGCTCGGCAAAGAAGTCGATCTGGAGACGCTGGCCAAGCGGACGCCGGGCTTCTCCGGCGCGGATCTGGAGAACCTGCTCAACGAAGCGGCGCTGCTCGCGGCGCGCAAGAACAAGAGCGTCATCGAGATGCGCGACTGCGACGATGCGATCGATCGCGTGATGGTCGGCCCGGAACGCAAGTCGATCGTGATGTCGCAAAAAGAGAAGGAGATGACCGCCTATCACGAGTCCGGCCACGCCGTCGTCGGCGGCATGCTGGAGAAGGCGGACAAGATCCACAAGGTCACGATCATCCCGCGCGGCATGGCCTTGGGCATCACCTGGTCGCTGCCCGAGGACGACCGTCACTCGCAGACGCGCGAAGAGCTGATCGCGGTGATCACGCGCGCGCTCGGCGGACGTCTCGCCGAAGAGATCCAGTACAAAGACGTGACGACCGGCGCTTCGAACGATTTCGAACAGGCGACGGGCATCGCGCGCCGGATGGTGACGCAGTACGGCATGAGCGATCTCGGACCGATGGTCTTCGGCCGCGGTTCGCATCAGGTCTTCCTCGGCCGCGACTTCGGCGACGAACGCAACTACTCCGAAGAAGTGGCCAGCAAGATCGACGAGCAGGTCCGCGAGATCATCGAGGGCTGTTACGAGGTCGGGCGTAAGATCTTGACCGAGAACTGGGACAAGGTCGAACGCATGGTGGCCTCGCTGCTCGAATACGAGACGGTCGATGCGGAAGAAGTCCGCGCGATCATCGAAGGCAAGCCGTACGACCATACGAAGCCGAGCAGCGGCACGCCCGTCGTCGCCGAGTCCGAAGCGCCCGCGCGACCCGAAGAGCCCAAACGCGAAGCCGCGCGCGGCATCCCGCCCACGATCTCGCCCGAGCCTGCGTAAGTTGCCGTTCCGCAGCCTCGTACTCGCGGCGGCGCTGCTCGCGGCGCTCGGCGCGAGCGCCTTCGCGGCTCCGCTTCAGCAGAACGGCACGTTCGCGCGCGGCGGTTCCTACGTGCTGCGTCCGGATCCCGGATCGTCGATCGCTTCGATCGCGCTCTGGTTCCGCGCACCGGGCTACGGCTACGGCGCGCCGACGCCCGGCATCGGTCAACTCGCCGCGGCCAGCTGCGCGGCCGTCCGTCTGGCCGGCGGCAAATCGCTCGTCGAGCAGATCCGCGCCCTCGGCGGCCGGCTCGCCTTCGGCGGCGACGCGGATATGATCACCATCGACGTCACCGTGCCCGCCGGTTCCGCGCGCCGGGCGCTCGCGGCGCTGACGGCGGCGTACTTCGCGCCGAAGGTGGACGACGACGCCTACAAACTCGCCCTGCGCGATACGGCGGTGCGCGGCGTGGAGCGGCGCTACGCGACCGGATCGACCGTAACCGACCTGCTGCTGGAGAACCTCTTCGCGAGCGGGCCCGCGCACGTGCCCGCGCTGCCGGGATCGGCCGACGCGATCGCTTCGATCTCGCGCGAGGACGTCGCCGCGTTCGCCGCGCTCGCGTTCCGTTCGAACAACGCCTACGTCGCCATCGCGGGCAACGTCGAACCGTCGATCGCGGACGCCGTGACCGACGGCGACGCCTCCGTCCCGCCCGCGCCGTTCGCCGGCACGTCGCGGCTCGCGCCCGCGGGCGCTTCCGCGACCGCCGACGGTCTCGAGGCCGCTATCGGAATGGGCTTCGCCGGTCCGCCGATCACCGACCGGCGCGCCGCGACCGCGCTCGACTTCATCGCCGGCTATCTGTTCGGCGACGACGGGACCGTTGCGAAGGCGCTTTCCTCGACGAAGGCGCGCGTCGACGGATCGTTCCTGACCCTGCGCGATTCGGGCGTTACGGTGGTCTCCATCACCGGCGGCGATCTCGCGGCGGGCAGCGCCGCCGTCCGGTCCGCCGTCGACGCGATGCGAACGCCGCTCTCTGCGGACGCGTTCGCCTCCGCCCGTCGCGCGTTCGCGTATCGCAGCGCGCGGAATTGGTCGATCCCGGACGCGCTCGTCGACGATCTCGCATGGTACGCGCTCCAAGGCGACGCCGCATACGCTCCCGGCGATGCGAGCGGCACGTATGCGCGGACGGTCGCGAGCCTCGATCCAGCCTACGTGGCGCTGATCGCGCGCACGTATCTCCAGCGGCCGACCGTGCTCGACGTCGTCGTACCGAAGGGAAGCGCGTCGTGATCGCGCCGCTCGCATTGGTCGCGGCGCTCGCCGTCGCCCCGCCGCCGGTCGTCACCCACGGCGCGGGGACGACCGTCATCGCGCAGCAGGATCCAAGCGTCGTGCTTTCCGGCACCATGCTCTTCGTCCGCGCGGGCCTGGACCGTCAGGGATTCTCGCAGAACGGTCTGGCCGCGCTGACCGCGCAGACCATCCTCGAGACGCCGAGCACCGGCGGACTTCCGCTTCGGGAGGCGATCGCCGCCGGCGGCGGTTCGATCGACCGGCAAGTGGACGATGGCGACGTACGCTTCTACGTCGAAGGACTCGCCGGCGACGAAGGCGCGCTCGTCGATGCGTTCGCCGCCGCGCTGCGCGCGCCGGACTTCTCCGCCGCGACGGTCGCGCGCGCGCGCGCCGATCTGCAGGCGGACGCCGCCGGGGCGAGCGGCCTCTCCGTCGGCATCACCATGCTCCAAGGCACGCCGACCGCGGGTACCGCGGTCTCGCTCGCGCAGTTCGTGCCCGACGACGTGCGCGCGTTCTACGCGGCGAACTACCGCAGGGGCGATTCGATGGTGAGCGTCGTCGGCCCGGACGTCGCGAGCGCCGGCTACGACCGCATCGCGAGCGCGCTCGCTCCGGGATCGTCGGCCCCCGCCTATAAGGCGCTGCCGGCGCTGAAGGGACACTCGCATCAGATCGTGGCGTATCGCGACATCGCGGTGCCGTGGCTGGTCGCTCGCTACGCCGCGCCGTCCTACGACGACAAGGATTTCGGCGCCATGCTCGTGCTCTCGTCGTTCGTCGACAAGACGCTCGACGTGCTCGGTCAGGTGCCGTCGCTCATCTCGCGCACGAGCGCCAGCGGCGCGGTCGGATCGATCTACGCCTTCGACGACGCGCGGCCGAGCCTGACCGTCTATCTCTACGGCGGACTGGGCGAGCCGACGCAGACCTTCTCCGCCGCGCTCGCCGTCTTCAAGATGGCGGGCGGCGCGCAGATCGAAGGCTCGCTGGACGAACTCAAGGCGCAGGCGCGGGGCCGGTTCGCGCGCGACGCCTCCTCGCTCGAGGATCGGGCGTGGCTCGCCGGTGTCTTCGCGCGCGAAGGTTCGGCCGATTATCTGAACCGCACGTTCGCCGCGATCGACGCGGTGAAGGCCGCCGATATCAAACGCGTCGCGCATCGCTATATGGGCGATCCGACGATCGCGCTCGTACTCCCGCGCCAAGGGTCCTGACCCCGCTGCGCGTCGCGCTCGTCCACGACTATCTCAACCAGCTGGGCGGCGCCGAGCGGGTCTTCGCGCATTTCGCGCGAGCGTGGCCCGACGCGCCGGTCTCTACGGCGCTCTACGATCGGGACGTCTGCGGCGCGATCGTCGCGCCCGAGCGCGTGCGCGCGTCGTATCTCGCGCGGATCCCCGGCGCGAACCGGTTCTTTCGCGCGCTCGCCCCGTTCTATCCGCGCGCGTTCGAGGCGATGGACTTCGCCGGCTACGATACGATCGTCAGTTCGACGACCGCCTGGGCGAAGGGCGTCATCGTCCCGCCGGGAGTGGTGCACGTCTGCTACATCAACACCGTCTCGCGCTTCACGTTCGACGCCGGCCGGTACTTGACGGGTCCGGCGGCGCTCGCGCGGCCGCTGATCGCGTCGCTCGTCGCTTGGGACGTCGCGGCGGCGCAGCGCCCGACGCGGCTCGTCGCCAACTCCAAGAACGTGGCGGCGCGGGTGAAGAAGTACTACGGCCGCGACGCGGACGTGCTCCCCTGTCCGGTCGACGTCGACCGCTTCACCATCGGCGCGGGCAACGGCGACTACTTCGTCGTCGTCTCGCGTCTGCTGCCGTACAAGAACATCGACCTCGCCATCGCCGCCGCGAACGCGGCGGGCGTGAAGTTGAAGGTCGCGGGCACCGGACCCGACGAGGCGCGCCTGCGCGAACTCGCCCGCGGGACGACGACCGAGATGCTCGGCTTCGTGAGCGACGCCGAGGCGAACGCGCTCCTAGGCGCCGCGCGCGCCGCCATCTTGCCGGGCGAAGAAGACTTCGGCCTCGTTCCGATAGAAGCGGCGGCCGCGGGCCGCCCCACCATCGCCTACCGCGCCGGCGGCGCGCTCGAGACGATCGTCGAGGGCGAGACGGGGACGTTCTTCGACGAGTCCACGTCCTCGTCGCTCGCCGCGGCGCTCCGCGCGTTCGATCCCCGGACGTTCGATCCGCTGCGCCTGCGCGCGCACGCCGAGACGTTCGCTCCCGCTCGTTTCGTCGCCGCGCTCAAGGAGATCGTCGCAGCAGTTCGAGCGTGATCCGTGCCGGTGCGGCGCGGTCGATGCGTTGGGCGCGGACGAGCGATCGGGCGCGGAGGCGATCGCGAGCGGTCGGATCGTCGAACATCGCGCGCAGGGCGCGGGTCCACGCGTCGACGTCGAAGGGCGCGATGAGTTCCGCGGCGCCGTCGCACGCTTCGGGCAGGCCGGCCGCGTCGGCCGCGAGTACGGGCGCGCCGCACGCCATCGCCTCGACGGCGGGAAGGCCGTAGCCCTCGGCGGACGACGGCACGGCGACGCAGAGCGCGTTGACGTAGAGCGCGCGCAGTTCGGCGTCGCTCGGGCGGTGCTCGGCCGTATCGACCAGTTCGACCTCGCCCTTCGGAAACGCGTGCGCGAATGCCGTACGCAGCGTTCGCGCGTTCTTGCGGTCCTCTTCGCCGCCGACCGTCAGGACGAACGGCGCGCGCGCCTCTCGCGCGACCGGCTGCCAGAACGCGTCCGGCACCGGCGCGGCGACCGCGATCCGTTCGCGCGGGACGCGCAGTTCGCGGACGATCTCGTCGGCGGACCAAGCGGAGATGGTGAGGATGGCGTCGGCTTCGCGCGCCGCTCTCCGGATGGGGAGCTGTTCGCGCAGGCGCGCGACGAATTGCCGGTGGGGCTCGGTGAAGGCGAACGCGTCGTAGATGGTGACGATCTTGCGCGCGCGCGCCGGGAAGCGGATTCCGTTCCACGGATACCAGACGGCGTCGAAGGGTTCGCGCATCGCGCGCTTCACGTCTGGGCGTTCGAGGAGCGTGACTTCGAGGTCCGGATCCCGATCCCACGCGGCGAGGATGGCGCGCACGTAGCGGCCCATGCCGCGCCGGTCGGCGGCGAGATTGATCGCATCGACGGCGATCCGGAACATCGCTACGGGTTGGCCATCTGCGGGAAGTAGTGCAGCGCGACCAAGGTCGTGAGGTTGAAACAGCCGTGGGTGATCATCGACGCCCACGCGTTGCGCGAGAGATAGTAGATCGTGCAGAGCACGAAGCCGACCATCGCGAGCGGGAGCGCGTTGATCGGATCGCCGTGGGCCAGGCCGAAGAGCAGCGAACTGCCCGTCGCCGCGACGGCGAAGCCGAAGTACCGCAGCCCGGCGTTGAACAAGACGAGGCGGAACATCAACTCCTCGACGATCGGCGCGAAGACGGCGGCGAAGAATCCGAAGGCGAGGATCTGCGCCGGCGACTTGATCGCGAGGAACATCGTGACGGTCGTCTGGTCGTGCGGCGCTTGATGCGTGACCGCCGTGACGATCGCGGACCCCGCGTTCGCGGCCGCGATCGCAGCCGCCACGCCGAGCAGCGCGATGACGATCGCGCGCGCGCCCGGAGGGGCGAAGCCGATCTCCCGCAGCGGGACGTTCGCCGTCCAGCGCAGCGCCGGTACGAGCGTCGCGGCGAGGGGCAGTTCGAGGAGCCCGTTGAGCAGGATCGCGAGGATCGGCGACGAGCGCAAGGCCTCGGGCGAGTGCGAGGGCGAGACGATCAGGAACGCGACGGCGGCGAGCGCCGCCCCGACCAACAGCGCGCCGACGACGTATCCCAGGAACGCCGGCAGGCGCCACGGCGGGAACGCCTCAGGCGACCAGCGCGTCGGCCAAGCGGGCGAAGGCGGCGAGATCGAGCTGTTCTCCACGTATCTCCGGTCGGAGCCCTGCGGCGGCGATGGCGCGCGCGACGTCGTCGCGCGCGAGCCCCAGGGCGAGCATGAGCGAGTTGGCGAGGGTCTTGCGGCGGTACGCGAACGCCGCGCGGACGACCTGCAGGAAGAGCGCCTCGTCTTTCGGCGTCACCGCGGGCGCATCGCGACGGACCAAGCGCACGACGGTGCTGTGCACTTTCGGCGCCGGATAGAAGGCGTTCGGCCCGAGCGTGAACGCGCGCTCGACGTGCATCAGATATTGCACGGCGACGCTCAGGCTGCCGTATGCGGGCGTGCCGGGCGCGGCCACCAGACGATCGACGACGTCGCGCTGCAGCATGGCCACGATCGTCTCGGGACCGCCGCGCATCTCTACGAGCCGGAGGAGTACGCCGGTGCCGACGTTATACGGGAGGTTCCCGGTCGCGCGCCAGCGTTTGCCGGCGCCGAACGCCGCATAGTCGAACGTCAGCGCGTCGCCGTGCACGATGCTCGCACCGGCGAGATCCTCGCGCGAGCGCAAGATCCGTACGAGCGGACCGTCGATCTCGAGGGCCGTGACCTGCGCGCCTTCGTCGAGGAGCGCGCGCGTCAATTGGCCGGTGCCGGCGCCGATCTCGAGGATCGCGACCGGCGCATCCGAAGACGCGCCGTCGAGTGCGAGGAGCGCGATGCGTCGCGCGGCGCCGCCGTCGATCAAGAAGTTCTGGCCGAACTTCTGTTTCGGACGGAGTCCGGACGCGCTCAAGAGCGCGCGCGGATGATGCCTCTCGTCGTCCAATCGTTACTTCAACTGATACACGGTCACCGTGCGCCGTCCGAACTGGACCGCGTCGGATTCCGAGTTGAAGCCGAGGTCGATGCGATTGCCGCGGATCGCGCCGCCGGTGTCGCCCGCGACCGCATACCCGTAGCCGGGGATGTAGAGACGGGTGCCGAGGCTGATGTACCGGGGATCGACGGCGACGATGCCGTGTCCGGCGCGGTGGCCGGTCGCGGTGATGCCGCTGCAGCCGTAGCAGTTCGCGGTGTACGCGGTGGCGACCATCGTGAGCGCCGCGCGGGCGACGTAGGCGGTCTTGTCCAGGCCGCGGCCGCCGTAGCGCAGGAACGCCTGATATTCGCTCAGACCCTCGCCGATGACGCGCGGACGCGCGGCGCGGACGACGACGGAGCCGACGACCGACTTGCGGATCTTGCCGTCGGTCTGGGTGTAGCGGACCATGGTCTCGCGCACGCCGGGGGCGCCTTGCGAGAGGACCTTGGACCGGCCGGGCGCCAGCGCGAACATCGGACGATGCTCGGTCTTCTGGGCGATCGGCTGCCGCACGGTCTGGGTCCAGTGCAGGACGCGGACGATGCGGATCGTCTGGTTGGGCGTCACCCGAGCCGCGAGGGCCGGAGTGACCTTGTCGTCGGCGCCGAGATCGACGCCGTGCTCCTCCAGAACTTCCCCGACGTCGTAGGCCGCCGTCGTCACGGTTTGCGACGAGCCGGCGGTGACGATCGTCACCGGGAAACCCTCGGCGGCGAAGGCCGCGTGGGGTTGGGAGGTGGTGCCGGCCACGGTAAGGCCGACGGTAAGAACGCTGACGAGAAGCGCGTGGCTCGCTCGCATGGGGCCGCGTCTAATCAACCCAAGCTCCTCTCTCTGCAACACCGGCCGGAACACGTGCGTGTCGCGGCACTCCGAGCACTTCCGCGCTCTTCGATCGCAGTTGAACGGTTATTGTGTTGACGGTCCAAGCCGCTCCCGGCGGCACACCGAAGGGGTCGCTCGCGAGGCGGCCCGACAACCCGGGCACTATATCATGGGCCTGCGAGCCGGTCTCTATGCCAAATGTCGTAACTTCGGCAGGTGCGACCTTCTTGGCGGAGGAGGCCCGGAGGCCCTCCCCGCGCAACCCCCGGGACCGTGCAGTCTCTCCGGGTCGGCTTCTTCACCGAGGTCTATCGGCCGGTCGTCAACGGGGTCGTCGCATCGGTCGACGCTCTGGCCGGAGGGCTGCGTGCCCGAGGCCATGAGGTCTACTGCTTTACCCCAAAAGTGCCCGGTTATGAGGAGACCGACGGACCGGTCTTCCGGATGCCCTCGCTCCCCCTGCCCGACACCCCCTACCGGCTGACCCTTCCGCTCGTGAAGCGGCGCAACGTCCAGAACGTCATCAAGCGTCTCTCCATCATCCACGCGCACTCGCCGTTCGTCACCGGCTGGATGGGCCTGCGCTACGCGCGCCGCTACGCCATCCCGTTCGTCTACACGTACCACACGAAGCTCGAGGAGTACGCGCACTACCTGCCGTTCGAACCGGCGGCGACGCGGGCGGCGGCCGAGACGCTGACGCGCGCGTTCGCCGATATGGCCGATGCGGTGATCGTGCCGACGCTGGCGATGGAGACGCGGCTGCGCGAACTCGGCGTGGAGGCGCGCATCGAGGTGGTCCCGACCGGCGTCGACCTGGCGCGATTCGGCGGCGGCCGGCGCGACGCGGGCCTGCGGGCGCGGGTCGGCGCGAACGGCAACCGGCTCCTGCTCTTCGTCTCGCGTCTGGCCAAGGAGAAGAACGTCGATCTGCTGATCCACGCGCTCGCCGCGGCCCCGGCCGATTTGCATCTGGTCATCGGCGGCGACGGGCCGGAACGCGATGCGCTCGAAGCGCTTGCGGCGGCGGCCGGCGTCGGCGATCGCATCCGCTTTCTCGGCGCGGTCGAGCGCGACGCGCTGCCGGATCTCTACGCGTCCTCCGACGCCTTCGTCTTTCCGAGCACGACCGAGACGCAGGGCTTGGTGCAGGCCGAGGCGCTCGCCGCCGGCGCCCTGGTGGTCGCGGCCGACGTGCCGATCAATCGCGACGTCCTGGGCGGCGCGGGCCGGGTGGTCGCGCCGACCGTCGAGGGTTTCGCCAAGGCCTTCGCCGCCGTCCCCGGCGCTCCCGACGCGGAAGAATCGGAGCGCGCCCGCCGCAGCGCCGAACGCTTTTCCATCGACACGCAGACGGAACGGATGCTCGCGATCTACCGCAGCCTCTAAGCCTCGCCGTTTGACATCGAACATACGTTCGATGTAAGATGGGTACGAGGCAACCATGAGCATACGCAAGACCGCTCCCCTGATCGAAGCGACCCTCGGCTACGCCGCCGACGAGTCCGGTACGGGTGTGGTGTACGCCGCGGTACAGAATCCCGCTCGAAGCGCTCCGGCGCTCTTGCGCCTTCCGTTCCGAGTCCGGCGCTTTGCGGGGCTCGCCGGCCGTGAGGTCGGGTATGCGGCGGTCGCCGCGGTGGCTGCGGCCCTGCGCGACCGGAAGGTCCGCCGCGTCCGTTTCGCCGTTCCGGACGGCGAACTCGTCGCCGACGTGAGCGAGCGCCGGACCATCCCGCAAGCGCTGACCTTGCCCTATATCAATCTCGGCTGCGCGATCAATCAGTTCAGCGAGTGCGCCGTCATCACCACGACGGACGACGACCTCGCGGGCCGCGCCCGTGCCGAGGTCGCCCTGCACATCGCCGCCTGACCGCGGGCCTTTCCGAAGTGCCGAGTTCGACGGTCGAACTCGCGCGCGCGCTTATCGGCGCGACGCTCCTCCGGACCACTCCGGAGGGCGTCGCGTCGGGGCGCATCGTCGAAGTCGAGGCCTATCCTCCCGGCGATCCGGCCAGCCACGCCTACATCGGGCTCCGCCCGCGCACCGTCGCCATGTTCGGCGCGTCCGGCCGCGCCTACGTCTATCGTATCTATGGAACGTCGTGGTGCTTCAACGTGACGAGCGAAGCGGAGGGCGTCGGTGCGGCGGTGCTGGTCCGCGCGCTCGAACCGCTCGAGGGGCTCGACCTCATGGCCCGTCGCCGCCTTACGGATCGCGTCCGCGACCTCTGCCGCGGACCGGGCCGGCTCTGCACCGCGCTCGCCATCGACCGGAGCCTGGACGGCGCCGACCTCGCGACCGACCCGCGGATCGCGCTGCTGCCGGGGACGGCTCCGGGCCGCATCGGGACCAGCGTCCGCATCGGAATCGCGAAGGCCGCCGGCCGGCGCCTGCGCTTCTATCTGCGGGGCAGCCCGTACTTGAGCGGACCAAAGCGGCTCTCGCCTTGATTCCCGGGCGGGCCGTGTGCTACCATCGCCTGGACATCCCCCCGCGTCACCGTCACCACCGCGAAGTTCGGCAGCCTCGCCGATTTGCGTGTATTCCTCAGGATGACGGGCGCGACTCTACGAGAGAGACACTCCGCTGCATTCCGATCATCGCCCCAACGGGCAACAGGGTGGGCAACAAGGCCGCCGTCGTCGCACGCGCCGCCGTCACCCGTTCAACCAACAAGGCCAAGGCCAACACCACAACCACGGCGACTTTCCGCAGAACGAGCCCGTCGGGCCGCCGCTGCTGACCGCCGCCGACCTCGAAGAGAAGACCAAGAGCGAGCTCGTCGAGATCGCCGAAGGCTTTGATATCGAGATCGCGTCCCCCGCGAAGGTGAAGAAGGACGAGATCGTCGCCCAGATCCTCGAAGTGCAGCAACAGCGCTCCGGGTTGGAGATGGCCAGCGGCATCCTCGACATGCTGCCGGAAGGCTACGGCTTCTTGCGGCGCGAGGGCTACGTCATCGGCCCCGACGACATCTACGTCAGCCAGTCGCAGTGCCGGCGCTTCGAACTGCGCCGCGGCGATCTGGTCGAAGGCCAGGTCCGCCGTCCCAAAGAGGGCGAGAAGTACTACGGCCTCATCCGCGTCGATCACGTCAACGGTTTCGAACCGGACAAGATCCGCGGGCGCCGCGTGTTCGAGAAGGGCACGCCGATCTATCCCAACGAGCGCTTCAACCTCGAAGTGCGCGCCACGCAGCTCTCGACGCGCGTCATCGATCTGTTCTGTCCGATCGGCAAGGGACAGCGCGCGCTGATCGTCTCGCCGCCGAAGGCCGGCAAGACGACGCTGCTCAAGAACATCGCCAACGCGATCTCCATCAACCATCCGGACGCGCACATCATCGCGCTGCTCGTCGACGAGCGCCCGGAAGAAGTAACGGACATGCGCCGCACGATCGACGGCGAAGTCGTCGCCTCGACGTTCGACGAGCATCCGGAGAACCACACGGCCGTCGCCGAACTCGCGATGGAGCGCGCCAAACGCCTCGTCGAACTCGGCAAGGACGTGGTGATCCTGCTCGATTCGATCACGCGTCTCGCGCGCGCGTACAACCAGGTCATCCCGAACTCGGGACGCACGCTCTCGGGCGGCCTCGACACGGCCTCGCTCCACAAGCCCAAGCGCTTCTTCGGCGCCGCGCGCAAAGTGGAAGAGGGCGGCTCGCTGACGATCATCGGCACCGCGCTAATCGAGACCGGTTCGAAGATGGACGACATCATCTTCGAAGAGTTCAAAGGCACCGGCAACATGGAACTCAACCTCACGCGCAAACTCGCGGAGTCGCGCGTCTTCCCGGCGGTCGACATCAAGCGCTCGGGCACCCGTCACGAAGAGCTGCTGCTTTCCGCCGACGAGATGCGCAAGATCTGGATGCTCCGCCGCGTGAGCGCCGCGCTCAACACGGGCGACATCACCGAGATGATCCTCGGCAAGATGGCGCAGACGCGCACGAACGAAGAGTTCCTGCAGAGCGTCACCAAAGACGCCCTCTCCATGCGCGGTTCCGACAACTAGCGTAGTCATGTCATCCCGAGCGGAACGCTCCGCCCTGTCATCCCGAGCGGAACGAAGTGGAGTCGAGGGACCGCGGAAGGCTCGTGCTTTCGGCGGTCCCTCGACTCCGCTCACTGCGTTCGCTACGGTCGGGTTGACAGAGGGTGCGTTCGCCCCGATGAGATTGCGGAGAGCATGCATGGATGATGTCGATGCGCATCAATAAATATCTCGCTCATGCGGGGGTCGCTTCGCGGCGGGCGGTCGAGGAGCTCATCGTCAAGGGGAAGGTGCGGATCGACGGTGCGGTCGTGCGCGAACTCGGGACGATCGTGGACGAGGGCGCGAAGGTCGAGGTGAACGGCAAGGTCGTCATGCCGGCCAAGCAGTACACCTATCTGCTGCTCAACAAGCCGTACGGCGTGATGACGACGATGAGCGATCCCGAAGGGCGACGCACGATCGTCGAACTCTTGCCGAAGGGCCTGCCGCGCATCGTTCCCGTCGGACGCCTCGATTTCGATTCGGCCGGGATCCTGCTGCTCACCGACGACGGCGATCTGGCCAACCGTCTGCTGCATCCGCGCTACGGCGTCGACAAGACCTATCGCGCCGTGGTGAAAGGCTCGCTGCAGGCCAAGGACGTGCAGTACGTGCTCGAGGGCGTCCGCACGAGCGAGTTCCGCGCCGCCGCGGCGAAGCTGCGCATCATCGCGACCCGCCGCGACTCGACCGTGCTGGACATCAGCCTGCACGAAGGCCGCAACCGCCAGGTGAAAAAGATGTTCGAATCGCTCGGGCATCCGGTGATCGCGCTCGAGCGCACGAGCTTCGGACCGCTCAAGATGGGGACGCTTCCCGCCGGCCGCAGCCGCCACCTGACGGATCGGGAAATTGCCGCATTGAAGGCAGCCTCCGATCCGGAGTACGTGGTAGAGTAGGGCCACCGTGGACCGCCTGGCCGAATTGCCCCGCGACTACAAGCTCGTCCGCCGCGAAGCGCGGTCCGAACGGACCGTCGTCCGTCTCCGCGGCGGCGCCGCCTTCGGGTCGGAGACGCTCGTCATCGCGGCCGGCCCGTGCTCGGTCGAATCGCGCGAGCAGATCGACGCGACCGCCGCCGCGGTGGCGCGCGCCGGAGCGAACGTGCTGCGCGGCGGAGCCTTCAAGCCGCGCACCTCGCCGTATGCCTTCCAGGGACTCGGCCTCGCCGGCCTCGAGATGCTCGCGTCGGCCGCCGCCCGCAGCGGCTTGGCGGTGGTGACCGAAGTCCTCGACCCGCGCGACGTCGCGCAGGTCGCGGCGCACGCCGACATGCTGCAGATCGGCGCCCGCAACATGCAGAATTTTCCGCTGCTCCGCGCCGCCGGCGAATCCGGGCGTCCGGTGCTGCTCAAGCGCGGACCGGCCGCGACCGTCGAAGAATGGCTGATGGCCGCCGAGTATCTCTTGGTGGCCGGCAACGACCAGGTCGTGCTCTGCGAGCGCGGCGTTCGCTCGTTCGATCCGATCACGCGGAACATGCTCGATCTCGCCGCCATCCCCGTCCTCCGGGAACTGACCCACCTGCCGGTGATCGCCGATCCGTCACACGGGACCGGGGTGGCGCGCTTGGTCGAACCGATGGCGCTCGCGGCTCTGGCGGCGGGCGCCGACGGCCTGCTCGTCGAGGTGCATCCGGACCCTGCGGGCGCCGCCTCGGACGGGCCGCAGTCCTTGGATTTTCGCCAGTTCTCCGCGCTCATGGGACGACTGCCCGAACTTGCCGAAGCCCTCGGCCGGCGCTTGCCTGCCACGACCTTCGCGGCCTAAGGCCTGCGGGCGCGAACCGCAACGAGGCTTTCGATAGCTCCGTGCCGATTCGGGTAAACACAACGTTCTAGTAGTACATGTACGCTTTCCACGAGGTATCAGATGAATCGTAGTTCCCGCGCCGTCGCTGCGGCCGGTGCCGTCGCGCTCGCATTCGCCGCGTTCGCTCCCGCGCACGCGCAGTACGCGAACGAGTTCGTTCCGGCCAAACGGCTGACGGCGGGCACGGCGTCCGCGCCCGTCGCCGGTACCGGCATCGTCATCGTTCAGGTGCAAGTGAACGCCGACGGGTCGCACAAGGTGACGAAGATCATCCGTTCGACCAACTCCGGGAACAACGAAGCCGCGACCCAGATCGCGAACAGCGCGACCTATCGTCCGGCGCACCGCGGCAAGACGGCCGTCGTCTCGTTCTACGATTACACGCTCAAGTTCACCGGGCGCACGGTCGCGGCCCAGAGCGACACCGGCGCGCTCGGTCAGATCCGCGGCCTCATCCGCTCGAGCAACTACAGCGTCGCCAAGACCAAGGCCGCCGCATACGTGCTCGCAAATCCGGGCGACCCCGTGGGACGCACCCTGCTCGGCCTCGCCGATTACTATGCGGGCGACATGCCCGGTTCGGCGGCGGCCTTCGCGGCCGTGAGTCCGATCGACAAGCGCTACGCCGCCGTCGCCGCGCACGCGTTCGCGGCCGCCGTCATGTCCACCGTCAACACCAACCCGAACCTCGCGCTCTCGTACGCCCAGAAGGCCTACGCGCTCGATAAGGGCCCCAACGCGCTCTTCGCGCTCGGCGTCGCCCAGCTCGGCGCCAATCAGGCGGCCGCGGCGATCCCGAACTTGAAGGCGGCGCGCGACGCGGCGTTCGCCGACAAGACGACCGGCCTCCAATCCAAGATCAATCTCGACAGCGCCTTGATGCAGGCGTACGCCAAATCCGGCGACCTCGACAAAGCCACCGTCGTCGGCAACGAGATCCGTCAGCTCGACCCCACCTCGACGGCGCCGCAGCGCGTGCTCGGCAATCTGGCCCTCAACGCGGCCTTCGCCGCGCTGACCGCCAAGCAGTACGACCTCGCCGTCACGAACTTCGACAAGGCCGCCGACGTGGGCGATTCGCTGGTGAAAGTCACGGCATACGCGCAGGCCGCGTTAGCCCTTACGAGCGTGGCGAAACCCGACTACACCAAGGTCAAGACCTATGCCGACAAGGCCCTTGCCGTCAAGGTCGACGACCCGCTGGCGAACTACGCGGAGGCCGTGGCTTTGACCGGGATATGGGCACAAGTCAGCCATAAAGACAGCGACAAGACCGCCGCTAAGGACTACGCGGCCAAGGGAGCTCAATACGCCCGGGCGGCCGGAAACGAGGCGCTCGCCCTCCAGATCGAATCCTTCGTAAAGACGAATCTGAAATAAGGTAGGACCCTGGTACGAAGCCAGGATTTCCCGTGGGGGTGGGCCAATGGTCCGCCGTCACGGGCCGGGGGGGAGACCCCCGACTTTTTGCTTGTTTAGTGCACTACATTTCCCGTAGTGGGAGGGGTCGGAAACAGTGTTAGACGGATTCATGAGCGTAATGAAGCAGGGCGGACCCGATATGTGGATCCTCCTGATCCTCTCGATCACGGTCGTCGCGATCGTCATCGAACGCCTGGTCTTCTTCGCATCCCAGCACGGCGATACGAAAGGTCTCTTGAAGCAGATCGCGGCCAAGGTCCAGGTAGACGACCTGGCCGGCGCGATCAAGGTCTGTCAGGCCAACAAAGGTATGCTTCCGCGCATCCTCGAGTTCGGTCTCCAGCGCGGTGAGAAGAACCGCGCCGACATCACCGACGCGCTTTCGATCGCGCTGATGGAACACCTGAACGCTCTCGAGCGCAATCTCGGCATCATCGGTACGATCGCCGTCATCGCGCCGTTCGTCGGCCTGGCCGGTACCGTCCTCGGTATCATCCACGCCTTCCAAGACATCGCCCTCAAGGGCAACGCCTCTCCGGCCGTCGTCGCCGGCGGCGTTTCGGAAGCGCTGATCACCACGTTCGCCGGCCTCGTGGTCGCCGTCGTCGCGGTCATCTTCTTCAACTACTTCAAGACGCGCATCAAGGTGTACAACCAGGAGATGATCGTTGCGGCCAACCAGCTCGCCGAGATCCTCCACTTCCACAACACCGGCGCGCCGATCCCGACGGATCTGTACTCCGCCAAAGCCGATTCAGGCACCAAATAGCATTCCTTTCGGAGGCCTAACGTGAGCCTGCTTTCGGCAAAGCAAGACGAAGAGGTGATGGCGGAGATCAACATCACGCCGTTCACCGACGTATTGCTCGTGCTGCTCATCATCTTCATGATCCTCGCCGCGCTCGTCACGCCGCCGGGTTTTGAAAAAGAGCTGCCAAACAAGAACAACAATAGCGACTCCCAGGACAACAAGAAGAAAGACAACATCGAAGTCGACGTCAACAACGTAGGCAAGATCTATGTCGATGGGACGTCGGCAGACGACAAGACGATCTATCGCATCATGTACGATGCGTCGGTCAAAAAACCGCACAAGCACGTCTCGATCACCGCGGATGCCAAGGCGCCTTACGGCATCATCATCCGCATCCTCGACGCCGCCAAAGAGGCGGGGCTCGAGGACGTCGGCTTCGTGACGTCATAGCGTGGAGGTGCAGTAGAAATGGCCGTTTCCGTCGGACAAGAAGACGATGTGATGTCGACCATCAACATCACGCCCTTCACGGACGTGTTGCTGGTGCTCCTCATCATCTTCATCATCCTCGCATCCGTCACCAAAGAACCGAAGCTGCCCGACGCCCATAACAAGGACAAGGTGCAGCCTTCGCAGATCATCGTCCGGATCGACGCCAAGAACGAGATCCAGATCGGGTCCAACACGGTGACCGTCCAGGGCGCGCACGATGCGTTCCAAGCCCTTCAAGACCAGACGGGTCATAAATTCAAGAGCGTCATCATCAAAGCCGATCCGAAGGCCAACTACGGAACCGTGCTTCAGGTGATGGACGCCGCCAAAGGCGTGGATCTGACCGACTTCGGTCTGGCCAACCACGTCGAGGGCACGCCCGAGGGACAGAACACCTAAGCGATGGCAGACAAGAAATCACCGTTCATCACGACCGGCGAAAAGGTCCGCTCGTTCGTCTTGTGGGCGTTCGTGCTCTCGATCGTCTTCCACATGCTCGTCGCGCCGCTCGTCCCGAACATGAACAATCGCGCGAACGATCAGGAAGTCGAGAAAGTCTCGATGGTCAAGAAGGTCAAGGTCAGGGTCCCGACCCCGCCGCCCCCGACCCCCACGCCTCCGCCGACCCCGACGCCGCCGCCCAACGCGACGCCGCCGCCCAAACAGGCGCCGGTCCAGCCGAAGCTCAAGGTCAACATCCCGGTCACGCACAACAGCCAGAGCACGCAATCGACGGAGCAACAGTACAACCAGCCGAAGACCGGCACGGAACAAGGCGTTCCTGCGGGTCAGGGGACGGCCTCGCCGATCCCCGGAACGCCGGCTCCGAAGTGCGCGGTTCCGTTCAAGGATGCGACGTCGCCGGATCCGGTCTCGCCCGAATATCCGGATGCCGCTCGCGAGCTCAATCTCGGAGAAGTCACCGTCGTGATGATCGTGACCATCTCGCCCTCGGGCGCGCTCGCCGGTTCGCCGACGATCTCGTCCAGCTCGGGGAACTCGATGATCGACAACGCCGCGCTCCGCGCCGCGCGTCAATCGACCTACTCGCCGAAGATCGTGAACTGCGAACCGGTCACCGGACAGTACACGTTCCGAGCGACGTTCCAACCCGACAACTAGGCGAGGCGCCTAGGACCGTGCCGGACGGCGCGAGGCGAATTCGGTGACGCCGAAAGCCTCGCGCCGTCTTCTTTTGTGGGCGATCGTCGTCTCGCTCTTCCTCCACGCGCTCCTCGCCGGCTGGATCCAGCTGCCGCTCGCGCGCCCGCAGGACGACCGGCAGATCGTCACCATCAGCCATCCGCGCATCGTGCGCGTCACCCGAGCGACGCCTCCTCCGGGCACGCCGCGACCCGCGCCGACCGCGCTCGCGAGCGCTCCGCCGCAGCCGCGGCCGACGTCGGGCCGCGGTGCCGCCAAGGCGACCGCCCCGCCGCCGCAGGCGACGCCGACGCCGCAGCCGCCGCCCGCCGTCGCGAACGCGTGCAAGTCGCCGAACGCCGCGGCCGCGCTGGCCGCGCCGCCGCAAACGCCGGAACTCGCCGCCGAAGCCCGCGCGAGCGGCACGAGCGGGAACACGGTCGTGCTCGTGCACCTCAACGCCGACGGCACCGTCGCCTCGGCGGCGATCACCGGGAGTTCGGGCAACGGATCGCTGGATCTGGCCGCGCTGCACGCCGCGCAAGGCGCGAGCTACGCGCCGGCCTATAAGGATTGCAAGGCCGTCGCCGCCGACTACACGTTCGTCGCGAAATGGGTCGCGATGTGAGGGCGGCTAGATGACGCCCATATCGCGGAGCAGGTGCAGCGTGTCGATGTAGCGCTGCAGGTGGTCGCGCATCGACTGGTCGACGTCGAGGAACGCGACGCCGGTGCGATAGCGCTGCAGGAGCGGATCGTAGTGCGACCAGCGCACCGCGCCGCGCAGGCGCAAGACGGGCTGCGAATCGCCGCGCAGTTCGAGCTGCACGGAGACGGGGGCGTCCTTGAGGAGCTCCGCATTCGTGAGCATCGCCATTCCGCCGAGCGCGATGTCGTACGTCTCGGTGAACTCCGGTTCGAAGTCCTCGCCGATGCTATACGATACCAGGAGCGTGTCGCCGACCCGCTCGAAGCGCCGCTCGGTCGATGGATGGCCTTCGCTTCCGTTCTCAACCACCTTGACGCCTTACCCCGGGCTCCGGCGCAATCCTTCTGCTGCAGGCTGCCAAGCCCGCCGGGGCGTATCCGTGCGCCGTGACCTTCGTCCAAGCGATCGTGATCGCGGTCTTACAGGGCATCAGCGAGCTGTTCCCCGTTTCGAGTCTCGGCCACACGATCCTCATCCCGGCGCTCTTGCACTGGAACAACATCGATCGCGCCGACCCGACCTTCCTGGCCTTCGTCGTGGTCCTGCACTTGGGCACGGCGGTCGCGCTGATCGTCTTCTATCGCGACGATTGGGCGCGGCTGGCCAAGGCGCTCGTCGGCAGCGTCGTGCGCGGCAGACTCGGCGACGACCCGGACGAACGCGTCGCATGGCTGCTCGTCGTCGGCACGATCCCCGTCGGCATCCTCGGCCTGCTCTTCAAGGAGAAGGTCAGCGTGCTCTTCGGCACCGTCACGCCGGTCGCGATCTTCCTGATGATCAACGGCCTCGTGATGTTCGCGGGGGACTGGCTGCGCCGCCGCCAGCACGCCGTCGCGGGCGCGACCTACAAGCCGATCGAAGCGCTGACGTACGGGCAGAGCATCCTCGTCGGATTCGGCCAGGCGTTCGCGCTGCTGCCGGGCATCTCGCGTTCGGGCGCGTCCATCGTCGTCGGATTGCTGTGCGATCTCGATACCGCGAGCGCCGCGCGCTATTCGTTCTTGCTGGCGACCCCGGTGATCTTCGCCGCGGCCGCCCTTTCGATCCCCGACCTGTGGGCGCCCGGCGCGCACGTCGTGGCCGCTCAAGCCGTGGTCGGCGCGATCCTCGCCGGCATCTTCGCCTATCTCAGCGTCGCGTTCCTGACCCGATATTTCAAAGACCACGACCTGCGCGCGTTCGGCTGGTACTGCCTGCTCTTCGGCGCAATCTGCTTCATCCTCGCCAAAACCGGAGTGATCGCATGAAAATCCTCGCCCTCATCCTCGGCCTCGTCTTCGTCCTCTTCGCGATAACCGCGGCCACCGGCATCTGCAGCGCGGTCCCGGCGCTCGGCTTCGACGGCGGCCACCACCTCAAGCACGCGATCCTGTACGCCGTGCTCGCGGTGCTCTCGCTCTTCTGGTACCGGTTCCTGGCGAACGCGCCGAAGTAGCCGCCGCTACTTCTTGGCGATGATGTACAGCTCGGCGTCGTTCGGGCTGTAGACCTCGACGGCGCTTCGGGCGTTGCGGACCAGCGGTTCGAACTCTCCGAAGCGCTTTTCGTTGGTCTGGAGCACGACCAGCGGATACTCCGCGGCCGCGCTCAGGACGCTCGCGATGGCGCGCGCGTACGCGTGTTCGTCGGCGGCGCTGCGCGATCCGAAGAGCGAATCCTTATAGGTGTGCTCGATGGTGAAGTACGGGTTGCCCTGCCACCACGCTTCCCACATCCAGATGCGCGCGTCGGCGGTGCGGAACGAGTTGCGCGCCGGCGGCGCGATGAAGAGCGCGTCGGCGCTCTGCGCGGAGATGGTCGCGAGCACGTCGCTGCTGCGCACGGTGTTGCGGCGCAGGTTCGTCGTCACCCACTGCTCCGTCTCGCGGATGTAGGACCAGGCCAGTTCGCTCGGCGGCACGTCGGGCATGTCGTCGGGATAGTGCGACTTCTGGAGCCAGTAGCAGAAGACGCGCCACAGGCCGAGGATGGCGAGGCCGGTCTGGCCGTCGCTGCGCAGGTTGCGGACGTTGTCGAGCCAGACCGAGAGATAGAGGCACTGCTCTTCGGAGAAGAAGACGCCTTCCCACGCTTTGAACGCTTCGAGCGGATAGATGCGTCCGGGGAGCATCTCCACGATCTCCGCGACTTCGCTCTCGCGCAGGATGGTCTGATCGTTCACGACGATACCCTCGCCGACGCGCACGAACCAGTCGAGCAGGTCGCCGCCGTGGACGGCGATGCCGTGCCGCTTGAGATAGTTGAGGTGCGTTGGCAGACCCATGAACGGGTCGACCAGGCTGCGCGCGCCGTTCTCCAGCAGGATCTCGTGGAGGCGCGAGGGCGAGATGTTGCGGGTCCGCTCGCCGAGTTCGATCACGCGTGCGTCCTCGTCGCCTCGAGCACCGCGCGGGTGACGTCGGGGTCGAACTGCGTGCCGGCCGCGGTGTCCAGTCGGTCGGCGGGAGGGGTGCGGTCTTCGCGGATCTGCGCGCGATGCACGGCGTCGAGCGCGTCGTGCGCGATCGCGGCGCCGAGGATGCGCGAACCGATCGGAATGGCGTCGTGAGCGGCGTCGGGGATGCCGGTGCCGTCGTACCAGGCCGCGCGCGACCGGACGACGGCCGCAGCGCCTCGGAACGTCGGGTTGTCGCCGAACGCGTCGGCCGCAGCGGCGGCGTTCTGCGCCCGCTCCGCGATGCCCAGACGCGCGAGCGGATCGAACTGGTCGTCTTCGGCGCGGTCGCGCGCGAGCTCGCCGGCGCCGAAGATCCGCGCGGCGAGCGCGAGCGTCGACGCGTCCGCGGCGCCGAGCCCGAGGCGCGTCGCCACGCCCTCGGCGACGCGACCGATGCGCAGGTGCCGGCCGGGCGTGCCGTTGTGCGCGTCGATACGGTCGGCGAGCAGATCGACGATCGTCGCCGCGTCGCCGGCGCCGGCGTCCAACGCGCCTGCCGGTGCGTCCATCGGTTCGGGCTCGCCGCCGGTGAAATGGAACCATCGCATGTAGAGGCCGGCGATCTCGGGACCCAGCGCGCGACCGCCGGCGTCGGCCGCCGTCTGCAGCGTCTCTTCGGGATCGCCGGCGGTCGCGAAGATGTCGGCGAGGCGGAGCAACTGCGCGCCGCTCGGTATGGCGTTCCAGCGGAGCTGGTCGGGGTAGCCGGTGCCGTCCCACGACTCGTGCTGCCAGCGGACGAGGTCCGCGACCGGTTTCGGCAGCGCCGCGATGCGCTCGCAGAGGCGCGCGCCTTCGGCCGGAACGTCCCAGCGCGCCATCTTCGCGACGCGATCGTGCAATTGAGCGCCGCGCATCAGACCGACGTTGCCGAGCGCGCCGATCGCGTGCAAGAGCGCGGCGAAATAGAGCCGGGCCGCTTCGCTCTCGCCGCGCCCGGCCACGCGCGCGAGCGAGGCCGCGGCGACGGCTTTCCGGCGCGACGTACCCGGTGCGTTGCGCGCTGCGAGATCGCCCGCGGCAGCGAACGCATCCAGCACATCGGCGAGCCGGGCGGCCGCCGTCCGAGGAACGGCGTCCGGGTCCTGGAATAGCGTCATCGCTTACGCGATTAGTTGTCACCGTGCATAAACCCTCACATATCTCCGCAGACGGCTCCGTTTCGATGGTGGACGTCTCGGCCAAGCCGCCCACCGTCCGGACGGCCCGCGCCGAAGCGCTGGTCCGCATGGTTCCGGCCGCCCGCGCGGCCCTGGCCGAAGCGACGGCGCCGAAAGGCGACGCCCTGGTGACCGCGCAGATCGCGGGCATCGCCGCCGCCAAGCAGACCGCGAGCCTGATCCCGCTCGCCCATCCGCTGGCGCTGGCGCACGTCGGCGTGACGTTCGCCTGGACCGAGAGCGGTCTGCGCGTCGAGGCGACCGCGAGCACCTCGGCGCAGACCGGGGTCGAGATGGAAGCGATGGTCGCCGCGTCCGTCGCGGCGCTCACGATCTACGACATGGCCAAGGCACTGGACAAGGGCATCGTCATCGAGCGCGTCCGCCTCCTGGAGAAGACCGGCGGCAAGAGCGGGACGTGGTCCGCCGCCGATGTTTAAAGCGGCGCTGATCGTGCTCTCCGATCGCGCCGCGCGGGGCGAGCGCGAGGATGCGTGCATCCCTATCATGCGCGAGCGGTTGGGCGCGGCCTACGAGATCGTGCGCGCTGTCGTGCTGCCCGACGATCCGGGCGCGCTGCAGGCCGAACTCATCGACCTCGCCGACACCGGCGCGGCCGACCTCGTGCTCACGAGCGGCGGCACCGGACTCGCTCCGCGCGATCGCACGCCGCAGGCGACCGCCGCGATCCTGGATTACGAAGTCCCCGGCATCGCCGAGGCGATCCGCGCGTGCTCGATGCGGATCGTCGCGAGCGCCATGCTCTCGCGCGCGCTCGCGGGCGTTCGCCACCGTACGCTGATCGTCAACCTGCCCGGCAGCCCGAAGGCCGTCGGCGAATCGCTCGACGTCATCGTCGCCACGCTCCCGCACGCGCTGGAACTGCTCGCCGGCGGCGTGACGGACGGCTGATGGATTACCGGCAGGCCGAGGCCTATCTGCTCGGCACCATCGACGAGCAGGCGTCGCGACGCGAACCCTATCGACTCGAACGCATGCGCGACTTCTTGCGCGCCCTCGGCGATCCGCAGAACGCCTATCCGACGGTGCACGTCGGCGGCACGAGCGGCAAGGGTTCCACTTCGACGATGATCGCTTCGATGCTGCGGGCCTCCGGCAAGCGCACGGGCCTGCACACCAAGCCGCACCTGCGCTCGATGACCGAGCGGGCGCGCGTCGACGGCGCCGACGTGACCGAGGAACGCTTCGCCGAACTGCTCGCCGAGATGATGCCGGCGATCGAGGTCCGCGCCGCCGACGGCGCGCGACCGTCGTACTACGAGACCTTGCTCGCGCTGGCATTCCTGCATTTCGCGCGCGAGGAGGTCGATGTCGCCGTGATCGAGGTCGGGCTCGGCGGCACGCTCGACGGCACGAACGTGATCGTCCCGGAAGTGGCCGCGATCACCACGGTCGGCTACGACCACACGGAGATCCTCGGCGATACGCTCGCGAAGATCGCCTTCGACAAAGGCGGCATCGCGAAGCGCGGCGTTCCGCTCGTCTGCGGCGTCACCGATGCGGAGGCGCGCGCGGCGATCGAGGAGCGCTGCGCCGAAGCGGGCGCGCCGTTCGTACCGGTCTGGGACACGACGGTCGTGACGCCGCACGCGGGCGGACGATACGTCCAGCATTTCGACGTGGCGACGCCGGAGACGACGTACGCGGTCGCGCTGCCCCTGCTCGGAGGGTTCCAACGGGCGAACGCCGCGGTGGCGCTGCGCGTCGTGGAACGGCTGCGCCCGGATCTGCGCCCGGCGCGCGAGGCGTGCGAGCGCGGACTCTCCCTCGTCTCCCTGGCCGGACGGATGGAATATCTCCCCGCGCATCCCGGCGTCGTCTTCGACGTCGCGCACAATCCCGAAAAGGCGGCGCGTCTGGCCGAGGCCCTGCTGGAGCAGTTCCCCGATCGTCGCTTCAGCCTGGTCGTGGCGATCGGCGAGACGAAGGACGCCGCCGAAATCGTGCGCGCGCTCGGCGTCCTGCCCGCGAGCTTCATCTTCACGACCTTCGAGGTCGCGGGCCGTCACGCGATCAAGCCGCAGCGGTTGGCGAGCATCGCCGAAGACGCTGGCGCGTGGGGCCGCGCGATCGCCGATCCGGTCGACGCGCTGACGATCGCGCGCCGCAACGCCGGCGCCGACGATATCGTCGTCGTTACGGGCTCGACCATCGTGGTCGCCGAACTGCGCGCCTGGTGGTTCGAACATGTCGCCGCCGCGTCGTGATCGCGGCGCGCTCGAGGTGCGCGGCGCGCGCCTGCCGTGGGGCGCGCGTACCTACGTCATGGGCATCGTCAACGTCACGCCCGACTCGTTCTCCGGCGACGGCGTGCCGGCGGGAGGCGCGTTCGCGCGGGCGCTCGATCAGGCGCGGCGCGGAAGCGACATCCTCGACGTCGGCGGCGAATCGACGCGTCCCGGTCACGTCCGGGTGAGCGAGGCCGAGGAGATCGCGCGCGTGGTCCCGGCGATACGGGCCGTGCGCGAGCGTCTGCCCGACGCGATCCTCTCGGTCGACACGTACAAGCCGGCGGTGGCGCGCGCGGCCTGCGCGGCCGGCGCCGACATCGTCAACAGCGTCTGGGGCATGTCGGATCCGCTGCTCGAAGCGGCCGTCGAAGCCGGCGCGCCGGTCGTGATCATGCACAACAAGGAGCGCGCCGAATACGCCGGTCCGATGCTCGACGAAGTGCTCGCGTTCTTGCTCGAGGCCGGAGAGCGCGCGGTGCGCCGCGGGATCCCGCGCGAGCGCGTCATGCTCGATCCCGGCGTAGGGTTCGGCAAGACGCCGGAACACAACATCGCCGTACTGCACGGACTGGATCGCGTCGTCGCGCTCGGCTTCCCGACCCTGCTCGGCGCGTCGCGCAAATCGACGATCGGCAGGCTGACGGGGCGCGAACCGGACGAACGCACGTACGGCACCGCCGCGACGACCGCGCTCGCCGTCGCGGCCGGCATCGACGTCGTCCGCGTCCACGACGTAGGCGAGACGCGCGACGTGCTCGCGGTCAGCGACGCCATCGTGCGCGATTGGAGGCCCGAAGGATGGACAGGATAACGCTGCGCGGCATCCGCGCGTGCGGCCGGCACGGCGCCTACGAGGGCGAACGCGATGCTGCGCAGCCGTTCGACATCGAGATCCGCCTCGACGTCGACCTGCGCGCGGCGGAGGCGAGCGACGACCTCGGCGATACGGTGGACTACGACGCGCTGCATCGCGCGGTCGTCGCGATCGTCGAGACGACCTCGTTCGCGCTGCTCGAACGGCTGGCGGGCGAGATCCTCGGCGCGGTCTTCGCCGACGCGCGGGTATCGCACGCCGGCGTCGATATCGGCAAGCCTGGCATCCTCGCAGGCGCGACCGCCGTCGTCACGCTCGCCCGGGACAATCCGCGCTACCGGCCGGGATTCCCGTGACGCATCGCGCGTACATCGCCGTCGGCGGCAACCTCGGCGATGCCGCCGCCACCGTCGTGCGGGCGGTCGTCTCGCTCGACGAACTCGGCAAGGTGACGAAGGCGTCGTCGCTCTACGAGACCAAGGCGTGGGGGAAGACCGATCAGCCGGATTTCGTCAACGCGGTCGCGCTGCTCGAGACGGATCTCGACCCGCGCGCGCTGCTCGCGGCGCTCAAGGCGATGGAGACGCGCCTCGGCCGCGTCCCCGGCGAGCGCTGGGGCCCGCGGGCGATCGATCTCGACATCTTGACCTACGACGACGAACTCGTCGAGAACGCCGACCTCACGATTCCCCACGCCCGCATGGCCGAACGCGCCTTCGTCCTCGTGCCGCTCGCCGAGATCGACGAACGGTACGCGCCCCTGCGCGATGCCTTGCGCGTGCCCGCGGGGGAGATCACGAAGCTCGAGTAGCGGTCACGTCGTAGACGCGCTTCTCGATGAAGACGTCGAGCAGATCCGGATCGATCTTGCCGCGTTGGGCGAACTCCTTGGTGAGGATGTCGAGCGCGCGTTCGACCGAGAGCGCCTTCTTGTACGGACGATCGCCCGCGGTGAGCGCGTCGAAGACGTCGCTGATCGTCATCATGCGGACCTGCGGCTGGATCTGATCGCCCGATAGACGCCGCGGGTAGCCGGTGCCGTCGAGATGCTCGTGGTGTCCGTAGGCGAGTTCCGCGACGTTGGGCCAGGGGGTCGTCTGCCATGGGATCTCGCGCAGGAACAGGAACGACTGCGTGACGTGCTCCTGCATCCGATCGCGCTCGTCGTCGGAGAGCGATCCGCGTGGGATGGTCAGGTATTCGAGTTCGCGATCGTCGAGCAGCGGCCGCACGTCGAAGCCGTCGCGGAACATCCGCCGGCGCGCGTCCTCGATCGCCGCTTCGGCCTCGGCCGCGACCACCGCGGGCTCGTTGGCGGCCTCCACCTTCGCGAGCAGGGCCAGCAGTTCGGCGCGCTCGCCGGCGTCGCGGCACTGCTCGATCGCGAGTAGGAAACGCAGGCGCACGGTATCGAGCCGCCCGTCGGGCAGTTTCTTCGCCTTCGCGAAGATGTACTCGGGGACGGCCACTTTGCCGAAATCGTGGAGCAGCGACGCATAGCGCAGTTCGCGGAGATGATCGGGCGTGAAGAACGCGTCCGCGAACGGCCCGCGGCGGATCCCGTTGAGCGTCTCGGCCTGCGCGACGGTCAGCGCGGCGACGCGCTCGGAATGACCCTGCGTCGCGGCGTCGCGCACCTCGATCGCCTTCACCGAGGCGCGCACGAACGTCTCGAAGAGGTCTTGGATCGCGAGCACCAGGCGCGCGTTCTCCATCGCGACCGCCGCCTGGGAGGCCAGCGCCAGCAGAACCTGCTCGTCGTGATCGTCGAAGCCCTCGACGACTTCGATCGTGTGCTCGGGCGAGCCCAGCACCAGATCGAAACGCGGCTTGCGGTTGATGAGCTGGATGGCGCCGACCACTTCACCGCGCGCGTTCGTCATCGGCACGCAGAGCATCGACTTCGTCCGGTAGTGGCTGGCCTTGTCGAAGGTCGCATTGAAGCGGTAGGGTACGCCCTCGGGGAGCGCGTACGCGTCCTCGACGCGGACGGAGCGGGCCGTCGTCGCGACGTAGCCGGCGATCGACTCCGTCGAGAGCGGGAGCATCGAGCCGAGATAGATGCCGCGATCGCTCGGACCCGTCTGCGCGACCGAAAAGCGTAGCAGCTTGCCCGCCTCTCCCGCTTCGACGACGTAGAGACTGCCGCCGTCCGCGCGCGTCAGTTCGCGCGCCTTGCGGACGATCAACTGCTGCAGGGTGGGCACGTCGCGCTCAGAGGAGAGCGCGCGGGCGATCTCGAGCAGGTCCCGGCTCTCGCCGGCCAGCCGTTCGTGGGCGAAGGACGCGTCGGCCGCCAGCGCCGCGCGCACGGCCGCCAGCAGGGCGATGCGGTCGATCGGCGGCCGGAGGATGGCGATGACGTGCGGCTCGTCGGCGAGCCACGCGCTGCTCGCGTCGTCGGGAGCGATGGCGATGACGGGCACGGGATTGCGCTCGATGGCCGCGATGCCGCCCAGGCCGCCCAGGCGCGCGTAGTTGACCTCGCGCGGCTCCAGTCCGGCCCGCGCGAAAAGATCGGGGAACGGACCGATGTCGAGTCCGACCGGATAGAGGAAGAGCGCCACCTTCCTAACCTCGGCCGGGCCCGCTTGCATTCCCTTCTCCGGCGGCCGACCGGCCCATAAGGGCGGCTGGGGCCCGGCGCCGAATCCAAGGCGCTCATGTCCGACGTGCAATCCGCTCCCGACGGTATCGCCGCCCGGGTCCGAAATCTGGTCGAAGCCTTCGTCGAGACCGACCTCGTCCGCGTTCGCATCGAACGCGAGGGCGAGCGGATCGAGATCGGCCGGCCCGCCCGCCGGCCCGACCACCAGGAACTCGCCGACGCCGCGGCCTTCGCGGCGGAAGCGGCGCCCGCTCGCCATCTGGAAGCGATCACGTCCGACCTGGTCGGCGTCTTCCACTTGAGCCGGCCCGCCGCGGTCGAGGGCGACCTGCTCGAAGCCGACCGCGAACTGGCCTACGTCGAGGCGCTCGGCATCCGCAATCCGGTGCGTTCGCGCGGACCGGGGCGCATCGTCGCGATTCTCTGCAAAGACGGCGACGCGGTCGACTACGGCCGCCCGCTCTTCGAACTGGATAGAGGCTGATATCTTCCGCAAAGTTTTGATCGCCAACCGCGGCGAGATCGCCCTCCGCATCAATCGCGCCTGCCAAGAGCTCGGCGTGAAGACGGTCGCGATCTTCTCGGAGGCCGATCGCGAATCGCTGCACGTACGCCAGGCGGACGAGGCGTTCTGCGTCGGACCCGGCCCGGTGCCGCGGTCGTACCTGAACATCCCGAACATCATCTCGACGGCGCTCGTCACCGGATGCGACGCGATCCATCCCGGATACGGCTTTCTCGCGGAGAATGCCCGATTCGCGCAGATCTGCGCCGATCACGGCATCGCGTTCATCGGACCGCGCCCGGACGTCATCGCCAAGATGGGCGACAAAGCGACCGCCAAGCGCGTGATGAAAGACGCCGGCGTCGCGACGACGCCCGGCACCGACATCCTCGCCTCGGTCGACGAGGCCAAGCGCGCGGCCGGGAAGATCGGCTACCCCGTGCTGATCAAAGCGACGGCCGGCGGCGGCGGCAAGGGCATGCGCGTCGTCGAGAAGCCCGACGAATTGGAGCGCGCCTATCAGAGCGCCACGCAGGAGGCCGAGGCGTCGTTCAAAGACGGGCGCGTCTATATGGAGAAGCTCATCCGCGACCCGCGCCACATCGAAGTGCAAGTGCTGGCCGACGAGTTCGGCAACGTCGTGCACTTCGGCGAGCGCGATTGTTCGGTGCAGAAGCCCTCGCACCAGAAGCTCATCGAAGAGTCGCCGGCCCCCCTGCTCTCGGAGAAGGCGCGGCGCGCCCTGCACGAGATGGCGGTGAAGGCGTGCAAGGCCGTCAAATATTCGAACGCCGGCACGCTCGAGTTCCTCGCCGCGGGCGACGACGTCTACTTCATGGAGATGAACACGCGCATCCAGGTCGAGCATCCCGTCACCGAGATGGTCTACAGCGTCGACCTGGTCAAAGAGCAGGTCCGCATCGCTTCGGGCGAGCGCCTCGGCTACGTGCAGAGCGACATCGCGCTGCGCGGCCACGCGATCGAATGCCGCATCAACGCGGAGGACGCGCGGAACAACTTCGCCCCGGCGGCCGGCACGCTCTCGAAGGTCGTCTTTCCGGGCGGCCCGGGGATCCGCGTCGACACGCACGTCTACTCGGGCGCGCAGGTCCCGCCGTATTACGATTCGATGATCGCCAAGGTCATCGCGTTCGGCGCCACCCGCGACGCCGCGATCGCCCGCATGGAGCGGGCGCTGCGCGAGACCGTGATCGACGGCGTTCCGACGACCATCGACGAGTGTCTGGAGATCCTGGCGACGCCGGAATTCCGCAGCGGCGACTACAACATCGGCTTCCTTCCGCGGCTGCTCGAAACGCAGGCCGCCGAACTCGCCCCGGCCACGGCGTAGCACGTGCCGAGTCGGAGGATGGCCCGCGAGCAGGCCCTGCAGACGCTCTATTCCGTCGCGGTCGGACATCGCGATCCCGACGAGGCGCTGGCCGAGACCGTCGGCGCGAACGCGCCGGGCGAGCACCGCACGTTCGTGCGCGAACTCGTGCTCGGCACGCTCGAACATAGCGACGAAGCGGACGGTACGATCGGACCGCTCTTGCAGGGCTGGACGCTCGAGCGTCTCCCGACCATCGATCGCCTGGTCCTGCGGATGGCGACGTTCGAACTGCGCCACATCAAGACGCCGCACGCGGTCGTCATCGACGAGGCGGTGGAACTGGCGAAGAAGTTCTCGACGGCCGAATCCGGCCGCTACGTCAACGGCGTGCTGATGGCGATCGTCCGCGGCGATGCAGAGTAAGAAGCGGAAGAAGGCGCGCGCCAAGCGCATCTGGCGCAACCTCGCGATAGCCGCGTTCCTGATCGTCCTCTTCGTCGGCGGCACGATCGCCGGCATCGTGATGGCGTACTCGCGCAATCTGCCGGACATCAGCCGTATGGCCGACTATCAGCCGGCCCGTTCGACGCGCATCTTCGCGCGCGACGGCTCCCTGCTCGGCAGCGTCTACAAAGAGAACCGCGTCTGGGTCCCGATCGCGCAGATACCGACGGTGGTGCGCGAGGCCTTCATCGCGTCGGAAGACCACAACTTCTACCACCACCACGGCGTCGATTTCTTCGGCATCGCGCGCGCCGCGCTCGCCGATTTCTCCCACAATCGGACGCAGGGCGCGTCGACGATCACGCAACAGCTCGCGCGCAAGCTCTTCCTCAGCGACTCGTTCTCGATCTCGCGCAAGATCCAGGAAGCGTTGCTCGCGATGGAGATCGAGCGCTACTACACCAAGGACGAGATCCTCGAACGCTATCTCAACCTCGTCTATCTGGGCAGCGGCGCCTACGGCGTCGATGCCGCGGCGCACACGTATTTCGGTCGCGGCGTCGGCAGCCTGACGGCGGGACAGGCGGCGATGATCGCCGGGATCGTCGCGGCGCCGTCGGCATATTCGCCCTACGTCAGCATGAAGTTCGCCCGGAGCCGCCAGCGGCGCGCGCTCGACAACATGGTCGATATCGGCTACCTGACGCGCGCGCAGGCCGATGCGGAGTACGCCAAACCGGTCGACCTGATCGGCGAACGGCCGCAGGGCCTGCAGGGCTACGACGCCCCGTACTTCACGACGTACGTCATCGATCAGCTGCAGAAGCTCTTCGGAAAGCAGGCCGTGCAGGAAGGCGGGCTTCAGGTCTACACGACGGTCGATCCCAAACTCGAGGCGGCCGCGCAAGAGGCGGTGGATTGGGGCGTGAACGCGGCCCTGGCCGAAGGCATCGGCGCGCACGAAGCGGCGCTCGTCTCGATCCGACCGAGCACCGGCGAGATCGTGGCGATGATCGGCGGCACGCATTTCTCGCTCGCCAATCAATTCAATCGCGCCTGGCAGGCCCGCCGCCAGCCCGGGTCGTCGTTCAAGGCGTACGTCTATACCGCGGCCATCGATAACGGGATGGCGGCCTCGACCGTGATCGACGATTCGCCGGTCTCGTATCCGATGGGCGACGGCACGCAGTGGACGCCGCAGAACGACGATTTCCGCTACATGGGCGCCGTCACGCTGCGTCAGGCGCTCGCGTTCTCGCGCAACGTCGTCGCGGTCAAGCTCGCCCAGCAGATCGGCATCGATCGGGTGATCGACTACGCGCAGCGGATGGGCGTCACGTCGCCGCTGGAGGCCAATCTCTCGCTCGCGCTCGGAACCTCCGACGTGACCGTGATCGATCAGGCCAGCGGCTACTCGACGCTCGCGGATCAAGGCATCCACATCACGCCGGTGCCGTTCAAGGTCGTCAAGGATTCGCTCGGCAACATCGTGCTCGACGATCGCTTTCCGCAGCGCAGCGAAGTGTTCGGGGCCGGGACCGCCTTCATCGTCACGACGATGCTGCAGGACGTCATCGCGTACGGCACCGGTACCAACGCGAACATCGGCCGTCCCGCCGCCGGCAAGACCGGCACCACCTCGGACTTCAAAGACGCGTGGTTCGTCGGCTTCACGCCGGACCTGGTGACGGCGGTCTGGGCCGGCAACGACGAAGGCCGCATGAACGAATCGTACGGCGGCAACATCCCCGCGCGCATCTGGGCGCGCTTCATGCGCGCGGCGCTGAAGGACGTGCCGAAGCACGACTTCGTCATGCCGGCCGACGAAGTGCGGCGGATGGCGTCGTGTTCGGGCAGAGGTTACGAGTACTACTTGATCGCGAATGCGCCGACGTCGCCGTGCGGCACGTCGTCGCTGAAGGCGATCCCGGTCGTGCCGGGCCCGGTCGCTCCGCTCACCTTCGCGCCGCCCAAGACGCCGGGGCCGACGCCGACCGCGCTGCCCGTCACCGCGACCCAGCCGCCCGATTCGGTCGGCGACGGGACGAAGTACGTGCCGCTCGATTCGCCCGCGCCGTCGAACCCCGCGACGCCGGCGCCGAAAGCGTCGACGCGTCCGCGACGCAGATGAACGGCGACGCCGAGGAGCCGCGGATCGTCAGCGTCGGCGAGTTCTCGTCGCGCCTCAAAGACGTCTTCCGCCGGGTGAAGCCGTTCGCGCACATCGGCGTTACCGGTGAGATCTCCGAACTGCGTCCGAGCCAATACGGCCTCGGGTTCACGCTCAAGGACGAACGCGCGATCCTGAAATGCTTCGCATTCTCCAATAGCGCGAAGACCTTTCCGAAGGTGGAGAACGGCACCGCCGTCGTCGCTTTCGGCAGCGTCGAAGTGCAGGAGAAGTGGGGCTACTACCAGCTACTCGTCACCGCGCTCGAGCCGACCGGCCAGGGCGAACTGCACCAGCGGTACCTCGCGCTCAAAGAGCAGTTCCGCGCGCAAGGGCTCTTCGACGCCGCTCGTAAGAAGGCGGTGCCGGAGTTCCCGCTCCACGTCGCACTGGTCTCCGCGGGGCAGGGCAAGGGCGCCGACGACTTCCTCAAGACGATGCAGCGCGGCGCGCCGCACGTGCGCGTCACCTTCGTCGAGACGCGGGTGCAGGGCGACGGCGCCGAGATCGATATCGGCGAAGCCGTCGATCGGGCCGGGAAGAGCGGCGCGGCGATGATCGTGCTCGCGCGCGGCGGCGGATCGTACGAAGATCTGTTCCCGTTCAACCTCACCGAAGTCGTGCAGTCGATCGTGCGCGCGAAGGTTCCGCTCGTCACCGCCATCGGGCACTCGGACGATCACCATCTCGCCGACGACGTCGCCGACGCGTTCTTCGGCACCCCGTCGATCGCCGCCGAGGCGATCGTCAAACGCTGGGAGGCGGGACGCAATCGTCTGCTGCGTTCGCTCGGACACCTCGATCGCGAATCCAGACGTCTGCAGGCGAGCTGGCTGCAGACGATGACCTTCGCGGAGCGGGCGCTCGACGGGGCGGTGCCGCTCTATCTCGGACGGCGCGCGCAACTGGTAGCGCAGCGCGAGCAGGCGCTGACGAAGCGCAGCCCCCAACGGCGCGTCGCGGAGATGCAGGCCGCCTTCGGCGGCGCGACGGGCAGGCTGACCGCCGGCGCGAGACGCGCCATCGACGACCTGCGCCGCGCCGTGGAACGCCGCGATGCCCGGCTCGACACGCTCAGTCCCGCAGGGCCGCTGGAGCGCGGTTACGCGATCGTCAGCTTCGACGGAAAGCCGCTGCGCGAAGCGAGCGTCGTCAAAGCCGGAGACGTGGTCAGCGCGCGTCTCTGGCACGGTACGATCGCCGCGCGCGTGGAGTCGACGGATCCGACGTGATTCCGCGGATCCGCGCGATGCGTTCCGGCGAGACCGATCTCGCGGTGGAATGGGCCGCGCGCGAAGGCTGGAATCCCGGTCTGCATGACGCGGACGCGTTCGCCCGCATCGACCCCGACGGGTGGTTCGTCGCCGATCTCGACGGCGCGATCGTCGGCTGCGTCTCGGCCTTGCGCTACGACGATCGGTACGCCTTCGTCGGCTTCTACATCGTCGCGCCGGAGCACCGCGGGAAGGGATACGGCATCGCGCTGTGGCGCGCGGCGATGGCGCACGTCGCCGGATGCGCCGTCGGCCTGGACGGCGTTCTCGCGCAGATCGACAACTACGCGCGATCGGGCTTCGCGCTCGACACGCGCAACGCGCGTTATCGCGGCACCGGCGGCGGATCGCCCGGAAGCGCCACCCGCATCGTCGAGGAGGGGGACGTCGCGGACGTCGTCGCCTACGATAGCACCTGCTTTCCCGCCGAGCGGGAAGCGTTCGTCCGCGCTTGGCTCGGGCTCCCCGATGCGACCTCGCGCGTGCTCCGGCGCGACGGTACCATCGCGGGATACGGCACCGTCCGGCGCTGTCGCGAAGGCTGGAAGATCGGCCCGCTCTTCGCGGACGATCGCGCCGCCGCGGAGACGTTGTTCGCCGATCTCCGCGCCGACGCCGGAGACGACGGGATCTACCTGGACGTCCCCGTCGCGCATGACGAGGCGGTCGCCCTTGCCGAACGGGCCGGGATGGAGGTCGTCTTCGAGACCGCCCGGATGTACGCGGGGCGGCCGCCGGTGCGTCGTACCGAGCGCGTCTTCGGCGTGACGACGTTCGAACTGGGCTAGGGCATCGCATGAGTTGGACCGCGGCGGGCCGAAGGCCGAACCGATGAGTGAGGCCGTTCCGCAATCGTTCGAGCAGAAGCTCGCGCGCATCGACGATATCGTAAAGCAGCTGGAGAGCAACTCCGTGCCGCTGGATAAGGCCGTCGAGTTGTTCCAGGAAGGCAAGCGTCTCTCGGCCGAGTGCGAAGCGCTGCTCAAGAACGCGCAAGCGACCCTCGACAAAGCGATGGGCGAAAAACCCTAAGCCGTGCCCACCGAGCGGCTCGACAACCTCGTTGCCGAGCGCGAGGGGATTACGCGCTCGTCGGCGCGCGCCCTCATCATGGAAGGGCGCGTCCGCATCGACGGGACGCCCGCGAACAAGCCGGGGCAGAACGTGCGCGAAGGCGCGCTGGTCGAGGTGGCGCAACCGAGGCGGTTCGTCAGTCGCGGGGGCGAGAAGCTCAAACACGCGCTCGAAGCGTTCGCCGTCGACGCCGCCGGCGCGAAGGCGCTCGACGTCGGCGCTTCGACCGGCGGATTCACCGACGCCCTGCTCCAGCGCGGCGCCGCGAGCGTCACGGCCGTCGACGTCGGCTACGGCCAGCTCGATTGGAGACTCCGCAACGATCCGCGCGTGGTCGTCATGGAGCGGACGAACTTCCGTCATCTGCCCGACGATGCGTTTCCCGACGGGTTCGATCTCGTCGTCATCGATGCGTCGTTCATCTCCCTGCGGACCATCGTGGCTCGAGCGCTGCGCTACCTCCGAGCGGACGGAGCGATCGTCGCGCTCGTCAAGCCGCAGTTCGAAGCCGGCCGCGAACGCCTGGGACGAGGCGGCGTCGTCCGCGACCCCGAGGTGCATAAGGCGGTCCTGCGCGAAGTGCGGGAGGCTATGATCGCTCTGGGCCTCGCGCCCGTCGCCGCCGTCGCCTCGCCCCTGATCGGCCCGGCCGGGAACCGCGAGTTCCTGATGCTGATCCGGCACGCCGGCGCGCCGGTCTCCGACGAGGTGATCGATGGCCTCTAAGACGATCGGGCTCTACTACGACGTCGAACGCGACAACGCGCGCGCGATGGGCGAATCCATCGCGAGCAATTTCCGCGCGCGCGGCTACGAGATCCGCGGCAACGGCGACGCGCTCGCGGGCGTGCGTTTGCTGGTCACCGTCGGCGGCGACGGCACGTTGCTGCGCGCCGCGCGCCGCGCGGTCGACGAAGACGTGCCGATCCTCGGCGTCAACGCCGGCCGCCTCGGATTCCTCACCGAGTTCGACGCCGGCGATCCGCGGATCGACGACCTGCCGGCCGCGCTCGAACGCGGTCTGCACGTCGAGGAGCGCCTCGCGCTGGCGGTCGAGTACGACGGGGCGACGCATTTCGCGCTCAACGACGTCGTCGTGCGCAAGGGCGGCGCGTCGCGCATCGTGCCCTTCGGCTTGAACCTCGGCGGCGAGCAGGCCGCGCACATCCCCGCCGACGGCATCTGCGTCGCCACGCCGACCGGATCGACGGCCTACTTCCTCTCCGCGGGCGGATCGATCATCTCGCCGAAGGTCGAAGCGTTCGGCATCGTCCCGCTCTTGCCGCATACGCTGTTCTCGCGGCCCATCGTGGTGCCGGCGAGTTCGCGCGTCGAGATCTCGTGCGACTCGGAGATCGTCCGGGCCAACCTGGAGTGCGACGGCGAGACGGTCGCCGAACTTCCGCCGGGAGCGAGCGTCTTCGTATCGCGGTATCCCAAGCCCGTCCGCTTCGCGCGGTTCGGCCAGTTCAAGTTCTTCGAACGTCTGGAAGAAAAACTGCGCTGGGGCGTTTCCATCAAGAACGCCCACAGCAGTTAGTCCCGTGGAATGCTGAAGTCCCTCACCATCGAGAACTACGGGCTCATCCCGAAAGCGGAGATCGCCTTCGCCGATGGAGCGACCGTCTTCAGCGGCGAGACCGGCTCGGGCAAGACGATGCTCCTCGGCGCGCTCGGCCTGGCGCTGGGAGAGCGCGCGAGCGTCGACGCCGTTCGGCGCGGCGCGGCGCGGGCGAGCGTGACGCTCGTCCTGGAGCCCGATGCGGCCTTGCGTGCGAGGCTGGAAGAAGACGGCTTCCCCGTCGATGCGGGCGAAGACGCGGTGATCGTTCGCGACGTGAGCGACGCCGGAAAATCCGGCGTGCGTATCAACGGCCGGCCGGCGACCGCGGGCTATCTGCGCGACCTCGCGGGTACGATCGTCGACATGATCGGTCAACACGACGCGCAGCGCCTGCTCGCACCCGCCTACCACGGCGACCTGCTCGACCGCTTCGGGGCGCCCGCGACCATCGACGCGCGCGATGCCGTCGCCGCGGACCACGCGGCGCTTGCGGCGTTGCGCGCGCGTCTGGATGCGCTCGCCGGCGACGAGCGGCGCGCCGCCGCGCGCTGCGAAGAGGCGCGCTACGCGCTGGACGAGATCGAGGCCGCCAACGTCGAGCCGGGCGAGGACGCCCGGCACGCGGAACGGCGCCGCTTTCTCGATAACGTCGAGCGCGTGGCGAGCGCGCTCGCGAACGCCGACGGCGCGCTCGCGGGCGACGACGGCGGCGCCAGTTCGTCGCTGGGCACCGCGTCCGTCGCGCTCCGGGGCATCGCCGACGTCGGCGGTCCGCTCGCGGAGATGGCCGATCAGGCGGCGGCGCTGCAGTCGGAAGTCAACGAACTCGCCACCCGCATCGCGCGCGAACGCGAGCGGGCCGAGTTCGATCCGGACGAACTGGAGACGATCAACGCTCGCCTCGATGCGTTGGAGAAACTGAAGCGCAAGTACGGCGGCTCGCTGGAGGCCGTGCTCGCCCATGCCGCCGCGGCGCGTCAGATCGTCGACGACGTCGCCTCGCGCGACGAGCGGCTCGTCGAACTGCAGGCGCGCTGCGAAGAGGCCGAGCGCCGTCTTGCGCAAGCGGCCGCGCGGCTCACGGCGGCGCGAGCGAGGGCCGGCAAGGATCTGGCGATGCGCGTCGGCGCCGAGTTCGCGGACGTCGCCCTCGCCTCGGCGAAGTTCGCCGTGATGCTCGAACCGCTGCCGGCGATCGGCGCGAACGGTGCGGAGTCGCCGGAGTTCGCGTTCGCGGCGAACGCCGGGGAGCCGTTGCGTCCGCTCGCGCGCGTGGCCTCGGGAGGCGAGCTCTCGCGCGTCCTGCTCGCGCTCGTCGTCGCGCTGGCCGGAAAGGACGACCGGAGCGCGCTCGTCTTCGACGAGATCGATGCCGGCATCGGCGGCGCGACGGCGACAGCCGTCGGCGCGCATCTCGGCCGGCTCGCCAAGCGCACGCAAGTGATCTGCGTCACCCACCTCGCGCAGCTTGCGACCTGGGCCGACCGCCACTACCTGCTCGAGAAGGACGAGGCGCGCAACGTCACGACCATCGCCGTCCGGGAGGTCGTCGGGCGCGAAGAACGCGAGGTCGAACTCGCGCGCATGCTCTCCGGCGAGACCCACGACGTCGCGCTCCGACACGCCCGGACGCTGCTCGCCAATGCCAAAGCCTAAGGCGAAGGCGGCGAACGACGCCGTCGTCGCGGTCGACGGGAAAGAAGTCGCGCTCACCAATCTCAACAAGGTCTTCTGGCCGAAGCAAGGGTACACGAAGCGCGACCTGCTCAACTACTACGCGAGCGTCTCGAAGTGGCTGCTGCCGCACATCAAGGGCCGTCCCATGGTGATGAAGCGCTATCCGAACGGCATCGACGGCGACTTCTTCTTCATGAAGCGCGTGCCCGATCCGCACCCCGAGTGGCTGAAGACGTGCGACGTCGCGCATAGCGACGACAACGTCATCCCGTTCCCGCTCATCGACGACCTTGCGGCGCTGCTCTGGGTGGTCAACCTGGGCTGTATCGATCTCAATCAGTGGTACGGCACGTGCGACGAACCGCGCAAGCCGGACTACCTGCACTTCGACCTCGATCCCGGCACAGCCCGATGGGAGCACGTCTGCGAAGCGGCCCTGCTCGTGCGCGACAGCCTCAAGGCGCTGAAGATGCCGTGTTATGCCAAGACGTCGGGTTCGAAAGGCATCCACATCTACGTCCCGATCGTCAAAGGGCCCGAACAGTCGGAGGTGCACGGCGTGGCCAAAGAGATCGCGCACGTCCTGACCAAGCACGCGCCGGAATTGCTGACCGTGATCTACCGCAAGGAGAAGCGTCCTAAGGGACGCGTGCTCGTAGACTACAACCAGAACCGCTTCGGCAGCACGCTCGCGAGCATCTACAGCGTGCGCCCCAACGCGTTCGCAGGCGTCAGCGCCCCCGTCACCTTCGAAGAGATCGAGGCCGGCATCGCCGTCGAGGACTTCCGCCTCGACAACATGCTCGAGCGCCTCGAAGCCGTCGGCGATCTCTGGAAGCCGCTCCTGGCCAAGACCAAGCGCTTCGACCTCGCGAAGATGCTGGCGTGACTAGTAGAGCGATCCGTCGCGCGATCGCTTTACGATCCGGTGCGAGCCCGGACCGGTACAACGGTCGACGGCTTGCGATGTGCCCGACGCTTTCGAGTCCGCATAGACCTTCGCTCGCCGATACGTCCCCTGCGATGCGATGCGTTGTTCGCACGTGGCGGACGCCGTGGAGATCCGGCGGCTCTGCACGACGCGCGCCCCGATGACGAGATCGTACGGTCCGTCCTTGGGTTGAGGCGGATACTCGGACGACGCCGCGATGCCGTAGACCGAACGGCGCCTCGACGTGCGTCGCCCGGTCGCATTCTGCGTCGTGGTGGTCGTCGCGAACGAGGTGACTTGATCCGCCCACGACGATCCGGTCTCGAGCGTGAGGGACTGCCGGTTCGAAAACGTCATGGCCTGCGAGACGCCGTGCGTCACGCGACCGTGGGAGGTATCGACGTATCCGACGACGCTCCACGAACCGGTCGCGGTCGTGGAGAACCTGTCGCTTCGCGATCCGCGAGCCTCCGCGGGGCGCTGCGCGTCGGCCGATCGTACGGCGACGACGCGCCCACCCGTGCGTTTCGCATGCGGATCGCGCCATAGGAAGAGGTCGGCATCCGTCGGCCAATCGCCGCGATCGTTCCGCACGGCGATCTCGATGCGATGCGGCGCTCCGTCCGAAAGGACGCCGGCGAACGGATCGAGATCGACGCGATAGGGCGGGACGTTCAGCGCGTCGATCGCCGGGATCGGGCGCCACAGTATCGGATCGATGCCGCCCGTATAGATCCATGGGAACGGATAGACGACCGACGCGAGCGTGCCGTCGATCCACACGTCGATCTCGCGATACGCGCCGCCGCCGCAGAGCCCGTCCTTCGGATGGGCGGCGACGTAGGCGTCGGGCTGGTTCGTATACCAGAATTCATCGCACGCGTGCGAGGTCGAATAGAGGTCGAGCCGGGCGTGTTCGACGTTGCGCGGCAGATCGCGGACGACGACGTCGGCCTCGTCCGTCGGCGTATCGAGCGCGAACCACGGACGCTTGCCGTTCGCGTCGCTCACCGCGACGACGTCGTCGGGCGACCCCGGCGGGGTCGCGCCGCGGTAGAACGTCAGATCCGCGTCGATCATGAAGATGCCGTCGTACGACGCGTTCGTGTAGTTGCCGAGCTCGGCGAGTACGGTCTGCGGCGACCGCAGGATCGGCGCGTAGTCCGTGACGTCCTTTACGACCGTATAGTCGATGCCGTGCTTCGTCGGCTCGGCGGTCGTGAAGCGGTAGATCTCCCGCCCGCCGATCCAGAGCCCGCCGAAGCGGTCGTACTGTCGTCCTGCGATCCGCGTGCGCCACCGCAATACGATCTTCGCCCACGGCCCGGGGCATCGCGGTGCATAGGCCGAGCGGTGCGGCGTCTCGCCGTTCGCGAACCGCTCGCCGCGCAGCAGCGCGACGGTACACGACGCGCCGACGGGCCGAGAGTTCGGCGCGGCGAGCACGACGGGCCGATAGGTCGCATAGCCGTCCGCCGATGCGATCGCCGGGAGAGCTGCGAGCATCGCGGCGAATACGAGAGCGGATCGCATGCCCTTACATACGTCTTCGAAAGGAATGTCCATGCGTACGCTCGGGTTCGTGCTATGCGCTTCGCTCGTGCTCGCGACCGTCGAAGACCGCTCCGCTAGGCGATCTGGTGGATCTTCAGCAGGTTCGTGCCGCCCGCGCCGACGGGCATGCCGGTGGTGAAGGCGATCTTGTCGCCGCTGGCGACGAGGCCGGCCTGGATCATGCGCATCTCGGTCATATAGAGCAGCACGTCGATGCTCGAATACGAGTCGATGAGCAGCGCGTCCACGCCCCAGACGATCGAGAGACGCCGCGCGACCCATTCCGCGGGCGTGAGCGCGATGATCCGCGCCTTCGGGCGGAACGCCGAGATGTGGTGGGCCGTGTTGCCGGTCGTCGTGCCGGTGGCGATGAAGGGGATCGCCAGTTCGTCGCTGCTGCGCGTGGCCGCTTCGGCGATCGAGGTGGAGACGTCGGGCGCGATGTTCTCCAGGCGGCGGTCGCGTAGGACGTTGTGCGGATAGCTCTTCTCGATCTCTTGCGCGATGGTCGCCATCACGGTGACCGCCTCGATCGGATATTGGCCGCGCGCCGTCTCGCCCGAGAGCATCACGGCGTCGGTGCCGTCCAGGATCGCGTTGGCGACGTCGGTCGATTCCGCGCGGGTCGGCCGCGACGACGAGATCATGCTCTCGAGCATCTGGGTCGCGGTGACGACCGGCTTGCTGGCCTTGTTGCACTTCGCGATGATGCGCTTCTGGATCAGCGGCACTTGCTCGAGCGGCATCTCGATGCCCAGGTCGCCGCGCGCGACCATGATCCCGTCGGAGACCGCGATGATGGCGTCGATATCGTCGAGGGCCTCGTGCTTCTCGATCTTCGCGTAGACCGACGCGTTGCCGTTGCGCTCTTTGATGAAGGCCTTGACCTTCCTGACGTCGTCGGCGGAACGGACGAACGAGACGGCGACGAAGTCGACCTGCTGCTCCAATCCGAACGCGAGATATTCCAGATCCTTGTCGGTGACCGCCGGGATGTCCAGCGTGCCGTCCGGATAGTTGATGCCCTGCTTGGAGCGCAGTTCGCCGCCGAACTCGATGGTGGTCTCGACGGTCGTCGCGGTCTTGCCGGTGATGCGCAGCGTGATGGCGCCGTCTTGCAGGTAGATGCGGTGGCCGACCGAGACGTCGCGCGGCAGGTCCTTATAGGAACACGAGACGCGCGTCGCGTCGCCGGCGGCGTCGTCGATGGTGAGTTCGAACGGCTTGCCGCGCTCGAGCAGGACGAAGGGCGGATCGCCCGCGAGCGTGCCGGTGCGGATCTTCGGTCCGGGCAGATCTTGCAGAATGCCGGTATGCACGCCCAGGTCGCGACTGATGCGACGCGCGTCCGCGATGACCGCGGCGTGCTCTTCGGGCTTCCCGTGCGAGAAGTTCAGCCGGATCACGTTCGTGCCCGAGCAGAAGAGGGAGCGCATGATCTCGGGGTCGCGCGAGGCCGGCCCGATGGTCGCGACGATCTTCGTTCGTTTCTGCAGAACCTTTTCCATGAACGGCCTGCCTTGCGCGGTCGGCCGAGAAGGCTCCTGCGTTCCATTGCTCGCATCCTACAGCCCAATGCGCGCACGAGACCCGCGCGACCGGAACTATCCGGAGCGCCTCACCGGCTCTTATCTCGTCTCGTGCATCCTCCATGTGCTGATGGCGATTCTGCTCTTCTCGATCGCCGCGACGTCCTCGGAAGAAGGCGCGACGCAGAGCGTCCAAGGAGGCGAGATCGTCTCCGTCGCGCACCTCGCGGTCGCGCAGACCCAGCCCGCGCCGGCGCCGTCGGTCGCACCGCCGGTGCCGCACGCGCCGGTCGTCGCACCGCTCCATCACGCGCCGCAGCCGCAGCTCGCGGCGCAGCGTCTGCCGCAGAACCGGCACGAACTGGCCAAGGACACGCCGAAGGCGCCGCCCAACCCGAAGCCGATCCCGCAGGCCTCTTCGCAGCCCAATCCCCAGCCGACCGCCGAGGTCTACGAACCCAAGCCGGAGACCGGCATCCCCGCGGTCCCGATCGACGTCCCGAACGCCAAGACCGTGGCGATCGTCATCAAGGTCCCGCCATCGGCTCCGCCCAAGCCAGCGCCGACCGCGGCGCCGAGCGCGGTCCCGACCGCCCCTCGTCCGCAGCCCACCTCCGCGCCGACGAAGTCGCCGTCGACGCCGGCTCCGGCCGCGACCGCGGCGCCGAGTCCGGCCGCCGTGGCGCGCGCGACCACCGCTCCGGCCAGTCCCGCACCGCCCGGTCCGGTCGCATCCACCGCTCCCGCCAAGAACGCAGGCGTCCCGAGCCCGAGCCCGACCACGGGCGCGGCGCAGGCCAAGAATCAGGGCGTCTCCGCCACGCCCGGGCCGCGCGGCACCGGCGCTCCGGGCCCGGTTCCGGGCGGCGGTCATGCGAACAAGCCCGGGCCCGCTCGGCCGATCAAAGTCCAGCCGACCGCCGCACCGTCGAGCGGAACGGGCGGCCCCGCCTCGGCGCTTAACCGCAAGTTGAAATCGCTGCTGCTCCCCACCGGCACGGGGACCGCGCCGACCAGCGCGCATATCGCGCCCGGCGCGGGAGCCATCTCGACGCAAATGGTCCCGACGCCCCCGCCCGACGTCCTCGCGCGGACGCAGTTCATCTTCACGAGCGATCCGGCCGCGCAGGGCCTGAAGATCTTCGGCGTTCCCATCTCCATCGGACCGCCGATGGCCGAGCGCGTCGAGATGTGGGTGACGTCGAGCGAGAAGCGCGGGGCGGTCACGATCTGCCACGGATGGCTGCTGCGCTTCCCGACGCCGGTCCGCGGCATGCGCGCCCTGGATCCGATCGTCGATGCCGATGCGACGTTCGTGTGCGGCGGTCGCACCCTCGTCCCATACAAACCGTAAAATCGAACGCTTGCCGCTTGAAGTGCGACGTTTATCGGAGTAGAATTCAGGTACGCTCTAGATCAAGCAAGGAGGGCGGTTGGAACCGCAAGATCCGCCGGGCCATATGGCTCGCGATGACCGCGCAGACTAGAAGCGCTTGAAGCGCTTACGTACGCCGAACGCGATCGGCTTTTGAGCGCGAAGCATCGAAGGCATACCTGGAAACGACAGGTCGAGGGGCCGCACCCGCTTGGGGTTGCGGCCCGTCGCGTTCTCATGTATCCTAGTCGTGGTTATCGAAGGAGCGTGGGCCTGTCCCGCGCTTCTGTGTTCTCCGGGGTACCCCGGGCGAGGAGGCGTTGGTGTCCGAGTTGATCGACCGTTACGAAGCGGCGATCGCGCATCTCGAGCACGACGCGGCATTCGAGGACATCGAGATCGTGATGCACGTCGCGCGCCGTCAAGGGCGCAACACGGTGCTGGCGGTCACGATCGATCGCCAGGGTGGCGTGGACGTAGCATCGTGCGAGCGGGTGGCCGGATTCCTCAACGGATCTCTGGACGCGATCGACGCACCGTACACGCTCGAGGTCGAATCGGCGGGGCTGGAGCGTCCGCTGACCAAGCCTCGCGATTACGAGCGCTTCGCCGGCAAGGCGGTACGGGTCGTGACGACGCTCATGATCGACGGCGGGAAGACCCATCGGGGCACCCTGCGCGGCGTGGTCGGCACCAACGTCGTGCTCGACACGCCCAAGGGCGAACTGCCGCTGCCGCTCTCCACGATCAAGTCGGCGAACTTGGAATACGACATGCGCGCCGATCTGCAACGCGACAAACGTGAACGGAAGAACCATGGCTGATACGGCTACCGGCGAAAAACTCATCGACGTCCTCCGCGACATCGCGGAAGTGCGCAACGTGCCTTTCGAGATGCTCATCGAAGCGCTCGAGGCCGCCCTGCTGACCGCCTACAAGCGGCACTTCGGCGCGGAGGCGAACGCCATCGTCACCGTCGACCGCGTGACCGGCGAATACAAGGTGTACCAGCGCCGCACCGTCGTCGACGAAGTGACCGATCCCAAGCTCGAGATCTCGGTGAAGGACGCGGGCGGACCGTTCCAGGCCGGCGACTTCTTCGACGAAGAGACGACGCCCAAAGACTTCGGCCGCATCGCCGCGCAGACCGCGAAGCAAGTCATCGTGCAGCGCATCCGCGAAGCCGAACGCGACACCGTCTTCAATAAATACTCGCGCAGGATGAACGATCTCGTCACCGGCAAGGTGCAGCGGTTCGAACAGCGCAACATGTACGTCGAACTCGAAGGCAAGGACGAAGCGATCCTCCCGCTCTCCGAACAGGTGATGGACGAGGTCTTCCGCATCGGCGACTTCATCCGCGCCTACGTGCTCGACGTGCGCAAGGCCGTCAAGGGTCCGCAGGTCGTGCTCTCGCGGACGGCCGAAGGACTCGTGCAGCGCCTGCTCGAGGCCGAAGTGCCCGAGATCCAGGACGGCATCGTCGAGATCATGGCGATCGCGCGCGACCCCGGCAGCCGCTCGAAGATCGCGGTCCGTTCGCAGCGCGAAGAGGTCGACCCGATCGGCGCGTGCATCGGTCCGAAATCCAGCCGCATCTTGAACGTCAGCGACAACCTGCGCGGCGAGAAGATCGACGTCATCCGCTGGGACGACGACCTGCAGACCTTCATCATGAACGCGCTCGCGCCGGCCAAGGTCGTCAGCGTCGAGCTCTTCGAAGACGACGGCGTCGCGCTGGTCGTCGTGCCGGACTATCAGCTCTCGCTCGCGATCGGACGCGAAGGCCAGAACGTCCGGCTCGCAGCGCGCATCTCGGGTTGGCGTCTGGACATCGCGGCCGAATCCGAAGCGGACGAAGCGCGCGAACGCTACCTGGCCGAGCGCGCCGAAGCGGCGGCGGCACCGGCGGAGGCCGCCGACGCCGAAGAACTGGTCGCCGAAGCCGAGGACGCAGGCGAGGAACTCGACGTCGACGCCGACTTGCTCGCCAAGCTCGAAGCGTTCCAGCGCGAACGTCTTGGCAGCGAGTAAGGAACCGACCAGGCAGTGCGTCGGGTGCCGGGAACGCCGGCCCCAGCGCGAACTCGTCCGGTTCGTGCGCGGGAGCGCGGGCTGGACGGCCGACCCGCCGCGCGGAGCGCGACGGCCGGGACGGGGCGCCTACCTCTGCTCCAAGGCGTGCGCGGAGCGCGCCATAAAAAATCGACGCTACCCGGGCCTTGCATCCGCCGGCGTCGAAACCGTGTTCGAAGATAGTTCATCACATGATCCAACACAGATATGATTAACAGCCACCATGCTTCGTAAGGGCTTGCCCTACGGAGTGTGCGGTTGCGCCCGAGGCGCGATCGCAAGGTAACTGCGCGGACCCCGCATCGGGGCTCGCGCGTGTGTGCGCGGCACCGATTGAGAAGGGATTACAGCAGACCTTGGCCACCGGAAAAGTCAAGATATTCGAGCTAGCGAAAGAAGTCGGGCTCACCTCCAAAGAGCTCATCGCCCTGTTCAATGGGCCGCTAGCCGGACACTTCGAAGCGAAGAACGCGCTCAGTGTCGTTCCCGATACCATGGCGGACCTCGTCCGCAAGGTGCTCAAGAAGAGCGCTAAGCCCGCCGCCGGCGCGGCCGCGCCCGCGGCGCCGGCCGCCAAGCCCCTCGCGAAGAAGGCCGCCGCAGCGCCGAAACCGGCCGCTCCCGAAGCGCCGATCCCGCAGCTCAAGCCCGTCACCGGCACGGCCGCGCCGAAGGCGCCGCGTGTCACCAAGAAGGCCGCCGCTGAAGCCCCTGCGGAAGCCGCACCGGCCGATGCCGTCGCCGCGCCCGTCGAGGCGCCGCAAGCCGAACGCCCGCCGGTCGCCGCCGCCGCCGAAGCGCCGGCCGTGCCCGTCGCGGAAGCGCCGGTCGCGCCGCCGCCCAAGCCGCGTCCGGCGCCCAAACCGGTCGATCTCAACGCGCCGATCGTCCGTCTGACCCCGGTTCCGGCGGGTCAGTCCTCGATCGCGCCGCCTCGCCGTCCGGCCCCGCCGCCGACCACCTCCGTCTCCGCTTCGCCCGGCCCCGCCACCGGCATGCCCGGCCGCCCCGGCGTCGCGCCGCGCCCCGGCATGGCCATGCCGGGACAGGGCGTCGGCAAGCCCGGAGCGCCCGCGCCGCGCGGCAACGGCCCGCTCACGCCGCCCACCGGCCGCCGCCCGCTCGGCAACGGACCGTTCCGTCCGCTCGGACCCGGCCAAGGAACCATGGGCCCCGGCCCTGCCGGCACGCGCCCCGGCGGCGGCCCGATGTCGCCCGGCGGCGGCGGACCCACCCCATCGTCCGGCAGCGGACGTCCCGGCGATCGCCGTCGCGACGGCGAGAAGCCCATGTCCAAAAAAGACCGCGAGACGGAGATGCTGCTCGAGAAAGAGCGGCAGCGCAAGAAGAAAGAAGCGGCGCATCCGGTCCCGCAGCGCCAGCTCGAGACGATCGAGATCCCCGATCTGCTGACCGTGCAAGAGCTCGCGACCTCGATGATCGTACCGGTCAAAGACGTCATCACCGAGCTCTTCAAGACCGGTACGATGGCGACCATCAACCAGAACATCAGCAGCGATATCGCCATCGGCATCGCGAAGAAGTTCGGCTTCAACGCGGTCGTCAAGGAAGCCGGCGAAGAAGTCACCGTCGAGCAAGAAGAAGACAAGCCCGAGCTGATGACCCCGCGTCCGCCGGTGGTCACCGTCCTCGGACACGTCGACCACGGCAAGACGTCGCTGCTCGATAAGATCCGCAGCGCCAACGTCGCCTCCGGAGAAGCCGGGGGCATCACGCAGAAGATCGGCGCATACACGGTCGAGCAGAACGATCGCAAGATCACGTTCATCGATACGCCCGGTCACGAGGCGTTCACCGCCATGCGCGCCCGCGGCGCCAAGGTCGCCGACGTCGCCATCCTGGTGGTCGCGGCCGACGACGGCGTCATGCCGCAGACGCGCGAGGCGATCTCGCACGCACAGGCGGCCAAGATGCCGATCGTCGTGGCGATGAACAAGATGGACCGTGCGGAAGCGCAGCCCGATCGCGTCAAGCAGCAGTTGGCCGAAGCCGGATTGCAGGCCGTCGATTGGGGCGGCACCATCGAGATGGTGCCCGTCTCGGCGAAGACCGGCGACAACATCGCCAAACTGCTCGAGACGGTACTGCTCGAAGCCGACATCCAGGATCTCAAGGCGAACAAGAACCGCCGCGCGACCGGTATCGTCATCGAATCGCAGCTCTCCAAGGGCCGCGGCGCGGTCGCGACCGTGCTCGTCCAGAACGGTACCCTGCGCGTCGGCGACGTCGTCGTCGTCGGCGGCACCTACGGCAAGGTCCGCGCGCTCATCGACGACAAGGGCAAGCAGGTCAAGAAAGCCGGTCCTTCGATCCCGGTCGAAGTGATGGGCCTCTCCGACGTGCCTTCCGCCGGCGACACCTTGATGGTCGTCTCCGACGAGCGCGTCGCGCGCGAAGCCGCCGAGAAGCGGTCCTCGCGCCGTCGCGACGTGCGCATCTCCGACGGCGGCGCGACCAAGGTCTCGCTCGAGTCGTTCATGGCGATGCCCACCGAAGGCAAGAAGACGCTCAACATCATCGTCAAGGCCGACGGTCAGGGCTCGGTCGAGGCGCTCCGTCCGCGTATGGAATCGCTCTCGACCGAAGAAGTCGACATCCGCGTGATCTACGGCGGCGTCGGCGCGATCTCGCCCAACGACGTCAATCTGGCGAGCGCCTCCAACGCCGTCCTCATCGGCTTCAACGTCCGTCCGGACGAGACGGTCAAACGTCTGGCCGAGAACGAAGGCGTCGACATCCGTTTCTATCAGGTCATCTACAACATCGAAGACGATCTGAAGAAGGCGATGAAGGGCATGCTCGCACCGGTCGAACGCGAGACCGTCCTCGGTCACGCCGAAGTCCGGGCGATCTTCAAGGTCAGCAAGGTCGGCACGATCGCCGGCTGCTACGTCAAGGACGGCCTCATCCGCCGCGGCTCGCAGGTGCGCGTACTGCGCGACTCGGTCGTCATCTTCACGGGCGAGATGGAGTCCCTGCGTCGCGTCAAGGACGACGTGCGCGAGGTCGCCGAAGGCTACGAGTGCGGCATCCAGATCGCGCGTTACCAGGATCTCAAGGAAGGCGATATCATCGAGGCGTTCGTCATCGAGAAGGTCGCGGCCGAGGGGTAGTTTCGTGAAACAGCAACGACTGGCGAAGATCGACCACGAGATGCAGCGGATCCTCGCGACGCTGATCGCGCAGGAACTGCGCGATCCGCGGATGGGATTCGCGACGGTGACCCGCGTGGAGGTCTCCGACGATCTGAAGCACGCGAAGGTCTACGTCTCGGTCATCGGCGACCGGCACGTCGCGCGGCAGACGCTCGACGCGCTCGAGCACGCGTCGCGCTTCCTCCGCGGCGAAGTCGGCCATCGCATCGACCTGCGCTATACGCCGGAACTTACGTTCGTCGAGGACCGTTCGGCCGAACGCGCGATCCAACTCGCCAAGACGCTGCGCGAATCGCTCTCGCCCGCTGCGGAGCCGGCGGCCGGCGACGAGGAGCCCGCATGATCGGGACGGACGCGCGCAACTCCACGACCGAAGACGTCGTCGCCGAACTGAAGAAGCGCTCCGCCTTCGTGATGGTCTCGCACGTGAAGCCCGACGGCGACACCCTCGGCGCGGGTCTCGCCCTGGGCGTCGCGCTGCGCCGCTTCGGAAAGCGGGTCCACTACTTCCAGCAGGATCCGGTCCCGCGCAACCTGCGCTTCCTCCCCGACTCCGACCGGGTCGCGCGAGAACTGCCCGCCGACCTGCCGGCCGACGCGCTCTGGGTCTTCTGCGATATGAGCGATACCGCGCGCGCCGGAGAACATCTGCCGAAGATCGATCGCGCGAACGTCCTGGACATCGACCACCATCTCGGCAACTCGCACTTCGGCGCGTTCAACTACGTCATCCCTACCGAATGCTCGACGGGGACGACGCTGATGCACCTGCTGCGCGGGCTCGACGTCGCGATCGATAGGGACATCGCCACCTGCATCCTCACGACGATCATGACGGATACGGGCGGCTTCATGCACAGCAACACCACGCCCGAGGTCCTCGAACTCTCGGCCGAGCTGATCCGGCGCGGCGCCGACAAGGAACTGATCACCGAGGAGATCTTCGCGAACAAGCGCCCCGCCGCGATCGCGCTGCTCGGCAAGGTGCTCGATGCGATGACGTTCGGGCACGACGGCCGCTATTGCTATTCGTACGTCGACGACGCGATGCTCGCCGCGACCGGCGGCGACGGCGAAGATATCGAGGACGTGGTCAACGTCCTGCGCGGGATCGAGGACGTCGAGGTCGCGGCGCTCTTCAAGGCGTTCGACGGCGAGGTCCGCGTGAGTCTGCGCAGCGGGGGGCGCGTCAACGTCCAGGCCGCCGCGGCGCGCTTGGGCGGCGGCGGTCACTTCCGCGCATCGGGGCTCACCTATCCGGGCACGCTGGCCGAAGCGATCCCCGGCGTCGACGCGGCGCTCGTCGCGGAAGGACTGTAACCGCAGGACGATGACCGTCGTAGCCGGACTGTTTCTGCTGCTCTTCGGCGGTGCCGCGTCCTGGCTGCTCGCCGTGCGATTTCCCGAAGCGCGGTTCACGCGCATCGGGTACGGGACGATGACGGTGGGCGGCGTGTTCTTCCTCGTCTGGGCGATCTCGGGATGGCTGCCGGCGGGCGTCGCGGCGGTCATCATCGTCGCGCTCGGCGCGATCGCCGGCATCGTCGGCGCGTTCCTCAAAGAACTTCGTTTCGAACTGCCCCGATGAGCATGCTCGGCTTCGTCAACGTGTTCAAGCCGTGCGGACCGACCTCGGCGCAGATCGTCGCGCGCCTGCGCCGCATCTACGGCCTCTATTCCGGCGATCGCAAGATCGCCGTCGGTCACTTGGGCACGCTCGATCCGCAGGCTGCGGGCGTCCTGCCCATCGCGATCGGCAAGGCCACGCGGCTCATCCCGATGCTGACCGATCACCGCAAGGCCTACGCCTGCACGCTCGTGCTCGGCCGTTCCACCGACAGCGGCGATGCGACCGGCGCGACCGTCGCGGAAGCTCCGCTTCCGGCGGATTGGCAGAAGCGGCTGCCGGCGGCCGCCGCGGGCTGTACCGGCCGCATCCTGCAGATACCGCCGATGTATTCGGCCGTGCATCACGACGGCAAGCGTCTCTACGAACTCGCGCGCGAAGGCAAGACCGTCGAACGGAAGACGCGCCCGGCCACGGTTTACGCGCTCGACGTGCTCGGCGTCGATCCGCCCGCGACCGCGCGGCTGCGCATCGCGTGCAGCGAGGGGACGTACGTGCGGACGCTCTGCGAGCAGATCGGCGAGGGGATGGGCGTCCCGGCGCACATGGGCGCGCTGGTGCGCGAGGCGAGCGGACCGTTCGTGCTCTACGAGGCCAAGACGCTCGACGAGATCGGCGACGACCCCAGCGCCGCGCTCATCCCGCCGGAACACATCATCCCGTTTCCGACCATCGTCCTCGACCTGCGCGCGTCCTCGGACTTCCGCGCCGGCCGGGTCGTGCCGCTGCCGCAGGGCGCCGGCGCGCAGCACGTCTTCGTCCGCGACGAATCGCGCATGCTGGTCGGCGTCGGCGAAGCGCTCGGCGCGCTGCTCGCGCCGCGCAAGGTCTTCGTGTGAAGATCGCGCGCGATGCCTTTCGCGAGCTCGACCGGCCGCTGGCGCTCGCGATCGGCTTCTTCGACGGATTGCATCGCGGCCACCGCGCGCTGATCAACCGCGCCCGCGCGCTGCGCAAGCCGGGATGGCGCACCGGCGTCTTGACGTTCGAAGACCATCCGGCGGCGTTCTTGCGGCCCGGCACCGAGCCGCCGCTGATCACGACGGTCGAAGAGCGTCTGCGCCTCTTCGCCGATGCGGGCGTAGAGGAGTGCTTTCTCGTCCCGTTCGACGGGTCGGTCGCGAACCTGAGCCCGGAGGCGTTCATGCACGACGTCCTGATCGCGCGCTTGGGCGTGCGCGCGGTCGTGACCGGTGCGACGTTCCGCTTCGGGCACAAGCGCGCGGGCGACGCGCGGACGATGGCCGCATATTTCGAGCCGAGCGGTGTGACCTACGTGCCGCTGGAGAATCTCGCGGACGAAGGCGACCGCATCTCGTCGACGCGCATCCGTCGCCTGATCGCCGACGGCGCGATGGCCGAAGCCGACGCCCTGCTCGGCCACGCCTACGAGATCCGCGGCGTCGTCGAGCGCGGCGCCGGCCGCGGAGCCGGACTCGGCTTTCCGACCGCCAACGTCCGCGCCCCCGCCAAACTGCTGCCCAAAGACGGCGTCTATGCGGCCACGGCGAGGCTCGACGGCCGCGACCGCGCCGCGCTCGTCTCGATCGGCACCAATCCGACGTTCGGCGAAAACGGCCGGACGATCGAGGCGTGGCTGCGCGATTTCCAAGGGACGATCTACGGCACCGAGATGGCCCTGCGAGACCTGCGCTTCGTGCGGGAGCAACGCGCTTTCGCGAACGTCGACGAACTGGTCGCGCAGATGCAGGCCGACGTGCTCGCGGTTCCGTATCCGAGTTTCGGTTGACGAAAGGTGAAGATGAAACAGGCAGCCCTCGTACTCGCGCTCGCCGCGCTCGCCGGATGCGGCGGCGCATCGAACGGAACCGCGCAGAGCGGTCCCGCCGCTCAAGGCGGCCCGGCCCCGGACTTCGCGCTCGCCACGTCGACGGGCGGCAAGCTCTCGATGCGCGCCCTCGCGGGGAAGCCGGTCTATCTGAACTTCTTCGCGACGTGGTGCGGACCGTGTCAGGATGAGGCGACCGATATCGGGATGCTCGCGCGCAAGTACGCCAAGCGCGGCCTGATCGTCGTCGGCGTCGACGAACTCGAGTCGGCCGCCAAGGCCGAAGCGTTCCGCAAGCAGCACGACCTTCCGTATCCGGCGGTCGTCGACACCGGCGCGCTGCGCGATGCGTACAACGTCAACGGCCTTCCCGTCCACGTCTTCATCGACCGCACCGGCAAGATCGCCACGCTCCGCGTCGGCGAGATGAGCAAGGCGGAGATCGACGCCGCGCTCGGCCAACTGCTGGGCGGCTGATCCCGCAGGGAACCCAAGCGGGCGGCCGTACGTTCTCTTAGGACAGGAGGATACGATCGTGTTGCTACGCTCTTTCGCCGTCGCCGCCGCCCTGGTGCTGCTCGCACCGCTCGCGGCTCGCGCCGATCTCTGGATCAACTACAAGGGGCTCTACGTGCTGACCGTTCAGCGCGGATGTCATCTCGAGTCGCGTAACGCGAGCACCAAGACCAGCGTGACGCGCTGCGGTCCCTACGAGATGACGGGGAAGGCCGACTTCACGACCTATTCGGAGACGTGGGGCCGGACGACGTCCGATCCCAAATACGGCGGCTGCCCGACGGCCGCATGGACGATCGCGCTGCCCCCGGCCAAGCATCAATTCGACTTCATGCTCCGTCCGCAGAGCGCGCGATCGCCAATCGTCTGCCACTACGGCTGGGTCAACAACAACACGCTCGACGTGTGGTTCACCGACAAGTAAGCGGAACCGGATTTCGTAGTTGAGTATATTCGAATAATCGAATATACTCGGCCTCGATGGATGACGTACTTCGGAGATTCAAGGCCGAGCTGTTCCGCGCGCTCGCGCATCCGACACGAATCGCAATCGTCGAAGCCCTCGCCGGGGGCGAACAGGCCGCCGGAAGCCTGATCGACCACCTCGGGCTCGAGCAGGCGAACGTCTCGCAGCATCTCGCGGTTCTCCGGGCCGGCCAGGTCGTCTCGACCAGGCGGTCCGGGAACCAGATATTCTACGCGTTGCGCGACCCGGTGCTCGCCGACGTCCTCGGGCTGCTCCGCGCCTATTTCTACACGCATCTCACCGAATCGATCGCCATGCTCGACACGATGAAGAAGGCCGACGACGGGGCGGCGTCTTGAACCGGCAGGTGCGCGGGTTCTTCGAACGGATCCGGCCGGCGTCGTTCGGCGCTTTCGAAGGCTATTCGACGCGAGCGCTCGTCGCGGATATGGTGGCGGGCGTCACGGTAGGGTTGGTGGCGCTCCCGCTCGCGATGGCGTTCGGGATCGCTTCCGGCGTGTCGCCGCAAGCCGGTATCTATACGGCGATCGCCGGCGGTCTGATCGTCGCGCTCCTAGGCGGATCGCGTTGGCAGATCGCCGGCCCGACGGGTGCGTTCGTCGTCGTCGTCGCCGGCATCGTCGCGCACTACGGGTTGTCGGGCCTCTTGATCGCCACGATGATGGCGGGCGCGATGCTCTGCTTCCTGGGCGTGACGGGCCTGGGCGATGCGGTGAAGTACATCCCGCGTCCGGTGGTGATCGGATTCACCAACGGCATCGCGGTGTTGATCGCATCGACCCAGATCAAGGCGTTCTTCGGATTGAGCGGCCCGAGCCCGGCGGAGTTCTTCGCGCGCGTATCGACGCTCGCCGCGCACTTCGGGACCTTGGATTTCGGGACGACGGCGATCGGCGCGTTCACGATCGCGACGATCGTGATCGTGCCGCGCATCGGCAAGCGCGTCCCCGGCGCAATCGTCGCGCTCGTCCTCGGAACGGCGCTCGCGGTGCTGTTCCATCTACACGTCGCCACGATCGGGTCGCAGTTCGGAGGGATCCCGTCGAGCCTGCCGCGTCTCGCGCTTCCCGCGTTTCGCATCGACTTGATCGGACCGCTCTTGCCGTCGGCCATGACCATCGCCCTGCTCGGCGCGATCGAAAGCCTGCTCTCGGCGGTCGTCGCCGATTCGATGAAGGGTACGCGGCATAACTCCAACGCGGAACTTGCGGCGCAGGGCGTCGCCAATCTGGTCTCGCCGCTCTTCGGCGGCATACCCGTCACCGGTGCGATCGCCCGCACGGGCACCGCCATCCGTTCCGGCTCCCACGGCCCGCTCACCGGAGCGATCCACTCCCTGACGCTGCTCGCGATCGTCCTGGTCTTCGCGCCGTTCGCGCGCTTCATCCCGCTGACCACGCTCGCCGCGGTGTTGATCGTGGTCGCCTACAACATCGGCGAATGGCGCGAGATCCCCGGGATACTGCGCCTGGACAAGACGGACAAGGCCGTCTGGGTGACGACGTTCGCACTGACGGTGTTCGCCGATCTGACGATAGCGGTCGGCGTCGGCATGGCGCTCGCGGCGCTTCTCTATATCTATCGCATCTCGCAGACGACGACGGTGACGCGCGTCACGCCCGAGGACCTCGAGTCCGGACGCGCGCACGTGCTGCAAGGCAAGGACATCCCCTCGTACGTCACGCTGTTGCGCATCCACGGGCCGTTCTTGTTCGGCACGACCGATCGCCTCGGCATGGAGACGGCGGACCTCACCTCGTTCGCCTCGATCGTCGTCCTACGCCTGAGGAATATGACCGCGATCGATGCGACCGGGCTCCACGCCATCGAATCGCTGTCGACGCGACTCAAGGACTCGGGCCGCCGGCTCGTCCTGTGCGGAGCCCGCGATCAGCCGGCCCGACTGCTGCGGCGTTCCGACTTCGTCGCCGTCGTCGGAGAGCGGAACATCGTCGCGAACGTCGACGCCGGCCTGGCGCGCGCGCGGGATCTGCACGAGGAGCGGCCGGCTTAGGCCGCTTCGATCGTGAGCCGCCCGTCTTCGTAGTCGACGGCGGCCGTACTGCCCGCGGCGATATCGCCGCGCAGGATCGCGGTCGAGAGCGGCGTCGAGACCTCGCGGGCGACGGTGCGCTGGACGAAGCGCGCGCCGGAGCCCGCTTCCATCGAGGCTTCGGCCAAGCGTCTTCGCGCCGCATCGGTCAGCGCGAGCGTGACGTCGCGCGCGCCGAGACGTCCGGCGAGCGACTCGACGTGGATGGTCACGATCTTCTCGATCTCGGGAAGTCCCAGCGGGTCGAAGACGATCGCATCGTCGATGCGGTTGAGCAGCTCCGGACGGACTGCATAGGTCATCTCGCTCTCGTCGCAGTTGGTCGTGAGCACGATGAGCGCGTGGCGGAAGTCGATGGTCCGTCCCTTCGCATCGGTCACGCGTCCGTCGTCGAGGATCTGCAGCAGGATGGCGGCGACGTCGGGGTGCGCCTTTTCGAGTTCGTCGAAGAGCACGACGCAATACGGACGACGGCGGACGGGCTCGGTCAATTGGCCGGGTTCGTCGTGGCCGGCATATCCGGGAGGGGCGCCGATGAGGCGCGAGATGGTATTGGCTTCGGTGAACTCCGAAAGGTCGATGCGCACCAGCGCCGCTTCGCTGCCGAAGAGCGCCTCGGCGAGCGTCTTGGCCAGTTCGGTCTTGCCGACGCCGGTCGGACCGCGGAACAGGAACGAACCGAGGGGTTTGCGCGGATCGTGCAGGCCGGCGCGCGCGCGGCGCACCGCTTCCGAGACGGAGGTCACGGCGCGATCCTGGCCGATCACCCGCTTGCGCAGCGTCGCTTCGAGACCGAGCAGGGCGTTCGTCTGCGCGTCGTCGAGCGTCGCTTGCGGGATGCCGGTCCATTTGGTCACCACGGCCGCGACGTGCTCGGCGGTCACCGGGGGCAGCGATGCCGCTCCGCGGTTGGCGAGCGCGACCGATGCGGCCGCCTCGTCCATCAAGTCGATCGCCTTGTCCGGCATGAAGCGGTCCGCGATGTAGCGCGCCGAGAGCGATGCGGCCGCTTCGATCGCGCCGTCGGTGATGGTCACGTTGTGGTGCGACGCATAGCCGCTGCGCAGGCCGCGCAGGATCTGGGCCGTCTGCTCGATCGTGGGCTCGTCGACCATCACCGGCTGGAAGCGGCGTTCGAGCGCGGCGTCGGATTCGACGTACTTGCGATACTCGTCGAACGTGGTCGCGCCGACGCACTGCAGTTCTCCGCGCGCGAGTTCCGGTTTGATCATCGAGCTCAAGTCGAGCGACCCTTCCGCGGCGCCGGCGCCGACCAGCGTGTGCAGTTCGTCGATGAACAAGACGACGTCGCGCGCCGTGCGCTTGACCTCGTCGAGGATCTTCTTGACGCGCCCTTCGAACTCGCCGCGATACTTCGTACCGGCGACCAGCGGCCCGAGCGAGAGCGCGAGCACGCGTTTGCCGCGCAGGGTCTGGGGGACGTTTCCGGCGGCGATGCGCTGGGCGAGACCTTCGACGATCGCCGTCTTGCCGACACCGGGCTCGCCGACGAGCACCGGATTGTTCTTGCTCTTGCGCGCCAGGATCGAGATGACCCGTTCGATCTCGTCGTCGCGTCCCACGACGGGGTCGAGACGGCCCGCCTTCGCGAGTTCGGTCAGGTCGCGCGAATATGCCGCAAGCGTCGGCGTGCCGGGGCGGAATCGCCGGGTGAGGTCTTCGATCGGCGACGGCAGGCCTTCGCCGCCGTTGTTCTTCGCGAACTTATCGGCGAGCAGCGCGCCGCCGGCTATCGCGCCGGCGGCCAGGATCGCCGCGCCGAGATACGGCAGGGCGGCCGTAGCGTTTCGTTTCTGCGCGCATTGGGGACATAGCCAATCCCTACCGGAGAAGGTAGCAGCGGGGCGCGTTCCGCATGCGGTGCAGATGCTCTTCATGCCTGGACGTACCCATGGCGAGCGGGCGGAGTTTCGGCCCGGTGAAAGGAGATGGTCATGTTCTGGCTCTGGTTCATCCTCTACGGCTTGATCGTCGGCGCGATCGCGAAGTACATCGTACCCGGCGAGGGGCCCGGTGGCCTCATCGGGGACATCATCGTCGGTATCCTGGGGGCTCTGCTCGGGGGCTGGCTCTTCAACAGCGTCCTGAACTGGGGCGCCGGCAGCTGGATCGCCGGCTTCATCGAGGCCATCATCGGCGCGGTGATCCTGCTCTACATCCTGCGGGTGCTCACCGCTCGCCGGGTCTGATCGGGACCCGCCCGGAGGCGACAAAAGGGGAGGCCTAGCCGCCTCCCCCGTTATACTATTTCGACCATGGCCTACATCATCACGGAACCGTGCATCGGCACGAAGGACAAGTCGTGCGTCGACGTCTGCCCGGTGGACTGCATCAAGGGCGAAGAGTCCGACGAGATGCTCTTCATCGACCCCGAGGTCTGCATCGACTGCGGCGCCTGCGTCTCGGCATGTCCCGTCGAGGCCATCTTCGCGGACTCGGACGTCCCGGCGAAGTGGGAGAACTTCGTGGCGATCAACGCCGACTTCTTCAAGAAGGGCGCGTGACGTAGATGACCATTTCGCAAGACCAGTTCGCCCACATCTTCGGCTTCGCGCCGCTGATCATCGGTGCGATCATCTTCCTCGTCGTCTATCTCATGGTCCGCAAGCAGGTGACCGTGAAGGCGCCGATCGGCCAGACCTTCGCCTGCGCGTCGTGCGGACGCCGCGGCATCCGCGAGCACATGGTGCCGCAAGCGCACGAAGGCGCCGTCTCGTGGTTCTGCGGCCGCTGTTCCGGCGCTCACTGACGCGAACGTAACTTAGAACGGAAGAGGGCCGGCGCGATGCGCCGGCCCTCTTCTTCGTTTCGCGTCCGCTCGGCTAGAGAGCGTTCGCGAAGGCCCAGCCCTTCGGGGCTCCGATCCCGGTGACGAGATCGTAGCCGGAAACCGCGGAGTACGCTCCGTTGCTGCCGGACGTCACGTCCGTGAAATCGGTGTACGACGTGTTCTTGAACAGCGTGTACATGTTCGGGTTCATGAAGCCGTAGTGCGTGCCGCGGACCTGATTGACCGTAGCCATCAGCGCGGTGAACTCCGGCGAGGACCACGACGTACCGTCGTAGGTCGCCTGGCTGCCGTGATCCCACACGGCGACGCTCACGCCCGGAAGCGAGATGTCCGGGTTGTTGCGGCCGCCGGAGTTGACGCCGGGGATGCCCGACTGGTAGCTCGGCACGGCGAAGATCTTCGAGAATCCGCCACCCGAGGAGAAGCCGTTGCCGCTATCGACACCGGCGGTGATCGTGACCAGCGCGCCGGTCGTGGAGTTGCTGGTGAAGTTCACCGCGCCGACCGCTACGAAGTACGGATCGGACGACGGCGAGCTGACGCCCGGCGTTCCGCTGCCGCATTCCGCACTGCCCGAGTCGCCCGAGGATGCCGCGAAGGTGATGCCCTTCGCCGCGGCCTGCTGCGCGATCGTGTTGGTCGTGCTGGTGAACGCCGTGTCGCCCGATTCGCAGCCGCCGAACGAAGAGTTCACGACGGAGGCGATGTTGTCGGCGACGGCCTTGTTGTAGCCGTCCTCGATCGATTGCGACGAGAGATCCGGGAAGTCGTAGACGCGGATGTTCGCGCCCGGAGCCAGGCCCGAGATGGTCTCGACGTCGAGCGCCGTCTCGCCGTAGTCGGAGCTGCTCGAGTTGCCGCCGCCGTCGACGGCGACGTTGGTGACGGTGCCCGTCTGGGTGACGCCCGCCGCGCTCAGATATGCGCTGACGTCGGAGGTGAGGATCGGCGTGTCGATCTCGACGGCGACCGTCTGTCCCGCGCCGTTGCACCCGTGCTGGACCGGGAAGTCGAACGCTTTTGCGACGCCCGTCGCGAGCCAGCCGCCGGCCGAGGCCTTCAGCGGGCCGTTATCCGCGGCCGAACCGTTGCATCCGCCGGCCGGAGTCGGCGTCGGAACGGGCGTGGCCGTCGGCGCCGGGGTCGGCGTCGGAACGGGGGTGGCGGTGGGTGCCGGCGTCGGCGAATGCGTCGGCGTCGGAGCCGGCGTGGCCGTCGGTGCCGGAGTCGGCGTCGGCGATCCGCCCGAGAGCGTCACGTCGTCGACGAACTGCTGCGTGTACGCGCCGGTATAGCCGTCGCCGTGCACGCCGATGTAGAGGTAGTACGTGCCGCCCGCGTACGTCGATACGCTGTACGATTTGTGCGACCAGACTCCGGCGTTGCTCGAGGTCTTGTAGAACTGCTTCACGCGCGTTCCGCTCGAGTCGAGCAGATCGGCTTCCTGATAGGCGTAGGTCGTGCCGCCTTCGTCGGAACGCTCGTAGACCCAGAAGTCGAGGTTGCCGTTGGCCGGTATGGTGATCTGCTGGCAGAGGCCGGTATCGCCGTTCGGTTCGGCCGATCCGCTGCCGTCGCGCTCGTCGTACGAACCGCTATGCGGGTGCGTGGTGACGACCGAGGCGTTGACGTTGCCGCACTGCAGCCATCCGGTCGTACCGGATTCGAAACCGCCGTTGGCGACCGTCGTGCCGTACGTGCCGACGCCCGCGGCGCGGACGCCCGTCTGCGGGATCGCGATGGGTCCGGCGACGCTCGAACGCTGCGTGTGCGCGACGATGAGGTTGTTGAGGGTGACGTCCTTGACGAGACCCGTCATCGTATCCGGAAGCGTCGCCGGCTCGATGTTCGCGAAGCGGGTGCCGAAGCGGCCCTGCGACATGTTGTGGATCTTGGTGCTGAACGTGGATTCGACGACCGACGTCGGCGCGGTCGCGTCGATGAGCGTGCGGTTGTCGAACTGTCCGGTTACCGTGAAGCCGCGCGCCTGGAGCGCCGCGACGACCTTCGCCGCTTGTTCCGGCGTCGGCGCGAACTGCGCGTTGAACTCTTCGTTCGAGAGATAGTGATGGTACATCGGCGAGAATGGATCGGCCTGGTCTTTGACGAGCCGGTCCAATTGCGCCTGATTGTTGTACGCGAGCGTCACCGTGATCTTGGTAGCGTCGGACGCGGTGCGCTGACCGGCGTCGCTTGCCGCGAAGATGCCGACGGGACGCGGAGGCGAAGCGATCTGCTGGATCGCGGGTGCCAGGCTGCCGGAATCGGTGCCCGACGTACTGGGGACGAGGGAGGACCCACCGTGTCCTCCGCAAGCTGAGACCGCGAGCGTCACTGCAAGCAGCGATGCCGCGGCACGTAGACTCGTGCGCATGGAGCTCCTAAAAGATGGAATGCAACAATACGCCTCACTGTAAAGGAATTGCAAAGGCGGCGTAAGGCTACGCTCCATATGGAGGCGAACCGCATCTAGGTGCGGTTCAGACCTGGAGCACCTCGGTGATCTCCGGCACGTCGGAGGTGACGACGAGTTCGATCGCCCCCTTGAGCGTCATGTTTGCCGCGGCGCACCCTCCGCAGGCCCCTAGCATCTGCACGTAGGCGGTCGAGCCGGTCACGCGCACGAGCCATACCTCGCCGCCGTCCATGGCGATGCCCGGTCGGACCTTATCCAAGGCGGCGTTCACTCGCTCTTCGATGGTGGGTGCGGGGGACGTCATGATGCTAATTAGACGCCATACCCCTTCATCAGGGCGTGCATCTTTGTCGCCATCGCCAAGGCGTCGTCCCACTTACGCTGCCACATGTTCCGGCCGAAGATGAGGCCGACGCAGCCAGCTTCCATGGCGATCTTCGCCTTATGGATGGTCGCGTCGTCGCCCATTTTGCTGCCTCCCGAGACGAGGACCAGCGTACGCCCGGCCGATCTCACGACTTTGCGGAGGCCCTCTTCGTCGGTGAACTGCAGGGTGTCGTACGGCTTGGGAGACTTGGCCGCACTCGCGGCATTCCACTTCGGCTCGTTGAGCTTCACGATGTCGCAGCCGACCTCACAGGCGACGCGCGCCGCATAGTCGATCGCGTAGAGCGAGTCGACGCCGCCTTTGGCCTTCACCGCGACGCCGCGCGGATAGGACCAGATGATGAGCGGCATGCCGTACTTCTCGCATTCGCGCCGCACCTCGTTGCACTGCGCGATGTCGACGTCTTGCGACGGGCTGCCGACGTAGAGCGTGTAGCCGACGGCGTCCGCGCCCAGACGGACCGCATCCTCGACGGTCGACGTCTGCGAGGAGAAGGCTTCGTCGTCCGAAGGGATGTTCGTCTTGCCGTTGATCTTGAGGACGAGCGGCACTTTGCCCGCGTACGCGCGGTGATACTTCTCCGCGAGGCCGATGTGGAGCGCGATGCCGGAGAAGTTGCCGGCGACGGCGAGGCGGTAGATCCAGTCGGTGTCGAGGGATTCGGGATTGTCGAAGAAGTCGACCGGCCCGTGCTCGAGCCCCTGATCGATCGGGAGGATCATCAGCGTTCCGTTGCCGGGACCGTGTTCGTACATCAGCCGGTGCAGGCGCGTGCGCTTGCCCGTCGACAGATTCAGGTCGTCGAACGTCGGGCGCTGGGTCGATGGCATCGGGGTCTCCTCGTCGTGCGGTAGGCGGTGCGCCTTCGTCCAGGCGTCGCACCTCCCCCTCTGGAACCAGAGCGCCGATGACCACCCGGATCGGATTTATCGGCGTCGGCGCGATGGGCGCGCCCATGGCGCGGACCCTGCACGAAGCCGGTTACCCGGTGACGATCTGCGTGAATCGCAACCGCGACCGCGTCGCGCTTCTGGTCGCCGAGGGCCTGATCGAAGCGGCCGACCCCGCGGCGGTCGCGGCCGCGTCGGACGTCGTCATCACGATGGTCCCCGATGCGCCGGACGTCGCCGAAGCGCTCTTCGGCGCGCGCGGCGCGGTCGCGGGAGCGAAGCCGGGAACGCTCTTCATCGACATGTCGACGATCTCGCCCGTGAAGACGCGCGAGTTCTCGGAACGACTTCGTACGGCCGGCCACGCCCTGGTCGACGCCCCGGTCAGCGGCGGCCCGGCGCGCGCCGCGATCGGGACCCTGACCATCATGGCCGGAGGAAGCGATGAAGACGTCGCCCGCGCCCTCCCGCTCCTGCGGGAGATGGGCGAGCCGCATCACGTCGGGCCGGTCGGCATGGGCGCGACCATCAAGATCGTCAATCAGGTCCTGATCGGCACCATCATGATCGCCAACGTCGAGGGCCTCACGTTTGCCAGGAAGATGGGCGCCGACTTGGAGACCGTCCGGGCCGTTATCGCCGGCGCGACGGGAGGCAACTACCTCCTCGACCAATGGCTTCCCAAGACGTGGCTAGCCGGGACGTTCGAAGGCGGATTCGCAGTGGATCTGCTCCGCAAGGACCTCAACGCGGCGCTGGAAGCGGCGCGCGCGATGAAATTGGCGATGCCCTCGACCGCTTTCGCCTATCAGCTCTTCACCGCCCAATCCGCCGAGGGAGACGGGGCGCGCGACTACAGCGCGATCGCCAAGCACTATGAACGGATCGCAGCCGGACATCACGATCAAGCGGGGCACGTTCCAGAAGAGCTCCGACTTCAATAAGAAGATCCTCGTCGTCGACGACGAGTCGGCGATCCTCCAGACCCTGCGCTTCAACCTCGAGCGGAGCGGCTACGCGGTCGTCACCGCGAGCGACGGGCGCAGCGCGGTCGCCATGGCCCAGCGGGAAGAACCGGATCTGATCGTCTTGGACATCATGCTGCCGGTGCTCGACGGCATCGAGGCCTGCAAGGAGATCCGCAAGTTCTCCGCCGTCCCGATCATCATGCTGACGGCCAAGGATCAGGAGATCGACAAGGTCCTGGCGCTGGAGCTCGGCGCCGACGACTACGTCACCAAGCCGTTCGCGCTGCACGAATTCCTGGCGCGCGTGAAGGCCCGTCTGCGCCGGCAGGCGCCGGTCGCGCAAGCCCAAGACGAAGCGATCGCGCTCGGCGAGATCGTCATCGACCCGTCCCGCCAGTCGCTGCGCGTGCGCGGCGCGGACGTGGCGCTGGCGCCCAAGGAGTTCGCCCTCCTGCGCGTGCTGATGGAGAACAACGGCCGCGTCGTCACCCGCCAGACGCTGCTCGACAAGGTCTGGGGCTACGACTTCGAAGGCGAACAGCAGACGGTCTCCGTGCACGTGCGCTGGCTGCGCGAGAAGATCGAGGTCGATTCGCGCAATCCGCGGCACATCATCACCGTGCGCAGCCGCGGCTACATGTTCAAGGAATAGCAGGCCGAAGCGATGTTCGGCAGGATCGCGCGGCGCCGGCGCGCCCCCGCGCCGCAGGTGGACGAGGGAAGAAGCGAGAGCGGCGAGAGCGCGCTCGCGCTCCTGGTGCGCGCGCTGCCGCAGGGCGTGCTGCTGCTCGACCGCAACCTCCGCGTCGTCGTCGCCAACGACGCCGCCGGTTTCGCCTTCGGTTTCGACGTGGAACTGGCGCGCGGAGGCCATCTGATCGAGGCCGTGCAGAACGTCGAACTCGAACGACGCGCCGACGACGCGCTGGCTCGCGGTACCGTCGCTTCGCCGCTCTCGGTGGCCGGCATCAACGGCGGCTCGTACGACGTCTCCGTCTATCCGATGCGGAGCGCCGACGGCGACCTGCGCGGCGCGATCGTGCTGGCGGAAGATCGGACCGAGTACGTCGCCCTCGAGCGCGCGCGTCAGGACTTCGTCTCCAACGTCTCGCACGAACTGCGCACGCCGCTCTCGTCGATCAAACTGATGATCGAGACGGTGATCGGTTCGCCCGATCCCGAGGTCGGCGATCTCTTCCTGCCGCAAGCGCTCGCGCAGATCGACCGTCTCGCCGAACTTGTCGCGCAATTGCTCGATCAGGCGCGCGTCGAATCGGGCCGGCTGCTGCTGCGCCTGCGCGACGTCGACTTGGAGAAGGCCCTGCGGCCGATCGTCGCATCGCTCGAACCGCAAGCCGCGAGCAAGGGCGTCGCGCTCGATTTCGCGGTCCTGCGGCCCGTCGGCGTCGAGGCCGACCCCGACCGGCTCGCGCAAGTGGTCGTGAACCTGGTCGACAACGCGCTGCGGCACACGCCGCGCGCCGGCCGGGTCGACGTCGAGATCGACGCGGACGGAGGCGAAGCGATCCTGCGCGTCCGCGACACCGGCAGCGGCATCCCCTACAAGGACCTTCCGCATATCTTCGAGCGGTTTTACGTCGTGGACCGTTCGCGCGCGCGCGCCACTTCGGGAGCCGGGCTCGGCCTCTCGATCGTCAAGCAGATCGTCGACGGCCACGGAGGCAACGTGGCCGCGGAATCGCTCCTGGGCAGCGGCGCGACGTTCACCGTACGGCTGCCGCGCCTTAATCTTCCTTAAGGTCGGGTTAACCGTGCCTTACTACGCCTAAGGATAGGATGAAGGCGCTTTGATCTCGGTTCGGACGCGCGCCAACGCACAGGAAGCCGTCGCGCGAGCGGCGCTTTTCGCCGCGAGCGCGTTCGTCATCGTCGCGATGGGTGCCGTGCTGCTCTACCTCGCGTTCGAGGGGACCAAGCTGTTCTTCGGCGATCGCATCGACCCGCTGACGTTCCTGTTCTCGCCGACCTTCGCGCCGGACGACAAGCATCCGGGCGCGCTCGTCTTCATCCTCGGCTCGCTCGGCATCACCGTCTCGGCGATCTGTATCGGCGGACCGCTCGGCATCGCCGTCGGCGTGTTCTTCTCGCAGCTGGCGCCCAAGAAGCTCGCCGCGTTCATGAAACCGGCGGTCGAGATCCTCGTCGGAATCCCATCCGTCGTCTACGGCTGGCTGGGACTGACGCTGCTCGCGCCGTTCGTGCGCACGCACCTGGGGAGTCTCACCGGCTTCGGCTTGGCGACCGCCGCGATCATGCTCTCGATCATGATCCTCCCGACCGTCATCTCGCTTTCCGAAGACGCCCTGCGCGCCGTGCCGGACAATCTGCGCGAAGGCTCGATGGCGCTCGGCGCGACCCGCTGGCAGACGATCTTCAACGTGCTCTTGCCCTCGGCGCGCAGCGGTCTCATCGTCGCCGTGATCCTGGGCATCGCGCGCGCGATCGGCGAGACGCTCGCGGTGCAGATGGTCATCGGCAACGCGGCCATCCTGCCGAAGAACCTGTTCAGCCCGACCGCCGCGCTCACGACCGAGATCGTCACGGATATGGGCAGCGCGCAGTCGGGCTCGATCCTCTACCACTCGCTCTTCTCGATGGCGTTCTTGCTGCTGCTCATCGCCATGGGTCTGATCCTCGCGGTGCGGTACGCCGGACGGAGCAAGGCGTAGTGCGCAGGCTGGCCGACCGCGCCGCTACGTTCCTCCTCTGGGCGGCGGCCATCGGCGTCGTGCTGCTGCTCGCGTTCTTCATCGCCTACATCGTCTATCTCGGATGGCACGCGGTCTCGTGGCATTTCCTCACGTCGCCGCCGAGCGAAGTCGACGCGGGCGGCGGCATCGGCCCGGAGATCTACAACTCGTTCTACATCCTCGTGCTGACCTTGCTCTTCACCGCGCCGATCGCGATCGCGGGCGGCATCTACCTGCAAGAGTACGCGCGCCCGGGCCTCTTCGCGAGCACGGTGCAGTTCTGCGCCGAATCGCTCGCGACGATCCCGTCCATCGTGATGGGCCTCTTCGGCTTGATCCTCTTCGTGAATCTGCTCGGGTGGCGGTTCTCCGCGCTCGGCGGCGCGCTGACGCTGACCCTGCTCAACCTACCCGCGCTCATGCGCGTGACGCAAGAGGCGCTGGCCTCGGTACCGCCGGCCTTCCGCGAAGCCTCGATGGCGATCGGCGCGACGAAATGGCAGACGATCCGCAAAGTGGTCCTGCCGAGCGCCATCGCGCCGCTGACCACCGGCATCGTGCTGATCGCCGGACGCATCTTCGGCGAGACTGCGGCCCTCGTCTATACGGCAGGTACCTCCGTCTCCGCGGGCAAGTCGGCCTACGACCTCAATCCGTTCCACACGGCCGAGACGCTCTCGGTTCACCTCTGGTACACGCACTCCGAGAGCCTCGTCCCCGATGCGTCGGCGATCGGCAACGGCTCGGCGCTGGTTCTGCTGGCGATGGTCCTGATCTTCAACGTGGCCGCGCGGATCGTCGGCCGGATGCTCTCCAAACGACTTACGGCTGCCTGAAGCGAGAACGACACTTTGAACGCCAAACTGGAAGCGACCGATCTCGACGTCTACTACGGCGCCTTTCAAGCGATCAAGAAAGCGTCGCTGGAAGTGGCCGAGAACTGCGTGACCGCGCTCATCGGCCCGTCGGGCTGCGGCAAATCGACGTTCCTGCGCGCGCTCAACCGCATGCACGACCTTCAGCCCGACGTCCGCGTCGAGGGCCGCGTCGTCCTCGACGGCGAGGACATCTACGCTCCCGGCGTCGATCCCGTCGAGATCCGCCATCGCATCGGCATGGTCTTCCAGCGCCCCAATCCGTTCCCGAAATCCATCTTCGAGAACGCCGTCTACGGGCCGCGCATCCACGGCGAAGGCAACCGGAAGAAGCTCGAAGAGATCGCCGAACGATCGCTCCGTCACGCCGCGCTTTGGGACGAGGTCAAAGACCGTCTGGACCGGTCGGCGCTCGAACTCTCCGGCGGACAGCAGCAGCGTCTCTGCATCGCGCGCTGCCTGGCCGTCGACCCGGAGGTGCTGCTGATGGACGAACCGGCCTCGGCGCTCGATCCGATCGCGACCAGCAAGATCGAAGACCTCATCGGCGAGCTGAAGAAGGACTACACCGTCGTCATCGTCACGCACTCGATGCAGCAGGCCGCGCGCATCAGCGACTTCACCGGATTCTTCCTCATGGGCGAACTCATCGAAAAGGCGCCGACGCGCCAGATCTTCACCCAGCCCCGCGACAAGCGGACGGAAGACTACATCACCGGTCGTTACGGTTAGTACGGCGTCGTCGCCCGAACCGCGTGGAGCGTCCTTCGGGGCATCGCACGTCAGGGTAAACTCCGCCGCGCCTCGAAGAGCGGTGCCGTCATGGCTTCTACGATGAAGGCGCTCTGTAAGGTCAAGCCCGAGGCCGGGTTCGTGCTCCAAGAGGTGCCGATCCCCGAGATCGGTCCCACCGACGTCCTCATCAAGGTCGAGAAGGCCGGCGTCTGCGGCACCGACCTCCACATCTACGGGTGGGACAAGTGGGCGCAGGCGCGCGTCCATCCGCCGCTGGTCATCGGACACGAGTTCATGGGCCGGGTCGTCGCCATCGGCGATGCGGTCCGCGCCGTCGGCGTGGGCGATCGCGTCTCGGCCGAAGGGCACATCGCCGACCTGACGTGCTTCCTCTGCCGCACCGGCGAGGCGCACATCTGCGAGCGCGTGAAGATCATCGGCGTCGATCGCGACGGATCGTTCGCCGAATACATCGCGATGCCGGAATACAACGTCTGGAAGCTCGATCCGGCGATCCCCGACGAGTACGCCGCGATCTTCGACCCGCTCGGCAACGCCGTGCACACCGTCATGGCGGCCGGCGTCTCGACCAAGAGCGTGGTCATCACCGGCGTAGGATCGATCGGCCTGATGGCGATCCCCGTCGCGCGCGCCGCCGGCGCCGCCGCCGTCTACGCCATCGACGTGAACCCGTCCAAATTAGAACTGGCCAAGCGTCTCGGCGCCGACGAGACGTTCGACGCGCGCGATGCCGATCTGGTCGCCCGCATCCACAAACTCACCAACGGCGACGGCGCCGACGTGCTGCTGGAGATGTCCGGGCAAGGCTCGGCCATCGATGCGGGCTTGCAGATGCTGCGCAACGGCGGGACCGCGGCGCTGCTCGGCATCCCCAGCGACGACATCAGCATCAACCTGGCCGAACGCATCATCTTCAAAGGCCTGACGGTGCTCGGCATCAACGGCCGGACGATGTTCGAGACGTGGTATCAGACGCAGGCGCTGGTGAAGTCCGGCCGCGTCGATCTGCGCCCGATCATCACGCACGTGCTGCCGTATACCGAGTTCGACAAGGCCTTCGCGCTGATGAAGAGCGGCGAAGCCGCCAAGATCGTGCTCGACTTCAAAGGAGATATCGCATCGTGAACGCCGCGTTCCAAGCAAGACTGACCGGCGATCTCGAAAAGCTCAAGGCGGCCGGCACGTACAAGCGGCTGCGGCACATCACCGGGCCGATGGCGCCGGAAGTGCATATGGAAGAGGCCGGCGACGTCATCGTCCTCTCGTCCAACAACTACCTCGGTCTCTCCGACGAGCCGAGCGTGGTCGAAGCCGGTAAGGCGGGGCTGGACAGATACGGGGCGGGTACGGCCTCCGTGCGCTTCATCTGCGGAACGTTCGACATCCATCGCGAGTTGGAGGACCGCATCGCCGCGTTCCTCAAGACGGAAGCGGCGCTCACCTACGTCTCGTGCTGGAACGCGAACACCGGGCTCTTCCCGACGATCTGCGAGGAAGGCTCGGCGATCGTCTCCGACGAGTTGAACCACGCCTCGATCATCGACGGCTGCCGGCTCGCGACCAAGGCGCGGCGCGAGCGCTACAAGCACGGCGATATGGCGGACTTGGAGGCGAAACTGCAAGCGGTGCAGGGTTGCGCGCCGATCCTCATCGTGACCGACGGCGTCTTCTCGATGGAGGGCAGCGTCGCAGATCTTCCGGGCATCGTCGCGCTCGCCGAGAAATACGGCGCGGTCACCGTCGTCGACGATTCGCACGGCACGGGCGTCACCGGTCCCACCGGTCGCGGTACGATCGAGCACTTCGGACTCGAGGGGCAGATCGACATCATCACCGGTACGCTCGGTAAAGCGCTCGGCGGCGCCGCCGGGGGCTTCGTCGCCGGCAGCCACGCGCTGATCGACACGCTCATCCAGCGCTCGCGTCCGCAGCTGTTCTCCAATGCTCTGCCGGCGACGGTGGCCTGCTCCTCGCTCCAAGCGATCGCCTATCTCGACGAACATCCCGAACTCGTGCAGAGACTGCGCGACAACGTGGCCTACTTCCGGGCGGGGCTCGGCAAGCTCGGGTTCAAACCGCTCGAAGGCGAGAGCGCGATCGTCCCGATCATCGTCGGCGACACGGCGTTCGCCATCGCGATGAGCGACGCGCTGCTCAAGCGCGGCGTCTTCGTGACCGGCTTCGGCTTCCCGGTCGTACCGGAAGGCACGGCGCGGATCCGCACGCAGTTGAGCGCGGCGCTGACGACGGACGAGATGGATCGGGCGCTGGCCGCTTTCGAAACGGTCGGGCGCGAAGTCGGGTTGTTGAAGTAGTCCATGGCGAAGCTCTATTTCCGATATTCCGCGATGAACGCGGGCAAGTCCACCGCGTTGCTCCAAGTCGCGCACAACTACGAGGAGAACGACAAGCGCGTCGTCCTCTACACCGCCGAACTCGACGACCGGTACGACGTCGGGACGATCACCTCGCGCCTCGGTCCGCAGCGCCGCTCGGTCACCTACGACGCGACGACCGATTTCTATGCGGACCTCGTCGACGCGAAGGGCATCGCTTGCGTGCTCGTCGACGAGGCGCAGTTCCTCAAGCCCGAGCAGGTGCGGCAACTCCATCGTGCCGCGCACACGCTCGGGGTCCCGGTCATCTGCTACGGCCTCCGCAGCGATTTTCAAGGCGAGCCGTTTCCGGGCTCCGTCTATCTGCTGACGCTCGCCGACAGCCTGGAAGAGATCAAGAACATCTGCGCCTGCGGACGCAAGGCGACGATGAACCCGCGCGTCGACGAAGCGGGCCTCCGGGTCTTGGAAGGCGCGCAGATCGCGATCGAAGGCCCGACCATCTATCGCCAGATGTGCGGCCGCTGCTTCTACGAGACGATGAACGGGAAAAGCGGAGGGTGAGCCTGCGAGCGGGTGTGACGGTCGCGATGCTCGCGCTGGCGTCTCGATCGGCGTACCGGGAGTCGTTCCTCGCGATCTACCGTCACGCGTCGGGCTTCCCCGACGATGCAGCAGCCGTGAAGGCGTTGAAGACGCTCTGCCCGGCGAGGGTGAAGACGTGATCGCGGCGATCGTCGCCCTGGTCGCGCTCGTGCCGCATCTGACCATGCCGTCGCCGTGGGTCCGCGTCTCGCCGCCGCCGGCGACCGCGGTCAGCACGTCGCTCGCCGAGTATGCGTTGCCGAACGCGCTGCCGAAGCAGGACACCTCGAACACGCAGTACGTCCTGCTCGTGCGCAAGGCCATGGACGATGGCGGGTTCGGCGGATACATCAGCGATCTCGAATACACGCTGCAGCAGAACCGAGACGTGACCGGGCTGCATTTCGAACCGATCGAGGACTGTCCGCGCCGCGCCTGGCATTTCACCTACGTCGTCCCGCTCGGCGGCGTGTCGCGGACGTTTGAAGAATCCTACGTCGCGACCAGCGAGTACATCTACCGCCTCGAATATTTCCGTCCGACGGATCAGCCGGAAAACGCTGCCGCGCGCGATGCGGTGACGGCGTTCTGCAAGTGGCAAACGCCGGTCTAGCGCTCGCGGCGCTGCTCGCGCTCGACGCGACCGCATTCGCCGCGCCGGCCGGCTGGGTCCGCGCGCAGGTCGACGCGGCGCACGCGTCGATCGCGCCGGGTCTGCGGACGATCGAGCGTTGGGTCCCTGCCAAGCCGGCGCCGGAAGAGGCTCGGACCGCGCTCTTCTATGCGGTCGGCGATGGCGGCATCGCTCTCGATGCGTACGTCGCCCGCGTGAAGATCGCGCTTCCCGCAGGGACGACGTTCGCCGACGACCGCGCGCTCGCGCTCTGCAACGGCCAACCCGGACGGTTCCTCGCGTTCGCGCTCGGCGACGTCGACGTCGAGGAGACCATCGCATCGGCCGACGTGATCGCCGCGGCCGCTCGCTACGAACGCGCGAAGGGGACGCCGGAGGATCCCGGCGCGCGCAAGGCCATCGAGACGCTCTGTCCGCAGGGCGAGACTTCGCCCGATTCGGACTAGCCCGCTTCGTCGATCTTGTCGTAACGGACGAGCGCGGGGAAGGCCTTGAGCGCGAGGCCGACGATCGCGATGGTGGCGATGCCGCCCGCGACGACGGAGAAGACCGGGCCGGCGATCGCCGCGACCGTGCCCGACTCGAATCCGCCGAGTTGGTTCGACGCACCGATGAAGATGTTCTCGATCGCCGAGACGCGCCCGCGCATCGCATCGGGCGTGTTCAACTGCACGAGCGCGCTGCGGATGACGACGCTCACGACGTCGAAGCCGCCCGCCGCTGCGAGCGCGGCGACGGAGAGCACGACGTTGCGCGAGAGTCCGAAGACGATCGTGGCGATACCGAAGCCGGCGACGACCCAGAGCAAGGTGCGTCCGGCGCCGCCCTTGAGCGGACGGCGCGCGAGATACGCGCTGACGAGCATCGTGCCGGTGGCGGGCGCCGCGCTGAGCGCGCCGTAGCCGAGGGCGCCGACGTGCAAGATGCTCGTCGCGTAGATCGGCAAGAGGGCGACCGACCCGCCGAACAGGACGGCGAAGAGATCGAGCGTGATCGCTCCGAGCAGGACCGGGCGGGAGAAGATGAAGCGGATGCCCTCCGTCGCATCGCGGGATTCGAGCGCGCGCGGCGCTTGCGGTCGCGGCTGCAGCCGAGCGAACGCGAGCGCGGCGAGCGCGTAGGCGAAGGCCGATGCGGCGAAGGCGTACGGCGTGCCGATCGCGAGCAGTCCGCCGCCCAGAGCCGGACCGCCGACCTTGATCATCGCGCCGATCGACGACGTCATCGCCTGCGCGCGGACGTAACTGTGCGCTTGGACGATGCCGGCGAGCAAGGTGCGTTCGGCCGGGTCGCCGAGCGCGTGCGCGATGCCGATGAGCGCGACCACGGCGAAGTTGATCCAGAGCACGTGGACGCCCGCGATCACGAGCGCGAGGAACGCCAGGATCGCCGCCATCTCGCCGCACGTGCAGGCGACGCAGACGACGCGCCGATCGACACGATCGGCGATCATCCCCGCGGGGATCGCGAGGAGCAGTTGCGGCAGGAACAGGACGAGCCCGACGAGCGCGAGATCGAATGCCTGGTGCCGCAGTCCGTAGATCTGCCAGCCGACCGCGACGGTTTCGATGCTATAGGCGAGCCGGCTGCCCTGACTCGCGAGGAAGTATGCGAGGAACTCGCGATCGGAGAATAGCGCGCGCACGAAGTCGTCGGCATTCGGGCGTCCGTTCGGAGGTTCCGCCCCGGTCGAACGGAAGGGTGACGCGATGGTCGGACGCGGATCGCTTCTGAAACGGGGACTTCTCGCCGTCGCACTGCTCGTACCGGCGGCCTGCGCGGCGCACGGTACGACCCCGCGCGCCGTACTTCCCACGCCGACGCCGTTCACCGGATCCGTCGGAGCCGCGCCGGTCCCCACCATCTACGCATTCCACAATACCGGCGGGGAGAACGGCTTGCCGGTCTCGCCCGGCAGCGACGGCGCCTCTCCCAAAGGGACGCTGACGATGGTGAACGTCAACGGGACGAAGATGCTCTTCGGGCGGACGGCGGCGGGCGGCAACATGACCGGGTGCGGCGCGTTCTTCGAAGTCGCGCCGAACGGGACGAACTATGCCGTAGTGCATCGCTTCAGCGGAACGGACGGCTGCTCGCCCCGCCACGACGCGATGATCCAAGACGCCGCGAACGGCCTGCTCTACAGCACGACGCAAGGCGTCACCGACGACGGTTCGACGACCTACAACAACGGCGAGATCCTGACGCTCGATCCCGTCTCGCTCGCCTTCGCCGATATCCACGATTTCGCGGGATCGCCGAGCGACGGCGCGCAGCAGCACAGCAGTTTCTCGATCGATCCCGGGAGCGGCGTGCTCTACGGACAGAGCGCGCTCGGCGGCGCGAACGGTGAAGGGCTCGTCTATCGGATCCCGCCGGGCGGCGGCGCCACGACGGGCCTGCACGATCTGGTCTCCTTCGAGGGCGAACAGCCGCACGGGCGGATCGTGCAAGTCGGGTCGACGCTCTGGGGCATCTCGCGCAAGGGCGGGGCGAGCGATCTCGGCACGGTCTTCAGCATCGCGCTTTCGTCGCCCGGATCGCCCGCGAACGTCGTGCACTCGTTCACCGGCGTCGGCAGCGACGGCGCGCATTCGGACCACGGCTACCTCACGCCGGTGCCAGCGGGCGGCGGAGACGTGATCCTCTACGGCATGACGCAATGCGGCGGCACCGGCCGCGGGGGCGACGAGGGCGACTGCAGCGGCATGGGCGGCGGCGACGGCGTGATCTTCCAGATCGACACGGCGACCGGTGCGTACAACACGTTCTACCAGTTCACGGGAACGAACAACCACGACGGCGCGGACCCGTACGGTTCGCTGCTCTACGATGCGGGCACCGGCTATCTCTACGGGATGACGCGCTTAGGCGGCAGTCACGACGACGGCATCGTCTTCCGCATCGCGCCGGGAGCGTTCGGTTCGACCGGAACGCTCGACGAACTCTATCATTTCACGGGCACCGGCGCGGACGGTGCGAAGCCGATCGACAACGTGATCCTGGATTCCGGAAAGCTCTACGGCATGACGACCGAAGGCGGATCGAGCAAGAACGACGGCACCATCTTCGCACTGCCGCTGTAGTCGCTCGATCCGCACGCGATCACATCCGCTTAGTATTTGATCCGGTAGCCGCCGTTACGTCCGAGCAAGACCGCTTCGAGGTACTCGGAGTTCGGGCGCGCGGAACGTTCGGGCTGTTCCAGGTCCGAGACGGTCCGGCCGCTGCAGTCCGCGTTCGCCTTCATCTCCGCGCGGACGCGGACGGCGGTCGAGGACCGGTCGCTGCCCCCGGCCATCGGGTAATCGACGTCCATGCGGGGCTTGAGCAGATGCGGCGGCCCCAACTGGACGAAGGGCCGTTCGCGGCGCTCCTCCCAGACGGTGACGAGCGCGCAGGTATCGCTGTCGTTCACGACCGCGAGCCTCATGATATAGGCTTGGGCCGGGGAGACCGTCGCGGCCACGACGGAAACGCCCACGATAAGAGCAAGTAGGAACTTCATGACCCTCCTATCCGCACAACGCGCGTCGTTCCTGCGGGGTTCCCGCGAGCGCGCCGCCAAATGCGTGGCATGCCGACATCAGCCGACGAGGCCGAGTTGGATGCCCTCGCCGCCGCCTTCTTCGATCTCTTCACCCGCGAGGACGACGGGCCGGTGGATCTCGGCGCGATCCACGGCATGTTCCTCCCCGAAGGGCTCATCGTCTGCGTCGGCCCGGCGGGCATCGTCTCCTATACGGTGGACTCGTTCGTCGAACCGCGTCTGGCGTTGTTGAACGGCGGCGCGCTGACCCGCTTCCGCGAAGAAGAAGTCGACGCGCGGACGGAAATATCGGGATCGATCGCCCAGCGCGTCGGCACGTACCGGAAATGGGGCACGCTCTCGGGCGAACCGTTCGAAGGCCGCGGCACGAAGATCTTCCAGTTCGTGAAGCACCGCACGGGCTGGAAGATCGTCGCGCTGACCTGGGAAGACGAACCCTAGCAGTAGATGCCGGTGCAGTTCGGGGGAGCCGTCGGGCCGCCCGCGACGGTGCCGGCCGGCCGTGCGATATGGAAGCCGTTGACGCCGTCGCCCGTTCCCTGATTGGTTCCGGAATCGTTGACGAACGTGTAGAGCGGTTTGTTCAAGTAGACCCACTGCATCGTGCCGTTGTCGGTACGCGTGATCAGCGTGAAGTCGCCTTGCGGCGTCGCGCCTGCTGCGGCAGCGAACGACGGCCAAATGGATAGGCAGCCGCCGGTGCAGGTCGACGTGCCGGCGGTATCGCCGTCGAACGTATAGAGCGCCGCTCCGCCCGGCGTCACCCAGGCCGTGCTTCCCTTCACCGACGCCTGCGAAACGAATGGTGCGGCGGTCGGTTGCCCGCCGACGGGAACGATTCCGCCGCCGGTGCTCGTGCCGCCGCAGGCCGCGAGCGCGGAGATGCCGAGGAACGTGAATGCGAGGAGTGCGTTGCGCATGATGTGATCCTCCATTTATCGGGAGCGATCACGGTATGCCGTTCGCGTGAAAAAAGGATAAATCGGAAACGGAACGGCTGCTCGCATTTCCGCGTTTCGCCCGGACGAGATAGTGCCGACGCGGACATCTGCATAATAGGCGCCGCTTTGAACGATTACCGGTATCGGCTTCGCGCCGTTCTCGTGGTGCAGGGGAAGAACTTCGACGCGCGTCGTGCCTGGCGGAACGATGCCGGCGATGGCGCCCCGGTCGGAATAGTACACGAAGTAGTCGGAGCCGGGGTTTGCATGAAATGATTCGAAATGCACCGTTACGGATCGCGGCTTTCCGTCTATCAGAGCGAACCATTGCGCCTGCTCCCAGCAGCCACGCCCCGCGATCATCACGCGGTAATACCCGGAAGGCAAAACGAGAGCGACGTGCTGCGTCGTCATCGTGCGATCCGTCGCCTCATCACCCACGCCCGGATAATGATATGCCGGCTGCCGCAGCCCTTCGTCTGAATCGTCATGCGCACCGGGACTTGACCTATACTCGATACCGCTGCCTGAGAGCGCGAGAAGGCAGCACCGGCGAGTAGGACGACGAGAATTGCCGCCGGCTTCATGGCTGCACCACGTTTCCGGGCAGGTCCCAACATTATAAGGTGCCGGGCCGGGCTTCCCAAAGAAAAACCCCTCGTAAATGATCGTTCACAAGGGGCTTTCCATTGTTGGTTGCGGGGACAGGATTTGAACCTGCGACCTTCGGGTTATGAGCCCGACGAGCTACCGGACTGCTCCACCCCGCGGTGGGCGACAACCTGGTTTGTGCGGGCGCGGCCCCGTCTCCTGCTGAAAGAAGATGCCCGTGCGCAAGATTCACCTCCACTGCCATCTGGAAGGCGCGCTTCGGGCTGCGACTTTTCTCGAACTGGCCGCCAAGCGTGGCATCGCACCGGCGCATCCCGACGACGTCTACCGGTTCGCGAACTTCGGCGAGTTCTTGCTCACGTTCGCGGCGGTCAGCCGCTCGCTCCAGGATCCCGACGACTACGGCCGGTTGGGCCGCGAGTTCGCGGAAGACGCGCTCGCGCAGGACGTCGCGTATGGCGAACTGTTCGTCTCGCCGTCGGTCTGGCAGTTCTTCCATCCCGACATCGACGTGCGCGCGTGCGTGCGCGCGATCCGCGATGCGTTCGATGCGGCGACGCGCGGAACGGACGTGGCGTTCGCGCTGATCGTCGATCTGACGCGGAACTTCGGTGCGGAGAGCGCCATGCGCACGGCCCGCCTCGCTACGAGCATGACCGATCTCGGCGTGGTCGGCATCGGCCTCGGCGGCGACGAGGCGAAATATCCGCCCGAACTCTTCCGCGATGCGTTCGCGTTCGCGCGCGCCGAAGGTCTGCATTGCGTCGCCCACGCCGGCGAGGCGGCGGGCCCGGAGAGCGTCCGAGGCGCGGTCGAGGTCTTGAAGGCGGAACGCATCGGGCACGGCGTGCGCGCGCTGGAGGATCCGGCGACGGTCGCGATGCTCGCCGATCGCGGCGTTCCACTCGAGGTCTGTCCCACGTCGAACTTCCTCACCGGGATAGCGACGCGGGAGCGTCCGCACCCGATCCTGGACCTCGATGCCGCCGGCTGCGTGGTGACGGTCGACGCCGACGACCCGACGCTCTTCCGGACGTCGATCTCGGAGGAGTATGCGTACGTCGCCTCCATCGCGGGCGATGCGGCGCTCGAACGATTCGTCGCCAACGCCATCGATGCGAGCTTCGCGACGCCGGAGCGCAAGGCGGCCCTGCGCTCGCACGGGAAGTAGGGACGATGTCCGGTCACAGCCATTTCGCCGAATCGATCGAGGAGTATCTCGAAGGCGTCTACCGTTTGGAGCGCGAGGGCCCCGGGGTCACCACCTCCGGGCTCGCGGCCGAACTCGGCGTCGCGCCGGCCTCCGTCTCGGGCATGCTCAAGAAGCTCGCGAACGACGGCTATCTGGAGCAGATCGCCCGGGGAGAAGTCAAACTCACGCGCAAGGGCCTCGAAGTCGCCGTCCGCGTCCTGCGCCGCCATCGCCTGGCGGAGCGGCTGCTCACGGACGTCCTCGGCATGGGCTGGGACGAAGTCCATTCCGAAGCGTGCATGCTCGAGCACGCCATCTCCGATAAGGTCGAGGCGCAACTGGTCAGACTGCTGGGCGATCCGCAGACGTGTCCGCACGGTCTGCCGATCCCGCCACGCGATCTGAGCGATCCCATCCGCGACGGCGTCCCGCTCGCGCAGATGGACGTCGGCGCGCGCGCCGTCGTCAGCGGCGTCACCGAAGATCTTCCCGAGATCCTGAAATATCTCGGCGAACTCGGCATCCGTCCCGGCGTGGAGATCGCCGTCGAGGCGAAAGCGCCGCTCGGCGGACCCGTCACCATCTCGGTGGGCGGACGCGATCACGCGATCTCGGTCGAACTCGCGCGGCTGGTCAGCGTCACGCATGCGGCGTAGTTTCCCGGTGACGACGTTCCTCATCGTCGCGAATCTGATCGGCTTCGCATGGGAATTGACGAAGACGGGATTCGGATTGATCGGCGGAAGCGTGACCTTGCAGAGCCTGGCGGATGCCGGAGCGATCGTCCCGATCTACGTGACGCAGAACGGCGAATATTGGCGTCTCGTGTCGGGAGCGTTCCTTCATGGCGGCCTGTTCCATCTGGCCGTCAACATGTTCTCGCTCTACGTGCTGGGCCGCATCATCGAGTCGATCGGCGGATCGATGCGGATGGCGGTCATCTACGTCGTCTCGATGATCGTCTCGGGCCTTGCCGTCGCCTGGTTCAGCGGTCCCACCGACGTGACCGTGGGCGCGAGCGGCGCGATCTTCGGACTTTTCGGCGCGCTCTTCGCGATGGGATTCAAGCTCGGGCCGCCCGGAATGGCGATGGTGCGCGCAAACGTCGGCATCCTGGTCATCAATCTCGCCATCACGTTCTTCGTACCGGGCATCGCGATGTGGGCGCATATCGGCGGACTCATCATCGGCTTCGTCGTCGCCTACGTCATCTTCTTTCCGCCCAAGCCCGTGCGCGCGAGCGTCGTCGATGCGCCGACCGGGGCGGAGATCGCCTCGGAATACGAGGCGCCCGAGCCGAACCGGAACGGATGATCGACGCGATCGACGCGGTCTTCGCACCGGACGGCGCGCTCGCACGCGTCCTTCCCGGATTCGAGGCGCGTCCCGGTCAGGTGCAGATGGCCCAGCTCATCGAGCGCGGGTTCCTCGAAGGGATGCACACGATCGTCGAGGCGGGTACCGGCGTCGGCAAATCGTTCGCCTATCTCGTCCCCGCGCTGCGCAGCGGGAAGAAGGTCGTACTCTCGACGGGCACCATCGCGCTGCAGGAGCAGCTCTTCCAGAAGGACATCCCGCAGATCGTCCGCGCGCTCGGCATTCCCGCGCGCGTCACCCTGCTCAAGGGGCGCAGCCACTACCTCTGCAAGCAGAAGTTCGAGCGCGTCCGCAACGAGCGGCTCATCGCGTCGTCGGCCGATATGGAACGCATCTGGGCCTGGGGCGACCGGACGACGACCGGCGACCGGTCGGAACTGCCCTTCCTCCCCGCCTCCGACGAATGGGAACAGCTCGATGCCGACGCGGACGATTGCGTCGGCGAGTTCTGCAGCCACTTCCGCGACTGTTTCTTCTTCAAGAAGCGCGACGAGGCGAAGTACGCGGATATCGTAGTGGTCAACCACGCGCTGTTCTTCCTGGACCTGGCGATGGGCGGCGGGCTCCTGCCGCCGTACGACTTCGCGGTGCTGGACGAAGCGCATCAGGCCGAGCGATGGGCGACGTCGGCGATGACCGCGACGCTCTCGCGCTCGTCGATCGCGCGCATGCTGCGCAAGATGCATCGCTACTACGATCTGCCCAAGCATTTCGACGAGACGTTCGACGCGGGCGTGCGCGGGCTCGAATCGGCGCTCGCGCGCGTGCCCGGCGACCGCTACCCGCTGCGCGCGAACGACGACGCCGGTCCGGCGCTGGCCGGCCTGCGCGACTCGCTCTACGGGCTCGAGAACTGGCTCTACGCGAACTGGCAGTCGGGACTGAAGAAGAAGCCCGAGAACGACGCCGAGGCGGAGCGCCGGCGCGACCTCGCCCTGCGCGGCATACTCGCCCACACGGCCACGATCGAACGCGCACAGCTGCCGACCGACGAAGCGATCGCGTGGGTGGAGCGGAACGACGGGGACGGTCGCTTCGAAGTCAACAGCGCGCCGTTCGAGATCGGCGACTTCCTCTCGCAGGCGCTCTTCGACCGGACGCAGAGCGTGGTGCTGACGAGCGCGACCATCGCCGACGGCGATTCGTTCGCCTTCCTGCGGCGCACCTTAGGGGTCGCGGACGCGCAAGAACTCGTCGCGGCGTCGCCGTTCGACTACGCCAAGCAAGCGCGGCTCTTCGTGGCGCCTGTCGACGTCAACCCGAAGGCGCACGATTTCGCGCGCAGAGCGGCGCCGCTGGTCGAGGAATGCCTGGATCGCACGCGCGGCCGCGCCTTCGTCCTGTTCACCTCGCACGCGCGCCTGCGCGAAGTGCATGCGGCCGTGCGCGAACGGATCCCGTTCCCGATCCGTTTACAAGGACAGATGCCGCGAGCGAGACTGCTGGAGTGGTTCCGCTCGACTCCCAATGCCGTGCTCTTCGCAACCGGCACGTTTTGGGAGGGCATCGACGTCGTCGGGGACCGGCTCTCGTGCGTCATCATCGACCGCTTGCCGTTCCCCTCGCCCGCCGATCCGCTCGTGGCGGCCCGCATCGCCTCGCTGGAAGCGCGCGGGCAGGACGGCTTCGAGCGCTACATGATCCCCTCGGCGATCGTCCGGCTCAAGCAGGGATTCGGCCGTTTGATACGCAGTACGGGCGATCGCGGTGTAGTGGCGCTGCTCGACGGTCGCGCCGCCGCGACGAAGTACGGCGCGACCATCCTCGCGGCGCTCCCGCCGGCGACCCGCATCCATCACCTCGACGAGCTAACGGAGTTCTTGACCGAATGAAACGCATCGCTCTCTGTGCGGCGCTCGCAGCGCTGCTGCTCCCCGGCACCGCGCTCGCATGGGGCGGCACGGGTCACACGATGGTCAACGCGATCGGCGCGGCCGCACTGCCGGCGGACGTACCGATCTTCGTCCGCGGAACCGACGGCATCGCCGAGATCGCGACGCTCGGGCCGGAGATGGACCGTCTCAAAGGTGCGGGCACGTCGTGGGATGCCGACAACGACAACGGCCACTTCCTCGACATCGGCGACGACGACAAGGTCGGCGGCATCATCACGCTCGACGCGCTGCCGGAGAGCTTCGTCGCCTACGACGCGGCGCTTCGCAAGGTCGGGATGGATCCGTTCAAGGAAGGCTTCCTCCCCTACACCATCCTCGACGGATGGCAGCAGGTCCGTAAGGACTTCGCCTATTATCGCGTCGACGCGTATTTGACCGACCACGCCAAGAGCGATGCGGACAAGGCGTTCTTCGCCCGCGACATGGAACTGCGCATGGCGCTGACCATCCGCGACATCGGCGTCTGGGGCCACTTCATCGGCGACGCCAGCCAACCGCTGCACATCACCGTCCATTTCAACGGCTGGGGCGACTACCCGAACCCGAAGAACTATACGACTCGGCACATCCATTCGTTCTTCGAAGGCGTGTACGTGCGCGATCACGCGAAGGCTTCGGACGTCACCGCGCTGCTGACGCCGTACGTGGCGGCGGATCCGCAGACGCTCATCTCCAACGCCGACATGCTCAAACGCATCGGCGCCTACCTGGCCTCGAGCAACGCGCGCGTGATCCCGGTCTACGACCTCTTCCGCACGGGCGACTTCGACCGCGGCTCGCCGCGCGCGACCGCGCTCGTCGATCGGTGTTTGGCCGCCGGCGCCTCCGAGTACCGCGATCTGATCGCGCTCGCGTGGGAGGACAGCATCAACGAGACCGTCTCGTATCCCGAGATCGCGGTCAAGGACATCTTGAGCGGCAAGGTCACGATCGCCCCGCAGGCCCTGACCGCGCAGTAATGCCCTAGTCTTCCTTCGTCGCCTCGGACTGGGCGCGGTTTTGGAGTTCGGCCACGATGCTCGCATCCGCGAGCGTGGTCGTATCGCCGAGGCCGCGTCCTTCCGCTATATCGCGCAGCAGCCGGCGCATGATCTTGCCGGAGCGCGTCTTCGGCAGTTCGGGCGTGAACGTGATGTGCTTGGGCCGCGTGAACTTCCCGAGCTTCTCCGCGACGTGATCGCGGAGTTCGTCCTTGAGCGCATCGTCGCCGAGGTCGCCGCCGCGTAGCGAGACGAACGCGTAGATCGCCTGTCCGGTCACGTCGTCCGTCCGTCCGCAGACCGCCGCCTCGGCGACCTTCGGATGTTCGACCAGCGCGCTCTCGATCTCGGTCGTCGAGATGCGATGCCCGCTGACGTTCATCACGTCGTCCACGCGGCCCATGAACCAGAAGTTCCCGTGCGTATCGCGGCGGCATCCGTCGCCGGCGAGGTACTTGCCGGGGAACTTCGACCAGTACGTCTCCTCGTAGCGTTCGTCGTCGCCCCAGATGCCGCGCAGCATGCCGGGCCACGGACGCGTCAGCACGATGTAGCCGCCGCCGCCGAGCGGTACGGAGTTGCCTTTGTCGTCGACGATATCCGCGCCGATGCCCGGCAACGGCTTCGTCGCGCTTCCCGGCGGCGTCGAGGTGATGCCCGGAAGCGGCGAGATCATGATGCCGCCCGTTTCCGTCTGCCACCAGGTGTCGACGACCGGCGCCTTGTTGCCGCCGATATGCTCGCGGTACCACATCCACGCTTCGGGATTGATCGGCTCGCCGACCGAGCCGAGCAGGCGCAGCGTCGAGAGATCGTGCTTCTGCGGATATTGGACGCCCCACTTCATGAACGTGCGGATCGCCGTCGGCGCCGTGTAGAGGATCGTCACCTTGTAGCGCTCCACGATCGACCAGAGCCGGTCCTTATCGGGGAAATCGGGCGTGCCTTCGTAGATGACGCTGGTCGCGCCGTTGGCGAGCGGACCGTAGACGATGTACGAATGACCGGTCACCCAGCCGATGTCGGCGGCGCACCAGTAGACGTCGGTCTCTTCTTTGAGATCGAAGACGAGTTTGTGCGTCGCGGTGACGTGCGTCAGATAGCCGCCGGTGGTATGCTTGATGCCCTTCGGTTTGGCCGTCGTTCCGCTCGTGTAGAGCAGATAGAGCAGGTCTTCGGCGTTCATGGACTCGGGCTCGCACGTCGCCGGCTGGTCCCTGACGACGTCGTCCCACCACAGATCGCGCCCGGCCTGCATCTCGATCGGATCGCCGACCCGCTTGGCGACGATGCAGTGCTTGATCGTCGGCGCTTTGGCCATCGCGACGTCGCAGTTCTGCTTGAGCGGGATCTTGTTGCCGCGCCGCCAGCCCTGGTCGGCGGTGATGAGGGCGACGCAATCCGAATCGTTGGAGCGGTCGATGATCGAATCCGGCGAGAAGCCGCCGAAGATCACCGAATGCGCGGCGCCGATGCGCGCGCAGGCCAGCATCGCCACCGGCAGTTCGGGGATCATCGGCATGTAGATCGCGACCCGGTCGCCGCGCTCGATGCCCAGCTTGCGCAGACCGTTGGCGAAGCGACAGACGTCGTCGAGCAGCTGCTTGTAGGTGATCTCGCGGCGGTCGCCGGGTTCGCCCTCGTAGTAGTAGGCGATCTTCTCGCCCTTGCCGGCGTCGACGTGCCGGTCGAGACAGTTCACCGAGACGTTGAGTTCGCCGTCGGAGAACCACTTCGCGAAGGGCTCTTCCCATTCGAGGAGCTTGGTGAACGGCTTGCTCCATTGCAGTTTCCGCGCCCACGAAGCCCAGAACGCCTGATAATCCTTATCGGCTTCTTCGTAGATGCCGGGCTGCGCGTTGGCTTGCGCCGCGAACGCGGGCGAAGGCGGGAAGGAACGGCTCTCGTCGGAGAGCGTTTCGATGGCGTGCGAACTCATCCGGCCGTTTTACCGGGAACCGTGCGCGACGCCTGCCGAAGTATGCGGCGTGGGAGCCGCCGCCTCGATCTTCGCCCTGGTCGCTTCACTGCTGATCCGCGTCGGCGCGCCCGCGCCGGACGTCGCGCTGCCGATGGCCGGGGGAAGCGTGCAGCGGGTCGCGGCGGAGAAGGGCCGATTCGTCGTGATGCATTTCTGGGCGACGTGGTGCCACGTCTGCATCGAAGAACTGCCGGTCTTCACGCGTCTGGAGCGCGCGTACGGATCGAAGATCCGCTTGCTCACGGTCTCCGACGAGCGCGAGGACGTCGCCGCCTCCTACTACCGGCTCTGGAACGTCGATCTGCCGCTCGTCGCCGATACCAAAGGAAGCGTGTTCGCCGCCTACGGCGTGGTCGCGCTGCCGGTCACCGTCGTGATCGCCCCCGATGGGACCGTCCGCTACGTCCGCGAGGGCGAGGTCGACGAAGGCGCCCTCAAGCAGGCATTGAACTAGCAGTCCTTGCCCCGGAGTGCTAAGATAGGCGGCATGAGCGACCGCGGGCGGGAGCCCCTCGAGCAGCGGAAGGCCTACATCCTGGCTACCGTCGTCTACGAATACATCGCGACCGGCGAGCCGGTCGGGTCGGCCACGCTCACCCAGAAGTACAATCTCGGCGTCTCGTCGGCGACCGTCCGCAACGATATGGCGGAACTCGAATCCGGCGGATACCTCGTACAGCCCCACACCTCGGCGGGCCGCGTGCCCAGCGACAGCGGCTACCGCACCTACGTCGACGAGCTGATGCAGCCCGAGCAGCTCGCCGGCACCGATCGCCGGCGCATCCGCGACGAACTGCGCGACGCCAGCCGCGAACTCGACGAGATCATCGCCAATGCGACCCGCGTGCTCGGCAGGCTCTCGAACAGCCTCGCGTTCGCCACGCGCCCCGAACCGGACGCGCATCTCTTCAAGCACGTGCAGTTGATCTGGCTCGGCGCGCGCACCGGCGTCGCCGTCGTGGTCACGTCGCTCGGCACGACCGCGCAGAGCCTGTTCGAACTCGGCAGCGACGCGACGCCCGACGATATGACCCGCCTCTCCAACGCGCTCAATGCCCGCTTCTCCGGGCGCGTGCTCGCGGAGATCTCCGATACCGACGTCGCCGCCGTCGTGCGCGACGCGCGCGTCCACGACGATCTGCGCGGCGCCGTCGCGGCGGCGCTGCGCGCGGCGCGGTCCGGCGACGCGCCGGCGATCGCCTCGGCGGGCGCGCAGCATCTGCTGGACCAGCCGGAGTTCCGCGACGTCTCGAAACTGCGTTCGATCCTGCGCATCGTCGAAGAGCAGAAGACGCTCTACGATCTCGTCGCCGACGCCATGAACGTGGAGACGCCGCAGGTCAAGATCGGTCGCGAGCTCGGCTCCGAAGAGCTCAGCGATCTCTCGGTCGTCACCGTGCCGTACCGCTTCGGCAGCCACGCCGTCGGCATGCTCTCGATCCTCGGGCCGCGCCGCATGCCCTACGGACGCCTGATGGCGCTCGCCGCCGGAACGGCCGATACTCTCTCAGAACGTCTCGCCGACGTCGAAATCAGATAGCCCGCCAGACTAGGACCAATGCCCACCAAAGACTATTACGAGACGCTCGGCATCGCTCGCGACGCCAACGGCGACGAGATCAAACGCGCCTATCGCGGGCTCGCGCGGAAGCATCACCCCGACGTCGCTTCGGACAAGGCCGAGGCGGAGCACCGCTTCAAGGAGATCAACGAAGCATACGAAGTGCTCTCCGACCCGAACAAGCGCGCGCAGTACGATCGCTTCGGCAGCGTCGGAAACGGTTTCGAGAGCGGAGGCTTCGGGCCGAACTTCGGCAACGCCGGCTTCGGCGACATCTTCGATATGTTCTTCGGCGCGGCAGGCGGCGGCTTCGGCGAGCGGCAAGCGCGGCGCAGCGGCCCGGCCCGCGGTTCGGATCTGCGCTATAACTTGGAGATCACGCTCGAAGAGGCGTTCGCCGGCACGACCAAGGAGATCGCGTTCGCGCATCTGGCGCAGTGCGAGCCGTGCAAGGGTTCGGGCGCCGCACCGGGCACGCTGATCGTCCCGTGCGACCGCTGTCAGGGTTCGGGCGTCGCGCGCCAGGTTCGCCAGACGCCGCTCGGGCAGTTCGTCACGCAGGCGACGTGCACGGTCTGCAACGGCGAAGGCCAGAAGGTGCAGTCGCCGTGCGAGACGTGCGGCGGCCGGGGCAGGCACGAAGTCGAACGCAAGTTGAGCGTCAAGGTCCCCGCGGGCGTCGACGACGGTTCGCGCATCCGCATTCCGCATAGCGGCGAAGCCGGCATCCGCGGCGGTGCGGCGGGCGATCTGTTCGTGTATCTGAACGTGCCGAAGCACCCGATCTTCCGGCGCGACGGGCTCGATACGTTCGTCGACGTGCCGATCGCCTACGTGCAGGCCGCGCTCGGCGCGACCGTCACCGCGCCCTCGCTGGAAGGCGACCTGCAGGTCGCCATCCCGGCGGGCACGCAGACGGGGACGACGCTGCGCCTGCGCGGGCGCGGCATGCCCACGGTGCGCGGCACGCAGCGCGGCGACCATCACGTCACCGTGCACGTCGTCGTGCCGAGCAAGACGAACAAGAAGCAGCGCGAGCTGCTGGAAGAATACGCCCGCGCCGGCGGCGACGCGATCGAGGATAAGTCGTTCTTCGAACGCGTCAAAGACGCGTTCAAACCGGACTAGCGCGCGTGGCGTCGCGGTTCTTCGTCGAGGGGAAGCACGCGGCGGGCGACGTCGTCGCGCTCGACGCGAGCGACGCGCGCAAGGTGACCGCGGTACTGCGCATGGGTGCCGGCGACGAGATCGAGGCGATCGACTCCGCGTCGCAGCGCTTCCGCGCGCGCGTGGAGATCGACGGCGCAGACGTGCGCGCGCGCCTGCTCGAGCTGCGCGCGTCCGACGCGCGAACGTCCCGGCGGATCGTCGTCGCGCAAGGCATTCCGAAGGGCCAGAAGATGGACTTCGTCGTGGAGAAGCTGACGGAACTCGGCGCGGCCGCGATCGTCCCGCTGCGCACGTCGCGCACGGTCGCCGACGCGAGCCCCGCCAAACTCGACCGCTGGCGCCGCCTCGCGAAGGCCGCCGCGATGCAGTGCGGCCGCGCCGACGTCCCCGCGATCGAAGATCCCGTCGACGTCGCCGCGCTCGTCGCGCGCGCGAAGGACGCGGTGACGCTCGTGCCTTGGGAGGCGGCCGATCCCGTTCCGCTGCGCGACCGGCTCGTCGGCCTCGTCGGGGAAGCGCGCGATCTGCTGGTCGCCATCGGCCCGGAAGGCGGGTTCTCGTCCGACGAGATCGCGGCGCTCGAAGCCGCAGGCGCCCACACCATCTCGCTCGGCCGCCGCATACTCCGCACCGAGACGGCCGCGCTCGCGATGCTCTCGATGCTCGAATACGCTCTGGCGGAATAGGTCCGGGCCCCGTCGTATAGACTACAGTTAATAATGGGCTATCCGTTTTCATTCGTCATCCCGACGTACAACGAGGCAGGCGGCATCGAGAAGCTGCTGCGCGCGGTCGACGGCATCTTCAAGGCCAACGCCCTGGACGGCGAGATGATCGTCGTGGACGACAACTCGCCCGACGGCACCGGCGCGATCGTCGACCGGCTCTCGGCCGAACTGCCCGTACGCTGCCTGCATCGTCCGGGCAAGATGGGGCTCTCCAGCGGCGTCATCGACGGATGGGCGTTCGCCCGTCCCGATTCGGTCGCGCTCGGCGCCATGGACGCGGACTTCAGTCACGACATCACCATCGTGCCGAAGATGGTCGAAGCGCTCGCATCGGGCGAGTACGGACTCGCGATCGGCAGCCGCTACGTCCCCGGCGGCGGGATCGCGAACTGGCCGAAGCGCCGCATCTTCACTTCGAAGGTCGCGTGCATGCTCGCCCGTCCCCTGACGCCGATCAACGACATCACCAGCGGCTTCTTCCTCGTCCGCCGCGACGCGCTGGAAGGCGTGACGCTCGATCCGATCGGTTTCAAGATCGGGCTCGAAGTCGTCGCGAAGGCGCACTACGGGAAGGCGCTCGAGATCCCGTACGTCTTCACCGACCGCGTCGTCGGCGAATCGAAGCTGAACCAGAAAGAGATCCTCAACTACCTCAAGCAGCTGCGCAAGCTCTACGGCCGGCGCTTCTTCGGACATAGCGCGAACTGATGCCGATGCCGGAATGGCTGCGCGTCCGCCGCAGCAAGACCGAAGAATCGCGCGACGCCGCGCTCTGGAGCAAGTGTCCGAAATGTTCGGAAGTGCTCTACCGTCGCGATCTCGCCGCGAATCTCGACGTCTGTCCGAGATGCGCGCATCACTTCCGCATGAGCGCGCACGATCGCATCGCGATGATCGTCGACGGCGACTTCGCGGAGATCGGCGCCGACGTGCTTCCGCGCGATCCGCTCGGCTGGACCGACAAGAAATCGTACGCGGTCAAGCTCGCGGGCGATAAGGAGAAGAGCGGCCTGACGGAGGGCGTGGTCTGCGGATTCGGCAAGATCGGCGGTCACGACGTCGCGCTCGGCGTGATGGATTTCCACTTCCGCGGCGGCACGATGGGCAGCGTCGTCGGCGAGCGCATCGCCCTGCTGTTGGAAGCGGCGCTCGAACGCCGCCTGCCGTGCATCATCTTCACCGCCTCCGGCGGCGCGCGCATGGAAGAGGGCATGCTCGCGCTCATGCAGATGGCCAAGACGACGGCCGGCGTGACCCGACTGATGGACGCGGGCCTGTTCTTCGGCGTCGTCCTCACCGATCCGACCACCGGCGGCGTCTCCGCGTCGTTCGCGTTCGAAGCCGACGTCATCGTCGCCGAATCGAAGGCGATGATCGGTTTCGCGGGGCGTCGCGTCATCGAGCAGACGATCCGTCAGAAACTTCCGGAGCAGTTCCAGACCGCGGAGTTCCTCCTGGAGAAGGGCCATATCGACGTCGTCGTCGACCGCCACGACCTCAAAGCGCTGCTGGTCCGGTACCTCGAGTATGTCGAGGCCGGAACGCGCGCGAGGAAGATGGCGTGAATCTGATCGTGGAACGCGAGAAGGGCCTCCTGGAACTCGAGAAGCGCATCGCCGAATTGCGGGCGGTGAACGCGAACCAGCCCGTCGACATGTCGGCCGAGATCGCCGCGCTGGAGACGAAGTACGCCCAGATCCAGCAAGAGATCTTCGGATCGCTCACGCCGTGGCAGAAGGTCCACATGGCGCGCCATCCGCGGCGCCCCACGGCGCTGGATTACGTCTCGCAGTTCGACCGGTTCGACGAACTGCACGGCGACCGCCACTTCCGCGACGATCCGGCGATCGTGGCCGGCTTCGCGCTCTTGCACGGCCGGGCCGTGATGGCGATGGCGCAGCAGCGCGGGCGCGACACGAAAGAGAATCTGCGGCGCAACTTCGGCATGGTCACGCCGGAAGGCTACCGCAAGGTCAAGCGCCTCGCCCACTTGGCCTCGCGTATGGGTCTGCCCATCGTGACGTTCGTGGATACGAAGGGCGCCGACCCGGGCATCGCCTCCGAGGAGCACGCCCAGTCCGAAGCGATCGCGCAGTGCCTGGTCGAGTTCACGCGCGCGACGGTTCCGATCGTCACCATCATCGTCGGCGAGGGCGGCTCCGGCGGGGCGCTCGCCCTGGCCATCGCGGACCGGGTCGTCATGCTCGAACACAGCGTCTATTCGGTGGCTTCCCCCGAGGGCTGCGCGGCGATCCTGTGGGGCGATGCCGGCAAAGCGGAAGAAGCCGCCGCGCGGTTGAAACTTACCGCTCAGGATCTGGTGGGATTCGGCATCGTCGACGAGATCGTGCCGGAACCATTGGGCGGCGCGCATCGCGATCCGGGATCCGTGGTGTCGCGCGTACTTGAGGCGATCGATGCCTCGCTTACCGAGCTCGCGGCGATGGACGCATCGGCGCTGCTGGAGGCGCGTTATCGAAAATATCGGCGGATAGGCGCTTGGCAGGGCGAGCGTCTGGAAACGGTCCGAACCCGGACGTGAAGCGGAACCCGCGCACGTCAGGCTTTCTGCATCTCGCGAGCAGGCTCGGCGTCGGCGCTTTCGCCGCCGTCGTCTTTCTTCTGGTCGGGGTCCAGTTCACGCGTGTGATCGGCGAGAACGTCGCGATGGCCCAACAGCTCGCATCGGTCCGCAGCGACATCGACGTGCTGGAAGCGCGCAAGCGGACGGAACTGCGGGAGCTGCGCCGGTTGGCCGATCCCGAAGGCGCGATTCCGGAGATCCACGACCGCCTGCGCCTCGTGCGCGAGAAGGAAGCGATCGTCTTCATCAAACCGAGCCCGGCGCCGAACAAGTAGCGGTCGTGCCGCTCGTCCGTGGCCTCGTCCTCAACATCAACGCCTACGGGGCGACCGTCCGCCTCGAGAGCGGCGACTTGGCGAGCGCGCCCCTCATCGACGTCGAACTGCACCGCGCGCGGTACGAACGCGCGCTCACCGGGCGCAAGGATCTGACGTTCGACCTGCGCGACGGGAAGCGTCCGTCGGTCACGCTCGCACCGCAGATCCACGACGAAGCCCTCGAGGAGCAGATCGCGGGCTTCCTGCGCGAGAGCGAAGACCGGCACTACCTCAAGACCAAACCCGTCAACCGTCGCCAGCGTCGATGAACGCGATCGTCTCCATCGGAACCAACTCGACGCGCGTCCTGTTGGCGGATATTGACGAGCGGCCGCCGCGCGTCGTCCACGCGCGCAGCATCGGCACGCGCCTGGGCGAGGGCGTGCGCGATCGCGGCCGGCTCTCGGAGGAGGCGATCGCGCGGACGCTGGGGGCGGTCCGCACGCACCTCCGCTCGATCGACGGCAGATACGCGACCATCGACGCGATCGCGACGAGCGCCGTGCGCCGCGCAGACAACGGCGCCGCGTTCGCATCGCACGTGCGCAAGATCGTCGGCGCCGAACTGCACGTCCTGGACGGCGAGGAAGAAGCGGTCGCATCGTACCGCGGTGCGCTCGTCTCGCTGCCGCCGTTCGACGGTACGACGGGCGTGGCCGATACGGGCGGCGGCAGCACGGAATACGCGCTCGGAAGCGGGACGTTCCCGGAGAAGATCGCATCGTGCGAGACGGGCGCCGTGCGTCTGACGGAGACCGTGTCCGCGCTCTCCGGGGAACGCGGTCCCGCGGACATGCCTTCCGTCGGCCGCGCGCGCGAGATCGCCCGCGCGATGCTCTCGCCTCTGCGCGAGTTCCCGCATCCGGACAGGCTCGCGTTCGTCGGCGGCAGCGCGACGACCGCGGCGTCGCTGATGCGCGGCGATCGCACCCCGTTCGCGACGGCGACGATCGCGCGTGCCGACGTGCAGTCGTGGCTGCTGAAGCTCTGCGCGATGCCGCTGGCCGCGCGCAAAGAATTGCCGGGGATGAATCCGCAGCGCGCCGACATCTTGCCGGCCGGGCTCGTCATCTTGGACGTGCTCTTCGAGATGGCGGGAGCCGCGACGGCGACCGCGACCTCGTCCGACCTGCTTATGGGATATCTGCTCATCCGGCGCGAAGGCGCCGGACATGGATAAGCGTCGAGCCGCACTCGTCCTCGTCTGCTCCATCGCTACGCTCGGCGCGTCCGCGCCACGTTACGGTCTGGATGCCGTCCTCTCGGCACCGTTCGTCGCCGATCTGATCGCTTCCGCGGACGGTTCGACCGTCGCCTACGTCGCCCACGAACGCGACGAGCGCAGCGTCTACGTGGCCAAGGGCGCGACGGTGACGAAGCTGACCGCGTTCGATGGCGACGACGGCCAGGAGATCCAATCGCTCGCGCTGTCGTCCGACGGGAACGTCGTCGCCTTTACGCGCGGCGGCGGCTTCAACGGCGCGGGCGAAGTGGCGAATCCGCGATCGCTGGTCGATCCGCCGGACCGCATCGTCTGGGTGAGCGACGCGACCGGGGGCAAGCCGATCGCGGTCGCCCCGGGCGGTTCGCCGCAGATCTCTCCGGACGGGACGCGCCTCGTCTTCGTCGCGCACCGGCAGTTGATGAGCGTCGCGCTGACGCGGAACGACGGCCGCATCGCGTCGGTCGGCAAGCCCGCGGCGCTGCTGCAGATCCGCGGCGGTATCGGCGCCGAGCGGTTCTCGCCCGACGGTTCGAAGATCGCGTTCGGAAACGACCGCGGCGATCACGGCTTCGTCGTCATCTACGACTTCGCGAGCAAACGCTACGTCTACGCGACGCCGGCATTCTCCGAGGATCGCGACCCGGTATGGTCGCCCGACGGGACGAGGGTCGCGTTCCTGCGCCTGCCGGGTTCCCGCGAAGACGTCGATCCGTACGTCGATACGACCGAAGCGCCGTGGGAGATATGGACCGCCGACGCCGCGAGCGGAAGCGCCCGCCGCATCTTCACCGCATCGCGCGGACGCGGCCAGCAGTACTACGGTCTCGACGCGCACGATCAGCTCTTCTGGATGCGCGACGGCTCGATCGTCTTTCCGTGGGAACGGACCGGCTGGCGGCAGCTCTGGGCCGTATCGAGCCGAGGCGGTCCGGCGCGTCCGCTGATGCACGGATCGTTCGAAGCCGAGATGGCGGTCGCCTCGGTCGACGGTTCGCGCATCCTCTACGCGACGAACGAGGGCGATATCGATCGCCGCCACATCTTCGAGGTCGCACCGGGATCGGCGCCGCGCGCGCTGACGGGCGGAGCGAGCGACCAATGGGATCCGACCGCGCTCGCCGGCGGCGGCATCGCCTACGTCGACGCCGGATGGGCGAGCCCGCCGGTGGTCGAGAGCCGCATGCCGGACGGCCGCGTCGCGGCGCTCGGTCCCGCCGTGCCGGCGATCTTCCCGCGGAGCGCGATGGTGCGTCCGCAGCTGGTCACGTTCCGCGCGACCGACGGCCTGCTGCTGCACGGCCAGGTCTTCGTCCCGCGCGACGGCGCGGCCAGGCATTGCGCCGTCGTCTTCACGCACGGCGGTTCGCGCAGACAGATGCTGCCGGGCTTCCACTACATGGAAGCCTACGCGGATCTGTACGAGACGAACCAGTACATCGCGGACCACGGCTGCGTGGTGCTTTCGATCAACTATCGGGGCGGCATCATGTACGGGCACGACTTCCGCGAGGCGAAGTACCAGGGCGCCCTCGGCGGTTCGGAGATGCTCGACCTCATGGGCGGTACGAAATATCTGCTCGCGCGGCCCGACGTCGATCCGAAACGGGTCGGCATCTACGGCCTTTCCTACGGCGGCTACATCACCGCGATGGGCCTCGCGCACCATTCCGACATCTTCCGCGCCGGCTTCGACATGGCGGGCGTGCATAATTGGGCGACCATCCGCGATGCCGACTACGGGCGTCCCGTCGGAACGCCCGCCGAGCGGAAGGTCGCATACGACGCATCGCCGGTGGCGGCGCTGGCGACCTGGAAGTCGCCCGTGTTCCTCGCGCAGGGCGACGACGACCGCAACGTCCCGTTCTCCCAAGGCGAGGATCTCGCGCTGCGCCTTCGCGCGCGCGGCATCGAGGTCCGGACGGCGGTCTTTCCGAACGAGACGCACGAGATGACGTTGGCGTATCGGGACTCGCTCGCCATGTTCGGCGGCGGCCTGCAGTTCTTGCTGATGCATCTGGGAGCGACCCCATGAAAGACCAGGACATCCTCACCCACATCAACGACCTCGTGAGCGAAGAGCACGACCTCCGCGGCCGCGCCGAGACGGGCGTCCTCATGCCGAGCGATACCGAACGGCTCGAAGCGATCGAAGTCCAACTCGACCGCTATTGGGACCTCTTACGTCAGCGCCGCGCGCGCCGCGACGCCGGTCAAGATCCCGACATCGCGCACATCCGCTCCGCAGATACGGTAGAACACTACAAACAGTGAGAACCGCCTTGGGATGGTGGTGGAATCGGCAGACACAGCAGACTTGACTTCGTTGAGCCGTAGGAGGGGAAACCGCCTGCGGGATGCGCTCAAAGTCGGCGAACTCTCTGCGGGAAACGCCCGCGTGACGACGCCGAGCCAAGCTCCGCGAGAGCGGAGAAGGTGTAGAGACTGGACGGGCGCGGCCTACGTGGAAATCGTTCCATATGGTCAAGGCACAGTCCGGACCACAAACGCGCTAGCGCGGTAGTGAAAGCTATAGTGGTGCGAAAATCTGCAGTTCGAAAGAACGTCCGGGTTCGACCCCCGGCCATCCCAAAAGTCTTCGTCTCGTTTCGCCGCTCATTTCTTCTGATGTAGGCCGACCTTGTTGCCTTCGGGGTCTTCGAACGATGCGGTGCGACAGGTCGGGTAGTCGGCGGGCTTGTCGTCGGCGGACTTGGCCTTGTCGCGCAAGGCGGCGAGCGCCGCTTCGATGTCGTCGACCTCGAACACGACGCCGGCGCCCGAACCCGCCGGTCTTCCGAGGAAGCCCTCCGGAACCAAGCTGAACCAATGGTCGCCGCCGAGATCGAATTCCACGAGTTCGGCCGCGTCCTCGCTCGGGTGCGCGCGGTCGACCTTGAGACCCAGGACGTCGCGATAGAACGCGAGCAGTTGCGGAACGCTCTTCGCGGGGTACGCCGTATAGGCGATCGATGTGACCTTCATGCGCGCATCGTACCCGAAAAGCGGCGCGGGGATGGCTCGCATCCCCACACCGTGCGGATCACGCTATTTCACGAGGTTGTCGCTCATCGGGCCCATGCCCGTGAGCTGGAGAATCGTCACGCCCTTCGCACGCGCGAAGTGGTGCAGGCCGACCGGGACCGAGACGTACGAGCCGGCCGGAAGCGCGACCATCTTGTCGGCGGGCACGAGCTTGTCGCCGAGGCCCACGAGCAGCGTACCCTGGAGCACGGTGACGTTTTCCGTCGTCCCGTGCCAGTGCGGCGCGAAGGTGTAACCGTCCGGCATCCTGATGCGCACGGCGTACGCGCCGGCCTTTCCGGGGTCTCCGGTGAGGATCGCGACCTGCGTGCCTTTTTCCACGCCGGTTCCGGCCATCCAATGGATCGAGCCAGGCGTCACGATCGTCGGACCGGGCGCGGCTATTGCGGACGCGGAGAGCACCAACGCGAACGCTGCGGAGAGAAGTAGCTTCATCCTAAAACCTCCATCTGATCCTCCGAGAGAGGAAGAACCGTAAAACCATTGGCGGACATCATCGCAGGCCCTGCGAACCCCCGCCCATGGCGGCTTTTATCTTCGACTTGGACGGGACGCTCGTCGATAGCGTCTATCAGCACGTGCTGGCGTGGCACACGGCACTGCGCGATTGCGGATTCAACCTTTCGGTCTGGAAGATCCATCGGCGCATCGGCATGAGCGGCGGCCTCTTGGTGCGCGCGCTCACCCGCGAACTCGGCGGCGGCCAGGTGGACGATGCGGTCGCCGAGACCCTGCGCCGGCGGCACGCCGAAGAATACGCGAAACTGCTGTCGCAGGTCGAACCGCTGCCGGGTGCGATCGCGCTGCTCAAAGAGCTGACCGCTTCGCGCGTCCCGTGGGCGATCGCGACGTCGGGCGCGTTCGAGACGGCCGGACCGGCGCTGGCGATGCTCGACGTCCCGCCCTCGGTGCCGATCGTCACGCGCGATCAGGTGAAGCGCGCGAAGCCCGATCCGGATCTGTTCCTGAAGGCGGCGGAGAAGCTCGGTGCGGACGCGACGCAGGCGATGGTCGTAGGCGACAGCGTGTGGGACATGCTGGCCGCACGGCGCGCGAACTTCCTCGGCGTCGGCATCCTCGCGGGCGGATACGGCCAGCAAGAACTCGAGCAGGCGGGAGCCTATCGCGTCTACGCCGACCCCAACGACATGCTGCAGCATCTCGACGAGCTCGGCGTGCGTGACGACTGACGCCCGTCTCTTCCAGCCGCTTCCGCTCCGCGGACTCACGCTCGAAAACCGCATCGTCGTCTCGCCGATGTGCCAGTACTCGGCGACCGACGGATCGGCGTGCGACTGGCACGTCGTCAATCTGGGACAGTTCGCGCTCGGCGGTCCGGGCATCGTCTTCTTCGAAGCGACGCACGTCAGCCCGGAAGGGCGCATCACCGATCGCTGTCTGGGCCTCTACGGCGACGAGAACGAGGCCGGGATGGAACGCGTCGTCCGGTTCGTCCGGCAGTGGAGTCGCGCGCCGATCGGCGTGCAGCTCGCGCATGCGGGCCGCAAGGCCTCGACGCTGCCGCCCTGGGAGGGCGGCGGTCCGGCGCGCGGCGATCGCGCGTGGGAACCGGTCGCGCCGTCGGCGCTCGCCTATGCGCCCGACTGGCACGTGCCGCGCGCGCTCGACGAGGCCGGGCTGGAGAAGGTCCGCGCGGATTTCGTCGCCGCCGCGCGGCGATGCGAGCGCCTCGGGATCGACGCGATCGAACTGCATTTCGCGCACGGTTACCTCGCGCATCAGTTCCTCTCGCCTATCGCCAACGCGCGCACCGACGCGTACGGCGGAACGCTCGAGAACCGCATGCGTTTCCCGCTCGAGCTCTTCGACGCGGTGCGCGCGGTCTGGCCGGAGCGCAAACCGCTCGGCGTGCGGATCTCCGCGACCGATCACGTCGCCGGAGGCTGGGACCTCGAAGGATCGCTGGAACTCGCCGCGCGGTTGAGGGACCGCGGCTGCGATTTCATCGACGTCTCGAGCGGCGGTCTCTCGCCCGAGCAGCGCATCGACGCCGTGCCGGGCTATCAGGTCCCCTACGCGCGCGCGATCAAGCGCGCGACCGGCATGCCCACGATCGCCGTCGGGCTGATCACGTCGCCGGCGCAAGCCGAAGCCATCCTGGAAGACGGCTCGGCGGATGCCGTGGCGTTGGCTCGCGGGTTCTTGCGCGATCCGCGCTGGGCCTGGGACGCCGCCGACGAACTCGGCGGCGAAGCGTTCTGCCCGCCGCAGTACGCGCGAGGCCGCGCCGCCCGACGTCCCTAGGTCGCGCGACGGATGACCGACGCGACGAAGCGTTCTTCGGCGGTGAGGTGCTTGCGCCGCTTGCCGGGTCGAAAGCGGCCGATCGTCCCCGTCGCGAGATAGCGCTCGAGGATCGCGGGGTGGACGTAACACGCGCGACAGACCGCCGCCGTATTGCCCAGACGTGCCGCGACGATCTTCAGCACGTCGGCGATCTGCCGCTTGCGTTCCGGTTCGGACGCGATCGGCGAGCGGTCGTGGAGCAGCATGGCGCAGGCGACGGTGCCTTCCCACGTCCGGAAATCCTTCGCCGAGAACTCGTCGCCCGCGATCTCGCGGATGTAGGCGTTCACGTCGTCGGACTCGACGGGATGCGACGCGCCGTCGTCGTCGAGGTAGCTGAAGAGCCGCTGGCCGGGCAGATCCTGGCACGCGCGGACGATCTTCGCCAGCCTTCGGTCGTCGAGCGAGACGGCGTGCCGGACGTTGCTCTTTCCGCGGAACGCGAAGCGCATCACGCCTCCGCGCACGCGCGCGTGGCCGCCGCGAAGCGTGGTCAATCCGTAGGAGCCGTTCTCCTTGGCGTAGGCTTCGTTGCCGACGCGGATGGTGGTCGCTTCCAGGAGCCGGACGACGGCGGCCAGGACTTTCTCGCGCGGGAGTCCCGCCCGCCGGAGATCGCGTTCGACGCGCGCCCGGATCGCGGGAAGAGCCGCTGCGAACGCGGCCGTCCGAGCGTACTTGGCCTCGTCCCGCACGGCGCGCCATCTCGCATGATAGCGATATTGCTTGCGCCCGCGCGCGTCGCGCGCCGTCGCTTGGATGTGGCCGCGCGGGTCGGGGCAGATCCAGACGTCCCGATAGGCGGGCGGGATCGCGAGCTTGCGGATGCGGTCGATGACGAGCGGGTCGCGGACCGCCTTTCCGCCGACGTCCACGTAGCGGAAGGTGCTGCCGCCGCCGAGGCGGCGGATGCCGGGTGCGTCGTCCGAGGAGTAATGCAGCCCCGCCTCGGCGGCGCTGGCGGCCCCCTCGGACTCCGGTCGCTGCACTACTTGCGGGTGGCCGATGAATGTTTGGCGCGCCGGCCGGCCGGCTTGACGGGGACCGCATCGCCCTCGGCTCGCGCCTCCGAGATGCCGATGGCGATCGCTTGCTTGCGGCTCGTGACCTTCTTACCCGTACCGCCCGACCGGAGTTTCCCGGCCTTCATCTCCTTCATGACCTTCTCGATCTTGGCCGAAGCTTTGGGGTCGTACGCCGGCTTCTTGGCTACCATGGGGGTCCTCCGTTGGTGATACTCCGTACGTACCCGTAAAGAGGCCCGCGCCCTATGATAGATTTACTAGATTTCGGCAGGTCCTAGGCCCGCACCGGCCCAATCAACCTGGGTTATCCCGGCAGCGGCACTGGCACATCTAGGTGCGCCGCCGGGTTTCGTCGCGTTTTTGGAGGTCTTTCCCCGCGTGAAGATCGTGGCAACGGTCAAACTCGTCCCCGATCCCAACGGCGAGAAGCGTATCGATCCGGCGACGAAACGCCTCGTCCGCTCCGGCGTCGAGACCGTTCTCAACCCGTACGACGAATACGCCGTAGAAGCGGCGCTTCAGTTGAAAGAAAAGCTTGGCGACGGCTCGACCGTCACCGTGTTTTCGATGGCGCCCGAGATCAGCAAGGAAGTGCTGCGCAAGGCGCTCGCGATGGGCGCTGACGATGCCGTGCTCCTGACCGACGCGGAACTGGCCGGCAGCGACGTCGTCGCGACCGCCGCCGCGATGGCCGCGGGCCTGAAGAAGACCGGGTTCGACCTGGTGATCTGCGGCGGTCTCTCCGACGACGGCAGCACCGGCGGCGTGCCGGGCGCGCTCGCGGAATACCTCGGTCTGCCGGGACTGACCAACGCGCGTCACGTCGACGTCGTCGACGGCAAGCTTCACGCGCAGCGCGAGACCGATTCCGGCTACCAGGTCGTGAGCGGGCCGCTCCCTGCGGTCGTCAGCGTGACCATGGCGATCGGCGAGCCGCGGTACGCCTCGCTCAAAGGCATCATGGGCGCCAAGAAAAAGGCGATCGAGGTCCTCTCGGCCGCCGACCTCGGCCTTTCGCCCGCCGGCGGCGCGGCCGCCAAGACGGAACTCGATGCGTTCGCTCCGCCCCCGGTCCGGGAGAAGGCCAAAGTCGTGGAAGCGGCCGACGGTCCCAGCGGAGCCCAAGCGATTTACGATTTCCTGAAAGAGCGGAAACTCGTCTGATGAAAAATGTGCTGGTCTTCGTCGAGCATGCCAAAGGCTCGACGCGCAAAGTCACGTTCGAACTCGCCACCCAGGCGCGGGCCATCGCCGACGCGCTCGGCGGTACGGCGCACGCCGTCGTGCTCGGCGCCGGCGCGGCCGCGGTCGCCGATGTGCTCAAGGCCTATCCGCTCGATACCGTGCACGTCGCCGAAGACGGCGACGTCGACGCGTTCCTGATCGACCCCACCGTCGATTATGTGGAAGCGGCCGCGCGGGCGGTCGGTTCGACGCTCGTGCTGATCCCGAATACGATGTACGGCCGCGATATCGCCGGCCGCTTGGCCGCGCGCCTCGGCGCCGGCATGACCGCCGACGTCACCGAGATCAAGATCGAAGGCGGCAAGGTCGTCTGCGTCTCGCCCAAGCTCGGCGGCGCGCTCGTCACCGAGTGCGAACTGCGCGGCTCCGACTTCGGCGTCACGACCGTGCGCCCCAATGCGTTCGCCGCACGTGCGGGCGGCGCGGGCGCGGACGTGGTCGAGCTCGCGAAGCCGGCCGGGAAGACGTATGCGATGGCGATCGAGTCCAACGTCGAGGAAGCCTCGGGCGAACTCGGCCTGGAAGAAGCGCCCGTGGTGATCGCGGGCGGACGCGGTCTCGGCGGCCCGGAGCCGTTCGAGACGCTGCTCAAGCCGCTGGCCGACGCGCTCGGCGGCGCGGTCGGCGCATCGCGCGCGGCGGCCGATGCGGGCTGGGTGCCCTATTCGCTGCAGATCGGACAGACGGGGAAGACCGTCAGCCCGAACCTCTACCTTTCGGCCGGTATTTCCGGTGCGATCCAACACAAAGTCGGTATGCGTTCGTCCGGGACGATCGTTGCCATCAATAAGGACGGCAGCGTGCCGATCGGCGAGTTCTCCGACCTCCTCGTGGTCGGCGACGCGTTCGCAATCATCCCCGAGTTGACGAAACTGATAAGGAATAGGTCTTGAAACGTCTTGCTCTTGCCGCCTCGTTCGCGTTCGCCTTCGGCGTCGCGTTCGCGGCCGTGACCACCGGTGCGGACGCGCGCGGCCCAGCCGCCACGCCGACCCCGTCGCCCTCGCCCTCCGCGCTGCCGACCGCGACTCCCGAGCCGCCGTCGATCGCGATCCCGCGTCTGCAGAGCCGTCTGAAGGCCAATCCGAACGATCAGGACGCGATGCTCCAGCTCGCGTACCAGTTCATCGGCGTCGGCCGCCCCGATCTTGCGGCGCCGCTCTCGCAGGCGCTGATCAAGGCCGGCAACAAGTCGGCTCAGGTCTACTACCTCGACGGTAACGCGATGCAGCAGCTCGGCCGCATCGACATCGCGACGCAAGACTTCGAGCAAGCGGCGACGATCGACCCGACCAACCTCGGGGTGCTCGCCAGCCTGACCGATCTCTACCTGCGCACGAATCGCACGAACGACGCCGAACGCGTCGCGAAACGCGCCGTGACGTTCAACAAGACCGAACCGCAGGCCATCGCCAATCTCGGCATCGTGTACGCGACCGAAGGCCACTACGACGACGCCCGCGTGCAGTTCGAACAGGCGGCGGCCATGGACCCGAAGGACTCCGGTCCGATCGTCCAGATCGCCAATACCTACAACGCGCAGAACAACATCCCGATGGCGCTGACGACGATCGACCGCGCCCTCGCGATCGATCCCGGCAACGTCCAATCGCTCGTCTACAAGGCCGATCTGTACGCGAAGCAGCACGACGACGCGCACGTGGGCCAGGCGTACGACGACGCCATCGTCGCCGCCAAGACGGACGATCAGAAGGTCGCCATCCTGGTCCGCAAAGCCGGCTACTACGTCGACTCGAAGAAGTTCGCCGATGCGGAGAAGATCTTCGCTTCCACGCTCGCGACGTATCCGAAGGTCGCGGCCGCGCATCTGGCCTACGGCGACTATCTCGCCGGACAGAAGCAGAACGCGAAGGCCATGGCCGAATGGAGCGCGGCGCTGGCGATCGACAAGGACAACGCCCAGGCGCTGATGCGCATGGGTCAGGCCTCGATGGCGATCGGCAAGCGCAGCGACGCCGTCGGGTTCCTCAAGCACTATACGCAGGTCGCGCCGGACGACGCGCAGGGCTGGGCCCTCCTCGGCCAGTCGTACTCGTTCGTCCACGACTACGCGCGCTCGCGCGCCGCGTGCTCGCAGTCGTTCAGCCTGCAGCGCAATGCCGACACGCTCGCGTGCGTGGGCGGTGCGGACTTCGAGCTGAAGAACTACAAGGAAGCCTCGCAGATCTTCGACGCCCTGCAGATCAGCGCGAAGGGGTTCCTCGAACAGAACCCGACCCTGCTCTACGTCGCGGCGAAATCGTACGAGAAGAACAAGCAGTCGAAGAAGGCGGTCGCCGCCTATAAGACGCTGCTGCCGATGATGAAGAAGGGCACCAAGGAGTACAAGGTCGTGGTCGCCACGATCGCGATGCTCAGCAAGGCGAAGTAGCACGCTCCTCGTCTACGATCGGCTCTACGGCGACCATCTTCGCGACCTCGGCCATCCGGAAGGACCCGAGCGAGCGGAGGTGGTCGCTTCGCGTCTGCGGGACCGGTTCGGTCCGGAGATCTTCGTCGGCGCGCGCGACGCGACCGACGCCGAACTGCTGACGGTCCACACGCGGGAGTATCTCGAACTCGTCAAACGCGAGTGCGCCCCCGGAAGCAGAGCGCGCTACCTCTCGACCGGCGACGTCGTCGTCGACGATGCCTCGCTCGCGGTCGCGCGCCGCGCCGCCGGCGGCGCGGTGGTCGCGATCGAAACGGCGGCGGCGACGGGCAAGCCCGTCTTCGCGCTCGTCCGCCCGCCCGGCCATCACGCCGAAGCGAAGGCCGGCATGGGCTTCTGCCTCTTCAACAACGCCGCGATCGCCGCGCGCGCCTACTTGCAGGCGCGCGGCGGCCGCGTCCTCGTAGCGGATTTCGACTATCATCACGGCAACGGGACGCAGGGCGTCGCCGGAAGCGGCCTCTCGTATCTCTCGACGCATGCCTCGCCCGCCTATCCGGGGACGGGAGGCGAGAGCTACGGCCTTCCCGGCGGTGCCGAAGTGATCAACGTGCCCATCGCCGCTACCGGCATACCGACCGAGTCGTTCGTCCTGACGTGGCGGCGCCTGCTGCGCGATGCGGCGCGCCGCATCAAGCCGACCGCGATCGTCGTCAGCGCCGGTTTCGATTACGTCAAAGGCGATCCGGTCGGCGATCTCGGCGTCGACGTCGAAGCGGCCACGGAACTCGCCGAGGCGCTCGCGGAGGCGGCGGCCGATTGCCGCGCGCCCATCGCCTACGTCCTCGAAGGCGGCTACGACGTCGACGCGCTGACCGAATCGATCGCGCGCGTGATCGAAGCGTCCTAAGGCGCTACGGCACCACCGAAGCGGCGATCTTGATGAGTTCGGTGCGCGAAAGTTCGCCGACGAGGGCGAAGTGGAGGCCGTGCTCGCTCCAGGCCAGGAGCGTGGTCGGACCTTGCTCGACGTATTGCGCCGTGTGGTTCTCGAGGTCGACCGTCTTCGGCGTGTAGTGCGAGAGGTCGATCGCCGCGTCTTTGGCGTTCTGGAAGAGCGAGATGGTGCGGATGCCGTCGCTGTAGAGCAGGTGCAGCGTGCGCACCCCGTTGACGTCGGTGACGTCGCCCGTGACGGGCAAGAAGCCTTCGGGCAGATAGCGCGGCGTCTGCGCCGCGAACCCGGCGGTCTTGACGGCGGCGCTCAGATCGCTCGTCGGCTGCGCGTGGCGCGAACCGGCGACCCTCGCGTAGCCCTTGGGCACGTCGAAGACCTGGCTCGGGATCGACGTCGTGTAGCGCAGCTGCGAGAAGCGGGTCTGCGACGTGAGCGCGCCGTTGGCGGCATAGCGTTCCTTCTGCAGCACCAGATGCGTCTTCGCGTCCATCCAGATGCGCATCACCGATTGGCCCGTGTGCTTGTTCACCAGGACGAGCACGTTGCAGGCCTGCCCGGCGACGTTCTCGCCCGGCGCCCGCTCGGCGCGATAGTTGGTGGTCAGCAGACCGAAGTTGTCGTCGAGGGCGACCTGGTCGTCGACGGCGTCGTTCTCGTCCACGATCATGCGGCCGTGTTCGACGTCGACGCTGTAGCGGTGTTCCCCGCGCGTGAGGATGACGTCGCCGTAGAGCGACTGCGGCGCGAGATACCAGCGGCGGTTGAGGTCCGGAGCGCGGTGCTCGATGCGATAGACGCTGGCCTGCGTCTGCGATTCGCCGATCTCGAGCGTCTGGACTTCGCCGACGAACGAGACGGAGCGCGGCGCGCCGATGGCCAGACGCAGCAGCGTCGTCGGATCGGGCGACGGCGCCGCGCCGAGCAGCGCGAAGGCGGCGAGGGCCGCGACCGCGCTACGGATTTGCATCCGCCGTCAAGGTCACGGGATCGACGGCGACGGCCGAGGCGCTGACGGGGACGCTGTTCGTGGTGAGGGTGGCGGGGATCGTCTCGGAAGAATCGCCGAACGGGATCGTGCCGTTCACGGCGGCGTGATCGTCGAGATAGTAGGCCGCATCGATGCGCGGCGAGGTCCCGTGCAGCAGCTGCGGGACGAAGAAGAGCGCCAGCGCCACGACCGCGGCGACGGGCACGAGTACGGCCGGCCGGAACCAGTCGCGCAGACGATCGGCAAGCGAGGGCCGAGCGCTCATCTCCGCGACGCGCGACCAGACGGTCGCGACGACGCCCTGCGGAAGCTCGCGCTCCTCGGCCGCGGCGTGTCGGCGCAAGGCCTCGCTCAAGGCGATCTCTTCGCGCAGCGCGGCCGCGCAAGCGGCGCAGGACTGCACGTGCGCGTAGACCGCGGCGTCGTCCTCCGGTGCGAGCGCGTGATGGAGATAGTCGGTCAGTTGATCTTCGGTCAGATGATTCATGATGTTCGCTTGTCGTAAGTGAGGACGAAACGGCGTAACTGTGCGCGGGCGCGGTGGAGGCGCGACCTCACCGTCCCGATCGAGCATTCCGCGATGTCGGCGATCTCTTGATAACTCCGCTCCTCGATGTCGGCGAGGACGACCACTTGCCGTTGGTCGGGAGAGAGCGATTCGAGGGCCCGCGAGAGCCGCTCTCCGAGCTGGCCTTCGACGTAATCCTCGATCGGGGAGACGGCCAGCGGCCGGGCCCCCGCGTACTCCTGCGGCGCGTTGTCGTCAGGGATCTCTTCCTGATAACGTCCTTTTCGCCGCCGAAGTTCGTCTCGATGAAGATTCGTGACGATGCGATAGATCCAGGACAAGAAGGAGGTGCCCGGCACGAACGAGCGCCAGGCCCGATAGACGCGGATGAACGCGTCTTGCGTGAGATCGCGGGCGTCGGCCTCGTTGCGCGTCAAACGAAAGGCGAAATTGTACGTCGCCTTGCCGTATTGCTCCATGGCCTGCCTGAGGAACTCGTCCTGCTCGGGGCTGGGCGGTTCGATCGGTTTTCGCGGTGCTGCCATCGTGGACTCCGCGAATATACCCCGTCGCGGCGGCTGCGCCTTGTTTGCCCGGCAGGCTGGGCAACGGATTAGGCGAACCTAACTTCGTCCTGCGTCGTCCTTAACAAGGGGTCAACCTCATCGTGTCGCGCCTCGCTCGCTTGCTTGTCATCGCCGCCTTGCTGTTCGCGTCGCCGGCCACCGCGCTCGCGCAGATGCAGATGGGGCCGACGCCGGCGGTGATGCCGACGCCCGTGCATCCGACCGGAACCGGGGACGATGCCTCGCTCGGCCTGGTCGACCTCAAGCCCGACAAGATCGAACCCGACGGCACCAAAGATTTCAGCCTGACCGCCTCCGTCATCCCCTGGGAAGTGACCCGCGGCACGCGCGTCCGCGCCTGGGCCTACAACGGGACCGTCCCAGGCCCGGTCTTCCGAGTCAACGTCGGCGATAAGATCAAGGTCGTCTTCACCAACGACCTGCCCGAGCCGTCGATCATCCACTGGCACGGGATCCTGGTGCCCGCCGATATGGACGGCGTTCCCGGCGTGAGCCAGGCGGCGGTGCCGACGAACGGATCGTTCACCTACGTCTTCAAGGCGACGCGGCCGGGCACGTACATCTACCACACGCATTTCAACGATTTCGACCAGCTCGATCGCGGCCTCTACTCCGCCTTCATCGTCGCCGGTCCGAACGACCCGAAGGTCGCGCACGACTATCCGGTGATCGTCTCGTCGTGGCGCATCAACGACGACAGCGAGAATTTCTTCTCGATCAACGGCAAGTCGTATCCCGAGACGATGCCGCTGGAGGTGAAGAAGGGCGACCTGATCCGCCTGCGCTTCATCAACATCAGCGGCACCGAGTTCCATACGATGCACCTGCACGGCCACGTGATGAAGATCATCGCGCGCGACGGCAACCCGGTCGCCTACGACGACGTCGAGAACACCATCAACATCGGCCCGGGGCAGACCGTCGACGCGCTCGTCAAGGCCGACGCGGATCCCGGCACGTGGCTGCTGCACTGCCACGTCGCCGACCACGTCATGAACGGCAACGTGATGCCCGGCGGACTGATCACCGCCCTCCATTACGCCGGCACGCCCGACACGATGCTCGGCATGGAGACCGGCATGGGCGGCGCCTCGCACGGCTCGCATCCGCCGCTCAACTTCTGGGAGACGCTGATCCTCGGACTCGTCGCCGGGCTGACGATCTTCTTCGGCCTGCCGGTCGCCAAACTGCGCAACGTCGCCCCGCAGGCGATGTCGCTGCTCAACTCGCTCGCGGTCGGCGTGCTGTTCTTCCTGCTCTTCGACGTCATCAAGCAGGCCTCCGAGCCGGTCGAAGACGCGCTGCGCGTGTGGCAGACCGGAGGCGGCGATGCGAACGGCTTCCTGTCGCTCATCATCATCTTCATCGTCGGCCTCGGCGTCGGACTCGTCGGCCTCGTCTACGGCACGAAGGGCTTCTTGCGGTCGGCCAAAGAGTCGAGCGGCAACAATCCCCTGGCGCTTTCGCTGATCATCGCGACGGGCATCGGCATGCACAACTTCGCCGAAGGTCTGGCCATCGGGCAGTCGGCGGCGAGCGGCGCGATCCAACTCGCGCTGATGCTCATCATCGGCTTCGGCCTGCACAACGCGACCGAAGGCTTCGGCATCGCTGCGCCGCTGATGCAGGCGAAGAACGTGAAGTGGCGCTTCCTGCTGCTGGCCGGGATCATCGGCGGCGCGCCGACCTTCCTCGGCACGATCGTCGGCTACAGCTTCGTCTCGCCGGCGCTCTCGGTGCTCTTCCTCACGCTGGCGGCCGGCGCGATCATCTTCGTCATCAGCGAGATGCTCCACGTCGCGCGCCGCGTCGGGTTCGTCGAGATCGGCGTGATCGGCCTCGCGCTGGGGTTCCTCGTCGCCTATGGGACCGACCTGATCCTCACGGCCGTGGGTGCCTGACGTGAAGCGCGCCTTGGTCGCCGCATTGCTGCTGACGCTCGCGGGCGCGGCGCCCGCGCCGGTGATGCCGCATTACGACCACATCTTCGTCATCGTCGAAGAGAACAAGAAGGCCGACGAGATCGTCGGCAGCGAGGCGGCGCCGAACCTGACGGCGCTCGCGAAGACGTACGGCTACGCGTCGAACTTCTTCGCCGAGACGCATCCGAGCGAACCGAACTACGTCGCGATGGTCGGCGGCTACACCTACGGCATCCAGGACGACGATGCGTACTACTGCCATCCGAACGACGATCGCCGCTCGTGCTCGCACAGCCGCGAAGCGGGCTACGCCGACCACACCGTCGACGCGCCCTCGCTCGCCTCGCAGCTCGAAGCCAAGGGCCTCACGTGGAAGAACTACGACGAGGATCTGCCCGCGCCGGGATCGCTCGCGGTCTACGCCCACTTGTACGCATCGAAGCACGACGGTTTCATCAACTTCAAGTCGGTCCAGAACGACCCCGAACTGGCGCAGAAGATGGTCGGCTTCGACCGGTTCTATGCCGATCTCGCGAGCGGCGCCGTTCCGAACTTCTCTTTCGTCGTCCCCAACCTGTGCAACGAGATGCACGGGACGGGCAACCCGCTCGACGGCGACGGCTGTCTGGTCGCCTACAAGCGGGGCCTCATCTGGCGCGGCGACCTGAACGTCGAGAAACTCGTCGACGCCATCGTCGCTTCGTCCGTCTGGAAGGCGCCCGGCAACGCCGCGATCGTCGTGACGTTCGACGAAGACGACGGCGACGGCACGCAGGGCTGCTGCGGCAACGATCCGTCGGATCGCGCCAACGTCGGCGGCGGGCACATCGCCACGGTCGTCATCACCAATCACGGGCCTCGCGGCGTCGTCGACGCGACGCCCTACAACCACTACTCGCTGCTGCGGACGATCCAAGACGCGTTCGGCCTTCGCCCGTATCTCGCGCGCGCCGGCGCCCCGGGCGTCGCGTCGATGGTGCCGCTCTTCGCCGTGCCGGCGAAGCCTTCGCGGCCGTGAGGATCGCGGTCGCCCTCGTCCGCATCGCGATGGGGGTCATGCTCGTCGCTGCGGGCGCGCTGAAGATCGGTCACGCGCCGACGCTCGCCGCCGCCATCGCCGGGTTCCGGCTGCTGCCGTCGCCGATCGTCGCGCCGCTCTCGATCGGCCTGCCGTTCCTGGAGGTCTTCGTCGGCCTCTATCTGATCGTCGGATTCTACGCGCGCACCGCCGCGTACGTCGCGACCGCGCAGTACCTGCTGTACGCCTTCGCCATCGCGAGCGCGGTGATCCGCGGCATCCCGGCGAACTGCGGCTGCTTCGGACCCGGCGATGCCGCGACCGCGGACTGGCCGCACGTCGCGTTCGATCTCGTACTGGGCGCGCTCTGCGCGTTCGTCGCGTGGCGCGCTCCGGGCGCGTTCGCACTGGATGAAAGGCTGAACACCAGATGAACCAACGCAAGATCGCGCTGATCTCGGTCGCGATACTGATCCTCGCGATCGCGGGCTACTATGCGTGGCTTCGGTTCGAGCGCCCCGCGCAGGTCGCGCAGGTCCAGCAGGCCGCCCAGCCCGCGACGCTCGGCAAGGCCCAGCAGACCGGTCCCGCGCCGGAGTTCGAGGCCGCGACGACCGCCGGACACTTCGATCTGGCCGAGGTGAAGAAGCCCGTCTTCCTCGAGGTCTTCGCGACGTGGTGCCCGCACTGCCAGCGCGAGACGGCCGTGTTGAACAAGCTCTATGCGGCGTACGGCAAGAAGGTCGCGTTCGTGGCCGTCTCGGGCAGCGATTCGGCGATGGACGGCGACTCGCCCGCGTCCGCCGCCGACGTCCTCAAGTTCGCGACCATCTTCAACGTGAAATATCCGATCGCGTACGACGGCCGGCTCGCGGTCGCCGACCTCTACCTGCAGGGCGGCTACCCGACGATCGCCGTCATCGACGCGAAGAAGACCGTCTCGTACATCAACAGCGGCGAGCTGCCCTACGACACGCTCGCCGCCGAGATCCAAAAGGTCCTGAAGTAACGCCCGCTAGTCGTTCGGCGGGAAGGCGTAGTTCGGCGGCGGGACGAGCGGCTTGCCGACTTCGAGGGTGATCTGCTGGTGCGCCGTGAGCGGGATGGCGCGCAGGTCGCCGCTATATTCGGCGCCGTTGACGTAGGCCGTGACCGGACCCTTGTAGCGGTCCGTCACCTGCGTGCGCGAGAGCGGTTCGCCCCAGACGTCGAAGAGGTTGCCGAGCACGTACGGGCCGCCGCTGGGCGACTTGTATTCGGGCGCTTCGACGTGGATGATGCCGCTGGCGTCGTGGGTGTGCGTCCAGTAGAGGCACTGCGTCGCCTGCGCCGCGCCGATGCCCGGCGGTATCTGGATCTGCACGCCGTTCGCGAAGAGCGCGAGATGCGCGTGCACGTGCAGGGTGACGCGCTCCGTCGCCTCGCATTGGATGCCGTCGACCGGCGAGCCGTTGCCGCCGTCCGCACTGTTGCCGATCGCGAAGGCGGGCTTGCCGATCGTCGCGCCGTCGGCGAGCTGGATCTGCTTGGCGTTCGCGTTCGGACCCGGCGTGGGCGTCGCGATCGCCGCGGAGTACTGCCGGTAGTCGTTCCACTTCGAGAACCCGAAGCCGGCGAAGATCAGCACGACGGCGATGGCGATGCAGATATAGACGACCGTCATCGGATCGCGTTTGGTCGGCGGCTTATTGCCCGTTCCGTGGGCTCCGTGGCGGCGTTCGGCGCGAGATTGCGGTTGGCTCATGCACTCCTCTGGGAGACGGCTGCCTCCGGCGCGCGTTCGTCGAGCCGGCGGTCGGGGATGAGATAGTTGGTGACGTAGTCGCCGACGGCTTCGTCCAGCGGCGTGATCGGAGCGTCGTAGCCGCTCGCGCGGAGGCGATCGATGCGCGCGCAGGTCGAGTACTGGTACTTGCCGCGCAGCGTCTCCGGCATATCGACGAACTCGATGTTCTCGGGGACCTTCATCGCGCCGAAGATGGGACGGACGAGTTCGAGCCAGGTGCGCGGCCGGCCGGCGCCCACGTTCACCAGTCCGTTCGTATCGCTCTGGGCGAGGTGCACGGTCATGGCGGCGGCGTCTTTGACGTAGAGGAAGTCGCGCTCTTGTTCGCCGTCCTTGAACTCGGGGCGATAGCTCTTGAAGAGCTTGATCCCGCCGCCCGAGACGATCTGGCCGTACGCCTTGTGCACGATGCTGCGCATCTCGCCCTTGTGCTGCTCGTTGGGTCCGAAGATGTTGAAGTACTTCACGCCGACGATGGCGCGGTCCCAACCGTTGCGGGCGGCGTACGTATCGAAGAGATGTTTCGAATATGCATACATGTTGAGCGGACGGAGCGTCGCGAGATCGCACTCGTCGGAGAGGTTCGTCTCGAGCGCGCCGTAGGTCGCGGCCGACGACGCGTAGACCATGCGGATGCCGCGCGAGATCGCCCAGCTGGCGAGGTGCTTCGTATACTCGTAGTTGTTGCGGATCAGATAGTCCGCGTCCGTCTCGGTGGTCGACGAGCAGGCGCCGAGATGGAATACGGTGCGCACGTCGCCGAACGCGCCGGCGTCGTCGAGCAATTGCAGTTCGAAATCGTCGGCGTCCAGGTAGTCGGAAAACCGCAGGGGGACGAGGTTCTTCCACTTCTCGGTGGCATCGAGCCGGTCGACGACGAGGATGTCGTCGAAGCCGCGCCGGTTGAGCGTCCAGATGATGGCGCTGCCGATGAGGCCGGCGCCGCCCGTGACGACGATGCGGCCGCGTGAGAGGTCGTGCATGAGCGGGTCTAGTTAGGGATGGCCGGGCGCGAGACCCGCCGAACGGGCCCGATAATGCCCCGCAGCGCGCCCTTTATCGCCGCCGTCGCCTTGGTCGTCGCGGTCGCGCCCGTCGCGGCGGCGGCGCACGCCTATGCCGTCTCGACCTACCCCTCGCCGGGCGCCCGGCTTCGCGTGGGGCCGACGGGCATCCGGGTGACCTTCGACGAGGCGTTCACGATCCCGGAGCGCGCGATACGCATCGAACGCGCCGGGCGGCCCGTGCCGTGCGCCAATCCGCCGCACCTCGATCCGGGCAACGCGCTCGCCATGATCTGCCAGTTCACCGGCCCTCTGCCGCGGGGCGCGTACGACGTCCGCTGGCGCGCCGTGTCCGACGATTCGCACACCGTACACGGCGTGTTCTCGTTCGGCGTGGACGAGAAGGCGCCGACGGCCGCGGTCGACGCGCCCGATTGGTGGGATCCGTCCTCTCCGCTCGCGGTGCTCTTGCGCTGGCTCGCGCTTGCGGGAGCGCTGATCTTCGCGGGCGGATCGTTCGTCGCCGCGCGCTTCGCCGACGACGCCGTAGTCGCGCGGCGCGCGACGGGCATCGCGACGATCGCGCTGTGGTGCTGCGGCATAGGGACGTTCGCGGCGTTGCCGCTGCAGTCGATCGCGATCGGCGGCGGATTCGCGGGCACCTTCGACGCCGCGGCCGTCTCGCAGGCGCTGCACTCGACGTGGGGAGCCGCTTGGGTGGTGCGCGCCGTACTGCTCGTCATCGCCATCCTCGCCGGCAGCAGCGTTCGCGCGCTCGCGCTGCCGGTGCTGCTGACGTTCGCGTTCGAAGGGCACGCGATGCAGTTCCAGGGTTGGGAGCAGATCCTCGCCGTCGGCGTCGATTTCGCGCATTTCGCGGGCGCGTCGATCTGGCTCGGATCGGTGGTCGCCCTCGCGGCGGCGTTGCCGGGGTCGCTCCGCCTCGTGCCGCGCGTCGCGCCGTTCGCACTGCCCGGCGCGGCGCTGGTGCTCGCCAGCGGCGTGACCGCCGCCGCGCTCCACCTCGGCGCGTGGTCCGATCTGGTGACGACGGGCTACGGGCGGATCGTCGGTACGAAGGCGATCTTGCTGCTGGTCTTGCTCGCGCTCGGATGGATGAACTACCGATTCGGCCGGGGGCGCGGCGCCGCGAACGTCGCGACGCGCACCCTCTACGCCGAAGCGATCGTCGCCGTCGTGGTCGTGGCGCTCTCGGCGGCGCTGACCGGGACCGCGCCCCCGATCCACCTCACCACGGGCTAGAGCGGCGCCGTCAGCCGGAACAGGATCTTCCGGCCATTCGCCACTTGCGTCGTGTTGAAGCCGTTGGCGATCTTGATCACGTACTGATGGTTCAGCAGGTTCTCGACGTTCAGGTCGAAGCCGAGGCTCTTGTGCGCGCCGGTGCCGGCGAGTCTGCCGAGCGCGAGATCGAACGTGAGGTGCGTCGGCAGGCGGCCGTCGCCGCTCTCGAACTCGACCGGATAGCCGCTGCCGTATTCGGTCTGCAAGGTCGCGAACCACGAGCGGTCCGCGCCGATGCGATGCGTGTAGGCGGCATTGGCTTCCCAGGTCTGGTCGTGATCCTCGGGCTGCCAGCTCGTATCGGAGACGTCGGACGGATCGAACAGGAACGTCGAACCGGAGACGCCTTGCGCTTGCGCCGACGAGTAGCTGCCCGAGACGAACCACGAGTCGCCGGTCGCCGGAATCGAACCGGCCAGACGCATCTCGAAGCCTTCGTCGCGGCCCTTGGCGTTGTTGAAGACCGCGAAGAGCGGCGTGTTGAGCAGTTGCGTCGTGTCGAGCACGTTGGTCGCCAAGCGGTTGAAGTAGTCGATGTAGCCGCCGACGTGGGGCGAGAACTGGTGCGCCAGGCCCATCTCGTAATACGTGTCGCGTTCCGGCTTGAGGTCGTAGCTCGGCACGCTCGCGCAGCCGGAGAGCACGACGCAGGCCCGACGCACGTCTTCCAGTGCCGGGGCGGCGTACATGCGGCCGTAATAGAAGTGTACGACGTCCTTCGCGTCGGGCGCGACGTTCACGCCGATGCGCGGACTCAATTGATCGCCGCCGGTGTAGCCGGTGGAATGGTCGTAGCGCAATCCGAAGTCGACGCTCACCGCCCGCGACGGCGACCATTTATCTTGCGCGTAGAGGCCGGTCTGGGATCCGGTCTGCGCCGCGGAAGTGAGGATCGGGTAGAACGCCTGCGCGTGCGCGCCCGAGCCGTCGCAGTTCGAATCGTAACAGGCGAACGTCTCGTCCGCCCGCAGATCCTCGCGCGAGAGGTCGAGGCCGACCTTCCACGCGTGGTGATCGCTCGCGCGGAAGACGGACGTGCGCAGCCCCGCATACGTCGCCACGCGATCCTGGTCGAGCCCGATGAGATTCACCGGGATGCCGGTCGCGGGATCGGGGACGGTCGCGAGCACGTCCTTCGCGAGGTCGCCTTCGTAGGCGATGCGCGTCGAACGGTACCACGGGATAAGCGAGAACACGCCGGCGCCGTCCTTCGTCGTCCGCGTGAAGTTGAGGTTGGCGTAGCGATCGTACTCGCGCTGGACGTCGTCGGTCCCCGGAACGCTCACCTGCGGATCGTACGGATCGTTCGGGTCGACGTTGATCGGGATCTGGAACTGCGCGAACTGGTTCGAGTAGTCGAACGCCAGCGTGCCGCGCGCGCCGACCGGCGTGACGACGCGTAAGAACTGATCGGCCTGCGACGCGTCGTCGTGCAGGGCGGCGAAGGTCGGCGCGTCCAGGCCGCGGGTCGAACGCTGCCCGTTCGCCGAGAAGTAGATGTCGGTGAGGCCGGCTTTGATCGCTTCGTCGAAGCTCGCGATGCGCTGGCCCTCATTCCCGCTGCCGACCGTCAGCGAACCGGCGAACGGGACGGTGAGCGTGTTGGCCCGATCGGTGATGATGTTGACGACGGCGCCCTGGCGCGAGCCGCCGTATTCGGCGGGAAACGCACCGGTGAGGACCTCGATCGAATCCACGTTCTTGGGATCGATGATCTCGGCGAAGTTCGAACTGGTGGCCTGCGGGATGGGCGCGCCGTCGATCTCGTAGGTCAGCCCGTGGAAGCCGTGCGCGACCGGCTCGTCGTACGAGAAGCGGACGATGCCCGGTACCGTCTGCACGACCCGGTCGAGGCTGGTATTGGTCGGCAGGGTCGCGAGCGTCTGTCTGCCGAGCACGTTGGCCGAGACCGGCGTCCCGCTCGCGCCGCGGCGGGCGCTCGAACTGGTGATCGCGATGGTCTTCATCGCAGACATCGGCACGTCGAGCGCGACGACTTCGTCGCTCTGCACGTCGAGGTCGATGCTGCGGTCGAGCGCACCGCTCAGGTGCGCGGAGAGACGGTAGTGCCCGAACGGGACCTGCGAGAACACGTACGCGCCGCGCGCGTCGCTGATCGCGGAGAACGTGGAACCTTCGCCCGCGAGGGCGAGCGTGGCGCCGGCTTTCGGCGCGCCGTCGAGCGTGACGATGCCGCGGACGATGCCGTCGGTGGCGGCGAGAGCCGGAATGGAGCAGGTCAGGAAGATCGCGGCGAGTGCCGTCGATACGAATGCGCGCATGGTTATCCTTAAATGAATGCGAGTGGAAGGCCGGCGCTGCGGCGCGCCGGAGGCATTGCGTTTAAGGGAGGTGCGGCGGCGGGCGGGCGAAGCGCCGGCGGACGGGCGCGGCCATCGCGAGCGCCGGCGAGGCATAGACGAATCGGAAACTCGGAATCGCGAGCGGGGCGCGTCCGGGCGCGAACCAGGCGATCGCGAGCGACGCGAACGCGCGCAGCAGCGACCGCGTCACCCGAACGGCCAGATAGGCCAGGGCGGCGAGCGCCAGGACGGTCGTCAGGGAGATCGCGATGTGGCTGGATTCCAGCCGCTCGACGGCCAGGTACCAGAGTCCGGCCGAGACGGCCAGGGCTCCCCAGGAGGGCAGGTAGGCGCGAAGCCGGGCGGCCGCCACGGAGCCGCTCTGGGTGCGGCGGGACGAGAGCACGGCGGCCGCAGCGGAGGCGAGGGCGGCCACGGCCGCGAGCGCCCAGGCGCCGGCGACCACGACCGTATGGTCGGTCCCGCCGACGATATGCGCATCGCCGAAGGTCGCGAGGTGGGCCAGCAGGGCGACCGGCAGGCCGAGCACTAGCGCGCCGGCCCATGCGGCAAGCCTTCTCATCCGGACCATCATAGCCCCCACGAGGTTGGGAATACAACCGGAAATGCCTGAAACCGTCGCCCGGCGCTCCCGGTCCTAGACACTACCATGTACGCCCGCCTGCCCGTCGAGAACGCCGATACCGTCAGCCTGGTCTGCGCCCTTCTGGGGCGCTTTCCCGAGGTCTCGTCCCTGCGGACCGTCCCTTCGGACGGGACCGTCCGCCTGACGTTCGCCGTGAAGGGCCGGCTCGATCGCGCCGCCCAGGCGGAACTGGCCGACGCGACGATCGATCACGTCCACGGACTGCTGCTCCTGGAGAAGGACGCGCCCGACGTGCTCCAGGTCGAATGCGAGAGCGACCGCAAGGTGACGTTCGTCCACGTGACGCGCGATCTGGAGACGTTCTCGAAGGGCGAACTCGAGATGCTCGTCGGCTTCTTCGGCGAGCGGTTCGGCGAGGCGCTGGTCCGGACGCAGATGGCCGGCGATTATGCCGCCGACGATCCGGCGATCGCGGACGAGGCGGCGCTCTACGCGATCGAGGCGATGCGAGACCCCGCGCAGTCGAAGAGTTTGGTCGGCTTTCGCGAAGAGAAACGCGTGCTCGTTTATTTCTTGAAGACGCGGAAGAAGCCCAAGGCGGCGCGCCGCTGAAGCCGCTCAACCTCCTCCTCATCGGCGACGTCGTCGGCTCGCCCGGCCGCGACGCGCTCAAACGCTGCATCCCGCTCTTGCGCGATCAGCACGGCGTCCATGCCTGCATCGCCAACGGCGAGAACGCCGCGGGCGGATTCGGTCTTACGGCGCAGACGGCGGACGAGATGTTCGCGGACGGCGTCGACTTCATCACGTCCGGCAATCACATCTGGGACAAGCGCGACTTCAAGACGTATCTCGAATCGTCGGACCGCGTCGTGCGCCCTGCCAATTATCCGCCGACCTCGCCGGGACGCGGCTATGGCTTCTTGGAAGCGGACGGCGCGACGGTCGGCGTGCTGAACCTGATGGGGCGGACGTTCATGCCGCCCGTGGACGATCCGTTCCGCAGCGCCGACGAGGCCGTCGGTCTGCTGCGCGAGCGGACCAACATCATCGTGCTCGACATGCACGCCGAGGCGACGTCGGAGAAGGTCGGCATCGCCCGCCATCTCGACGGCCGCGTCTCGGCGGTCTACGGCACGCACACGCACGTCCAGACCGCCGACGAGCAGATCTTCGCCGGCGGCACGGCCTACATCAGCGACGTCGGCATGACCGGCCCGACCGAAGGCGTCATCGGCATGGAGCAGGGCGCCGTCCTCGAGCGCTTCACGCACGGCATGTCGGAACGCTTCTCCGTGCAGCGCACCGGGCCGAAGCAGTTCTGCGCGGCGGTCGTCTCGATCGATCGAGAGACCGGCCGCGCCCTCGAGATCAAGCGCATCTTCCAGAGGAACCTGGCATGATCGTCGACTTCCACTCGCACACGCGCGAGAGCGACGGCAGCCTCGACCCGCAGGACCTCGTCGACGCGATGACCGCGCGCGCGGTCGCGATATTCGCCATCACCGATCACGATTCGATGGACGCCTTCGGACGCATCGACGTCCCTTCAGGGATGCGGGCGATCACCGGGGTCGAGATCAATACCACCTGGCGGCACAACGAGGTCCACGTGCTCGGCTACGGCCTCTCGCGCGAGGACGCGACCTTCAACGGCATGATCTCCAACAACCGCAATTCGCGACGCACGCGGATGGAGAAGATCGTCCACAACCTGCGCGTCGCGGGCTACGGCGTGACGCTCGAAGACGTCGAGCGCGAAGCGGACGAAGGCGCGGCGCTGGGGCGCCCGCACGTCGCGAAGGCGCTGATCGCCAAGGGCTACTTCGCCGACATCAACCAGACGTTCAAGGTCGCGCTCTCGCGCGGCTGCCCCGGATACGTCCCGCAGACGTACGTCACGCCGGCCGAAGCGATCGCCGGCATCCAAGGAGCGGGCGGCGTCGCCGTGCTCGCGCATCCCGGCCGCCTCAAGGACGAGTCGATCATCGACGAACTCGTCGGCGAAGGCCTGGACGGACTCGAAGTCTTCTATCCTCGGCATGATGCCGAGGACCGGCAACGGTATCGCGCCGTCGCCGCCAAGCACGGTCTGGTGATGACCGCCGGCTCGGACTTCCACGACATCCGCTACAACGTCGACGGAGTGGGGATGGACGTGGAAGAGCGCGACATCGCGGCCTTTCTCGAACGGATATAGAAGTGCGCCTTCGGCGATGAAGCGCTGGATCGACACGAAGCACTTCGTCCGGGTGGAGGTCGCTCCGGAAAGTCAGCCGATGGCGCGGCGGATCTGCCGGAGCAGGGCCTCGCATTCGCGCTCGGCGCGCGCCAGCCGTCCGGCCTGAGCGGCGACCGTCCGCGGATCGCGCATGAACGCGTGGTTGATGCGGACGTTGTAGCCGCACGCGCGCACGGCGGCGGATGCGAACTCCGCCGCGCAGCCGAGATCGCTCTCGAGGTTCTCGTTCTCGAGCGCCAAGGCGCGGCCGGCCAGACGGAGCACTTCCAGCGCGAGATGCGCGGCATGCAGCGGAGCTTCGGCGGCGTGCTTCAGCGCCGCGGCCATCTCGCGGGCGCGCTCCTCGCCCTTCGGCATCGCCTGGACGGTCACGACGCGCTCGAAGGCCGCTTCGTCGCGGGCCCTGGCGGCCAGGAGCTCGGCACGCAGGCCGTCGGCCTGCTCGACCAGCCGCCGCGCGAGCGACGCGCGCTTGGGGTCGGAGGCGCAGATGCGGGCCACCATCGCCACCAAGGCGGCGCCGGAGGCCCCGACCACGGCGGCCGCACTGCCCCCTCCGGGGGTCGGCGATTTCGAGGCCAATCGGGTCAAATAGTCGCTCGGCAAGTCCACGCGGCTACCTTTATGGGTGGCGGGGGGTCTTCGCCTGGTGCAGAATCCTGCAGAGACCCTTTTTCTAGGAGTGATGAAGTGCCCGTATTGGAGCAGACCGCCGGGAACGTTGGTGATGTCAAAGACCGCGCCCTGGCAGAGACCGGCCGCTCGCGCATCGCGTGGGCGGGAGCATACATGCCCGTTCTCAAGCAGATCTACGAACGTTTCGAGGAGACCAAGCCGCTGAAGGGCGTGCGCATCGGCGCCTGCCTTCACGTGACGACCGAGACCGCGAACCTCATGCTCGCCCTACAGGCGGGCGGCGCCGAGGTCGCGCTCTGCGCCTCGAACCCGCTCTCGACCCAGGACGACGTCGCGGCCGCGCTCTGCGAGTACGGCATCCCGACGTATGCGATCAAAGGCGAAGATAACGCGACCTACTACTCGCACATCGAGTCGGTCGTCGCGACCAAGCCGCACATGTCGATGGACGACGGCTGCGATCTCGTCAACACCATCTATACGAAGCACAACGAATTGCTGGCCGATATGATCGGCGGCTGCGAAGAGACGACCACCGGCGTCATCCGCCTCAAGGCGATGGAGAAGGACGGCGTCCTGCCGTATCCCGTCGTCGCCGTCAACAACGCGCTCACGAAGCACATGTTCGACAATCGCTACGGGACCGGCCAGTCGACGCTCGACGGCATCATCCGTGCGACCAACGTCCTGCTCGCCGGACGCACGGTCGTCGTGGTCGGCTACGGCTGGTGCGGGCGCGGCATCGCGTCGCGCGCGGCCGGTATGGGCGCGCACGTCGTCGTCACCGAGATCGACCCCCGCAAGGCGATCGAAGCGGTGATGGACGGCTACCGCGTGATGCCGATGGAAGACGCGGCGAAGATCGGCGACGTCTTCGTCACCGTCACCGGCAACTATCACGTGATCGATCAGGCCGACTTCAAACTGATGAAGGACGGCGCGATCGTCTGCAACTCGGGCCACTTCAACGACGAGCTCGACCTGGACGGACTGGCGGCGATCGCCAAGAGCAAGTACCAGCCGCGCGCCTTCGTCGAACAGTACGAACTGCACGACGGACGCAAGATCTGCATCCTCGCCGACGGACGTCTGGTGAATCTCGCCGCAGGCGAGGGCCATCCGGCCGCGGTGATGGATATGTCGTTCGCGAACCAGGCGATGGCCGCCGCATACATCGCGCAGAACCACGGCAAGCTCGAGAAGACCGTCTACGACGTGCCGCTCGAGATCGACGAGGAAGTCGCGACCCTGAAGCTCTCGTCGATGGGCGTCGCGATCGACACGCTTACGCCGGCGCAGGTCAAGTACATGGCTTCGTGGTCGGAGGGGACGTAAGTTGGCGTACAACCGCTTTTTCACCAGCGAATCGGTCACCGAAGGGCATCCCGATAAGGTCGCGGACGCGATCAGCGACGGCGTCCTCGACGCGATCCTCGCGGTCGATCCGGCGGCGCGCGTCGCCGTCGAGACCTTCGCCATCACCGGCCAGGTCCACATCGCGGGCGAAGTGACCACCACGGCGTACGTCGACATCCCCAAGATCGTGCGCGACACGGTCCGGGAGATCGGCTACGACCACTCCGCCGTCGGTTTCGATTACGAGACGTGCGGCGTGAGCATCTCGATCGACGAGCAATCGCCCGACATCGCGATGGGCGTCGACAAGTCGCTCGAGGCCAAGGGCGGCGAAGCCGGCGACGGCTTCGAGACCGGCGCGGGCGATCAGGGCATGATGTTCGGCTACGCCTGCCGCGAGACGGAAGAGCTGATGCCGCTGCCGATCGTGCTCGCGCACAACCTCACGCGCAAGCTGGCGGCCATCCGCAAGAGCGGCGAACTGAAGTATCTCCGTCCCGACGGCAAGAGCCAGGTGACGGTGGAGTACGACGGCGACGAGCCGGTCCGGGTCGATGCGGTCGTCATCTCGACGCAGCACGATCCCGACGTCACCCTCGAGCAGATCCGCAAGGACGTCACCGAGAAGGTCATCAACGCCGTGATCCCCGCGAACCTGCGGGACGAGAAGACGCGCATCTACGTCAACCCGACGGGGCGCTTCGTCATCGGCGGACCCAAAGGCGATGCCGGCCTGACCGGGCGCAAGATCATCGCCGACACGTACGGCGGCATGGCGCGCCACGGCGGCGGCGCCTTCTCGGGCAAAGACCCCACGAAGGTGGACCGTTCCGCCGCCTACGCCGCGCGCTGGGTCGCGAAGAACGTCGTCGCCGCGGGACTCGCGGACCGCTGCGAAGTGCAGGTCGCGTATGCGATCGGCGTCGCGCGCCCGATGAACGTCTTCGTCGAGACGTTTGGAACGTCCAAAATTGCGGAAGAACTCATAGCGAAGGCCGTCCAGGACGTTTTCGACCTGCGCCCGGCTGCGATCATTCACAATCTGGATCTGCGCCGCCCGATCTACAAGCAGACGGCGGCCTACGGACACTTCGGAAGGCCCGAACTGGACCTGCCTTGGGAACGTACGGATAAGGTGGAAGCGCTTCGCAAAGCGACCGGATTCACCGGCGACGCGCTGCGAGTGCCGAACTTCGCGAACTGATCGACCGATCCGAACGTTTCAGTAGTAGGCACAACGCCGAAAGGACGAACACGTTACATGAAGGTTACGAATATTGCAGCGGCGGCGCTCGTCGCCGCGATGGCGACGACGACGATCGCGCAAGCGCAGTCGACGACGCTGTATAGCGGAACGAAGATCTACGCGAAGATGGACACGACTATCGACACCGGTCGCGCGTACGTGGGGCAGCGCTTCACGATGCACGTCACGCCGCCGTATCCCTCGTCGCTCATGGCCGGCGGCTACCTCCGGGGGCACGTCGTCAAAGTGACGCACGCCTCGCAGGGCGTGAAGCCCGTGCTGCAGCTGGCGATCGACCGCCTCTATCTCAGCGACGGCTCGTCGTTCGAAGTCGACGGGCAGATCGTCGGCGACCAGCAGGCCAAGTCGGAGAGCAATCTCGGGCACACCGCGCTCACCGCTCTCGGCGGCATGATCGCGGGCAACATGATCGCTAAGACGATCTTCCACACCGGCGGCGGCGGTGCGGTCGGCCTGGCGGCCGGCGCGCTCTACGGCCTCAACGCGAAGACGAACTTCAACCTGCCGGCCGGTTCGAACGTCACCGTGCAGACGACCCACACCGTCGTCGTACGTCGCCAGTCTCACCGCTAGCGCACGCACGCCTACTACGGGAGCGACCGAGAGCCCCGCGAGAGATCGCGGGGCTTTCGCTTTGAACCTTTCGGGCCGCGGGTACGTTCTTCAGCCATGAGATTCGCACGCACCGCGCTCGCGGGATTCCTCGCCATCGCCATCACCGCCGCCGGCGCCTTCGCGCAGGTACAACCGATCCTGACCGAGGGCACGACCGTGACCGCGATCATGGACAATCAACTCGACAGCGGCACCGCCAACGTCGGCGACCAGTTCTCGATGCACGTCACCGCGCCGTATCCGCAGGACGACGACCGCTATGCGGGCGCGACCATCACCGGCCACGTCATCAAAGTCGTGCGGGCGGGCCGCGGCGTGACTCCCGAACTGCAGCTGGCGGTCGACAGGCTCATCCTCACGGACGGGACCGTCGTCGATCTGCCCGCCCAGGTCACGTCCGCGCAGACCAAGCAGCAGCAGAAGAACGGCGCGAACGTCGCGCTCTCGACGCTCGGCGGCATGGTGCTCGGCAACATCATCGGCAAGACCGTCTTGCACACCAACGCGGGCGGCGCGGTCGGCGCTGTCGGCGGCCTGCTCTACGGCCTCAACGCGAAGGCCAACGTCACCCTGCCCGCGCAGGCCCAGGTAACCCTGACGCTGACGCACGACGTCACCGTCCGCCGCCAGTCGCACACGCGCTAGGCGGGGACTACCGCGTTTCGTTCCTGATCGACGGCGACGCGATGGCGATCGCCGCGATCAGGACGAACGCCACGGCGCTGACCGTCATCGCCGCGTACGGGGCTCACGCGATCGGCGATCCAGCCGAATCCGATGACTCCCGGGGCGATTCCGAGCAGCACGAAGAGCCGCACCGCGCCGAAGGTCCGTCCGACGAGCTCTTCCGGGATCACGCGCAGGCGCCAGCCGATGATCTGCGTGGTCTCGAAGTTCGCGGCGACGTTGGCGAGCGACCAGAACGTCCCCGCGACCCACACGTTCGGCGCGAACAGCACCGGGAGGAAGACGAGGGCGTCGATCGCGTACGCGACCGTCAGCACCTTGCCGAACGGCCATCTGCGGTCGATCTTGCCGGCGAGGAGCGAACCCGCGATCGCTCCGATCGCGCTGATCGAGAAGAAGAAGCCCACCTGCTGATCCGTCGCGCCGAAATCGTGCTTCAGGAACGGGATCAGGATCGCGTAGCCGCCGAAGCCGAGCGTGTTGAGCGCGAGTCCCGCGCAGGCTTGCGCGCGCATTCCGGGATCCCCGAAGAGCGTGCGGAAACCGAGCTTCACGTCGGCGACGAGCTCGCGCAGCGAAGGCCTACCGGCCGCGACGTCCGGACCGAGGGACGGGACGCCGGAGAGCGAGATCTGACTGGCCGCATACGTCGCGGCATTCGCGAGCAGCGCCGGCAGCGGTCCGAAGATGGCGAACAGCGCGCCGCCGGCCGACGGGGCGATGAGGTTCGAGGTGCTCTCGGCGGCGACGAGGGCCGACATCGCGCGCGTCGTGCCGTCCTTGCCGACGAGGTATGGGATGGACGACGACTGGCCGCCCATGAAGAACGCCGCGCTCGCCGAGATGACGGCGAGGCCGACATAGACGAAGCCGACGCTGAGGGCGTGCGTCGCGAAGAGCGCCGCGAGCGCGAGCATGACCGCGCAGCGGATCGCGTCGCAGGCGATCATCATCGCGCGACGATCCACGCGGTCGGCGAACGACCCGCCGACGACCGCGAGGAATGCGAATGGGACGATCTCGGCGACGAACGCCAGGCCCGTGTCGACGGCCTTGCCCGTCAGATGATAGACGAGCAAGGGCAGCGCGATCGTGCGCAAGCCGTCGCCGACGTACGAAAGCGATTGACCGACGAAGTAGCGGGCGAACGCGGCCGAGGCGAAGATGCCTCGTCTGGACACGGTACGGGAGATTCTACGCGCGCGTGCAACGTTTGTCAAACGTCGCATGTTCAAGAGGGATACGATGAAACGCGTTACATCCACGCTCGGCGCGATCGCGATCGGCGCTTTCCTGGCACAGTGCTCGCCGTCGACCACGGCCACGGCTCCCGGTACGGGCGCCTCCGCGGCGAACGCGTCGTACGCCGCGATCGGTTCGCAGGCGCCCGACTTCTCCGGAACGACGCTCGACGGCAAGCCGGTCGCGCTCGCGGACTATAAGGGCAAGGTCCTCGTCCTGAACTTCTGGGCGACGTGGTGCCCGCCGTGCCGCGCCGAGACGCCCGACATGGTGAAGTCCTACGCCAAGCTCAAAGCCGACGACGTCGCGTTCCTCGGCCTCGACACGTCCGAAGCGGCCCAGGTGGTGCGCACGTTCGTCTCGATCCGCGGCCTGCAGTATCCGACCGCGCTCGGTCACGCCGCCGATTACAATGCGTACGGCGTCAGCGGCATCCCGACCACCGTCGTCATCGACAAGAGCGGCGTCGTGCGTTCGCGCTGGGTCGGGGAGATCGCGCCGGAGCGGCTCGCCTCCGACGTCGCCGACGCGCGCGCCGGGAAGAACGCGACGTTCGCTACGCCGGTGCAGAAGAAGATCGACGCGCTCATCGCCGCCGGCAAGCTCGACGCCGCGAACAAGTACATCGCCGGTCTCACCGTCGAGTACGATTACGATCGCACGTCGACCGAGATGGGCGCCGCCGAACTGAAGGCCGCGAAGGCGCAAGTCGCCGCGGCGAAGACGCCGAAGGAGCAGGCCGCCGCGCAGGACGCGCTCGCCGCCGCCGACAGCGACGCGAACCTCTTCGCCGACGCCGCGGCGATCTATCTCGCGCAGCTCGCCAAGAAGCCGGACGATCCCGCGCTCACCGGCAAGGTCGCGCGCGCCTACTATCGACTGCATGACTACGCGCGCATGGCGCAGTACGCGGCGCAGTGGATCAAGCTCGCACCGAAGAACCCCGACGCCTGGGATACGGCCGGACTCGCGCAAGAACGTGCCGGCAACTACGCCGCCGCCGCGCCGCCGTACGAGAAGACGGTCGACCTTCTGCGCGCGGCCGCCGATAAGGCGGCGATCGGCAAGGACGGCGAGGCCGTCGCCAACGTCGCCGACGAATCGCTCGACCTCGCCGACGTCTACGTCGCGCTCGGCGATGCGAAGAACGCCAAGCGCGTCTTCGCCATCTCGCAGGCCTACGCGGACAAGATCCCCGCGGGCTCGGTCTACAAGGCCTTGAAACCGCGCGTTCCGGAACGCACGACCGAAGGCATGGCCGCGGTCGCGATGGCGCACGGCGGCGGCACGAACCTGAGCCTCACGAAGTGGACCGGCGCGGATCTGCCCGGCAGCGTCAAGTCGACGATGAAGTATCGACTCGTCGTCGTCGGCTCGCCCGGCACCGACGTCGCGCTCTCGACGAAGGGCCTCAAGCCCGATTGGATCGCGTCGTTCTGCACCGACGGGCTCTGCTCGCCCGGCGGCGTGAAGCTCACGCTTCCGTCGATCGGCGTGAAGACGTACGAGTTCCAACTCGTGCCTCCCACGAAGGGCGCACAGCCGGGAACCGTCGTGGTCACCGCCGACGGCGCGCACGACACGGTCGTGCCTAGCTGACGGTCGCCACGTAGCCGATGACGCGCTCCGCCATCGTGCGATGGCCGAGCGCGTTCGGATGGATGGCGTCGGCGAGAAGCGCGGGGTCCGGTTCGCCGTCGCGGTAGTGGTCCACGAGCGCTACGCCCTCGTCGGCGGCGACCGCGCGGATCGTCCGGACGTATTCCGCGAGGGCCGCGCCGCGCGCGCCGGACTCGGCGATCGGATTTGGCGTCTGCAGCACCGGAAGCGCGTCGAGCGCGCGGACCTGCGCGACGATCCGTTCGAGGTTGGCGCGAAAGCGCGGTTCGGAGACGAGTCCGGTCGCATCGTTGGTGCCGAACATGACGAAGACGACGTCGGGTGCCGGGCGCGCGACCCGTACGGCGAACGATGCCAGCAGATCGTCGGTCGTCTCGCCGCTGAACGCCGTAGTGACGACGATATCGTCGCGCCGTCCGCGCTCGTAACGGACCCACTCCTCGAAGAGCTGCGGGAAACTGCGCGCTCCCTCGGTATGCTTGCTGCCTTGGGTGATGCTGTCGCCCACGAAGAGCCAGGTCGCGGGCGGGCTGCCGGCGAGGATCGCGGCCACCGGGTCGACTGCTGCCATAGGCCGGAATCTGCCGCGCCGGTCCGAGAAATCCCCTTGACCCCGGCACCCCGATTCGGGTACAAGGACTAGGACCCCAAACGGCCAAAAGTGGTCGATCCCCGTTCCGAGTTAGCTCAGTTGGTAGAGCAGCTGACTGTTAATCAGCGGGTCGCTGGTTCGAGTCCAGCACTCGGAGCCATGAAGAAAACCCCGCCGAGCGATCGGCGGGGTTTTCATTCTCCCATCGCGCCGGTCAGCGGATGGTGACGTAGAAGCGGGTGTCGCTCTGCAAGGTCGCCTGACGTTGCACGTGCGCGACCGTGCTCGTGTCGTGATAGGTCGCGTCGACGTCCACGATGGTTCCACCGGTGCAGTAGTCGTTGCGGGTCACCTCGGCGCGTACTTTGACGTAGCTCCAATCGACCGAGCCGGCGAAGTTCGCGCCCGCTTTCACGTATCGAGGCCCGAGCGTGCCGGTGGCGGCCTTCCACGTGTCCGGCTCGCCGGTGGTGCTGTGATAGATGGTCACGTACGCGCAAAGCTTCGCGTTGTTGACGAACACCAGGGCGCCCATCTTCGCGGATGCGGGCTGCGCCGTCGCCACGAGGAGCGACGCGGCGATCGCCCCTGGAAGCAGACGTCGCAGACACGCCGTGGTCGAGCGTGAGATCGAGATGTTCAAGAGACGCTCCTTCGAAGCATAGCAGCTGTCCATGCAACGTAGTTCGCAAGCGGACGGTTCCCTGCAAGGCAAGGCGTCGCGCGACCTATCCCTTGCGCAGCACCACGTGCGTCGCGAACTCGGTGCGCTCGACTTCGACGACGCCGAAGCCGAGCGCGGGAAGGTCGATGCCGTCGTAGAGGTTCTCGCCGCGGCCGAGGACGACGGGCGAGATGGCGAGGTGCATCTCGTCGACGACGCCGGCGCGCAGATATTCGCGAACCGTCGCCACGCCGCCGCCGATCTTGACGTCGAGCGGGCCCGCCGCCTCTTCGGCGCGTTCGAGCGCCGCGGCGGCGCCTTCGGTGACGAAGTGGAACGTGGTGCCGCCCTGCATCTCGATCGAGGGATGCGGGTGATGCGTCAGGACGAACACCGGTGCGCGATAGGGCGGGTCGTCGCCCCACCAGCCTTTCCACGCATCGTCCGGCCAGGCGCCGCGGCTGGGTGCGAACATATTGCGCCCGAGCACGAAGGCGCCGAAGCCCGCCATCGACCGGGCCGCGAACCGCTCGTCGACGCCGTCGGAGCCGCCGCCTCCGCCGATCATCGCGCGGAACGTCTTCGTCCCGAAGAACCATTCGTGCAGCTCTAGGCCGCGCTTTCCGAGCGGATCGTCGAGGCTCTGTTCGGGCCCCGCCCCGAAGCCGTCGAGCGAGACGGAGAAGCCTGCGATGCGAACGCGCGTCATGTCGCGATGTTCGCCGTCGCTAGTGCGCGCGCTTCCACATCTTGCGAAAACGGCGGACGCGCCAGCGGCGGCGCTCGCCTTTGGAACCGTGCCGGTAGGCCGCGAGCAGTTCGGGCGCTCCGAACGAGCCGACCATCGCACCCGCCTCGTCCACGACGGCAAGGGCGCGCTCGTGCGAGTGCGCGAGCCGGTCGGCGGCTTCGCGCGCGCGGTCGCCCGCCTGTAGGGCGTCGTCGCGCGGCAGCGCGGAGTCGGGCGGGGCCATGAGATCGCCGACGGCGATGAACTCGAGCGGATCGACGGCATACTCGCGCGCGACGTGCGTGCCGCGACGCGCCAGTTTCTCCGTGAGGATCGAACGCGGGACGAAGAGCACGGTGAATGCGGTGGCGGCGATGCAGCCGACGAAGACCTCCGGCGCGAGGCCCCACGCGCGCGTCGTCTCCAAGGCGAAAAGCGTCCCCATGAACGGCGCGCGCATCGTCCCGCCCATCAGCGCGGCCATGCCGACCAACGCCCACGCGGGCGCGTGGTGGCCCGGTACGGCGGTGCCGATCAGCGTGCCCATCGCCGCGCCGATCATCAGCAGCGGAGCGAGGACGCCGCCCGAGGTCCCGGAACTGAGCGAGACGACCCAGATGCCGATCTTCACCACGATGATGCCGGCGATCGCGGCGACGACGAGGTTCCCGTTGAGCATTCCGGCGATGGTGGGATAGCCGACGCCCAGCGCTTGCGGGACGAACCAGCCGCCGACGCCGACGATGGCGCCGCCGATGGCCGGCCACCACATCCAATGCACCGGCAGTTTTTCGTAGAGGTCTTCCGTGAGATACACGAGCTTCGTCATGAGGAGCGAGATCGCGCCTCCGGCGATGCCGACGAGCAAGGCCCAGCCGAGTTCGGTGGGGGCGAGCATCGCCGGCATGGCGACGGCGAACGGCGGCGACGGCGCGATCAGCCATCCGCGCAAGACGTCGGCGACGACCGCCGCGACGGCGACCGGCACGAAGCTGCGCGGGCGCCACTCGAAGAGGAGCAGTTCGACGGCGATCAAGACCGAGGCGATCGGCGCGCCGAACGTGGCCGACATGCCGGCCGCGGCGCCGGCGACGAGCAGCGTCCGACGCTCGAGCGACGAGAGGTGCACGAACTGCGCGAAGAGCGAGCCGATCGCGCCGCCGGTCATGATGATCGGTCCCTCCGCGCCGAACGGACTGCCGCTTCCGATGGTGATCGCGGATGCGATCGGCTTCCAGAACGCGACGCGCGCCTGGACGATGCTGTCGCCCTCGAGGATCGATTGGATCGCCTCGGGGATGCCATGTCCGCGGATCTTGCTCGTGGCGTAGCGCGCGATGAGGCCGACGAGCAGACCGCCGGCGACCGGGATGAGGATCGAGACCGGTCCCCAGTGGCGCGGGTCGGGCTGGCCGAGCGACGGATTCCAGACGCCCTCGTAGGCGAAATGCGTGATCGCGCCGATGGCGAGCAGCAACAACTTCGCGACGAAGGCGCCGACGATGCCGAGCGCGACCGCGCACAGGCAGAGCAACGTCAAGCGCCCTGCGTCGACGTTGTAGTCCCCGAGCGGACGCCGGGCCGAAGCGATCATCCCACCATCCTAGCGGGCGCTCCGGCGGCGGTGCAGGGACGTTCGTCGGAACGGCCGCTCCGCCGACTGGTCGTCGTTCGCGATCGCGTCCGGCGCCGACCATATCGTCTACAAGCATCACCGGCGCGTTCCGGCTGACCGGTCACGTCGTCGTCAACGGTTCGCAAGTACCGCTCGTGCCGCGCGACGTCGTACTGAAGACCGGCTACGTCGTGCGGACGACGATCGCGCGCGCGGCCGACGGCCGCTACGTCCTGCAGTGACGGGCGGCTAGTTGAACCCCGAACACGGCGTCGGCAACGGATTCGGCACCGGCGTCGAAGCAGGCACGGGATCGTAGAAGAGCGCGCGCAGCGACGCGACTTCCGGAACGCTCAGCGTCATGAATCCGTGGTACTGCGTTTCGGGCCAGACCTCGATCGCGCGAGCGCCGAGGATGAGGCCCTGCGTGATCGTCTCCGGCCAGATACAGCCCATCCCCTCGGGCGACTGCGTCTGGAAGTTGATGATTCCGCCGCGAGCCTCGATCGCGTCGTAGATCGCCCGATCGTTCGCGATCGGCGTCTGCAGCGCATGGTTGTCGAGCACGCATCCGGCGGCCGCCTTCCGGCGGCAGAGCGCCATCACGCTCTTGGTGAACGCCGCGTCGGTTCCCGTACTGCCGAAATTCTCGTAGGCGTTGAACGTGAAGTCGATCCCCGTCTGCTTCCAGGCGGAATAGTCGTCGGTCGCGCCGGTGAGACAGGCCTGTTCGGCGGCGTCGCTATACCCTGCGGCCGACAGGTCCGCCTTGCCGACCGGTCCGGTCGTAGCCACGAACGGTTCGTCCGTCTGCGAAGCGCACGACGTCACCGCGACGGCGCGTATCAAGGGGTTGCTATCGTAGTTCGCCGCGACCTTCGCCTGGAACGCGCGCCACGCGTCGATGTAGGGCTGCGTCCAGAACCGTCCGACGGTGAGCCGACACGTGTCGATCTGCCCGCCGCATCCCGCAGGATTGCGGTAGATGATCACCTTGGCACCGCCGAGGCCCTTGGCCCATTGCGGCGCGCTGTTGCCGCCGTAGATGTGCAGCTTCACGCCGATGGGCGCCGACGCGTTGGCGCTATTGTAGTCGGCGACGTCTTTCAGCGCGGCGTCGACCGCCGTATAGTCGACCGTTCCGCCTTGTGCGGGCTGCATCTGCGACCAGGTCGCGTTGATGACGACGCCCCCGAACAGTCCGGGGAACGCGTCCACGTCGCCGATATCGAAGACCGGCTGACCCGCATCGGTGTTGTGCCAGGCGATGTCTTGCATGTCGATCAGCCCGCGCAGCGGGATCTTCGGCGCACCCGTCCCCACCGGGGCGATCGTCGGCGCGACGGTGGGCGCCGGCACGGGCACGGGCGCGTTGGACGCTGCGGTCTGCGCGCATCCGGTCATCAGCAGGATCGCCAGGGGAAGCGAACGACGCACGGAGCTTTGCACGGACCGTTCAACGGGGCGGATGCAGCGGGTGTTCCCTTGCACGCCGGGACACTTGGCTTTCTCATCGTATCGCAACCTTCACGAGGGGTCGCGTTTCCAGCGGATATGCGCCGCGAACGACCGGTCGTCGTGCTCAATTTCGGGGCCAACGTGGTCTCGGACGCCGCCCTGCGCGACGCTGCGGTGGCGCGCGTGCGCGATGCGCTCGCGCGAGGCCACGCGCCGCTGGTCGTCTGTTCGCCGGCTCCGGCGCCCGCCGGAGGCGAGATCCATTGGACCGGCCGGTTCGTCGATGCGGTCGCCGAGGGCCGGATGCGCGCGGTGGCGCTGACCCGCCGCCAGATCGGCATACAGCCGGGGATGGCCGAGGCGGGCGTCGACACGGCGTTGATCGCGGAACTTCTCGATCAAGGCGTCGTGCCGGTCGTGACCGGAGCGATGCCGTTCGGAGCGGGCAGCCGCGGCGGCAGCGACCTCGCCGCGATCCGACTGGCGAATGCGCTCGGCGCCTCGTCGGTCATCGTCTATACCACGACCGACGGCGTGATGTCGGCCGACCCGCAGCGCATCGCCTCGGCGACGCCGGTCACCTTCGCGAGTTACTTCGAACTGATGGAGCTCGCCGGCGCATCGTATTCGACGGTGAGCGCGGGCGCCGCCGAGCTCGCGCGCGCGCGCAGCGTCCGATACGAGGTACGGGGGTTGACGACGAACCGCGGCAGCACCGTTCGCGAGGATGCGCTCAGCGAACGCACGCGCGCGGCGACCGCCGTCACCGCGTCGGCCGGCGTCGCGCTCGTGACGGTGCGGGCGGCGAAGGGCGGCGCGGCGGCGTGGGTGGCCGCACGCAGCGACCTTCTGGACCGTTTCGGCCGCAGCGATCTCGCCATCGAGATGCTGCAGTTCTTCCCGGGACGCGCGCGGTTCGCGTGCGAGCGCGGCGTGCTCGCGACGGTGCAGGCGCAGATCGCCGCGGCGGGGCTCGCGGCGCGAACGGTGGAGAGGTGCACGCGGATCGTGCTCGTCGGCGCCGCCCTCCGCAGCACGGCGGGCGTGTTCCACCGCCTGTGGCGCGCGCTTGCGTCCGCCGGCATCGACGTGCTGCATTTCGCCGACAGCAACGTCACCATCTCGATCGTCGTCGGCGAAGACGACGGCGAACGGGCCGAACGCATCGCGCACGACGAGATCGTCGCCGGTCCCGCGGTTCGCAGCGAGCAAGAATTGCGCTTCGAAGCCGCGACCGGTCGAGTCCGCGTGCGTGGCCGCGCCGTGCGGCTCGGAGAGCGGCAAGCGGTGCTGCTGCGCTTCCTCCTGGAGAACGGCGGCCGGATCGTCCCCATCGAAGAACTTTCCGTCGCCGTCTTCGGAAGCGAAGAACGCGATGCGATCGATGCGGTCCGCGTCCACATCCATACCTTGCGGAAGAAGATCGAGGAGGATCACAAGGCGCCGCGCCACCTCGTCACCGTCCCGAACCAGGGCTATCGCTTCCTCCACTGATGCTACCGGATTCCGCCGGAACCCGACGCACGCGAATCGAACGAAGGACGTAATGGACGCGGACGTCGTCGTCATCGGCGCCGGTGCGGCGGGGCTCGCCGCCGCGCGGGCGCTCGCACGAGGGTCGGCGTCCGTCGTCGCGATCGAGGCGCGCGATCGCATCGGCGGCCGCATCTTCTCGGTTCCGACCCCCGACGGATCTTCTCCCGCGGAACTCGGTGCGGAGTTCGTCCACGGTCCCGCCGTCGAGACGCGCGCGCTTATCGCGCGATCGGGTGGGATCGCGGTGGACTCGATCGGAGCGAGTTGGGTCCAGGCCGGCGGATCGCTCGCGCCGCTCGAGACGGACGTGACCGCGGCGGGGTCGCTGCTCGCGGCCGCTCGCGAATTATCGCGCGACGAGAGCGTCGATCGCTATCTCGCGCGATTCGCCGGCGACGATGCGAGGCGCGCCGCCGTCGAAGAAGCGCGACTCTTCGCCGAGGGCTTCGACGCCGCCGATCCTGCGATCGCGAGCGCATGGTCGATCGCCGACGAGATCCTGTCGGGGACCGATTTCGTGAGCGCGTGGCCGTCGAAGGGATACGCGCCGATCCTCGCGCGACTCGTCGCCGACGTCGCCGACGCGGGCGGTCGGCTGACCGTATCGTCGCGCGTACGCGGGTTGCGCTGGAGCCGCAACCGCGTCGCGGTCGACGTCGTGGATGCCGCGGGCCGGCCCGCGCCGCTGACGGCGCGCGCGGCCGTCGTGACGGTGCCTGCCGGCGTATTGAATGCCGAAGGAGACGCGAGCATCGCGTTCGTTCCGGACCTCCCCCCGCACTTCCGCGAAGCTCTGCGTTTCGTCGCGATGGGTCACGTCGTCAAGGTCGTCATGCGCTTCGCGACGCCGTTCTGGCGGCAGATCGCGGGCGGCCGCTACCGCGACGCGGGGTTCTTCCGCTCGCGGGGCGGGCCGTTCGTCGTGTTCTGGACGCAGGCGCCAGTCCACCCGAGCGATGTCGTCGTCGCGTGGGTCGGCGGCCCCGGCGCGGAACGTCTGCGCGACGTGCCGGCCGCCGAACGTATCGATCTCGCGCTCGAACAGTTCGGCGCGATGCTGGGCGACGTGGAGGGCGCGCGCGCCGCGTTCGCCGGCGGCGCGACGCACGACTGGACGCGCGATCCGTTCGCGCGCGGTGCGTACAGCTACGTCTTGACCGGTGGCGCGGACGCGCGACGCGCGATCGCGGAGGCGGTCGAGCAGACCCTGTTCTTCGCCGGTGAAGCGACCGCCGTCGACGGACAAGGCGGAACGGTGAACGGCGCGATCCGGTCGGGCGAGCGGGCGGCTCGCCAAGCGCTGCAAGCCCTCTCGGAGAAAGGGGCCCCTCGATGAACGAGACCATACCCGCCGTCCTCGGCCCGTGGGCGAACTACTACATCATCGTGGGTTCGGCCGCGGCGGCGCTCACGGGCCTGATGTTCGTCGTGATCACCCTGGTGGTCTCGTCGGAACGCCGCGAAGGCGCCTCCATCGGCACGGCCGCTTTCAGCACGCCGAGCGTGGTGAGCCTCGTCGCGGCGCTGACCGTCTCGGCGCTGGTGGTCGTTCCGTGGCCGAGCCTCGTGCCGCTCGCCATCGCGATCGGCGCCGCCGGTCTGGGCGGCTGCGTCTACATCGTCCGCCTGGTCGTGATGGCGCGCGGACTGGAGAACTACGAACCCGATATCGAGGATTGGCTATGGTTCTGGATCCTCCCGATCGCGGCGTACGGCACCATGCTCGTGGGCGCGTTCTTCCTGACCGCCGCACGGCATGGCGTGCTGTTCGCGCTCGCAGCCGCGGTGCTGCTCCATCTGCTGGTCGGCATCCACAACGCTTGGGACATCGTCACCTACCTCGCGATCGAACGACCCGAGCGGCACGGCGAGCGCGACGTTCGGCCTTAATCTCGATTAACGCGAAAGCGCCGATATCCCGCGATATCGGGGCTTTCGATTGAAACGCCGAACCGCCGGTGGTACGGTCGCGGGCGATCGTGATCGGACTACAGGGAGACGCTCCACCGCAAGAGATCCTCGCCTGGGCGCTGCAGCACTACCGCGGGCGCATCGCGCTCGCATGTTCGTTCGGCGGCCCGACGGGCATCGTGGCGCTGGATATGGCGATGGAGATCGATCGGACGGTGCCGGTCTACTATCTCGACACCGGCCTGCTCTTCCGCGAGACCTACGAACTGGTCGAACGCGTCGCGGACCGCTATGGCATCGAGCCGATCGCCGTGCGTCCCGACGTATCGCTCGACGAGCAGCGCGACCGTTTCGGGGACGAACTCTGGGCGCGCGATCCCGAGGCGTGCTGCTCGATCCGCAAGGTCCGGCCGCAGGGCGCGTTCTTGCGAGGATACGACGCATGGGTCAGCGGCATCCGCCGCGATCAGTCGCCTTGGCGGCGCGACGCGCCGGCGGTCGGATGGGACGGCCACTTCTCGCTCGTCAAGGTGAGTCCGTTCGTCGGGTGGGACGAACGGATGATCTGGACCTACGTCCGCGCGCACGGCCTGCCGTATAACGCGCTGCACGACCGCGCCTACCCGAGCATCGGCTGCACGCACTGCACGCGCGCGGTACGCGCGGGCGAGGAGGCGCGCGCCGGCCGCTGGCCCGACCGGGCGAAGACCGAGTGCGGGCTCCACGCATGAGCGACGTCGAAGCGATCAAGCGCGCGAGCGGCCATCTGCGCGGCACCATCGCCGAAGCGCTGATCGCGCCCGGATCGCACCTGGAGGCGCCGGACGAAGCGCTGCTCAAGTTCCACGGAAGCTATCAGCAGGACGATCGCGATCTGCGGCGCGCGCGTCGCGAGACGGGCGAAGAGAAGGCCTACGCGTTCATGGTCAGATCGCGGATCCCGGGCGGCGCGCTGACCGCGGAGCAGTACCTCGCGCACGACGCCTTGGCCGATGCATACGGGAACGGCACCCTCCGCCTCACAACCCGTCAGTCGATCCAGATCCACGGCGTCCTCAAAGGCGACCTGAAGCCGACGATCCGAGCCATCAACGACGCCCTGCTCTCGACGCTCGCCGCGTGCGGCGACGTGAACCGCAACGTGATGGCGTGCCCCGCCCCGGTCGGAGACGCGGCGCACGCGCGCGTGCAGGACGTCGCGCGAGCGATCGCGATGCACCTCGCACCGCGAAGCGGCGCCTATCACGAGATCTGGCTCGACGGCCAGAAGCTCTCTCCGGACGAACGCGCGGCGGAAGTCGAGCCGGTCTACGGCGCGACGTATCTGCCGCGCAAGTTCAAGATCGGCGTAGCCTATCCGGGCGACAACTGCATCGACGTCTTCACGCAGGACATCGGAATCGTCGCCGTCATCGAGGGCGACGACCTCATCGGGTTCACCGTGGCCATCGGCGGCGGTCTTGGCTCCACGCACGGGAAGGCCGAGACGTATCCGCGGCTCGCGACCCCGCTCTGCTTCGTCTCCCCGGAAGACGTGCTGGAGGTCGCCGAAGCGATCCTCACCGTCCAACGCGACTTCGGGGACCGGACCAACCGCAAGCACGCGCGGATGAAATACGTCGTCGAGGAGCGCGGCATCGCATGGTTCCGCGCGCGCGTCGAAGACCGCATCGGGCGACGCCTCGCGGAACCGCGCCCGATCCGTTTCCACGATGCGGACGATCACCTCGGCTGGCACGAGAGCGGGGACGGTACGTTCTACCTCGGCGTCCTGGTCGAGAACGGACGCGTGGTCGATCGCGTCGCCTCGCTCCTCCGGTCGGCATTGCGGGAGGTCGCGGAGCGCTTCGCGCCGGCGTTCCGCATCACCGCGCAGCAGAACGTCTTGCTCGCCGGCATCGCACCGGACGCGCGCGCGAACGTCGAAGCGCTCTTCCGTCGCTACGGCGTGCCGATCGACGCGGCAGCGCTCGGCGTCGGACGACGTTCGATGGCCTGCCCCGCGCTTCCGACGTGCGGACAGGCCGTCGCCGAAGCGGAACGCGCGTTGCCCCCGCTGCTCGCCGCGATCGAAGCCGAACTGCGCGAGCTCGATCTGGACGGCGACCGCTTGAGCGTTCGGATGACCGGATGCCCCAACGGATGCGCGCGTCCTCGGCTGGGCGACGTCGGCATCGTCGGGCGTTCGCTCGGCCTCTACGATATCTATCTCGGCGGCGACGTGCAGAACACGCGGATGAACGTGCTCTATGCGAAGGGCGTGGCGCTGGCCGCCATCGTTCCGGCCCTGCGCGCCGTCTTCGCGGCGTGGAAGCGCGGACGGCTCGAGGGCGAACCGCTCGGAGACTTCGTCCACCGCACCGGACTATCGCCGGAGGTCAGCGCATCGACGCCAGGGCGTTTTGCAGCGGGCGTTCGTCGATGTGTATGAGGCCGCCGCGCGGATGGTCGAGGTCGACGATCGTGTAGACCGTCGCCGCGAAGAGCAGGCAGAAGATGATGGAGAGCCCGCGATTGGGGGCCTTCGCCCGTCCGAAGGCGATGCCGAGCAGCGCGGCGCCGAGCAGCGTGCAGAAGATCACGATCCCGAAGATCGGCGCGGGCACGTGGTTGTTGATCGCGGCCGCCTGCTCGTCGATGAGATCGCCGATGGTATCGACGTCTTCCGCATAGCGGGCGTAGCCGAGGTCGCGCGGGTCGGCGCGATGCAGCGCCGTCGCCTGCTTCCACAGGACGGATTGGATCGCGGCGGACTTCTCCGAGTGCGGACCGCCGCCCAGCCACGGGTTCTCCTCGCGCTGATAGACGCCGATGCGTTCCTGCGTGAATTCGCGGATCAGCGCGTGCGCGCGGGTCGTCTCCGCGGGCGGCAGGAAGTCGGCGCGCGCGTAGACGTCGCCGACCGAGATCGATTCCTGGACGACCAGCGCCCGCCGCGCCTCGAAGCGCTCGGCGGCGAACGAGAACGAGAACGCCAGGATCAGCGCGATGAGTCCGAAGATCGCCGATTGGCCCAGACCGAACGCGCCCTCCTGCCGGTCGTCGGCGTCGCCGCGATAGCGCGCGCCGGCGACGTAGCCGATGAAGACGGAGACGAGGGAGAGCACCAGCGTGATGACGAGGAGGACGACGGGATCGGGTCGGCTCAGCAATGCGTCGATCATCGCTGGCCCCTTGGCGCTTGCGGACGGCGCTCCTCCGAGGGATAGGGCGCCCGGAGAGAAAGCAATGCCGGTGATTTCCCCTTCGCTCGACGACGCGCTGAAGCATCATTTCGGCTACGATGCGTTTCGGCCGCTCCAGCGCGAGATCGTCGAGGCGGTGCTCGCCGGCGACGATGCGCTCGCGCTGCTGCCGACCGGCGGCGGCAAGTCGCTCTGCTACCAGTTGCCGGCGGTGGTCGGCGGCGGCATCACGCTGGTCGTCTCGCCGCTCATCGCCCTGATGAAGGACCAGGTCGACGCGCTGACCGCGAACGGCATCCCGGCGACGTTCCTCAACTCCTCGCTCGATCCGACCGAAGCCGGGTCCCGGCTGGCCGCGCTCGACCGCGGGGAATACCGCCTGCTCTACGTCGCGCCGGAGCGGCTGGTGCTCTCCGGATTTCTCGACCGCCTCGACCGCTGGGATCTGGCGCGCATCGCCGTGGACGAAGCGCATTGCGTGAGCGAGTGGGGCCACGACTTCCGTCCCGAGTACCGTCAGCTCGCGGTCTTGCGCGAACGGTTTCCCGCGGTGCCGATCCTCGCGGTCACCGCGACCGCGACCGATCGCGTCCGCATCGACATCGAGCGGTTCCTGCAGCTGCGCGAGCCGCGCCGCTTCGTCGGGTCGTTCAATCGCGCCAACCTGCAGTACCGCGTCTTCGAGAAGCGGGACCCGCTCGAACAACTGCTCGCCTTCGCCCGCGCGCGCGAGCGGGAGAGCGGCATCGTCTACGTCGCCAGCCGCAACGCCGCCGAAGATCTCGCCGAACGCATCAGCCGCGCGGGGATCGCCGCGCTTCCCTATCACGCCGGGCTCTCGGCGCGGACGCGCGCGAGCAATCAGGAGCGGTTCGTGCGCGACGAGGTCGGCGTGGTGTGCGCGACCATCGCCTTCGGCATGGGGATCGACAAGCCCAACGTCCGCTACGTCGTGCACTACGACGTGCCGAAGAACCTCGAAGGCTACTATCAGGAGACCGGACGCGCCGGCCGCGACGGCCTTCCCAGCGACTGCGTGCTCTTCTACAACGGCGGCGACGCGGCCAAGCAGCGCCACTTCATCCGCGAGATCGCCGACCCCGAGGAACGGGGCCGCGCGGAACGGCTGCTCGCGCGCATGCTCGACTACGCCGCCACGTCGGACTGCCGGCGCGCGGTGCTGCTGCGGTACTTCGGCGAAGACGCGCCGGAGCGGTGCGGCAACTGCGACAACTGCATCGATCCCGTCGAACGGCGCGACGGGACGGTCGCCGCGCAGAAGTTCCTTTCGTGCGTCTATCGCATCCGCGAACACCGCGGGTTCTCCACCGGCGCGCAGCACGTCATCGACGTCCTGCTCGGATCGGCGACGGAGAAGGTGCGGAACTGGGGCCACGAGCGGCTCTCGACCTACGGCATCGGTACGGAACTGACGCGCGACGAGTGGATGGCGCTGCTCGCCGAACTGCTGCGGCTGGGCTACGTCGAACAGGAGAGCGCCCATCGGACGATCGGCTTGACGCAGGCGGGCATCGCCGCGCTGCGCGAGAAGGCCGCCGTCTCGTTCGCACCGCCGCGCTTCGTCGGCAAGGGCAAGAAGAAGTCGCGCAAGGCGGGCGGCGCCGGCGAGCCGTTCGAGCAGAGCCTCTTCGAAGCGCTGCGGACGCTGCGCAAGACGATCGCCGACGATGCCGGCGTACCGCCCTACGTCGTCTTCTCCGACGCCGCGCTCAAAGAGATGGCGCGGATCAAACCGGTCACGCTCGGCCGTTTCCGCGACGTCGGCGGCGTCGGCGACGTGAAGCTCGAGCGCTACGGCGAGGCGTTCGTCGAGGCGATCGCGGCGTTCGAGGAGAGGAACGCTCCGCAGGGCGGATGAAGGCGCGGTCCATGGCCTTCATCCTCGCGCATCTCTCCATCATCGCGTCGGGCATCGTCTTCTGCGTCCTCTGGGTCGCGGTCGCCGTCGCGGCGGCGTTGCTGATCCACCGCTACGTGCGCAGCGAATTCTTCGAGGGGCACTACGAGCAGGCCGGATTCATCTTCGCGGTCATCGGCGTCGTCTATGCGGTGATGCTGGCGTTCGTGGCGATCGGCGTCTGGGAGCGCTTCGATGCGGCGGAGAGCAGGACGTACGTCGAGGCGATGGCGCTGGTCGACGTCTACCGCGACGCGAGCGTCTTCGCCGACGGCGCGCCGGTGCGCGCGGACCTTCGCAATTATACGGAACTCGTCATCCACGACGAGTGGCCGAAGATGATCGCGCTCCAGACGTCGGAAGCCGCGAGCGATGCGGCCGAGCGGACCGCCGCGCGGGTCGACCGCCTCGTGCCGGTCGGCGCAAACGAAGTCGACGTGCACGCCTCGATGCTGCAGTCGATGCGGACGGCGCTGGGCGAACGGGCCGCGCGCGTCTCGCTCGGCGCGACCGGGCTCAATCCGATCGTCTGGATCGTCATCGTGGGCGGCGCCGTCGTCACCATCGGGTTCTCGTTCCTGTTTCCGTTCAAGCGCCGCCGAATGCAGGCGATCATGGTCGGAGCGCTGACGTTCAGCATCGTGATCGTGCTCTATCTCGCCACCGCGATCGACTATCCGTTCCGCGGCGACATCACGGTCGCGCCGCACGCGTTCGAACACGCGATATCGACCTACGACTCCATCGACCGCCTAGGGGAAAAACCCGCGAACCGGTAGCCGCGCATCGCGCTGCAGCCAGTTGAGCGGCGAATAGGCGGCCTCGCCGTCGACGGCGTGCAGGGTGAACGCGTGGCGCGAACGGTTCGAACGGTTCGGGGCGCTATAGTGCGGCAGCAGTCCGTGGAAGACCACGAGCGCTCCGGCGCGCACTTCTAACGGCACGGCGCCGTCGCTCGGCCAGGGCGTCGGGTCGACGTCTTCCATCGACGCCTTCCCGTCGCGGACGACGAAGCGCTGCCGCAGCGGCGAGCGGTGACCGCCCCGTTCCACCCAGAGACAGCCGTTCTCGACGGTCGCGTCTTCGAGCGCGAACCAGAACGTCGTCACCGTCGACGGCTCGGTGTCGAAGAAGCCGGCATCTTGATGCCAGCGCACCTCGCCGCCGATGTTGGGCTGCTTGAAGATGTACATCGACTGATAGACGAGCGGCTTGCGCAGGCCCAGCGAGAGCGCGATCGTCTGCAGGCGCGCGTCGTGGGAGAACGCCGCGAAGACGTCGTCCAGATCGTGCATCGCGTGCCCGATCTTGTTGATCGAGAGCGCCTTCGGCTGGCGCAGCGAGCCGTCGGCGGCGAAGGCGTCCTCTTCGAAGAAGCAGCGGACGCTCGTGCCCGATTCCAGGAAGTACGCGTCGCTCTTGGCCGCCTGATCCTTGGTGGTGAAGACGGCGGCGCCGTCCGATGGGTCGAAGTCGCGGACGATCGTCTCGGCGCGAGCGCGCAGCGCGGCGATCTCGTCAGCGCTCTTGAATCCTTCGATGACGGCGAAGCCGTCCCGGGCGAACGCCGTGGCCAGATCGAGCATCCCGCGCCCTTCGCTCGGCAGGCCGCCCGCTCTTGCCGGAGCGAATGCGGGAGGCTTCATGGATGTCATCTGTATCGGCGCGGCCCTCATCGACCGCACGTATCGCGCGGCCGCGGCCGTGCGCCCGGCCACCTCCAACCCATCGCGCGCCTATCGCGGCTTCGGCGGCGTGGCGCGCAACGTCGCGGAATCGCTCGCGCGCCTGGGACACGCGGTCGCGTTCTACTCGGCCGTCGGCGACGATGCCGACGGCATCGCCCTGCTCACCCACGCCTCGCGCGCGGGCGTCGACGTCTCGGGCGTGCGCGTCGTGGCCGCCCGCACCACCGGCGAATACGTCGCCATCCTGGAGCCGGACGGCGAACTCGCGGTCGGCGCGAGCGACGCCGGTCCCGTCGATACCATCGATGCCGCGGCGATCCTCGCCGCGACGCCCGCGTTGACAGCCGCGCGGTGGGTCTTCGCCGACGGCAACCTCGGCTCCGATGCGGCGAAGGCGCTGCTGGATCTGCGCGCCCGTTCCGGGTTCCGCTTGGCCATCGACGCCGTCTCGGCGGCGAAGGTCCTTCGCCTTCCCGCGGACCTGCGCGACGTCGATCTGCTCGTGATCAACGTGCATCAGGCCGCGCGCCTGGCGCGCATGCCGGACGCGCGCGCCGTCCTGCTTACCCGCGGCGCCGAGGGCGCGGACCTCATCGTCGGCGGCGAGACGACGCATCTCCCGGCGCTCGCGGTCGCGGCGGTCGACGTCACCGGTGCGGGAGACGCGCTCGCGGCCGGAACGCTGCACCATCTGCTCGAGGGAGCGGCGCTGCTCGACGCCGTGCGCGGCGGCATGCTCGCCGCCGCCTTGACCGTGGAATCGGCTGCGACCGTCCGCGCGGATCTCTCGCCCGCGCTCTTGCTGGCGGAACGGCACCGGCTGTGACGTCCTCGCTCGTCATCGCACCGGAAGTCGCGCGGGCGCTCGCCGCCGGGCGCGCCGTCGTGGCGCTGGAGTCGACGATCGTCACCCACGGGATGCCGTATCCGCAGAACGTCGCGACGGCGCGCGACGTCGAGGGCGTCGTGCGCGCGGCCGGTGCGGTACCGGCCACCATCGCCGTCGTGGACGGCACCATCTCCGTGGGGTTGAGCGACGCGCAACTCGAGTGGCTCGGAACCGCGAAGGACGTGATGAAGCTCAGCCGCGCGGACCTGCCGTTCGCGATCGCCGCGAAGCGCCACGGGTCGACGACCGTCGCGGCGACGATGATCTGCGCACAGCTCGCCGGCATCGGCGTCTTCGCCACCGGCGGAATCGGCGGCGTCCATCGCGGTGCGGAGCTCACGTTCGACATCAGCGCCGATCTGCAAGAACTCGCGCGCACGCCGGTCGTGGTGGTGTGCGCGGGTGCCAAAGCGCTGCTCGACGTTCCGAAGACGCTCGAACTGCTGGAGATGCTCGGCGTTCCGGTCGTCTGTTACGGCACCGATGCGTTTCCGGCGTTCTGGAGCCGCACCAGCGGTCTGCCCGCGCCGTTGCGACTGGACGATGCGGCCGCGATCGCCGCGTTCGCCCGCGCGAAGCGCGATCTTGGGATCGATAGCGCGACGCTCGTGTGCAATCCGATCCCCGCGGCCGACGAGATCCCCGCAGCGGAGATGGCCGCATATATCGCGCGCGCGGTCGGAGAAGCGGCCGAGGCCGGGATCGCGGGCAAAGCCGTGACGCCGTGGCTGTTGGACCGTCTCTACGGCATCACCGAAGGCAAGAGCTTGGCCGCCAACGTCGCCCTCGTCACGAACAACGCGCGCCTCGCAAGCGAGATCGCGGTCGCGCTCGCCGGCTGACCTCTACGGCATCGTACGTTCGAGCGAGAGCAGCAGCTTGCGCAGGATCGATCCCAGCGCGATGCGTTCGCTCGGACTGAGCGCCTCGAGCAGCTGCGTCTCGTTCTCGACGTGCGCGTCCATGGCGCGATCGATGAGTTCTCGCCCCCGTGGCGTGAGCCCGACCAGCACGCCGCGGCGATCGCGAGGGTCGTCGACCCGCTCGACCAGCCCGTCGCGCTCGAGGCGGTCGATGCGGTTGGTCATCGCGCCCGAGGAGAGCATCAGCCAACGGTAGAGCTCGGTGGGGGTCAGACGGAAGGGCTCGCCTGCCCGCCGCAGCGTCGCGAGCACGTCGAAGGCCTCGCGCGTCAGGCTGAAGGGCTTGTGAGCTTCTTGCAGGCGGGGCATGAGCAGGCTCGCGGCACGAGCGATCCGCCCGAAGACCTCCATGGGCTCGGCGGCGAGATCGGGGCGCTCGCGGGCCCATTGCTCGATGATGGCATCGACTCGGTCCCGCATCAATCTCCACCTTAAGTATCTTGACGTAAAGTGATTATCAGATATCTTTAGGTCAAGATAATGCGCCGACTCGCCGATATCCTGGTCACCGCCATCGCGCCGCTCGCCTGGGGGACGAACTACGTCCTCACCACGCACGTGCTTCCGCCCGACCGCCCGCTCCTCGACTCTCTCGTCCGCTCGCTCCCGATCGGGTTGCTGATCGTCGCCTTCACCCGACAGCTTCCCAAAGGCGACTGGTGGTGGAAGTCCGCGGTCCTGGCGGCCCTCAACTTCGGGATCTTCTTTCCGCTGCTCTTCGTCGCCGCATACCATCTGCCGGGCGGTATCGCGTCCATGATCGGCGCTTCCGCGCCGGTCTTCGTCATCGGTCTGTCGTGGGGGATCTACCGCCAGCGCCCGATCGCGCAGACGATCGCGGCCGCGTTCTGCGTCCTCGTCGGATTGGCGCTGCTGCTCGGTCCGAGCGCGCGCGGCCTCGACCTCACCGGCGTTCTCGCGGCATTCGGAGCGACCGGCGTCATGGCGATCGCGACCGTACTCCTGAACCGATGGCATTCGCCGGTGCCTCCGCTGACGCTGGCCGGATGGCAGCTCGCCATGGGCGGCGCGATGCTGCTCCCGTTCGCGTTCTTCGAAGGGCCGCTGCCGAACGTCGGCGCGATGCAGATCGGGGGCTACCTCTATCTCGGTCTCGTCGGAACGGCGTTGGCCTACGCATGCTGGTTCCGCGGCGTGGAACGGCTCTCGCCGGTCTCCTCGACGCTCATCGGCGCGATCAATCCGATCGTCGCGATCGCGCTCGGCGTCGCGTTCGACGGCGAGCGCGTCTCGCTCGTCCAAGGCTGCGGCATCGCGCTCGCGCTCGGAGCGATCGCGCTGGGTCAGAACGTACGCGAGAGCGGGAAGGGGGCTAGATCCCGTCCCGCTCTCGTCCCGAGGAGCGACCGTCGAGGCCGCCTCTCGATGGGCGCGGCACGCGGCCTACGTGCCCTTCTCCGCACCGACGTAGCGGATAAGTTTGACGATGAACTGCGGCACCGTCGTAAGCCGTCCGGGGTCGCCGTAGGCGACGTACAGTTCCTGCGGTCCGTAGAGCCGGTGATACGCGAACGAGAAATTAGTGCACGACCCGATGCAGTTGCCGCCGCCGTTCGGCGTGGGCGCCGTTCCGACGATCCGTCGCCAGCCGATCGCAAATGAGCTCTCGGGTCCCGCTTGGAAGGCGACGCTCGCGCGCTCGAACCACTGGATGTTGGCCGGCGCATCGGTGAAGTACTGACGGTTGTCGTTGGCGGTCAGGGTTAGGAAGAGCCGGCGTCCGAGCGCGATCGTCGTCTGCCGGCGATTGCCCTCCAAACGGCCGTCGCCGTACCGTCCGGTCGAATGTGCGATGGTCGTCGGCGTGGACGTGCCCGACCCGAACGTGAGCGCGGTCTCGTTGACGGTGAGCGGCGTCATGACGCCGCCGATCCGCGCGTAGCTCGAACTCGTCGACGTCGCGAACTCGATCAGTTTGCGGGTCACCAGGTCGATGCCGAGCGTCGCGTCCGAGACGGCCAGATCGCTCGCGCCGTGGTACCGGTCCGTGAAGACGAACGCGTTGATGCTCTTGAATGCGCCGCCGTTCGGGATCCAATTGTGATTGCTGAAGAATCCGTAGCCGGCGATATCGCTGAAGGAGAAGAAGCCGTCGTACGGCGCGTACTGCGCGCCGACCTTACGGATGCCGCCGCCGGTGAAGGCGTGCGGACCGTACCAGCCTCCACCGATCTCGGCGAACTTCGCCTTGGACGGATCCGTGACCGCCGTGCCGCTCTCCGTGCCGTAGTTGCCGTAGACGAACAGATGCTTCAGATCGCTCCACTTCGCGGCGTACTGCAAGGTATCGTCTTTGAATCCCGGCATGTTCACCGAGACGCGCTGCGCCGAGACGAAGACGGTGCGCGGCCGGTTGCGGAAGATCGCCGCCTGCGCGGCATCGTTGCGTCCGGCGCCGACCGCATCGAACCCGGCGAACGTGAGCGGGCCCTCTTTACCTTCGATCGCGTAGCCCGTGCGCGGCGTGGGGATCGCGGGCGTATAGAGCGATTGCTCGTTCGGACACGCATCGCACTCCATGAAGTTGTACGTCCCGCCGCCCTGCGTGAAGAAGGGGCGCGTCTCGCCGTAGTAGCGGCGGAACGCCGTCGGCGAGATCGACTGCTGATCGTTCTCCACGTTGGAGAAATCGGGATGGATGGTGGCGACGAACGACGTCGTCGGCGTGATGGGCAGCGAGAGATCGAGACCGCCGCGCGTCGTGGCACCGCCGGCCGACGGCGCGGCGATCGCGCCGAGCCCATAGAATCCGAACCGCGCCTTCGGCCGCGCGTGCGCGATGTTCCCGAGGCCGCGCAACGGCCTCGCATAATTGTAGTCCATCAACCCGCTGAAGTTCGGACCGCCCGACCACAAGTAGAGCGAACCGGTCGTCGGTTCGAAGCGCGCCAGTTGCAGCATCCACCGGTCTTTCGATGCGCCGTGGATGGCGGCGAACGGGATGCGCATGGTGACGATGTAGCGTTCGGCGCCGATGGTTCCGCGCGCGTCCCAGTGCGGCTCGTAGTTCGAGTTCTCGGAGCTCTCCTGATAGCGCGTGCCGCGCGGCGTCGAGAGGAACGTGTAGTTGAAGCCGTTCGCGCCGCTGGGCCAGAGACCGACCGCGACCTCGTCGTCGGAATCCATGCCGACGCCGTTCGTGCCCTGATTGGCCACGATGGCCTGACGGGTCTCGATCGCATCGAACCCGACGTAGAGATAGGTGCCGTCCGTGAGGAGATAGGCATGCGTCTCCTCGGCGGCGTCCGTCATCTTGTGTCCGTCGAACGTGAGGGTCGCGACGGCGGCCTGTTTCCACGCGGCATCGTTGAGCGTCCCGTCGATCGGCGGCGGAACGGTCACGTGCGGGACGTCGATCCCGTCGACCTGGATCGCGGCCCGGGCCGCGGACGAAGCGCCTCCGACGAGGAGGGCGGCGAGCAGCGCGACGAGCGAAAGGCGACCCATGGTCCTCACTCCAGACAGACCTAACGAGTTAGGTGAACTAATGATTTAGTTGGAGTGTAACGGGACGGCCGCGGAAAGTCAACTAAGGTTTTAGTTTAGTGCCGACCTTCTGACGGAAGATCGGCACGAGGACGATGGAGCCGTAGATGCAGACCGCGACGACGCCGACCAGCACCACCGCGAGCGCCGAGGCCAGTGCCGCGGGCGAGGGCGCCGCCGAGGAGATGTCGATGCCGCCCGGGCCCGGGAAGGCGGTCAGCAAGTGCGGGTACAGCGTGGCCGCGGCCGCGCCGAAGAGCGACGCGAGCAGGGCGGAAGATGCGAGGAAGGCCCGGCCGCCGTTCCCGGCGCGGGCGGCGCGCAAGACGACGATCAGCGCTCCGATCGCCGTGGCCGGAAAGACCGCGACCCAGGGCGCCGTGAAGCCGTGGATGGCCAGCGTGTAGACCGTCGTGGCGACGAATCCGGCGGCCGTCGCGCCGGCCAACGCCGGCAGGGCCTTACGCGCGCGATCCGCCGGCGGCCCTTCGGTGCGCAGGAGCGCGAACGCGGCGCCGTGCATCGCGATCGCGGCGAGCGCCGTAAGCCCGACGAGCAGCGCGTACGGATTGAGCAAGAACCCGAACGATCCGGTGAAATAGCCGTCGGCGTCGAGCGGTACGCCGCGCAGCAGGTTGCCGAGCGCGACGCCGAAGAGCACGACGAGCAGCGCCGAGGATCCGGAGAAGCAGAAATCCCAGAAGTCGCGCCACATCGGCGTCGCGAAATGGCCGCGCAGTTCCATCGCGATCCCGCGGAACATCAGCAGCCAGAGCACGACCACGAACGGCAGATAGAATCCCGAGAACGCCGATGCATACGCCTTGGGGAAGAGCGCGAAGAGCGCGCCGCCCGCGGCGATCAGCCAGACCTCGTTCCCGTTCCAGAACGGCCCGATGGCGCGCATCGCCGCGCCGCGTTCCTCTTCGTCCTTCCCGACGAACGGCGCGATCGTCGCGATGCCGAGGTCGAAGCCGTCGAGCAGCACGTACGCGCCGAGCATGAACGCGAGCAGGACGAAGGCGACGCTACTCATGCGCCGCTCCCGGTCCCGTGCCGATCGCGCGAAGCGTGAGATACAGGAAGAGCGTGCCGAGCAAGAAGTACATGCCGGCGAATCCGATGAGGGTGAAGAGCGTCTCTGCGCCCGAGACGGTCGGCGACGCGCCGGCTGCGGTCCGCATCAGGCCGTAGACGATCCACGGCTGACGCCCGACCTCGGTGACGGTCCATCCCGCTTCGTTGGCGATGTACGGCATCGGCATGAGCAGCAGCAGCAGCCAGAGCAGCCAGCGCGTGCGATAGAGCCGCGCGCCCCAGCGCAGGAAGACGATGCCGAGCAGCGTCACCGCGGAGAAGATCGTGCCCAAGCCGACCATCACGTGGTAGGCGTAGTACGTCAGTTCCACCGGCGGCCACAGCTCGACGGCATAGGCGGAGAGGCCGTTCACGTTCGCGCGCGCGTTGCCGTACGCGAGAAAGCTGAGCAGGTCGGGGACGAAGATCGGATCGAGCAGTTCGCGCTTCTTCGCGTCCGGCATGCCGATGACGGCGAGCGGCGCGCCCTTCGTGGATTCGAACAGGCCTTCCATCGCGGCCAGTTTGACCGGCTGATAGGACGCGACGTCCGATCCGTTGCGATCGCCCGTCGGAAAGATGACGAGCGTGGAGAAGACGGCCCCCGCGATGACGCCCGCGCGGACGAACCTGCGGCCGATCGTCTCGTCGCGGCGCGCGAGCAGATAGTACGCGCCGACGCCGCCGACGATGAAGGCTCCCGCGACCATCGCGCCCATCATCACGTGCGCGTACTGCCAGAGCGCGAACGGCTGCGTCAGCACCGCCCACAGGCTCGCCATCTCGATCCGTCCGTCCGCGGTCGCGGCGTAGCCGACGGGATGCTGCATCCACGCGTCGGTGGCGACGATGAAATAGCCGGAGAGCCACGCGCCGGCCCAGACGGCGAACGCGGCGATCACGCGGGCGCGCGACGTCACGCGTTCGCGCCCGTAGAGCAGGATGCCGAGGAAGATCGACTCGAGGAAGAACGCGAACGCGCCTTCCATCGCGAGCGGTTGGCCGATGACGCCGCCGGTCTTGGCAGAGAACGGCGCCCAGTTCGTTCCGAACTGGAACTCCATCGGAATGCCGGTGACGACGCCGGCCGCGAAGTTGACCGCGAAGATCTTCGTCCAGAACGCGGCGGCGCGCGCGGCCTCGGCATCGCCCTTCGAGCCGCGCCAGGCGAACCACGCGATGAACGGCGCCAGTCCCATCGTCGCGATCGGGAACAGGTAGTGGAACATGATCGTGAACGCGAACTGCAGGCGATCCGCGACGGCGACGTCCATGGGATGAATCGTCCCGCCGGAACCCGGCGGGACGCTACGACTTCTGGCGGATTCCGGGTCCTAGAAGCTGCGGCCGAGCGAAAAGCGCACGGTCGTCGGGCCGATCGGGACCGCGGTCCGCAGACCGAGCGCGCCGTTGGCGAGCGGCGTCGGAACGCCGCCGCCGATCCGTGCGTAGGGCGCGGGATAGATGCCGAAGAGATTGTCGACGGCGATGGTCGCGCGGGTGCGTTCGTCGAAGACCGGCAGGCCGACCGCGGCGCTCGCGACCACGAAGGGCTGGACGTTGTACGAGTTGTTCGGCCCGAAGTAGGTGGCGCCGAACTCGACGTACTGCCGGTGAGCTCCGCGATAGTGCAGCGAACCGTAGCCCTGCGAATAGGCCTCGCTCTTGTTCGAGATGCCGTTGTACGCCGGTGCGTTGAAGCCGACGTAGTTCTGGCCGGCGATGACGCCGAGGTTCGTGGTGAACGGACCGGTCTGCGTCGCGTAGAAGCCCGGCGGCAGTCCGTAGGCGTAGGCGTTCGCGAGATCGCCTGCGATCGACCAGCCGAGGCCGACTTCCGGATCGCTCTTGAGCGAGAATTCGACGCCCTGGAAACGCGCCTTGGCGAGGTTCTGGTTCGTGCTGATGTAGATCGGCACGGCCGGTCCGACGGGCGGCGTGTAGAGCGTTCCGCTGTCGTAGGTCACGCCGATGAACTGGTTGCGCAGGTCCGTCAGGTAGAGGTCGACGGAAGCGACCGCGCCGTTCCGCAACCGGTAGTCGCCGCCGAGATCGTAACCGAACGAGGTCTCCGGTTGGAGACTGCCGCTGTTCTGCGCGACGACGACGAACGGCGACGCCGGATTGTAGGCGCTCGCGGCCGTGGTGTTGAGATTATCCACGAGCGCCGGATAGGCCGGCGCCACCGCGGATCCGGCGGAGAAGCGCAGCGAGAGGTCCGCATTCGGACGATAGGTGATGCCGACGCGCGGATCGTCGTGCGCGACGGTGCCGCTCGCGAAGACGAACGCGCCGCTCGCATCTTTGGCCGGCGTATAGACGCTGTGATAGGTGTTGTAGTAGTTCGCCAGCGTGAGCGTCGTGCGCGCGTCGAGATTGAACGTCCCGCGCAGCAGATACGTGGTGAAGTCCTGACGCGTGCCGCCCGGGATCGAGACCGTCACCCTGCCGCCCGGCGTGGCGGAGCCTGCGATCGCGTAGGAGTTGGTGAGCGAGGTCGTACGATCGACCGAGAAGACGAGCACGTTCGGGCCGGTCGGATGGTCGTATTCGAACGACCAGCCGTGCAGCAGGTCGTGTTCGACGCTGTTGGCATACGGCGTCGCGATGGTGACCATCTGCGTCGTGCCGTCGAAGGGTACGCCGCTCGCGGCGCCGAGCTTGCCGGTACCGTAGAGCGTCAGCGCCGTCGTATAGTTCGCGTTCGGATCCGCGAGGTCGGTCGTGGTCTGGCGGCCCAGCACCGCACTGTAGTAACGCGCGAGCAGCGAATCGCTGCCGTACGTCGTGCGGAAGTCGGCCTCGAAGATCGGCTCGTTGTCGTACAGGCGCGAGTCGGGGAGCGTCGTCTTGTTGTTGAGCAGGTACCGCGCGCCCGTCGCGAGCGGCAGGCCCGTGCCGTCGTATGCGGCGGCCGGAGCGAAGACGGCGTCGACCTGCGCGAAGCCGGCCGCCGCGCCGTCGTACTGCGACTGATCGCCGATGTATGCGATTTGCGCGCTGGTCGCATTCGAGAAGTCGTACCTGAACTTCGCCAGTTCCATCTTGTTTTGGAAGTCGGACTGCAGGGTCTGGCAGCAGGCCACGAGGGACGTATAGGCGTTGGTCGGATTGGCGAGCACGGTCGTGGTGCTGCCGCCGTAGGGCCAGGGGCCGCTGGCGCCGTTGATCGGCGTGGCCGAGTTGGTGCCGCCGACCGCGACGCCGCCGATGGTCGAACCGGCCGGCAAGGTGACGTACGTCCGCACGGCGCGATCGGCGCCCGGAGTGCCGTACGACGCGTACCCCAGCATCCAGCCGAACTTGCCGTTCGCGGTCGTCCCCGAATACCGCAGGTCGGAGAAGGTCCCGCCGAAGCCGTCCAGGCCGTATTGGATCTCGCCGCGCGGAACGCGCGTCGGCTGCGCCGTGCGGAAGTTCAGGACGCCGCCGATGGCGTAGTTGATCTGCGGGGCGAAGGCCGTCGGACCTTTCGCCAGCTCGACGTCGTCGAGCAGGGACATGTTGAGCAGCATCGTCGGATAGTCGCCACGCGCGCCGTTGATGAGCGGATGCCCGTCGATCAGCGTCGCCTTCTCGTAGTCGAGCGCGCCGCGGATGTTCGGCGAGGTGATCGAGCCGTAGGCGGCCGCATTGGCGTTGCCGGGTCGCGCGCTGACGGCGCCGGGCTGCTGGTCCAGCACGTTCGCCAGACCGATCTGCCCCAAGTCGCGGAAGCGCTCCGCCGTCATGATGGATTGCGCCGACGGCGTCGCGTTGAACGCTCCGCGCTTGCCGCTGGAGACGCTCGCGATCTCGCGGATCGACGAGAGCGTCGGGCGCAGCAGCGCGAAGGCGACGGAGACGTCGTCGCCGCCGATGGTGACGCCGTCGAGCGAAGCCGACGTATAGCCGGTCTTCGCGACGCTGACGCCGTACGTGCCGGAGGGGAGTCCCGTAAAGCGGAAGGCGCCGGCCGTATCGGTGGTCGACGCATCGCGACGCGCGCCTTGCAGCGTGACGCGCGCGCCCGCGATCGGTGCGCCGTCGGCGTCGGTCACGCTTCCGCGCAGCGTCCCGGTCGCGGCATCGGCGCGCGCGCCGAGCGGACAGAGGACCAATGCCATGCAGGTAATCGCCGCGATGAAACGCAGTTGCTTCACTGATGCTCCGTCTTCCGGGAAGTCTTCAGAGATATTCGTTCGCGTATCTCACGCTAACCTTAGCATTTCCTGTGATTTTGCCGAGCGCCGCCTCCGCGGCGGAGGCCTCCGTGCGCGGTACGATCGTCGACGAGGGCGGCCGCCCGGTCGCCGGCGCCCAGGTCCGCGTCGGTTCGGCCGGACCGGTCGCGAGCGACGCAAAGGGCCGGTTCGCCGTTGCCGGCGTGCCCGCGGGGGCGTACGTCGAGACCGTCTCGGCCGCGCGGTACGAACCGTTCCGCGCGACGGTCGTCGTTCCGAGCGACCCACAGGAGATCGTGCTGCATCCGAGCATCGCATCGCTGCGCGTCATCGGTTCGGTCGTCGCGCATCCGCGCGCGACGTTCAACGCGAGTCCGATCGCGGTCAAGGTCTTTCCGCGCGAGGCCTATCGCGACCAGGGACAGCCCGATCTCGGCAGCGTGCTCGCGCAGACGCCCGGCGCGACGCCGCGGTTCGTCGCCGGCAGCGATCTCGCCGTACGCGGCGTCCCGATGTTCGGCAGCGTTCGCGGTTCGCAACCGTTCGAGACGGCCGTCTCGTTCGACGGCGTACCGCTCGCGCTGCCCTCGAGCGGGGCGTTCGATCTCGCCGCGATCCCGTCGTTCGTGTTGGGCGACGTCGAGGTCAGCCGCGGACCCGGCGACGTCGCCGGCGTCGCCCCGAACGCGATCGCCGGAGCGCTCAACTTGCGCAGCGCCGAGCCCACCTCGACGCGCCGCGCGCTCGCCGAGTTCTCGATCGACACGCAAGGCGGATCGTTCGACGACATCTCCTATACCGGCACCTCGAACGACGGCCGGCTCGCGTTCGCCGCGATGGTCGCGACCGACGGATCGACCGGGCCGCTCGCGAACCGCGCCTATCCGCTCTCGCTCGGCGCCGGTTTCGCGCGCGTCGATGGCGATCTGCTCGTCCCCGGACCCGATCCGCTGCACGCGACGGATCTCTACGCATGCTGCGTCGGCGCTCCGTCCGACGACCTGCGGCGCGCGCAGCTGCTCAAGCTGCGTTACGCGCCGAACGATGCGCTCACGCTGACCGCGACGTATCTCGGCTCGCAGACGTCGCGCGCGCTGGCCGGCGCGCGCGGTCTGCTGCTCCCGCTCGCCTACGCCGGCACGACGCTGGATACGTTCGCCTCGTTCGCGCGGCAGATCGACGCTCGCGAGAACGCGCGTCTGGCCCTCTACGATCTCGACGCCCGGATCGATCGGGGCCGCGACGGCTTCGATGCGCGCGTCTACGCCTACGACGCGGGCACGTTCGACGACGACGGTCCGCCCGGCGCCCGCACGTACGCGCTCACCGGAACGGCGAACTTCTTCGGCGCGCCGTCCCGGACGTTCGCGAATACCCTTGCCGCCATCGATACGCCGCAGACTTCGCCGCCGTTCGCCCAGAGGGATAGCGTCCGCGGCGCGCGCCTCGCATGGCAGCACGAGACCGCGAACGGCATCGCCATCTTCTCGGCCGAACGCCGGAGCGGGACGTCGAACGGTTCCGCGAGGGGAACGGCGCTGGATACGCTGCTGAACGCGAGCATCCAGACCCACCCGAACGCGAAGATGGAACTCGACGCCGGCGCCGGAGTCGATCGCCACGCGGCGCTCGGTCGAGCGTGGGATCTCGCCGCGTTCCGCGCGTCCGCATCGTACCATCCGCACGATGCGCTCGCGTTCCGCTTCGCAGCCGGGACCTCGTTCGCCCCGCCGCCGATCGAAATGCTGCAGCCCGAAGGCGCTCCGACGGTCACGCGAAATGTGGGCCTCCCGACGACGGTGGCCCGGTTCGCGCCTTCGTATCTCCAGCCGGAACGCGCCGTCGGCGCCGATCTCGGCGCCGAATGGAAGCTCCACGGGAACACGACCACGGCGTCGCTCGATCTCTACATCACGCACGCGACCGGCGCGTTCGCGCGGCGACTCGCGACCGGTCCCGTCGCGACGTATACGTGGGTCAACGCCGCGCCCCTCGACGAATCGGGCGTAGAAGCATCGCTCGTCCAATTCAAACGGGTGGGCCTCGGCTACATCATCCAAGGCACGCTCTCCAACGCCGGAAGACTTCCGAGCGCCGACACCTATTTCGCCGCGCCGGTGACCGACGCGACCGCACCGCTCGCGCCGAACGCCTACCTCCAGGCATACGGCGAGATCAGCTACCACTGGCCCAAAGGCAGTCGCCTCTCGCTCGGAACGCTCTACGAAGGCAGCGACAATCCGTACGATCGCCCCGCCTTCGCCGAGTTCAACGCCAATCTCGAACTCAGCGCCGGAGCGAAAGGCAAGTTCCAGATCAGCATCGAGAACCTCTTCGACGCCTACGACACGCGCGTGCCCTACGGCCTTACGCTCCAGAACGCCTTACCGCCGCGCACGATTCGCATCATGTATCGTCAATCAGCCGGCGGAGGAGCAGTCTACGAACGCTGACTGCGCCTCTCATTTGTGGCGAGGTTGTTTTTTTTTGCGTTGCAGTTGTGGCTGCGGGCGGGATGACATTCTCCGGCGCGACGAACGGTCGCACCGCAGGAATGTCGCGAGCCGCACCGCGGCAACTATCCCGAACCCCCAACTACAAAGCGGGGTGGGCCTGGCATTTCTCGACGGTGGGGTCGTCGGAGGGGAAGATGGTGAAGACGGTGCCGCGTTTTACGTCGATGTTCTTGCCGTTGTGGAAGTAGTTGAAGACGCCGATGGCGGCGCCGACGCCGGGGACGGGGATCGCGCCGAGATAGCCGGGGACTCCGCCGGTCGCGCCGCTGCGCTGCAGATCGGAGGCGTTGTGGTCGAGGACGACGCCGATGCGATCTCCGCCGGGCATGTCGAGGTAGCGCGGTTCGAGCACGAGCGTTCCGGGGCGGCCGCTGCGGCCGGCGGGCGAGGCTACGGCGACGATGCCGTAGCCCATGGTGCGCGCGGGGATGACGATGCGATTTCCGCTCGTGGCCGCGTTGACGGTCTGGAAGCGGAAGAAGTCGCCCGGTCGCGCGTCGGCCGAACCGACGTCGTCCATCATCTCGACGGCGACGACGGTGCACGGATCGATGTCGAGCGGTGCGTGCCCGACCATCGCGAGGAGCGTCGCCGCGAGGACGAGGTGCACTACAGCGTCGTGAACGACGCGTTGGTCGAGACGGGGATGCAGCTCGAGCTCAGGTCGTTGAGGTAGACGCTCATCACCGTGTTGGCCGTCAATCCCGACGCGAGCGTCGAACTTTCGTAGATCGGATTCGCGAACGACGGCGTCGCGGAAGGCGAGGGCACCTGTCCCGCGGAGATCTGCACGAAGGCGTTGCCGTAATACGCCTGATTGGCGCCGGTCAAGACGGCATCCCACGACGGCAGCGCGGCGGACGTCGCGAAGACGATCTGCTGCGGATTGTCCGGTACGCTCGTCGCGCCGGGGACGGGATAGATCAGCTGCGTCTGCACGCCCGCCGGAACGACGCACGTCGTCGGCGCGGGCGGTCGCGGAACGGAAGTGTTGAAGCCGCTGCAGGCGGCAAGGGTCGCGGCCAAAGCGAGGCCGCCGAGGGCGTAGGAGAATGCGCGAATCTTCATCGCTTGGATAACGCGACGGAAAAGGGCGCGGTTCCTTCCGGAAACCGCGCCCTTGCCTTCTTTCCCTGCCCGCTTAGAAGGCGGTCGTGCCGTTGGGCGTTCCCCAGCCGGTCGGCCCGTCGTAGCCCGCGCGGGCGTTGCAGATGTAGGAATACGAGGCCGAACACGTGCCGTCCGAACCGCTGGTCACGTCGTTGAAGGCCGAGGTCCCGCCGTGCTGCCAGAGTCCTTGGCCGGCGTTCTGCGTCGCGGCATTCCCCGCGAGCGCGAAGACCGAAGCGATCAGCGGCGAGGACGCCGAGGTGCCGCCGAAGACCATCCAGCCGCTCGCGCCGCGATAGGCGACCGAGTCGTAGACGGCGACGCCGGTGTTCGGATCGGCGACGGCCGAGACGTCCGCTTCCGAACGCTTGGTGCAGCCGCTGTCGGTCTGCCACGACGGCTTCGCGACGTACGCGGAGCAGCCGCTGCCGGCGCCGGACCAAGCGGTCTCGGTCCAGCCGCGGGAGTTCGAGGCCGTCTTCAGCGAGGTGCCGCCGACCGCGACGACCGTCGCGTACGACGCCGGCTGCGATGCGCCCGTGCCGGTATCGCCGGTGCTCGCGGTGATGATGATGCCCGGATGATCGTAGGCCGCGTTCGTCGCGCCGGACTCGCTGCCGCCATACGAGTTGCTGATCTCGTTCGCGCCGAGGCTCGCCGCGGCGTTCACGCCGGCCGCGAGATTCGCGAACGTCGCGGACGTCGCTTCGACGAGAAGGATGTGACAGTTCGGGCACGTCGCCGAGACCATGTCGAGGTCGAGCGAGATCTCTTGACCCCAGCTCGCGTTGGCCGCGGGATAGCTGCCGGCGACGCCGTTCTGGTTGACTTTCTTGAAGCAGCCGTTCGCCGTCGTGCACGGCGAGAGGCCGAACTTCGCGCGGTAGACGCCCATGTCGGCTTCCGCAGCGGGATCGTCGTACGCATCGACGATCGCGACCGTCTGGCCGGATCCGCCGCTGCCGAGCGCGTAGGCGCTCTGGATCTGCGTCGGGCCGTAACCGCTCACCGATCCGCCGGGGGTCGGCGTCGGTGCGGGGCTCGGGGAGCCGCTCGGCTGCGGCGTCGGTTTGCGGGCGGTCGTCACGCCCGGCGGTTCCGGCAAGGTCTTATCGAAGAGCAAGCCCCCGCCGACGTCGGTCCGCATCATCGCGAAGCAGCTGACGTCGTCGCCGGGCAGCAGGTCGGCGCACGAGCGGACGGCGTTGGCCGGCGTCGGCGCACCGGCCAGCGCGTTGGTCGGGATCGGGGAATTGCTTTGGCCCGAACACGCGCTCAGGGCGGTCATGGCGGCGCAGACGAACGCTGCGAAAAGACGGTTTTTCAAGAAGTGCCTCCACGGAATGGTTATGACGTTTCTATCACGATACCGTTGCTTAGTGTAGCGGCGGTTTCCACCTAGCGGGGGTATCGCCTACCGCCCCGGCTCCTCCCACGAGAACGATCGGGACGCATAATCCAGGACGACCCGGTAGCGGGAGAGGAACGCGGCCCCCAGATGGCCCGAGCCGGTCCCGGTCAGATCCCGGGTCGTCGCGATCGACTGCCGCCCGAAACGGGTGGTCCCGATCGAGAAGACCGGGATCTCGCCCAGCATCTCCACGCCCGAGGCTCCCACCCCGGCGACGCGGCGCTCCACGGTCGGGACGAACGCATCGGCATGCTTCGTATAGAAGTCGTAGGCGAGATCGATGTTCGCATCGTCGCCCGAATCGATGGCCAGGGTCGCGGGGATCTCGCCGATGCGCGCGTCCACGATCGGGATGAGGCCGGAAAACGCGATCGGTGCGACGGCCGCCGCCGGGCTTGCCCGCCCGCCGAAGGAGAGCGCGCGCGCCGGTCCGTCGAGGACCACCGTTCCGGCTGCAAGCATATCGGCGCCGACGATCAGATCGAAGCCGAGGGCGTGGATGTCCGGCAGGATGACGTAGAGCGCCTCGCCGAGCCGCGCGTTGGCGACGTCGAGCGGACCCGTGCGTACGACGAGCGTGGTCAGGGCGCCGAGGCCGCGCACGTCGTATGCGCCGACCGGATCGAGGCCCAACTCCTCGGAGAGTTCGAGGCTCATCGCGAGTCCGGAGTTGCCGGTATCGATGAGGCAACGCGCGGCGATGCCGGCGATCGTGCACGTCCCGGCGGGGACGGTGCCGCCGGTATCGAGGCGCATCGGCCGCGCCGGCGTCAGCATGAAGCTCGGGCCGGCGGGAGCGGCGAGCGGTCCGGCGACGACGTCGCGCGAGTCGAAGCGGTCGACGGTGCCGCCGTCGCGCCCGACGGCGAAGGGCAAGACGTAGTCGCCGCTGCGACGGTAGTCGGCATAGGTCGCGAGCAAGCCGCCCGCATCGTCGCGGCTCGCCGCCATCAGCGCGGTCGTCGGATCGACGTCGACGAGAAGCGGACGCGCGTCGAGATTGGCGACGAGCAGTTCGCGATAGCGCCTGCCTTCGCGCGCGACGATGCCCATGTCGCGGATCCGTCCTCCGCCGCGCGCGAAGCCGGCTCCGAGGAACGCCAGGGAGGCGACGGTGCGCGATCCGCGCAGATCGCGTTCGACGTCGCGCGATTGCGGAAGCGCGGTTCCGTTGATACCGACCGCGTAGAGACGCCGCCCGTCGAACCAGGTACCGGTGCAGATCTCGCCGTTGCAGCGGCGGGTGAAGAAGCGCAGTCCCTGGCTCTCGGTGGCCGTCACCGCGGTCGCGTCGGTCCCGGGCGGCGGCTCGGTCGCGGAACGGAGGTGGGCGGCGGAAGGATCGCCGCTGGCGACGCGCATGCGGTCGAGAAAGGCCGCGAGCGGATCGGCTTTCGTCGCGCCCGATGAGAATATGACGAGCGCGCAGAGCGCGAGCAGCCGGGCGGCGAAGCCCATCGTATGGACTTCGAGTCAGTGGACCGGTACCTTCTCGACGGGACACCCGCCAAGCCGGCGGTGGTCGAGCAGTTGCTCCGGATGCCCGAGCCGCCCGAGGTAGCACGGCCCTTCCTCGAGGGACTTCGCATCCTCGGTCCGAGGACGCCGGACCTGGCCCTGATCGCCTTGCGGCTGGCGCTCGCCGGCCGCCCCCACGACGATGCGGCGGTGATGGCGATGCGGTCGCTCGTCGAACGCTCGCGCAAAGGGGACGTGCAGGCGCGCGACGCCTACGCGCGGGAGCTCGCGACGGCATCGTGAAACACATCCGTCGGCGTTCGCGTTCTAGTCAAGGAGCGATGAAAAAGATCTTGGGAGCGATCGGCATGCTGCTCGCGATCGTGCCGGCAGGCATGACCGCCGGCACCGCCATGGCCGATCCTCCGCCGAAATCCAATCCCTACACCGAGGACGCGCCGTCGCATCCGCGCGGACCGGTCAGCGGAATCGTCGCGAACGTCGACTACGGAGCGGGGCGCCTGATCGTGCTGAGCCACGGCCGCACGGTCGCGATCGTGATCACGCCCAGCACGGCGATCTATCGCAACGAGAAATACGCAACGCTCACCGATCTGCAGCCCGGCATGCGCGTCGACGTCTCGGTCAACGAAGTCGACGGGAACGTGATCGCGCAGACCATCCGCATCCACTAAGGGTGCCCGCGCTTTCGGTCGAGCGGCTCCAAAAACGATACGGCGCGCGCCGCGCTTTCGACGCGGTCTCGTTCGCGGTCGATCCGGGCCGCACGTTCGGCATCGTCGGTCCTTCCGGCGCCGGGAAGAGCTCGCTCCTCCGCGCCATCGCGGGCCTCGACGCCGCCGACTCCGGGTCCGTCCGCGTCGGGGAACGCGACGTGGGCGCCTTGCCGCCGCAAGAGCGGCGCATCGCCATGGTCTTCCAGCACGACGCGCTCGTCCCGCAGCTGAGCGTTCGGGAGAATCTGGAGTTCGCCCGACGCGGGCGCCGCGACGAGGCGCGCATCGACGACGTGATCGCGCGGCTGCACCTCGACGGCTTCGCCTCGCGCCGGCCGGGCGAGATCTCCGGCGGCGAGCGCCAGCGCGTCTCCATCGGGCGGGCCCTCCTCTCCGACCCCGACGTGCTGCTCCTGGACGAGCCGCTCGCGCACCTCGACCCCCAACTGCGCGCCAAAGTGCGCGACGAAGTCGTCCGGCTGCGCGAACGATTCGCCGGGCCGATCGTGTACGTCACCCACGACCACCTCGAGGCGATGTCGCTCTGCGACGAGCTCTGCGTCCTCATCGACGGCAGGATCGAACAGGCCGGCGACCCCCAATCCGTCTACGATGCGCCGAGAAATCTGCGGGTCGCGAGGTTTTTCGGAAGCCCGTCGATGAACCTCATCCGCGACGTGCACGCGACCCTGGGATGCGGCGAGGCCATCGTCGGCATCCGCCCCGAGCAGCTCCATCTCGATCCGGCCGGCCCGCTGAGCGGGACGGTCGCGCGCTTCGAGTCCGCCGGTGCCGATGCGTATGCCTACGTGGCGACCGATCTGGGCGAGATCGTCGCGCGCGTACCGGTCGATGCCGCGCTCGCGCGCGGATCGACGGCCGCCTTCCGATTCGACCGCGCGCGCGTCCGCCGCTACGATCCCATCACCGAGGAGCCGATCCCGTGACCGATATCCGTACGCTCGCCGCCGGCGTCATCGCTTCGGGCTTCGGGGGCCCGACGCTCTCCGCCGGACTCGCCGCCGAAGTGGACCGGCTCGGTCTGGCCGGCTGGATCCTGTTCGCGCGCAACGTCGAGTCGCTCGCGCAGACGCGCGCGCTCACCGATGCGATCCGCGCGCGCTATCCCGACGATCTGCCGCCCGTGCTCGCGATCGATCAGGAGGGCGGTCGGGTCGCGCGGTTGCGCGACGGCGTCGAAGTACTGCCGGCGATGATGGCCGTCGCCGCGACCGGCGACGAGACGCTCGCGCGCCGTGCCGGCGAACAGATGGCGTTCGATCTGCGCCGCGCCGGATTCAACGTGGACTACGCGCCTGTGCTCGATCTCGCTCTGGAACGGATGAACACGGTGATCGGCTCGCGCTCCTTCGGCGCGGATCCGGAGCGCGTCGCGCGCTTCGCCGGCGCGTTCGGCGCGGGGCTGGAGGCGGGCGGCATGATCGCCACCTACAAGCACTTCCCGGGACACGGCTCGACCGCGCTCGATTCGCATCTGGAACTGCCGGTCATCGACGTCGACGAGGCGACGCTGCGGGCGCGCGATCTCATCCCCTTCGAGCGGCTGCTCCCGGACGCGAAGGCGCTGATGACGGCGCACATCGTCGCGCCGGCCTTCGACGGCGCGGCGGCGGCGACGCTCTCGGAGCGGTTGCTCACCGGCGTTCTCCGCGACGAGATCGGTTTCGGCGGGGTGACGTTCACCGATTGCATGCAGATGGATGCGATCGCGCGGACCGTCGGCAGCGCGCGCGGCGCGGTGCTGGCGCTCGCGGCCGGAGCGGATTGCGTGCTCATCTCCCACTCGCTCGCCGTCGCGGAAGAAGCGATCGCGGCGATCGAGGCCGCCGTCGCCGACGGCACGCTCTCGCGCGCGCGGCTGGAAGAGGCGCACGCGCGGGTGACGGCGTTGCGGCGCGGCCTGGCCGCACCGCTCCCGATCGACGCGCTGCCGCCGCATCCCGGGATCGGTCGCGAGATCGGGCGTCGCGCCGTCACCGTCGTCTCCGGCGCTCCGCGTGGCGATGCGGCCGGCGACGTCGTCGTGAGCTTCCAAGGCACGACCACCGAAGGCGTGCAGGGGACGCACAGCGCGCACGCATCGCTCGGCGTCGCCGGACTGCAGGAGATCCGCGTGCCGCTCGAGCCGGACGACGCGGAGGTCGACGCGCTGCTCGCGCAGATCGCGGACGTCGGAAAACGCCCGGTCGTCCTCATGCGGCGAGCCCATATCTACGCGAGTCAGGGTCGCGCGATCGAACGCCTCGTGCGCGCGCGCCCGGACGCCGTCCTGGTGTCGGCGCGCGAACCGTTCGACGCCGCGCAGTTCGGCGGCGCGCGCGACGTGCTGTGCATCTACGGCGACGACGAACCCTCGATGGAGGGATTGCGCGACGTGCTCTACGGCGGGGCGGAAGCCGAAGGCGTCCTGCCGCTGGAGATCGCCGCTGTCTAAGCGCTTCGCGCGGGTCGAACGGGCGCTCGCCGCCCCGACGGCGACGCCGTTCACCGGCGCCGTCGCGCGCATCGAACATCGCGGCCGGCTCGTCTTCGAACGCGCGTACGGTGCGACGCGCGCCGACGCGCTCGCGCGTCCTGTCGCCGTCGACACGCGATTCGATCTGGCGTCGATCTCCAAGATCTTCGTCGCGACGCTCGCCCTGCGCGCGGTGGCCGAAGGGCTGCTCTCGCTCGACGGCACGCTCGTGGGGTGGTTTCCGGAGTGGGCCGGAACGGCGCACGCGCCGGTAACGCTGCGGATGCTGCTCGCTCACGACGCCGGTTTCAACTCCGGCGCGGACCATCGTCTGCTGCTCGGCTTCAACGTCGAGCGATACGCCATCGAACGCGAACTGATCGGGGTACCGGGAGCGAAGGTGGTCTACAGCGATCTCGGATTCATCGCGCTCGGCGCCTTGGTCGCGCGCGTCTACGGCCGTTCGCTCGCAGCCGTCGCCGCGGCCGCGTTCGGCTCGTCCGACGTGGGCTTTCGCGTCGGTGCCGCGGAGCGCGCCGGCATCCCGGCGACCGAAGAGGACGGATGGCGCGGCCGCGTGCAGGGTTACGTCCACGACGAGAAAGCTTACCTCATGGGCGGGGTCGCCGGACACGCGGGCCTGTTCGGGACGGCGGCGAGCGTCGCGCGTCTGACGCAAGCGTATCTCGGACCGCTCTGCGGCCGGCCCGCCTCGGCGCTGCCGGCAACGCTCGTCCGCGAAGCGGTCCGCGAGCAGGCCTTCGATCCGGTCTTGCGCCGCGGCCTGGGCTGGGCGCTCAAGACGAACGATACGAACTCGTGCGGAGCGCTGATGGCGCGCGAGACGTTCGGCCATACGGGCTTCGTCGGCACCTGCGTCTGGGCCGATCCGACGCGGGACGTTCTCGGGGTGCTGCTGACGAACACCGTGTATTATGGAAGATCCGACACGCGCGACCTTCGCGCCGCATTCTACGACGCGATGATCGAGGATATCGAAACGTGATCGCCGTCGGTCTGATGAGCGGGACGTCGTTCGACGGGATCGACGCGGCGCTCGTGCGGCTGGCGCCGAGCGGCGGCGGCTACGCGGTCGAGACGCTGGACTTCGTCTCGCGTCCCTACGATGCGGAAGTCCTGGAAGCGCTGGTGGAGCTGTTGCCGCCGCATCCGGGCAGCACCGCGGACGTCGCGGTCCTGCATCGCCGGGTCGGCGAACAGTTCGCGGCCGCCGCGCGCGCGGTCAGCGCCGGCGCGACCGTCGACTTCGTGGCTTCGCACGGTCAGACCGTCTGGCACGACGGCCCGCGGAACGTCACCTTGCAGATCGGCGATCCGTTCGCCATCCGCGAAGCGATGCGCGCGACCGTCTGCTACGACTTCCGCACGGCCGACACGGCCGCGGGAGGCTGCGGCGCTCCGCTCGTGCCGTACGTCGACGCGCTCTTGCTCGCGGACGGCGACGAAGACCGGGTCGCGCTCAACCTCGGCGGCATCGCCAATCTGACGCTGCTCCCGCGCGGCGTGCGTCGCGGTGCGGACGGCGCCTTCGACGTCGTCGCGTTCGATACGGGACCGGCCAACATGCTGATGGACGCGTTCGTCTCGGCGCGCACGCGCGGCATCGCCCGCTTCGATCGCGACGGCGAACGCGCGGCGCGGGGCGCCGTCGACGAGGCCGCGCTCGCCGCGATGCTCGCCGATCCGTACTTCGCGCTGGCGCCGCCCAAATCGACGGGCCGCGAGCGGTTCGGAGCGCAGTTCCTCGCCGCGCACGCGGGCGTGCTCGACCCGCTCGGCACCGAAGACGGATTGGCCACCCTTGCGGAATTGACGGCGGCGACGGTCGCGGCGCAGATCGAGGCGCGGCTGCCGGAGGCGCGCGTGCTGGTCGCCGGAGGTGGCGCGCGCAATCCCGCGCTGTTGGCGCGGCTGGCGGCACGGCTTCCGCGCGCGCGCGTCGAAACCACGGCGACGATGGGCATCGATCCGGACGCCAAAGAAGCGATAGCCTTCGCCGTGCTCGGCGCCGAGACGCTGCGCGGGCGTCCGGCCAACGTGCCGCGCGCGACCGGCGCTCCGCGCCCGGTGCCGCTCGGCGCGATCGCTCCCTACGATCTGGCGCGCACCATCGCGCGCTTGGAGGCGGAATGCGCGTAGCCGTCGGCGTCGATGCGGGCGGAACGTCGACCGCCGCGGTGGCGTCGCGCGACGGCGATCGCGGAGCGGTCGCCAAAGGGACGGCGGGCAACGCGAGTTCGCGCGGCATCGACGCGGCCGTCGCGGCGATCGCGAGCGCCATCGACGTCGCGCTCGACGGTGCGAAGCCGGACGCGATCTTCGCCGGAGGCGCCGGAGCCGGACGTCCGGCCACCGCGGAACCGATCCGGGCGGCGCTGGCCGCACGGTATCCGGGCGCGCCCATCGACGTCGGCGACGACGCGCGCATCGCGCTGCGCGCCGGCGTCCCCGAAGGCGACGGCATCGTGCTGATCGCCGGTACGGGTTCGATCGCCTATGCGGAGATCGGCGGCGAGCGCACGCGCGTCGGCGGCCATGGCTTCGCCGTCGACGATGCCGGATCGGGGTTCGCCATCGGCGCGGCCGGAGCGCGACTGCTCGCGCGCGCCTACGACGGACGCGTTCCGCAGGACGCGACGACGGCGGCGATCGCGGCGGCATTGGGCGTCGAGCGGGCGATCGAGATCGCCGATCGCGTCTACGGCGGCGGCGAAGCGGTCGCGACGCTGGCGGCGCTCGCGCCGGTCGTGATCCGCAGCGCCGATGCGGGCGAGCGTTCCGCGACCAAGATCGTGCAAGGGGCCGCGCTCGAGCTGGGCGATCTGCTGCGCGCGGTGGTGAAGAAGAGCGGCGCGACGGGCGAGGTGCCGATCGTATTCGCCGGCGGACTGTTCGCGGCGAACAGCCTGCTCAGCTATCTCCTGGAGACGCGGCTGCTCGCCGAACTCCCGACGATGCCGATCGTCAAGAACGCGCCGGAACCGGTCTTCGGCGCGCTGACGCTCGCGGAGGAGATGCTCGCATGAGCGATCTTCCGCAGACCGAAGGACGCAATCCGCGCAGCGCCGGACTCGATCGTCTCGATACCTCGACGCTCGTCGGCGTCCTCGCGGAAGAACAGCGCGAGGCGGTGGAGGCGGTGCTCGGACAGCGCGAGGTCATCGCCGCCGTCGTCGACGAGATCGCCGCGCGCCTGCGCGCCGGCGGACGGCTGCACTACATCGGCGCGGGGACGAGCGGGCGGCTGGGATTCCTCGACGCTTCGGAGATGCCGCCGACCTTCGGGACGCCGCTCGGTTTCATCTGCGCGCACATCGCCGGAGGCCGCGACGCCCTGACGCGCGCGATCGAGGGCGCGGAGGACGACGGCGAGGCCGGAGCGCGAGAGATGCGCGGCCACGTCGCTCCGGGCGATGCGCTCGTCGGCATTTCGGCCAGCGGCGGCGCGCCCTACGTGGTGGCCGCGATCGAAGCGGCGCGCGCGATCGGCGCGTACACGGTCGGCGTCGCCAACAGCGAAGACACCCCGGTGCATCGTGCGGCCGAAGCCGCGATCGTCCTCCGGACCGGGCCGGAGCCGCTGACCGGATCGACGCGGCTCAAAGCGGGCACGTCGCAGAAACTGCTGCTCAACACCATCTCGACGGCCGTAATGGTGCGCCTGGGCAAGGTCTACGACAATCTCATGGTCGACGTCGTCGCGACGAACGAGAAGCTGCGCGGACGCGCGCGCCGTCTGGTGCAGACGCTCACCGGGCGCGATGCGCGCGAAGCGACCGAACTTCTGGCCGCAGCGGGCGGCAGCGTCAAGCTCGCGGCGCTGATGGGGCGCGCGGGTCTCGACGCGGAGGCGGCAGCTGCTGTCCTCGCGCGTCACGGCGGCTCGCTGCGCGCGAGCCTGGGCGAATAGCCGCAGCGGTGCACGCGCTCGCGTTCGCCCTCGCGCTGATCGCGTTCGTCCCGCTCGACGACCGGCCGGTGACCCGGCAGCTCCCGCAGATGCTCGGTACGATCGCCGGTGCGAGCGTGATCGAACCGCCGCGCGCGCTGCTCGGCGACTATCTCTCGCCCGGACGTCCCGACGCGATCGCCTCCTGGCTCAACGGCCCGGCGACGAAGGACGCTACGTCGTTCGTCCTCTCCACGGATATGCTCGCGTACGGCGGACTCGTCGCGTCGCGAACGCCGCAGACCCCGTATGCCGACGCGTATTTCCGCCTACGGGAGCTCGCGCAATTGCGGCGCGCACATCCTCACGCGTGGATCGCCGCGTTCGGCACGGTGATGCGGCTCGCGCCTACCGGCGTGCCCGCCATCGGCGATGCGGCCGGATTCTTCGCGGCCTATCCCGGCTGGAAATATCTGCAAGAGTATGCGAACCTGCACGATCCGCCGCTACCCTCGGAGACCGCGCGGGCGACGGCCCTGAAAGGGCTGATCGGGCCCGACCTTTTGGACGGGTATCTCGCGGCCCGCGCGCGCGACTACGGCACCGACGTGCTCGTCTTGCGCGCGACCTCGCGGACCGTCGATCGCTCCGTGCTCGGCCAGGACGATGCGGGACCGGTCGGTCTCCACGTCAAGGAGGTCGCCGGATTGCAGGGCGTCGCGAACGATCTCGGACTGGACGGCCGCACGTCGATCGAACCCGGCGCGGACGAACTGGGAATGGCGCTGGTCGCGCACGCGCTGGCGCGCCGGGCGCGATGGACGCCGCGCGTTCGCGTGGCCTATTCGACGCCGGACGGCGCCGCATATCAGGACAAGCTCGAGTTCGCGCCGATCGCCACCGCGATCGGCGGCCTCGTATCGCTCTGCGGCGGGACGCAGGTCGACGGCGGCGAGGACGTGACGCTCTACGTACGCGTGCCGGGGACGACGGTCGCGCAAGACGACGCGCTCCTCGCTGCGATGCACGCCGCGGCGTTCGCCGGGAAGCCGGTCGCGTTCGCCGATCTCGCATTTCTGACCAACGACTACGCGAGCCAGGCCGCCTTTGCGGCGCGCATGCTCGGCGACGGGACGATGGGGCGCATCGATGCTTACGCCTCGTGGAATACGAATGCCAACACCGTCGGTACCGCGCTCGCCGAGGCGGTCGCCGCCGGCGCGGGACGGCGGATGCACGCCTACGACGCGCTCGCGCATCGCGCGTTCACGTTTAACCGCGTCCTCGACGACGTGGTCTTCCACACCGAAGTGCGGCCCGACCTCAATCGCGCGCTCGACGCGCGAGGCGTGAACGATCACACCTATCTGCTGCCGGAGGTGGCCGCGCCGATCGCCGCGCGCGCTCGCGATGCGCTGTGGAGCCGCGCGATCGAGGTGCTCGCGCAGATGTATCCCGACGATCACCTCGCGGCGATCGGCATCACGCTTCCATGGAACCGGACGTTCGAGACCGAGATCGACGCGAGGATCGCGCCGAACCTCTAAGGACCGGCGAGCACGGGCGCCGCCGATCTCCGACGCCCACGGTCCGAGCGTCTCGCCGTCCCAGGCTACCATCTCCCACGGTGCGAGATGCGGCGCACGACGACCTTCATCGCGTTCGCGGTTGGCACAGTTCGATGAGGACGCCCCCGGTCGATTTGGGGTGGAGGAAGGCGATGCGGTTGCCGTGCGCGCCGTCGCGCGGATGCTCGTCGATGAGCCGGACGCCCTTGGCCTTCAACTCGGCGAGTTTCGCTTCGATATCGTCCACGCGGTAGGCGGTGTGGTGGAGGCGCGTCTCGGCGTCGCCGCGGTACTTCGCGACAGAAGAGTCTTCGGAGAGCGGCCGCAGTAGTTCGACGACCGCGTCGCCCGCGCGCAGGCCGACGGCTTCGATGCCTTGATCGGCGACGGTCTCGCGATAGACCTGTTCGAAGCCGAGCGTGTCGATGTAGAGGCGCAAGGTCGCATCGAGGTCCTTGACGACGATGGCGACGTGGTCGATCCTCATCCGATCACTTCCTTTGCGCGGTAGGTGCCGAAGACCCCGCGCAGGGTATCGCAGATCTCTCCGAGCGTCGCGCCCCTATCGACCGCTTCGACGAAATGGGGCATGAGGTTCTCGCGCGTCCGCGCGGCGGCGGCGATCGCGTCGAGACGCGCGCACACCGCGGCGGCGTCGCGCCGCGCCTTGAAGGCCGCCAAACGCGCCGTCTGTTCGTGTTCGACGGCATCGGCGACGCGTTGCAGCGGGATGGCGGCCGCGGCCGCGCCCTCCGCGAACCGGTTGACGCCGACGACCACGGTCTCCCCGCGCTCGATCGCCTCTTGGGCGCGGTAGGCGGAATCGGCCACCCGGCCCTGCATCCAGCCCGACTCGATCGAGGCGACCGCGCCGCCCATCGCGTCGATCTCGCCGATCAGCGCGTTCGCGCGTTCGATCAGGTCGTTCGTGAGCGATTCGACATAGTACGAGCCGGCGAGCGGATCGACGACGTCGGCGACGCCGCTTTCGTAGCCGATGATCTGCTGAGTGCGCAGCGCGACCTTCGCGCTCTCCGCGGTCGGCAAGGCGAGGGCTTCGTCTTTGCCGTTGGTGTGCAGCGATTGCGTTCCGCCGAGGACGGCGGCGAGGGCCTGCAGGGTGACGCGGACGACGTTGTTGTCGGGCTCCTGCGCCGTCAGGGTCGAGCCGCCGGTCTGCGTGTGGAAGCGCAGCATCTGCGACTTGGGGTCCTTGCAGCCGAACTCGTCGCGGGTGACGTGCGCCCATATGTAGCGTGCGGCGCGGAACTTGGCGATCTCTTCGAAGAAGTCGTTGTGCGCGTTCCAGAAGAACGACAGTCGCGGCGCGATGCTGTCCAGGTCGATGCCGGCCTCGCGCGCGGCGCGCAGATACGCCTTGCCGTTGGCCAGGGTAAACGCGATCTCTTCGACGGCGGTCGAGCCGGCCTCGCGGATGTGATAGCCCGAGATCGAGATCGTGTTCCACTGCGGCACGTCGGTCGCACAGTACGCCATCACGTCGGTCACCAGACGCATCGAGGGCGCGGGCGGATAGATGTAGGTGCCGCGCGCGACGTATTCCTTGAGTACGTCGTTCTGGATCGTGCCGCCGAGTTCGGCGAACGGGATTCCGCGACGGCGCGCGACGGCGAGCAGCATCGAGAGGAGGATGGAGGCGGGAGCGTTGATCGTCATCGAGACGGTCACGCGGTCGAGCGGGATCGCGTCGAAGAGCGTCTCCATGTCTTCGACCGTGTCGATCGCGACGCCGACCTTGCCGACTTCGCCGCGCGCCTGCGGCGCGTCGGAATCGTAGCCGAGCTGCGTCGGCAGGTCGAAGGCGACGGAGAGTCCGGTGGTGCCGTGGTCGAGCAGGTAGCGGTAGCGCGCGTTCGACTCGGCGGCCGTCGCGAAGCCGGCGTACTGGCGCATCGTCCACAGACGTCCGCGATACATGTCCTTGCGGACGCCGCGCCCGAACGGGAACGCGCCCGGCTCGCCCAGATCGTGCGGCTCGCCCTTCACCGCGTCGTAGCGGGCGTCGAGGGGGATCCCGGAGCCGTTCGTCTCGCGCGCCACGGTCAGCCGATCGTGACGACGGGCGCGCCGGATTCGACGGTATCGCCGGCCTTCACGTGGACCACGCTCGCCGCACCGGCCTTGTGCGCGCGCAGTTCGTTCATCATCTTCATCGCCTCGATGACCGCGACGACTTGCCCCTCGACGACGGCGTCGCCCTGGTGGACCTTCACCTCGACCACCGAACCGTGCATCGGCGAGACGACGCTGTCGCCGCTCGCAGCCCCGCGGCGCTTCTTGGCGATCGCCTTGGGCGGCGCGTTCTTCGCACCGCCGCGTCCGAAGACGCGGACTTCGAAGCGCTTGCCGTTCACTTCGACGGTGACGCTCTGCGCCGCTCCCGCGCCGGCGGATACGAGGTCCCCGTCGCTCGCCACGGCCGCCGTTCCGTCGGAAGCGTACCGCTTCGCCGCGAACCGTTCCAGCGTCGCCGTTCCGTAGGTGGCGTCGGCGACGTCGGGCAGATCGCAGAGGTCGCGGAGCAGCCCGAGCGTGGTCGGGACGCCCTCGACGACGTACTCGTCGATGGCGCGGCGGAGGCGCGTGATCGCCTGCGCGCGCGTCGGCGCCCAGACGACGAGCTTGGCGATCATCGAATCGTAGTCGGCGGAGATCGTGCAGCCCGGATAGGCGGCCGAGTCGACCCGCACGCCGAGACCGGCGGGTTCGCGGTACGCGGTGATGGTGCCGGGCGCGGGACGGAAGTTCTGCGACGGATCTTCCGCATTGATGCGGCCCTCGATGGCGAAGCCGCGGAACGCGACGTCGTCCTGCGTATAGCCGAGCGGTTCGCCCGCGGCGACGCGGATCTGCTCGCGGATCAGGTCCAGTCCGGAGATCATCTCGCTGACGGTGTGCTCCACCTGGATGCGCGTGTTCATCTCGAGGAAGAAGAACTCGTCGCCGGCGACGAGGCATTCGATCGTGCCGACGGAGTCGTAGCCGATCGCCTTGGCGGCCCTGATGCCGGCCTCGCGCATGCCTTCGCGGACGCGCGGCGCGATGGTCGCGGGCGCTTCTTCCCAGAGCTTCTGATGTCGACGCTGCAGCGAACAATCGCGCTCGCCGACGTGCACGACGTTTCCGTGTTTGTCCGCGAGCACTTGCAGTTCGACGTGTTTCGGGTCGTCGAGATACCGTTCGGCGTAGACGACGTCGTTCTTGAAATACGCGGCCGCTTCGCGCTTGGCCGTGGCGAACGCGGACTCCAGATCTTCGAGCGTGCGCGCGACCTTGAGGCCCTTGCCGCCGCCGCCCCCGGAGGCTTTGAGCGCGAGCGGAAGTCCGTAGGCCTTCGCCGCCGCCTGGGCTCCCGCGAGATCTTCGATCGGCGTGGTGCCGCCGGGCACGAAGGGGACGTTCGCCGCGGCCATCGCCTGACGCGCGCGCAGTTTGTCGCCCATCGCATCGATGGCGCCGGCGTGGGGACCGATCCAGGTCAGACCGGCGGCGACGACGGCGCGCGCGAACGCCGCGTTCTCGGCCAGAAATCCGTAGCCGGGATGGACGGCATCGGCGCCGCAACGCCGCGCGATCGCGAGGATCTTCTCGACGGCGAGATACGATTGCGACGGCGCGGCCGGGCCGAGCAGAAACGCTTCGTCGGCCATGCGCGCGTGGATCGCGTCGCGGTCGGGCTCCGAATAGACGGCGACGGTTGCGATGCCCATCTCGCGGGCGGTACGGATGATGCGGACCGCGATCTCGCCGCGGTTCGCTATGAGGATCTTCGCGAACATCCCGGCGTCAGCCCCAGGAGCCGGCAGCGTCGGCTTCTCGAAGGGTCGCCTCGCGTCGCGCCGCCGCGACCCATGCGCTCGCCCTCGCCTTCTCCGGACGCTCGCCATCGGCGAGGCGCTGCAGCGCGAGCGAGATCGCCGTGGCTTCGTCCTCGGTCATCCGACCGCGTCCGGCGGATACATCCCCATCGCGTGATAGCCCGAATCGACGAAATGCACGTCGGCGGTGATCGAGGTGGAGAGGTCCGAGGCGAGATAGACGGCGCAGTTGCCGACGTCGTCTTGGGTGACGTTGCGCTTGAGCGGCGCGACCTTCGGGACCACGTCGAGGATGCGCGAGAACCCGCCGACCTGACGCGAACTGGCGGTCTTGATGGGACCGGCCGAGATGGCGTTGACGCGGATGCCGCGATCGCCGAGATCGAAGGCGAGGTAGCGGACGATCGACTCGAGCGCGCTCTTGGCGATGCCGGCGATGTTGTAGTTCGGGACGATGGCGGTCGCGCCGAGATAGGTCAGCGCCATGATCGACGCGCCGTCCGAGAGCGAGTCGACGAACCCGTTGACGAGCGCGATCAGCGAGAACGACGAGATGTCCATCGCCTGCGCGAACCCGTCGCGCGAGGTGGTGAAGACCTTGCCGACGAGATCTTCTTTATTGACGAAGGCGATCGAGTGGACGAGGATGTCGAGTTTGCCGAACCCGGCGAGCGACGTCGCGCACGCCGCGATGGAGTCGTTCGAGGAGACGTCGCACTCGACGACCGGTCCGCCGCCGAGTTCGGCCGCGATCTCGGAGACGCCCTCTTTCACGCGCTCGCCCTGATAGGTGAACGCGACCTGCGCGCCGTGGGCGTGCAATTGCCGGGCGATCCCGGTGGCGATGGACCACTTGTTCGCGACCCCGGTCACCAGGGCGCGCTTGCCTTCGAGAAGTTTCACCGGGACTAGATACCGTGGCGACCCCCGGCGTCCTCTAGGGGGAAAGATTCCCTATGCGACTGCGCCAAGAGAGCGATGGATGAACACCGCGATGCGGTATCCGTCGACGCCATGAAGCGGCGCGACGGTGAGATGCATGCCTCGAAAGGCGACTTTTACGGCGCTCGCCGCATCCGGAGATTTCCAGGACGCGGTGAGCGCGCGTACGGCATGGTCGATCGGGGTGGGCAGCGCGTCGCTCGCGGACACCGCGTCGTAGAGCTCGGTCAGCGGGTCCTCGTCGTTCGACGGTCCGGCCATCACGACGCGAAACGCGTCGTCCAGGATGTAGGTGTACGGGGCCGATGCTTCCAGATGATCCATGCCTCCAGGCTAGCAAAGGGCCCCGCGGCGGGTCGCCCGTGAAAACACCTGATTTTCGGGTGGTGGGCCGAGACGAGGAGATCGGCCGGGTCGTCCGGGCGTTCGAGGCGGTCGCCGTCGGCCGCGTCCCGCGGACCCTGGCGATCGAGGGCCCGAGCGGCATCGGGAAGAGCGCCCTGGTCGGGCGTCTCGCGACGGAGCTCGCGGAGTCGAGCCTCGTCCTGAAGGCCGTCGCCTTCCGTATCCAGAGCGCGATGCCGTTCGCCGTCATCGCACAGCTGCTCGCCGCGATGGCCGCCGCCGATCCTGAGGAGCGGTACGTCGCGGGCACCGCGCTCGCCGCCGATCCCGGCGCGCGCCTCCTGGCCCTGCTCGAAGGCGTCACCCTGGACCGTCCCGTCTCGATCGTCGTCGACGACGTGCAGTGGATCGACGACGAAAGCGCCGCGGCGCTGGCGTCGCTCGTCTCGATCCTGGCCGACCGGCCGATCCTCGTCGTCCTGGCGCGGCGCACCGAGCCGCACGTCCGCGATCTCCCGCTCGGCGCTTACGCGCGCATCGCCCTCGCTCCGCTCGGCGCGCGCGAGGCCGCGAGCATCGCTCGCGCGGTCTATCCGGACGCGCCCGTTCCGGTCGTCGACGCGATCGTGGCGCACGCGGGCGGCCTGCCGATGGACGTCGTCGCGTTGGCGGAGGGCGCGCGCGACGACGACGTGCGCGACGTCAAGGGCATGGGCGTCGCGACGCGGACGGTGATCGCCCGGCGGCTGGAATCCGCCGATCCCCTACTGCGCATCTTCCTCCAGACGCTAGCGCTCTTGCCGGAACCGATCGAGTACGAACTCCTGCGCGCGCTGTGGACGGACGACGAGCTCGCGCCGCTGGTCCTGGCCGCATCGGAGCGATATCTGACCGTCGACGGCTCGCGTCTCGCGTTCCGTCACGCGCTGATCGCGCAGGCGGTCCTCGAGACGATCGCGCTCAAGGTCCCGCTGCGGCGCCGCATCATCGAGGCGCTGACGGCGCGCGGTGCGCTCGCCGTGGAGGAGCGGTTGATCCTGGTCGAACAGGCGATAGGCGCCGGAGATCGGGCCTTGGCCAAGCGCGAACTGCTGGCCGTCGCGCGCGAAGCGAACGAACGGGGCCACGTCCGTCTGGTGATCTCCGCTTCGGCCCAGTTCTTGGAGATCGGGGAGCCCGACGACGAGACGTTCCTCGCGTTCTACGGTTCGTACGCGAACGCGCTGATCTTCCTCGACCACAACGCGCCCGCGGTCGCCGTCCTGGAGCGCGCGCTTCGAGAAGCCGTGAACCGCAAGTTCGGGCATATCGGCGGGCTGGTCGCCCAGATGCTGCTCGCGCAGTGGTTCGGCGGAGATCCGGCCGGCGCGCGCGAGACGAACCGCTACTACGCGAGCCGGCTCGACGACCCGTCGGACGCGGCGCAGCTCTACGCGGCCGCGCTCTGGATCGCGGTCTGCGACCACGACGGGGAGAAGGTCGAAGCGACGGCGGCGCTGCTCGGCGGGCTCGGCATCGAACTCTCGGCCGACGTCCGCGCGCGCATCGAGATCGCTCGCACGTTCGTCGCGTGCCGCAGCGGCAGGTATGCGGAAGCGCGCCGGCTGCTCTCGCGCGTCGAGGCGATCAGCCGCGAGATCGCCACCGCGAACCGCAATCTGCCCGCGTTCCTCGACTCGTATCTGAAGTTCACCCAGTTCGGCTCCCGCTACGATGCGTTCCAGGAACTCGCCAAACGCGGCGGATCGGAGAACGAACACTACAACGATCACTATCTCGCGCACGCGGCGATCCTCGGCGGGCGGCTCGACGACGCCATGCTGGTCGTCGATGCCGGACTTCGCCGCAACAGCGATCCGGGGCATCGCCGGCGACTGCTCGCAGCGGCCGCGGCCGTGCAGACGCTGCGGAAGGAGCCCGGGCCGCATCTCCCCGCGATCGAGGCGGAGCTCGGCGCGTTCGCGGCCGGCGAACGCGGCGCGTCGGTCTTCACCGTCGCGGCCTGGTGCGTCGGCCTTCCGTCGACGTCCGCAGGCCGCGCGCTGACGATCGTGCGCGACGTGCTCTCGTTCCTCGAGAGTCCGTTCGATCCGCTGATCTTCGTCTCGCCGCTCGCACTGGTGGTCGGCGCTCAGCGGAGGAACGACAAGGATCTGCTCTCGCGGATCGCCGACGCCGCGATCTGGCAGGACGGACGGCCGCTGGTCGACGTCGAGCGGCGGGCGGCGCAGGCGCTGGCGCGCTTTCTCTGCGGCAAGGAGAAGTCGCCCCCCGACCGCGCCTTGATCGATGAATGCGAAGATCTGGGGCTGGAACTGCCCGCGCTGCTGCTGCGGGCGAGCGGACCCGATGCGGCGCGCGCGCGCGCCCGGCTCGACGCGCTCGGGATCGTCTGGCTCGGCGGCGGCGGCGACCGCATCGCGGCGAAGCTCACGCCGCGGGAACGTCAGGCCGCCGAGCAGATCGCCGCGGGAAAATCCAATCGCGAGATCGCCGATTCGTTCGTGCTGAGCGAACGCACCATCGAGGGGCACGTCGCCAACATCTTCAACAAGCTCGGCGTCTCGTCGCGGACGCAGATCGCCGCGTGGTACCTTACGGCTTCGGCTGAACGCTGAATCCCATCCCGACCGCGTGGGGCGCGTCGGGCGCCTCGGCGATCAGGCGCTCGTGCGCGCCGGCGAGCTGCTCTTCGGCGTGGGTCTTCATCGCGGCGAGATCGTCTTCGCTCGGCACGGCGGCGAGGCCGAGCGTGCTGCCGATGAGTTCGCGCAGCGAAGCGGAATCGGTGACGGCGTCCTGCCACCGGGCGAGGACGTCGGGGTCGCGCAGGGCATGGAGAAAGCCGGCCGCTGCGGCCGCGCGTTGGGTCTCGTTCATGGAAGGACCTCCGGGCTCGTGAAACGGCTCGCGCGTCTCTTCGGCCGCCGTTCCGCCCTAGCCTCGTGCTTCGACGATGCGGAGGTGGTCGCGGTAGGAGTGCGGCCTTCCGCCGAGGCGCTCGAAGAGCCGCGCGCGCAGGGCCTGCGTCTCGTCCGGCGCGAGCGAACCCGCATAGTATCGTCGCTCGACCGTCTCCCACATCTCCTCGGGCGAAAGCGTCGCGTCGACGACGAAATCGTCGAACGCGATCGCGTCGAAGCCGGCTTCGGCGAGCGTGGCGGAGATGCTCTCGCGCCCGCGCATGCGCGGATCGCCCGGATCGGCGGCCACGAACGATGCGTGCGTCTCGCGGATCCATTCCGGAATCGCTCCGAGGATCGCCGCCGTCGGATCGCCGGCATCGGGCGGACGGCCGACGAGGAAGGTCAGCGCGCCGCCGGGTGCGAGCACGCGACGGATCTCGGCGAACGCCGGCGCGACGTCGGGCAGCAGCATGAAGACCATGTGCGAGGTGACGACGTCGAAGCTCGCGTCGGCGAAGAGCAGCGCGTTCGCGTTGCCGGTATCGAGGCGGCGGACGCGGTCCTTCGGGATGCGTTTGCGAGCGCGCACGATCTCGTCGGGCGAGAGATCGATGCCGCTGACGCGCGCCGTCGGAACCCGGCGCAGGAATCGTTCGAGGAGCGCGCCGCCGCCGCACCCGATATCGAGCAGTTCCGCCTTGCCCGTTCGCGCGAGCGCCAGCGCGAGCCGATCGTACGGATCGATGCCACCGGCCTTCGCGAAGACGTCGTAGACCCGCTCGGTCGCATCGGGATGTGCGGCGTGAAACGCGACCAGGTACGCTTCGAAGTCCGCGCGCGTCGCCGACTCGCCCGCGAGCGCCAGTTCCATGAAGGCGGCGTCCCGGCTCATCCGGCGATCGCCCGGACCGCGAACGGATTCAGGAGCGCCCGGCCGCGCGCGCCGATCCGGCCGGAGAACATCAGCGTCTCCAGAGCCGGGACGATCGCGCGGACGACGCAGACGGGAAGATCCCGCGGCGAGATCTGGATCGCATAGACGTCGTCGATACCGCAGGCGTGCAGCGCGCCGAGCACCGCGCGCACGTCGGCCGCGAGATCGGCGCCGCTGCGATCCGGAAGGTCCGCGAGCGCGACGGTGCCGCGCGGCAGATCGCCGTACCAGCGACGGGCGGGGAGCGCCGACGGACGCCGTCCGTGTTCGCCCATGCCGCGCGCGTCGTCGCGCGGCCGGAGGAGATCTTCGCGCGCCGCCTGGATGTCGGTGACGCGGCTCTGCGCCGCTTCGGTCAGCGCGCGGATCAGCGCGTGCGCCGGCGAGAGCGCGCAGCCGAGGCCCATATGCGCCATCGGCGGATCGCTCGACGGTTCGACGATCGAGACGACCATCGTCACCGGAAGGCCGCCTTCGCGCAGACAGAACGCCCGAAGCGTCAGTCCGGCACCGCGGATGCGATCCGCCAACGCATCGACGGTCGCATCGCCGGTGGGAAAGCGCACCTCGGGGGCGACCGCTCCGTCCGCCGCGTCCGGTCCGAGGAAGAGCTTCGGCACGAGCGATCCGCGCACGTGATGGAGCGACCACGCGTGCCGTTCGATGAGTTCGCAGAGCGCGTGATAGATCGCCTCGGTGGCGTCGTTGCCGGAAGCGAGGCCGTTGGTGGTCGTCGTCGCGACGAGGCGGTCGCCGAACCACGGGCACTGCACCATCGCCAAGGGCACCGCGATGGTATCGCCGCGGACGAGATCGGTGCCGCTTACGCAATCGACGGATCGTCCGCGTCCGCCCGGCGCGACGCCGCAGGCGTCGAGATCGAGGCGCGCGCCCACGGAGCGGAGCGTTTCGCGGAAGACGGGAAGCGCGACGGCGGCGCCGATCTGCCGCTCCGTCGCCTCCATCACGGCGCTCGCGATGGCGGCATCGCGGGTGACGCCCTTGCCGTTATAGACGCCCAGCATGTCCGGCGAGCGGGGCACCATGGCCGCGGCCGTCGGAATGCCGATACGATCGAGCAAGGTGGTATCGGCGACGCGCGTGATGCCGTAGCGCTCGCGAAGTTCCGGCAGGACGGCGAGCGTGCGCGCGAGCGACGCCGAGCGGTCGAACGAGCCGGGCGCGCGCGGCAGCGTCGCCGGCAGGACGATCGGCCGGCGCAGACGGGCGTGCTCGCGGATCGCCCGCCGCAGCGCGAAGCGGGCGTCCAGACGTTTGAGATCGCCGCCGTCGCGCGCGATCGCGGCGATGGGATCGCGCGCGCTCGCAGGTAGCGCCGCCAGCACGGCGTTCCAGCTGCGGTCCGCGTAGAAGATCGCGCGCGCCGCCTCGACGAACGCGTCCCGCTCGCCCTCGCTCAGCAGACCGCGCCGGTGCGCGAGGCGGGCCACGTAGCGGACGTTGACGAGCGGAACGGAGATCGCGGCCTGCGTCTGCGGATGGGTCAGCACGGCGACCTCGTCGTCGCCGTCGATGATGCCTCGCAGGTACCAGCCGGCGATCGCGCCGAGCGGCACGAAGCCGTACGGCGCGCACTCCGCCGCGCGCAGCGCGCCCATGCTCGCGGCCCCGAACATGCGCGCGCGCCCGAGCGATGCGGCGCACTCCTTCGGCGAGGGCGCGAGGTCGTGATGGAAGACGCCGTCGAGGAGCAGGACCGCATCGTACGCATCCGCCGCCCGCTCGACGTCGCCGCGCGCGGCCGGCGGAAGATAGGTGACGCCCTCGACCCGCGTCCGGTCGGACGGCGGCAGCGACGGGCCGCAGAAGACGGCGAGGCCGGAGGACGTCGCCTTCACTAGAGCGGGATGTTGCCGTGTTTGCGCTTGGGCCGGTCGACGCGCTTGGTGCGCAGCATGGCGAGCGACGTCGCGATGGCGCCGCGCGTGCGCCGCGCTTCGATGACGTCGTCGACGTAGCCGTATTGCGCCGCGATGTACGGATTGGCGAAGCGATCGACGTACTCGTCGATCAGCTCCTTCATCTTCGCTTCCGTATCCTTGGCGGCGGCGATCTCGCGCCGGAAGATGGTCTTGACCGCGCCCTCGGCGCCCATCACGGCGATCTCGGCCGTCGGCCAGGCGAGGTTGACGTCGGCGCGGATGTGCTTGCTGGCCATGACGTCGTATGCGCCGCCGTAGGCTTTGCGCGTGATGATGGTGATCTTCGGGACGGTCGCTTCGGCGTAGGCGTAGAGGAGCTTCGCGCCGTGCGTGATGATGCCGCCGTACTCCTGATCGGTCCCGGGCAGGAAGCCCGGCACGTCGACGAAGGTCACCAGCGGGATGTTGAACGCGTCGCAGAAGCGGACGAACCGGGCCGCCTTGATCGACGACTTGATGTCGAGGACGCCGGCGAGCACGTTCGGCTGATTGCCGACGATGCCGACGCTCTGGCCGTCGATGCGACCGAAGCCGCAGATGATGTTGCGCGCGTATTCGGGCGCGATCTCGAAGAATTCGCCCGCATCGACGACCGGCTCGATCACGTCGTGCATGTCGTAGGGCTTGTTGGACGAGTCGGGCACGACGTCGTCCAGTTCCGGCGCCTCGCGCTGCGGATCGTCCTCGACGTCGTAACGCGGCGATTCGTCGAGATTGTTCTGCGGGAGGAACGAGAGGAGCGTCCGCGCGAGGGCGCCGGCCTCGTCTTCATCGGATGCGACCAGGTGTGCGACGCCGCTCTTGGCGGCGTGCGTGTGCGCGCCGCCAAGTTCGTCGAAGGTCACTTCCTCGCCGGTCACCGTCTTGATGATCTCCGGACCGGTGATGAACATCTGAGCGATGCCTTCGGTCATGATGACGAAGTCGGTGATCGCGGGCGAATAGACCGCGCCGCCGGCGCACGGTCCGGCGATCAGGCTGATCTGCGGGATCACGCCGCTGGCCTGCACGTTCCGCCAGAAGATCTCGGCGTAGCCGCCGAGCGCGACGACGCCCTCTTGGATGCGCGCGCCTCCGGAGTCGTTGATCCCGATGATGGGCGAACCGGTGCGCACCGCCAGGTCCATCACCTTGCAGATCTTCTCGGCGAACGCTTCGCCGAGCGAACCGCCGAGCACGGTGAAGTCCTGCGAGAAGATGAAGACCTGGCGTCCGTCGATGGTCGCGCGCCCGGTCACGACGCCGTCGCCGAGGAACTCCTTCTCTTCGAGACCGAAGCCGTTGGCGCGGTGGACGACGAAGGCGTCGAGTTCGGTGAACGAACCCTCGTCCACCAGCGCGTCGATCCGCTCGCGCGCGGTCCGCTTGCCGCGGGCGTGCTGTTTCGCGACCGCTTCCGCGCCGGCCGGTGCCGCCGCCAACGCACGCTTGCGCGCGAGTTCCGCATACTTCTCCCCGTGCGTCTTCATCGAGGACGGGGGTTCACGGCCGGAAACCGTCAACCTTTTGCGGCGCGCGTGCGGAGCAGCCACGAGAGCGGCATCAGCAAGAACGTGAGGCCGCCGAGGAACATGAACGCGTCGGCGAAGGCCATCGTCGTCGCCTGCTGCTGAACCAGTCCCGCGATGGCCGAGAGCGGCGCGTGCGCTTGCGTCGCGTGGATGACGGCGAGGCTTCGCCGCGTGACCTCCGAGGCCAGCGCGTCGCCGTGGAACGCCGCGCGCCGGTCGAGCAGCGTCACCAGCATCGCCGTCGAAATCGATCCGCCCAGCTGCTGACAGAGGCTCAGCAACGAGGTCGCCTTCTGCGTCTCCGGGCCGGAGACCGCGCCGAGCACGGCGACCGAGAGCGGGACGAAGAGCATGCCGAAGCCGACGCCGCCGAGGATCAGGACGAACGCGAACGTCCAGAACGTCGAGTCGGTGGTGACGACGTAGGCATTGGCGACGTTGGCGATCGCGACGATCACGAAACCCACGGCGAGCAGTACGCGCGGAGGCCAATGCCGTCGCGAGAGGAGGAAGAGCGTGACCGGCGTCATCGCCGCGATCGCCGCCGCGCGCAGCAGGATCGATTCGCCCGAAAGGGTGGCGGTGAAATTGAGGAGGCCTTGCTGGAATTGCGGCGCGAGGATGACGCCGCCGAAGAGCGAGAAGGCGAGCGTCATGGCGAGCAGACAGCCCGCCGCGACGGTGGGATTTTTGAGGATGCGCAGGTCGACGATCGGCCGCGCGACGCGCAGTTCCCACCAGACGAACGCGCCGATGGCGACCGCCGCGACGACGGCGAGCGTCGCGATCGTCGGGTCGCCGAACCAGTCGTTCCGTTCGCCTTCGTCGAGGACGTACTGCAGCGATCCCAGCCCCATCGCGAGCAGTCCGAGCCCGATGCCGTCGACGCTCGGCTTGCCGTGCCGCGCCGGATCGCGCAGCGTCGCGGCGACGATCAGCGCGGCGGCGATGCCGGGGACGATGTTGACGTAGAAGATCCAGTTCCACGATAGCGCGTCGGTGAGGATGCCGCCGAGCGTCGGCCCCAAGCTCGGTCCGACGATCGCGCCGAGCGAGACGAGCGCCTGGCTCTTGCCGATCTCTTTCGCGGGAAAGGTGTCGCGCATGATCGCCTGTCCGGTCGAGATGAGGCCGCCGCCGCAGAGGCCCTGCAAGACGCGGAAGAAGATCAATTGGTCGAGGGAGTGCGCGAATCCGCAGAGCGCCGAGGTGACGGTGAACCCGACGATGGCGCCGACGTAGTAGTTGCGCCGTCCGAAGAGCTGCTGCAGCCACGGCGTGAGCGGGATGACGATGACGGCGGCGATGATGTAGCCGGTGACGATCCACGCGCCCTGATCGAAGTTCGCGCCGAGATTGCCCTGGATGGTCGGCAGCGCGACGTTGACGATGGTCGCGTCGAGCACTTGCAAGAGCGTCGCCGACATCACGCCGACGACGATCAGCCAGCGCCGCAGACCGTATTCGACGAGCGCTTCGGGGGCGTGCACGGGGGGCTTATTCCTCAAACCGGAACCCGTAACCCCGATGGCGGGACGTTTGGTTACGGAATTCCGCCCCCCGAAGCGCGGCGTTCTACGGCGTCGGCGTCGGCGACGGGGTCGGCGTCGCTATGGATTCGACGATGTTTGCGGTCGTAGAGGCGCCGGCCGTCACGACGACGTCCGTCGCGAGGGTGAAACTCGCGAGTCCCGCGGGTGCGTTGGTCGCCGTCTGCGCCTGACCGGCTTGATTCGTCCAGGTATTGTTGACGACCAGCGTATAGGAGCCGGCGGGCAGCGCGTTGATCTGATACGCGCCGGTGGTCGGATCGGTTACGCCCGAGTTCACGATCTGGCCGTTCTGTTCGGCGAGCACTTCGGCGTTTCCGATCGGCTGGCCGTTGGAGCCGTTGGTCACCACGCCCGCGATCGTGCCGGACGTGATCGCCGTCGATGCGACGACGACGGGTTTCATCAGCCACTGGCCGCTGTTCCCCGCCGATACGATCGATTCGGCGGCGTTGAAGTCGAGGACGTACCCGTACAGGACGCCGGCCTGCGCGTTGAGGGCGATGTTGACCTTGATGCCGGACGTTCCCGGACCCGTCGTATCGTCGACGGAGCTCGATCCGCTGAAGTGCGAGTTCGACGCGCTCGGGATCGTCAGGTCGTAGGTCGTGCCGTTCACGGTCACGGTCGTGTTGCTCGGGCTCGACGTGTCGAGGACCAGGCGCAACTGCGAATACGATCCGGCCGGAACCGGCGCGGATCCGAGCGAGAGCGGCGCGCTCTGGCTGAGATAATCGAGAAGATCGATCTTCTTCGACGGCGAGTAGGTCGCGATCGTGACCGGTGCGCCGTTCCCGATCAACTCGACGCGCGCGATCGCGACGTCGACCGCGGTGACGGTACCGCCGCTGCTGCGGAAAGGTCCGTCGACGAGCGCGGCGCTCACCGTCGCGTTCTGCGCGCTTCCGCCCGGAGAGACGCCGTTGCTGCCGCTGCCGCCGCTGCAAGCGGCCAAGAGGATCGCAAGCGAGCCGACGGCCGCCGCGATGCGTGAATTATTGGACATGATGGTGCGCGACGTTCCCGCGCGCGCGCGCGGTCAAACGCGGTTGGAAGACGGGCGGGCTACCAGATGCCCAGCATCACCTTGACGTCGTCGGTGGCCATCGTCTTCGGGTCCCATGGCGGCGAGAACGTGATGTCGACGGTCGCCGTCTTCACGCCCTCGATGGCCTTGACGTTCTCTTCGACCGATTGCTTGAACATCGGTCCGACGGGACACATCGGCGACGTCAGCGTCATGGTGACGGTGACGTGTTCGCCCGCGTCGCCCTCGGCGACGATGTCGTAGACCAATCCCAGATCGAGGATCGGGATATCGAGTTCGGGGTCTTTCACGATCGCGAGCGATTCGCGGACTTGTTCGACGGTCGGCACGCTCTTGTGGTTGGCCACGAGGCCCAGCCGCCCTTTTCGCCTAAACGGTGCGGGCATGCGGCTCATCTCAACACTCAGCGCGTGCATGCTGGCGATCGCCTGCGCCGCCCCGGCGGCCGCGGAGGTCTCGATCGGCGGAGGCATCTACACCTCGACCTCGCCCTCGGCGACCGGAGGTGCGGTCCTGGTCAGCACCGGCGCCTCCATCCCGAAGGTTCCGGTCGATATCCAGGCCACGGCCTTCTTCTCGCTGGTCAAGAACGGCGGCTACGCCGTCACCGGCGAGGTCCGCGGATTCACCGGGGGCGGATTCGGCGGGACGTATTTCGGCGGCGGGATCGGGGTCGGCAACCTCGCGAGCGACCGCCGGACGGGCCCCGTCCTGACGATTTTCGGCGGGAAGTCGGTCGCGCCGTTCACCTCCATCGAGGCGCGGCTCATCAAGCAGACCACGACCAACGGAGCGACGGCCGGCTACCTGGGCCTCCGATTCAGCTTTTAAAGGTAAAGACTCTTCGGGTAAAGGTCACCTGCGCAACCCTGAAGGGTTATATCCGATAGTAGTAGTTAAGCCGCCGGCCTTCGCCGGGGCGTGAGGAGAGAACCGAAGCCATGTCCATGTGGGAACCGTTTACCGAGCGCGCGCGGCGCAGCATCGTGCTCGCGCAAGAAGAGGCGCAGCGACTCGGTAACAACTACATCGGCACCGAGCACATCCTCTTGGGCATCATCTCCGAAGGCGAAAGCCTTGCGGCCAAAGTGCTCGAGTCGCTCGGCGTCAACCTGGCCAAGGTCCGTCAGGAAGTCGAAGCGATCGTCGGCCGCGGCGGCCAGACGGTCCAGCAAGAGATGGTCTTCACGCCGCGCGCCAAGCGCGTCATCGAGCTCGCGTTCGAAGAAGCGCGCCAGCTCAACCACAACTACATCGGCACGGAACATCTGCTGCTCGGGCTGATCCGCGAAGGCGAGGGCGTCGCCGCCCGCGTGTTGGCGAACCTCGGCGTGGATCCGGCCAAAGTGCGCGTCCAGACGACCTCGTTGCTCGGAGCCGAAGGGCAACCGCCCGCGCCCAAGGGCAAGTCGAAGACGCCGACGCTCGATGCGTACGGCCGCGATCTGACGCAGCTCGCACGCGACGGCAAGCTCGATCCGGTCATCGGTCGCGCGACCGAGATCGAACGGGTCATCCAGATCCTCTCCCGCCGCACCAAGAACAACCCCGCGCTGATCGGCGAGCCCGGCGTCGGCAAGACGGCGATCGCCGAGGGCCTGGCGCAGCGCGTCATCAAGGGCGACATCCCCGACCAGCTGCGCGACAAGCGCGTGATCACGCTGGACCTCGCCGGTCTGGTCGCCGGCACGAAGTACCGCGGCGAGTTCGAAGAGCGCATGAAGCGCGTCATGGACGAGATCCGCGCGGCCGCCGGCGAGATCGTGCTCTTCATCGACGAACTGCACACGCTCGTCGGAGCGGGCGCCGCCGAAGGCGCGATCGACGCGAGCAACATCATCAAGCCGGCGCTCGCGCGCGGCGAACTGCAGTGCATCGGCGCGACGACGCTCAACGAGTTCCGCAAGCACATCGAAAAGGACTCGGCGCTCGAGCGCCGCTTCCAGCCCGTGCTCGTGGGCGAACCGTCGATCGAAGAGACCGTCGAGATCCTCAAGGGCCTGCGCGAGCGGTACGAGCAGCACCACAAGGTGACGATCACCGATGCGGCGCTGGTCGCCGCGGCGAAGCTTGGCGACCGCTATATCACCGATCGCTTCTTGCCCGATAAGGCCGTCGATCTCATCGACGAGGCCTCGTCGCGCGTGCGCCTGCAGGCGACCCTGCTGCCTCCGGAGATGCGCGATCTCGACGCGCAATTGCGCCGCCTCACGACCGAGCGCGAAGACGTGGCGAAGAAGGCCGAGTTCGACAAGGCCACGGAACTGCGCGACAAGGAAGAAGCGCTCAAGAGCGAGCGCGCGCGTCTCGACGAGAAGTGGCAAGAGAAGAAGGCCGCGCAGTCCGACAAGCCGCTCGAGGTGACCGAAGAGGACATCGCCGCGATCGTCTCGTCGTGGACGCGCATCCCGGTCAGCCGCCTCGCCCAGGCCGAGACGGAACGCCTCCTCAACATGAAGGAATCGCTCCACGAACGCGTCGTCGGACAAGACGAAGCGATCGAGGTGGTCACGCGGGCGATCCGCCGCTCGCGTGCCGGACTCAAGAATCCGAGCCGTCCGATCGGCTCGTTCATGTTCCTCGGCCCGACGGGCGTCGGCAAGACGGAAGTGGCGCGCAGCGTCGCCGAGTTCTTGTTCGACGACGAAGAGTCGATGATCCGCATCGACATGTCGGAGTACATGGAGAAGTATTCGGTCTCGCGCCTGGTCGGCGCGCCTCCCGGATACGTGGGCTACGAAGAGGGCGGCCAGCTGACCGAAGCGGTCCGCCGGCGTCCCTATTCGGTCGTGCTCCTCGACGAGATCGAGAAGGCTCATCCGGACGTCTTCAACCTGCTGCTGCAGATGCTCGACGACGGCCGCCTGACCGACTCGCAAGGCCGCCAGGTCGACTTCAAGAATTGCGTCATCATCATGACCAGCAACGTCGGCGCGACGGGCATGCAGACGACCACCGACATCGGCTTCCGCACGAGCAAGAACGCCGAGGAAGACGACGCCAAGCTCTACGATCGGATGAAGACCAAGGTCTTGGAAGAGGTCAAGCACACCTTCCGCCCCGAGTTCCTCAACCGCATCGACGAGGTCGTGGTCTTCCACCAGCTCACGCGTCCGGAGATCGAGCAGATCGTCGGCCTGGAACTGACCAAGGTCGCGGCGGAGGTCAAGGCCCAGGACATGCATCTCAAAGTCACCGACGCCGCCAAGGCGCTCCTGGCCTCCAAGGGCTGGGATCCGCAGTTCGGCGCGCGTCCGCTGCGCCGTTCCATCCAGCGGATGGTCGAAGACGAGCTCGCCGAGGAGATGCTTCGCGGCGTCTTCGTAGCCGGCGATCACGTCCTCGCCGACGTCGACGCGGACGATCCGGACAAGTTGAAGTTCAGCAAGATCCCGTCGGTGGAACCGCCCGCGGCCCCGCCGACGCAAGAACCTGCCCATACGTAGACGCCTTCTAAAGACTTTTTGATGGCTCGCGTAGCATCATAACGGTAATCGTTTCTGCCGTTTTGGAGGCTAAAGTGACGCGAGTCGGGATTTTTGCGCGCGCGTGGGCGCTTGCGGTGTGTGTGGCCGTCGCCTGTGCGGGAGGCGCGATAGCCGCGCCGAGCCCGATCCCGAGCACGAGTCCATTGCCGCCCGGCTCGCCGACCCCGACGCCGACGCCGGTTCCGACGGCGAAGCCCGTCTATCAGAGCATGAGCTGGCGGGAGATCGGCCCGGCGCTGCCCGGCGGCCGCGTCGCCAACGTGGCCGGATCGGCGCGCAACCCGAACCTCTACTACCTCGGCTCCGCCGGCGGCGGCGTCTGGAAGACCACCAATGCGGGCCTCACCTGGACCGCGGTCTTCGCAAAAGAGAAGGTCGCCTCGATCGGCGACGTGGTCGTCGATCCGAACGACGACGCGACGGTCTGGGTCGGAACGGGCGAAGACAATCCGCGCAACGACGTCATCGCGGGAGGCGGCGTCTATAAGTCGACCGACGCCGGCAAGACCTGGAAGAACGTCGGCCTCGAGAAGACGCGGACCATCTCGCGCATCCTCGTCGATCCGCGCGACTCCAAACACGTCATCGTCGCGGCGCAAGGCAACGTCTTCGCGCCGAGCGAGGATCGCGGCGTCTACGTCACCGACGATGGCGGCGCGACCTGGACGAAGACGCTCTATCTCTCGCAGACCGCCGGCGCGTCGGACATCGCGCTCGATCCGCAGCATCCGAACGTCGTCTACGCCGGCATGTGGCACTTCGTGCGCAAGCCGTGGACGACGAACTCCGGCGGCGACGACGACGGGCTCTACCGGTCGGCCGACGGCGGACGCACGTGGACGCGACTCACCGGTCACGGCCTTCCCGACGGCACGACCGGACGCATAGGCCTCGCGATCGCACCGACGACCGGGCGCATCTATGCGCTGATCGAATCGAACAAGGGCATCCTGTGGCGTTCGGACGACGCCGGCGCGAACTGGTCGCTCGTCAGCAGCGACACGCTCGTCGACCAGCGTCCGTTCTACTTCTCGCATCTCTACGTCGACCCGGGGAACGCCGACCACGCGTACGGGCTCTCCGCATCGATGTCGTCGACGTCCGACGGCGGAAAGACCTGGCGCATCGCGCCCGGCGCTCCGCACGGCGACTTCCACGGCATGTGGATCGCCCCGAACGATCCCAAGCGGATGATCGTCTCCGAAGACGGCGGCATCGGCATCTCGCTCGACGGCGGACGCACCTGGGCGTTCTCGCGCAACGTGCCGATCGGCGAGGTCTACCACGTCGGCGTCGGCGCGAAGGGCAACCCCTACGACGTCTGCGGCGGCTGGCAAGACAACAACGCCTGGTGCGGCCCGGCGTTCACCACCGATCCGTCCGGCATCCCCAACAGCGCGTGGGTCGACGTCGCCGGCGGCGACGGCGAATGGGCGATCCCCGACCCCATCGATCCCGATTGGCTGTGGGCCGATTCGCAGCAAGGCTTCGTCAGCGTCTTCAACCGCAAGACGAAGGATCAGTTCTACGTCCTCCCCTACGTGGCGACGAACGAAGAGAACTTCGATCTGCGCACGGCCAAGTATCGCTTCAATTGGGATACGCCGATCGCGTTCGCGCCGTGGGACGGACACATCGCCTGGCTCGGCGGCAACGTCGTCTTCCAGACGACCGATCGCGGACGCCACTGGAAGGCCATCAGCCCCGATCTCACGCTGAACGAGAAGGATCATCAGGCGCCTCCGGGCGGCCCGATCACCCACGACGTCTCGTCGGCCGAGAACTACGATACGATCCTCGACATCGAAGGATCGCCGCGCACCAAGGACGAGATCTGGGTCGGCACCGACGACGGCCAGGTCCAGCTCACCCGCGACGGCGGCCGGCATTGGAAGAACGTCACGCCTAAGGGGCTCCCCGATCACGGCGAGTTCGAGACGGTCGCGCCGTCGGCCGTCGTGGCGGGAACGGTGTACGCATCGATGGACCGCCATCTGCTCGGCGACGACAAGCCGTATCTCTACGTGACGCACGACTACGGCGCGACCTGGACCTCGATCGCGAAGGGGCTTCCCGATACGTCGCCCGCGCGCTCCGTCCGCGCCGATCTCAAGAATCGCGACGTGGTCTACGCCGGAACGGAAACGGGCCTGTGGCTCTCGTGCGACGGCGGCTCGACCTGGAACGATTTCAAGAACGAATTGCCGACGGTGGCGGTGCGCGACATGCGCTTCCAGTCGACGTGGAACGACCTCGCGATCGCGACGCACGGCCGTTCGCTCTATATCATGGACGACATGCGTCCGCTCCAACTGGCGGGCTGCGCCGCGCCGAAGGAGCCGTTCGTGCTCGCGCCGCGCACGACGTACGAATACAACCTGCACGGCGACAACGAGGGGACGTACACCGATTACGCGGGACAGAACCCGCCGTTCGGCGTCGTCGTCACGTACTACCAGCCGACGCCGAGCGCGACGCCTCCGGTGATCAAGATCTACGATGCGAAGAACCGGCTGGTGCGCACGGTGCAGGGCGACGTCGACATTCCGTTCGCTCCGCCGGGCGCGAAGCCGCATCCGTGGATCAGCAACGATGCGGGTCTGCAGACGTTCGTCTGGGACTTCACGCGCGACGGTCCGGTCAAATGGAACGGCGCCGGGAAGTTCTTCAAGGGGCCGAACGAGGGCGCGGGGGTCGCGCCGGGCCGCTACGTCCTGCAGATGCGTCTCCACGGACGCACGTTCACCGAACCGTTCGAGATCAAGGCCGATCCGAATACGGTCCAGACGCAGGCCGAGATCGAAGCGGCGGTGGCGTACAACGTGAAATATCTGCAGAAATTCTCGGATCTCGACGTCGTGCTGAACCACCTCGACGACGTCAAGACGCAGCTCGACGCGGATCGCGCCGCGGCCGCTGCGAAGAACGACGCGACGACGGTGGCCGCGATCGATGCGGCGCTGGCCGGGCGTCAGACCCTGCAAGACTCGCTCACCGCGAACTACCAGAACTTCGAGGACTTCATCCTGCGGTCGGGACGGCTGCGCGAAGATCTGAGCAATGCGGGAACGGGGCTGGCCGTGCCGTCGGTCCTCGCATACGGCACGCGCGTCGATGCGGCGTATGCCGAACGGATGAGCGCCTACGCGGCGTTCGTGCGGTCGCTCGTCCCGCTGGCGGCGTCGCTCAAGCAGGGCGGCTATCCGGAACTGAAGGTCCCCGCGGTGAAATAGGAGCGGGTGAAGCCGCTCCTCGCCACCCTGGCCCTGCTCGCGCTGACGGCACAGGTCCCCACGCCCGTGCCGTCCGCGCAGCCCACGGCCGAACCGACGGTCTCGCCTACCGCGACGCCGGCGACGCCCGGGACGCTGGTCGCCACCCCGGCGAGCGTCGCGATGCCGCCGAACGGCGCGGCGCGGGTGACGATCGCGGGAGCGACCGGCGCGCTCGCGGTGACGGTCGCGCAGAACCTGGTCACGGCGGACGTCGATCCCGCCGCGCCGGTGATCCGCATCTTCGCAAGCGACAAGACGGGAACGGATACCGTCCACGTCGTCGATGCGGACGGCGCCTCGCTCGACATCCCCGTCAGGGTGGCGCCGTACGGCGGCATCCTCGCGGGATCGGTCTCGGTCGACGTCACCGGCGATCCCGCCGACCCCGCATTCGTCGCGGATAAGGTACGCGATGCCGTCCGACGCGCGACGCAGGTGCAGCCGGGCGCGACGCTCACCATCGGCGCTCCCGATCCGGCGCCGGCATCGCTGGCGAGCGGAGCGAGCGTCGCACTCGTCGTGCCGGTGCAGATCGCCGGCGGCGACGCCTATCTCGACGTCGCGGGTTCGACGGCGGTGACCGTTCAGAACATGGCCCTGGGCGGATTCGAACCGGCGCTGCTGCACTACGACGACGATCCGGAGCGGGTCGGCGCCGACGGTCTGCTCTATCGCGCGACCGTCTCGAGCGACCGGCCCATACGGCTCTACTACTATCACGATAGCGATGCCGCGCGACACCGGTTCCTGATGGTGCTCGCATCGCAATCGGACCAAGCGACGCCGGTGCACGTGATCGCGGCGACCGGCGGCCCGAACGTCGACGTGATGAGCGTCGGCCACGCCGTCAGCCGGAACTTCGTGCTGACCAAACTGCACGATCAAGGCGTCGTGCTCGATCTGCCGCAGAGCGGCACGAACTACACGCTCTTGGACGTGCCGTTCGGCGGAGGCGAAGGGGTCGCGGGCACCGTCGACCTGCGCGTCTTGGGCGGCGGTCCGGTCGACGTCTTGCTGCTCTCCGTTCCGGCCGACGCCGACGACGCGACGGTCCGGCAGATGCTCTTCTCGGCGCGCCTTCCGAGCGACGGGCATCGCCGTACGGGAGCCTTCCGCATCGATGGCTACGGGAGCGCCGAGCGCAGTTACGCCGTCGGCGGCGCGGACGTCTCGGTCGTCTACGGCGACCAGGGTCCGCCGAGCGCCGACGACACCGCGGGGCGCGACGCCGGGGACTACGGGGTGGTGCAGTCGATCGGATTTTCGCTCAACAATCCGACGGCGGCGCCGGCGGTCGCATATCTCTACGAACGCCCCATCGGCGGCAGCGTCCGCTCCACGTTCGTGGTCGACGGGACCGCGATCGAACTGGGCTGCGTGCGCGATTCCGCCCAGCGGTACTTGATCGCGGCCTACACCCTGGCGGCGCACGCGAATCGCGACCTGCTCGTCAAGACCATGACCGACGGCGGCTCGAACTACCCGATCGAGGTCGGCGTCAGCGCCACGCCGCCGGTGGCCACGACCCCGCCGCTCGCGGACCCCGACGGGTGCTTCCCCGCGCCCGCGACCCCGGCGCCGAGCGCGTCCCCGATGCCTTCCCCGTCGCCCCCGCCGCTTTGATGGAAGTTTGAACTTCTACGCCGCCTTATTGGCACACAAACCCCCGATTTGGTGCTAGGATTTCGCTACGTCATGGAACGCACCAACGAACCGAAGATCGTCCTCCTCGTCCGCTTGCTCAACGCGATCGACGACGGCCGCCACTCGTTCGAAGGCCTCAAAGAGCGCATCGCCGAGGACGGCAAACAGCCGAGTACGCGCAGCCTGCGCCGCTACCTGGCGGTGCTCGCCGAAGCGGGATTCCCGTGGTACTTCGATCGCGCGGCGAACGCCTATAAGTTCGCCGACGGCTACAGCCTCAAGCGCCTCGAGCTCTCGACGAACGAACTCTTCGGCCTGGTCGCCCTGCGCTCGCTCGGAGCGAGCCTGGGCGGGGCCATCGGCGGCTACATCAACGGCGTGACCGAGAAGCTCGTCGGCTCCTCGCGCGGGGCTCGGGATCGGGTCGAAGGCCGCTCGCCGGTCGCCTTCCGGCTCGCGGAAGTCGGCCTGGACGAGCGCGGCGACGAAGCCTTTTCGTTGCTGTCGGCGGCCGAGCGCTCTTCGCGCGCGGTCGCATTCTCGTATCGCGATAAGGAAGGCGTGGTCAGCAAGCGCACCGTCGAGCCCTACGGCTTCGTGGTCAGCGCGGGCCGCGTGTATTGCGTCGCGCGCGATCGCGGAAAAGGGGCGATCCGGACGTTCGCTATCGACAGCATCGAGGCGCCGAACGTCACCGCCAGCACCTTCGTGCGGCCGAGCGACTTCGACGTCGAAGCCTATGCGGCCAACTCCATCTCCGGCGTGATGACGGGCGGCGAATCGACCGAGGTGCGCGTCCGGTTCGACAAGCGCGTCGCCAAGGCGGCGGCCGCGGCGAGCGTCGTGGCCGACCGTACGGTGGTGCGGAACGCCGACGGCGCCGTGGAGATCGTCTATCGCGTCGGCGACGTCGCGGAATTGATCCGCTGGGTGCTCGGATGGGGCGCGCAGGCGGAGATCTTGGCGCCGGCCGCCGCTCGGGCGGAAGCGCGCGAACTCGCGGGCCGCATCGCCGAGCGGTACGCGACCGCTTCGTAATGACTCGTAGATAGGAAAAACGAAGCCCGCCGGTTTTACCCGACGGGCCTCGACGTGTCTTCCGGTCTCCCTCGCCTGTTTGATCGCCTTGCGGCAACCCCACTGACGCCGGTCGACGGTTCGATCGGAGCCTCGGATCGTCGCTTGCGCGACGGTTTCGTCAACGGCGCCCGATCACGATCGACTCGTGAATCGTCCTCCGATCTACTCGAAGTAATTGCATGCTAGCATCCGAAAACACGCTCCGCAAGTGGTCGGGAACGTCGCTCACAAGCTATCCCCAACTTTCTTCGTTTATGCACATCGCGTACACAATTCGCCGCCGCGATCGCCGGAATTAACGAAGCCCGTCGGCGTGAGCCGGCGAGCTTCGATTGTCTGCCTTCGTCCGTTCGCGCTTGTTTGGCTTCCCGGGAGGAAGCCCCACCAACGTCATCCGTCCGATCCATCCGGGGCCTTTTCGAGCGCCGCCTTCGCGACGTTTCGTCATGACTTCCGGACCCGACCGCCTACGTGGCCGCCCTTCGATCGTCTCGAAGTGTTTGCATGGTAGCAAGCGATATATCCGTCCGCAAGTAGCGGAGCGAGTTGCCCACAGCCTCTCCCCAGGTTTTTTGCGTTATCCCCCGAGCAGACCGGGTTATCCGCGTTTTCCACCGAAGTCTCGCGCCGTGAATCTGTTGGCGACGGCGCTGTTCTTGGCGCAAAGTTTCTTCGGCGGCTCCCCGATCGACGGCATCCGCTGCGACAGCATGGAGGGCAGCGCGATGCACGTCCACGCGCACCTGCAGCTCGTGGATCGCGGCCGGGCCGTCGACGTGCCGGCGAACATCGGGATCCCGGCCGGCTCGAATTGCCTGTATTGGCTGCACACGCACACCGCCGACGGGTTCATCCACATCGAATCGCCGGTGAAGAAGGCCTTTACGCTCGGGCAGTTCTTCGACGTATGGGACATGCCGCTCGGACGGACGGTGGCGGCCGGGATGAAGGCGCCGCGCGGACGGACGCTCTCCGTCTGGGTGGACGGCGCTCGCTACGGCGGCGACCCGAACCGGATCGTGCTCAAGGATCACGAAACCATCGTCATAGAGAACGGTCCGCCCTTCGTGAAGCCGAGCAAGATCGACTGGGGCGGTCTCTAGGATCCATGCACGCGGTCGAACTCGACGGTAAGGCGCTTTCCCTCGAAGCGATCCGCGCGGTCGCGCAGGACGGCGTCCCCGTCCGTCTCACGGACGAAGCGCGCAAGCGCGTCGCGCGCGCCCGGGCCTTCGTCGACGACCAGTTCGCCAAGGGCGAACCGATCTACGGCGTGACCACCGGTTTCGGCCGGCTCGCGAACGTCCAAGTCGATCCGAGCAATGCCGGCGCGCTGCAGATCAATCTCGTGCGCAGCCACGCCGCCGGTACGGGTGCGCCGCTCGCGATCGAGATCGTGCGTGCCGCCGGCGTGTTGCGCGCTTCGATGCTGGCGGCCGGCCACTCCGGCATCAAGGCCGATACGATGGATCTGTTGCTGGATCTGCTCAATCGCGACGTCACGCCGGTGGTGCCGTGCCAGGGTTCCGTCGGCGCCAGCGGCGATCTCGCTCCGCTCGCGCACATGACGCTCACGCTGATCGGCGAGGGCGAAGCGCACTATCGCGGCGAGCGTCTGCCGAGCGCGATCGCGCTCGAGCGCGCCGGCTTGCGCCCCATCGTCCTCGGCGCGAAGGAGGGGCTCGCGCTCGTCAACGGTACCGAAGTGATGACCGCGATCGCCGCGCTCGGCATCCTGCGCGCGGAACGGCTCATCGCGACCGCCGACATCGTCGGCGCGATGTCGCTGGAGGGCTACCTCGGCACCGACCGCGTCTTCGACCGTCGCATCAACGATCTGCGGCCCCACCCCGGCCAGGAGCGCACGGCGGCGAATCTGCGCGCGCTGCTCGCCGGATCGGACATCATCGAATCGCACCGCGAATGCGGCCGCGTGCAGGACCCGTATTCGTTCCGTTGCATCCCGGTCGTGCACGGCGCCATCCGGGACACGGTCGCGCACGCGCGCCGCGTCATCGAGACCGAAGCCATTTCGGTGACCGACAACCCGCTCGTCTTCCCCGACGACGCGATCTTCCTGGCCGGCGGTAACTTCCACGGCGAGCCCATCGCGTTCGCCGCGGATTTCCTCAAGATCGCGCTCTCGGAGATCGCGTCGATGAGCGAGCGCCGTCTCTATCTCTTGCTCAACGCCGAGGAGCGCGGCCTGCCGCTCTTCCTCACGGGCCGGTCGGGTCTGCAATCGGGCTTGATGATCGTGCAGTACGTCGCGGCGGCCCTCGTCAACGAGAACAAGGGTCTGGCGTGGCCGAGCAGCGTCGATTCGATCCCCACCTCGGCGGGTCAAGAAGATCACGTCTCGATGGGCATGACGTCGGCGAACAACCTCGTGCGCGTGCTGGAGAACGTCGAAGGCGCGATCGCCTGCGAACTGCTCGGCGCGCTCTGCGCGACCGATTTCCGCCGGCCGCACGCCTCGGGGACCGGCACGCAGGCGGCGTACGACGTCGCGCGCGAGACGATCGCGCCCTGGACGGAAGATCGCGTTCCGGCGCCCGACATCGAAGCGGCGCGCCTCCTCGTCCGCTCGGGTGCGCTCGTGCGCGCGGCCGAAGGCGCGATGGGCGCGCCGGTCGCGATCTAGGGCGGCGGGCAGGCGCGGGCTTCCACGGCGCTAAGAACCCGGCATGCGCTTTCGACGAATCGCGGCCGCATCGGCGGCTATGCTCCTGCTCGCGGCCGCCCTCGGCGCGTCCGCCTTCGCGGACGAAGCCACCGCGGTCGCACAGGCGCGGGCCGCTCTTCGGGTCCAGGATTATGCGGGCGCCGTGAAGGCCCTCGATGCGGAGATCGCCGCCGGATCGAAGAGCGCGGAAGTCTATGGTCTGCGATGTCTGGCCCTGGCGCCGTGCCCGAAATGACGACGGCGGCAGCGGGTCCCCGTACCGTCCGCGCGCCGCGAGGGAGCGCGCTCTCGTGCCAAGGCTGGCCGCAAGAAGCGGCGCTGCGCATGCTGATGAACAACCTCGATCCGGACGTCGCGGAGCGGCCGGACGACCTCGTCGTCTACGGCGGCAACGGGCGCGCGGCGCGGTCGTGGGAGGCGTTCGATGCGATCGTGCGCGTGCTGCGGCGCCTCAAGAGCGACGAGACGCTGATCGTGCAGAGCGGCAAGCCGGTCGCCGTGTGGACGACGCACGAACGCGCGCCGCGCGTGCTGATCGCCAACTCCAATCTCGTCCCGAAGTGGGCCGACTGGGAGACGTTCCGCGCACTCGAAGGGCAGGGCCTGACGATGTACGGCCAGATGACGGCCGGATCGTGGATCTACATCGGCACGCAAGGGATCGTCCAAGGGACCTACGAGACGTTCGCGGAGCTGGCGCGGCAGCACTTCGGCGGCACGCTGGCGGGACGCGTCTGTCTGACGGCCGGCATCGGCGGGATGGGCGGGGCGCAGCCTTTGGCGATCACGATGAACGACGGCATCGCGCTGGTCGTCGACGTCGATCGCTCGCGCCTGGAACGCCGTCGTGATCTGCGCTATCTCGACAAGGTGGTCGATTCGCGCGACGAAGCGTTGCGCGAAGTGGCGCGCGCCAAGGCGGCCGGCGAAGCGCTTTCGATCGGCTACGAAGGCAATGCCGGCGTCGAGTTCCCGGCGCTCTACGCGGCCGGCCTCCGACCGGACGCGGTCACCGACCAGACCTCGGCCCACGACATGCTCAACGGCTACGTGCCGGCCGGATATTCGCTCGATGAAGCGGCGGCGTTGCGCGCGAGCGACCCGGACGCATACGAGAAGCGCGCGTTCGCGACCGTCGCCGCCCACGTGAACGGGATGCTCGCATTCCTGGACGCCGGTGCGATCGTGTTCGACTACGGCAACAACATCCGCGCGATGGCGCAGCGCGCGGGCGTGACCCGCGCCTTCGATTTCCCCGGCTTCGTACCGGCCTTCATCCGCCCGCTGTTCTGTCGCGGATCGGGGCCGTTCCGGTTCGCAGCGCTCTCGGGCGATCCCGACGACATCGCGAAATGCGATGCCAAACTGCTCGAACTCTTCCCGAACGACCTCAAGCTGCGACGCTGGATCGAACTCGCCAAGGAGCGGGTCGCGTTCCAAGGATTGCCGGCGCGTATCTGCTGGCTCGCCTTCGGCGATCGCGCCAAAGCCGGCCTCGCCTTCAACGAAATGGTTCGCACGGGCGAGTTGAAAGCGCCGATCGTGATCGGTCGCGATCACCTCGATACCGGCAGCGTCGCGTCGCCCTACCGCGAGACCGAGGCGATGAAGGACGGCAGCGACGCGATCGCCGACTGGCCGATCCTCAACGCGCTCATCAACACGGCGGCCGGCGCGGACTGGGTCAGCTTCCATCACGGGGGCGGGGTCGGTATCGGCTACTCGTTGCACGCCGGGATGGTGATCTGCGCCGACGGCAGCGACGGTGCGCGCGAACGGCTGGCTTGCGTGCTGACGACCGACTCCGGGATGGGCGTCGTGCGCCACGCCGATGCGGGTTACGACGAAGCGATCGCGACGGCCGACGAAAAGGGCATCGATTGGCGGCTGTAATCGAACAGGTGTTCGGGTCCTCATCGCGAACTCGTCCTTAATGCTGAGCACCGCCAGTCGCAAAGCTTATGGGGCCTACTATACTAGCGACCCGGTCGCACGGCTGATCTCCGAATGGGCGGTTGCCGCGGGCGATGCCGTACTCGATCCAAGCTGCGGGGATGGCGTGTTTCTCGCCGCAGCCGCGGCGCAGGGCGCGCACCGCGTCGTTGGCGTCGAACTCAGCCCGCTCCAGGCTACGGCGACGGCTGCGCGCTTCGTCGACAATCCCACAGTCGAGATAGTAACGTCAGATTTCTTCGCGTACGAGAGCGACGCGCGATTCGACGCTGTCGTCGGGAATCCGCCGTTCATACGCTATCACGCTTTCAATGGTGCGGTCAGGGAGCGAGCTCTATTTACATGCGCCCGCGCGGGCGTAAAGCTCAGCAAGCTGACAAGTAGTTGGGCCCCATTCGTCGTCGGATGTGGGGAACTGCTGCGCGACGGCGGGCGCATGGGTCTCGTTTTGCCGGCCGAGTTGCTGCACGCGAACTACGCGCGACCCGTGCTTGCTTATTTACGAGCGACATTCGGAACGGTGATGCTGATCACGTTTCGCAAAAGGCTATTCCCTGATCTATCGCAGGATACGCTTGTCCTGCTTGCATCGGAAAGGGGACACGGGTGCAACGCCCTGCTACATGTCGACGCGGTTGATGTCGAACATATCTCGCTGGAGGGGTTGAGCGCGCTTGGCCGGCACATCGACGCTGGGACGTATCTCGGCGGGGCCAGGCGGATGAAAGAGTCCTTCGTCGACGAGCGCGCGTTGGCGATCTTGGAACGCCTGATGGCTGCAGGTCACGCCTATCGACTTGGAGATCACGCAAGCGTAGATATCGGCTACGTCACCGGTGCTAACGAGTTCTTCCACTTGAGCGGAGGGCGGGCACGTGATTTGGGAATATCCGATCGCTATCTCGTGCCGACGACCTACAGGGGAAGCTCGTTATCCGGACTCTCTTACACCATAGAGGACTGGACGTCCGGAAACGAGACCGGCGACAGCGGTTATCTGTTCACCGTTCCGGGCGCGCGCCGGCTTCCGGCTGCGGTTGAGCGATACATCTGTTTCGGAGAAGAGCGCGGTTTCGCCCAACGCTTCAAGTGTAGGATACGTAGACCGTGGTACGCGTTTTCCGGTACCACGCGGCCAGCCGGTTTTCTGACGTCGATGTCGGGTGGCCGTCCGACGATCGTTGCGAATGATGCGAACGTGTACGCTTCGAACTCCCTGCACGTGCTGCATCCGAGAGGGGCAGATGTCGGGATTCGCGCGATGAGCCTGGGGTGGCTTTCGTCCGTTTCGGCGCTTAGCATCGAGATAGAAGGCCACGCCCTAGGCGGTGGCTTGCTCAAACTCGAGCCGGGAGAAGCTGGGCGTGTGATGATCCCCCGGGTCGAAGGTCCATACGATCACTCCTTCCGCATCGCCGACCGACTAGTGCGCGATGGTAAGATCGACGCCGCTGGCCGGTTCGTCGACGACTACATCGGCAGAGCCTACGGCTTGACCAGGGACGACTTCGTATGTCTGCGAAACGCGACTGACGCGCTTCGCGAGCGAAGGGCTAAGGTCCGATAGGTCGCAGAATCGCGGGAGGATGGGCTTGAGTTTTCATCAGGCGATAGAGCGCTCCGGTCCGATACCGGCCGATAGCGCCACCCGGGCGGAAAAGAAGACCTATTCGGAGTTGCTTTCCCGCGAACTGGCTTTCGAGGTCTCCGAGATACTTGCACCTCGGCACGTATTTCGCAGCGTCTCGCCGCGTCGTGGCGTCGACGGCCCTGAGAAGTATTTTCTCGGTGGATTCGGCAAGAAGAAGATCGACGTCAGCATCGCCGACGAACAGAGCGGCCTTTTGCTCGCCGTTTCGATCAAAACGATCACCAGTCGCGATACGCGGACGAAGAACTATAATAAGAACTTCAAGAATCGTTTCGGCGACCTTTGCGCTGAGTCGACAAGCGTGCACATGCGCTCCCCATATACGGTTATGTCAGGTCTGTTCGCAATGCCGACCGCGGCCGCTTATGACGGAACCGATCGGCGGACGTCTACCGCTCATCGGGCGATGCGCTATCTGCGAAGCATATCGGGGAGAACCGCGCACGAGTTGTCGTTCGAACGTTTTGAAAGCCTTACGTTCATGCTCTTCGATCCGGCTGGGAGCGAGAGCGGCCAATCGAACCTCTCGCTGTGCGCGTTCGAAGGCGTAGAAAACCTTCCGCCGCACGGACGCCCCTTTCGGCTGTTCGACCCTTACGCCGGACGTGAGGTCGACGTGGATGGGTACGCCGAGGAGCTCGAGCGACAGTTCCTCGTCCGAAACCCTTTCGTCGACGACTGATGGCGGCTCTGACGCTCGTCCGCGCGCGGACGATCGTGCCTTGCGATACCGATGTCGCGCAGAACGGCGTGACGTTCGACGCGCTCGGCCGGATCGAGAACGGCGCCATGCTGATCGCCGACGGACGCGTGGCCGCGGTCGGCGCGCGCAAGGAGATCGAACGGGTCGCGCTCGGTCGCGACGTCGAGACGCTGGATCTGGGCGATGCGGTCGTCGTGCCGGGCTTCGTCGACGCGCATGCGCATCCGCTCTTCGACGGCGATCGCGAACCCGACTTCGCGTCGCGCCTTCGCGGCGAGAAGGCCGCGCTCGGGATGGGCCATACGGTCGCGCGAACGCGCGAGGCGCTGCGCGACGTCGACCGGTTCCGCGCGGAGGTCGTCGAACCGCGCCTGCAGACGATCTTCGCCCACGGCACCACGACGCTCGAGACGAAGACCGGATACGCCCTGACGCGCGACGGCGAACTGCAGCTGCTCGACGTCATCGCCGGATTCGCCGGCGCTCCGGGCGTGCCGCGATTGATCGCCACATTTCTGGGTGCGCACGCGCTGCCGCCGGAGTTCGACTCGCTCGACGCCTACGTCGATCACCTGATCGCCGACGTCATTCCCGACGTCGCCGGCCGGGGCGCGACGTACGTCGACGCGTTCTGCGAGCCCGGATTCTTCTCGCCGGTCCAGACCCGGCTCTATCTCGAGGCCGCGCGCGCCTATGGCCTGCGCTTGCGCGTCCACTGCGACGAGATGGCGTACGGCGCCGCCGCGGCGATGGCGTGCGAGGCCGAGGTCGACGCGGTCGACCATTGCAACTACATCCGGAGCGAAGACGTCGGCGCGATCGTCGCGCGCGGGATCGTGACGGTCGCGTGTCCTGCGACCATCGCGTACCTCGGCCTCGAAGGCCGCGCGCCCGTCCGCG